>JAESFS010000016.1_pt1 | contig 464739 bp, 430 predicted proteins | sample 9269441 | NCBI WGS metagenome assembly JAESFS01 (sample SAMN14502548, study PRJNA617105) | algae metagenome | isolation source: Scytolyngbya sp. HA4215-MV1 and co-occurring heterotrophs from sample from... | place: USA: Laie Falls, Oahu, Hawaii | collected 2010-08-22 | reverse complement strand
TCGCCGTGGTGGCGTCCGAAGTGCGCACGCTGGCGCAGCGCTCCAGCGAGGCGGCCAAGGACATCACCGCGCTGATCAACGCCTCGGGCGCGGAGGTGGCGCAGGGCGTCAAGCTGGTGCGCGGCGCGGGCGAGGCGCTGGAGAAGATCGTGCAGGCCTCGCGGAAGGTGTCCTCCACCGTGGGCGAGATCTCGGCGGCGTCGGGCGAACAGGCCAACGGCATCGACGAGATGAGCCAGGCCGTCGCCAACATGGACGAGATGACCCAGCAGAACGCCGCGCTGGCCGAGCAAAGCGCCGCCTCGGCCGGCTCGCTCACGACGCAGATCCAGAAGCTGGAAGAACTCGTCGGCGGCTTCCGCACCCATGGACGCCCGGCCAGGCGAATCGAAGTATCGGAGCCGACGCACGTACCCGAGCCTGCCCGGCGTCCCGCGCGCGCAGCAGCCGCGCCGGCCAAGCCCGTTCCAGGGAAGCACACTGCGCCGAAATCCGAGCCGGACCGGTTGCGCAAGCTCGCCGAGGACGCGTTCGCCAAGCCGGCGCCTGCCGGCAAGCCCGCCGAACCGAAGGCGCCTCGTCCCTCCCCGCAGCCGCGAACCATGCGTCGTGCGGCCGGGGCCGCCCCGGCGCAAGAGGGCTGGGAAGAGTTCTGACCCTCTCTGGTTGATCCGCGATCACCAGCCCTGCGCCGCGGCCCGGCGCAGGGCTTTTTCGTTTCTAGCAACCTCTCCAGGGCCGCGCCCCTTGCCCGGTTCTTTTCCCCGCTTGTGCACAAAGCGCAGGCAATGCTGGCGTGTGAACGCTGCCGCGGCCTATGCTTGACGGCCCTGCGCAGGGCGCGTGGTAGCCGAGACCCGGAACTTGGCCTTGGCACATCGCTTGCGAAGGAGCGAGGCCGCACACAATGAGGCGGCACGACGCAGGGCGCTGAAGGGGAGAGGGTTTCATGAAGTTGATCGACACGGGTCCGCAGTTGCTGGGGATCGACCGCCGCACTGTCCTGAAAATCGGCGGTGGAATGGCTGTGTTGGCCGCGACAGGCGCACCAGCGTTCGCGCAAAAGGCGAAGCCCATCAAGGTCGCCGCGATCTACACGGTGCCGGTGGAGCAGCAGTGGGTTTCGCGCATCGACAAGGCGCTGAAGGCCGCCGTCGCGCGCGGCGACGTGACCTACAAGTTCTCCGAGAACGTCGCCAACACCGACTATGAGCGCGTGATGCGCCAGTACTCTCAGGAGGGCGCCGACCTCGTGGTGGGCGAGGCCTTCGCGGTGGAGCGGGCCGCGCGCAAGGTCGCGGCCGACTATCCCAAGACGGCGTACCTGATGGGCTCGTCCTTCGGGCCGACCAAGCCGAACTTCTCGGTGTTCGACAACTGGATCCAGGAGCCGTCCTACCTCACCGGCATGGTGGCCGCGAAGGCGACGAAGTCCAACGTCATCGGCCTCGTCGGCGGCTACGCCATTCCGGAGGTAAACCGGCTGATGTGGGCCTTCATGGACGGCGCGAAGTCCGTGAACCCGAACGTCAAGTTCCTCGTGTCGTTCATCAACTCCTGGTACGACCCGCCGAAGGCCAAGGAAGCCGCCTTCGCCATGATCGACAAGGGCGCGGACGTTCTCTACGCCGAGCGCTTCGGCGTCGCCGACGCCGCCAAGGAGCGCAACATCAAGGCCATCGGCAACGTAATCGACACGTCGAAGGACTATCCCGGCGTGATCCTGGCCTCGGCGCTGTGGCACATGGAGCCGACGATCGACCGGGCCATCAAGAACGTGATGGCCGGGACCTTCGAGCCGGCCGACTACGGCCCCTACAGCAGCATGGGCAATGGCGGCGCGAGCCTCGCGCCGCTCGATCCCAAGCTCGTCCCCGCCGACGTGATCGCCATGGTGCAGGCCAAGGAGAAGGAGATCACCGAGGGCCTATTCCGCGTCGACGTCAACGACGCCGAGCCGAAGTCGACGATGTAGCCCCGTTCCGCCGAAACCGCGGCGGCAGCCTGGACCCATGGTCCGGGCCTCCGTCGCGTCGGCGGCCGAGGACCCGAGATGACCGAACCCGCCCCGACCCTTTCCTCCGCCGGCGCTCCGCGTCCGGTGCTGTCGATGCGCGGGATCACCAAGCGGTTCGGCGGGCTCACTGCGAACGCCGACGTCGATCTCGACATCGCGCCGGGTGAGATCGTCGCGCTGCTCGGAGAGAACGGAGCCGGCAAGACGACTCTGATGAACATCCTCTTCGGCCACTACGTCGCCGACGAAGGAGAGGTGTGGGTCGCCTCGGGCGATGGGCCCCTCGCCCTGCTCACGCCCGGCTCGGCCGAGGCGGCGCTGCGGGCCGGCATCGGCATGGTGCACCAGCATTTCACGCTGGCCGAGAACCTCACCGGCTTCGAGAACATCGTGCTCGGCACGCAGTCGCTGTTCCGGCTGGGGATCGGCGGCTTGGCCGCACGCCGCAAGCTTGATGTGCTTGCGCGGGAGTCCGGGCTCGGGGTCGACCTGAACGTGCCGGTGTCGCGACTCTCGGTCGGCGAGAAGCAGCGGGTGGAGATCCTCAAGGCGCTCTACCGCGACGTGAAGGTGCTGATCCTCGACGAGCCGACGGCGGTGCTGACGCCCGCCGAGGCGGAGGGACTGGCGGAGACGGTGCGGACGCTGGCCGCGCGCGGCCTCGCCGTCGTCTTCATCTCGCACAAGCTCGCCGAGGTGCTGGCGCTGTGCCAGCGCATCGTGGTGCTCCGTTCCGGCCGCAAGGTCGCCGACCGACCCGCGGCGGGGGCGGATCGCAGCACGCTGGCGGACCTGATGGTCGGCCGAACCATCGAGGTGCGCCGGCCCGAGCCGCGGGAGCCGGGCGCGGCCGTGATGGTGCTCGACCGGGTGAGCGTGGGCCAGGCGCGCGGCCGCGACGTCCTGGACGAGGCCTCGCTCGTCCTGCAGAGCGGCGAAATCGTCGGCATCGCGGGCGTCTCCGGCAACGGGCAGGGCGCGCTGGCCGCGCTGGTGGCCGGGCTGGCCGCTCCGCGCCAGGGCCTGTTCCGTGTGCTCTCGGACCAGCCGCATGCGGCGGACCCCGCTGGCATGGTGGCTCGCGGCGTCGGGCGCATTCCGGAGGATCGCCACCACGAAGGCAGCATCGGCGGGATGACCATCGCCGAGAACCTCATCCTGGAGAACCCGCGCCATCCCGCCGTGCAGCGCTTCGGCTTTCTGCGCGCCGGCGCGATCCGGGAGCGGGCCGCCAAGAGCATCGCCGCCTTCGACGTGCGCTGCCCCGGGCCGGACGCCTCCATCCGGCTGCTCTCGGGCGGCAACATGCAGAAGGTGATCCTGGCCCGCGTGCTGGAGCGCTCGCCGCGGATTATCCTCGCCCACCAGCCGACGCGCGGCCTCGACGTCGCCGCCACGGCCGACGTTCATCGCCGGCTGATCGAGGCGCGGGACCGCGGCGCGGGCGTGCTGCTCATTTCTGAGGATCTCGACGAGCTGTTCGCGCTGGCCGACCGCATCGCCGCCATCCATCGCGGGCGGCTCACCGCCGCGCTGCCGGCCGACCAGCTGGACGTGCGCACCGTCGGTCTGATGATGGCCGGGCACGAGGCGGAGGCCGCGGCATGATCCGCGTCTCGCGCCGGGACCATGCGCCGGTCTGGCTCACCATCCTCGCCTCGGTGCTGTCCTGCGTCGCGGCGCTGGCGCTCACCGCCATCCCGCTGGCGGTCACGGGCGCGCCGGTGCTGGCCGCGTTCCGGCTGATGGCGGAAGGCGCGGCTGGCTCGGTCTTCGCCCTGACGGAGACGCTGAGCCGCGCGACGCCTCTGATCTTCACCGGGCTCGCGGCCACCATCGCCTTCCGCGCGCGGCTGTGGAACATCGGGGCGGAAGGGCAGCTCTATGCCGGCGCGCTCGCCGCGGTCGCTGTGGGCTCCGGCGCGCTGAACGCGCCGGGCTGGGTGCTCGTGCCGCTCGTCCTGCTGGCCGGCGCGGCGGCTGGCGCTGCTCTGATGCTCGGACCCGTGCTCGCCAAGACGAAGCTCGGCGCGGACGAGGTGGTCATCACGCTTCTCCTGAACTTCGTGGCGCTGCTCTTCGTGCAGATGATGCTGGAAGGCCCGCTGAAGGACCCGATGGGCATGGGCTGGCCGCAGTCGGAGCCCATGCTCGACCAGGCGCAGCTGCCGCGGCTCATCGAGAAGATGAGGCTTCATGCGGGGCTGCTCATCGCGATCGCGGCGGCGGTGATCGCGCATGTTCTGATCAACAAGACCGTATGGGGCTTCGAGATCCGCGCCGTCGGACTCAACGCCGCCGCTGCGCGCTACGCCGGCCTGCCCGTCACCGCAACGATGCTGCGCGTGGGCCTGCTCTCCGGCGCGTTCGCCGGGCTGGCGGGCGCGAGCGAGGTGGCAGGGCTCAAGGGATACCTCACGGCCGATCTCTCGCCGGGCTTCGGCTATGCCGGCATTGTGGTGGCGATGCTGTCGGGCCTCTCCCCGCTCGGTGTGATCCCTGCGGCGATCTTCGTGGCCGGCGTGTTCGTCGGCGCCGACACGATGAGCCGGACCATCGGCGTCTCCAACTACCTCGCCGATCTCGTGGTCGCGATGTCGCTGCTCTGCGTGCTGGTGGGCGGGCTCGCCACGCGCTACCGCATCGGCTTCGGGTGCAAGGAGGCCGTGGCATGATGGCGGCGCTGGATATCCTCGGCCAGGCGAACTTCTGGGCCGCGGCCCTGCGCATCGCGACGCCGCTGATCTTCGGCGTGCTCGGCGCGCTGCTGTGCGAGCGGGCGGGCGTGCTCAATCTCGGCATCGAGGGGATCTTCGTGGCCGGCGCGATGTCCGGCTGGCTCGCCGTCTATGCCGGCGCGTCGCTCTGGACGGGCGTGCTGGTGGCGGCGCTCACCGGGGCGGGCTTCGGCCTGCTGCACGCCATTCTCACGGTGCCGCTGGGGCTGTCGCAGCATGTCACCGGGCTTGGGGTCACCCTGCTTGCGACCAGCGCCAGCTATTTCGGCTATCGCGTCGCCTTCCCCAACGTGACTTCGCCGCCCCGGATCGAGCCGTTCCGGCCGATCGCGCCGGACTTCATCCGCGACATTCCTGTCGTGGGCGACATCCTAGGGCAGCAGACTGCCCTCACCTGGCTCGCCTTCGCCATGGTGCTACTCGTGGCGATCGTGCTGGGGCGCACGCCGCTCGGACTCGCCATCCGGGCTGCCGGCGACAACCCGGCGGCGGTGGAATCGCAAGGCCTCTCGGTGACCGCGGTGCGCATGGGCGCGGTGGTGGCCGGCTCGGCGCTGATGGCGGTGGGCGGCGCGTTCCTCACCATGTCCGCCTTCAACTCGTTCTTCTTCGGCATGATCAGCGGGCGCGGCTGGGTCTGCATCGCGCTCACGGTCTTCGCCTCGTGGCGGCCGGGCAAGGCGCTGCTGGGCGCGCTGCTGTTCGGCGCGTTCGATGCGCTGCAGGTGCGGCTGCAGACGGTGGCCGGAGGGGTCCTGCCCAGCCAGGTGTTCCTGATGATCCCCTATCTCTTCTCCATCGCGGCGCTGCTCGTCGTGGCGCGCCGGGCCGATTATCCTCGTGCGCTGATGCAGCCCTACTTCAAGGGCCAGCGCTGAGAGCCTGATCTCCGGAGCCTGCCATGTTCGATCTCGTCGTCACCAACGCCACCCTGCCCGACGGCGGCACGGGAATGGATATCGCCTGCGCGGGCGGCAAGATCGTCGCGATCGAGCCGGGGATCACGGGCGACGCGGCCAAGCGGCTGGACGCCGGCGGCCACCTCGTCTCGCCGCCCTTCGTGGATTGCCACTTCCACATGGACGCGACGCTGTCGCTCGGCCTTCCACGCCTCAACCGCTCCGGCACGCTGCTGGAGGGCATCGCGCTGTGGGGCGAACTGAAGCCGATCCTGACGCATGAGGCGGTAATCGAGCGGGCGCTGCGCTATTGCGACCTCGCCGTCGCGCAGGGCCTCCTCGCCATCCGCACCCATGTCGACGTTTGCGACGACCGGCTGCTCGCAGTGGAGGCGCTGCTGGAGGTGAAGCGGCGCATCGCGCCCTATATCGACCTGCAGCTCGTCGCCTTCCCGCAGGACGGCTATTTCCGCTCCCCGACCTCGGCGGAGAACCTCAAACGCGCGCTCGACCTCGGCGTTGACGTTGTCGGCGGCATCCCGCATTTCGAGCGCACCATGCAGGACGGCGCGGCCTCCCTGGCGGCGCTCTGCGAGATCGCGGCGGAGCGCGGCCTGCTGGTCGACATCCACTGCGACGAAACCGACGACCCTCTGTCGCGCCACGTCGAGGCGCTGGCCTATGAGACCCAGCGGCTGGGCCTGCAGGGGCGCGTCGCCGGCTCGCACCTCACCTCCATGCACTCCATGGACAATTACTACGTCTCCAAGCTGATCCCCCTGATGGCGGAGGCGCAGCTGCACGCCATCGCCAACCCGCTGATCAACATCATGCTGCAGGGCCGGCACGACACCTATCCCAAGCGCCGCGGCCAGACGCGCGTGCCGGAGCTGCGGGCGGCGGGACTCAACGTCGCCTTCGGCCATGATTGCGTGATGGACCCTTGGTACTCGCTCGGCTCGGGCGACATGCTGGAGGTGGCCTCGATGGGGCTGCATGTCGGCCAGCTCTCGTCGCGCGAGGCGATGCGCTGGTGCTTCGAGGCGGTCACGACCAACGCCGCCGCCGCCATGCATCTCGAGGGCTACGGCCTGCGGCCCGGCTGCAAGGCGGACATGGTGCTGCTGCAGGCGGCCGATCCGATCGAGGCGATCCGGCTGAAGGCGACGCGGCTCGCGGTGGTGAAGGGCGGCACGGTGATCGCGGAGACGGCGCCGAAGGTGGCGAGCCTGCATCTGGCGGGGAGGCCGGGGCAGGTGGACCCGGCGAGCTACGCTCCGAAGGAAGGCTAGACGGCGCGCGCCACCTCGTTTTGTTTGCAGAAGACTCACCTCCGTCATCCCGGACGGCCGAAGGCCGAGCCGGGATCCAGGAACACCACCTCAAATTGTTGTCCTGGGTCCCGGCTCTCCGCTTCGCTGCGGCCGGGATGACGATGGTGCTATTTGACGTGCGGTGGCGCTAGCCCAACCGCATCGAGCGATGAGCCATGGCGTGCGTCTTGCTTGCCGATGGACCCTGCAATGAGGTCCTCCATGAGCCTGTCGCCCGCCCCTGAGCCCAACTCCAGCCGCTACGACATCGACGGGCTCCTCGCCGATATCGACGGCCTGCCCGTGACGCTGGAGCCCGTGGTGGTGAAGCGTCGCTCGCGGGATTTCTTCTGGTACAGCCCGATCCTCAACGAGCAGCTCGCCGGCAAGGCGGCCGACGTCATCGTCACGCCGCGCAACGAGGCGGAGCTGGTGCGCCTCGCGGCGGCGTGTGCGAAGCGGCGGATCCCGCTGACGCCCCGCGGCGCGGGGACGGGCAATTACGGGCAGGCGGTGCCGCTGGAAGGCGGCGTGCTGCTGGACATGAGCGCCTTCGACCAGGTGCTCTGGCAAAAGCCCGGCGTAGTGCGCGTGCAGGCCGGCATGAAGATGCACGACCTCGACGCCGCGCTGAAGCCGTCCGGCTTCGAGCAACGGCTGCACCCTTCCACCAAGCGCACGGCGACCATCGGCGGCTTCGTGGCCGGCGGCTCCGGCGGCGTCGGCTCCGTGATGTATGGCGGCCTGCGCGAGCCCGGCAACATCCTGGCGGCGCGCATCGTGACGCTGGAGGAGGAGCCGCGGATCCTGGAGCTGCGGGCCGACGCGGCGCAGAAGGTGAACCGCGCCTATGGGACCACCGGCATCATCACCGAGCTGGAGATGCCGCTCGCGCCGGCCTTCCCATGGGTAGACGTGGTCGTCGCCTTTGACGAGTTCATGGACGCGGTGCGCTTCGGTTCCGACGTGGCGCTGGCCGACGGCGTCATCAAGAAGCTGCTCAGCCCCATCGCATGGCCGCTGCCGAGCTGGTTCGGCGCGCTGCGGCCCGTCTGCCCGGAGGGCAAGAGCCTGCTGGTGTGCATGATCGCCGAGCCCTCGCTGGAGAGCTTCAAGGCGATCCTGGGATCGCGCGGCGTGATCACCAGCGAGACGGCCTTCGAGGAAGGCCCGGGCAAGGTCCCGCTTTACGAATACACCTGGAACCACACGACGCTGCAGGTGCTGAAGGCCGACCGCGGCGTGACCTACCTGCAGTGCCTTTACCCATGGGACCGGCTGCTCGCCTCGGTGGAGGAGATGCGGGACCTCTTCGGCGACGAGGTGATGCCGCATCTCGAATTCATCCGCTTCGGCGGGCGGGTGACCGCGAGCGCGCTGCCGGTGGTGCGCTACACCACGGCGGAGCGCTTGAACGCGATCATCGCCGCGTTCGAGGCGCGCGGCGTGCTGATCGCCAATCCTCATGTCGTGACGCTGGAGGACGGCAGCCGGCACAAGCGCGCGGACGCCGACCAGCTCGGCTTCAAGCGGGAGGTGGATCCCTACGGCCTGCTGAACCCCGGCAAGATGCGCACCTTCGTTCCGCGCGCGGGCTCGGGCGGCTGATGCGCGTCCTCTACGTCTACTGCCATCCCCTGCCCGAAAGCTTCCATGCCGGCATTCGTGTGGAAGCGCTCGCCGGGCTGGCCGCCGCGGGACATGAGGTCGATCTCCTCGACCTCTATGCCGAGAAGTTCGACCCGGTGCTGACGGAGGAGGGCCGGCGGCACTACCACGACGTCTCGGTGAACCGGCAGGGGCTGGAGACGTACATCGAGCGGCTGCAGCGCGCGGAGGCGCTGGTGCTGCAGTTCCCCACCTGGTGCTTCGGCGCGCCGGCCATGCTGAAGGGCTGGTTTGATCGCCTGCTGATGCCGGGCGTCGCCTTCGACCTCAGCGACCCCGCCAATGTGCGGCCGATGCTGACCCATTTGCGCAAGATCGCGGGCGTGGTCACCTATGGCCGTCCTCGCTGGATGGCGCTCTACATGGCCGACCCGCCGCGCAAGATCGTGACGCGGTACCTTCGCCGGCTGGCGGGCGGCGCGCCCGCGGAGTACCACGCGCTCTACCACATGAATGTTGCGACGGCCGAGCAGCGCGAGGCATTCAAGCAGCGCGTGCGGACGGCGATGGCGCGGTTCTGAAACTCCCGCCGAAAAGCCGCAGGACTTCCGTTGGGCGCCCACTACGGCCCTCATGCTGAGGAGGCACGGACGTGGTCCGGGCCGTCTCGAAGCACCGCCCCGGTGGGGAGCATGCGAAGCGCGCCAAACCGCCACCTGTCCTTCGAGACAGCCGCTTCGCGGCTTCCTCAGGATGAGGTGCGTGGGTGCGACCAAGCGGTTTCGCTGAGTTCCGAAGAGGCGTCCCGGAAGACCGTCTACTCCTGCAGCATGCGCTTGAGGAGCTCGATGTCCTCGCGCAGGTTCGGGTCAGCCTGGACCACGCCTTCGATCTTGCGCACGGCGTGCAAGACGGTGGTGTGGTCGCGCCCGCCGAAGCGCCTGCCGATCTCGGGCAGGGAGCGCAGCGTGAGCTGCTTGGAGAGGTACATGGCGATCTGCCGGGGCTTCACCACCCCGGCCGAGCGGCGGGAGGAGAGGATGTCCGAGCGGCTGACGTTGTAGTGGGTGGCGACGAGCTTCTGAATGTCCTCGATGCGGACCTTCTTGGGCTCGCGGGAGCGTACGAGGTCGCGGATCGCGGCTTCCGCCGTTTCCACGGTGGGCGAGGCTCCGGACAGCGTGGCGTGCGCCAGCAGGCGGTTCACCGCGCCGTCGAGGTCGCGGCCATTGGTGGTGATGACCCGGGCGACATAGGAGAACACGGCCGGGCTCACCTCGAAGGCGGGCTGGTGCACGCGGGCGGCGGCGACGCGAGTCTCCAGGATCTTCAGCCGGAGCTGCTCGTCGAGCGAGCCCATCTCCACGACGAGGCCACCGGCGAGGCGCGAGCGCACGCGCTCGTCGAGGCTCTCCAGCTCCGTCGGCGGGCGGTCGGCGGCGATGACGACCTGCCGGCCGGCGTCGATGAGCGCGTTGATGGTGTGGCAGAACTCCTGCTGGATCGACTTGCCCTGCAGGAACTGCACGTCGTCGATGACGAGGAGGTCGATGCCGCGCAGGCGCTCCTTGAAGGCCAGCGCCGTCTGCGCCTTCAGCGCGGCGACGAAGCCGTACATGAAGCGGTCCGCGGTGAGATAGATCACGCGCTTGCCGCCAGCCAGCACCTCGTGCGCCACCGCCTGCAGCAGGTGGGTCTTGCCGAGCCCGACCGCGGCGTGGACATAGAGCGGATTGTAGAGGGGAGCCGCGCCGCTCTCGATCTGCGCCACGCGCTGGGCGGCGGCATGGGCGAGCGCGTTCGACTTGCCGACGAGGAACGAGGCGAAGGTCAGCCGCCTGTCCAGCGGCGAGCCCTGCAGGCCGTCCCCTTCGCTCGTCACGAAGCGCTCGTTCGTCACCGAGGCGAGGGCGAGATGCGGGGTTTTCTCCGCCGCGCCGCGCGACCCCTGGACCGCGCCGGCAGGCGGCGTGTCGGTGTTCGCCGGCTTGGGAGGCGTGCTGCGGACGCCGGCGTTGCGGACCGTGAGTTCGATGCCGCTCACGCCCTCGCATTCCGTCGTCATGAGATTGCAGACGCGATCCATGTAGTGCGACTGGATCCAGCTCTTCAGGAAGCGCGTGGGCACCGACAGATGCGCGACACCCTCGACCACCTCCGTCAGTTCGAGGCGGCCGAACCAGCTGGAGAACACGTCCTCCCCGAGCTCGGCCCGCAAGCGACGGCGGACGCGCTCCCAGGCCTCCGCACGAACGGCTCCGGCCGCAGCCTCGGACTGGGTGGCGTCGGCGTGTTCGGGTTCGAAATGTTCCATGGCTCGAAGCATGTCCAGAGAGTCCCACGAGGCCGCGATGCGCCAGCCGCGGTGTCGCGGCCGGAATCCGGGCCCGAGTGATGAAAGCAGGTGATACGCGCGGAAACGCAGCCGAAGGTCAGATCTCGGACGGCACTCGATTCCGGAACGGCGGAACGGTGCGGAACTCGTCAGGATCGACAGGAACAGGCGTCGAATGGATGGGTACGCAATGACTTGAAGGGTCGTCCGTTATCGTTGCCGACATCATCCACTCCAGTCATTCAGCCAAACTAGTGCTGAATGAACAATTCGTTGCCGCCTTTTTATTCGCCAGTCATCGCCAGTTTTGATCTTCAAAGGCGTTGACGTTTGCGAAGCCCCATACATGTCAGACGTATGGATGAGGAAATTGACTTGGTGGTCTAAGAGAAACGCATCTCCTCCTATAAACCTAAACTTTTTAGATGCTTATGGGGCGCCTGGAGGCTTCCCCGTCGGCGTGAAAAGACCTTACACACCGCCCTCTGGCCGCGCAACACGGGGAGACTGCGGAGTCGCTCCGCATCGCCGCCGCATGACAGGACTGCGCAGAGGGTGGTTCGAGCCGATTTTGCCAAAGCTTTGACACCGTTCACGATTCCTTAAGCGTCACGGCAGGGTTCCGAAAAATGACACTCCCGATTATTTTTTCGGGCGGCGGATGACGCTGCAGTGACAGGGTGCAAGATTCCGGGTCCACCCTTGTTCTTTCCTCGTAACCGACTGGAAAGAGAGAGAAATTTCTGCGCGGCGGAAGCACTCACCTTTGGGGGCCGCGGGTCCGGGACCGCCGGGATGAGTCAAGGGAAAAGAGCATCTTGACACCCGCTCCATGACACTCGGATCACTGGATGCGGCAGAGATGCAACGCTGGGTAGCCACAAAAAAGCAACAAAAAAGCCCGGCTCAGCCGGGCTTGTCAGATTGCGCAATGGAGGGCGTTCAGGCGCCGAGCGCCTTGATCGCATGGGCCAGCCGCGAGACCTTGCGGGAGGCCGTGTTGGCGTGCAGCACGCCCTTCTGGGCGGAGCGGACCAGGATCGGTTCGGCGACCTTGAAGGCCTCGGCGGCGGCGGCCTTGTCGCCGGCCTTGATGGCCTCCTCGACCTTCTTGACGAAGGTGCGCATCCGCGAGCGGTTGTTGCGGTTCACGGCCGTGCGGCGCGCGATCTTGCGGGTCGCCTTCTTCGCCGAAGTGGTATTCGCCATCGTTCGTCCTCGTGCATGCGACCAGCCCGCGGAAGCGGCGCGTCGCTCGGCTTATCCATGAATTGGTGAAGTCGGTACGGGCGAGCCGACCGGCTGGTCAGCGCGGGCTTATAGACGCCTCGCCGCCCAGCGTCAACGTTCCCCGCGCACGCCAGCGTCCTTTCGTCCGGCCGGGCCGCCTAGAGCACGCCCATCAGTTCGCCCATGCGCTGCGTGGCCTTCAGGCCGGTTCCCGTCAGCACCAGGACCGTGCGCTCCTCCGGCCCGATCACGCCGGCCGCCAGGAGCCGGGTCAGGGCGGCGGCGGCGCTGGCGCAGGTCGGCTCCACGTAGAGCCCCATCGAGCCGAGTTCCATGACGCTCGCGATGATTTCCGCTTCGCTGACCGCTACCGTACCACCGCCGGAGCGCCGGATGGCCGCCAGCACCTCGCGTGGCCGGACGGGCGTCGCGATGGCGGTCCCCTCGGCCACGGTGGGCGTGATGGCGACTCCCGGCACGAGGTCGTCGCTCCCAGCTGTGAAGCTGGCGTGGAGCGGGGCGCAATTTTGCGGCTGCACGGCGAAGAGCCGCGGCAGGCTGGCGATCTGTCCCGCCCTCAGCAGTTCGCCGAAGCCGAGATCGCAGCCGAGCACGTTGCTGCCCGCGCCCGTGGGAATGATGACATTGTCGGGCCGCTCGAAGCCGAGGTCCTCCCACAGCTCGTAGGCCAGGGTCTTCGTGCCCTCGAGGAAGAAAGGCTGCCAGTTGTGGCTGGCGTAAAAGAAGCGTGCGGACTGCCGCACCGCCTCGTCGGCGGTGTCCTGCCGTGTGCCGGGGATGAGCTCCACCTCGGCGCCATAGGCGCGCATCTGCACGGTCTTGCCGGGCTGGGTGTAGGCGGGCACGAGGATCTTGGCGCGGATTCCCGCCACGGCCGCATAGGCGGCGATCGCCGCGCCGCCATTGCCCGAGCTGTCCTCCAACAGGGAGGTGACCCCTTGCTGGCGGAGCATCGAGATCATCACCGAGGCGCCCCGGTCCTTGAAGCTTCCCGTCGGCGCGAACCATTCGAGCTTGCAGAGAGCGCGCGCGCCCTTCCACCTCCGCTCGACCAGGGGCGTGCAGCCCTCGCCCATGCTGACCGGGTCGCTCACCTGGAAGGGCAGCGCCGCCGCATACCGCCAAAGCGAGCGCCGCGATCTGTCGATGTCATCTCGCCCGATCCCCTTCAGCGGCGACAGCATCAGCGGACCGCCGTCATCCGACCGCCAGCGCGGTTCGGCGAGGTCGTAGCGACGGCCCGTGACGGGGTCGACATAGGCGGGCCGGTGGCTGTCGGTCATGTCGCTCACGGCGGCGGTCAGCCGTTCTTGAACTGCGCCTTGCGCTTCTCCACGAAGGCCGCCATTCCCTCCTTCTGGTCGGACGTGGCGAACATGGCGTGGAACACGCGACGCTCGAAGCGGATGCCCTCGGCCAGCGTGGTCTCGTAGGCGCGGTTCACGCTCTCCTTGGTCATCATCACGATAGGCAGGGACATCTCGGCGATGGAAGCCGCAGTCTTCAGGGCCTCCTCCAGCAGATCCGCCGCGGGCACCACGCGGGAGACGAGGCCGGAACGCTCCGCCTCCGCCGCGTCCATCATGCGGCCGGTGAGGCACATCTCCATCGCCTTGGCCTTGCCGACGAAGCGCGTCAGGCGCTGCGTGCCGCCCGCCCCCGGCATCACGCCGAGGCGGATCTCGGGTTGGCCGAACTTCGCGTTGTCTCCCGCCAGGATGAAGTCGCACATCATGGCGAGCTCGCAGCCGCCGCCCAGCGCGAAACCCGCAACGGCGGCGATGATGGGCTTGCGCCGCGCGCCGACCCGGTCCCAGCTCGTGATGAAGTCGTCGAGATAGGTGGAGGGAAAGGAGAGGCCCTGCATCTCCTTAATGTCGGCCCCGGCCGCGAAGGCCTTTTCAGAGCCCGTGATCACGATGCAGCCGACGCCGGGGTCGGCCTCGAAGCCGTCGAGCGCCACGTTGAGTTCGCGGATGAGCGTCCCGTTCAGCGCGTTCAGGGCCTGCGGCCTGTTCAGCGTCACGAGCCCCACCTTGCCGCGGGTCTCCACGATGATGGTCTCGGGCGTCTTGTCCTCGGCGCTCATGGCCGTCTCCCTGGTCTCTGTTACGCCGGGCGGGCTGCAAGAGGCGCCCCCGCGGCCCGTCATGGCCGCTCGCTTCCGCTTCACCATGGGACGGCGCGGCAGCGGCGGCAAGATGTGCTAGGCGGCCGGCAGGTGCGCCCGGGACCGCGGCCCAGCCGCTGTCGATGCAATCAGCGCTGGCAGGTCGCGCAGTAGAAGGTGGAGCGGCCGGACTGCACGACCCGCTGCACCGTCCCGTCACAGCCCGGCGTGGGGCAGGGCTCGCCCTCGCGGTCGTAGACTCGGAAGCGGTGCTGGAAATAGCCCAGGCCGCCATCCGTATGCGCGTAGTCGCGCAGCGTGGAGCCGCCGGCCTCCACCGCCTCCTCGAGCGTCTCGCGGATGACATCGGCGAGCAGGCCGGCGGATTTCGTCGGGCGGCCCTTGGGCGTCGCCAGCGTTCCCGCCAACCTCAACGGCGACAGCCTCGCCCGGTGCAGCGCCTCGCAGACATAGATGTTGCCGAGGCCCGCCACGAGGCGCTGGTCCAGCAGCGCGGCCTTCAGCGGCGTCTTCTTGCCCTTGAACAGGCGAGCCAGCAGCGCGCCGTCGAGCTCGTTGCCGAGCGGCTCGATGCCCATGCCCCGGAACAGTGGGTGCTCGTGCAGCGCCGCGCGCGAGGTCAGCGTCATGAAGCCGAAGCGCCGGACGTCGTTGTAGGTGACGATGAAGCCGTTGCTGAGTTTGAACACGACATGGTCGTGCACGGCGAGCCCGCCGGTCTCGTGATGAAAGTCGCCCACCATCCCGGCCGTCGCCGCGTCCGGCGGCGTCACGGTGAAGCGTCCCGTCATGCCGAGATGCATCACCAGCACCTCCCCGTCGGAGAGATCGGCGAGCAGGTACTTCGCGCGCCTGCCCAGCGCCTCCACGGTGCGGCCCCTGAGGCGGGCGGCGAAACGCTCGGGGAAGGGGAAGCGCAGGTCGCCACGGCGCTGCAGCACCTCCTCGAAGCGCGCCCCGACCAGCGCCGGTTCCAGGCCGCGCCGCACCGTCTCCACCTCGGGAAGCTCAGGCATTCAGGTCCTTCCCCGGAGAAAGCCGGACGGGTCGGGCGATTCCAGCCCGTAGCGGGGCTCGCCACGACCTATCGCAATCCCTGCAGGTCGCATAGCGCGGCACGACGGCTCGCGCTATGGTCCGCCCGCCGAAGCACCCCGACCCCTGAACCTGGACGTCCGAATGCCGACCGAGGCGCCGCAAAACCCTGCCGACACCGCCGAGACGCATTTCGGCTACAACACCGTTCCCCTCGGCCGCAAGCAGGAGATGGTCGACGACGTGTTCCACAAGGTGGCGCGCCGCTACGACCTGATGAACGACCTGATGTCCGCCGGGCTGCACCGCGCCTGGAAGGACGCGACGATCTCCACCCTGCGCCCTCCGCAGGATCGGCCGTGGCGTCATCTCGACGTCGCCGGCGGCACGGGCGACATCGCCTTCCGCGTGCTCGAAGCCGCCGGCCCGCAGGCCCACGTGACGGTGCTCGACATCAACGCCGACATGCTCGCGGTCGGGCGCGAGCGCACGCCCGCCCACTTCGACGAGCGGATCGACTTCGTCGAGGGCAACGCCGAGGCGCTGCCCTACCCCGACAAGAGCTTCGACGCCTATACCATCGCCTTCGGCATCCGGAACGTGCCGCGCATTGACCTCGCGCTGTCGGAGGCGTTTCGCGTGTTGAGGCGGGGCGGACGCTTTCTCTGCCTGGAGTTCTCGCATGTCGACGTGCCCGGGCTCGACCGGATCTACGACGCCTACTCCTTCGCCGCCGTCCCGGCGCTGGGGCGCGTGGTGACGGGCGACGGCTCGCCCTATCGCTACCTCGTGGAGTCCATCCGCAAGTTCCCGCGGGCCGCCGCCTTCTCCCAGATGATGCGCGACGCCGGCTTCCGCCGGGTGACGGAGAGGCCGATGACGGGCGGCATCGTGCGCCTGCATTCGGGCTGGAAGCTGTGAGCGGCCGAGCGGCGGGCGAGAGAGCCTGCGAGAGATTCTGAACCGTGCTGAACGCTCCCGCCCATCTCGCCCGGCTCGTTCGCGTCGGCTACGTCCTCGCCCGCGAGGGCGCGCTGAGCCTCGTCGACCAGACGGAGCTGCCGCCGCGCGCCCGGGCCGGGCTCTGGCTGGCAAGGCTCATCGAGCGCAAGGGCGAGAAGGGCGAGCGCGCGGAGCGGCTCGCTGCCGCCCTCACCCGGCTGGGCCCGTCCTATGTGAAGTTCGGCCAGTTCATGGCCACGCGCCCCGACGTGGTGGGCGTGCGCGTGGCGCGGGACCTGGAAGCCCTGCAGGACCGCATGAAGCCGTTCCCGCGCCAGGAAGCGGTGGAGACGGTGGAGACAGCGCTGGGCCAGCCGCTGTCTCGCGTGTTCGCCTCCTTCAGCGAGCCGGTGGCGGCGGCGTCGATCGCGCAGGTCCATCGTGCAGAGGTGGATGCGCCAGCCGGGCCGAAGACCGTGGCGGTGAAGGTGCTTCGGCCAGGCGTGCGCGCGCGCTTCCGGCGCGATCTCGACGCCATGGCCTTCGCGGCCGACAACATCGAGCGCTTCGCGCCCGAAACCCGCCGCCTCAAGCCTACTGGGGTCGTGGCGACGCTGGCCCGCTCCGTCACCATGGAAATGGATCTGCGGCTGGAAGCCGCCGCCATGTCGGAGATGGCGGAGAACACGCGCGAGGACGCCGATTTCCGGGTGCCGACCGTCGACTGGGAACGCACTGCCCGCGACGTGCTGACCATGGAATGGATCGACGGCGTCCCGCTCAACGCGATCGCCGCCATCGAGGCGGCCGGCCACGACAGGGTCGCCCTGGGGCGAACCGTGATCCAGTCCTTCCTGCGCCACGCGCTGCGAGACGGCTTCTTTCATGCCGACATGCATCCGGGGAACCTGTTCGTCGATGCGCAGGGCCGGCTCTGCGCGGTCGATTTCGGAATCATGGGGCGGCTCAGCCCCGCCGAGCGGCGCTTCCTGGCGGAGATCCTGCTGGGCTTCATCACGCGCAACTACCGCCGGGTCGCCGAGGTGCATTTCGAGGCGGGCTACGTTCCCTCCCACCACGCCGTCGACGATTTCGCCCAGGCGATCAGGGCCATCGGCGAGCCCATCCATGACCGCACCGCCGACCAGATCTCGATGGCAAAGCTGCTGACCCTGCTGTTCGAGATCACCGGACTGTTCGACATGGCGACGAGAACCGAGCTCGTCATGCTGCAGAAGACCATGGTGGTGGTGGAAGGCGTGGGACGGAACCTCGATCCCCAGCTCGACATGTGGAAGACGTCCGAGCCCGTGGTGCGCGAATGGATCGAGCGCAATCTCGGGCCCGTCGGGCGTATCGAGGAGGCCGGCCGCGGCGCGCTGGGCCTTGCGGGACTGCTCGTCCACATCCCCTCGCTGGTCACGCGCGCCGAACGGCTGGCGCTCACGCTGGACGAGGCGACGCGGCGCGGCTTCCCGCTGGCTCCGGAGAGCGTGGCCGAAATCGGCCGGGCAGAGGCCCGCCGCGCCCGCTGGGGCAACGCCGCGCTCTGGGTCGCAGCGTCTGCGCTCGTCGTGATCGCAGGCCGGCTGATGGGATGGTTCTAGGCGCGCCGGCGCCCGGACTGCGCTGATCTCTTCGCAAGTCCGTGCTAGAGGAAGCTGCGGAAGCGCAAGAGCACGGCTCCCGTAGAAGGTGTCGCCATGGTTCTCGAGGACGTCCCCGTCTCCCGCACGCCCCGGCGTGTCCTGCTCATCATTGGCGGAGGCATCGCCGCCTACCGCTCGTTGGAGCTCATCCGGGCGCTGAAGAAGCGGGGGCTGGCGGTCCGCTGCATCCTGACCAAGGCGGCCGAGCAGTTCATCACGCCGCTCTCGGCGTCGAGCCTGTCCGGCGACAAGGTCTACACCGATCTTTTCTCGCTGATGGACGAGGCCGAGATGGGCCACATCGAGCTGTCGCGGGACGCCGATCTGCTGGTGGTCGCCCCGGCGACTGCGGACCTGCTGGCCAAGATGGCGCAGGGGCTCGCCAACGACCTCGCCTCAACGGCGCTGCTGGCGACCGACAAGCCGGTGCTCGCCGCGCCGGCCATGAACGTGCGCATGTGGCTGCATCCGGCCACGCTGCGCAACGTGGCCACCTTGCGGGCGGACGGCGTGGCCTTCGTGGGCCCCGACGAAGGCGAGATGGCCTGCGGCGAATACGGCCCTGGCCGCATGGCCCAGCCCGACGCGATCGCCGACGCCGTCGAGGCGCATTTCGCCGGTTCAGGATCGAGCGCCGGCCCCCTGGCCGGGCGCCGCGCGCTGGTGACGTCCGGGCCGACGCATGAACCGATCGATCCCGTCCGCTATATCGCGAACCGCTCCTCGGGCAAGCAGGGCCACGCCATCGCCTCCGCGCTGGCGGCGCTCGGCGCAGATGTGACGCTGGTCTCCGGCCCTGTCTCGATATCCGATCCCGCCGGCGTGCGGACGGTGCACGTCGAGACCGCCCGGGAGATGCTGGCCGCCGTCGAAGCCCATCTGCCGGCCGACGTCGCCGTGTTCTGCGCCGCTGTGGCCGACTGGCGGGTCGGCAGCCAGGTCGGCCAGAAGATGAAGAAGAGCTCGGGCGGGCCGCCTGCCCTGGCGCTCGTCGAGAATCCCGACATCCTCGCAACCATCGCGCACCGCACTTCCGGCAGGCCAGGTCTCGTGGTCGGCTTCGCCGCGGAGACGGAGAACGTCGTCACGCACGCCCGGGAGAAGCTGGCGCGCAAGGGCTGCGACTGGATCGTCGCCAACGACGTCAGTGCTGCATCGGGCGTGATGGGCGGCGATCGCAACACCATCCACCTCGTCACGAAGACGCCGGCGGGGGCGGACGTCGAGTCCTGGCCGACCATGGGCAAGGCTGCCGTGGCGCAGGCGCTCGCCAAGCGGATCGCCGAGACATTGCCGGCGGAACGCTGGGTCTGATCACTCATCGCCGCAGCGGAACGTTCCCATGACCATCACCGTCAAAGTCCTCCGCCTGCCCCATGCGGAGGGCATTCCCCTGCCCCGCTACGAAAGCGCAGGCGCTGCCGGCCTCGACTTGTGCGCCGCTATTCGTGAAAATGAAAAAATCACACTGGAAAGTGGGAATTGGGGTCTTGTACCGACGGGCCTGAAACTCCAATTGCCGGAGGGGTATGAGGCACAGGTGCGCCCGAGGTCAGGCTTGGCCCTGAAGCACGGCGTGACGGTGCTCAACGCCCCCGGCACGATCGACGCGGATTACCGCGGCGAGGTCGGCGTCCTGCTGGTGAACCACGGTCCTTCGTCCTTCGTGATCACGCGGGGCATGCGGATCGCCCAGCTGGTCGTGGCGCCGGTGGTTCAGGTCGGTCTGGTCGAGCAGACTCTGCTGGAAGAGACCGAAAGAGGCGGAAAGGGTTTTGGATCGACGGGAGCGTGACCTCCCGGACGGGGGGGTTCGATGATCTTGCTATCCAGGCGAAGTCTGCTCGCCATCGCGGCTGTGGTGGACATCGCCCTGCACGCCCGGCCTTCGCCGGTCGCGGCCAAACATCTGGCCACGCGGCACAACTTGCCGCCACGGCATCTCGAGACGATGCTGCAGGCCCTCGTCCGGGCCGGCATTCTGAAGGGCGTGCGCGGCCCTCGCGGCGGCTACGAGATCGCCCGCGAGCGCCGCCGCATCACGGCGGGAGACATCGTCCGGGCCGCCATGGCCTCGACGGGCGAAGATTCGATGCCCCCGATCCCGGAGTCGCGCCTCGTCGACGAGGTTGTGGGTCCGACGGTCGCCAAGGCCGGCGGAGCCTTCCTGCGCGAGCTCGACGCCGTGACCGTGGACGACCTCTGCCGGCAAGCCGACCACGGCTCGGTTTTCAATGACACCGCCGTCACCGCAGATTTTACAATTTAACACCGTAGAAAGCCTCAAACATCGACAGATTACGTGAAAAGACGTAGTCTGAATGGGGAAGAAACAACGGAGCGCACAGCGCCCGAGCCTGATGGAGACGCGCATGTCCTCGCCCGCCCACAAGTCCGCCGCACCGACCCCGGCCCACACCCCAGGGCGCGGCCGCATCTACAACTCCATCACCGAGACGATCGGCGACACTCCGATCGTGAAGCTGCAGCGCCTCGCGCAGGAGAAAGGCGTGCAGGCCAACCTCCTGGCCAAGCTCGAGTTCTTCAACCCGATCGCAAGCGTGAAGGACCGCATCGGCGTCAACATGATCGACGCCCTGGAACTCTCCGGCGCGATCAAGCCCGGCGCGACGCTCATCGAACCGACGTCCGGGAACACGGGCATCGCGCTCGCCTTCGTGGCCGCGGCCCGCGGCTACAAGCTCATCCTCGTGATGCCGGAGTCGATGTCCATCGAGCGCCGCAAGATGCTCGCCCTGCTGGGCGCGCAGCTGGAGCTCACGCCCGCGCCGATGGGCATGAAAGGCGCCATCGCCAGGGCCGAGGAGCTCAAGGCCAGCATCCCGGGCGCGGTGATCCCGCAGCAGTTCCGCAATCCCGCCAACCCTGAGATCCACCGCAAGACGACCGCGGAGGAGATCTGGAACGACACACACGGCGAAGTGGATTACTTCGTCTCCGGCGTTGGCACCGGCGGCACCATCACGGGCGTCGGCCAAGTCCTCAAGCCGCGCCGGCCATCCTTGAAGGTGGTGGCTGTGGAGCCGGAGGATTCCCCGGTGCTCTCGGGCGGCGCGCCCGGCCCGCACAAGATCCAGGGCATTGGTGCGGGCTTCGTGCCGGAGATCCTCGACAAATCGGTCATCGACGAGGTCATCACGGTCGGCAACCAGACGGCGTTCGAGACCGCCCGGCTGCTCGCCCGCGTGGAGGGCATTCCGGTCGGCATCTCCTCGGGGGCCGCTGTCGCCGCGGCGCTGGAGATCGGCGCGCGGCCGGAGGCGAAGGGCAAGAACATCGTCATCATCATTCCCTCGTTTGCCGAGCGTTACCTCTCGACGGCGCTGTTCGAGGGGCTCTGAGCTCGATCCGCCATCACCGCACCTGTGCTGGAGGGGGCGCGCAGCCCACCCAACAGGGCTGTCTTCCCGGGCTGGCGGCCGCCGCCGCCTCTTGAGGCCGCCGCGGTCGCCGCGGCGGCTTTTTCATGGCCAGCGCCATTGACGCGGCGGGCGGCGCTGGCGACCATCGCCTCGACAAGGAGCCGCCATGACAACCCTGCAGACCCAAGCCGACGTCACCTCGCTGCGCCGCGACCTCGCCGCCGCCTTCCGCCTCGCCGAGCGCTTCGATTTCCACGAGGGCATCTGCAACCACTTTTCGGTGGCGCTGCCGGGGTCCGACGAGCGCTACCTGATCAACCCCTATGGCGTGCACTGGTCGGAGATGACGCCTTCGGACCTGCTGCTGATCGACGGGTCCGGCACGGTGCTGGAAGGCGAGGGCGAGGTGGAGGCCACCGCCCGCAACATCCACATCGCCGGCCACCGCGCCAACCCGCGCCACCTCTGCATCCTGCACACGCACATGCCCTACGCGACCAGCCTCACCATGGTGGAGGACGGCCGGCTGGAGATGGCGCACCAGACCGCCGCGCGCTTCCACGGCCGCATCGCCTATGACGAGGAGTTCGGCGGCCTCGCGCTCGACGAAGCCGAAGGCCAGCGCATCGCGGCGGCCGGCGGCTCGGAGCGGGCGCACGCCGACGTGGTGTTCATGGCCAACCACGGCGTGATGGTGGGCGGGACCTCCGTCGCCGTCGCCTTCGACGATCTTTATTTCCTCGAACGCGCCTGCCGCCAGCAGGTGCTGGCCATGTCGACCGGCAAGAAGCTGAAGATCATCCCCGACAAGGAGCTCAATGAGACCGCGCGGCAGTGGATGCAGACGCTCGACTTTCAGGCCGAGCAACACTTCACGGCGCTGAAGCGGGTGATCGGGGCGTAGGGATCAGTGGCGGCTGACTGACGCTCGTGATAGTGTTGGTCATGTGACCAACTTAGAGGCCAGATCAATGGCGATCTACAACACTGCCGAGGCGAAGTCGCGGCTGCCGGAGCTCCTGAGGCTCGCAGCCCGCGGAGAGTCGGTTGTCATTGCACATCGAGGCAAGCCCCTGGTGCAGCTTGTTCCCGTCGAGGACGCGAAAGTCGACAGGTCGGGGCTCATTGGCGCCTTGGAAGGAAAAGGTTGGGCCGCGCCCGATGCGTTCGACCCAGAGCCGGAGGAGTTCTGGTTTCCAAAGAACGACATTCTGCTCAAATGAACGGCTATCTGATCGACTCGCATGTCCTGGTGTGGGCCGTCCTGAAAGACCGCCGCCTCTCGATGCGAGCGCGAGCCGTCCTCAAAGAAAACCGTCCGATTTATCTGAGTTCCGCCAGCCTCTGGGAGCTTTCGCTGAAGGAAAGCCGAGGCAAGCTCTTCCTGCCCGGACTTGATGAGGTTCTGGTCAGCAACGGCTTGATCGAGTTGCCTGTGCGTTGGCGGGATGCCCGCCTCGCTGCGGGACTCCCGAACCATCACGCTGATCCCTTCGACCGGATTATTGTGGCGCAAGCCATCGTTGAGGACCTCACCTTGGTGACGGCCGACACCGCCTTAGCGAGCTATCCCGTTCGGACCACGTACTGAGCGCGAACCAGCGGCTCCACCTTGCCTTCCGCCCGGCTTCTGCTATAAGCCGCGCCTTCGAACCGCCCGGCTGTTAGGGCTGCCGTGGCGGTTCTTTTTCGCTCATGACGAGACGAAACGGGACCTTTGGGACCCGAAAAGAATGACAGGACGGCTTCGGCCGTCCGCACGGAGAGCAAAATGCCCAAGATCAAGACGAAGTCGGCCGCCAAGAAGCGGTTCAAAGTGACGGGAACCGGGAAGGTTCTCTATGCCCAGGCCGGAAAGCGGCATGGCATGATCAAGCGGACAAACAAGCAGATCCGCAACTTGCGTGGCACGAACGTCCTCTTCGAGGGCGATGCGGCCAACGTGAAGAAGTACTTCCTGCCCAACGGCTGATCGCCCGGGCGCAGTCCAGACAACCACCGGACCAACTCAAAGGGGATCAGCCATGGCCCGTGTCAAACGCGGCGTGACGTCTCACGCCAAGCACAAGAAAGTCTTCAAGGCAGCCAAGGGCTTCTACGGCCGCCGCAAGAATACGATCCGCACCGCCAAGGCGGCCGTGGATCGCGCCATGCAGTACGCCACGCGCGACCGCAAGGCCAAGAAGCGCACCATTCGCGCGCTCTGGATCCAGCGCCTCAACGCTGCCGTGCGTGAGCAGGGGATGGTGTATTCGCGCTTCATCGACGGCCTCAACAAGGCCGGCGTGGAGGTCGACCGCAAGGTGCTCTCCGACATCGCGATCAAGGAGCCGGCCGCTTTCGCCGCGCTCGTCGAGAAGGCCAAGGCGGCCCTGCCCGCCGCCGCCTGAACAGAAGCGCCACGGATTTCATTTAAGCCCGCCGACAGGCGGGCTTTTTCGTGCGCGCCCGAAGGCCGCAGCCGCCGCACGGAGCCAAACGCCCGGCGCGCCGTTCTCTTCCCGGCGCCAGAGAGGTTCGCCGCCAGCAGGGAGGTTCGCGATGGCCAAGCAGTTGAAGTCCGGAGACCGCGTGGAGTGGGACTCCTCCGGCGGTCACAGCGTCGGCAAGGTGGTCCGCAAACAGACCACGCCGACGCAGATCAAGGGCCACAAGGTGGCCGCCTCGCCGGACAACCCGGAATACATCGTCCGAAGCGACAAGTCGGGCAAGACCGCCGCGCACAAGCCGGACGCCCTGAAGAAGCGCTGATCCCGAGCCCAGGCGCGGCCTCTCTCGACAGCGCCGCCCGCCCATGGCAAAAGCCCGCCTTCTTCCGAGCCGTAGCGCCCGGACGCAGCCGGATGACGCCATGTCTGAATTCGCCTCCCTCGAAACCTCCCTTCTCGCCTCGGTGCAGGACGCCGCCGACGAGGCGCAGCTCGAGGCCGTGCGCATCGCCGCGCTCGGCAAGCAGGGCTCCGTCTCCGGCCTGCTGAAGACGCTGGGCGGCATGACCCCGGAGCAGCGCAAGGAGCAGGGGCCTGTGATCAACGGCCTGCGCGACCGCGTCACGCAGGCCCTGGCCGAGCGCCGCGCCGCGCTCAGGGACGCCGCCCTCGATGCGCGCCTCGCGGCCGAGACCGTGGACGTCACCCTGCCCCTGCGGGAAAGCCCCGCCGCGCGCGGCCGCATCCATCCCATCAGCCAGGTCGTCGACGAGCTGACGACCATCTTCGCCGACATGGGCTTCGCGGTGGCGGAAGGCCCGGATATCGAGACGGACTTTTACAACTTCACGGCGCTGAATTTCCCCGTGGGCCACCCCGCGCGTGAGATGCACGACACCTTCTTCTTCAACCCGGACGAAACCGGGGAGCGCAAGGTGCTGCGCACCCACACGAGCCCGGTCCAGATCCGCACGATGATGACGCAGAAGCCGCCGATCAGGGTCATCATCCCCGGCCGGACCTATCGCTGCGACAGCGACCAGACGCACACGCCGATGTTCCACCAGGTCGAGGGGCTGGTGATCGACAAGGGCTCTCATCTCGGCCATCTCAAGTGGATCCTCGAGGAGTTCTGCAAGGCTTTCTTCGAGGTGCCTTCTGTGAAGATGCGCCTGCGCCCGTCCTTCTTCCCCTTCACGGAGCCGTCCGCCGAGGTGGACATCCAGTGCTCCCGCAAGGGCGGCGAGATCCGCTTCGGCGAGGGCGACGACTGGCTGGAGATCCTGGGCTGCGGCATGGTGCATCCCAACGTGCTGCGCAATTGCGGCCTCGATCCCGACGAGTACCAGGGCTTCGCCTGGGGCATGGGCATCGACCGCATCGCCATGCTGAAATACGGCATGCCGGATCTGCGGACCTTCTTCGACGCCGACGTGCGCTGGCTCGACCACTACGGCTTCAAGCCGCTCGACGTGCCGACCCTGGCGGGCGGGCTGAGCACGTGAGCCAGGCGATTGCTCACTGCCTGCCCATAGGGCGCGGTGGCGGCCAGATTGCAGTGATCTCGATAAAGGGCTCGGGGGGAACCCTCTCCCGCAATGCGGGGGAGGGTAGGGAGGGGGTGGTCGTGAGCAACAATGTTCCCGAAAAGCACCGCGCCTACGCACGGTCCCTTCGTCGCGGGATGACTGACGCCGAACGCCTCGTCTGGTCCAAGGTCCGCGCCCACCGGCTGGCGGGTCTTGGTTTTCGTCGGCAAGTTCCGATGCTCGGATTCATCGCCGACTTCGTTTGCCACGACGCCCGGCTCGTCGTCGAACTTGACGGAGGTCAGCACACCCTCGAAGACCATCGTCGCCTGGACGAACGTCGCGACGGAATCTTCGAGACAGCAGGCTTTCGGGTGCTTCGGTTCTTCAACCCCGAAGTGTTCGGCGGCCTCGATGACGTCGTCGAGACCATCTATCGAGCCGCCATGGAGCAGTTGCCGGATCACCCCGACAACCACACCGGCGGCGGAACGCCCCCCTCCCTACCCTCCCCCGCTGCGCGGGAGAGGATTCCGGCTGCTGGGCTATCGAGCCTGCACGACCTGGAGACCGAGGACTGACATGAAACTCACTTCGTCCTGGCTGAAGGACCACCTCGACACCACCGCTTCCGTCGACGCCATCGTCGAGACGCTGACACGCGTCGGGCTCGAGGTGGAGGGGGTCGAGGACAAGGCGAAGCTGCTCGCCCCCTACACCATCGCCTATGTCGTCTCGGCCGAGCAGCACCCCAACGCCGACAGGCTGCGGGTCTGCATGGTCGACACCGGCGAGGGGCCGCCGGTTCAGGTGGTCTGCGGCGCGCCCAACGCACGCACCGGCATGAAGAGCGTGTTCTCGCCGCCGGGCACGTTCATTCCGGGCAAGAACATCACGCTGGGCGTCGGCACCATCCGCGGCGTCGAGAGCCGGGGCATGCTGTGCTCGGCGATGGAGCTCGGCCTGGGCGAGGACCATGACGGCATCATCGACCTGCCGGACGATGCGCCGGTCGGCGTGAAGTATGCGGACTGGGCGGGGCTGGGCGACGCCGTGATCGACTTCGCGGTGACCCCGAACCGCCCGGACGCGCTGGGCGTGCACGGCGTCGCGCGCGACCTCGCGGCGGCGGGGCTGGGCAAGCTGATCAACAAGCCCACGCCGCAGATCCCCGGCGCGTTCCCCTGCCCCACAGGCGTGCGGCTCGCCTTCGAGGGCGAGGATCGCCGTCTCGCGCCTGCGTTCGCCATGAGGCTGGTGCGCGGCGTCCGCAACGGGCCGAGTCCGGAATGGCTGCAGCGCCGCCTGCAGGCGATCGGGCTCCGGCCCATCAACGCGCTCGTCGACATCACGAACTTCGTCACCTTCGACCGGGGCCGGCCGCTGCACGTGTTCGACCTGAAGAAGGTCTCCGGCGATCTCACCGTCCGTTTCGCAAGGGATGGCGAGGAGGTGCTGGCGCTGGATGGCAAGACCTACCGGCTGGAGCCCGACATGGTGGTCATCGCCGACGAGAACGGCGTGGAGTCCATCGCCGGCATCATGGGCGGCGAGCATTCCGGCTGCGACGAGGGCACGACGGACGTGCTCATCGAATCCGCGCTCTGGGATCCGCTGAACATCGCCCGCACCGGCCGCAAGCTCGGCATCAACACCGATGCCCGCTATCGCTTCGAGCGCGGGGTCGACCCGGATTTCTGCGTGCCCGGGCTGGAGCTCGCCACCCGGATGGTGATGGAGCTCTGCGGCGGGGAACCCTCCCGCATCGAGCTCGCAGGCGAAATCCCGACCACCGACAAGATCATCCGCTTCCCCTGGACGGAGGTGCAGCGCCTCACGGGCCTGTCCCTTCCGGTCTACGAAATGAAGCTGATCCTCACGGAACTCGGCTTCTGGGTCTCGGGCGTCGACAGCATCGTGAAGGTCGCTGTCCCGTCCTGGCGGCCGGATGTCGAGGACAAGGCTGACCTTGTGGAGGAGATCGTCCGCATCGCCGGCCTGGACCGTGTCGATTCCGTGCCCTTCGCACGCGAGGAAGCCACGGTCGGAAAGCCGGTGCTCACCCTGCTGCAGAGACGCACGCGCACCGCCAAGCGCGCGCTCGCGGCGCGCGGCATGGTCGAGGCGGTGACATGGTCTTTCATCTCCAAGCCGGAGGCCGAGGCCTTCGGCGGGGGCGCGCCGGAGCTGGCTCTGGCCAACCCCATCGCGGCCGAGCTCTCGGACATGCGGCCGAGCCTGTTGCCCGGCCTTTTCAAGGCCTCGCAGCGCAACGCGGACCGCGGCTTCAACGACACCGCGCTGTTCGAAGTCGGCCAGGTGTTCCGCGGCGACAAGCCCGCCGATCAGGCGACCGCCGCGGCCGGCGTGCGGCGCGGACTGGCGAAGCCGGACGGCACAGGCCGGCACTGGTCCACCCCCACGAAGCCAGTCGACGTCTTCGACGCCAAGGGCGACGCCATGGCGGCGCTGGAAGCGCTCGGCATTCCCATGGGCGGGCTTCAGGTGGTGCAGGGCGGTCCCGGCTGGTACCACCCCGGCCGCTCCGGCACGTTGCAGTTCGGGCCCAAGGTGGTGATCGGCGCCTTCGGCGAACTGCATCCGCGCGTGCTGGAGAAGCTCGATGTGAAGGGGCCGCTCGTCGGCTTCGAACTCGTGCTCGATGCGCTTTCGCCCCCTAAGGCCAAGCCCACCAAGATCAAGCCGAAGCTCGTGCTGCCGGAGTTCCAGCCGGTCACGCGCGACTTCGCTTTCATCGTGAACCGCGCCGTCGCGGCCGGGGACATCGTCAAGGCGGCGCAGGCGGCAGAGCGGGTGCTGATCAGCGACGTCGGCGTGTTCGATCTCTATGAGGGCGCGGGCATTCCCGAGGGCCAGAAGTCGGTCGCCATCGCGGTGACGCTGCAGCCGACGGAGAAGACGCTCACCGACGCCGAGATCGACGCCATCGCTGGCAAGATCGTGGCGGAAGTGTCGAAGAAGACGGGCGCCACGCTGCGGGGCTGAACAGCGGGCTAGGCTCGCTACGGTGGGCTGAGCCTGTAGAACCCCACGGCATTCCCTCCGAAGATGGCGATCCGCTCGCCGGCACTGCAGCTCTCGGTGAGCGCTTCCGCGGCGTCCACCCAGCGCTGGTAGCTGGAAGCGAGCGTGACGACTGGCCAGTCGGACCCGAAGATCATCCGGCCGGCTCCGAAAGTGTCGAGCAGGTGGTCGACATAGGGCCGGAGGTCGTCCGCCTCCCATCCCGGCCCAGCCTCGGTCACCAGCCCCGAGAATTTCACCAGGGCCGACGTTTCCGATGCGATGGTCGCCATGTCCCGCGCCCAGTCGTCGAACTCCTGGCGCGCGATGTCCGGCTTGGAGCCGTGGTCGATCACGACGCGCAGTTCGGGATGGCGGTCCAGCAAGCGCCGCAGGTTCGGCAGGTGCTTGGGATGCGTCAGCGCGTCGAAAGCGAGGTCGTGCGCAATGACCGCGCGGAAGGCCCAGTCGAGTTCGGGCCGCAGCATCCAGCCGACCTCCTCGATGTCCTGGATCATCGGACGCACGCCCTTGAAGAAGCCATGTCGCGCCAGCCTGTCGAGGTGATGCAGGTCGGCCGGGTCCTCGAAATCGATCCAGCCGACGACGCCAAGAACCTCCGGGCAGGTGTCCGCAATTCCGAGAAGGTACTCGGTCTCCTCGACGGACGGCGCAGCCTGCACCGTCACGCAGCCCTGGAAACCCGCGGTCTCCAGCAAGGGCAGCAGGTCTGACGGACCGAAATTGCGGTAGAGCGTCGTCAGCTCCGGAGTCAGCCAGCCATAGTCGCCGCGGGTCGGGTTCCAGAAGTGCTGGTGCGCATCGATTCGCATGGTCATGCGGCGACCTCACTCCGCAAATGCGGCCAGCCGATGGACCGGCCGTGGCGAGCTCAGGCCGGCGTGGGCGCATCCTTGCGCAACAGGCCCTCGGTCTTCAGGTCGGCCCACAGAACGGCCGGGATTCTCACCTTCAGGCTCTCGGCGTTGCGCCGGACCTCCTCCGGCCGCTGCCCGCCCGGGATCACGCTGACCACCGCGGGATGTGCGAGCGGGAACGCGAGCGCCGCTTCCGCGAGCGCGACGCCGTGCGAGAGGCAAACCTTCTGGATCCGGGCTACCCGGTCCAGGATCGCCTGCGGCGCGGGCTCGTAGTTGTACATCGCGCCGGGCCGCGGTCCGACGGCGAGGATGCCTGAGTTGTAGGGACCGCCGAGCGCGATGCCGATGCCGCGCTGCTCGCAGAGAGGAAGAAAGCTTTCCAGCGCCTCCTGCTCCAGCAGCGTATAGCGCCCGGCTAGCAGGAAGAGGTCGAAGTCGCCCTGCCGCGCCATGGCCTCGGCGACCTGCCATTCGTTCACGCCCGCCCCGATGGCCTTGATCGCGCCGCTGTCGCGCAGCTTGACGAGGGCGTGGTAGCCGCCCTCCATGAACTCGCGGATGCGCTGGTCGGACGCTTCCTTGGAGCCGTGGGTGAAGATGTCGACGTCGTGGCAATAGAGGATGTCGATCTCGTCGACGCCGAGCCGCTCGAAGGACTGCTCCAGCGACCGCATGACCCCGTCATAGGAGTAGTCGAACAGTTCCTTGCGCGCCGGCACGTCGAAGAACTTGCCCTGGCCGGTTCTCTCGGCGGGATCGCACTTGGTCATGATCCGGCCGACCTTCGTCGACAGCACCGGCCGCTCGGGACGCTTGCGGCGGAGAAAGCCGTTGAGCCGCGTCTCCGACAGGCCGAGGCCGTAGAGAGGCGCGGTGTCGAAGTAGCGGCAGCCCACGTCCCAGGCCGCCGCGAGCGTCTCCTCGGCCTCTGTCTCGCTCAAGGGCCGGAACAGGTTGCCGAGCGGCGCGGTGCCGAACCCCATCGAGCTGAAGCTGATGTTCGCACCGGAACGCGACTTGAACTGTTTCGTACCGAGCCTGCCGGGCTGCGCCATCGTCCTACTCCCCTGTCGCCGCCACGGCCGTCTCACACTGACGCGATGAGTTCCTGCCCGGCGGGCGGCATGATAGGAAGCACGCATCGGCGCAACAAGCCCGCAGACCGGCAGGCAGCGCAGACCAGCCAAGCCGCCGCTGGCGGCGGGAGAGACGCATGTCCAGTTCCGCTCCGTCCAAGCTCGATCGTCTCAAGGAATTCACGGTGGTCGTCGCCGACACCGGCGACATCGAATCGATCCGGGCCTTCAAGCCGACCGATTGCACGACGAACCCCACGTTGATCTTGAAGGCGGCGCAGATGCCGGCCTACGCGGGCATCCTGGACGAAGCGGTGGCCTGGGGCCGTTCGCAGTCCGGAACCCCGGACGCCGTGGTCGGGGCGGTCTGCGATCGGCTGGCGGTGAATTTCGGCGCGGAGCTGAGCCGCATCGTGCCCGGGCGCGTGTCGACCGAGGTCGATGCGGATCTCTCCTTCGACACGCGGGCGACGCTCGCCAAGGCCCGCGGCATCATCGCTGCGTACGAGTCTCGCGGCATCTCGCGGGACCGGATCCTGGTCAAGATCGCCTCGACGTGGGAAGGCATTCGTGCGGCGGAGGTGCTCCAGCGCGAAGGCATCGACTGCAACCTGACTTTGCTCTTCTCGCTCGTCCAGGCCGCAGCCTGCGCCGAGGCGGGAGCCTTCCTGATCTCGCCCTTCGTCGGCCGCATCCTCGATTGGCACGCCAAGGCCGAGGGCCGCACCTTCACGACGGAAGAGGATCCCGGGGTGGTCTCGGTCCGCCGCATCTATGCCTATTACAAGCGCCACGGCCACGGCACGGTGGTGATGGGGGCGTCCTTCCGCAACACCGGCGAGATCGAGGCGCTGGCAGGCTGCGACCGGCTCACCATCGCGCCCGCCCTGCTGGAGCAGCTCGCCGCCGACCACGGGCCGCTGGAGCGGCGGCTCGACCCCGAGACGGCCGGCCGAGAGGGGCCGGACAAGGTCGCCATTGACGAGCCCGCCTTCCGTTTCGCCCTGAATGAGGACGCGATGGCGACCGAGAAGCTTGCCGAAGGGATCCGCCAGTTCGCCAGGGACTTGCGCTCACTGCGGACCGTGGTCGCGCAAAAGCTCGGCTGACGCGCGACGGGGCGGGTTGCGGCCATCCGGACAGTCGCTCCGACGACACCGCCTCGACGTCCTCATGCTGAGGAGGCCCGGACCCTTGTCCGGGCCGTCTCGAAGCACCGCGAACGGTGGGGAGCGGTAAGGCAGCGCCATGCCGGTAGCCGTCCTTCGAGACAGCCCCGGATCAAGTCCGGGGCTTCCTCAGATGAGGACCATTGGTGCGGCCGGGCGATTTTCTGAACAGCAGACAGCCCTGGCCCGCGGGGGGCTCCTCAGTTTGAGGGCTCCGCGAGGGGGCTCGACGCCCTAGGCTGCGGCGCGGTCCATCGCCTCGTCCATGCAGTGGAGAACGACCGGCCGCCCCTGCTTCGCCACGAGCGAACAGGCGCGCGGCACCTCCGTCCACCCGGATTGGGCGCGGTCCAGGGGTTCGGAGACGATCACGAGCGCGTCGCCCTGTTCGCGATGATAAAGCGTCGCTGGCCGCGCGTCGCAGGCCCAGCGAAAGGCGTAGAGATCCTCGCCATTGGTGAGGGCGGCGGTGAAGCGCAGCGGCTCGTCGACGCCGGCCTTCCTCATCAGGCCCTTGGCCGCCGACAAGGCGCGCGCCATCGCGCCGACCGGGTCGTGCGCGAGGCCCATTGCGAGCGCGACGAGGAAGAGGGCCTCGCTGTCCGTGGTGCCCGCACGGGCGGCATAGAGCTCGTCGGGAATCAGTTGATCCAGCCCCCGGCGCACGGCCGAATAGCCGCCGATCTGTCCGTTGTGCATGAACATCCAGCGGCCATGCACGAAGGGGTGGCAGTTCGCCCGCGTGGTCGCGGTTCCCGTCGCGGCGCGGACATGGGCGAAGAACAGCGGCGAGCGCACTTGCGCGCAGATGGAGCGGAGGTTCTCGTCGGACCAAGCGGGCCGCACCTCCCGGTAGAGGCCCGGCTCCTGGCGAGCGCCGTACCAGCCGATGCCGAAGCCGTCGCCATTGGTGCCGGTCTTGGCCTCCTCGGCGTGCAGGGACTGGTGAATCAGCGAGTGGCACGGCGCCGCGATGAGGTCCTCCATGAAGACCTCGGGACCGCGATAGGCGAGAAAGCGGCACATGGCGCAGGAATCCCCAGGGCGGGTGACGGCCGGACGGGCCGCCACGTCATAAGCTTCGCCGCATCCCGTGAACAGAGTCTGAATGCGGCGTTAACCAAGCTTATGCGAAGCCCCAGCGGGTGCAGTGAAGCCGGACACATCTCGCACCGTCAGGCGGACGGCGGCTGGACCAGCGCGAGCACTGCGCCCTGGGGATCACGGCCCTGCAGGATCCAGCTCCCGCCGGGTACTTCATGCGGCCCCATCAGGACCTGGCCGCCCGCCTGAGTCACGCGGCCCGCGGCGGCGTTGATGTCCGCGACCACGAAGTAGTAGTTCCAGGCGGAACGCGGCATGACCTCCGGCTTGGGGAACATCCCGATCGTCTCGCGACCGTCGATGGCGACGATGTCGTAGACGCCCATCGGCCCCATGTCGTGGCCGCGGACCTTCGTCCAGCCGAAGAGATCCCCGTAGAACGCCTGCGCGGCGGACTGGTCGGTGGTGAGCAACTCGTGCCAGCCGCAGCGGCCGGGCGTGCCTGGCGGCGGCTCCGCTGGCGCCTCGCGCGAGGCCGGCTTCATGATGTTCAGGGATGCGCCCTGGGGATCGGAGATCACCGCGAAGCGGCCGACGCCGGGGATGTCGGTAGGCTCGACATAGACCCGCCCGCCCCGCGTGTTGACCTTCTCGACGGATTCTTCCACGTCCTCGACATAGACGTAACCCGTCCACTGCGGAGGCGCGCCGGACTGCCGCATCATGTCCGGCATTCCCATGATCCCGGCGCTTGCCGCTCCGCCGGCGCTCAGGATCGTATAGGGCGTGGCCGGCGGCTGGCCGCCCGCACCCGTGAAGGGCGCCGCCTCCCACCCCACGACATCGCCATAGAAGCGAGCCGCGGCCTGGGGATCCGTGGTCATCAGTTCGTACCAGATGAAGGGGTGGCTCGTGACGTGCTTCATGACGTTCCTCCCGCGCGCATTCCGGCGCTTCAGCCCACGATCAGGCTCGGCCTGGAAGACGATCCCGGCCGGCCGTTTCCGACATTGAGTCCTGCTCCCTCATTCCGGCACATTTCGGGCTTGGGAGCAGAGGGGGTTCAGGCAGCCGGCAGGCAGGCGGGGCCGATCGGCTCGAAACTCTTGTAGGTCAGGATGAACTCCTGATGACCGAGCTCCTCGGATTTGGTCCGGCCGCCCTGGCCGAGGCCGACCACGAGATCGCGGATCTCCTTGCCCACCTCGCCAAGCGTGGCCTTGCCCTCGAGGATGCGGCCCGCGTCGACGTCCATGTCGTCGGACATGCGCCGGTAGGTCTCGGGATTGGCGCAGATCTTCACCACGGGGGAAATGGCTGACCCGACCACCGATCCCCGTCCCGTCACGAACAGCACGGCATGACTGCCGCAGGCTATCAGCTCGGCGATCTCCGCGTTGTCGTTGATGTTGGGGAAGCCGAAGCGCACCTCGCCGTCCGGCACCACGTCGAGCAGATAGAGCCCGCCGGCCGGCGGCCTGTCGCCCGGCTTGATCAGGCCCGATATGGGCGATGCGCCGGACTTGGCGTACGCGCCCATCGACTTCTCCTCGATGGTCGAGAGCCCGCCATCGGCGTTGCCCGAGGCGAAGGAGCCATAGCCCAGCGTCGCGTAGTACCGCGCCGCCTTGGCGACGCTTTCTTCCAGCTCCCGGGCGAGGGCGGGCGTGATCGCCCGCGACGCCATGATGTGCTCGCAGCCGATGAGCTCGCCGGTCTCCTCGAAAATGCAGGCGGCGCCCTCGCCGATCAGCATGTCGAAGGCGCGGCCCGCGGCCGGGTTGCCGGTGATGCCGCTGGTCCCGTCGGATCCGCCGCACACTGTCCCCACCACCAGCTCGGAGGGCGACATCGGCACTGTCGGGGCGCGCAGGAGCTCCGCCTGCCGCTCAGCCACCCAGGCCCGCCCCTGCGCGATGGAGGCGCGCGTGCCGCCCGTCGCCTGGATGGTCAGCGTCTGCACCGGCCGGCCGGAGGCGCGAACGGCGCGCTCCAGGCCGTATTTGTTGAAGCTTTCGCAGCCCAGCGACACCAGCAGCACCACCCCGACATTGGGGTGCGTGCACAAGGCCTCCATCATCCGCTGCGCATAGTCGTTCGGGTAGCAGCCGGGAAAGCCGATGACGTGCACGCCGTCTTCGCGGAGCGGCAGCGCGATCTCGCGGGCGACATGGTGGGCGCACTCGACGAGGTATCCCACCGCGACCACATTGCGGATGCCCTTGCGGCCGTCCTGGCGCAGCCAGCCCTGCATCTCCTGCGGCATCATCGCGTGCCCTCCGGCTTCTTCGGATCGTTGCTGGGCGCGTCGACCACATAGGTCGGCGTGTAGTCGCTCTTCACATTGTGCACGTGAACGTGCTCGCCCACCGCGATGGAGGCCGTGGCGGTGCCGATGGGCGCACCGTACTTCAGCACCTTCTCGCCCGCCGCGATGGCGCGTCGCGCCACCTTGTGCGCCAGCGGGATGTCGTGCGCGGCGCTGACGGCGGCGTTCCCGATGGTAAGCGGGTCGCCCTGCGCGATGCGCCGCCGGACCACCAGCACATTGTCCCGGGGATCGAGCAGGATGAGGCGCGGGTCTTCCGCTTCGAGGGGAGCCGGCTCGGTCATTGGCGCGCTCCTCATCAGAATTTCCCAAACTGGAGATAGGCCTGCTGCGGGTCGACCCCCGAAAGGATCGCGGTGCGCACCTTGTTCTCCGTCGAGATCGCCGCCTCGGCCTTGTCGATCACGTCCCCGGTGATCGCGCGGGGGATCCGGATCAGACCGTCCCGGTCGCCGACCATGTAGTCGCCCTGGGCGATCGTCACGTCGCCGATCCGGATCTCGCCTTCGACCGCCTTGGGCAGCCAGTAGCCGACGATATCCCGCGGGGTGAAGCCGCGCGACCAGGTCTGGAACCCCATCTCGATCAGGAAATCCACGTCGCGGACGAAACCGTCCGCCACGCAGCCGAGCACGCCCTTGTTCTTCAGCGTCTCGGCCGAGAGCTCGCCCATGTGGGCCACCACGCGGTCGTTCGGCTGCGACACCCAGATGTGCCCGGGCTTCGCCTTGGAGAGCAGGCCCGTCCAGGCCAGCAGGGTCTCGTGCGGATCGGCCCGCGGATCGACCCGGCCCTCGATCGTGAAGGCGGGCCCGGCCAGCCGGCGTTCGGGGAAGAGCGGCCGCAGCTCGGGCGGAAGCGTGAAGTCGCGCAGCCCCATCGCGCGCATCACGTCGTGCACCACGCCGGTGTAGCAGTGCAGCAGCCTCTCGGTGAGCGCATCCGTCATGTCATCTCCGCCTGGCGTGTCCCCGGCCACCCGTCCGCGCCGGCCTCGGGCCGCGCGATCCTGGCGGACGGCAAAAGGCTGTTCGACGCGCGATGCGCTCTGTGTCACAATCCGATCACAGACACTCGGCCGGGTGCAAGCGGAGCTTTCGCCCAATAAAGGGTGCAAAAGCTAGACTTAATCGGTTCGATCCGCATAGAGTGCCACCGTTCAGGGGTGGTGTGCGTTAAACGCACATCAGACGAGAATGCGGACGTCGCCATCCATCGGCGGCAGATCCGCTCCGAGGATCCTATTGGGAGGACTTAAATGAAGAAATGGATCGCCGGCGCCGCCGCCGTCTACGCCGCGGTTTGGGCCGGACAGGCCACCGCCCAGGAGAAGCTCACCGTCTGGTGGGTGAAGGGCTTCTACAAGGCGGAAGACGATGCGCTCTTCGCCGCCATCAAGAAATTCGAAGACAAGAGCGGCGTGAAGGTCGACCTGTCGCAGTACGCGATCCAGGACATGATCCCGAAGACCGTCGCCGCGATCGACTCCGGCACTGTGCCGGACGTGGCCTACGCCGACACCTTCGACTTCCAGGTCACCGGGCGCTGGGCTTTCGATGGCCGCCTCGAGGACATTTCCGACATCATGGAGCCGATGAAGGGCCAGTTCGCGCCTAACACGCTCGAAACCACGTACCTGACCAACGACAAGACCAAGAAGAAGGCTTACTATGCCTTCCCTATCAAGCAGCAGACCATGCACGTCCAGATCTGGAAGGACATGCTGGAGCAGGCCGGCTTCAAGGAAAGCGACATCCCGAAGGACTGGAAGAGCTACTGGTCCTTCTGGTGCGACAAGGTGCAGCCTGCCTACCGCAAGGCTTCCGGCTCGCGCGCCTTCGGCATCGGCCAGCCCATGGGCGTCGACGCCACGGACAGCTTCTATTCCTTCCTCACCTTCATGGACGCCTACAACGTCAAGCTGGTCGACGCAGACGGCAAGCTGCTCGTCGATGATCCGAAGGTGAAGCAAGGCCTCGTCAGTGCGCTCACCGACTATGTCGAGCCCTACCAGAAGGGCTGCGTGCCGCCGTCCGCGACGAGCTGGAAGGATCCCGACAACAACGTCGCCTTCCATAACAAGACGACGGTGATGACCCACAACGCCACGATCTCGATCGCGGCCAAGTGGCTGGACGACGCCAACAACCCCGCCAACAGCGAGGAGCAGCGCGCCCAGGCCAAGAAAAACTACGAGGAGCTGATCATCACGGCCGGCTTCCCGAACAAGCCGGACGGTTCGACGTTCACCTATCGCGCGGCGATCAAGACGGGCGTGATCTTCGAGAACGCCAAGAACAAGAAGCGCGCCAAGGAGTTCGTGAGCTTCCTGATGCAGGAAGAGAACCTCCGTCCGTATGTCGAGGGTTCGCTGGGCCGCTGGTTCCCCGTCCTTAAGGCCTCCATGGAGAGCCCGTTCTGGCAGGCGGATAACGCCCGCAAGGCCGTGTACAACCAGTTCAAGTCCGGCACGGTGACCTTCGAGATCACCAAGAACTGGAAGTTCACGAACCTGAACAACGAGAACGTCTGGGCCAAGGCGATGAACCGCGTCGTCAACGAGAAGATCCCCGTCGACAAGGCCGTCGACGAGATGATCGCCCGGATCAAGGAAGTCGCCGGCTCCTGAGCCGGACGGATAAAGTCTGCGCGGCCGGCTCGGTCCGGCCGCGCACCATGCCCCTGAGGTTCGGCAGACCCGGCATCCAGCACCACTGGACGTCCTGAAACCGCCTCCATTCCCCGCAGGTGCGCTGATGTCGAGTGTAACCGTCTCCAATGCCCCCGGCGCTCTCGCGCCGTCCGCCCCAAACAGGAGCTTCACGGGCTCCTGGCAGTTCTGGGGGGCGCTGATGGTGATCCCTTACCTCGCCGTCTTCGCGCTCTTTGTGGTCTATCCCGTGATCTATGGGTTCTGGCTCGCCCACGATCCGCAGAGCTACGTCAAGCTCAACAACGACCCGATCTTCTGGCGGACCATCGTCAACACGTTGGTCTTCCTGTTCGTCGCCATCAACCTGAAGATGCTGGTGGCGCTCGGCCTGTCCGGCTTCTTCCTGAACCAGCGCTGGTGGATCAAGGCGCTGTCGGTGCTCTTCATCCTGCCCTGGGCGGTGCCGTCGATCCCGACCATCCTGTCGGTCCGGTTCATGCTCAATCCGGAATGGGGCGTGATCAACCAGACCATCTTCAGGCTCACTTATGAGGACGGGCCGAACTGGCTGAACGATCCGCGCCTGGCGCTGTTCTTCGCCATTCTCGTCCACATCTGGAAGTCGCTGCCGTTCTGGACGCTGATGCTGCTGTCCGGCCGCCTCGCCATTCCCGCCGACCAGTACGAGGCGGCCTCCGTCGACGGCGCCTCCACCTGGCAGAAATTCCGCTACGTCACCTGGCCGTCGGTGAAGCAGCTCTATCTGACCTGCGCCATCCTCTCGACGATCTGGACGCTGGGCGACTTCAACAGCGTCTACCTGCTCACCGGCGGCGGTCCCGCCGACCTCACCCACGTGCTCGCCACGCTGGGCATCCGCTACCTCCGGCTCGCCGAGGTCGACCTCTCCATGGCGACGATCGTGTGCGCGCTCCCTCTCATCCTGCCGCTCGTCTACTTCATGATGAAGCGTCTTTCCCGCTGAGGTGGTGCTTTGACCCAGACGCCAGCCCTGACCCGCTATCCTCCGGTCACCCGGAGACAGGCTATCGCCCGGAACCCCGCTTTCCGGGCCGTCTCGACCGAGGCCAAGCTCCTGCTGATCGGCATCCCGCTCCTGATCTGGACGCTGCTGCCGATCTACCACCTCTGCCTGTTCGCGTTCTCGGACAAGGCGTCGGCGTTCTCCGGCAATCTCTGGCCGACGAACCCGACGCTCCGCAACTTCGAGATCGTCTTCGGCCAGAAGCACTACTTCCTGACGCACTTCTGGGAGCAGCTCTGGAATTCCGTGTTCATCGCGGCAATGACCGGCTTCCTCACGCTCGTCGTGGCCACGCTGGCCGCCTTCGCCATCAGCCGCCTCAAGGTGCGCGGGGGACGGACCGTGCTGAACATGGCGCTGTTCACCTACTTCATCCCCGCCGCGTTCCTGGCGGTGCCGATGTACCGGACGATGGGCCTCTACGGCCTCCTGAACTCCCAGTGGGCGCTGATCCTGGCGATGATGACCATCGCCTCGCCCTACGCGATCTGGGTGCTGAAGCAGGCCTCCGACAAGCTGCCGATGGAGCTCGACGAAGCCGCCATCATGGACGGCGCGACGGCGCTGCAGCTGTTCCGGCTGGTCTACCTGCCGCTCATGGGTCCCTCCCTCGTGGCGGTGGGCACCTACGCCATCCTGCTGGCCTGGAACGAGTATCTCTACGCCTTCCTGCTCCTGTCGAAGGACACCGCTATTACGCTGCCGGTGGCGCTCGGCAACTTCCTCTCGGCGGACGATTCGCCCTGGGAGCTGCTGATGACCACGGGCCTGATCTACGCTTTGCCGCCGGCCGCCATCTACTACGTGTTCCGCCGCTACATGGTGTCGGGCCTCACCGCCGGCGCGGTGAAAAGCTGATGGCCGGGCGGCGTGTTCTTCTCGTCACCGGCGGCTCGCGCGGAATCGGGGCGGCCGTGTGCCGGCTTGCCGCTGCGCAGGGCTACGATGTCGCGGTGAACTACCGCAGCGAACTGGCCGCGGCGCAAACCGTGGTGCAGCAGTGCCGCGAGCACGGCGTTCGCGCGGAGGCCTTCGCGGGCGACTGCGCCGACGAGGCGTCGATCCAGGCGCTGTTCGAGGCCGTGGACGGCTTCGGGCGGATCACGCACCTCGTCAACAACGCCGGCATCACCGGCCGGGCCAGCCGGCTCGAAGATGCGCCGACGGACGAAATCCGCCGGACCGTCGACCTCAACGTCACCGGCGCGATCCTTGTCGCGCGGGAGGCTGTGAGCCGCATCTCGACGCGCCATGGCGGCCTGGGCGGGGCCATGGTGAACCTGTCCTCAGCGGCGGTCTGGCTCGGCGCGCCCAACGACTTCGTCTGGTACGCCGCCTCGAAGGCGGCCATCGACGCGCTGACCATCGGCCTGTCCAAGGAGCTCGCTCCCGACGGCATCCGCGTCAACGCGGTCGCGCCCGGCCTGATCGAGACGGACATTCACGAGACCGCCGGCCGCGGCGGCCGCATTGCCGTCCTCGCGCCGCAAATTCCCCTCGGCCGCGGCGGCTCGGCCGACGAGGTGGCGGAGGTGATCCTGTTCCTGCTCTCCGACGCCGCATCCTATGTCACGGGCTCGATCTACAAGGTCACGGGCGGGCGCTGAGCCTCATTGCGTTAGAGACAGCGCACCACCCCGGCGCGACTCCCTTCCCCCCTCGAGGGAGAAGGGAAGTCGCACGGTCTACCCCTCGACCTCTTCCCGCAGCATCTCGAGCCGCAGCCAGTCTTCCTCGGCGGCGTGCAGCTTCGCATGGGCCGCGGCGAGCGCGTTCGAGAGCTTTGCGAAGGCCGCAGGGTCGCGCGTGTAGAGCGCAGGGTCGGCAAGGCGGCCCTGCAGCGCGGCGATCTCCACCTGCAGCTTCTCCATCGTGACGGGAAGCGTATCGAGCGCGTGCTTGTCCTTGAAGCTGAGCTTGCGTTTCTCGTTGGCCGGCGCAGCGTCGCGCATCGCTTTCTCGCGGCCCCGAGGCGTCGCGGCCGCCGAGGCCTTCGCGGTCACGCCTTCGCCGCGCTGGGCCACCATGTCGGAGTAGCCGCCCGCATATTCCTGCCAGGCGCCGCCGCCCTCAGACACGATGACGGAACTCGCCACCCGGTCCAGGAAGTCGCGGTCGTGGCTGACGACGATCACGGTTCCGGGATAGTCGGCGATGGTCTCCTGCAGCAGGTCCAGCGTCTCGAGGTCGAGGTCGTTGGTCGGCTCGTCGAGCACCAGCAGGTTGGAGGGCTTGGACAGCGCCACCGCCAGCGTCAGCCGGCCGCGCTCGCCGCCTGACAGCACGCCCACCGGCGTGCGCGCCTGCTCCGGCTGGAACAGGAAGTCCTTCATGTAGCTCATCACGTGCTTGGACTGGCCGCCCACCGTGATCGTCTCGCCGCGGCCGCCGGTCAGCGTCTCCAGCAGGGTGGCGCGCGGGTCGAGGCTGTCCCGGCCCTGGTCGAGGCTCGCCATCTGGACGTTGGCGCCCAGCCGCACGCGCCCGGCGTCCGGGGCGAGGACGCCCGTCAGCATCTTCAGCAGCGTGGTCTTTCCCGCACCATTGGGGCCGATCAGCCCGACACGATCGCCGCGCAGGATGCGGGTGGAAAAGTCCTGCACGATCACCTCGTCGCCGAACGACTTGGCGATGCCGACAGCCTCGATCACGAGCTTGCCGGAGAGGTCCCCCTCTGTGATCGAGAGCTTCACCGAGCCGGCGGCGCGCCGCTGCTCCTGCCGTTCACGGCGCAGGTTGGCGAGTTCGCCCATGCGGCGCACGTTCCGCTTGCGGCGCGCGGTGACGCCGTAGCGCACCCAGTGCTCCTCGGCTACGATCTTGCGGTCGAGCTTGTGCGCCTCCGCTTCCTCCTGCTCCAGCACCTCGTCGCGCCAGGCCTCGAACGAGGCGAAGCCCTGCTCCATGCGCCGCGTCCGGCCGCGGTCCAGCCAGACCGTGGCGCGCGACAACGTCTCCAGGAAGCGGCGGTCATGGCTGATCAGCACCAGCGCGGAGCGCAGGCCCTTGATCTCCTGCTCCAGCCACTCGATGGCGGGGAGATCGAGGTGGTTGGTCGGTTCGTCGAGCAGCAGGATGTCCGGCTCAGGAGCCAGGACGCGGGCGAGCGCCGCCCTGCGCGCCTCGCCGCCGGAGAGCCGTTCCGTCCCCTCCTCGCCGGTGAGGCCGAGTTCGTTCAGCAGGTAGCGCGCCCGGTAGGGATCGTCGCCCGGGCCCAGCCCCGCCTCGACATAGGCCAGCGTGGTCTTGGAGCCGGTGAGGTCCGGCTCCTGCGGCAGGTAGCGGATGGTCGCGCCCGGCTGGGCGAAGCGCGTGCCGCGGTCTGACTCGATCAGCCCGGCTGCGATGCGCAGCAGCGTGGACTTGCCCGAGCCGTTGCGGCCGACGAGGCACAGCCTCTCGCCGGGCGAGACGGAGAGTTCCGCGTTCTCGATCAGCGGCGTTCCGCCGAAGGTGAGCGCGACGCCTTGAAGAAGCAGAAGGGGTGGGGCCATGCCGGGGATGTGGCAGATCGCCCGTCATGAGGCAAGCGGCCCGGCGACAGGGGCCCGGATTCCGCTCAGGGCGGCCCTTCCATGGACAGGTCGGGATCATCCGGGCCGCGCGTTCGCCGCTTGGTGTTGAGCCTCCACACCAGGAAAGCGAACAGCCCCAGCGTCACGGCGGTGACGAAGGCGAAGAGCGCGCCGACCCCCAGGACGTCCATCACCACCGCCGCCAGCAGCGGAGCGGAGCTTGCTCCCACGCCCCAGAGCACCAGGAGCGCCCCGCCCCATGTGACGCGCTCCTCCGGCGTGGCGATGTCGTTCATGTGCGCCACGGCGATGGAGTAGAGCGGGTAGGCCGATGCGCCCCAGAGCCCGAACAGCACGGGCTGGAGCGTGGGAGGAAGCAGGATTCCGGTCGGCGCGATGGCCGAGAGCGCGGCGCTGAACAGCGCCAGGCCGGCCATCACGACGCGCCGGTCCACGCGGTCCGCCAGGTAGCCGACGGGAAACTGCAGCACGATCGCAGCGATCTGCAGGGCCACGAGCACGGCGGCGACCCGCTCGACGGTGAAGCCCTGTGCGATCGCCCACAACGGGAACAGGCTGGTGGCGCACGCCGTGACCGCGCCTTGCGTGAAAGCCGTCGCCGCTGCGGCGGGCGCGCGGCGGGGAGCGTCGAGCATCGAGCCGAACACTCTCCGGCCCGGCTTGGGGGCGGCCACCGATACGACGAGGCTCGGCAAGGGCGCGAGCAACGCTGTGAAGCCCGCGACCATGAAGAGGACGACGCTCGTAGGGTCGATCCATGCAAGGGAAAGCTGGCCCACCGCATACACGACCCGGCTCGAAACCTGGTAGGCGGAGAAGTAGAGCGCCCTGCGGCCGGGCGGCGCGCGGTCGGCGAGCCAGGCCTCGAGCACGGTGAAGACGATGCCGGAACAGAAGCCCGTCGCGCCGCGAACGCCGATCCAGCCTGCGCCCGCGCCGAGAACCCACAGCAGCAGGGCCCCGACGCCGGAGACGATCACAGCCGCGTAGAGCGCGGCCATGACGCCCAGGCTCCGGACGATCGCCGGAGCGGCGAGACACCCGACCAGAAACCCCGCCGAACTGGCGCTGATGATGAGGCCCGCGAGCGAGACGGGCACACCGCCTTTGGCGAGATTGACCGGAATGACGGCGGCCAGCACGCCGAGGCCGATCTGGAACGTCGCGATGCAGGCGATCACCAGCGCGGCGTCGGGCCCATTCCGTCCGGAGCCGCTTCGATGGTCTCCGGGCGAGGCGGCGTGAGTTGGGCGCATGACGGCCTGGGCAGGTGAGTCCGGCGAACCTTACAGGCGCAGCCCGGCACGGGACCGTTGGCGCGCGCATGGCTGCACTGCTTGGGGATCCGCAGTGCTTGGGGATCCGCAGTCTAGGCCCGCGCCCCGCCGCCGCTGTTTCGGATCCGACAAGGAAGGAACGACCAACGCAATCAAGAGGACGTGACGCGGGTCAGGCACACGCGCCTGTGATGGCTGGGGCCTTGTCGCGCCATGGTTGCAGCGCAACATGAGGTGGACTGAAGGAGCCATTCGATGTCGCGTTACCGTTCTGCACATGAACACCTGGCGGGGAGCCGCCCCGCCGCCCGAGGGGACATGTCCGCGCTTGACGGGCCGCGGTCCGCCGCGTCCCAACCCGGTGTTTCCACGTCCCACACGTCGCGAGGAGCGACTTCAACCTTTGTTCGATCAGAATCGGCCGTGGCGAATGTCCGCGCGGCTCCTGGCGTGCGCAGGCGCTGGCCCTCGTGGTTGAGGCCCCTCGCGTTCAGCCTCGTCGGATTCGCGCTCGTGATGAGCGTGCTTGTCCTGCTGGTGAGAGACGCCTACGGCGTGCGGGATCAGGCGGCGTTTCCCTGCCCTCCGGAGACGTCCGCCGCAGTTCAGGCGGCGACCGGTTGCACGATGATTCCCCGGGACGACCATGATTTCTGGGGCAGTCAGCCCCTGCATTAGTCCAGGCGACAACCGGGAGGGCCGGACCGATTCGGTCCGGGCATGTCCTGGCGTTCACTCCTTGGTCGCCTCGGCTTTCTCCGCCAGGGCGGCGTGGTCGCGGACGATCACGGCGCCCTTGAGCACCTCCAGGACGCCCTCCCGCTGCCACGTCATGAGCTGCTTGTTGGTGCTTTCGCGGGACATTCCGACGATCTGCCCGAGTTCGCGCTGGGTGATGGCGATACGGCCCGGGGTTTGCGCGTCGGAGCGCTCCTGGAGCAACCTGAGGAGCGCCTTGGCGAGCCGGCCGTCGATGTAGCGGAACGCGACATCCTCGACCTGTTCGCTGGTCTGGCGCAGGCGTGAGCAGAGCAGCTCGATGATCCTCAGGGCGACGCTCGGGCGCTCCTGCACGAATGGCAGGAAGTCGCGGCGATCGATCACCAGCAACTCGCAGTCCGTCATGGCGCTGGCGTCGGCGGTCCTGGGCTGGCCATCGAGCAGCGCGATCTCACCGAGGATCTCGCCGGGCCGAATCAGATTGAAGACGATTTCGCGGCCGTCCGCCGACGGCGCGCTGACCTTCACCACCCCCTCGATCACCGCGAGCAGCGACTGCGGCGCATCCCCCTTGCGAAACAGTACGGAGCCTTTCCGGTAGCGTTCGAGCCGCGCGAACGTGGCGAGCTTGTCCCGGTCCGCAGGATCGAGCGTGGAGAAGAACGGAAGGGAGGCCATCAGGGAGGCTCGCGATTGCGGGGATCTTAAAGGGGAGATGGTTGGCGTCACGGACTTGATCCTTCCCGGGCGGATGGTCGCCGACGCCCGCCAGTTCGATCTTCACATCCTTTCGATTTCCCCAGCAAATCCTGCTCAAGTGTGAGGTACTTCACACACTTGATTTCCGCATGTACGAGTCGTTCTGACCGTTGCCTCACGATCAAAGGGTCCGCCGCATCAAGACTTGGATGTAGTCAACGCGCAATCCACCCAATCAGCAAGGCGAGCCACCGCGACAGATCATGGGCGGCCCCGTTCCGGGATCAGCGATTCCCTAACGGGACGAGGCTGAGACACAAAACATCCTGTTGGCTAACGAATGCTTTTTGGCATTCGAAAACAGTTGTTAGATCAAGCATTACACTCTATGGTTGCAAGTCAATCGAACCGTCAATGAATTGGAGGCCGCGTGAGAAGCTCAGACGCTGAACCCCTGATGGCGTTGCCACTCTTCCGCGATATGAATCCTGTCCACTTTGCGACCCTGACTCAGGCCGCATTCCTGCAACGCTTTCCACCTCACGTCGTGCTCGTTCGCGAAGGCGAAACGCCGGACTTCCTGCATGTCGTCGTGGACGGCCTCGTCGAGTTGTTCGCGACCCACGGCAAGCACGAAGTGGGCCTCGCCATCCTCAGGCCGCTGTCTACGTTCAATCTCGCCGCTGCGATGAAGGACGCCGTCTACCTGAACTCCGTCCGTACGCTGGAGACGTCGCAAATCCTCATGATTCCCGTGGGAACCGCAAGGGCGGTTTTCTCGCTGGACACCGCTTTCGCAAGGGCTGTCGCGGAGGAACTCTCCATCAGCCACCGCGCCAACATCAAGGAGCTCAAGAACCAGAAGCTTCGTCCGAGCTTCGAGCGACTGGCGAACTGGATCCTGCGCGAAGCCGCCATGGAAGGCGACAAGACGATGCTGACGCTGCGCATCGACAAGCGCACCCTCGCCGCGCACATCGGCACGACGCCGGAAAACCTCTCGCGCAACTTCGCGATGCTCGCCGACCATGGCGTCGAGGTGAAGGGCCGCAAGATCATGATCCGGAACCTGTCGCAACTGACGGCCTTCGCGGACCCGTCGCCCCTGATCGACGATCCTACGACCTGAAGGCGACGGCGACCTTGACCGGCCTGCCCAGAGCAGACCGGACGCCCCGCGCATGGCGCGTGTGCCAGCTACAGCACGCGCCCGGGATTCAGGATTCCTGACGGATCCAGCGCTTTCTTGATCGTCGCCATCAGGGCGAGTTCCGGCGGCGTCCTCGTCATCGACAGATAGGGACGCTTGTGGCGGCCGATGCCGTGCTCGGCCGAAACCGTGCCGCCCAGCGCCGCCGTGCGGGCGTAGACTACCTTCTCGACCGCCTTCTTGACCTCCGGCGTGAAGGTCCGGGGCATGACGTTGACGTGGATGTTGCTGTCGGCGACGTGCCCGAAGATCACGAACACGTCGTCCGGGAAATGCTTCGGCAAGTCGCGCCGGAACGCCTCGACCGCCTCGGCCATGCGGTTCAGCGGAATGGAGATGTCGAAATTGATCTCCTTGCCGTAGTGCTTCTTGTACTCGTAGACGCTCTCGCGAAGCGCCCAGAACCTGTCCCGCTCCGCACGCGACTTGGCGATGACCGCCTCCTTCAACAGGCCTTCCTCGTAGAGTTCGCCGAGAAACGTCTCGAAGATCTCGGGGCCGGCCTCGCCGGTAGGGGCCTCGACCAGGAGGTAGAGCTCACGCCCGCGCTCGATGGGCGGGGGAACGCCGATCAGCGTGGTGGCGATCTCATAGAACTCGCGCCACATCGCCTCGAAGACCAGGAGCCCGCCGGGCAGCGCCTTTTCGGCGCGGCGCAGGATGGCGATGGCGTCGGCCGTGCTGTCGACCGCGAGCACGGCCGTCTGGATGCCCTGCGGCCTGGCGTGGAGGCCAAGAACAACCCGGGTCACGATGCCCAGCGTGCCTTCCGAACCGATAAAGAGCTGCGTCCAGTCGTAGCCTGCATTGTTCTTCATCATCTTGTTCAGCGAGCGCACGATCTCGCCGCTGGGCAGCACGACCTCGAGCCCGAGCACGTTCCTGCGCGCCATCCCGTAGCGCAGCACCTGGTTGCCGCCCGCATTCGTGGCGATGTTGCCGCCGATGCTGGCGGTTCCCCTCGCGCCGAGATCGATGCCGCACATCAGCCCGGCATCCTCGGCCGCCTGCTGCACGATCTGCAGCGGCGTGCCGGCGAGGGCGGTGAGCGTGTTGCTGTCGCGATCGACCTCCTCCACGCCGACCATGCGCTCCAGCGAGATCGCCACCTCGCCCTTGCCGGGGTGTGCGCCGCCTGCGAGCCCGGTGAGGCCGCCCTGCGTCACGACGGGCTGGCCATGCGCGCTGCAGATGCGCAGCGCCGCCGCGACATCCTCGGTCTTGCGGGGAAGGACCAGGGCCAGCGGCGGCTGCGGATCCAGCCCGGCGGCGTCCATGCTGTTGCGCACGGGGATCGCGTCCCCCACCTTCACGAGATCCGGGCCCAGCACGGAGAGAAGTTCGTCAATGGCGTTCATGATGCGGTCCCGAAGCGTCCGGCGGGGCTCTCGAGCCTGCCTGATCGATCACTGATGCATGAAAGCAGCACGGGTCGAAAGCGAAACCAGCGCGAGGCGGACATGCAGAAAACGAGCGATCCGGCCGGCGCGGGCCTGCATCCACGGGAAAACCCGTCCCTGCCGCGCCATCCGCCGCCGTCATGCTTGCACTCGGTCAAGGTGCTTGCCAATGTGTCGCCCCCATCCTGCATTCACGGGATGATCGGGATCCGCTGCGCGGGTCCGCTGCTGCAATGAGAACCGAAGGCCGGCCATGAAGGTCACCGTCGAGCGCGCTGCGCTCCTCAAGTCTCTGGGTCATGTCCACCGGGTGGTGGAACGCCGGAACACGATCCCGATCCTCTCGAACGTCCTCATCCGGGCCGAAGAGGCTTCCCTTCGCCTCAAGGCGACCGACCTCGATCTCGAGGTCACTGAGACGCTCGCCGCCGAAGTCGGGCAGCCAGGCGCGACCACCGTGCCTGCCCACGTGCTCTACGACATCATCCGCAAGCTGCCGGACGGATCCCAGGTCTCGCTGGAGACCACCGGCGACGTGGGCCAGGTGCTGATCCGGGCGGGCCGCTCGCGCTTCACGCTGCAGGCGCTGCCGGAGACCGACTTCCCCGACCTCGCCGCCGGCGAGATGAGCCACCGGTTCGCCGTGGCGTCCGGCGAGCTGAAGCGCCTCATCGAGAAGACGCAGTTCGCGATCTCGACGGAAGAGACGCGCTACTACCTGAACGGCATCTATCTGCACGCCATCGAGTCCTCCGGCGTCCCCGTTTTGCGCGCCGTGGCGACGGACGGGCATCGCCTGGCCCGCGTGGAGACGCCTGCCCCGGCAGGCGCAGCCGGGATGCCCGGCGTGATCATCCCGCGCAAGGCGGTGGCCGAGATCATCAAGCTCGTCGACGACGCCGGCGAGGAGGTCGAGATCGAGCTGTCGCCCACCAAGATCAGGCTGACGCTGGGCCAGGTGGTGCTGACCTCGAAGTTGATCGACGGCACCTTCCCGGACTACCAGCGCGTCATTCCGGCGGGCAACGACAAGCAACTCGTCGTCGAGAAGGGCGATTTCGCCGCCGCCGTCGACCGCGTCTCGACCATATCCTCCGAGCGCGGGCGCGCCGTGAAGCTGTCGCTCGGAGATGGCCGCCTGACCCTGTCGGTGACCAACCCCGATTCCGGATCCGCGGTCGAGGAGCTGGAGGTCGACTACGACGCCGCCTCTCTCGATATCGGCTTCAACGCCCGCTACCTCCTGGACATCGCCCAGCAGCTCGACGGCGACACCGCCCTGTTCAAGCTGGCCGACCCGGGCTCGCCGACGCTGATCCAGGACCGCGAGGGCGCCAGCGCCCTCTATGTCCTGATGCCGATGCGGGTGTGAGCGCACCTGGTCCGGGGCCGGCGATCCGCCGGCTGCAGCTTCAGGATTTCCGCTCCTACGCCAAGCTGGACCTCGCAGTCCAGGGCAAGCTCGTGGCCCTCACCGGCGAGAACGGCGCGGGCAAGACGAACATTCTCGAAGCCATATCCCTCTTCGCCCAGGGCCGCGGCCTGCGCCGGGCCGAGTTCGCCGACATGGCGCGCACCGGCGGCTCCGGCGTATTCGCCGTCTCGGCCCTCGTCGAGACGGCCGACGGCGCGGAGGTCAGGCTGGGAACCGGAACAGAGCGCGATGCCGACGGGCCGGTGCAGCGGCGCTGCCGGATCGACAGGTCCAACGTCTCGTCCGCCGCCGCCTTCGCCGAGCATGTCAGGGTCGTCTGGCTGACTCCCGCGCTCGATGGCATTTTCACCGGCGCCGCGGGGGACCGGCGGCGCTTCCTCGACCGTCTGGTCCTCGCGGTCGACGCCGGGCACGCCGCGCGGGTGAGCGCGCTCGAACGCGCCTTGCGCTCGCGCAACCGCCTGCTGGAGGATCATTCGGCCGATAACGCCTGGCTGGACGCCGTGGAGCGCGAGGTGGCCGAAATCGGGACGGCCGTCGCAGCCGCGCGGCGGGAGACAGTGGTCCGGCTCGCCGCCCTCGTCGCAGCAGAGCGCGACGACGCCTCGCCCTTCCCCTGGGCCGACCTGTCGCTGACAGGAGCCCTGGACGAGGACCTCGCGATCCGCCCCGCCGTCGACGTGGAAGACCTCTTCCGCCGCCGCCTGCGCGAGGGCCGGCCCCGCGACCGCGCCGCCGGCCGCACGCTCGTCGGGCCGCAGACGTCCGACCTGGCGGTCCGGCACGGGCCCAAGGGCATCCCGGCGGCGCAGGCCTCCACGGGCGAGCAGAAGGCGCTGCTGGTCGGCCTCGTGCTGGCGCATGCCCGGCTGGTGGCGGCGATGACGGGGATCGTTCCTCTCGTCCTGCTCGACGAGGTGGCCGCGCACCTCGATCCCCGGCGGCGGGCCGCCTTGTTCAGCATCGTCGAGGCCATGGGCGCGCAGGTCTGGATGACGGGGGCCGATCCCGCCGCCTTCGCCGACCTGCCGGCGCAGGCCAGCCTGTTCGAGGTGACGCCGGGCCATGTTGCCGCTATAGAGCGGGCATGACGACTTCAGGCCTCCTCGTCTTCGCGGCAGTTTACACGCTGGCGGTGGCTTCGCCCGGACCCGGCGTCGCGGCCGTGGTTGCGCGCGGCCTCGGCCGCGGCGCGGACGGGCTGGCGCCGTTCATCCTCGGCTTCGTGGTGGCCGATCTCATCTGGTTCAGCGCGGCGGCCGCTGGGCTCACGCTGCTGGCCCAGACATTCTCGGGCTTCTTCCTCGTGCTGAGATATGCCGGAGCCGCCTATCTGGTGTGGCTCGGCTGGAAATTCTGGACCGCTCCCGCGCAACCGGCGCAGCAGGCGTCTGCGTCCGGGGCGGGCGAGAGCGGCTGGCGCGCTTTTCTCGGCAGCCTTTCGCTGACGCTCGGCAATCCCAAGGCGATGGTGTTCTTCATCGCCCTGCTCCCGAGCCTGATCGACCTCGATCATCTCACCCTGCTCGCCTTCGCGGAGGTCGCGGGTGTGATCGCGGTGGGGATTGCCAGCGTCATGGCGGGGTATTCGCTTCTGGCGGTCCGGGCGCGGCGGCTGTTCACGAGCGCCTCGGCCATCAGGGCGCTCAATCGCGGCTCCGGTGCCGTGATGCTCGGTGCAGCGGTGGCGGTCGCCTCACGGTGACCACCGCGACCCGACGAAAGCCTGTGGCCAGATGCGCAAAACCTGTTCAGACGCCGTGAAAAAGCCCGTCTTATGACGCTATAATTCGCAAATCGAATCAAGGCGTTCAGTCGCCTTGAACAGGTCCCCGCCGGACCTGCCGGGCGCCTCGCGGGGAACCCCAAGTCCGACGCGATCGCCGACCCACCGACCGACTTAACGACCGACTCAACTGCCGACCCAACGACCGCTGGAAAGATCCTTCATGTCAGAAGCTGCCCGCCGGGACGATCTCGAGACCGCCTACGGCGCCGATTCCATCAAGGTTCTCAAGGGGCTGGACGCCGTCCGCAAGCGCCCCGGCATGTATATCGGCGACACCGACGACGGGTCGGGCCTGCATCACATGGTCTACGAGGTGGTGGACAACGCCATCGACGAGGCGCTGGCCGGCCACGCGACCGAAGTCACCGTGACGCTGAACCCGGACGGCTCCTGCACCGTCACCGACAACGGCCGTGGCATTCCCACCGACATGCACGAGGAAGGCGTCTCGGCGGCCGAGGTCATCATGACCCAGCTCCACGCCGGCGGTAAGTTCGACCAGAACTCCTACAAGGTCTCGGGCGGCCTGCATGGCGTGGGCGTCTCGGTGGTCAACGCCCTGTCGAGCTGGCTGCGCCTGCGCATCTGGCGCAACGGCCACGAGCACGCGATGAGCTTCACACACGGCGTGGCGGACGCGCCTTTGGCCGTCGTCGGACCGTCCAGCGGGCGCAAGGGCACGGAGGTGAGCTTCCTGCCCTCCGACAAGACCTTCACCATGGTGGAGTTCGACTACGACACGCTGGAGCATCGGCTGCGCGAGCTGGCCTTTTTGAACTCGGGCGTGCGCATCATCCTCACGGACGCTCGCCATGCCGAGGTCAGGCGCGAGGAATTGCTCTACGAGGGCGGCCTCGAAGCCTTCGTGCGCTATCTCGACCGGGCCAAGACCCCGATCATCAGCAAGCCGCTGATGGTGCGGGCCGAGCGCGACGGCATGACGGTGGAGGTCGCGCTGTGGTGGAACGACAGCTACCACGAGAACGTGCTCTGCTTCACCAACAACATCCCCCAGCGTGACGGCGGCACCCATCTCGCCGGCTTCCGGGCCGCTCTGACGCGGCAGGTGACGGGCTACGGCGAGAGCTCCGGCCTGACCAAGAAGGAGAAGGTCTCGCTCTCCGGCGACGACTGCCGCGAAGGCCTCACCTCCGTGCTGTCGGTGAAGGTGCCGGACCCGAAGTTCTCATCCCAGACCAAGGACAAGCTCGTCTCCTCGGAGGTGCGCCCCATCGTCGAGAGCGTGCTGAACGACGCGCTGGCGACCTGGTTCGAGGAGCACCCTCAGGAGGCCCGCGCCATTGTCGGCAAGGTCGTCGAGGCGGCCGCGGCGCGCGAGGCGGCGCGCAAGGCGCGCGACCTCACCCGCCGTAAGGGCGCGCTCGACATCGCCTCGCTGCCCGGAAAGCTCGCCGACTGCCAGGAGCGCGATCCCGCCAAGGCCGAGCTCTTCATCGTCGAGGGCGATTCGGCAGGCGGATCGGCCAAGCAGGGCCGCGCCCGCGAATATCAGGCCGTGCTGCCTCTGCGCGGCAAGATCCTCAACGTCGAGCGCGCGCGCTTCGACAAGATGCTCTCCAGCCAGGAGATCGGCACGCTGATCACGGCGCTGGGGGCGGGCATCGGGACCGAGGAGTTCAACGCCGACAAGCTGCGCTACCACAAGATCATCATCATGACGGACGCGGACGTGGACGGCTCCCACATCCGCACCCTCCTGCTGACCTTCTTCTTCCGGCAGATGCCGGAACTGATCGACCGTGGCCACATCTTCATCGCGCAGCCGCCGCTCTACAAAGTGACGAGGGGCAAGTCCCAGCATTACCTCAAGGACGAACGGGCGCTCGAGGACTACCTCATCGAGCAGGGCGTCGACGGTGCGGTGCTGCGGCTCTCCAACGGCGAGGAACGCGCCGGGCGCGACCTGAAGAGCCTCGTCGAGGAGGCGCGCGTGGTCCGCAACCTGCTGAACGGGCTGCACTCGCGCTATGACCGCGCCGTCGTGGAGCAGGCCGCGCTCGCGGGCGCGTTCAAGCCCGCCGGCGAGGAATCGGACGCACAGGCGCTGGCGGCCGAGATCGCCCGGCGGATGGACGTGATCTCCGACGAGATCGAACGCGGCTGGAGCGGCCGCTTCGAGAACGACGGCTACATCCTGGAACGCATCGTGCGCGGCGTGAAGCAGGTCGCGACCCTCGATCACGCGCTGCTCGGCTCCGCCGACGCCCGCAAGATTGACGAGCACGCCGCCGCTCTGCGAGACGTGTTCCCGGCCCCCGCGACGCTGGTGCGCAAGACTGACGAAAGCATGGTGACGGGCGCGACGAGCCTTTTCGACGCCATGACCGCGGTAGGCCGGAAGGGCCTCACCCTGCAGCGCTACAAGGGCCTGGGCGAGATGAACCCGGAGCAGCTGTGGGAGACCACGCTCGACCGCACGGTCCGCTCCCTGCTGCAGGTCAAGGTGAAGGAAGTCGCCGATGCCGACGACATCTTCACCAAGCTGATGGGCGACGTGGTGGAGCCCCGCCGCGACTTCATCCAGTCCAACGCGCTGAACGTCTCCAACCTCGATGTCTGACGCGAAGCACTGAGCGATAGCGCTGGCGCTGGCGCTGGCGCGTCAGGGCACCACGACGCCGCGAGCGCGCCCGCCGGGCACACGGCACGAGCAACCGACGCCGACGGAAGACGGCCGGATCAGCGTGCACATCTTTACCGGGGTCTCGCACCGTCCTCCGATCTCGTCGGGGCCGACTGCGAGGGGCAGATCGTCATACGCCCCGTCATAGGGATAGTCCCACCCGTAGTCCCCCCAGTCCGACAGGCCGTAGCCGAGGCCCAGTCCGACGCCACCGGCCCAGAGGCTGGGATAATAGGGCCGCCGATAGCCATAGCGGCCTCCATACCACGGCCGGCCAGGGTAGGGCCTTGCTCCAGCAATGCCGTAACCGGGACGGAAGGGGTAGCCGCCGCCCACGCCAGCCCGTGGGAACGGGTTGAAGCCGGTCCGTGGAAACGCTCCGACGGCAGGCGCGTTGAAGGGCCGGGCCGAAAAATTCGGGGCAGTGAAGCGCGGCGCAGAGAAGCGCGGGGCGCTGAAATTGGGAGCGCCGAGGCGTGGCCCGGCGAACGGCGCACCGCCGCCATGAAAGCCATGCCCGCCCGGGAAGCCGCGCCCGCCATGGAACCCGTGCCGCCAGATCTGCGCATCTGCCATCCCGGAGGTGCAGCCCAGGAAGCCCGTACTCACGACCGCCGCCATCAGCATCCGTCGCATGACGCATTCCTTTTCCAATCAACGCCGGAAAGCGCGCTCGGTTTCCGGCCGCTTGCTCCCGGCGCCGCGCCCGCTGACGGAGCTTTGTGTCGTCGCGACCTTGCCAAGGCGCAGTGGCCGGACCACTCTTTACTGATGGACACGGGCAACCTTGCAGGCTTGATCGAACGCCTCGAAGAGGAGATCGAGACGCATGCCGCAGCCGCGGAGCGTTCACGCCGGCTCGTGCTCATCTCGAGGGTCGCGGTGGCTGGGGGCCTGCTCTGGCTCGTCGCCGGGATCTTCCGCCTGACGCCGCTCGAGGCGACGGACCTCGTCTTCGCGATCGCCGCCGTCATCGGGGGCGTCGTGTTCGCCGGCAGTAGCCGGAGCACGCTGGAAGAGACCGAAGCGGCGATCCGCAAGGCGGAGGCCATGCGCAGCCAGTTGATCGACCGGATAGACCCCGAGGCGGTGGCGGCGCAGCTTCATGGCGAGGACGCCGAGGCGGACGAGGATCGCCCGTCGAACGTCGTCAGCCTCGCCCTGAGGCGATCGCGGTCCGAGCGGGGCTGATCGGCCCGAATCTGCCGACGGTCAGCAACGCCCCACTCGCACGCTCTGCGGCCCGGCCAGCGTGCAGCCACAATCGAAATTGTCCCAGTGCACGTCATGCGGGACCCACCAGGGCCGTCTTCCGCAGGCGTTCACCGGGGGCGAGCAGGTGGGGCACACGAATGCGCCGAACGAGTTGAGCACGATGTCCTCGGCCGCGCCTTCTGGCCGCACGACGATGCTGAAATCGCCGCTCCGGAAGAGGAACGCACGCATGGAGCCCTTTCCGCCAGCTCCCGTCCAGCCATACACGACATGCGGGCCGTCGCTCTCCTCGCCGCGGCCGATTTCCACGCCCGGCGCGCCCGCCGCCGCTTCGATATCCTCGAAGCGCCGGACCTCACGAAGGGAGGAGGCGAAGGCGGGAGTGAACTCGACGGTCGCCGTGGCGGGCCGAGGAGCCTCGGCGAAGGCCGGGACCGAACAAATCGAGGCCAAGATTGTCAGCGCCAGGGAGAGGCGCACGAGGGCGGTCCTGATCGGCATCAGGTTCTCCGGATGATCAGCCCCCTCGCTTATTGCTAATGCGCCTCAGCGCGTTGGAAAAGCGCGCCTGCGACGCTCAGATGAGAGACTTCGACATGCGCAGGAGCGGCACCGGCGCGCCTCCGCGGTCGTCCACAAGGGACTCGATGGGCCGATAGCCGCAGGCGCGGTAGAGCGGCTCGCCGGCCATCGTGGCCATCAGCTCGGCGCGCTGGAACCCTTCCGCCCGGGCCGCCTCCTCGCAGAGCGCGAGGATCAGCCGGCCCACGCCGCGGCGGGTGAAGCCGGGATGCGTGTACATGGCGCGCACCCGCGCCGCGTCCCTGGCGGGATCGAGCAGCGCGGCGTCCCGGCCCGGCGAGCGATCGCCGCCATAGAGCGTGGCCCGGCGGCTCCAGCCTCCGCAGCCCGCGACGGCGTCGTCCTGTTCCACCACGAAATAGGTGCCGTCTTCGACCAATTGCGTGTCGAGCCCCATGATGGCGCGGCTCGACTGGATCTGTCCCGGCGTGAGGTAGGGCTTCAGCAACTCGCCGATGGCCTCGTCCATCAACGCATTCAGGGCGGGAAGGTCCGCGCTGACCGCCAGGCGGTGGGTCAGTCCCGTCATGCAATCGGCTCCCGTTCGGTCTCGTCGGAGGCGCGAGGGCCGCGATGCTACAGCAGCCGCGCGTGGTCCGTCGACGGGTGCGTCCAGGGTTTCACCAGGCCCCGGGCTGTGCCAGTCTGCGCCCCCAATCGCCCCTCCGGGTCTCACCCGCCTGGGAAACACGCCACGCGACCAGGGAAACGCCTCATGAGCGACAGGGTCACTTTCTTTCACGCGCCGAATACGCGGTCCGGCGGCACGCTGCTCCTGCTGGAAGAACTCGGCGCGGATTACGATCTGCATCTCCTGGACATGAAGGCGGGGGACCAGCGCAAGCCTGAGTACCTGGCCATCAACCCCATGGGAAAGGTGCCCGCCATCAAGCACGGCGACGCCGTGATCACGGAGCAGGTGGCCGTATTCCTCTATCTCGGCGATCTCTTTCCCAATGCCGGCATCACGCCCCGCATCGGCGATCCGCTGCGCGGGCCCTACCTGCGCTGGATGGCGTTCTACGCCGGCTGCCTCGAGCCGGCCATGGTGGACAAGGCGCTGAAGCGCGAACCCGCGCCGCCTTCCATGAGCCCCTACGGGACCTATGAGTCCGTGATCTCGGCCATTGTCGGCCAGCTTTCGCAGGGTCCTTGGCTGCTGGGCGAGAAGTTCACCGTGGCGGACGTGCTGTGGGGTAACGCGCTGAGCTGGATGCGCCAGTTCCAGCTGGTCCCGGAGGATCCGGCGATCGTGGCCTACACAGAGCGGTTCACCGCCCGCCCCCTCGTCGCGCGCTGCAAGGCCCAGGATGCGGAGATCGCAGCCGTGCAGGACGCCGATCGCGTGATGCAGTCCAGCTGAGCCATCGTGAGGCTTGGCGGCGGCGCGCGGGCGGTTATGGTGGCGCCGCCCGAAGCCGCCTGGTCCGCCGGACCTCGCTTGCACGGCAAACACAGGTCCACGTCCCGTGCTCGCCTTCGCCGTCCTGCTCTACGCCTACCTCCTCAGCCAGTTCTTCCGGGCGTTCCTCGCCATCATCTCCGTCGAGCTGGGCACGGAGCTCTCCCTCGACGCCGCGCAGCTCGGCCAGATCTCGGCGATCTGGTTCGCCGTGTTCGCCCTGGCGCAGTTCCCGGTGGGGGTCGCGCTGGACCGCTTCGGGCCGCGGCGCACGATCAGCCTGGTCATGCTTTTCGCGGTGCTCGGCGCGGGCCTGTTCGCGGTGGCGCATTCCTTTGCGGCTTGCCTGCTGGCGATGGGACTGATCGGGGTCGGTTGCGCGCCGGTGTTCATGGGCGGCCTCTACCATTTCGGCCGTACCGAGCCGCCGGGCCGGTTCGCCATGCTGACCTCCATGATGATCGGCCTCGGCACCCTGGGGAACATGGCGGGCGCGGCCCCGCTGGCGCATGCCGTCGCGGCGTTCGGCTGGCGGCCGAGCATGGCGGGCATCGCGGCGCTGACGGCCAGTTCGTGTCTCCTCACCTACGCCCTGCTCCGCGATCCGCCGCGCATCGTGCGCGCCGACGGTTCCTCGGGCGGCCTGATCGAAGGCCTGCGCGAACTCCTCGCCATGCGGGCGTTGTGGTTCCTCGCGCCGCTGGTGTCGCTGAGCTACGCCGTGATCATCGCCGTGCGCAGCCTTTGGATCGCGCCCTTCTTCGGGCAGGTGCACCAGTACGACGCCGTGGCGCGCGGCAACGCCGCGTTCGTCATGGCCGCCGCGATGTCGGCCGGAGCGCTGGCCTACGGGCCGCTGGAACGCTGGATCGGCAGCCCCAAGACGACGACGCTGATCGGCAGCATCGTCACCGGTCTCGCATTCCTGGGGCTCGGCGTGTGGGGGGAGCGCAGCGCCTCGGCGGCGCTCGTCTTCATCGCCATCATCGGCGCCGCCGGCATGACCTACGGCATCCTGATGGCGCATGCGCGAACGTTCTTTCCCGCTGCACTGCTGGGCCGCGGCGTGACCTTCGTGAACTTCCTCTTCATCGCGGGCGCGGGCGTGCTGCAGGCCTATTCCGGCCCGTTCGTGCAGGTCCGCACCGCCGCGGGAGCGCCGCCCGCCGAGACGTTCGGCGAGCTGCACCTCATCTTCGGCGCGCTGCTGCTGGCGGCCACGGCGCTCTACGCCTTCGCGCCGGCAAGGCCGCTGGAGAAGGCGACCTGACCGGACCGGGTTGCGGGCCCGGCGACCGGCGTGTAAACACCCGCCTCCCCAATCTCGAGGCATCGCCATGTCTTCCCGACCGACGACGTCCGCGTCGTCCGCAGCCTCGCCGCCCGCCCTGTCCATCGGCATCGATTTCGGCACCAGCAACACGGTGCTGGCCCTTGCCGGCCCGGACGGTCCGTCGCGCGTGATCACCTTCCGGCACGGGGAGGACGACTTGCGCGCCTACATCTCCGCCCTCTGCTTCTGGGAGCAGCGCGGCGAGAGCGGGACCCTGCAGCGGATCGAGGGCGGGCCGTGGGCGGTGGACGAATTCCTGGCGGGCGTCGGGGCGCACCGTTTCATCCAGTCGTTCAAGACCTTCGCCGCCAGCGCGGCTTTCCGCGACACGCGGATCTTCGGCCGCAGCTTCACCTTCGAGGATCTGCTCGCCGCCTTCTTCGGGACGGTGCTGAAGCATGCGAAGCTCGATCCGGGCGGCGCGCGCGTCGTGATCGGCCGGCCGGTGCGCTTCGCCGGGGCGAAGCCCGACGAGGGACTTGCGATGCAGCGCTACGGCGCGGCCTTCGCCCGGGCGGGGCTGGCCAGCACCACCGCCGTGTACGAGCCCGTGGGCGCCGCCTTCTTCTACGCCCAGCGGCTCCAGCGCGACTCGACGGTGCTGGTCGCCGACTTCGGCGGCGGCACCAGCGACTTCTCGGTGATGCGGTTCGAAAGCGATCCCGGCAAGCCCGGCGGCCCCCGCCGCGGGCGTCCGCTGGCCCATTCCGGCGTCGGAATCGCGGGCGACACCTTCGACTACCGGATCATCGACCACGTGGTGTCGCCCCGGCTGGGCAAGGGCGGCAGCTATCGCTCCTTCGGCAAGGTGCTGCCGCTGCCGGCGCACTACTTCGCCAACTTCGCGCGCTGGAACCAGCTCGCCATGATGAAGGCCAACGGCGACCTGAAGGAGCTGCGGGAGCTCGCCCGCCAGGCCGTGGAACCGGAGAAGCTGGAGCGCTTCATCGAGGTGATCGAGTACGACCAGGGCTTCCCGCTCTACCGCGTCGTGTCCGCCGCCAAGGCGGCCCTCTCCACGCAGGAGAGCACGCCGTTCTGCTTCAAGGAGGGCGGCGTCGCGATCGAGACCACGATCACCCGCGCCGACTTCGAAGGCTGGATCGCCGGCGACATAGAGCGCATCGGCGAAACGGTGGGCGAGGCGCTGCGGCGCGCGAACCTGAAGCCCCAGCAGATCGACAAGGTGTTCCTGACCGGGGGATCATCCTTCATCCCCGCCATTCGCCGCGTCTTCGCCGGGCGCTTCGGCGAGGACAAGCTCGTCTCCGGCGACCAGTTCGAGTCCATCGCCGCCGGGCTGGCGCTGATTGGACGCGAGCCTGATCCGGCGGTCTGGACGGCGCAGGCGGCCTGAGTCGGGTCGCGGAGCCGCCTCAGGCGTCTGCGGCCCGGGGCTCCGTCCCGTTGAGCGGGTTCTCCGGGTCCCAGCCGTAATCCACCGTGTCGAAGCGCATCGAGCGCGTGTCGACCATCAGCAGCCGCCCGACGAGGCTGTCGCCGAAGCCGACGATCTCGCGGATCACCTCCAGCGCCATCAGCGAACCCATGACGCCCGCCAGCGCGCCGAGCACGCCGGCTTCCGCGCAGGCCGGGACGGAGCCCGGCGGCGGCGCCTCGGGAAACAGGCAGCGATAGGTCGGGTTCGGCGTCCCGTCCGGGCCGGTCTCGTGCGCGCGGATGGTCGTGAGCGTGCCGTCGAACTGGCCGAGCGCGGCCGTCACCAGCGGGCGGCGGGCATGGAAGCAGGCGTCCGAGACGGCGTAGCGCGTGTCGAAATTGTCGGAGCCGTCGGCCACGATGTCGTAGCTCTCCACCGTCTCCTGCAGGTTGCCGCCGTCGAGCCGCACGCCGAGGCGCTCCACCTTCACATGCGGGTTGAGGCGATGCACGGCGTCCGCCGCGCTGTCGACCTTGGGCCGGCCGACATCCGGCGTTCCGTGCAGCACCTGCCGCTGCAGGTTCGACAGGGAAACCTCGTCGTCGTCGGCGATGCCCAGAGTGCCGATGCCCGCGGCGGCGAGATACTGGATCAGCGGCGCGCCGAGGCCCCCCGCGCCGACCACGAGCACCCGCGCGGCCTTGAGCTTCTGCTGGCCGGGGCCGCCGACGTCGCGCAGCACGATGTGGCGGGCGTAGCGCTCGCGCTCGGCCTCGTCGAGGCGGGGGAGCGGCCCCGCCATCAGAGCCGCTCCACGCGCCGGCCCGCGGCCCAGTCCAGCGCCTCGATGAGCCTGTCATTGCCCCAGAACAGCTCGCCGTCCGGCGTCACCAGCGTCGGCGCGCCGAACACGCCCTTCGCCTCGGCCTCGTCCGTCTGCTTGCGCAGCGCGTGCTTCACCAGGTCGGTCTTCGCGGCGGAAAGCGCCATCTCCAGCTCGTAGCCGGTCTGGCGCACGGCGTCGTGGATCACCGCCTCGTCCGAGATGTCGGCCCCGTCGCAGAACTCCATGCGGAACACGGCCTTGGTGAAGGCCGGCCGCGCGTCGTCCGGCAGCGCCAGCGCGACGCGGGACGCCAGAAGCCCGTTCTGCGGGAAAGGCTCCGGCCGCTTCAGCGGGATGCCCAGGCGGTCGCAGGAGCGCTCCATGTCGCGCCACATGTAGCGGCCTTTGTCGGGGAACACGTTGAAGGGCGAGGTGTCAAAGCCCTGCTTCCTGAAAATCACGCCCAGCAGGAACGGCCGCCAGCGCAGCGTCACCTTGCGCTCCTGCGCCAGCGCCTCGATGCGCTCGGCGGCGAGGAAGGAATAGGTGGAGGCGAACTCGTAGAAGAAATCGACGACGGGGTGCGGCATGGGCGGGAGGCTAGCAGCCCCGGGACGGCTGAGCCACCCCCCACGCATGAACGTCGCCGGGCGTTTCCACCCTCCCCTCGAGGGGGAGGGTCGCCGCGCAGCGGCGGGGTGGGGTGATGCCTGGCATCGTGCACTCCGCCGGCAGAGTGGCCCCAAGCGGAGCCGTCACCCCCTCCCGGAGCGCTTCGCGCTCCGGCCTCCCCCCTCGAGGGGAGGTGGGCGGGAGCGCTCCTCCCCCCAACGCCCCGCTTGCGCCGGTCCCGCTTCTGCCGATAGAACCGCGCGCATTCCGCGACTGGCGCCCGCCCCGGGCCGCCGGCCCGCCTGCAGCAGAAGTGATCGCCATGTCCGAGAAGCGCGTGAAGAAGGTCGTGCTCGCCTATTCCGGCGGCCTCGACACCTCCATCATCCTGAAATGGCTGCAGACCACCTATGGCTGCGAGGTGGTGACCTTCACCGCCGACCTCGGCCAGGGCGAGGAGCTCGGCCCGGCGCGCGACAAGGCGCTGCTGCTCGGCATCAAGCCCGAGAACATCTTCATCGAGGACCTGCGCGAGGAGTTCGTGCGCGACTACGTGTTCCCCGCCTTCCGGGCGAACGCACAGTATGAGGGGCTTTATCTCCTCGGCACATCCATCGCACGGCCGCTGATCGCCAAGAAGCAGATCGAGATCGCCGAGAAGGTCGGAGCGGACGCGGTGTCCCATGGCGCGACCGGCAAGGGCAATGACCAGGTGCGCTTCGAGCTCGGCTACTACGCGCTGAAGCCGGACATCACCATCATCGCCCCCTGGCGCGAGTGGGACCTGCGCTCGCGCGAGCAGCTGATCGCCTTCGCCGAGCAGCACCAGATCCCGATCGCCAAGGACAAGCGCGGCGAAGCCCCGTTCTCGGTCGACGCGAATCTGCTGCACGCCTCCTCCGAGGGCAAGGTGCTGGAAGACCCCGCGCAGGAGGTGCCGGACTACGTCTACTCCCGCACCATCGATCCCGAGAGCGCGCCGGACAAGCCTACCGTGATCACCGTCGACTTCGAGAAGGGCGACGCGACCGCCATCGACGGCGTGACAATGTCCCCCGCCACGCTGCTGGCGAAGCTCAACGAGCTCGGCCGCGCCAACGGCATCGGCCGGCTGGACCTCGTGGAGAACCGCTTCGTCGGCATGAAGAGCCGCGGCATGTACGAGACGCCCGGCGGCACGATCCTGCTGCAGGCGCACCGCGGCATCGAATCCATCACGCTCGACCGCGGCGCGGCCCACCTCAAGGACGAGCTGATGCCGAAATACGCCGAGCTCGTCTACAACGGCTTCTGGTTCTCGCCCGAGCGCGAGATGCTGCAGGCGCTCATCGACAAGTCCCAGGAGGCCGTCACCGGCCGCGTCACCCTGAAGCTCTACAAGGGCTCCGCCTGGGTGATCGGCCGCGAGAGCCCGTACTCGCTGTATGACCAGGACCTCGTCACCTTCGAGGAAGGCGCGGTGGCCTACGACCACCGCGACGCGGCGGGCTTCATCAAGCTCAACGCCCTGCGCCTGCGCACGCTGGGCGCAAGGAAGCGCAAGCTGGGGGTGTGAGGCGTACCGCGCCCCTTTCCCGGAAGCCCGGAGGGCTGTCCGGGACCCAGCTCGTCTTGGTCCAACGCAAAGTCTGGGTGGCGGGCCCGGCTTCGGGGTGAGGGCCCCGTCGAGTGCTGATCAAGCCTTCTCGGGCAGGCCGGCGCGACGCAATCCGTCGAGATAGACGTCGAGCTGCCAGGCGTGCCTGAAATTCGAGGTCGCCGACAGGGCGATGCATGACGACGGGGCGAGACGGCGCAGGTCGGCGATGACGTCTCTAGCGTCCGCGATCTTGCCGGACAGGCCCAGCGCGGCGGCGAGGTAGCGCCTGGTCGCGACGTGATCGGGGTGCTGGGTCAGGATCAGCCGGCAATAGCGCGCACAGTCGTCGTAGCGACCGGCGAAGAAATGCGCCGCCGACAGCCCGTGATAGATCGTGTCCAGCTGCAGGTCGAACGGACTCAGTCGGAGGGCCGTTTCAAAGTAGCGGATCGCGTCGTCGCTGCGTCCGCCATAGGCGAACGCCGACGCGCAGTGCAGTTGCACTTGCGCGGAATCGGGTGCGAGGCGGAGGGCTTCGGCGGCGTACTGATCCGACCGGTCGTAGGATCCGTCGTGCAGCGCCTCGGATGCAGCCGCGATGGCGAGAACGCCGGGGTTGTGAGGTGCGATTTGCGCAGCGCGGCGCGACAAGTCGAGCGCCGCCGCCCACTGTTCGTCGCTCCAGCCCTGCAGGACCGACTGGCCGAGGCTCAGCGACAGCACGGCCATGGCCTCTGCGTAGTCGGGGTCGAGGTCGAGCGCCTTGTGCAGCAGCCCCTGGGCCTGGACGTGATTCGACCAGCTCACGCCGCTGAGCAGAAACAGCGCGTTGAGGTAAAGATCGTAGGCGGTGAAATCGGTAGTCGGCTTGGCGCGGACGCGCACGAGTTCGGCGACGCGCAGATTGGGCTCCATCGCCCCCGCGATCGCGCTCGTCACCTTGTCCTGCAGCTCGAAGACGTCGGCGACCATGCCGTCGAAACGCTCCGCCCAGACATGACGCCCCGTCTCCGCCTCGACCAGCTGACCCGTGATGCGCAGCCGCTCTCCCGCCTTGCGAACCGAACCTTCGAGCACATATCGCACGCCGAGCTCGCGCCCGACCTGCAGGGTCGAAGCCGGGCTGCGCTTGTATGAAAAGCAGGAATTCCTGGCGATGACGAAGAAGGCCTGGACCCGGCTCAGCGCGGTGATGATGTCCTCCGCAATGCCGTCGGCGAAATACTCCTGCTCGGGATCCCCGCTCATGTTGGCGAAGGGCAGCACCGCGATCGAGGGCTTGTCGGGCAGCGCGAGCAACGGCCGTACGACAGCGGTCCGGCCCGGCGCCTGTTGCGCCACTTGGCCGCCCTGCGGCGACCATGTGAAGATCCTGACGGGCCGGCTGATGCCCTTGAGCTCGTGCTCGCCGCCATCCGCGAAATCCACATCGATCTTGCCGTGCAGCTCCTCGCGGACTTTCGCCGACATCGAGACACCGCCCGGCGGCGACAATCCCTCGATCCTTGCCGCGACGTTCACTCCGTCGCCGTAGAGGTCGCCATCGGGCTTCACCACGACATCGCCGAGGTTAATCCCGATCCGCAGAACGATCCGGCGCTCCTGCGGATGTTCCGCCGCGCGCCGGTCGAGGACCGTCTGCACCTCCATCGCCGTCTGCACCGCCGAGACCGGGCTGGCGAACTCGATCAGTACGCCGTCGCCGACGGACTTGAAGAGCCGGCCGCCCAACCGCGATGCAACGGGACCCAGCACCCCGGACAGGGCATCACGGATGGCCGCCATCGCGAAGGTTTCGTCGGCTTCCATCAGCCGTGAGGATCCGACTACGTCGGCGACGAGGACAACCGACAATCGTCGTTGCACCGTCTGTGTGTCAGGTTCCACGGACATGTCCACCGCCAGGATGGCTCCTCATAAGCTTGACATTGATCGCTGTCCACGTTGCGATCCGCAATTGGTGATTCAACCAAAGGAAAGTGGCTGGCTTATTCGCCGCACGCGATCGCCCGAAGCCTGCGTGCTGCGAAAGCCAAGTCCGCCCCGCGGCATCCGCACTCCCCCTCACCCCTTCGTCATTGCTCCGTCACCCCCCGTGTGATATTGCGCTGCAACGAAATGCGCCCCCGGCCCGAGAGCCGGGTTTTGGCGCTTGAGAGGCTTGCCCCCATGAAACTGCGCAACATCGCGATCATCGCACACGTCGACCATGGCAAGACCACGCTGGTGGACAAGCTGCTGGCCCAGTCCGGCACGTTCCGCGAAAACCAGAAGGTCGCCGAGCGGGCGATGGATTCGAACGATCTCGAGCGCGAGCGCGGCATCACCATCCTGGCCAAGTGCACCTCGGTGCAGTGGAAGGACACGCGCATCAACATCGTCGACACGCCCGGCCACGCCGATTTCGGCGGCGAGGTGGAGCGTATCCTCAACATGGTCGACGGCGTCGTGGTGCTGGTGGACGCGGCCGAGGGGCCCATGCCGCAGACCAAGTTCGTGGTCGGCAAGGCGCTGAAGCTGGGCCTGAAGCCCATCGTCGCGATCAACAAGATCGACAAGCCCGAGGCGCGCCACATCGAGGTCGTGAACGAGGTGTTCGACCTCTTCGCCGCGCTCGACGCCACCGACGATCAGCTCGACTTCCCCATCCTCTACGGCTCCGCCAAGCAGGGCTGGATGTCCGACAAGCCGGAAGGCCCGAAGGTCGATCTCGCGCCGCTGTTCGACCTCGTGCTGAAGCACGTCGCGCCTCCCGTCGTCGAGGAGGGCCCGTTCCGGCTGCTCGGCACCATCCTGGAGGCGAACCCCTATCTCGGGCGCATCGTCACCGGGCGCATCACGTCCGGCACGGTCAAGCCGAACCAGGCCTTCAAGGTGCTGGACGCGAAGGGCAACGTCGTCGAGCTGGGCCGCGTCTCCAAGGTGCTGGGCTTTCGCGGCCTCGAGCGCATTCCGGTGGACGAGGCCGAGGCGGGCGACATCGTCGCCATCGCGGGCATGGTGAAGGGCACCGTGGCCGACACGTTCTGCGACCCCACGATCTCCGAGCCGCTGCCGGCCCACCCGATCGACCCGCCGACCGTGACCATGCAGTTCCGCGTCAACGACTCGCCGCTCGCCGGCACCGAGGGCGACAAGGTGACGAGCCGCGTCATCCGCGACCGCCTGCTCAAGGAGGCCGAGGGCAACATCGCGCTGCGCGTGACGGAATCGGCCGACAAGGATTCCATGGAAGTCGCCGGCCGCGGCGAGCTGCAGCTCGCCATTCTCATCGAGCAGATGCGCCGCGAGGGCTTTGAGGTCGCCGTGTCGCGCCCGAAAGTGGTGTTCTCGAAGGACGAGGCCACCGGCGACCTGCTGGAGCCGATCGAGGAAGTCACGATCGACGTCGACGAGGAGCATTCCGGCGTCGTCGTGCAGAAGATGTCCGAGCGCAAGGCCGAGATGATCGAGATGCGGCCTTCGGGCGGCAACCGGCTGCGGCTGGTGTTCCACGCCCCGACGCGCGGCCTCATCGGCTATCTCGGCGAGCTGCTGACGGATACGCGCGGCACCGCCATCATGAACCGCATCTTCCACCAGTATGCGCCGTGGAAGGGCGAGATCGCCGGCCGGCGCAACGGCGTGCTGATCTCCAACGACATCGGAGAGGCCGTCGCCTACGCGATGTGGAACCTGGAAGACCGCGGCCCGATGATGATCGAGCCCGGCTGGAAGATCTACCAGGGCATGATCGTGGGCGAGCACAGCCGGGACAACGACCTCGAGGTCAACCTGCTGAAGGGCAAGAAGCTCACCAACGTCCGCGCCGCCGGCAAGGACGAGGCCGTGCGCCTCACCCCGCCGATCCGCATGACGCTGGAGAAGGCGCTGGCCTACATCCAGGACGACGAGCTGGTCGAAGTGACGCCGAAGGCCATCCGCCTGCGCAAGGTCTGGCTCGACCCCAACGACCGCAAGCGCGCCGAGCGCGCGAAGGAAGCCGTGGCGTAAGCTGGGTTGGCGGGCGGAGAACGCCCGGCCAAAACAACGGCGCCAACTCTCTCCCGCGCAGCGGGGGAGATGGCCGCGCAGCGGTCAGAGGGGGCTCTTTCCGCCCCACATCATTCGATAAGAGAGAGGTCTGCACGACCGCGCCCTCCCTGCCCTCCCCCGCTTCGCGGGAGAGGGTTGCGCTGGCCTGGCCCTACCGCGCCAGCACGCCTCGCAGGATCATCTGCGTCACCTCCCGCGTGCTCCGGGCCCACTGCTCGTCCGAGAGCGGCTTGTCGTCGTTGAGCACCTCGATCTGGCGGGCGAAGTCGGCGTAGTGCTGGGTCGCCGACCAGATGAGGTAGAACAGCGCCTTGGGATCGACCTCGGCGAGCTTTCCCTCCTCGATCCAGCGGCGCACGATGGCGCTGCGCGAGACCAGCCAGTTCTTCAGGGTCGTCTCCAGGTGGTCCGTGATCACCGGCGCGCCGCGCATGATCTCGCTGGCGAAGATGCGCGAGCCGAGGGGCCGCGTGCGCGACAGCTCCATCTTCGCGGCGATATAGCGGCCCAGCGCAACCTCGGGGTCGTCGCTGTCGTCCAGCGAATCCGCCGCGGCGAGCCAGCGCTCCAGCACACGGGCCATCACCTCGCGATAGAGGTCGAGCTTGCTCGGGAAATAGTAGTGCACGTTCGCCTTGGGCAGCCCTGCGCGCTCAGCGATCTCCCCCGTGGTCGCGCCCTTGAAGCCCTGCTCGGCGAACACCGTTTCAGCCGCCTCCAGGATCAGGCGCTGGTTCTCCTCGCGCGCGCTGGAGCGCACGGGCCTCCCCTTGCCGGCGAGGCCGCCATGCCCGGGATCGGCTCTCCCCGCTGCTGAGTCCGCCATCTGCCGCCACGCTCCGGAGCATGCGATTCAGCGCACGCGTCATGTGCATTCCAGCCAAATTGCTCCGGAATTGACCAGATGGTCAAACCCATACTAGCCTTTCCCTGCTAGCCGGGGACAAGCACAACGACACCCCTGCGCAGCATGACCGCCCGACCTGCTCCCTTGGCAATGGCCTTGCATCGGCCAGCCCGAACGCCCGCTTCGGCGGCTTCGTGGAGCGGGGCTCCGGGAGCGTCATCGGACGGGACGAGGGGATCGCGATGGTGGAACTGGCGAACGTGCGGGTCGACGGCGCGCGCCTCTGGGACGCGCTGATGGAGATGGCCAAGATCGGCGCCACTCCCAAAGGCGGCAACAAGCGGCTCACCCTCACCGATCTCGACAAGCAGGGCCGCGAGCTCTTCACCAGCTGGTGCGAGGCCGCCGGCTGCACGGTCAAGGTCGACCGGATGGGCAACATGTTCGCGCGGCGTCCGGGCCAGGACGACAGCCTGCCCCCCGTGGTGATGGGCAGCCACCTCGACACCCAGCCGACCGGCGGCAAGTTCGACGGCGTGCTCGGCGTGCTCGGCGCCCTGGAAGTCATCCGCTCGCTGAACGACCTCAACATCCGCACGAAGCACCCCATCGAGGTCGCCAACTGGACCAACGAGGAGGGCTCCCGCTTCGCGCCCGCCATGGTCTCTTCCGGCGTCTTCGCCGGCGAGTACACGGAGGAGTTCGCCTATGGCCGGCTCGACCAGGAGGGCAAGTCGCTCGGCGACGAGCTGAAGCGCATCGGCTTCCAGGGGCCGGAGCCCGTAGGCGGACGGCCGTTCCACGCCTTCTTCGAACTGCACATCGAGCAGGGCCCGATCCTGGAGGACGAGAACATCGACGTCGGCGTGGTGACCCACGGGCAGGGGCAGCGCTGGTACGAGATTACGCTGACCGGCTTCGAGAGCCATGCCGGCTCCACGCCCATGCCCGTGCGCAAGGACGCCCTGCTGGGCGCGGCGCGCATCGTCGAACTCGTCAACACAATCGGCCTCGCCCATGCGCCGCTCGCCGTCTCGACGGTGGGCATGATCAATTCCTACCCGAACTCGCGCAACGTCATCCCCGGCCAGGTCTTCCTGACGGTCGATTTCCGCCACCCGATCAACGAGACGCTGACCGATATGGACACCGCTCTGCGCGGCGGCGTGGAGGGGATCTGCCAGCAGATCGGCCTCGCCTGCGAGATGAAGCAGATCTTCTACTACCCACCCGTCGCGTTCGACCCCGCCTGCGTGGCCGCCGTGCGGGCCGCGGCCGAGCACTTCGGCTATTCGCACCGTGACATCGTCTCGGGTGCGGGGCACGATGCCTGCTACATCGCCCGCGTGGCCCCGACCGCGATGATCTTCACGCCCTGCGTGGACGGCGTCAGCCACAACGAGTCCGAGGACATCAAGCCCGAATGGGCCACCGCGGGCGCCAACGTGCTGATGCGGGCGGTGCTGGAGAAGGCGGAGATTGTTCAGTGAACGCGTGAGTTCGTCAGGTCGTGAAGTCGTGAGGTCGGACTTCGCGCTGTTCTCGCCGATCTCACGACTTCACGATCTCACGACTTCACGTCTCGACCCGTCGCCATTCGCTCGTTTCCGGAGGACCCAACCATGACCACCCTCATCAAGAACGGAACGGTCGTCGCCGCCGACAGGACGTACAAGGCGGACGTGCTCATCGATGGCGAGCGCATCGCGGCGGTGGGGACGGGGCTCTCGGGCGACACGACGATCGACGCTTCTGGCTGCTACGTCATGCCGGGCGGCATCGATCCGCACACCCATCTCGACATGCCCTTCATGGGCACCAATTCGGCCGACGACTACGAGAGCGGCACGCGCGCCGCGCTCTCCGGCGGCACCACCATGGTGGTCGACTTCTGCATCCCCGGAAACGGCCAGCCGCTGATGGACGCCTGGGCGGACTGGGATCGCCGCTCGGCCAAGGCCTGCACCGACTTTTCCTACCACATGTGCATCACCTACTGGTCCGACCGGGTGCGCGAGGACATGGCCAAGGTGGTGGAGAAGGGCGTCACCACCTTCAAGCACTTCATGGCCTACAAGGGCGCGCTGATGGTGAACGACGAGGAGATGTTCGCCTCGTTCCAGCGCTGCGCCGAACTCGGCGCCATGCCGCTCGTCCACGCCGAGAACGGCGATGTCGTCGCCGCGCTGCAGGCCAAACTGCTGCGGGACGGCGTCACCGGGCCCGAGGGCCATGGCTGGTCGCGCCCGCCGGAAGTGGAGGGCGAGGCCGCCAACCGCGCCATCATGATCGCCGACCAGGCCGGCGTGCCGCTCTACATCGTGCACACCTCGTCCATTCCCGCGCACGAGGCGATCGCGCGGGCGCGATCCCAGGGCAAGCGGGTCTATGGCGAGCCGCTGATCCAGCACCTCGTGCTGGACGAGACCGAGTATCTGCACCCCGACTGGGATCACGCTGCGCGGCGCGTGATGTCGCCGCCCTTCCGCGACAGGAAGAACCAGGACGACCTCTGGAACGGCCTGCGCGCCGGCTCGCTGCAGGTGGTCGCAACCGATCACTGCGCCTTCACCACCGAGCAGAAGCGCTTCGGCAAGGGCGACTTCACGAAGATCCCGAACGGCACCGGCGGCCTGGAAGACCGCATGCCGGTGCTCTGGACGCACGGCGTCAACACCGGCCGGCTGACGATGAACGAGTTCGTGGCGGTGACCTCCACGAACATCGCCCGCATCCTCAACCTCTATCCGAGAAAGGGCGCGATCCTGCCGGGCGCGGACGCCGACATCGTGATCTGGGACCCGAAGGCGACGAAGACGATCAGCGCCAAGACCCAGCAGTCGGTGATCGACTACAACGTCTTCGAAGGCTTCAACCTCACCGGCCTCGCCCGCACGACGCTGTCGCGTGGGGAAGTGATGTGGGACGCCGGCAAGTTCCTGGGCAAGCCCGGCCGCGGCAAGTTCGTGGCGCGCCAGCCCTTCCCCGCCGACGCCAAGGCGCTGACGACATGGCGCACCCTGACGGCCAACAAGCCGGTGGATCGCGCCGCCGAGTTGCGGGCTGCGGGCGAGTGACGCCAAGTCCGATGCCCATGCTCCGCGTCATCCCCGGCGAGCGAAGCGAGGGAAGGGGACCCAGGGGACTGGGTTCCATGCCTGGGAGCAGACGCGTCGCCGACAGAAGATACGCTCGCCCAGTCTCCTGGATCCCCTTCCCCTCCGCGGCTGCGCCGCTCCGGCCGGGGATGACGGCGTTGGAAGTGGCGACGCCATGAACACCCTCGCCGCCGCTCCCGCTCCCGTTTCCACCGCGCCCACGCCGCTGGGCGAGGCGCCGGTGATTTCCGCGCGGGGGCTCTCGCTCACCTACGACACCGGCGACGGCGCGGTGCACGCTTTGTCGAACATCGACCTCGACATCGCGCCGGGCGAGTTCGTCTCGCTGATCGGCCCGTCCGGCTGCGGCAAGACCACGCTGCTGCGGGTGATCGCCGATCTTGAGACGCCGACGGGCGGCGCCATCACCGTGAACGGCGTCAGCGCGCACGAGGCGCGGCTGAAGCGCTCCTATGGCTACGTCTTCCAGGCGCCCGCGCTCTATCCCTGGCGCTCGATCGCCCGGAACGTCTCGCTGCCGCTGGAGATCATGGGCTTCCCCCGGGCCGAGCGCGAGGCGCGGGTGGCCAAGAACCTGGAACTCGTGAACCTCACCGGCTTCGAGCGCAAATTCCCCTGGCAGCTCTCCGGCGGCATGCAGCAGCGCGCCTCCATCGCTCGCGCGTTGTCCTTCGATCCGCATCTGCTGCTGATGGACGAGCCCTTCGGCGCGCTGGACGAGATCGTCCGCGACAAGCTCAACGAGCAGCTTCTCCGACTGTGGGACCTCACGCGCAAGACCGTCGTGTTCGTCACGCATTCGATCCCGGAGGCGGTGTTCCTCTCCACCCGCATCGTGGTGATGTCGCCGCGGCCCGGGCGCATCCAGGATGTCATCGCCTGCGACTTCCCGCGCGACCGCACGCTCGACATCCGCGAGACGCCGGAGTTCATCGAGATCGCCAACCGCGTCCGGCAGGGCCTGCGCGAAGGGCACTCCTATGTGGATTAGCCGACGCGCGGGCCTTAAAGATCGGGCGCGTCCCTTCTCCCCTCGAGGGAGAAGGTGGACGGCCGAAGGCCGGCCGGATGAGGGGGTGTCGAGGAATGGCTGTCCGTCGACGGTGAGCTCTCCCCCGGCGACCCCTCATCCGGCGCTTCGCGCCACCTTCTCCCTCAAGGGGAGAAGGGAAAGTGCGCCCGCATGAGCGCGCCACACCCGGCAAGCCTCGCTGCGCGAGCCATCGGCCCGATCCTCGTGGTCTGCGCCGCCATCATCGCGCTCTGGTACTTGGGCGCGGTGTGGATGAACGCCGACCTGCAACGCTCCGCCTTCGAGAACGCCGGGCAGAAGGACTGGACCACGCAGGAGCTCGTCGCGGGCACGCTCTCGCAGGAGCGGCCGAGGCTGCCGGCCCCGCACCAGGTGGTGCAGGAATTGTGGAAGACGGTGGTCGACACCGCGCCAACCTCCAAGCGCAGCCTCGTTTATCATTCCGTGATCACGCTGCAGGCGACGCTGCTGGGCTTCGCCTTCGGCTCGGGCCTCGGCATCCTGCTCGCGGTGCTGATCGTGCACGTGCGCAGCCTCGACCGCTCGCTGATGCCGTGGATCATCTCCTCGCAGACGATCCCCATCATCGCGCTGGCCCCGATGATCGTGATCATCCTGAACCAGCTCGACATCACCGGCATCGTGCCGAAGGCCGCCATTGCGGCCTATCTCTCCTTCTTTCCCGTCACGGTGGGGATGGTGAAGGGCCTGCGCTCGCCCGATCCGCTGCAGCTCGACCTCATGCGCACCTATTCCGCCTCGCGGCTGCAGACCTTTCTGTCGTTGCGCGTGCCGTCGTCGGTGCCGTTCCTCTTCGCCAGCCTGAAGGTGGGCGTGGCGGCGAGCCTCGTCGGGGCGGTGGTGTCCGAGCTGACGCAGTCGGCCGATGGCGGGCTCGGCGCGCGGCTGCTGGCCGGCTCCTACTATGGCCAGACGGTGCAAATCTGGGCGGCGATCTTCGCGGCGGCGTTCTGCGCCTGCGCGCTCATCGCTGTGATCGCCTTCGCGGACCGGGTGGTGCTGAAGCGCATGGGCTACGTGCGGTGAGCGGCCTCGCGCGCCCCTCCCTCCTCTCCGCGCTGGGCGCGGCCGCCGCGGCGCTCGCCGCGCTCGGGCCGTGGTCGCCGGCCGGCGTCGACCCCCTGCTGCGTGCGCTGCCCGCGGCTGTGGCCATGCTCTGCCTCATCCCCGGCCACTGGACCACGATGGCGCGGGACGTGCTCGTCGGCGCGTTCGCGGTGAATATCGGCGCAGTGCTGGCCATTCCCGACCTCGCAGGCAATGCCCAGTGGGGCTTCGCCGCCGCGCTCGCCATGGTGTGGCTCTGCGCCTGGGACTTCGTCGACCGGCTGGTGTCGATGCAGCCGCCGCCGGGAATACACGGAACCCTCGTGAACATCGCCATCCCCGTGGTGTTCGGCCTCACGCTGCTGGTTTTGTGGGAAGGCGGCGTGCGGGGCTTCGGCTCCTCGATGATGAAGATCATCCTGCCCGCGCCCTCCGCCATCGCGGCGCGCTTCGAGAGCTCGCTGCCGACGCTGGGCGCGGATTTCATGCAGACCTTCAAGGGCGTGGCGAGCGGCTACCTCATCGGCTGCGGCGCCGGCATCCTCGTCGCCATCCTGATCGACCGGTCGCCCTTCCTGCAGCGCGGGCTGCTGCCGCTGGGCAATCTCGTCTCGGCCCTGCCCATCGTCGGCGTCGCGCCGATCATGGTGATGTGGTTCGGCTTCGACTGGCAATCCAAGGCGGCGATCGTCGTGATCATGACCTTCTTCCCGCAGCTCGTGAACACCGTGGCGGGCCTGTCCTCGGCCGGCGCGATGGAGCGGGACCTGATGAAGACCTACGCCGCGAGCTACGGCCAGACGCTGATGAGCCTGCGGCTGCCCGCCGCGCTGCCGTTCATCTTCAACGGTCTCAAGATCAATTCGACGCTGGCCCTCATCGGGGCGATCGTGGCTGAATTCTTCGGCACGCCGATCGTCGGCATGGGGTTCCGCATCAACACGGAAGTCGGCCGGATGAACATCGACATGGTGTGGGCGACGATCGTCGTCGCCGCGCTGTTCGGGTCGCTGTTCTACGGCCTGCTCGCGCTCGCCGAACGCAAGGCGACCTTCTGGCACGCATCCTATCGCCAGCGGGCCGCCTGAGCGGAACGGGGACATGGTTCTGGGGACTACAGTGGAGGGTGAGACGATGACGACAACGACAACAAAGACGATGACGCTCGGCGCAGCCGCGTTCGCGGCCTTCATGGCGGCGACGGCGGCGCAGGCCGCCGACAAGGTGACGATCCAGCTGAAATGGGTCACGCAGGCCCAGTTCGCCGGCTACTACGTGGCCAAGGACAAGGGCTTCTACAAGGACGCCGGCCTCGACGTGACGATCAAGCCGGGCGGCCCGGACGTCGCGCCCCCGCAGGTGATCGCCGGCGGCGGCGCGGACGTGATCGTCGACTGGATGCCCTCTGCTCTAGCGTCGCGTGAAAAAGGCGTGCCGCTGGTCAACATCGCCCAGCCCTTCAAGCGCTCCGGCATGATGCTGACCTGCCGCGCCGAGACGGGCATCAAGACCCCCGAGGACCTGAAGGGCCGCACGCTCGGCGTTTGGTTCTACGGCAACGAGTATCCGTTCCTGTCGTGGATGGCGAAGCTGAAGATCCCGACCGACGGCTCGCCCCAGGGCGTGAAGGTGCTGAAGCAGGGCTTCAACGTCGACCCGCTGCTGCAGAAGCAGGCCGACTGCATCTCCACCATGACCTACAACGAGTACTGGCAGGTCATTGACGGCGGCCTGAAGCCCGAGCAGCTGGTCGTCTTCAAGTATGAGGACCAGGGCGTCGCCACCATGGAGGACGGCCTCTACGTGCTGGAGGACAAGCTGAAGGACCCCGCCTTCCTCGACAAAATGGCGCGCTTCGTGAAGGCGTCGGAAAAGGGCTGGGAGTGGGCGCGCTCCAACCCGAAGGACGCCGCCAAGATCGTGCTCGACAACGACGCGAGCGGCGCGCAGACGGAAAAGCACCAGACCCGCATGATGGAAGAGATCAACAAGCTCACCGCGGGCACCGACGGCACGCTCGACAAGGCCGACTACGAGCGCACCGTGAAGACGCTGCTCTCCGGCGGCTCCGACCCCGTGATCTCGAAGGAGCCCACCGGCGCCTGGACCGCGGCGGTGACGGACAAGGCGAAGACGCTGAAGTAACCCTCAGAGCCCCCGCCGCCGACGCACTGCGCTTGACTGCGGGGTTCAGCTTCCATGCCCCTCATGCTGAGGAAGCCGCGAAGCGGCTGTCTCGAAGCACGGCTTATGGTCGCGCGCGTCCTGGCGCCTGCGAACCTTTGGCGGTGCTTCGAGACGCCCCGGATGATGTCCGGGGCTCCTCAGCATGAGGACCGTTGTGTTCCGGGTCCGCGGCGGTGAACCCGCCGCGGTTTTCGTTTCGCAGTCGACGACGCCTCCTCGGCCATTCCGGAGAACCCCCCATGCCCCTCGCGACGCTCCTCCTGCCGTTCGCCGCGCTTCTCGCCGCCATGGTCCTGCCGGTGCAGGCTGCGATCAACGCGCAGCTTTCGCGGGCGCTCGGCAATCCGGTGGCGGCGACGGCGTGCTCGTTCGCGAGCGGCACCGTGCTTCTCATCCTGCTGACGCTGGTGTTCTTCCGCGACCTGCCGCCGCTCGCGCAGATCGGCAAGATCCCGACCTGGCTGTTCATGACGGGCGGCGCGCTGGGCGTCGTCTATCTCGTCGGCAACGTGGTGCTGGTGCCCCGCCTGGGCGCGGCGACGGTGTTCGTCTTCGCCATCGCGGGCCAGCTCACCATGGCGCTGCTGCTCGACCAGTTCGGCCTGCTCGGCCTCGCGGTCCGCGAGATCTCGCTAGGCCGCGTCGCGGGCGTGCTGATGGTGCTGGCAGGCGCCGTGATGGTGCGGACGCTCTGAATGACGGTCGCGAACGCAGTCGCGCCGAGGATCTCAGGGGAAGAACAGAAACGGCCCGCCCCAGGTGAAGCCGCCGCCCGCCTGCGCGCCCGCCGTGCGCGGCGCGGGCTCGGGGGCCGCGAGCACCATGGCCCAGTAGAGCCGCTTGTCCGCGCCCACGCGCTGCGCCACGCCGAGGCGGGTCGCGGAGGCCATCAGCAGGTTTCGGCGGTGGCCGGAGGAGTTCTTCCAGTCTTCCATGACTTCGGCCAGGGAGCGCTGGCCCATGGCCACGTTCTCCGCCGCCGCGCCGGCCTTGATGCCGGCGGCCTGCATGCGCGAGGAAAATCCGCCCGCGACATCGTGCGACATCACGCCTGCGGAGGCCATGGCGTCGGCCTGCTTCTGCGCCGCGCGCTGCAGGGCGGGGTCATCCGACAGGGGCCCGAGGCCGTTCTCGCGGCGGAAGGCGTTGACCGCCTGCGCGGCAGGGCTGGTCGCCGCCGGCTTGGCCGCTTTGGCGTGCGCCGGAGCGGGGTCCCGGGCGAAGGCAGGGGCAGCCACGAGGGTGATTGCGGCGGCGAGCAGCGGCAGGCGCATGGCGGTGTTCCAGTCGGCGGTGTCCATGCTGAGGAAAGCGCCTTCGCGTGAACGAATGCTTTCAGCGCCCGGTTCTTGTGGTCCAATCGCGGCGGCGCGCCTCTCCGGCGTCGGCTTGATGCGGCGTCAGGCCGCGGCGCGGGCCGCCGTGCGGCGGGGTTCCCGCGGACGCAGCTTCAGCCAGACGCGGTAGCCGAGCAGCGCGGCCAGGGTCACGGCCCAGAGCAGCGGCCAGGTGATGTCGCGCTTCACCAGCCACCAGTAGTGCAGCACGCCGAGCACCGCGATCGGGTAGATCAGCATGTGCAGGCGGTTCCAGTTCATGCCGCCCATGCGGCGGATCCAGCCCTTGGTGGAGGTGATCGCGAGCGGCGTCATCAGCACCAGCGCGGCGAAGCCCACGGTGATGTAGGGCCGCTTGACGATGTCCTTGGCGATCTCGCCGATGTCGAACACCTTGTCGAAGGTGACGTAGCAGGAGAGGTGCACGACGCCGTAGAAGAAGGCGAACAGCCCCAGCATGCGGCGAAAGCGGATGAGCCAGTTCCAGCCGGTGATGCGGCGCAGCGGGCTGACCGCCAGCGTGATCAGGAGGAACTGCAGCGCCCAATCGCCCGTGCCGTGCTCGATGAACTCGGCGGGATTGGCGCCCAGCAGGTCGGGGTCGAACAGGATCGCATAGGCGATCCGCGCGATCGGGATGAGGGCCGCCGCCAGCACCAGCGGTTTTGCGAGCGCAACGGGATCGCGCCACCACGGGCCCTGCTTGCGGCCGGGCGCGCGCGCCGGACGGGGAGGTGCGGCCGTCCGGGCGATGGGCGTGGCGTCATTCATGGGCTGGCCGCTCTCAGAAGAAGGCCTTCAGGTCCATGCCCGAATAGAGCGAGGCGACCTGGTCCGCGTAGCCGTTGAACGGCTTCGTCTCCGTGCTGGAGAACAGGTCCGGCAGCGCGCGCTCTTTCTTCTGGCTCCACCGGGGGTGGTCCACGGCCGGGTTCACATTGGCGTAGAAGCCATACTCGGTAGGGCCGGCCTTCATCCAGGCCGTCAGCGGCATCTGCTCGACGAACTCGATCTTCACCACCGACTTGCCGCTCTTGAAGCCGTACTTCCAGGGAATGATCATCCGCACCGGCGCTCCGTTCTGGTTCGGCAGCGTCTCGCCGTAGAGACCCACCGTCAGCAGCGTCAGGGGGTTCATGGCCTCGTCGATGCGCAGGCCTTCGACATAGGGCCAGTCGATGTAGGGCAGCTTCAGGCCGAACATGGTCTCGGGCTGGGCGGCGGAGGTGAACTTGACGTACTTCGCCTTGCTCGTCGGGCCGACCAGCTTGGCGATCTGGTTGAATTCCATGCCGACCCAGGGCACGACCATCGACCACGCCTCGACGCAGCGGAAGCGGTAGATGCGCTCCTGCAGCGGCATCTTGAGGATGTCCTCGATGGCGAGCGTCATCGGCTTCTCAACCGCGCCGCCGATCTCGACCGTCCACGGCCGCACCTTCAGCGCGTCGGCGTTGGCGGCGGGGTCGCTCTTGCCGGTGCCGAACTCGTAGAAATTGTTGTAGCCGGTGACGTTCTTCCTGGGCGTCGGCTTGGCGTCGACGCTGAACGCGGCGTTCTTCGGCGCGTCCAGCTTGAGGATCACGTTCTCCGCCTGCGCCGCCCGAGGCAGCACGCCGGCGGCGCCCAGCGCAGCCGCGCCGGCGACGATCTGCCGGCGGTTGAGCCAGACCTCCTTCGGGGTGATCTCGGACGGGACGATCGTGGGGTCGCGAAACGTGGACATCGCCGTTCTCCAGGGCCGCGAAGGCCCGCGTGCAGTCACAACTTTGCGCCGAGCAAGCCGGAAACGCGCCTGAGGCGCAAATCACTTTCGCGCGCGACTTCGCGAGCGGCGGTGACCGCATGCGGATCGGCCGGTGCGGCCTAGACCACCCGTTTACTTGCGAGAGGCGATGAAAGTTTCAACCTCCGCCCGGCGCGGGATCGGCGCCACCGCGCCGTAGCCCTGCGTCGACAGCGCCGCAGCCGCGTTGCCATAGGAGGCCGCGGCGAAGGGATCGCCCGAGCGCAGCCACTCCGCCAGGAAAGCGCCGCCGAACGTGTCGCCGGCTCCCGTGGCGTCCACCGCCTCGACGATATGGGCCGGTACGACCCTGGTATCCCCCGGCAGGGCGATCATCGTTCCGTCCTTGCCCAGCGTCAGCGCCACGATGCGGCAGCCGAGGCCGAGATAGAAGTCGCAGATCTCCTGCGGAGAGGTGAGGCCGGTGAGTTGGCGCGCGTCGTCGAGGCCTGGCCTGGCGATGTCGCTCATCGCCACCGCTGCATGAATGACGGCGCGGGCGCGCTCCAGCGGCCACAGCCGCAGGCGCAGATTGGTGTCGTAGCTCACCGCAGTGCCAGCCTCGCGCGCCACGCGGATCGCCTGGAACACCGCGTCGCAGGCGCTCGTCGAGATCGCCTGGCTGATGCCGGAGACGTGCAGCACGCGCGCCGCCCGGATCACGTTCTCCGGCAGGTCGGCAGGGCCGACGAGGCTCGCGGCGGAGCCGGCCCGGAAGTAGCTGAACTGGTGGCCTTCCGGCCCGTGCGAGATGAAGTAGATGCCGGTGCGCCCGCCCTCCAGCACGGTGACATGGCTGCGGTCCACGCCCTCGCGGTCCCACAGGTCGAGGAAATCCTTTCCGAACGCATCATCCCCGAGCGCGGTGAAATAGGCGACGTCGGCGCCCTGCCGCGCCGCGGCGATGGCCGCGTTCGAGGTGTCGCCCCCGAAACCCGGGAGGTAGAGCCGCTCGCCGCCGCGCTCCACCTCGTTGAATTCCATCAGGGGCTCGCCGATGGCGAGGAGGTCGAAGGTCTTGTCGGCCATGGCGTCGAAACCGGTTGGGGCTAGGGATCCCCTTGTGTCTCACATCAGGCGCGCGCCTGTCATCCCGGCTGCGGTCCCGACGCGAAAGAGCCAGCTTCCACTCACATCGGCGAGCGGGTCATCGTCTTGATCGGCCCGCGCGGGCGGCCGGACTTCTCGGCGATGTCGCGGTCCTGTTCCTCGATGATGGCCTTGGCCGGCTCATCGCCGTCGAGCCCGCCCACAGCGGTGCGCGGCACACGCCGGTTCGAGCTGCGCGAGCCGTCCTGGTAGAACACGTCGAACAGCACGAATTCGCTGTCCGTATTCATCTTCTTCTTGTTCTTCGCCATGGGCTATCCAATCGCTGTGGTGGGGGGTAACGACCGAAAACCCGGGATCGATCCCTGGCGGGATCGCGGGAGGCTGGCCGGAGCAGGGCAGATGGAAAGGTCGGCCACAGGCCGCGGATGATCGCGGGGTGGCGGGTTGTACGAGGATTGCGCGCTTGTGTAGCCGCTTCGCCCCGCAAATGCACCCACCCCGTCATTGCGGAAGAGACAGCATGGTGAGGCCAGCGGCTTTGACCCGTGGCCCGCCCCTGCGCTAGAAGCCACGCCCCGGGCGGCGCGCGCCCGAATGGGATGGAGGCCGGCATGAAGTCCGTCAACCAGCGTATCGCCGAGGCGCTCGGTGTCCGCGAAGCCCAGGTCGCCGCCGCAGTGGACCTGCTGGACGCCGGCTCCACGGTCCCATTCATCGCCCGCTACCGCAAGGAAGCGACTGGCATGCTGGACGATGCGCAATTGCGCGACCTGGAGGAGAATCTGCGCTACCTCCGCGAACTCGACGAGCGCCGCAAGGTGATCCTCGACAGCATCGCCGAACAGGACAAGCTCACCGACGCCCTGCGGGCCGAACTCATGGCCGCCGACAGCAAGGCGAGGCTGGAGGACATCTACCTCCCCTACAAGCCCAAGCGCCGCACCAAGGCGCAGATTGCGCGCGAGGCGGGGCTCGGCCCGCTGGCCGAGATGCTCCTCGCCGACCCCACGCTCGCGCCCAAGGAGCGCGCGGCCTCTTTCGTCGATTCCGACAAAGGCGTCGCCGACGTGGACGCGGCGCTGGAGGGCGCGAGGTCCATCCTGGTCGAGCGCTTTTCGGAAGACGCCACCCTCATCGGTTCGCTGCGCGAGGAGTTCTGGTCGCGGGGCCGCCTGGTCTCCAAGGTGCGCGAGGGCAAGGAGGCGGCGGGCGCGAAGTTCTCCGACTATTTCGATTTCGCCGAGCCGCTGACGAAGCTGCCCTCCCATCGCATCCTCGCGCTCTTCCGGGGCGAGAAGGAGGAGATGCTGGATCTCCAGCTCCTGCCCGAGGAGCCGGCGCCCGCAGCCGCCGGCGCACCCACCATGCCGACGCTGTTCGAGAACCGTATCGCCGCCCGCTTCGGCGTCGCGGATCGCGGCCGGCCCGGCGACCGCTGGCTGATGGAGGCCGTGCGCTGGGCCTGGCGCACCCGCATCCAGGTGCATATCGGGCTCGACCTGCGCATGCGGCTCTGGCAGGCGGCGGAGGACGCGGGCGTGCAGGTCTTCGCCGGCAATCTGCGCGACCTGCTGCTCGCCGCGCCGGCCGGGGCGCGGCCGACCATGGGCCTCGACCCCGGATTTCGGACAGGGGTGAAGGTCGCGGTCATCGACGCCACCGGCAAGGTGGTCGCCACCGACACCATCTATCCCCACGAGCCGGCCCGGCGCTGGGACGAGGCGCTCATGGCGCTGGCCCGCCTGGCGCGCCTGCACAAGGTGGAGCTCATCGCCATCGGCAACGGCACGGCCTCGCGGGAAACCGACAAGCTCGCCGCCGAACTCGTGGCGAAGGAGCCGGCGCTGAAACTCACGAAGGTGCTGGTCTCGGAGGCCGGAGCCTCGGTCTATTCCGCGTCGGCCTTCGCGTCGCAGGAGCTGCCGGAGCTCGATGTCTCCCTCAGAGGCGCAGTGTCCATCGCGCGGCGGCTGCAGGACCCGCTGGCGGAACTCGTGAAAATCGATCCGAAGTCGATCGGCGTGGGGCAGTACCAGCACGATCTCTCGGAGTTCAAGCTGTCGCGTTCGCTCGACGCGGTGGTGGAGGACTGCGTCAACGCGGTCGGCGTCGACGTGAACACCGCCTCTGCGCCCCTGCTGGCGCGGGTCTCGGGCATCGGCGAGAGCCTCGCCCAGAGCATCGTGCAGCACCGCGACGCGAATGGCCGCTTCCGCAGCCGCAAGGCGCTGAAGGAGGTGCCGCGCCTCGGTCCCAAGGCTTTCGAGCAGTGCGCCGGATTCCTGCGCATTCCCGATGGCGACGATCCGCTCGACCGGTCGGGCGTGCATCCGGAAGCCTATCCGGTGGTTCGGCGCATCCTCGAGGCGACCAAGAGCGACATTCGCGTCCTCATCGGCGACGCCACGAAGCTGCGGGGACTCTCGCCCAGCGCCTTCACCGACGAGCGCTTCGGCGTGCCGACGGTGACGGACATCCTGAAGGAGCTGGAGAAACCGGGCCGCGATCCTCGCCCGGCCTTCAAGACCGCCACCTTCATGGACGGCGTCGAGAAACTCGACGATCTCCGGCCAGGCATGCTGCTGGAGGGCGTCGTCACCAATGTCGCGGCTTTCGGCGCGTTCGTGGACATCGGCGTGCACCAGGACGGGCTGGTGCACATTTCGGCGATGTCCAACACCTTCGTGAAGGACCCCCGCACGGTCGCCAAGCCCGGCGACGTGGTGAAGGTGAAGGTGCTGGAGGTCGACAAGGCGCGGAAGCGCATCGCCCTCACGATGCGCCTCACCGACGAAGCCGCGCCGCGTCCGCCGCGGGAGGAGCGCCGCGACGGCCGTGACGCGAGCCGGCCGAGGCAGGACGCCCCGCGGCCCGCCTCGCCTCGCCCCGCTGATCGCGGGCCCGAACCGCCCGCCGGCGGAGCCCTCGCCGAAGCCCTTCGCCGCGCCGCGGAGCGCAATACGCCGCCCAAGCGATGAGACTTAGGAGTGCGCTGTTCATCCCTCCCCTGCAGGGGAGGGTGGCAGGCGCGCAGCGCCTGACGGGTGGGGTCTCTCCGCTCGGCGCATTCTGAGGCATCGAGCGTGGCCCCTGCACCCCACCCCCGGCCTCTGGCCATACCCTCCCCTGCAGGGGAGGGATTACGCCGCAAGTGCGAGGCGAGCCCGCGCTTCGCTCGCGATCACGACGGCAGCATCGGCGCAAACGTGAAACCGGTTCGCGCCGGCGCGCGTATGCTGGAGGAACCCCAGCGCAGGAGCACACGCCATGCTCGTCACACGCCGCCATGCCGTCGCCGGTCTCGCCACGTCCGCCATCGCCGCCGCCCTTCCCGCCTGGGCCGCACCCTCGACGGCGTGGCCGTTCTTCTTCGCCGGCCTCAGCGGCGACGAGATTCGGCTCGGGGCGTTTCAGGGCAAGCCCGTGATGGTCGTGAACACCGCTTCCCGCTGCGGCTTCGTGGGCCAATTCGCGGGTTTGCAGCAGCTCTGGACGCGTTTCGGGACGCGCGGGCTCACCGTGATTGGCGTGCCTTCCAACGATTTTGGCGGACAGGAGCCGGGCGGAGTCGCCGAGATTCAAGACACCAGCCTTGGCTATGGCGTCAGTTTTCCGCTGGCGACGAAAACGCCGGTGGTCGGCGTGGCGGCGCATCCGTTCTATCGCTGGGCCGCGGCGGAGCGGCCGGGCGAGACCCCGCGCTGGAACTTCCATAAATACCTGATCGGTCGCGACGGTCGCATGGCGGCGGTGTTTCCCACCGGCGTGGAGCCGACCGATCCGCGCGTCATCTCCGCCATCGTGAAGGAACTGCCAACGGCCTGATGCGGCTGGGAGCAGGTGACATAAAGAATTCTTTATGTCTTTATTGTCTGATGCGGCGACCGGTGCTATAGCACCGGCCAAAGGCGCTGCATGCGCCGCAACGCCTTCAGGCCAGGATACCCGCTCATGTCAGCCAGCAAGACCGACTACGCCGTCGCCGATCTCGGCCTCGCCGATTGGGGCCGCAAGGAAATCGCCATCGCCGAGACCGAGATGCCCGGCCTGATGTCGACCCGCAAGGAATACGGCCCGTCGCAGCCGCTCAAGGGCGCGCGCATCGCCGGCTCCCTGCACATGACCATCCAGACGGCCGTGCTGATCGAGACGTTGCAGGCGCTGGGCGCCGACGTGCGCTGGGCCTCGTGCAACATCTATTCGACGCAGGACCACGCCGCCGCGGCCATCGCCGCGACCGGCACGCCGGTGTTCGCCATCAAGGGCGAGTCGCTCGTCGACTATTGGGACTACACCCACCGCATCTTCGAGTGGGCCGACGGCGGCACGCCGAACATGATCCTCGATGACGGCGGCGACGCCACGCTGCTCATCCATCTCGGCATCCGCGCCGAGGCCGGCGACACCGCCTTCCTCGAGAAGCCGGAGAACGAGGAAGAAGAGATTCTCTTCGCCGCGATCAAGAAGCGTCTGAAGAGCGACCACGGCTGGTACGGCCGCCAGGGCAAGGCCATCAAGGGCGTCACCGAGGAGACGACCACGGGCGTGCACCGGCTCTACCAGATGGAGAAGGAAGGCAAGCTGCTCTTCCCCGCCATCAACGTGAACGACAGCGTCACCAAGTCGAAGTTCGACAACCTCTATGGCTGCCGCGAGTCGCTGGTGGACGGCATCCGCCGCGGCACGGACGTCATGATGTCCGGCAAGACGGCGATGGTCGCGGGTTTCGGCGACGTCGGCAAGGGCTCGGCCGCTTCGCTGCGCAACGCCGGCTGCCGCGTGATGGTGTCGGAGATCGACCCGATCTGCGCGCTGCAGGCCGCGATGGAAGGCTACGAGGTCACCACGATGGAGGACGCCGCGCCGCGCGCGGACATCTTCGTCACGGCCACGGGCAACCTCGACGTGATCACCGTCGACCACATGCGCGCCATGAAGGACCGGGCGATCGTCTGCAACATCGGCCACTTCGACAGCGAGATCCAGATCAACGCTCTGCGCAACTTCAAGTGGCACAACGTCAAGCCGCAGGTCGACGAGGTGGAGTTCCCCGACGGCAAGCGCATCATTGTTCTTTCCGAAGGTCGCCTGGTGAACCTCGGCAACGCCACGGGACATCCGTCCTTCGTGATGTCGGCCTCCTTCACCAACCAGACGCTCGCCCAGATCGAGCTCTGGACGAAGCAGGGCCAGTACGAGAAGAAGGTCTACGTGCTGCCCAAGCACCTCGACGAGAAGGTCGCCGCGCTGCATCTCGCCAAGATCGGCGTGAAGCTGACCAAGCTGAACGACAAGCAGGCGAGCTATCTCGGCCTGTCGCAGCAGGGCCCGTTCAAGCCCGACACCTACCGCTACTGATCCGTCGCCCTAAGCGGGCGATGGTGGGTCGTCGGCCCACCACTAGAGACGATGAAAGCCCGGCGAGAGCCGGGCTTTTCAGCATTGGCTCTGCCGCACGGGAGAACGTGCCGGGAACGTCGAATCCTTTTTGCAACGCCCTGCGACGCGCTGAATTCATCGGATGTTAACCACTTCCGGACGGACTCTGGAGGCGGCTATGGTGAGCACGAATCGAGGAGCGGCGCGCCTCGTTCGAGGGCGCGCCGGATAGTTGCCGGCGTACGACGGGCAGAAGAGCAGGGGAACCGTACGCGATGGCCGATGTGGGGCAGGGCGCCAGGACGCGCTGGGCGAGCGCGCCGCTCGCCGCGAGCGTCCTGCTGAGCAGCACTGCTCTCGTCTCCCCGGCCACCGCGATGACGATCTTCGAACGGATCGCCACGCTCCCCGTGAGGCTGGAGCCGAACGGCGCGGTGGGCCTCGCCGTCGTCATGGGCCTCGTGATCTTCGCCACCACGACAGCGCTCATCCACCTCAACCAGCGCCGGCGCTGGTCCGAGCGCGATGCGGCGCTGCTCGCCGAAAACAGCGAGCTGCGCGCCCGCAACGACCGGGCCGACCTGTTCCTCGGGGCCGAGCCGCAGATCATCATCGCCTTCGGCGGCGCCTCCGGCGAGCCGGAGATCGAGGGCGACCTCAGCCTGGTTTCCGACGTCGCCGCCACGCGAAGGCCACTGGCCTTCGGGAGCTGGCTCCCGGCCCAGCAGGCGCAATCCATCGAGACCGCGGTCGAGACGCTGAAGGCGCGCGGCGAAGCCTTCCATATGACGCTGAAGACCACCGCGGGCAAGGTGATCGAGGCCGAGGGCCGCCCGGTCATGGGCCGCGCCGTGCTGCGCCTGCGCGAGATCTCGGGGGATCGGCTGGAACTCCTGCGCCTGCAGGAACTCCACGTCACGGAAGCGGCCGAGCTGCAGCGGCTGCGCGCCATCCTCGATGCCCTGCCCCAGCCCATGTGGCTGCGCGACGCCTCCGGCAGGCTCGCCTGGGTCAACACCGCCTACGCCCGCTCCGTCGAGGCTCGCGACGGCGCCGACGCCGTCGAACGCGGCGAGGAGTTCCTCGATACCCCGATCCGCGAGGATGCGCTGCGCAGCCGGACCCGCGACGGCGTGTACAAGGCGCGCGTCACCGCCGTGGTGGCGGGTGAACGCCGCACCTTCGACGTGCTCGACATCAACGCCGGCGGCGGCTCCGTGGGCATGGCGACGGACATGTCCGAGCTCGAGGCCGCCCGCGTCGAACTTCAGAACATCGCCAAGAGCCACGCCGCCACGCTGGACCAGCTGCCCACGGCGGTCGCCATCTTCGACCGCGCCAAGCGGCTTCGCTTCTGCAACTCCGCCTATGTAAAGCTCTGGCAGCTCGATCCCGCCTTCCTGGACAGCCATCCCAGCGAAGGCGAGATCCTCGACCGGCTGCGCAACGCCAGGCGGCTGCCCGAACAGGCCGACTACCGCTCCTGGAAGAACGGTATTCTCGACGCCTACCAGTCGACCGAGTTCCGCGAGACGCCCTGGTACCTGCCGGACGGCCGGACCCTGCGCGTCGTCAGCAATCCGAACCCAGACGGCGGCATCACCTACCTGTTCGACGACGTGACCGAGCGGTTCCACCTGGAAACCCAGTTCAACGCCATGATGCGCGTGCAGGGCGAGACGCTCGACACGCTGAAGGAAGGCGTTGCGGTGTTCGGCACCGATGGCCGTCTCAAGCTGCACAACCCCGCTTTCGCCGCGCTCTGGATGCTGGCGCCCTCGATGCTGGCCCAAAAGCCGCACGTGGACGCCATCGTCGCCAAGGCGCGCGAACTCCACCCCGACGAAGCAGCGTGGCGGACCGTGCGCAACGCCGTGGCCGGGCTGCACGACATGCGGCAGGGCTTCGCGCTGCGCATGGAGCGGCTCGACGGCGCGGTGCTGGACTGCGCAGCCGCGCCGCTGCCGGACGGCGCGACGCTGATCACCTTCGTGGACGTCACCGCCAGCGTGAATGTCGAGCGCGCGCTCACGGAGCGCAACGATGCGCTGGAGAAAGCGGGCGAGCTGCGCGAGAGCTTCGTCCACCACGTCTCGTATGAGCTGCGCTCGCCGCTGACCAACGTCATCGGCTTCACCCAGCTTCTGGCGGAAGGCACGGTGGGGCCGCTCAACGAGCGCCAGCGCGAATATGCCGGCCACATCATGCGCTCCTCGGCGGCGCTGATGGCGATCATCGACGACATCCTGGACCTCGCCACCATCGACACCGGCGAGATCGCCCTGACGCTGGGTCCCGTGGACATCCAGGAGACCATCCGGGCCGCCATCGAGGGCGTTCAGGATCGCCTCGCCGATTCGAAGCTGCGGCTCGTGATCGACGTGCCGCCCGAAATCGGCTCCATGGTGGCCGACGGCAAGCGCATCCGGCAGGTGTTGTTCAACCTGATGTCGAACGCGATCGGCTTCTCGCGGGAGGGGCAGACGGTCACCGTCTCGGCCCGGCGCACCAGCGAATCCGTGATCTTCTCGGTCCAGGACCAGGGCCGCGGCATCCCGGCCGACCTGATCGCCCGCGTCTTCGACCGCTTCGAGAGCCACACCCACGGCTCCAGCCATCGCGGCGTGGGGCTCGGATTGTCCATCGTGCGCTCCTTCGTCGAGCTGCACGGCGGCGAGGTCGCCATCGAATCGACGCCGGGCAAGGGCACGGTCGTCACCTGCACGTTCCCCAGCGACGGCATGCCCTCGCGGGTGGCGGCCGAGTGAGGGGTTCCGCCGCAAGAGATCTGGCCTCCCGCACGCGGCGGCGCCCGGCCAACTATCGGCCAGGGAAAGGCATTGCCGCATGAGGAGCTCGCTCATGACGAAGGAGACATCGGCCTCGGGACTGGCCAAGGGCGGCCTGCCACAATCCAGCTGGACGGTGCCGCTGCCCGACGAGGCCGCCACAGCGGCGCTCGCCCTCGAGCTGAGCGCCAGCGTGGGCGCCGGCGACCTCGTCACCCTGTCCGGCGATCTCGGCTCGGGCAAGACGAGCTTCGCCCGGGCGCTCATCCGCGCGCTGGTGGGGGATCCCGGCCTGGAGGTTCCCAGCCCCACTTTCACGCTGATGCAGGCTTATGACGGCCCCCGCTTCCCCATCGTTCACGCCGACCTCTATCGCGTGGGCAGCGCCGATGAACTGGCCGAGCTGGGCTGGGAAGAGGCGGCCGAGGGATCTCTCGTCCTCGTGGAATGGCCGGAGCGCGCCGGCTTCCTGTTGACGGCCGAACGGCTGGACGTCGCGCTGGAGCTCGATCCCGACAACGGACCCGGCGCGCGGATCGCCACCATCACGGGCACGGGGGCCCTCGCTCCGCGGATCGCGATATCGCAGGCCATCCAGGCGCTGCTCGCGGACAGCGGCTGGGCCGGCGCGGGGCGGCGGCATGTGCAGGGCGACGCCTCGACGCGGCTCTACGAGAGGCTCACGAAGGAAGACGGATCCACCGCGCTCCTGATGGTGGCCCCCGCCCGGCCGGACGGTCCTCCCATCCGTACCGGGAAGTCTTATCCCACGCTGGCGCGCCTCGCGACCAGCGTGCACCCCTTCGTCGCCATGGCCGACGCCCTGCTGGCGCAGGGGCTTAGCGCCCCGCGGATCCTTGCATCCGACCTGCAGGCGGGCCTCCTCATCGAGGAGGATTTCGGCGCGGAAGGCGTGGTGGACGAAGCCGGGCCGATCCCGGAGCGCTACCAGGAGGCCGTTTCAGTACTGGCCGCCCTGCATGGCCGCATTCTGCCGACAGTGTTGCCGCTCGACCCGGCGAGGGACTACACGATCCCGGCCTACGACGTCGAGGCGCTCTCGATCGAGGTCGAGCTGATGCTCGACTGGTACCTGCCCGCGTTGGGACAGAACCCCTCCGGCTCCGTGCGCAGCACGTTCCTGAAGCTGTGGCGCGAGGCGCTCGAGCCGGTGCTGGCCGAGCCCGTCACGTGGACGCTGCGCGACTTCCATTCGCCCAACCTGTTCTGGCTGCCCGATCGCGAGGGCCTGCGGCGAATCGGGCTCATCGACTTCCAGGACACGGTGCTGGGGCCGCCCGCATATGATGTGGCGTCGCTGCTGCAGGACGCCCGCGTGGATGTTCCCGACGAGTTGGAGCTCCGGCTGCTCGGCCACTACGCGCGCCAGCGCAAGACGGCCGACGCCGCCTTCGACATGGGCGGATTCGCTCGCGCCTACGCGGTGATGGGCGCCCAGAGGAACACCAAGATCCTGGGCATCTTCCGGCGCCTGGAGCGCCGCGACGGCAAGCCCCAATACCTTCGGCACCTGCCGCGCATCGAAGCCTCGATACGCAAGAACCTCGCCCATCCCGCACTGGGTGAGCTCCGCGCCTGGTACGCGAGCTACGCGCCCGCCCTGTTCCCGGACGGCTGAGGGCGGCGGGCCTCGCTTTCACGCCATTTGCCGGCCCTCCCCTTCGACAAAAAGCCCCGGCCGGAAGGCCGAGGCTTTTCGTCGGGGGGAGAAACGGCTCGAGATCTAGCGGGGTGCGCGCTTTGCCAGGATCCGCTGAAGGGTCCGGCGGTGCATGGCGAGACGGCGCGCCGTCTCGGAGACATTCCGTCCGCACAGTTCGTAGACACGCTGGATATGCTCCCAGCGCACCCTGTCGGCCGACATCGGGTTCTCGGGCGGGGCTGCACGTTCCTCGCCGCTCGCCTTGAGGGCGGCGTCGATCTCGTCGGCGTCCGCCGGTTTGGCGAGGTAGTCGTAGGCGCCCAGCTTTACCGCGGTCACCGCCGTGGCGATGTTGCCGTAGCCGGTGAGGATGATGCCGCGCGCCTCGGGGCGCGTTTCATTGAGCTCCGCCAGCACGTCGAGGCCGCTGCCGTCGCCCAGCCGCATGTCGATCACGGCGAAAGCCGGCGCGTCGCGCCGGATCGCGGCGATGCCGTCCTGCACCGTTTCGGCGGTGCTCACGGCGTAGCCGCGACCTTCCATGGCTCGCGCGAGGCGGGTCAGGAACGGACGGTCGTCGTCGACGATCAGAAGGGATTGGTCGCGGGAAGAAGCCGTCGCGACGGCCGGCGCAGGGGAAACATTGTCCAACATCTTCGGACCTCCAAGCGCCATTACGTCCGAAGTCCTCCGCTGGTTCACCGTTGGCCGTGAAATCAGGCCGATTCGAGCTCCTGCATGGCCGGCTTGCGTTCCACGCCACGCTCGAAGGCCGGCCGCGGCCATGTCACTTTGGCGACCGCGCCTGTCGAGCCCGGTGGCCCGTTCGACAGCGCCAGCACCGCGCCGGAGCGCTCGAGCAGGGTCTTGGCGATGAACAGCCCCAGGCCCATTCCAGAACCCGTCTCCGATTTCGCCCGTCCGCCGCCGCCCCGCGTGGTGACATAGGGCTCGCCCAGGCGATGCAGGATCTCATCCGGAAATCCCGGTCCGTCGTCCCTGATGGAGACCTCGACATGCCCGGCGTCCCAACGCGCCACGATCCGCACGCGATCCCTGGCGAAGTCCACCGCGTTCTCCACGAGGTTGCCGAGGCCGTAGAGAATTCCCGGATTGCGGCGGCAAACGGGCTCGGGGCCTTGCCCCTCCAGCTCCACGTCGAGCTCCACGTCGAACGGCCGCTGCGGGCCGGCGACCTCCTCCAGCAGCACGCTCACGCTCATCGTGTGCAGTGGACCGCTGCTGCCGTCGCCCAGGGACGTGAGCTTCGCGAGAATGCCCCGGCAGCGGCCGACCTGCTCACCCAGCAGCGTGATGTCCTCGGCGATCGGGCCTTCCGTGGGGCCGATCCGCTGCAGCTCGCTGGTGACCAGCGCGATGGTGGCCAGCGGCGTGCCCAGTTCGTGGGCAGCGGCCGCCGCCAGCCCGTCGAGCTGGGAGAGATGCTGCTCGCGCGCCAGCACCAGCTCCGTCGCGGCCAGCGCCTGCGCCAGCTGCCGCGCCTCCTCCGTGACCCGCCACGCATAGACGCCGATGAAGGCGAGCCCGAGCAGGATAGCGAACCAGATGCCGGCCCGGTATGTCAGCGGGAACGACAGCATCTCGCCACGCTCCCAGGGCAACGGCTGGTGGACGAAGGCGAGAACCGTGGCCGCTGCGATCGCGAGCACGCCGAGGCCCACCGTGCGCATGGGGGGCAGCGCCGCGGCCGAAATCATCACCGGGGCCAGGAACAGCATCGCGAACGGGTTCTCCAGCCCTCCCGTTAGGTAGAGAAGGCCCGCGAGCTGGACCACGTCGAAAGCGAGGAGCGTCGAGCCGGCGTTCTCGCCGAGGCGGTGGCTGACCGGGTAGCGCCAGCTCAGGCCGATGTTGAGAAGGGCCGCGACCGCGATCACCAGCAGGCAAGGCGCGAGCGGCAGGGGGAAATCGAGCACCCCGTTCACGACGGCGACCGCCGCCGTCTGGCCAGCGACGGCGAGCCAGCGCAGGCGGACCAGCGTTTCCAGCCTCAGCCGGCTCGCGCTGAAACCAAGTTCGAAATGTGTTTGATCCGGCATTCGCTTTAGGTAGTGCGGCGCGCGCCTGGAGCCAGAGTGCAGTCGCCCCGGCTCTGGACTCTCGCCGCAGTGCGGGAACCTATGTCTCTGAATTCCGTTCGAATCAGCGAAGAGACAGGGTTCCGAGTACGTCACGATTCTGCCACACCGGCAGAAAGTCTCATGCTTCGTTCACCTTAGTCTGGTTGTATGATGAGCAGGAGTGGCTAAGCTTGCGGCCTCTTGCGCTGCAGCATGCTGACGTTCGTCAGCCCGGCCGCCAGAAGGGATGAACGATGCAGCTCCCTTACTATATGTGGTACGAAGCGGCCCACGCCATGCTCGGACCCGCACGCGCCTTCGCCGACTCGGCCCGGATCTTCTACGACAATCGGCTGAATCCCCTCTCCAGCACGCCTTTCGGACGCCAGATGTCCGCGGCCTGCGAGCTTTTCGAGCGCACGACGCGCCGCTACGGCAAGCCCGTCTTCGGCATCGGGACCGCCAGCGTGAACGGCGTCAAGGTCCCCGTGCACGAGCGCATCGTGTGGGAACGGCCATTCTGCAGCGTGATCAATTTCGACCGCGAGCTCGGCGATCTCCGCGTCCGCCAGCCCAAGCTGCTGATCGTCGCGCCGATGTCGGGCCACTACGCCACGCTGCTTCGCGGCACCGTCGAGGCATTCGTCGGCACGCACGACGTGTACATCACCGACTGGGTCGACGCCCGCCTCGTGCCGCTGAGCGACGGCCGCTTCGATCTCGACGACTACATCGACTACCTGATCTCGATGTTCCATGCGTTGGGGCCGGACGTTCACGTGATGGCGGTGTGCCAGCCGTCGGTGCCGGTGATCGCCGCCATTGCCAGAATGGAGGCCGAGAACGACCTCCGCGCGCCGCGCTCCATGACCCTCATGGGCGGCCCGATCGACACGCGCGTCAGCCCGACGCAGGTGAACGTGCTGGCCGAGAAGCGCGGGATCGAGTGGTTCCGGCGCAACTGCATCGTGAAGGTGCCGCTGCCCAACGCCGGGTTCATGCGCGACGTCTATCCCGGCTTCCTGCAGCTCGCCGGCTTCATGGCCATGAACATCGACCGCCACCTCGAAGCTCATGGCGAGATGTTCAAGCATCTGGTCGAGGGCGACGGCGACAGCGCCGAGAAGCACCGCGACTTCTATGACGAGTACCTCGCCGTGATGGACCTCACGGCCGAGTTCTACCTCCAGACGGTCGATACCGTGTTCGTGAAGCATGCCCTGCCCAAGGGCGAGATGATGCATCGCGACAAGCCCGTCGACCTCCAGGCCATCCGCCGCGTCGGCCTGATGACGGTCGAGGGCGAGAAGGACGACATCTCCGGCGTTGGCCAGACGGAAGCGGCGCAGTGGCTGTGCACGGGCATTCCGGGCGAGCTCCGGGCGCACTACGTGCAGCCCAAGGTCGGGCACTACGGTGTGTTCAACGGCTCGCGCTTCCGGGCCGAGATCGCGCCGCGAATCGCCGACTTCATCTCCAACTGCGACCAGTTCGCCAACCGCCAGAAGAGCGAAGGCGCGTCCCGCGGGGCGTCGGTGACGCTGCTCTCGTCCCGCAAGCAGCTCGCCAGCCGGGCTTCGACAGACTGAAGATCAAGGCAGGACTGCAAAGAAACCCGGGAATTGTCCTGGGTTTCCTTGCGTATGTGCCATGCGTTCACGCGTGTCATCTCTGCTCAACCAACAACAATCCTCCCACGTGACAATGGCCGCATCATCCCGCACCTTCTCGGGATGATCGCAGGACTTCGAATCGGCCTGAGGCGGCCGGCCCCCCCTTCGGATCCCGCCCACATCGAGGTGCGGCATGGGCCAGAGACCTTCCGCGTCGCCCTGCGGCGCGTGGCGGCGGCGCGGCGCTTCACCTTGCGGGTCAGTTCGGCCACCGGCGACGTCGTCCTGACGCTGCCCCCGCGGGCCGACCTTCACACTGCGGCCGATTTCGCCCGCCGCAACGGCGGCTGGATCGCGGCCCGCCTGGCGCGGCTGCCTGAAAACATCGATCTCGGCCCGGGCGTCGTGGTGCCCTTCCGCGGCGTCGATCACCGCATCGTCGCCCGCCCCGGCTCGCGGGGCACGGCCTGGGCCGACGCCACGCCGGCGGGCCGCCCGATCCTGGTGACGGCCGGCGGCGAGGAGCATTGCGGCCGCCGCGTGCGGGACTTCCTGAAGAAGGAAGCCAAGCGCGACCTCGAGGAAGCCGTGCTGCGCCACAGCGCGGCCCTGCACGCCAAGCCGGGCAAGATCACCCTGCGTGACACCACGAGCCGCTGGGGCTCGTGCTCCAGCACCGGCCGGCTGAATTTTTCCTGGCGGCTGATCCTCGCGCCGCCGTTCGTGCTGGACTACCTAGCCGCCCACGAAGTGGCGCACCTGCGCGAGATGAACCATTCGCCGAAGTTCTGGCGGCTCGTGCAGCGGCTCTGCCCGCGCACCGACGAGGCGGAAGCCTGGCTGAAGCGGAACGGAGCCGGGCTGCACCGCTACCGTTAGCGGGCCGGACCGGCGCTCTCAGCCCCCGAACAGGCGATCCAGCAGGCTGGGCTGTGGCCGTTGCTGTTGCGCGGCGGGGCGCGGCGGCGCGCCGTTTCCGCCCACCAGTCCCGGCGGACGCGGCGCCTCCTCTGCGGACACCGTGCGTCGGGGGAGGCCGGAGGGCGGCGCGGGGGCAGGGTTCTGCTGAAGAACTTGGTTCTGCTGAAAAACTTGGCCCTGCTGAACGATTTGGCCCTGCGGCGGCGCCATCCCCGGCGCGATCACGAGCGGGCCTCCTCCGCCCGCCGTCGGCCTGGCCGGCGGCAGAGCGACCGATTGGGAAGGCGGCGCGGCCGGCGCAAGGACGGGCTGAGCCGTGTTCGCGCCGGGATAGATGGCGTCGCCGAGCTGTCCCGTCCCTTGCCCGCCCAGGCTCGCCATGGGCGGCGCGGGCTCGAAGTTGGGATCGCCGGCCGGCGCGGGCGAGAGCTGCTTCCACTGGCCGCCCGGAAGCGGCGTCGGCGGCGTCCCCGCCATGGCCGTCTTCATGAACCGGGTCCACACCTCGACGGGAAGATTGCCGCCGGAGACCTTCTTTGTCGGCGTGCCATCGTCATTGCCGAGCCAGACGCCCGCGACCAGCGAGGCGGTGTAACCGATGAACCACGCGTCGCGGAACTCCTGGCTGGTGCCGGTCTTGCCGGCGGCCTCCCAGCCCGGCAGCTCCGCCTTGCGGGCCGTCCCGGTGAGCAGGGTCTCCCGCATCATGGCGTTCATCATGCCGACGACCTGCGGCTCCAGCACGCGGCCGAGGCCCGTCCCCTTGCGGACGTAGATCGATTCTCCGCCGGAGGTCTTCACCTGCTTGATGACGTAGGGCAGCACGGCGATGCCGCCGTTGGCGAACGGGGCGTAGGCGGTCACCAGCTCCAGCGGGCTCACCTCGGAGGTGCCGAGCGCGATGGAGGCGTTCGGCTCCAGCGCCGACGAGATGCCCATGCGCTGCGCGGTCTTCACCACGGTCTTGGGGCCGACCTCCAGCCCAAGCCGCACCGCCACGGTGTTGAGGGAGAGCGAAAGCGCCGTGCGCAGGCTCACCGGGCCCCGGTAGTCCCGCGAGTAGTTCTCCGGCGTCCAGCCCTTCACGTTGATCGGCGCGTCCTGCCGGATCGTGTCGGGGGTCAGCCCGGCTTCCACTGCGGCGAGGTAGACGAACGGCTTGAAGGCCGAGCCCGGCTGGCGCTTGGCCAGGGTCGCCCGGTTGAACTGGCTGTCCGTGTAATTCCGCCCGCCGACGAGGGCGCGGACCGCACCGTCCGGCTGGAGCGCCACGAAGGCGCCCTGGCTCACGCCGAACTTGTCGCCCTTCAACGTGAGCTCGTCGACAAGCGCCTTCTCCGCCGCGCCCTGCAGCACGGGATCGATGGTGGTGGCGACGACGATGTCCTTGTCGATGGTGCCGATGAAGTCGTCGAGCACGTCCATGACGTAGTCGGCCGCGTAGTTCACCGATCCGGCGCCCGGAGGCTTCACGGCGGTGGGAGGGCTCATCAGCGCGATCTTGGCCATCTGGTCGGAGATGAACCCCTCCTTCGCCATCGCCGCGATCACCAGCGCTGCGCGGGCCTGCGCCGCGTCCGGGTTGCGGTTGGGAGCCAGCCGCGATGGCGCCTGCACCAGTCCGGCGAGCACCGCCGCCTCCCCCAACGTCACCGAGCGCGCGCTCTTGCCGAAGTACTTCTGCGCCGCGGCCTCCACCCCGTAGGAGCCCGAGCCGAAATAAACCCGGTTGAGATACAGCTCGAGGATCTGGTCCTTGGTGTAGTTCCGCTCCAGCCAGAACGCCAGGATGGCCTCCTGGATCTTGCGCGAGGCGGTGCGCTCCTGGGTCAGGAACAGGTTCTTGGCGAGCTGCTGCGTCAGCGTCGAACCGCCCTGCATGGAGCTGCCGCTGCGGGTCACGTTGCGGAAGATCGCGCGCGCGATGCCCATGGGGTCGACGCCCCAGTGCTCCATGAAGCGCCGGTCCTCGATGGCGACGAACGCCTTGGGCAGGTAGGGGGGCAGCTCCTTGAGCGTCACCGTGCGCCCGCCGGTCTCGCCGCGATTGGCGAGCAGCGATCCGTCCGACGCCATGATGGCGATGTTGGGGGGCCGCTTGGGCACGGCGAGCTGGTCGATGGGCGGCAGCTTCGAGGCGTGGAACGCGACCAATCCGCCGACGGCGATCAGGGCCCACAGCCCGAGCACGACGCCCCAGTAGAAGGCGTGTCCCCAGAGCGTCCGTCCCCCGCCGCCGCGCCGCTTTCGCGCCCTCGCGTTGACGCCGCCCCGGCGTGCGCCCGCAGGCGGTCCGCCTTCGTCCCGGCCGCCGCGCGCCTGCTTCGATCGCGTCGATTTGGGTCGCGCCATGTCGCTCCGCGGATCCGCCGCGTCCTCGTGCTCGGACGCCGTCGCGCGTCCGGAATCGCGGCTGCGCGGGCCCTGCCGGATGGCGCGGGCCTCGCCGGAATCGGGCGAGGACGCAACATCGGCGTCGGCCGGCGGCTCGATCCGGGCCCGTGGCCGGTTGGCCGCGATCGGGTCGAGTCCGGGCTGGATGGACGGGGTGAAGTGCGGCTCCTGCCGAGCTCCCTGGCCGCGTTTTGGCGACGGCCGGTTGGAACCCGGCCTGTCCTCGGCGCTCAGGCGGATGTCGAGGCCGCTCCCCCTGTCCCGGGGAGGCTCGAAGGCCGGTTCGCGCCGCTCATTCGGGCGGCCGCGTCGCCCATCCGTCATTGTGCCCCACCGTCGATCCACCACCCGGCCGAGCCCTTGCGGGCTGCGACTCCGGGCGCAGCAAAAACACGCTAAATACGGCGGATTAAGGGGTGGTTAAGGATTCCGACCCCCTCACGCGGCTTCGGAATCCGGCCGGGGTTCGAGCTCCGGACTGACCATGGGCGCGCTCTGGTGGCGCTCGGTCAGGAGGCGGCACAGGCGCACCACCGTCGATTTCATCTCGTGCCGGTGGACGACCATGTCGACCATGCCATGGTCCCGCAGATACTCCGCGCGCTGAAAGCCGTCCGGCAGCTTTTCGCGGATGGTCTGCTCGATCACGCGGGGACCCGCGAAACCGATCAGCGCGCCGGGCTCGGCGATGTGCACGTCGCCGAGCATGGCATAGGAGGCCGTGACCCCGCCTGTGGTCGGGTTGGTCAGCACCACGATGTAGGGGAGACGGGCCGCCCGCAGGCGCTGCACGGCCACCGTCGTGCGCGGCATCTGCATCAGCGAGAACATGCCTTCCTGCATGCGCGCACCGCCGGAGGCCGCGAACATCACGAAGGGCGTCCGCCGGTCGATCGCGGTGGTCAGGCCCTTGATCACCGCCTCGCCGGCCGCCATGCCCAGCGAGCCGCCCATGAAGTCGAAATCCTGAACGCCGATGGTCAGCGGAAGGCCTTCCGCAACGCCGTGGCCGATCTTCACCGCGTCCTGCGCGCCGGTCTTGGCCCGGGCGTCGCGCAGCCGGTCCGCATAGCGCTTTTCGTCGCGGAACTTGAGGGGATCGGCCGGCACCTCGGGGAGCGGGATGTCCTCGTAGACGCCATCGTCGAACATGGCCTTCAGCCGCAGCGGCGCGGCCATGCGCATGTGGTAGTTCGAGCCGGGAATGACGTGGAGATTGGCCTCCACGTCCTTGTGGAACACGAGCTGGCCGGAATCCGGGCACTTGATCCAGAGGTTCTCCGGCGTGTCCCGGCGCAGGAACGACCGGATCTTCGGCCGCACCACGTTGGAGATCCAGTTCATCGGGCTCGTGTCCATGGAAGCTCCCGGGCGGCGCCAGCGCGAGCTGGCAGGGTCGAGGCGGCGCGAATCAGGACCGATCGCGCAGGACGGCTTGATAGTATGTAGGTCAGGCGGCCGATTTCGCCACCCGGCGCACGCCAGCGGCGATGTCGGCGACGAAATCGGAGACGGCCGGGACGGTTCGGTCGGTCGGCTTCAAATCGGCGTCGAGCGATCCGCGAATGGCCTCGACAATGGCCGATCCCACCACGACGCCATCCGCGCCCCGCGCGATGGCCTCGGCCGAGGCTGCGGTCTTCACGCCGAAGCCGACCGCGACCGGCAGCTTTGTGTGCCGCTTGATGCGCGCCACGGCGCCGGCGACCTTGCCGAAATCGGGCGTGGCGGAGCCGGTGATTCCGGTGATCGAGACGTAGTAGACGAAGCCCGAGGTGTTCGCGAGGACAGCCGGCAGGCGCGCGTCGTCCGTCGTGGGCGTCGCGAGGCGAATGAAGTTCAGCCCGGCGGCGAGCGCCGGCTTGCAGAGCTCGTCGTCCTCTTCAGGCGGCAGGTCGACGACGATGAGCCCGTCCACGCCAGCCGACAGCGAGTCCGCCACGAAGGCCTCGACGCCATAGACGTAGATCGGGTTGAAATAGCCCATCAGGATGATGGGGGTGGCGTCATCGCCGGCCCTGAAGTCGCGCACGAGCTGCAGCGTCTTGCGCAGCGTCATGCCGGCGTTCAGCGCCCGCAGCCCAGCAGCCTGGACAGCCGGCCCGTCCGCCATCGGGTCGGTGAAGGGCATCCCGAGCTCGATCAGGTCGGCGCCGGCCTTCGGCAGCGCCTGCACGATGGCGAGCGACGCCGCGGGATCGGGATCCCCGGCCATCACGAAGGTGACGAGTGCGGCGCGGCCTTCGGCCTGCACCGCGGCGAAGCGGCGGTCGATACGGGTGGTCATGCGGCGGCTCTTAGCATGCGGCAAGGACGAAGGGGAGAGCGTCGTGGCCTTTCGTTGATACGGCGTTCGTTGTATGCTTCGCGGACAGCGGGGGCCGTGCTTGATCAGGAGCGTCAGGGGATCAGCCACGCGGCAGTTCATCGAGAGCGGGAAAGCGAAGTTCTCGGGAATGGATGTGGCGCTCGCTCGGCGCAGGATTGCTCTGCTCAACAGCGCGTCGTCGCCGCAGGAGTTCGGCTCGCTGAAAAGCGTTGGACTTCATTGCTTGAAGGGAGACCGGAAAGAGTTCTGGTCGGTGACGATCAACGGTCCCTGGCGTCTCGTTTTCCGCTTCGAGAACGGCCACGCCTGGGATGTCGAAATCGTCGATTATCATTGAGGTGCCGCAGTGACGCAGATGGACGAAGAGTTCTTTGCCCCGCCCGACGGGTTCGATCTCCCGGCCGTTCATCCTGGGGATGTTCTCGCCGACGAGTTGTCGGCCCGGAACCTCACCGCTCATGCCTTGGCTTTGGCCATCCGTGTTCCGGCCAACCGGCTCACGGAAATCGTCGCCGGCCGCCGGCGGATCTCAGCTGAGACCGCGTTGCGCTTGGGCCGGTACTTCCGCACAGGCGCTCGTCTTTGGGTGGAATTGCAGGCCGCCCATGACCTCGCTGTCGCGCGCGAGAGGCACGGGGCCCGGATCGATCGCGAGGTGGCGGAGGCCTGAGGCGACCGCGCCTCGCTCCCTCACTCCATCCCGCCGAGATGCTCGGCCACCGTGAAGATGTCCTTGTCCCCGCGGCCGCAGAGATTGACGATCATCAGGTGGTCCTTGGGGAAGGTCGGCGCGAGGTCCAGCACCTTGGCGATGGCGTGCGCCGGCTCCAGGGCGGGGATGATGCCTTCGAGCTGCGACAGGAGCTGGAAGGCGTGCAGCGCCTCCTGGTCGGTCGCCGAGATGTACTTCACCCGGCCGATGTCGTGCAGCCAGGAGTGCTCGGGCCCGATGCCGGGATAGTCGAGCCCGGCAGAGATCGAGTGGCCCTCGGTGATCTGCCCGTCGTCGTTCATCAGCAGGTAGGTGCGGTTGCCGTGCAGCACGCCCGGCTTGCCGCCGGTGAGCGAGGCCGCGTGCGCGCCGGTGCTCAGGCCGTGGCCGGCCGCCTCGACGCCGTAGATCGCCACGTCCTTGTCGTCGAGGAAGGGGTGGAACAAGCCGATGGCGTTGGAGCCGCCTCCGATGCAGGCCACCAGCGAATCCGGCAGTCGTCCCTCGCGCTCCAGCATCTGCTCGCGCGCCTCGCGCCCGATGACGCTCTGGAAGTCGCGCACCATGGCCGGGTAGGGGTGCGGGCCCGCCGCGGTGCCGATACAGTAGAACGTGTTCTCGACGTTGGTCACCCAGTCGCGCAGCGCCTCGTTCATCGCGTCCTTGAGCGTGCGCGAGCCAGACTGCACGGGCACCACCTCGGCCCCCAGCATCTTCATGCGAAACACGTTGGGCTTCTGCCGTTCAACGTCGACCGCGCCCATGTAGACGATGCATTCGAGCCCGAAGCGCGCGCACAGCGTGGCGGTGGCGACGCCGTGCTGGCCCGCGCCCGTCTCCGCGATGATGCGCTTCTTGCCCATGCGCTTGGCCAGCAGGATCTGGCCCAGCACGTTGTTCACCTTGTGCGCGCCGGTGTGATTCAGCTCGTCGCGCTTCAGGTAGATCTTCGCTCCGCCGAGATGGTCGGTGAGGCGCTCGGCGAAATAGAGCGGGCTCGGCCGGCCGACATAGTGCGTCAGGTAGCCCGCCATCTCCGCCTGGAAAGCCGGATCGGCCTTGGCGACCGTGTACGCCGCTTCCAGCGAGAGGATCAGCGGCATAAGCGTTTCCGCGACGAAACGGCCGCCGAAGAGGCCGAAGTGGCCGGTCTCGTCGGGTCCCGTCCGGAACGAGTTGGGGGTCTGGATGGTCACGGCGTCATTCCTTCAGGTGCGGGCCGGCTCGAGCCCGGCACAGACATCACCGAATCCAAATGGCGTCAACAATCGGACGTCAACGAGGGCCCGATGCCGCGGGGCCCGTGGCCGGCGCGCGCGCGCCAGCCTTCGCGGCCTCGGCCTCGGCCGCAGACTTGGCCGCAGACTTGGCCGCTTTGACGAAGGCCGTGATCTTGGCCGGATCCTTATCGCCCGGCGCCCGCTCGACGCCGGAGGAGACATCGACCCCCGGCGCGCCGGTGATCTGGAGCGCGCGCCCGATGTTCCCCACGGTCAGGCCGCCGGAGAGCATCCATGGCTTGCCGAGGTCGGGCCTGCCGAGGACCGTCCAGTCGAAAGGCGCGCCGTTGCCGCCCGGCCGGCTGGCGTTCTGGGGCGGCTTGGCGTCGAACAGGATGCGGTTCCCCACAAACCGGTAGGCTTCCGCCCGGGCCACGTCGGCAGGCGTCGAGACGCCGATCGCCTTCATGACAGGGATGCCGTAGCGCGCGCGGATTTCCGCCACCCGCCGAGGCTCTTCCTCGCCCTGCAACTGGAGGAGGTCCGGCTCGAGCGCCTCGACGATGGCGGTCAGTTCGCCGTCATCGGCGTCGACGGTCAGCGCCACCTTCATCGCGCGGTCGCCGACGTGCTTCCCGAGCGCGCGGGCGTCCGTGTAGTGCACGTGCCGCGGCGATGCCGGGAAGAAGACGAAGCCGACCATGTCGGCGCCGGCGTCGACGGCGGCGTCGATGGCTTCGAACGACTTCAAACCGCAGATCTTGACGAGAAGCGACATGGATCGGTTCATTGACATGTGTGGCGTTGGCTGTCCACTTTCCGTTGCCCCGCCCCAGGTTTCAACCTGAAGCAGCGTTTCCGGTGGCTGAAACGACCGGTTTTACAGCCCCGCGTCAGCGCACCCTGCGCCAGACCAGCATCGCCGCCGCGAGGTCCTCGATGGCCGTCCCGACGGACTTGAACATGGTGATCTCGCCCGGATCCGTCCGCCCGGCGGTCCTCCTTTGGCTGAGGTCGTAGAGGTCGCCCTTGACGTCGCCTTCGGCGATCACGCCGGCCGCGAGCGGCTGGGCGTAGTCGCCGCCCTCCTTGAGGGCTCCCGCCCGGGTATCGCAGAACAGCGTCGCCCGCTTCACGCAGACGTCGTCCGTCTCCCGCATCGAGGGCTTGAAAGCCCCCACGCAATCGACATGGGTCCCCTCTCGCAACCACTCGCCCCGGACCAGCGGCTCGGAGGTCAGGGTGGCGCAGCTCACGAGGTCGGCCTCGCCGATCTCCGCCTCCAGCCTACCGGCGGGGCGGACGGGCAGGCCCTCGGCTGCGAGCTCCGCGGCCAGCGACGCAGCGCGCTCTGGACGGTGGTTCCAGAGCGCGATGTCGGTAAGCGGCCGCTCCGCCATGTGCGCCCTGATCAGGAAGGGCGCCAGCGCGCCGGCGCCGACCATGACCATGCGCCGCGCATCCGGCCGGATGAGGCTGCGGCCCGCGAGGGCCGACGCGGCCGCGGTGCGCCATAGGGTGAGCCGCGTCCCGTCGATGGCGGCGAGCGGCGCGCCGGTGGCGCCGTCGAGCAGGAGGTAGGTGCCGAGCACGCTCGGCAGGCCCCGGCCGGAATTGCCGGGGAAGATCGTGACGATCTTGGTTCCGGCGTAGGGCTCGCCGGCAGCCATTCCCGTCCACGCCGGCATCAGCAGGAGCGTCGCCGTCTCCTCCGGCCGCCGGATGTCATGGTGGTGGCGCGTGGGAACGACGATTTCCGCCCGGAACGCGTCCGCCAAGGCGTCCGCGAGCCCTTTCGGATCGAGGGCGGCGTCGACTTCAGCGGCTGTGACGACCTGCATGGCGGCTCCCGGCGTCCGGCCGGCTCACGCCGGAACAGTCAGCGAATGGTGGAGGAAACGGGCAGGCGCGGGCTCTGCTCGCTCGTCGTGAGTCGATCGAGCTCGGCCTTGTGGCGCGCCGCCATGCGCGCATTCAACCGCGCCGCCTTGCGATGCCGCCCCTGCGCCAGCCACACTGCCGACCCGCCGATCAGCACTCCGATGGCGGTCGCGCCGAACAGCAGCAGGAACAGCGGGATTGCGACCTGCGGCCAGTCGAACCATCCAAACGGGTCGACAGTCACCGGCACGGCCGTCCGGTTCGCGACGGCGAAGATCGTGATGATTGCCACCAAGGGCAGCAGAATCAGCAGCTTGAGGAAGGACTTCATGGCTTCTCACCCTTCCGGCGGCCAGAGTGCGGCAGCGCACCCTCAGCGGGCGGCGGCGTCGGGCTTGTTCAACCGGACGCGCATTTCCTTGCCGGCCTTGAACACCGGCACGACCTTTTCCGCAACCTTCACGTGCTCGCCGGTCCGGGGATTGCGGCCGACTCGCGCGTCGCGCTTCTTCACGGAAAATGCGCCGAAACCTCGGATTTCGACCCGATCGCCCCTCGCAAGCGCCTGAACGATCTCGTCCAGGATGGCGTTCACCACGTTCTCCGCATCCCTCTGGTAGAGTTCCGGATAGTGATCCGCGATCTTCTGGACCAGCTCAGACTTGATCATCCGTTGCCCCCGCGCCGCGGCTTCGACTACATCGTTGAAAATGTGAGATTTTCTGGAGTCTAAGGGTGCCAGACGGCCAACAGGCCGTCAAGGACGGGTTGGTTCCCCGATTGGGCGAGGCCGCGCAGAAGCGTTGCGATGTCGGAAAATCCGAGAGCGCCGGCAGCGCCCGATGCCGCCGACCACAGGCCGAACCTGTTGCCGTCCTCCGGCTTCCAGGTCCGTACGGGCAGGTCCTTGGTCACGCCCTTGTTGGCCTCGAGCCAGGCGATCGCCTGCTTCTCGTTGCCGACCTCGTCGATCAGCTTCAGCCCAAGCGCCTGATTTCCCGTGAAAACCCTGCCGTCCGCGATCCCTGCGAGCTCGGCTCCCTGCAGCTTCCGGCGTTCCTGCACGACGCCCTTGAACCACTGGTAGCTGTCGTTGATCACCGCGGCCATCGCGGCCCGCGCCTCCGGCGTCGTCGTCTCCAGCGGATTCGGCGCGGCCTTGAGCGGGGATGACTTGATGGTGTCCATCGCCACGCCCCACGATTCCAGGAGCTTCGTGACGTTGGGAGACTGGAAGATCACGCCAATGGAGCCGACCAGGGACGTCTGTTGGGCGACGATTCGCTCCGTCCCCATCGCTGCGATGTAGCCTCCCGAGGCGGCGAGCCCGCTCACGACCGCAACAGTCGGCTTCTTGGCCGACAGCTCCCGCAGGCCGTCATACAGCGTCTCGGACCCCGTGACCGTGCCGCCCGGGCTGTTGATCATGACCAGGACTGCCGAAGCGTTTGATTTGCCGACGCGTTTCAGCAGATCGATGGTCTTGTCGTCACCCGTGATGAAGCCGCTGATGTCGACTTTCGCGACGTGTGCGCCCCGGATTCCTGCCCCGGTGATCCTGTCGCGTCCCGCGACGAGCCCGACCGCGAGAACGGCGACAACCGCGACGGCGAACGCCGCTATCCGCCAGAAGCCGACTTTCCGCTTCAGCAGCCGGCGATCCAGGAGGTAGTCGGTGTCAGCTGCCATGCGATCCTCCGCGCCGGATCCGACCCGGCTATGCCCGGCGAGTCGTAGCCTTCAGGATCGAGAAGGGCAACCTTGCAACCCCGGGATGTTTCGCCGCCCGGCGCGGGGCGGGTCGCGCCTGCTCGGGATGTTGCTTCGTCCTGGGGGGCAGGCTAGTGCTCTGAGAAAGGTCGATCAAGCAATCGGAACGGGACAGTTTCCGTCGCGCGCTCAGGATCGCCGCCGCTCAAACGCCGGCAAGGTGCTGGAAAGTCAACGGAATAGCCATCATGGAACCCTCTGACGCCATCATGGCGCGGTTCCTCGCGCTCCATCCGAAGCTGATCGACCTCTCCCTGGGACGGCTCGAACGGCTCCTCGCTGCGCTGGGCGAGCCTCACAGGAAGCTTCCCCCCGTGATCCACGTGGCCGGGACGAACGGAAAAGGCTCCACGGTCGCCTTTATGCGCGCCATCCTGGAAGCGGCCGGCCTCGTCGTTCATGTCTACACTTCCCCCCATCTCGTGCGATTTCATGAGCGAATCCGGCTGGGAGCGCCCGGGGGTGGGCATCTGGTGGCCGAATCGACGCTGGTGGATGCGTTCCGGCGATGCGAGGCGGCCAATGCGGGTCTGCCGATCACGGTGTTCGAGATGACCACGGCGGCCGCGTTCCTGCTCTACTCCGAGCATCCGGCGCATGTTCTGCTGCTGGAGGTCGGGCTCGGCGGCAGGGCAGACGCCACGAACGTCGTCGAGAAGCCGCTGGCGACGGTGGTGACGCCCGTATCGATGGACCATTCCGAGTATCTCGGCGACACGGTCGCGAAGATCGCCTTTGAAAAGGCTGGGATTTTCAAGCGCGGCGTGCCGAGCGTGATCGGGCTGCAGGAGCATCCCGAGGCGCTTGCGGTGCTCGAACGGCAGGCGGCCCGGACGGGGGCGCGGGTGTTCGTCGGCGGCCAGGACTTCCACGTCAGCGAGGAGAATGGGCGGCTGGTCTACCAGGACGAGGACGGGCTTCTCGACCTGCCTCTGCCGCGGCTGCCGGGCCGGCACCAGCACATCAACGCAGGAACCGCCATCGCCGCCTTGCGCGCCGCATCGTTCGGCCGGTTGCCGGCAGCCGCCTTTGACGCCGGAGTCGCCGGTGCGGATTGGCCGGCGCGGCTCCAGCGTCTGACGCGTGGCCGGTTGACGCTGCTGGTCCCGCCGGAAGCCGAGCTGTGGCTGGATGGCGGCCACAACCCGGACGGGGGAAAAGCGCTGGCTGCAGCCATGGCAGAGTTCGAGGAGCGCCGCGCCCTGCCGCTGGTGATGATCGTCGGCATGCTCGGCACGAAGGATTCGCTCGGCTTCCTCGAACCTTTCGCCGGGCTCGCCCAGGAGGTCATCGCCGTGCCGATGACCACGCAGACCGCGGCGCGGCCGGCGGGCGAGGTCGCGAAGATCGCTGAGGCCGCCGGGCTGCCTGCCCGGCCCGCGGCGAGCATCGAGGAGGCGCTGTCGATCGTGGCGCAGCGGGCGTGGCCCGAGCCTCCGCGGATCCTCGTCTGCGGCTCGCTCTACCTCGCGGGCGAGGTCCTGGCGGCCAACGGCACGCCGCCGCACTGATCAAGAAAAAGGGGCCGCGTGGCCCCTTTTCCCCGAAGAGATGTTGCGGCAGATCAGATGGCGGCGTTGATCCACTTGGACAGGTCGCCCTTGGACGCTGCGCCGACCTTCTGGGCGGCGAGCTTGCCGTCCTTGAAGATCATGAGCGTCGGGATCGAGCGGATGCCGAACTGGCCGGGCACCTGCTGATTCTCGTCGACGTTCATCTTGACGATCTTCACCTTGCCGTTGAGCTCCTTGGAGATCTCGTCGAGCGCCGGCGCGATCATGCGGCACGGCCCGCACCACTCGGCCCAGAAGTCGACCACGACGGGTTCGCTGGATTCGAGCACGTCGGCCTTGAAGCTGGCATCCGTCACTTTGCTGGTCATGATGTCCTCTCAGGAAGCGGGCCGCACAGCAGCCCGCGAGTCGTCCGCCGCACGGCGGCGCGTTGTCGTCAACCTATGAATGCGCCCAACCAGCGTCAAGGCGGCGTCACGCAGGCTTGATGCGCGACAGCGCGGCCTCGAGGTCCGCGGGAGCGAGTTCGTGGACCACCGGCCCGGCCGTCCAGATCAGGACGCTTCGGATATCCATCCGCGGATAAAGCTGGGCGACCAGCGCGCGATAGACGGCGAGCTGGGCCAGGTACGCCTCGGGCGTCTCGGCGGCCGAGCGCGGAATTTTCGCCGAGGTCTTGTAGTCCGCGATGATGACGCCGCTGCTGCGCGTCACGGCGAGCCGATCGATCTGGCCGATGACGGGATAAGGCTTTGCGCGCGAAGGCAGCCTGATCGTGCCCGAGATCGGCGCTTCGGCGCGGCTGTCCGGGCCGAATAGCTCCGCCAGGCGCTCGTCCGCGAGCAGCGCGAGCACCGATTCAACCAGGCTCCGCCGCTTCTCCTGGGTCAGGGCTCCGCCCCTGAGGTCCAGCAGCCGGCGTGCCGCTTCCGGCCTCGCCGGCAGCGGCAGGGAGGGCAAGGTCTGAAGCAGGCGATGCACGAGATCGCCGGTGAGTCGCGCCTCCGCGCGGGCTTCGCTCACTCCCTCGCCGCCAGCGTCATGGGCCGAGCTGTCCGAGCCGAGGCCCGCATGGGAGGGCCGCAGCGGTGGCGGGACTTCCGGCTCCGGCGGCGCCGGGAGCATCAGCCAGGCGGGGACCGCCGCCATCGCCGCCGGGACGGACGGAGCGGTCGGGGGCGGCGGGGAGAACGGGATCGTCTGCCAGCGCCAGACGCGCCTTTCGACGTCCCGCGCCGTGGCGGGCAGCGTGACCTCCGTGAGCTTGTCCTGCAGACCGCCGACGACCATGTCGTACCAGCAGGCAGACGGCCGGCCTCTCGCACCCTCGAAGCCCGCGATGATCAGGCGGTCCTTCGCCCGTGTCATCGCCACGTACAAGAGCCGGTGATACTCGGCCATCATGGCGTCCTGGCCGGCCTGGCGGACGGCCGCGACAGGCTCGGGATCCTGCGCCTTCCTTTGCGACCAGACCGGGAGCGGACCCCGCGGGCCGGCCAGCAGGAAGAACGGATCGTCAAAGCGCCCATCGGGAGCGCCGCACGTGTCGGCCAGGAACACGATGGGGGCTTCGAGCCCCTTGGCCCCGTGGACGGTCATGACCCGCACCTCGCCATGGGCGCTGTCCATGTCCCGCTTGATGGTCAGATCCGCCTGGCTGATCCCCGCAAGGAACAGGGACAGCGAGGGCAGCTGGCGCTGCTCATGGTCGAGCGCCAGGCGGAGGAATTCGTCCACGGCGTCGCCCGCCTCCGGACCGAGGCGGGCCAGCACGGCGCGGCGCCCGCCATCGGCCCCGAGCACGCCGGTGTAGAAGCCGAACGGGCCCATGACGGCCGCCCTGTCGCGCCAGCGCACGAGCGCGTCGTGGGCGGCGCGGAACGCGAGGTCGGTTTCCGCGCCGCTCGCCAGGGCACGGGCGAGGCTGCCTTTCCGGCCGACGGCCAGCCGCTCCAGCTCGGCGTCCGTCAGGCCGATGAAGGGCGATTTCAGCACTGTCGCGAGGGTCAGGTCGTCGTCGGGCAGCAGGGAGGCGCGCCCCAGCGCGATCAGATCCAGCACCGCGATGTGCTGCGTCAGCACAAGGCGGTCCGCGCCGGCGACGGGCACGCCGGCCAGCTTCAGCGCGCGGATCAAGGCTTCGAAGACGCTGTTGCGGCTGCGCACGAGCACCAGCACGTCGCCCGGGTCGATGCGGTGACCGTTCTCGTCCCCTTCGCGGCTCCAGCGCGCGATGGTCGCGGCGATCCGGGACGCGAGGCGCACGGCTGGCGATCCGGCCTCCGGCTCATCGAGCGGCTTGTCCCACGCGTCCGGGTCCGGGGCCGGGGCGGGCTTCTCCACCTCCCAAACCTCGACGAGACCGGGCGCACCGACCCGCGCGCTCTGGTGGCTCGGCGCGACGGGGTCCCCGAAGGAGAGGCTCTTGTAGTGGGGTTCGCGCGCGAAGACGGCGTCGACCGCATCCAGGACGGCCTGCGCCGAGCGAAACGAGAGCGTCAGCTTCTCGTCGTTGAAGCGCCAGCCATCGTCCTCGCTGGCCTCGCGCAGCGCCTGATAGCGCCGGGCGAATTCGCGCCTCGCCTGCTCGAAGGCCTCCGGCGCGGCGCCCTGGAAGGAATAGATGGACTGCTTGGGATCTCCCACGGCGAACAGCGTACGGACGGCGTCGCTGGGGCCATGGCCAGCGGCGAAATCCTCCGCCAGCGCGCGCAGGATCGACCATTGGGGCTCGCTGGTGTCCTGGGCCTCGTCGACCAGGATGTGGTCGATCCCCTGGTCCAGCTTGTAGAGCACCCAGGCGGCGTCCGCCTTGCGCGACAGCAGGTCGCCCGTACGAGCGATGAGGTCGTCGAAGTCGAGAGCGCCCCGGCGGCTCTTCGCGTCCTCGTAGTTCCGCGCCACGGCGTCGGCGAGGACGAGCAGCGCTTCGGTGCGCTCGACAGCCGCGGTCGCCTTCATCGACCGTAGCAGGGCCGCGATGCGGAGGCGTTCCGCCTTGAGCATCTCGCCGAGTTCCGGATGCTCCGAGAGGAAGGGCTTTGTGAGGAAGGACTCCGCGCGCGGCTCCCCCTCCTTGGTGAGAAAGACGGAGAGATAGGCGTTGCGCCGCCCCTGGGGATCCGCGCTGCGCAGCGCGCGGTCCAGGCTCGCCGCATAGCCGGCGCACTTCGCTCCGGCTCCGTGCAAGGCGGTGGCGATCCTCTGCCAATCCGCCAGGGGAATGGCCTCGTCGAGGAGCCTCGCGTCCAGCGTCTCGCTCGTCTCGGCCGGCGGCGCACCGAGCCGGTCCGCCACCTCCCGCATCAGGGCGCCGATCGCGTTGAGCGACCCGATCTGCCCGGCGAGGCGGTGGCGCAGCCGCATGGAGCGCACGACGAGCTCGGCGAAGGCATCCTCGGTGACGAGCTCGTTGATCACCGCGAGCGCGCGGGCGAGGGGACCCTCGCCGTCGCGCGCAGCCTGCGTGAGCACCTGGCGGCGGGCGGCGGCGAGGAGCTCCGCTCCGGTCGCCTCGTCGAGCACCTCGAATCGCGCCGCCACATTGGCCTCGAACGGGAAGAGGTGCAGCAGGCGCTCGCAGAAGGCATGGATGGTCTGGATCTTCAGGCCGCCGGGCGTCTCGATGGCGCGTGCGAACAAGCGGCGCGCCTCCTCCAGGCGCTTGCGGTCCGGCGGGAGCCCTTCCATGCGCTCGATGTCGGCGGCGAGCGCGGGATCGGCGAGCGTGACCCAGCTCGCCAGGGTGTCGAACACCCGCGTCGCCATGTTGGCGGCGGCGGCTTTGGTGAAGGTGATGGAGAGGATGCGGCCGGGCTTCACGCCGTCGAGCAGCAGCCGGATGACGCGCTGGGCCAGCACGGTGGTCTTGCCCGCACCCGCATTGGCGGAGACCCAGGCGGAGGCGCGGGGATCTGAGGCGCGGCGCTGCGCTTCGAGCGTCTGCGGCGGGATCACGTAGCCCTTGCTCACGGCTCGCCCCCCTCGCCGTCCGAGCCGAGGAGCGACCATTCGCGGACACGGGCGAGATGGTCATACGGCGCATAACGCCTGGCGTATTTGGGATGCGGCCGCGACAGGAAGCTGCGCTCGCCCGACCGCAGCTCGCCAAGCATCGTCTTGAGGCGGGCGAGGTGCAGCGCGCCGAGTTCCTCGATCGTGGAAACGGCGTCCCCCGGCGGGATGTCGCGGATCGCGCCTGATTTGGCGCCGCCCGTGAGGTGCACATAGAGCAGCTCTTCGACGCCGCAGCCGCCGCGGATGCCTTCGAACGCGCCGGCCTGGGCCATGGCCGCCTCCAGCGTCAGCTGCGGGCTGAAGCCGACCTGGACCTCCTTCACGCCGGGCATGGCGCCGGTCTTGAAGTCAACGATGGCGAGGCCGCCGGACGGTCGCTGCTCGATACGGTCGGCGCGGCCCGTGAGCGCGAACTCCGTGCCGTCAGCCAGGGCGAACAGGAGCTTGCCGTCCACCTCCGGATGGATGACGGGGCCGGTCGCGCGGCGGCCGGTCTCCCAATCCGCGAGAAAGCCGGCGACGCGGGTGAAACGGGGCCACCAGAAGGCCCGGATGTCGGGCCGGTCCTGCAGGTCGACGGCCTTGTCGAACACCTCCCGGCCCACCGCGATCAGTTCGCTCCGGAGGTCGGTCGGAAGCGCGCCCGGAAAGCGCTCGGCGAACAGTCCGAGCACTTCATGCACCAGCGTCCCGCGTGAGGCCGCGGTGGGCGGGACGGCGATGTCGTCCAGCGGGTCGAGCCGCAGCACGTGCTTGGCGTAGATGCTGTAGGGGTCGCGGACGAGCGTCTCGATTTCCGTGACGGACAGCCGCACCGGCTGCAGCGCCGCAGCCGGCCTCGGCGCTGGACGGCGGATGGGCTGAACCTGGTCGGGCCGGTCCAGCAGGCGCGCGAAGCGCAGCGTCTCCGCGCCGCGGGCGAGGACCTCGCGCCACGGCGCCGGCCCGGCGACCGCCTGCATGCGCTGAAGCAGGCGGGAGGGGACGGTCGGGTCGCCGCCCCGCTTCAAGGCCCGGGTGAGGATGGCGCGCGGGGAACCGAGCGCCTGCGCGAAGTCGTGCGCGGTCTGGCCGATGCGCCGCTCCAGGGCGGGCAGCCCGAGCTGCTCGCGCAGGGGCCGGTTGAGGAAGGCGTCGCCCCGGGTCTCGGGCGGCCACGTCTTCTCGTCGAGGCCGCCGAGGATCATCAGGTCCGCGTGCAGAAGCCGGGCTTCGAGCGGACCCCAGATCCGCAGCCGCCGATGCGTGGCGGACTGCCGGCGGGTGACGCGCCCGGCCATCAGGCCGGCGAAGAAGCCGGGATAGTCGTCGAAGACGCCCTGGACCGTCTGGTCCTGAGTCTCGCGAACGTCGTCGAACAAAGCGGCAAGCACCTCCTCCGCGTCCCCCGCGGCGGGCGGGCCGTCCTCGCCGGGCGCGGGTTCCGTGACGGCGGTGAGCACGGCTTCGTGCAGTGCGACGGCTTGCAGGAGGTCGAAGCGGCGAGGCAGCGCCTCCGGCCGGAAGCCGGCGAAAGCCTTCTCCAGGGCCTCCAGCACACGGTCGGCGGCGCTCCAGTCCTCGTCGAAGAGGCGGCGGCGCGGACCGGGCGTGCGCCGGCCGTCCTTGGCGGCCGCCTGGGCGTGCGGGAGGGCGCGACGCAGCGAGGCCAGTCCGGACGGGAGGGCGGGTCCCCGGAGAAGCCCGATCTCGAGGGCGGCCCGGCCGCGAACGACGAGCCGGCGGGGCAGGCCCAATCGGCACAGCGGGTGCGCGAGCAGCGCGAGCAGACCGTTCGGCTCGAAGTCGGAGGCCGTCGCCTCGGCGGTGAGCCGCGCGATGACGCCCGGCGCGGAGCGCGCGAGCGGCCGGCCGGCGGAATCGTCGACCTCGACGCCCCAGCGGCGCAGATCTGCGCAGACGCGTTCCGCCAGCGCGCGGTCCGGCGTCACCAGCGCGGCGGTGGCGTCCGGTTCCTCCAGCGCGCCCCGGAGGGCCACCGCGATGGCGAGCGCCTCCTCCCGGTCGTCGGCCGCCTCGATGACGCTGACTCCCGCGAGCGCGGAGCGCAGCGCGTCGTCGTCCAGCCGCTCGTGGCGGGAGCTCCAGGCGTCGGTCGTCTCGGCGGGGCGCAAGGCCTCCGACAGGAAGATTCCGCGGGCGGCGAGATCGGCCGGCGCGCGGCCGAGACGTTCGACCCCGTCCCGCGCCAGGCCGAAACCGGGCAGGAGCTTCGCCAGGATGGATTGGGGGTGGCCCGGATGCTCCGGCCCCTCCCCCTCACCCGAAACGGCCCGCCAGGCCCGCTCGTCGAGATGCATGTCGAGGCCGGGGAGCACGACCGCGCCGCGCGGGAGCCGGGCTATGGCGTGCAGCAGGGCGGCGGTGGCCGGCATGGAGCCGGTCGATCCGGCCGCCACGATGGGCGCCAGGGGCCTCCCGCGGTCCAGCCGCTCGGCTTCGGCGAGCAGCAGGCGGTGCCGGCGCAGCGCCGCATCCATGCCGCCCCGCTCGGCGCAAAAGCGGGGCCAGGCCATCGCTGCGATGGCGAGGAAATCGCGGCTGATCGCCCAGTAGCGGCTGAAGTCGTCGGGCACCAGCCGGTGCAGATCCTCGAATGTCTTGCCGTGAATCGAGAGCGTGTCGATGAGCCGCCCGAGATCGCCGGCCAATGCCAGAGCGTCGGCGGGGCCGGCCGGCACCAGCAGCGCCTCGCCTTCGTCGAGCTTGAGCATCGCCCGGTCGACGCTGCGCGCCCAAGCCAGGATCAGCCGGGCGAGCACGATGCGACGGGTGGCCTCGTTCATCTCGGGAGGCAGGTGGGAGGCGTCGGCCAAGCCGTGGCCCAAGCCGTCGCCCAAGTCGTGGCCCAAACCGTCGCCCAAACCGTCGCCCTCGCCGGCGCGCTCGAGCAGGCCGGCCTCCTCCGCCTCGTCGACGTCGCCGAGCGGCACGATGCGCGGCAGCAGGACGGCCCGGCCCTCGGCGCTCGCCCGCTCGGCCAGCAAAGCCGTCAGCGCACGGGCGGCGCGGCGGGTCGGCAGCAGGATCAGGCCGTCGGCAAGCGAAATCGGATCGTGCGGATCCGGCCAGCCCGGCACGATGCGGCCGGCGAGCAGGGCGTCGGCGAAGGCCGGCAGGAAGGGAACGCCCGCCGGGATGGAGAAGACGCGGGCGCGTTCAGCGCACACTTTGTGCGATCTTCTCTTCGGCCAGCCGGATCGCGGCCGGCGTGCCGACGTGCAGCCAGACGCCATCGAGCCGCAGCCCGTACAGGCGGCGCGCCTTCTGCGCCCGGTCGAACAGCAGGTTGAGCGAGAACGGTCCCTCCGGCGTGTCTTCGAACAGCTCCGGCCTGATGATGAACGCTCCGGCATAGACGAACGGGACGACCTCCCGCTCCCCTCGCCGGCGCAAGGCGCCGAACGCGTCCATGGCGTAGTCGCCGATGCCGTCATAGCCGACGGAGGTCGACGTGGCCGCGAGCAGCATCAGGATGTCCATGTCCGCAGGATCGAAACCCTGCGCCAGCCGGAGGAGGTTGGGGACGGGGCCGTCGATCCAGAAGCTGTCCGCGTTGAGCACGTAGAAGGGCCTATCGCCCAGATGGGGCAGCGCCTTCTTCACACCGCCGCCGGAATCCAGCAGCGCCTCGCGCTCGTCGGAGATAACGATGCGCGGTGCCGTCCGCGTGGCGAGATGCTGCTCCATCTGGCCGGCGCGGTAATGCACGTTGACCACGGCCGCGCCGACGCCCGCTTCTGCGAGGGGATCGAGGATGTGATCGATCAGGGCCCGCCCCGCGACCTTGACGAGCGGCTTGGGAATGGTTTCGGTGATCGGCCGCATGCGCAGCCCGAGCCCGGCGGCGAGCACCATGGCGCGATCGGGAACGGGCGTGCCGGCAGGCTTCATACGTTCTGTTAGGGCGGATTCGCAGGGCGGGGTCAACCAGCGCGGCGGCTCGATGCACGCCTAGATGACAGGAAACGACACCCCCTTCCGCAGGGATCGTCAGGGCGGATCGCGCCGGGCGCGATCTTCAGGCTCCTCGAAAGCCGTGCTAGACAGCGGGTTTGGCGGCCCACGCGCTGCGGGCCGTGACGCCGCCGGGGACGACGCCATGAATCCCATCTTCTCCGACCTGCCGACGACGGTGTTCGAGGTCATGAGCCGTCTCGCCCGCGAGACCGGGGCCATCAATCTCGGCCAGGGCTTTCCCGACGACCCCGGTCCGCTCGACGTGCGCCAGAGGGCCGCCGAGGCGGTCGTCTCGGGCTGGAACCAGTACCCGCCCATGATGGGCGTGCCGGAGCTGCGCGCCGCCGTCTCGACTCATTATGCGCATCACCAGGCTCTCGCGCTCGACCCCGACGGGGAGGTGATGGTCACGTCCGGCGCCACCGAGGCGCTGGCCGGCGCGCTGCTGGCGCTGGTCGAGCCGGGCGACGAGGTCGTGCTGTTCCAGCCGCTCTACGACGCCTATCTGCCGCTGGTGCTGCGGGCCGGCGGCGTGCCGCGCCTGGTCACGCTGCAGCCGCCGTACTGGCGTTTCGACGAAGCCTTGCTGGCGGCGGCGTTTTCGCCCCGCACCCGGGCCGTGCTGTTCAACAACCCGCTCAATCCGTCGGGCTCGGTCGCGCCACGCGAGGACCTCGAGCTTCTCGCCCGCTTCTGCGTGCGCCACGACGCGGTGGCTTTGTGCGACGAGGTCTGGGAGCACGTGGTGTTCGACGGCCGTTCGCACGTTCCGCTGATGGCCATGCCGGGGATGCGGGAGCGCACGGTCAAGATCGGCTCGGCGGGAAAGATCTTTTCGCTCACCGGTTGGAAAGTGGGATTCGTTTGTGCAGCGCCGCCCCTGATGAAGGTGCTCGCCAAGGCGCACCAGTTCCTCACCTTCACGACGCCGCCCAATCTGCAGGCGGCCGTCGCCTATGGCCTGGGCAAGGATGATTCGTATTTCTCCGGCATGCGCGCGGACCTGCAGCGCAGCCGGGACCGGTTCGCCGCGGGCCTCGCGGAAATCGGCTTCTCGGTGCTGCCCAGCGCCGGCACGTACTTCCTCAATGTCGACCTCGCCCCGCTGGGCGAGACTGACGACGTGGCGTTTTGCGAGCGTCTGGTGCGGGAGCACGGCGTCGCTGCGATTCCCGTCTCGGCCTTCTATGCGCGGGATCCCGTGCGCAGCGTGGTCCGCTTCTGCTTCGCCAAGCGGGACGAGGTGCTGGACGGCGCCCTCGCGCGGCTGGAGACGGTGGCGCGCAAAGCAGCTTGACGCGCCGGGTCAAGGTCTTAGCGTAAATCCCCGCCCGGCCTCGGTTCGCGCCGCTCCTCATTGCCTTCATCACCTTGTTTGGAGACTTCGATGCACGTTGTGACGACGCCCGGTTTTCCCATGCGCCAGCCAGGCCGCCTCTTTCGCCGCCTCGGGAAGGGACTGAAGGCTCTCTCGCTCGCCCTGCTCGTGGGGTCCGCCGCGGGCGGCGCCGCCCTTGCCCAGGACAAGGTCGTCAATGTCTACAACTGGTCCGACTACATCGACCCGGCGGTCCTCGAGAAGTTCACCAAGGAAACGGGGATCAAGGTCGTCTACGACACCTACGACAACAACGAGATCGTGGAGACGAAAATGATGGCCGGCAAGTCCGGCTACGACATCGTCGTGCCCTCGGGCTCCTTCCTGCAGCGCATGGTGGCGGCGGGCGTGTTCCAGAAGCTCGACGCCTCGAAGCTGCCCAACCTGAAGAACGTCTGGCCGGAGATCGCCGAGCGGCTGAAGGTGTACGACCCGGGCAACGCCCACGCCATCAACTACATGTGGGGCACGGTGGGGATCGGCTACAACGTCAAGAAGATCAAGGAACGGCTCGGCGACAAGCCCATCGACAGCTGGGAGGCCGTGTTCAAGCCGGAGAACCTGGCCAAGCTGAAGAGCTGCGGCGTCATGATCCTCGATGGGCCCGAGGACATCTTCCCGGCCGCCCTGCGCTGGCTGGGCCTCAACCCCGACAGCAAGAACGCCGCCGACATGCAGAAGGCCGCGGACATTCTCGGGAAGATCCGCCCGTCCGTCCGCAAGTTCCACTCGTCGGAGTACATCAACGGTCTCGCCAACGGCGATATCTGCCTGGCGATCGGCTATTCCGGCGACGTAATCCAGGCCAAGAAGCGCGCAGAAGAGGCCAAGAACGGCGTCGAGATCGCCTATGTGGTGCCCAAGGAAGGCGCCGAGATGTGGTTCGACAGTTTCGCCATCCCGGCGGACGCCCCCAACAAGGACAACGCGCACGCCTTCCTCAACTACATGCTTCGCCCCGACGTGGCCGCGCGGAACACCAACTTCGTCAGCTACGCGAACGGCAACATCGCTTCCCTCTCGGAGGTGAAACCCGAGATTCTGGCCGACACCGGCGTGTATCCGAACGCCGAGGGCATGAAGCGGCTGTTCACCACCACGTCGCCCGACGACAAGCTGCAGAAGGTGATCACCCGGCTCTGGACCAAGGTGAAGACCGGCAAGTAGCCGGGCCCGATCACACGGGCCGACGCTGGCCTGTGGGCGCGGTTCGTGATACGGGCCGCGCTTCGCCCGTCGTTTCAGCGCAGGAAGACCCTGCAGCAAGAGTCCCTGATGACCATCCGCCTGCACAAGGGCGACCTGCCCGCCGACATCTCCTTCGGCTCCAGCGTCGCCATCGACACGGAGACGCTGGGCCTGAACCCGCACCGGGATCGGCTCTGCCTCGTGCAGTTGTCGGCCGGCGACGGCAACGCCGAACTGGTGCAGATTCCATCCGGTCCGGCGTCCGCTCCGAACCTGGCGCGGCTGCTTGCCGATCCCGCGGTGACCAAGATCTTCCATTTCGCCCGCTTCGACCTTGCGGTGCTGTTCCATGCCCTGGGCGTCATGCCCGGCCCGGTGTTCTGCACCAAGATCGCGTCGCGGCTGGTGCGCACCTACACGGACCGGCACGGGCTGAAGGACCTCACGCGCGAGTTGCTGGGCGTCGATCTCTCCAAGCAGCAGCAGTCGTCAGACTGGGCCGCGGAGACGCTCAGCGAGGCGCAGCAGGCCTATGCGGCCTCGGACGTGCTTCATCTGCACGCGCTGAAAGCCAAACTGGAAGCCTTGCTGGCCCGAGACGGCAGGGCCGACGTGGCGCAGGCCTGCTTTGAATTTTTGCCGACGCGGGCGCGGCTGGATCTGATGGGCTGGCCCGAGGTGGACATCTTCGCCCACAGCTGAGCTCTCGTTAACGGCGTTGTGCGTAAAGTTGCGGCGCACCATATCTTCGCCACGCTGGCATGGTGTGCGTCCCGGCCCCCGAGTCGATTCCCGCGTGCGGCGCTGTTTGCTCCACGGGGTGTTCGGCATGGACCGGTTGCGAGCAGACCCCGAGCCTGGACGACGTGACGGGACAAGACGTGACGATCAGCGCGACGCGATACGAACTCGAAGAGGAAGAGGCCGAGGCGCGCAGGCGCTACGCGGCGGCGGTACGCCATTCCGGACGCGTCCGCCTTCTGCGCCGGACCATTCCCATCGGCGCGCTTCTCCTGGTGGGCGGCATCCTGTTCTGGGCGTTCTACGAGCCGTTCAAAGTTCTGCCCGAAGGCGTTTCGGTCGGCTCCGTCACGCTGAACGGCTCCAAGATCACCATGGACATGCCCAAGCTCAGCGGCTTCAAGAAGGACAACCGGCCCTATGAGGTGACGGCGCGCTGGGCCGAACAGGACATGAAGAACCCCAGCATCATCGATCTGCGCGAGGTGAAGGCGGAGGTCGTGCTGCAGGACAAGACAAAGGCCACGGTCGATGCGCTGAACGGCACCTACAACAGCCAGTCCGAGATGATGGTGCTGCGGGATGACGTGCGGGTGCGCACCCAGACCGGCTACGACGTGCGCATGAAGTCGGCCGAGATCGAATTCAAGCAGGGCAACGTCCGGACGGACGACCCTGTGACCGTCAAGTTCACCGGCGGCACGATCAATGCAGAAAAGCTGGAAATGTTCGACAACGGCCAGAAGATTGTCTTTTCTGGCCGCGTCAAAACCATCATGAACATGGCGATGAACGCGCCGGGGCCGAAGGCCTCCGCGGCTGGGGATGTGCATTGATGACCGCTCGGACTGGACTACGATGGATGGCTCTCGCGGGGGCGGGCGCACTCCTGACCACGACAATTAGCGTGGGCGCGGCGTGGGCTGAAACCAAGCCCGCCGCGGCCGCCAAGCCTGCGGCCGCCGCTGCGCCGGCTGCGCCCGCCAAAGACGCCAAGGATGCCAAAGACGCCAAGGCGGCTCCGGGCGTGCCTGGGTTCGGCAGCAACTCCAAGGAGCCGATCCAGATCGACGCCGACAAGCTCGAGGTGTTCAGCAAGGAGCAGCGGGCGGTCTATTCCGGCAACGTCATCGCCGTGCAGGGCGAAACGACCATCAAGGCCCCGGAAATGACCGTCTTCTACGACCGCCAGAACGACAAGACCGCGACTCCGCCGGCGGAGGGCGCGCAGGACGACGGCGGCACGTCGTTGCGCAGGGTCGAAGCCAAAGGCGGCGTCAGCGTGGTCTCGAAGGACCAGGTCGCGACGGGCAACGAGGGCGTCTTCGACAGGGCCTCGAACAAGATCATCCTCACCGGCAACGTCGCGCTCAGCCAGGGCGAGAATGTCACCAAGGGGCAGAAGCTCGTCTACGACACCGAGACCGGGGTGGCCCTGGTCGAGAGCGGTGCGACGGCCGGGACGCCCGGAGGGCGCGTCAGGGGCGTGTTCGTGCCGGGCAACGACGAGAAGAAGGGCAAGGACGGCAAGACGGATAGCAAGACCGACAGCAAAGCCAAGCCGCCCAAGCCGCAGGGCTGAGGCGCGGCTGGGCCGGGGCGTCGAGGTTGCGATGATGTAAGGGGACGCTCCTGCGGCCTCGGCACCCCGTCGCATTGCCCGTCCGGCAAAAAAGACTATTCTCCCCGCGGCTTCGCGCCGGTGCGCCGCGGTTTAGCACTGCATGACCTTTGTCGGCGCGCATGTCCCGTTGGGGTTCGCCTTGAAATTCTTTTCCCGCAAGCAGACCGTCGCGGCGGCCCGGCCGCTTCCTCACCCGGAGCCGGCGGGACCCCAGGCCTATGGCGCGGGCCAGCCCCACCAGACGTTCGTCGATCCGCAGGCCCATACGCCACGCGTGCAGCGCTCGCCCCACCACGATTGGGAGGGCTTCAGCGAAGAGATGGGCGGGCCGGGCGTCCTGATGGTCAAGGGGCTCGCCAAGAGCTACCGCGGACGCCAGGTGGTGCAGGACGCGGGCCTGGCGGTGCGCAACGGCGAGGCGGTGGGCCTGCTGGGCCCGAACGGGGCCGGCAAGACGACCATCTTCTACATGATTACCGGGCTGGTGGCGGCGGACCGCGGCCGCATCACCCTGGATGGGCACGACATCACCGGCCTGCCCATGTACCGGCGGGCGCGGCTCGGCATCGGCTACCTGCCGCAGGAGGCCTCGATCTTCCGGGGCCTCAATGTCGAGGACAACATCCGCGCCGTGCTCGAGGTCGTCGAACCGAACAAGGACAAGCGCGAGCACGACCTCGACTCGCTGCTGGAGGAGTTCGACATCAAGCGGCTGCGCAAGGCGCCTTCGATCGCGCTTTCGGGCGGCGAGCGCCGTCGCTGCGAGATCGCCCGCGCGCTGGCGGGCGGACCGTCCTTCATGCTGCTCGACGAGCCGTTCGCCGGCATCGACCCGATCGCCGTGGGCGACATCCAGGCGCTGGTGCGCCACCTCACGAGCAGGGGCATCGGGGTGCTCATTACGGACCACAATGTGCGCGAGACGCTCGGCCTCATCGACCGGGCCTACATCATCCACTCCGGGCGCGTGCTGATGGAAGGCACGCCCGACGAGATCATCAGCAGCGAGGAAGTGCGCCGGCTCTATCTCGGCGAGGACTTCAGGCTCTGAGCCCGCTGGCCGTGGCTCCTGACCGGGCCGCTAAGATCGGCTGATCGAAGATCGGTTCGTGCGCGAAGGGCCTGAGAGCGAGGCACAGCCTTCTTGGATGCAGACCGTTCACCATTGCACGGGGCGCTGCCCATTTTCGCGCCTGAGGCTTTGACCTCGGCCCCGCTTCCGGTCTATGACTATGACAGGCAATATTCATGCCGGAACCGCACGCACGTGTCCGGAGCCGGTTGGCGCGTCTGAAGGATTTTGATCCGCATGCGGTTTTCCCAGAGGCTCGAGATCCGCCAGGGTCAGTCCCTGGTGATGACTCCGCAGCTTCTGCAGGCGATCAAGCTCCTGCAGTTTTCGAGCGTGGAACTGGCGAGCTACGTCGAGGCGGAGTTGGAGCGCAACCCGCTGCTGGAGCGGGCCGAGGAGCCGGACGCACGCGAGGTCGCCGGCGAGCGGGCCGAGCCCGACGGCGAGCGCGGGGGAGAAGCCTACGAGACCTCTCCGGAAGCGTTCGACGACGCCGGCGGCGCAGGCCTTTCCGATGGCGCGAGAGAAGGCGACTGGGGCGTGGCCGAGATCGCTCCGGAGCGCGGCGAGATCGACGTTCGCGCCGACAGCGGGATGGAGAACGTCTTCCAGGACGAGCGCCCCACGCCCGCCGAGTCGCGCAGCGAGCAGGACGGCCTCATGCTCTCGGCCGGCGGCTGGAGCGGCGTCGGCGGCGGAGCGCGGGACGGGGACGAGGACGTCAGCCTCGAGGCCTATGTCGCCTCGCAGCTCTCCCTGCACGATTCGCTGGAAGAGCAGCTGCAGGTCGCCACGCAGGATCCGGTCGACCGCCTCATCGGGCATGCGCTGATCGACCTCGTCGAGGAATCCGGCTACATCGTCGAGCCGATCGAGCCGGTGGCGGAGCGCCTGGGCGTGCCTCCCGCCCGCGTGGACGCGGTGCTGCGCCTCATCCATGGCTTCGAGCCGACGGGGGTCGGCGCGCGCAACCTGGCGGAATGCCTGCGCCTGCAGCTGATCGAGAGCGACAGGCACGATCCCGCCATGGCCCGCCTCGTGGACCACCTCGACCTGCTGGCGCGGCGCGACTTCGCGGCCTTGAAGCGCCTTTGCGACGTCGACGACGAGGACCTCGCCGACATGGTCGCCGAGCTGCGCCGGCTGGACCCCAAGCCCGGCCTGCGCTTCGGCGGCGCGCCCATCCAGCCCGTCGTGCCCGACGTCTATGTCCGCCAGGCTTCGGATGGCGGCTGGCTCGTGGAGCTGAACAGCGACGTGCTGCCGCGCGTGCTCATCAACCAGAGCTACCTCGCCAAGGTGTCGCGCTCCGCCAAGAGCGAGCCGGACAAGACCTACGTCACCGATTGCCTGCAGACGGCGAACTGGCTGACGCGCAGCCTGGAGCAGCGCGCCAAGACGATCCTCAAGGTCGCAACCGAGATCGTCCGCCAGCAGGACAGCTTCCTCATGCAGGGCGTGGAGCATCTGCGCCCGCTCAATCTCCGCACCGTGGCGGACGCGATCGGCATGCACGAATCGACCGTCTCTCGCGTCACCTCGAACAAATATGTCGCCACGCCGCGCGGCACGTTCGAGATGAAGTACTTCTTCACCGCCGCGATATCAGGCACGCGGGGCAGCGACTCGCACTCGGCCGAAGCAGTCCGGTTCCGGATCAAGCAGATGATCGACGCGGAGCCGCCGGAGGAGGTGCTGTCGGACGACGCCATCGTGCAGAAGCTGCGCGGCTCAGGCATCGACATCGCGCGGCGAACGGTGGCCAAGTATCGGGAAGGTCTACGAATTCCGTCTTCCGTCGAGCGCCGCCGCGAGAAGATGGCGATGAACATGGCTCGCGCCGGGGCCGGCTGATCCGCCGGGCGATTGACTTCCACCGAGGCGGTCCTTACCTCTCAAGAGGCCTAAGCGCCCAAGCCTGAGCCGTCCCCGGACGAGCCGGGTGACAAGGAACCGGGTTTACGGTTGCGGGGAGTGACACCTATGCCGCTGCGTGTCTCGGGAAAAAATCTCGACATCGGGGAAGCTCTCAGGGCGCAGATCGCGGAACGCGTCTCCACGGCTGTGGACAAGTACTTCGACGGCGGCTTCACCGGACATGTGACGGTCCAGAAGGAAGGCACCGGCTTTCGCACGGACTGCGCGCTGCACCTCGCCTCCGGCGTGAGCCTGCAGGCCGAGGGCGCGGCGCATGACGCCTACCAGAGCTCGGACAAGGCCGCGGAGCGGATCGAGAAGCGGCTCCGACGCTACAAGCGCCGGCTGAAGGACCGGACGGGGTCCCTGAACGGGACGTCGCGCGACGTCGAAATTCCAGCCTATGTCATCCAGGCCCCCGACGAGGAGCATGATGAAGAGATCCAGGAATTCCATCCCGTCGTCATCGCCGAAACCAAGAAGAGCATGCGCACGTTGTCAGTCAGCGAGGCGGTGGTCGATCTGGACTTGACGGGCACCCCGGTCGTCGTGTTCCGTCACGCCGGCTCGGGACGGGTCAACATGGTCTACCGACGCAACGATGGAAATATCGGCTGGATCGACCCGCCTACGGCCGGCGCAGGGGACGGTCTCTAGCGCTCCAGCCGACCGCCCGAACCACAGAACGACACACGGCTTCCCGACCGGGGACTGGCGTGCTTTATGCACCGATCTCCCCAACCGCCGAAGCCGCGCAAGCGAAATGGCCACCATGCCTCTTTCCGACTTTCTGAAGCCAGAGGGCGTGATCCCGGTCCTCAGGGCAAACTCCAAAAAGCAGGCCCTCCAGGAACTGGCCGAACACGCCGCAAAGGCGTCCGGCCTGTCCGACCGCGACATCTTCGAGACCTTGCTGCAGCGCGAGAGGCTGGGGTCCACCGGAATTGGGCACGGCATCGCCATCCCGCACGGCAAGCTCACCAAGGTGGAACGGCTGTTCGGCCTGTTTGCGAGGCTGGAGCGCCCGATCGATTTCGAGGCGCTCGACGGCGAGCCGGTCGACCTGATGTTCCTGCTCATCGCGCCGGAATCGGCGGGGGCGGACCACCTCAAGGCGCTGGCCCGCGTCGCCCGGGTCCTGCGAGACCCCGCCGTGACGCAAAAGCTGCGCGCCACGCAAGATCCCGCTGCGCTCTACGCCATCCTCACGGAAACCACGACGTCCCACGCCGCCTAGAGCGAGGCCGCGACACGGCGGTCGTTCCGGGACGCTTCAGGCGGTCCAGAGCCGCGTCCCGTAGGCGACCTCATAGCGGGCGGGATCGCAGGCGACGGCCGCCATGCCGTGCAGTACGGCCGTGTCACTGATCACCAGCCGCGTGCCGATGGACTTCGGCAGCCATTCCACCGGCGCCTTGGCCTCGAAGACCCGCCTGAACTCGGCGGGATCGATCATCGCTGCGAGGCGGGGCAGGATGCCTCCGGCCAGCGTGACGCCCCCGGTCGCGAGGAAGGTGATCGCGACGTCGCCGGCGAAACGGGCGACGAGGCGGATGAAGCAGCGGCAGGTCTCGGCCTCGTCGCTGGCGGGATCGGCTGTCGCCTGCTCGACGATCGCCGCGCCCGTCATGGCGGCCGGGACCCGTCCCGCCGCTGCTGCACGCGCGCGGTGAACACGCACGAGACCCGGTCCGGAAATCACGGATTCCGATGTGACGCGGCCCTTCACGCGCTCCAGATGCGGCCAGAAGGCGACCTCGTCGTCTTCCACCGGGCCGAAGCCGATGTGGCAGGCCTCGCTGGGCACCGGCACGTACCGTCCGTCCAGCACCAGCAGGGCGGCGATGCCGAGCCCCGTGCCGGGCCCGAGCACGACCAGCGGACCGGGGCCGGGGGTCGGGGCCGGGCCGATCTGCTGCAGGAACGCACCGGGGATGGCCGGCAGCGCAAGGGCTTGCGCCTCGAAATCGTTGAGCAGGAGCCCCTGCTCCACGACGCTGCGCGCCACGAGCTCGGGACCGTCCATGAGCCAGGGCGCATTGGTCAGAGCCAGCCTGCGGCCGTCCACCGGCCCCGCGCCGCACAGCACGGCGGTCCGCGGCCGCGCCGCCTCCGAGGAGGTGACGTCGAGGATGGCCTCGGCCACGCCCGGGTAGTCCGCAGTCCGGACCCGCGCCACGATGCGCAGCTCCGCGCCGGGCTCGTCGATCACCGCGAAACGGGCGTTCGTCCCGCCGATGTCGCCGACGATGACGGGAAATGGGAACGCGGTGAACGGCATATTCGGCACGGCGGTGCTTTCTTCTGAGTCGCCGGCCTATCTCGCGCAGCGGAGTCGCCGGTGTCAACGCGGCAGCAAAGTGGAGGGACTTGACCGACCTTTGGAGCGCTTGGAAATGGTTTGGCTTGCGCATAGAAGCTGGGACGGGAACCGTGCCCGCCAGCCTGGGGAATTTCGCCATGTCCAGCGCCCTGAACAGCCTCTTTCCGCTTGCCGAGGACGCGACGCCCTACCGCAAGCTCCCCGTCGAGGGCGTCTCGACGGAGACGCTGGGCGGGCGCGAACTCGTGACCGTCGGGGCCGACGCGCTGCGCGCGCTGTCCAAGCAGGCCTTCATCGACATCAACCACCTGCTGCGGCCGGGTCACCTCGCCCAGCTGGCGAAGATCCTGGACGATCCGGAGGCCACCTCGAACGACAAGTTCGTGGCCTACGACCTGCTCAAGAACGCCAACATCGCCGCGGGCGGGGTGCTGCCGATGTGCCAGGACACCGGCACCGCGATCGTGATGGGCAAGAAGGGCCGGCTGATCTGGACGGACGGGGGCGACGAGGACGCGCTGGCGGACGGCATCCGCGACGCCTATTTCGAGCGCAACCTGCGCTATTCGCAGCTGGCCCCGCTGTCTATGTTCGAAGAGGTCAACACGCGAAACAACCTGCCGGCCGAGATCAACCTCTATGCCGAGGGCGACGAGGCCTACAAGTTCCTGTTCGTGGCCAAGGGCGGCGGCTCCGCCAACAAGACGTTCCTCTACCAGGGCACCCCGTCGCTGCTGACGAAGGACCGCCTGATGGCGTTCCTGAAGGAGAAGATCCTGACGCTCGGCACGTCCGCCTGCCCGCCCTACCACCTCGCCATCGTCATCGGCGGCACCTCGGCCGAGCTCGTCATGAAGACGGTCAAGCTCGCCTCCACCCGCTACCTCGACGGACTGCCGACGCAGGGCTCGGCGGCGGGCCACGCCTTCCGGGACCTCGCGATGGAGGAGGAGGTGCACAAGCTCACCCAGTCGCTGGGCGTGGGCGCGCAGTTCGGCGGCAAGTATTTCTGCCACGACGTGCGGGTGATCCGCCTGCCGCGCCACGGCGCATCCCTGCCGATCGGGCTCGGCGTGTCCTGCTCGGCCGACCGGCAGGCCCTCGGCAAGATCACGCGGGACGGGGTGTTCCTGGAGCAGCTCGAGACCAACCCGTCCCGCTTCTTGCCCGGCGTGCACGACGAGCACCTCGGCGGCGACGTCGTGGAGGTCGACCTGACGCGGCCGATGTCCGAGATCCGGGCCATGCTTTCCCGCTACCCCATCCGCACCCGCCTGTCGCTGAACGGGCCCATGATCGTGGCGCGCGACCTCGCCCACGCCAAGATCCGCGAGCGGCTGGACCGCGGCGAGCCCATGCCCGCCTATTTCAAGGATCACCCCGTCTATTACGCCGGCCCCGCCAAGACGCCGGCGGGCTACGCCTCGGGCTCGTTCGGTCCCACCACCGCGGGGCGCATGGACAGCTTTGTCGACCAGTTCCAGGCGGCGGGCGGGTCCATGGTGATGCTCGCCAAGGGGAACCGCTCCAAGGAGGTTCGCGAGGCCTGCGCCAGGCACGGCGGCTTCTACCTCGGCTCGATCGGCGGACCCGCGGCGCGGCTCGCTCAGGACTGCATCCGCAAGGTCGAGGTGCTGGAATATCCCGAGCTCGGCATGGAGGCGATCTGGCGGATCGAGGTCGAGAACTTCCCCGCCTTCATCGTCATCGACGACAAGGGCAACGACTTCTTCAAGGAGCTGAACCTCGGCTGACGGCGCACGCCGCCCGCCTCGGTTCATTGCGGGCCGGGGGAAACGAAGGCGTTGCCAACGCCGCAGCGTTTCAGCATGACTGGTGGGCCGTGGAGTTCCAGATGCGCCCGTACGTCCTCGCCCTGCCCTCGCTCGCCTTCGCCCTGTTCGCCTGCGCGGGTGCAGGATGGGCCGGCTCCGTCTCGACAACGGAGTGCCAGCGCGACCTGCTGGTCGCCGACAGCGACATGCGCGCCTCTCAGACGAAGCTCGCCGGCATGGCCAGCGCGTCGCAGAAAGATCTCTGCCCCGTCTGGCGCAAGCACGTCGATCTCGCCAGGAACGCCTCGGCGATCTACAAGCGCTGCCTCACGGGCACGGATCAGCGCGTCAAGACGGCGGACATGAACGCCACGGCCGCCGACTTCGAGCAGGCGCTCGCGAGCGCCTGCAAGTAGGGGCCCCTCAGCTTTCCGTCAGCAGGCCGCGCTTCCTGAGCAGCGCGGAGACGTCGGGGTCCCGGCCGCGGAAGTCGCGGTAGGCCTGGGCGGGGTCGACGCGCGAACCCGCCGCATAGACATGATCGCGCAGGCGGCGCGCCAGCTCCGGCTCGAAGACGTCGCCCGTCTCCTCGAAGGCGGCGAAGCCGTCCGCGTCCAGCACCTCGGACCAGAGGTAGGAGTAGTAACCGGCCGAATAGCCGTCGCCGGAGAAGACGTGCGCGAAGTGCGGCGTGCGATGGCGCATGGCCATGCCGGAGGGCATGCCCAGCCTGCGCAGCACGTCCGCCTCGAACGCGATGGGGTCGATGTTGCCCGCGTCCGCCAGCGTGTGGAACTCGATGTCGACCAGAGCCGAGGCCACGTACTCCACCGTGGCGAAGCCCTGGTTAAAGTTGCGCGCCGCGGTGATTCGCTCCAGCAGCTCGTCCGGCATGGGCTGGCCGGTCTCCGCATGAACGGCGAAGCGGCGCAGGATCTGCGGCTGCATCAGCCAGTGCTCGTAGAGCTGCGAGGGGAACTCCACGAAGTCGCGCGGCACCGACGTGCCGGCGATGGAGGGATAGGTCACGTCCGACAGCATGCCGTGCAGGGCGTGGCCGAATTCGTGGAACACGGTGCGGGCGTCGTCGAAGGAGAGCAGCGCGGGCTTTCCCTCGGCCGCCTTCGAGAAGTTCAGCACGTTGACGATGATGGGCCGGATGTCGCCCCGGAGCTTCTGCTGGCCGCGATAGCTGCTCATCCAGGCGCCGCTGCGCTTGGACGGCCGGGCGAAATAGTCGCCCAGGAACAGCGCGATGTGGCGGCCCGCGCTATCCGTCACTTCCCAGGCCCGCACGTCGGGGTGATAGAGGGGTACGTCCGTGCGCTCGGTGAAGCGCAGGCCGAACAGCCTTTCGGCCGTGTGGAACGAGGCCTCGATCATCCGCTCGAGTTGGAGATACGGCTTGATCTCGTCTTCATCCAGGTTGTGGCGGGCCTTGCGCACCTTGGCGGCATAGTGCCGCCAGTCGTGCGTCGCGATGACGATGGCCTCGCCTTCGGAGGCGGCCTGCGCCTCGAGATCCGCGCGCTCCTCCTCGGCCCGGGCGCGCGCCAGCGGCCAGACGGCGTCGAGCAGGCCGCGGACGCCTTCGGGCGTCTTGGCCATGCTGGTGTCCAGCTTGTAGCCGGCGAAGGTGTCGTAGCCGAGCAGCCGGGCGCGCTCGGCGCGAAGCTTCAGCGTCTCGGCGACGATGGCGACGTTGTCGGTTTCGCCGCCGTTCTCGCCGCGATGGGCCCAGGCGTGAAAAGCTGTCTCGCGAAGGGCGCGGTTTGTCGAGAACTGAAGGAACGGCTCGATCGAGGAGCGTGACAGCGTGATCACCTGCTCGCCGGGCTTGCCGCGTTCCGCGCCGGCGGCCGCGGCGGCCTCGAGCAGCCAGCCCGGCAGGCCGGCGCGGTCCTCGTCGGTTTTCAGGACCAGCGTCCAGGACGATTCGTCGGCCAGCACGTTCTGGCTGAACCGCGTGCCAAGCGTCGCCAGCCGCTCGACGATGGCGGAAAGCCGCGTGCGGGACTCGCCCTGCAGCTTCGCGCCGGCGCGCACAAACCGCTTGTGGGTGAGCTCCAGCACGCGCTTCTGCTCGTCGGTCAGGCCGAGGCTGCCGACTTCGGTCCAAAGCGCGTCGATACGGCCGAACAGGGCCTCGTTCATGCCGATGTCGCTGTAGTGCTTGGCGAGCACAGGCGACATCGCGCGCTCCACGGCCTGGATCTCGGGATTGGTGTTCGCGCCCGCGAGGTTCCAGAACACGCCGCCGACTCGCTCCAGCGTCTCGCCCGAGCGTTCCAGCGCATCGATGGTGTTGGCGAAGCTCGGCGGGGCGGGATCGGCGGCGATGGCGTCGATCTCGGCCCGGTGCCGTTCCAGCGCCACCGCGAAAGCGGGCTCGAAATGCGGGGGCTGAATGCGATCGAAGGGCGGCGCGCCGAAGGGTGTGTCCCAGCGCTCCAGCAGCGGGTTGCCGGCGGTGGCGGCGTTCTTCGGGGCGTCGGTCATGCGATTCTCCGGACAGGTGTCGCGGAGACTATAGGCATGGCGGGTGGCGGCCCCAAGGGGCGAGGCCGCCGACGGCTATTCCGCCGCCTGCACCCGCATCGGGTTGTTCGGGTGCGTCGTCCAGTTGGCGTAGCCGGGCTGGACGACGAGGCCGGTGCGCGGATCCACCGCGCCGGGCTGCATCGGGACCATCGTGATGCAGTTCTGCACGGGGCAGACCTCGACGCAAAGGTTGCAGCCCACGCACTCCTCATCCTTGACCATGAACTTCCGTGCGCCGTCCACGAGATTGGTGATCGCCTGGTGGGAGGTGTCCTCGCAGGCGATGTGGCAGCGGCCGCACTTGATGCAGAGGTCCTGGTCGATGACGGCCTTGGTGACGTAGTTCAGGTTCAGGTACTGCCAATCCGTCACGTTCGGCGTCGCCAAGCCGCGGAAATCGTCGACGGTGGTGTAGCCCTTCTCGTCCATCCAGTTCGACAGCCCCGCCTTCATCTCCTCGACGATTTTGAAGCCGTAGGTCATCGCGGCGGTGCACACTTGCACGGTCCCCGCCCCAAGCGCCATGAACTCGGCCGCGTCGCGCCAGGTGGTGATGCCGCCGATGGCGGAGATGGGCAGGCCGCGCGTCTGCGGATCGCGCGCGATCTCGGCGGTCATGTTGAGCGCGATGGGCTTCACGGCGGGGCCGCAATAGCCGCCATGGCTGCCCTTGCCGTCGATGGTCGGACGCGGCGCCATGTTGTCGAGGTCGATCGAGACGATGGAGCTGACGGTGTTGATCAGCGACACGGCGTCCGCGCCGCCGCGCATCGCCGCCCGGGCGGGATAGCGGATGTCGGTGATGTTGGGGGTCAGCTTCACGATCACCGGCATGCGCGTGTACTGCTTGCACCAGCGCGCGACCATCTCGATGTATTCCGGCACCTGGCCCACGGCGGAGCCCATGCCGCGCTCCGACATTCCGTGCGGGCAGCCGAAGTTCAGCTCGACGCCGTCGCACTCGGTTTCCTCGACGCGGGCGAGGATGCTCTTCCAGCTGTCCTCCGTGCAGGGGACCATCAGCGAGACGACCATGGCCCGGTCGGGCCACTCGCGCTTCACCTTCTTGATTTCCTGCAGGTTGATGTCCAGCGGCCGGTCGGTGATGAGCTCGATGTTGTTGAAGCCGAGCAGCCTGCGGTCTGCCCCATGGATAGCGCCGTAGCGGGGGCCGTTGACGTTGACGATGTTCGGGTCTTCCCCGAGCGTCTTCCAGACGACGCCGCCCCAGCCCGCCTTGAAGGCGCGGACCACATTGACCTCGCGGTCGGTCGGCGGCGCGGAGGCGAGCCAGAACGGGTTGGGCGACTTGATGCCCAGGAAGTTGCTGCGCAGGTCGGCCATGTCGAACTCCCCTTCCTGGCTCAGGCGGCCAGCGCGCCCATGAGGGACCGGTTGATGGACAGGGCGGCCTGCTTGCCGTCCTCGACGGCGGCGACCGTGAGGTCCTGCCCGCCTGCGACGCAATCGCCGCCCGCCCAGACGCCGGAAAGGCTGGTGCGCCGCTCGGCGTCGACCACGATGCGCCCGCCCGCGAGCGACAGCATGTCCGCGCCGCCGAAGGCGGTGGGGACCAGCACCTGCCCGATGGCGGTCAGCACCATGTCGGCGGCCAGCGTGTAGGTCTCGCCCGTGCCGGCGAGCCCGCCCGCCGCGTCCGCCGTGCGCTCGAAGGTGACGCCGGTGACATGGCCGCCGTCGCCCAGCAGGGCGGTGGGCATGGCCCAGGTGCGGATCAGGACGCCGTTTGTCTGGGCGAGCTGGCGCTCATAGGCGGAGGCCTTCATGGCGTCCTCGCCGCGGCGGTAGACCACCGTGACATCCTCCGCGCCGAGGCGCTTCGACTGCACGGCCGCGTCGATCGCCGTCATGCCGCCGCCGATCACCACGATGCGGCGGCCCACAGGAATGGCGGAGAGGTCCTTCGCCTGGCGCAGGCGCGCGATGAAGTCGACCGCGTCCACAACGCCCGACAGCGCGCCCTCGCCCGCCAGGCCGAGCTTGTTGACGCCGGCGAGCCCCATGCCGAGGAACACCGCGTCGTAGTCCTGCCGCAGGGCGGCGAGGTCCAGGCCGTCGCCCAGCGCCCGGCCGGTCTCGACCTTGATGCCGCCGATGCCGAGGATGAAGTCCACCTCCGCCTGGGCGAAGTCGTTCGTCGTCTTGTAGGCGGCGATACCGTACTCGTTCAGGCCGCCCAGCTTCGGCTTGGCCTCGAAGACGGTGACGTCATGGCCGAGCTCGGCGAGCTTGTGGGCGCAGGACAGGCCGGCGGGTCCGCCTCCCACGACGGCGACGCGCTTGCCGGTGGAGGCGCCGCGCCGGAAGGGCTGCTTGCCGGCCGCAAGCAGCGTGTCCGTGGCGTGCCGCTGCAAGAGGCCGATCTTCACCGGCTTGCCCTCCGCGTGCTCGCGCACGCAGGCCTCCTCGCACAGCGTCTCTGTCGGGCATACGCGGGCGCACATGCCGCCCATGATGTTGGCGGACAGGATGGTCTCGGCCGCGCCGATGTCGTTACCGGTCGTGATCTGGCGGATGAAGAGCGGGATGTCGATGGAGGTGGGACAGGCCTGCTGGCACGGCGCGTCGTAGCAGAAATAGCAGCGGTCGGCCTCGACCCGCGCTTCGTGCCCGTCGAGCGGCGGATGCACGTCGCTGAAATGGGCCGCGTATTCCGCGGCGCTCAGGCGCCCGGGCACGATACCCGCCGTTGTGCGGTTGGCGCTCATGGTTCCCCTCCCATTCCGCCGCATGATCAGCCGGACCGCGTCTCGCGAATTCCTGACCGTTTGGTCAGGTTGGGCTGAAGCGCAGGCGCTGTCAAGCGCGGCGCGCTGCCGTGCGCGCCTTCCGGGAGAGATCTAGCAAGAGCGGGGCCAGCGGCCCCGGCGGGATGTCAGGGAGGAATAACGGGGGAAATCAGGCGGGCGGATGATCCGCGCACCGCAAGAATCAGACGCGAATGCTGTCGATCGTGGACGGGTCGGGATGCGTGCCGGCCGTCGCGGTGGCGGCCTGATGCTGCGCCATGTCTTCGAGGTAGGCGCGCAGCCGAACCTTCGCTTCGTCCGGAACCTGGAAGACCACAGTTCCCGTCAGCGGATCCTTGGACCGGTAGATGACGGTTCGGGTCTGCGTGTCGATGTCGATCGTGTGCTCGACGATGGCCGTACCCGGCAACGCGGGCGCCTTGTCCGCGCCGGAGACGTCGACCCGGGTCGCCGGCCCGAACGTGTCGGGAACATCGGACGCCGCTGGACGTGGCGCCGCTGGCTTCGGCGGCGCTGCGGGCAGCGCGGCAACCGGAGAGCCTGCGGTCGAATCTCGCGTGGTGCTTGTCAGTCCAACGTACATGCCATCGACTCCCTTTCTGGAAGCCCCCATCGGTTGAAGCATGGCAGCGCCGCCGGAAAAAGTCGTGAACGCAACCGTTACAAATGATTCGGAATCACTCTTTGTCGCCGATCCCGAGTTGCACAAACAAATACCCCGGCGCTTTCGCGCCGGGGCTGAAGTCTCCTTGGGAGGAGATTGGAAGTTCTTAGAAGTCGCGCTGGATACGCAGAGCGGCCTGGATGCCGTCTGTCGTCTTCTTGCCAGCATAGTACGTCGTGCCGGCAACGGTCACGAAGTCCTGCAGCGAGGTATTCCTGTCGATGTTGAAGTAGTTCACCGTGCCGGCGAACTTCATGCCCTTGACGGGAACCCAGGTGGCCTGAGCGCCAACCTGCCAGAGGTTGTAGTCGGGGACGGACACAAAACCGCCCGATCCGAAGAGCGCGCCAGCCGGGTTGTTCACCCGGGTGTAGCTGCCCCAGAGAGCCGTGTCGAAGGACGGCGTCCAGTAGTGGTCGATCGCGGCAAGGACGTTGTAGCCCTCAGCCAGCTTCGTGCTGCCGCCAAACGTGGCGAAAGCGTCAGCTGCGGTGACCTGGTTGGACACCACGTTCTGGGTGAGGCCACCGTTCGCCGGAGAGTTCGAACCCACGCCAATGTAGCTCAGAGCACCCTGAGCCCATGCAGCCTGGACATAAGCGGTGTCGCCAGCGCCCAGCATGCTCAGGTTGAACTTGACGCCACCCTGAACGGCCCAGCCATACTTGCTGTCGCCGATATCGCTGTTGAACGTGCCGAAAGCGGTGCTGTAGGCGACGCGCGCCTGGTGAACCGCGGCCGTCAACTGAGCGGAGCCCCAACCACCCGCGCCGGGATCGTAGAGGAACTGCACGACGCCGTCCGGCGTCCGGTAGCCGCCCGTCGAAAATGCCGTGCCGAACGTCGAGGCGGCGGTGCCAACGGTACCGGCCGTGGCGATGGAGGGGATCGGCTGGCTGTTGAAGCCGAGCTGGGAGCGATCTTCAATCGCGATCGTGGCGAAGAAGCCATTGCCCGCGTTGAAGGTGTAGGCCGCGCCGACCACCGAGGTGTCGGAACCGAGAGCGCCGATGTTGTTGTAGGCGTCGGCGTAGAAGTCGAAGAACGACTGGAACTTACCGAACGACCACGGACCGAACTGGATGTAGGCCTTGTCGATCGCCGCGCCTTGCCCACCGCCCAAAGCCGGCGAAGCCTGACCGACACGGATATCCGCGAACGACCGAAGGAGGCCGTACTCGGTCGTCGTACGAGCGTCGAGCTTGATCGATGCAGTGGCGGTCTGGCCGCTGCCGTTGTTGTAGCCGAAGCCGCGAGCGCCGTTGTAGATCACCGGCGAGCCGGGAACGTAGTAGAACGCGTGCTGAGGCTGATCGTAGCGATACTGATAACGGACGAAGCCGCCGATCTTCAGGCAGACATCGGAGCCGGGGATCACGAAGCCGGTGAAGGAACCGATCGTGCAGACGCGAACGTAGTCGACCGGCGCGGCCTTCTTGGACGGAAGGTCGGCGGCCTGGACCCCGGCGGTCGCGGCAAAGCCGGCGGCCGTTCCGAGGAGGAGGCTCTTGATGAGCTTCATAATCATCTCCTGAAGAGTGTTGTTCGTCTGGACCTTGGAACTCTGGAAGGCCGCCGGCCGGCTGCTGTTCCAGGACTTCCAAGACCCAGATGTCGGGTCGCCCTCGGGCTTCGGCGCCTGGGAAAACGGCTCCCAGCCTCTGCGTCGGTGACGACCAATGAATGCGCCAAGGACCCCCCTGACCGCTGTTCGAAACTACCTACAACCCTGCATTGCGCAATCTGATAATGCCGCATCGGCGTGCAACATGACGTCTTTGCAACCCAATGTTGCTTTTCCGCACCACAATGCGGACCCATTTTCCCCGACTTGTCCGCCACTTAGGGTTCTTTGCGAAGAAACCGTTAATGCCCGTGCTTTCAGTCCGTTTAATTTTTCGGTGCAACCAGAAGGGCATACGGTTGCAAACTGATGCGCTCGCGACGCGAAGCCACCGACGATGGGCCTCGGCCCAGCGTGCGAACCGCCGGGACGGAAGGCGAACAAGTTGAGGTCATTCGGGATGAATCAGCCGAAGCCCCGAAAGGCGTTGGCGGCCGGCTTTCGTGAGGTCGCGCGGCAGGCTCGATCGGAGCCGTCGGCCAGATCGGCTGGATGATCGCCGGGGCCCTTCGTGCAGGGGCTCGTCGTGCAGAAGGGCAGGCAACAAAAAACCGCCCGCAGGCGGCTTCAGGTTCTCGTGGCGGCGGGCGGGGACCCTCTGGGGGCCGCTCGCCTTTCAGCAGATGATGGAGATGGTGGAGCCAGACGGAATCGAACCGACGACCTCTTCAATGCCATTGAAGCGCTCTCCCAACTGAGCTATGGCCCCAATCTTCCAGCCGGCTTGGGAGGCCGGCCGCACCGCGTCACCCGCGGTGCCGCTCTATAGCCGCGCGAACCCGCGGCTTCAAGAGCAATTCGTCACCTCACGGTTCTTCGTCGTCCTCGATGTCCCCATCGATGAGATCGGCCACGTCGTCGTCGCCTTCCTCTTCCTCTTCCAGGAACGCGTCGTCCTCGGCGATGTCGTCCTCGATCTCGACACCGTCGATCGGAATGTCCTTCTCGGCCTCGTCGGCCTCGACTTCGTCGAGCGACACGAGCTCGGGACCGGCGGCCGTGTCGAGCTCGGTATCCTCTTCCTCGACCTTCCGCGCGGCGACAGGCTCGGGCCGGCCGCGAAGCGCGACGGCCTGGAAGACCGTGCCGCACTTCGGGCAGACGATCGGGTCATTGTTCAGGTCGTAGAACTTCGCGCCGCAGCTCTGGCATTGGCGCTTGGTGCCGAGTTCCGGTTTCGCCACGTGTGGGAGCCCTTTCAGGGTAAAAACGAGCAGTCCGGTTAGTCGTGCGCGGAGCGGCTGTCAAATGCCAATTCACCTTCTCGCCCCGCGCCTCGCAGAGCGCAGGGAGGCGTGCCCGGAAAGCCTCGATCGATGCAGCCCTCGCCGCCATCTCGCGGGTGACGGCGTAGGGGGCCTGTGCTATCGCGAGCGCCGTCCGGTGAAGGTCGCCGGCGACGACGCCGGAGTTTCCCTTGTCCAGCACCCATGACGGCCCCGCGAGGCCCATCTCCTCCCGCCGTGGCGCGCCGCTGCTGGGGCGTGCGCGCGTGCCGGGCGACAAGTCGATCTCCCATCGCGCCCTGATCTTCGGGCTCCTGAGCGTCGGCGAGACGACCGTGCAAGGCCTGCTGGAGGGCGACGACGTGCTGCGCACCGCCGCGGCCTGCCGCGCGCTGGGCGCCGTGGTCGACCGCCGTGGCGATGGGGACTGGAGCATCCGCGGCGTCGGCATCGGCGGACTGGCGTCCCCGAGCGACGTGCTCGACTTCGGCAACGCCGGCACGGGCTCCCGTCTCATGATGGGCGTGGTGGGCGGCCACGGAATCACGGCGACGTTCGATGGCGACGCTTCCCTGCGCAAGCGCCCGATGCGGCGCATCCTCGACCCGCTGGCCCAGATGGGCGCCGAGGTGCTCTCCGAAGCCCCGGGCGGGCGCTGCCCCATCGTGCTGAAGGGCGCTCTCGATCCGCTGCCGATCACCTACCGCACCCCGGTGGCGTCCGCGCAGATCAAGTCCGCCATCCTGCTCGCCGGCCTCAACGCGCCGGGCGTGACCACCGTCATCGAGAGCGAAGCGTCCCGGGACCATACCGAGAAGATGCTGGCCTATTTCGGCGCGGAGGTGCGCGTGGCGCCCGAGGGCGACGGCCGGCGCGTCGCGCTCACCGGACGACCGGAGCTGCGGCCGGCCCCGGTGGTCGTGCCCGCCGATCCCTCCTCCGCAGCCTTCCCGATGGTCGCGGCGCTCATCACGCCGGGCTCCGACATCGTGCTCGAGGGCGTGATGCTGAACCCGCTGCGCACGGGGCTCATCACGACGCTTCTGGAGATGGGCGGCTCGATCGAGATCCTGGATCGCCGGATCGAAGGCGGCGAGGAGGTCGGCGATCTCCGTGTCCGTCACTCCGCTCTGAAGGGCGTGGACGTGCCGGCAGGCCGCGCGCCCTCCATGATCGACGAGTACCCCGTGCTCGCCGTCGCCGCCGCCTTCGCCAGCGGCGAGACGCGGATGAACGGGCTGCACGAATTGCGGGTCAAGGAGAGCGACCGGCTGCAGGCCGTGGCGGCCGGTCTTAAGGAGACCGGCGTGGCGCATGAGATCGTCGGCGACGACCTCATCGTGCGCGGCGGCGACGGCGACGTGGCGGGCGGCGGCGGGGCCATCGTCACCCACCTCGATCACCGCATCGCCATGTGCTTCCTCGTGATGGGGCTGGCCAGCCGGCAGCCGGTGCGGGTGGACGACGCCAGCGTCATCGAGACGAGCTTCCCCGTTTTCCTGCCCCTCATGAGCGGCCTCGGGGCGGAGTTCGCCTGATGTCCCCCGGTCTCCCCATCGCCGCCAAGCTGGAGGCCGCCCCATGATCATCGCCATCGACGGCCCGGCTGCGTCCGGCAAGGGCACCCTCGCCAAGCGGCTGGCGCTGCATTACGGGCTGCCGCATCTCGACACGGGCCTGCTCTACCGGGCCACGGCGCGTGCGCTGATGGACTTCGACTACCCGCTCACCGACGAGAAGGCCGCCGTGCGCGCCGCCCAGGCGCTCGACCTCGCGCATCTCGACGAGGCGCGCCTGCGCGGCCGGCAGATGGGCGAGGCCGCCTCGGTGGTGGCCGCCATTCCCGCGGTGCGCGCAGCGCTGGTCGACTGGCAGCGCGCCTTCGCCCGCCGGCCCGAGGGCGCCGTGCTGGACGGCCGCGACATCGGCACGGTGATCTGCCCCGATGCGACGGTGAAGATCTTCGTCACCGCGACGCCGGAGGAGCGCGCCCGCCGGCGCTTCCGCGAGCTCGCGGGGCGAGGCGAGGACGTGACGCTGGAAGCCATCCTCGACGACGTGCGCCGCCGCGACGCGCGCGATTCCGGCCGCAGCACGGCGCCCCTCGTGGCGGCCGAAGACGCGCGCTTGCTCGACACCAGCTCTTTGGATATAGAGCAGGCCTTCAGGGCGGCCGTTGAAATTGTCGACACCGCTCGGCGAGAGAAAGCCTGAGCCACCGCGCTCGCCTCCTCGCGACAGCTCCCTGAAAGCGACTGATCTAAACTACTGAACCACGGTTTCCCTTGCCGGTTCGCGCCGGCCCGCTCACGAGCGGTGGCCCTGCCATGACGTGCAGGGTCTCGGCGAGGGAAGACGTATCGAAACACCAACCCGCCGGCGCGGGGCTGAGATCAGCCCGTCCAGGAGAACACATGTCCGCAGCTTTGCAGAATAATCCGTCCCGTGAGGACTTCGCCGCGCTTCTCGATGAATCGTTCGGCAAGTCCGACGCCCTCGAAGGGTCCGTCATCAAGGGCAAGGTCGTCGCCATCGAGAAGGATATGGCGGTGATCGACATTGGTCTGAAGACCGAGGGGCGCGTGGCGCTCCGCGAGTTCGCCGGCCCCGGCCGCGAAGGCCAGCTCGTCGTCGGCGACGAGGTCGAGGTCTATCTCGACCGCATCGAGAATGCGCTCGGCGAGGCCGTGATCTCGCGTGACAAGGCTCGCCGCGAGGAGAGCTGGGTCAAGCTCGAGGTCGCCTACGAGAAGAACGAGAAGGTCAACGGCGTCATCTTCAACCAGGTCAAGGGCGGCTACACGGTCGACCTCGACGGCGCAGTGGCGTTCCTGCCGCGCTCGCAGGTCGACATCCGCCCGATCCGCGACGTCACCCCGCTGATGGGCGTGCCGCAGCCGTTCCAGATCCTCAAGATGGACCGCCGCCGCGGCAACATCGTCGTGTCGCGCCGCACGGTTCTCGAAGAGACCCGCGCCGAGGCCCGCTCCGAGCTGGTCGCCAACCTCGAGGAAGGCCAGACCGTCGACGGCGTCGTCAAGAACATCACCGAGTACGGCGCGTTCGTCGACCTCGGCGGCATCGACGGCCTGCTGCACGTCACCGACATGGCGTGGCGCCGCGTCAATCATCCGTCCGAGGTGGTCACCATCGGCCAGCAGCTCAAGGTCAAGATCATCAAGATCAACCACGAGACGCACCGCATCTCGCTCGGCATCAAGCAGCTGCTCGCCGATCCGTGGGAGGGCATCGAGGCCAAGTATCCGGTCAACGCGCGCTTCTCGGGCCGCGTCACGAACATCACCGACTACGGCGCGTTCGTGGAGCTGGAGCCGGGCATCGAAGGCCTGATCCACGTCTCGGAGATGTCCTGGACCAAGAAGAACGTCCACCCCGGCAAGATCGTCTCCACCTCGCAGGAAGTGGAAGTGCAGATCCTCGAGGTCGATCCTGTCAAGCGGCGCATCTCGCTCGGTCTCAAGCAGACCCTGCAGAACCCGTGGGAGGCCTTCGCCGAGAAGTTCCCGGCCGGTACGGTCGTGGAGGGCGAGGTCAAGAACAAGACCGAGTTCGGCCTCTTCATCGGTCTCGACGGCGACGTCGACGGCATGGTCCACCTGTCGGATCTCGACTGGAACCGTCCCGGCGAGCAGGTCATCGAGGAGTTCAAGAAGGGCGACATCGTCCGGGCGCAGGTTCTCGACGTCGACGTCGAGAAGGAGCGCATCTCTCTCGGCATCAAGCAGCTCGGCGGGGATCCCTTCGCTGACGCCGCCGCCGCCGGCGACGTCAAGAAGGGCGCGGTCGTCACCTGCGAGATCACCGAAGTCAAGGACGGCGGCCTCGAAGTGAAGATCGTCGGCACCGACCTGACCGCCTTCATCAAGCGCAACGAGCTGGCGCGTGACCGCGCCGACCAGCGCCCCGAGCGTTTCGCCCCCGGCGAGAAGCTCGACGCCCGCGTCACCATGTTCGACCGCAAGAGCCGCAAGGTTCAGGTGTCGATCAAGGCGCTCGAGATGGCGGAAGAGAAGGAAGCCATCGCCCAGTACGGCTCGGCCGACGCCGGCGCCTCGCTCGGCGACATCCTCGGCGCCGCTCTCAAGCGCGCCAACAAGAAGGACAAGGAGTAAGCGCACCGCCGGGCTCCGGCCCGGCGCGGCTACTCTGGACGAAACAAGCCCGCGCGGAGCGATCCGCGCGGGCTTTTTCGCGCCGGGATCGTGCAGGGCCTCTTGCCGGACCTCATGCTGAGGAAGCCGCACAGCGGCTGTCTCGAAGCACGGCAAATGGTGTGGCGCGCACCTCTCGAACAGGCTGCTCGCAGTCGCCGCAGTGCTTCGAGACGCCCTTTCAGGGCTCCTCAGCATGAGGGCCGTGGTGGCCTTCGGGACGACCTCAGCCCTGGGAGCCCCTTACCGCGACCGCCGCGACGCCTGCGCCGATCAGCAGGCTGCCGCCGACGCGGTTCACGGCGCGGATGGCGCGCTCGTTCTTCACCACGGCCCGGGCGCGCGAGGCGACGAGGGCGTAGCCGAAGGCGTTGGCGAAGGCGAGCGTCAGGAATGTCGCCTCGAACACGATCATCTGGGTGACGAAATCGGCCTTCGGGTCCAGGAACTGCGGCAGAAACGCTACGAAGAAGGTGAGGCTCTTGGGGTTCAGCGCCGTCACCAGCCAGGCGTGCGCCAGCATCTTCCAGGCGGGCGACGCGTCGGTGCGCGGGGTGGCGTCGAGCGTTCCGCCGGCGCGCCAGAGCTTGATTCCCAGCCAGACGAGATAGGCCGCGCCGATCCACTTGAGCGTGGTGAACACGGTCGCCGAGGCCGCGAGCAGCGCGCCCAGCCCGAGCATCGAGAGCGTCATCGCTGTGAAGTCGCCGAGCGCCACGCCCGCCGCCATCGGCAGGGCCGTGCGCCAGCCCTGTCCCAGCGCATAAGACACCACGAGCAGGATCGTCGGGCCTGGGATCACCAGCAGGACGGTGGAGGCCGCGGCGAAGGCGAGCCATGTTTCGAGCGTCATGATCAAGGCCTCGGACGGACTGGCCCTCAGCAAGCCATGCCGGCTGTTTCCTGTCGAGTGCGGGGAGGGCCCGTCCAGCAGGTCCTCGCCGCCATTTCGAGCACGGCCGCAACCAGGCCGTGATGGATCCGATCACAAGATTTCATGAGCATGCGCGTCGGGCGCGGCTATTCTGGCGGCGCTCCCGCACGCGACGCTGGAGAATCAGGGTCGGGTCCTCGTCACGGCGCAGGGCCGTGACATCGGACAGGTCCGTCCGCGTAAGGCCGATGTCCTTGAGCTGGAGGTCGCTCAAGGAGGCCAGTTCGGCGAATTCGCTGCGGGCCTTGTAGAACCGATGCGGCCAAAGCAGCGTTCTGAGAAGGAGCGCGCCGAGCTGGCGAAAGCCATCCGCCACGAAGGCGTGTCGGTCAGCGGCGGCATGCCGCTCGAGGGTGGTGGGGCCGGACATGTGTCTCTCCCTGTGTGAAGCGCCGAGAGCGGCGCCATCCATGTGGAAAAGAATGGCCCAGGGGGATTGATCGGTCCAACGAATGGTTTTAATCTCATCTATCGGAAAGAGAGATGGAACCATGCTCGATACCGACCAGCTCCGCAGCTTCGTCTCGATCGTCGACACCGGCAGCTTCACCCGCGCCGCCGAGCGCGTGAACAAGACGCAATCGGCCGTCTCCATGCACATCAAGCGGCTGGAAGAGCAGCTCGGCCGGCCGCTGTTCCTGAAGCAGGGCCGCGGCGTCCGCCTCTCCGACGACGGCGAGAAGCTGATCGACTACGCCCGCCAGATGCTGCAGATCGAGGCCGCCGCCTTCGCCTCCGTCTCGCGCAAGGCGCTGGCCGGCCGCATCCGGCTCGGCATTCCCGACGACTACGCCGAGAGCTTCCTGCCGCAGATCCTGACGCGCTTCATCTGCCGGCATCCTCTCGTGGAGCTGTCGGTCGTCTGCGAGGGATCGCTGGCCCTGGCCGAGCGGGTCGCGGCCCGCGAGCTCGACATGGCGGTCGTGACGAGCTGCATGGACCTGAAGGGCGCGGAGGTGTTGCGCGAGGAACCGCTGCACTGGGTTGTCGGCGTGACCTCCCGGGCGCACGAGATGCGGCCTTTGCCGCTCGCTCTGGCAGGGCCGACCTGCTCCTGGCGCGCCCGCGCCATCAAGGCGCTGAACGACCGCGGCATCGTCTGGCGGCAGCTGCTCGCCTCGGCCAACCAGGTGGCGATCTCGCCGGTGGTGCTGTCGGGCATCGCTGTCAGCGTCATGCCGCCCAGCGCCATGCGGGCGGGCCTGCGCATCCTCGACGAGCGGGACGGACTGCCGGAGATCGGCTCCAACGCCATTGGCCTGCTGGAGGGCCGCGGCAAGCAGACGGACGAATCGCTGGCGCTGGCGGAGGAGATTCGGGGAGCGCTCCGCGCAGGGCCCCGGCTGGTGCATCCCGCGTCTGCCGACCTCGTCCCGATTGACGTGCCCAGCTTGCAGCGCGGCCGGGCCCGGGCGGGATCGGCGGCCTGAGCGCCTCGCCGCAGGGTCGCTTGGCCGTAGGATCGCTTGGCCGCACCCAAGATCCTCATCCCGGGGAAGCCGCGAAGCGGCCGTCCCGCAGGGCGGCCGATCGTTCGGCGCTCCTGTTGCTCCCACCCTTCGCCGTGCTTCGAGACGCCCCGGACTGTGGTCCGGGGCTCCTCAGCATGAGGGGCTCGGTTGAGATCCGATCACGCGTCGGCGACTTTCCGGGAGGCCCTGGGGTTCAGATCAGCTTGTCCCGCTTCCACAGCGCGGGGAAGAGGCGGATCCACAGCAGCGCCACCACGATGCAGCCCACGCCGCCGATGACCGCCGAACCGACAGGGCCGGCGATGGCCGCCACCGCGCCGGATTCGAACTCGCCGAGTTCATTGGACGCGCCGATGAACACCGAGTTCACCGCCGAGACGCGCCCGCGCATGGCGTCGGGCGTTTCGGCCTGGACGAGCGTCTGGCGGATGACGACGCTGATCATGTCGACCGCGCCGCAGGTGAAGAGGGCGGCCGCCGAGATCACGGCGTGCGTCGACAGGCCGAAGACGATCGTCGCCGCGCCGAAGACGATCACCGCCGTGAACATCATCCGCCCCACGTGCCGGCGCAACGGGAACCACGCGAGCACCAGCGTCATCAGGATCGCGCCGCTCGCCGGCATGCTGCGCAGCACGCCGAGCCCGAGCGGACCGATCTGCAGGATGTCCTTGGCGTAGATCGGCAGAAGAGCGACTGCTCCGCCCAGCAGCACGGCGAACAGGTCGAGCGAGATCGCCCCGAGGATCACCGGGCGGGAGCGGATGAAGGTGACGCCAGCGAAGAGGCTCTCCAGCGTCGGGGGCTCGCGAGCGCTGCCCCCGTGCCCGCGCACGCTGATCCAGGCGATGAGCAGCGCAGCGGTGGCGAAGGCCGTCGCCGAGACGCTGAACACGACGGCCGGCCCGAGCGCGTAGAGCAGGCCGCCCACCGCCGGCCCGACGATGGAGGAGCTCTGCCAGGCGGTCGCGTTGAAGGTGACGACCGCCGCAAAGTAGGGCCGCGGAACGAGGTTCGGCAGAAGCGCCTGGCTGGCGGGGTTGGCGAAGGAGCGCCCCGTGCCGGCGATCACCGTGAAGGCGTAGATCAGCCAGACCGGCGCATCCGGCTTCAGGGCGACGAGGACGAGGCCAAGATCCGCCAGGGCGATCAGCCCCCAGCACGCCGTGACGATCAACCGGCGGTCATAGCGGTCGGCCGCCGCGCCCGCGACGAGCGCCAGCAGGAGAGCCGGGAGGAAGGCCGCCAGGCCGACGAGACCGAGCGCGAGGGCGCTCCCGGTCCGGTCATAGACGAGCCAGCCCAGACCCACATTGTGGACCTGCATCGCCAGCCCCGTCATGAACCGCGCCGCGAAGAAGCGACGGAAGTCGGCGAACTGGAACGCCTCCCAGTTGGAACGCGGGATGGTGAACTCGCCCGTGGCGAGGGACGATGAGGGAGAGGGGGCGTCGTTCATCGATGCGTTCGCGGAGCCGGAGGCGGCGGCTTTAGCACGCGCCGCGAGCAAGCGCCCGCCTTGATCGTCGAAGCAGCGCTGCGCCTCCCCTCACGCATACCCGGTGGAGCCGTCCGGCTTGACCGGCACCTTGCGCTCCCAATGGACGTAGTCCTCCTTGCCGAGGACCTCCATGTCCATCTCCACGCCCCAGCCGGGCCGGTCCGGGCGCAGCTCCAGGTGGCCGTCCTTGGGCAGATAGGGGTCCTGCACGTACCACGCGCCCTGCAGGCGCTGGTCTGTGCTGGGGGCTTCCTGCTGGCCGGTGCCGAAGACGTAGCCCGGCCCGTGCGGCAGCCGGTACTCCAGGAACCTGAAATTGCTGGCCGCCGCGCAGAAGTGCACGTTCACCGCCGTCGCCAGCGGGCCCATGGGATTGTGGGGCGCGATGGAGACGAAATGCGCCTCGGCGAGCGCGTTGATCTTCATCATCTCCATCACGCCGCCGACAACGCAGATGTCGGGCTGGATGATGTCGGCCCCGCGCACCTGCAGCAGGCGCAGGAACTCGAAGCGGCTGTAAAGCGATTCGCCCGTCGCCAGCGTGCACTGAAGGCCGCGCTTCACCTCGCCCCAGGCGTCGAAGTTCTCCGGCCGCAGCGGCTCCTCGAAGAACAGGGGGTCGTAGGGCGCGAGCGCATTGCCGAGCTGGATGGCCTGCGACGGCTCGAAGATCTTGGCGTGCGCGTCGAAGGCGATCTCGTAGTCGGCGCGCACAGTCTCGCGCAGGGCGCGGAAATACTCGGCGGAGGCCTTCACCACCTCGCCCCAGCGGTTGCGGTGCATGTCGATGCGCCAGGGCGAGAGCTTGAACGCGGTGAGGCCCCACTGGCCGTTCAGCCGGTCGAACTCGTCGCGCGCCGCCCCAGGATCCGGCGCTGTGTAGACGCCGGCATAGACCTTCACCCGGTCGCGCACGTTGCCGCCGAGCAGCTTGTAGACGGGCACGCCCAGAGCCTTGGCGGAGATGTCCCAGAGGCAGTGGTCGATCACGGAGATGGCGGCGAGCCCCAGAGCGCCCGGCGGGAAACGCGTCTGCTGCATGAGGTAGTGGATGATGTACTCGATCCGGGTGGGGTCCTGCCCCTTCAGGAAGGTCATGAGGTAGTCGAGCAGCGGGACCAGCGCCTTGTCCGGCCCATGGTTGTAGCACTCGCCCCAGCCCGTCACGCCGTCATCGGTGTCGAGCGCGATCACGAGCCGCGGGCGATCCTTGTCGCGCGTCATGAACATGCGGAGACGGTCGATCTTCATGGGGTGTCCTCTCGTCTGCTTCGGACGAGCCCCATCGCCGGGGACGTCCTCGATATGCGCCCCTCCCCCTTGTGGGGAGGGGTTGGGGGTGGGGGTCGCGCTATTCCCTCTGTGCTGCGCAGCGAGTGTTCGGCTTGCGAGTGGCAGGGAGCGACCCCCACCCCTAGCCCCTCCCCACAAGAGGGAGGGGGACATCGCTCGCGTGCCCGGGCTGCTCTGCCTTGCCTGCAGACTCACTTGGGGAAGTACGTTCCTCGTCCCAGCCGAGTCTGCACGTAGACGTGCTCGTTGTAGGTGCCCTTGGCGTAGCTGCCGGACGTTTCCGTCACCGGGATCGAAACGTTCGCCTCGCTGGGGAACTCCGCGACGAAGGCCTCGTCGATGTCGCAGCCGAGGCCGGGCGCGTCCGGCACCGTGAGGAAGCCGTCCTGCTGCACGGGATGCGGCACGATGGTCTTCTCCCGGCCTTCCCAGTCGTCCTCGATGCGCTCGAGGATAAGACCGTTCGGGATCGCGGCCAGCACGTGCAGCGCGGCGTACTCGGCCACGGGGCCGAGCGAGCCCGAGTGAGGCGCCATCATGATGTGATGGGCCTCCGCCATGGCGGCGATCTTCTTCATCTGCGTGATGCCGCCGGCCCGGCCCGTATCGGGCTGGATGACGTCGACGAGCTCGCGCACGATCAGCTCGCGCTCGCCGAAGATGGTGGCCTGCCGCTCGCCGGCGGCCAGCGGCACGCTGGAGTGGTCGCGGATGCGCTTGAAGCCCTCCACGTTCTCCGGTGCGATGGGGTCCTCGACCCAGAGCGGGCGGTAGGGCTCCAGCTCGCGGCAGACCTGGACGGCGTCGGCGGGCGTCAGCCAGGGCGGGCCGTGCAGGTCGATGGCGATGTCCATCTCGTCGCCCACGGCCTCGCGCAGCGCCGCGAACTTGCGGACGGGGTTGGAGACGCCGCCCATCTTGAAGGCGGTGAAGCCGCGCTCCTTCAGGCTCAGCGCCACCTCGGGCGTGTTGGCGTGGGCGTAGATGCGCACCTTGTCGCGCACCTTGCCGCCGAGCAGGTTCCAGACGGGGACGCCGAGCTTCTTGCCCTTGATGTCCCACAGCGCCATGTCGATGCCCGTCATGGCGCCGGCGCCGACCGTGCCCGTCATGCCGTGGCCCATGATCGCGATCTGCATCTTCTGCCAAAGCCGCTCGATGTGGGTCGGGTCCTCGCCGACGAGCAGGCGCGAGATGTCCTGCACCGCCGTCTCAATGACGCGCGGCCAGCCCGAGCATTCGCCGATGCCGGTGATGCCCTCGTCCGTGAACACCTTCACGAACAGCCAGTTGCGCGTGCCCGTGAGGTTCTTCGAGAAAGACTGCGTCCCGAACGACCCGTCCGCCGCCCACTTCCGCAGATTCGGCGCGCCGGCATGCATGAGGTAGGTGCGGATCTCGGTGATTTTCATGAGAACCTCGATGGTACCCCCCTCCCCCTTGTGGGGAGGGGCTGGGGGCGGGGATCGCGCAATTCTTTCAGGTCATCGCAGAGGTGTTCGGCCAGCGAGCAGCAGCGAGAGACCCCCACCCCTAGCCCCTCCCCACAGGGGGGAGGGGGACGCCGCTCGCTGGTTCGATCAGGTTTGTTCACTTGCGACAGCCTGGGTACCCAGCCCCCTCACACCACATAGCGATGCCGCTGGTGCATTGTCCTCGCCCTCGGGTCGGGGCGCGGGATCGCGGAGAGGAGGGCCTTGGTGTAGGGGTGGTTGGGCGCGTTGCAGACCTGCTCGGCGTAGCCGGTTTCCACCACCTCGCCGCGGTACATCACGGCCACGCGGTCGCACATGTAGCGGATGACGCCGATGTCGTGGCTGATGAAGACGTAGCTGAGGCCGAGCTTGTCCTGCAGGTTCATCATCAGGTCGAGCATCTGCGAGCGCAGCGACACGTCGAGCGCGGAGGTGGCCTCGTCGGCCACGATGACTCGCGGATTCAGCGCGATGGCGCGGGCGATGCCGATGCGCTGGCGCTGGCCGCCGGAGAACGCGTGCGGATAGCGCTCGCGCCAGGCGGGCTCCAGGCCCACCTGCTTCAGGAGATCGGCGACGCGGTCGTCGAGCTCCTGGCCCTCGGCGATGCCGTTGACGAGCAGCGGCTCGGCCACGATCTGCGCCACGGTCATGCGCGGGTTCAGCGAGCCCACGGGATCCTGGAAAATCATGCGGATCTCGCGCCGGCAGGCCTTCAGCGTCTCCTTGTCGGCCTTGGCGAGGTCGGTGACGCTGCCGTCGGCGCGGCGGTACTCGATGGAGCCGGCGTTGGGCTCGTAGACGCGCAGCAGGCAGCGGCCCATGGTCGTCTTGCCGGAGCCGCTCTCGCCGACGATGCCGAGCGTTTCGCCCGGCAGCACGTCGAGCGAGACGTTGTTGACGGCGCGCACCAGCGCCTTGGGGCCGCCGAAGAACATTTCGAGGTTGCGCACCTTCAGCACCGGCGGCGCGGTCTCGTCGATCGGCGGGCGCTTGAGGCGGATCTCGGCCTTCTCCTCCAGCTTGAGGACGGAGCCGATCAGCATCTTCGTGTAGTCGTTCTGCGGCGCGTGGAAGATCTGGTCCACGGGCCCGGCTTCCATGACCTTGCCGCGGTACATCACGAGCACGTCGTCGGCGATCTCCGCCACCACGCCCATGTCGTGGGTGATGAACATCACCGCCATGCCGTGCTGCTGCTGCAGCCGGCGGATGAGGTCGAGGATCTCGGCCTGGGTCGTCACGTCGAGCGCCGTGGTCGGCTCGTCGGCGATCAGGAGCTGCGGGTTGCAGGCCAGCGACATCGCGATCATGACGCGCTGGCGCATGCCGCCCGAGAACTCGAAGGTGTAGCGGTCGATCGCGCGTTCGGGCGTCGGGATCTCGACCTGCTTCAGGAGCTCGATGCAGCGGGCGCGCGCTTCCTTTTTGCTCATGCTGAGGTGCAGGCGCAGCACCTCGGTGATCTGGTCGCCCACCGTGTGCACGGGCGAGAGCGAGGACATCGGCTCCTGGAAGATCATCGCGATCTCGGCGCCGCGGATGGCGCGGATCTCGCGGCCGCGCGGGTTGAGCTTGGCGAGGTCGACCTTGGAGCCGTCCGGGCGCGTCAGCACCATGGATCCGGACACGATGCGGCCGGGCGCGTCGACGATCTGCAGGATCGAGCGGGCCGTGACGCTCTTGCCCGAGCCGGACTCGCCGACGACGCAGAGCGTCTTGCCGCGCTGGAGCGTGAAGGAGACGCCATCGACCGCCTTCACCACGCCTGCGCGGACAGGGAAGTGGGTGGTGAGGTCGCGAACGTCCAGCACCGTCGGATGGGCCGGGTCGGCGTGAGCCTCCCGGCTGGGGGGCATCGTGGTGGGGGCTGCGCTCATTTGTTGTACGGGTCCGCCGCGTCGCGCAGGCCGTCACCCAAGAAGTTGAGGGCGATGACCGCGATGACCACCGCGACGCCGGGCGCGAAGAGCCAGGGCGCGGTGGCGATGGATCGGATGTTCTGGGCCTCGCGCAGCAGCACGCCCCATGAAATCGTGGGCGGCTGCAGGCCGAGGCCGAGGAACGAGAGCGACGTCTCGGCGAGGATCATCGCCGGGATGGCCAGCGTGATCGACGCGATGATGTGGCTGGCGAAGCTCGGCAGCATGTGCCGGAAGATGATGCGCCCCTCGGACGCGCCGTCGAGTCGCGCCGCGGTGACGAACTCCTCGGTGCGCAAGCTGAGGAAGCGTCCTCGCACCACGCGGGCGAGCTGCGCCCAGCCTGTCAGCGAGAGGATCACCGTGATCATGAAGTAGTTGAGCGTCGCCGGCCAATCCTGCGGCAGGGCCGCGGAGAGCGCGAGCCAGATCGGGATCGCCGGCAGCGAGAGCACGAACTCGATGGCGCGCTGGACGACGAAGTCCACCTTGCCGCCGTAGTAGCCCGAGATGCCGCCCAGGATGATGCCGATGGTCAGCGACAGGAACACGCCGACGAGCCCCACCGACAGTGAGATCTGCGCGCCCTGCATGATGCGGCTGTAGACGCAGCGGCCGAGGCGGTCCGCGCCGAGGGGGAAGAGCGGCTGCGTCTTGTTCTCCGACGCGAGCAGGTGCGTCGTCGAAGGGATCAGGCCGAGGATCTTGTACTCGTAGCCCTGGCCAAAGATCTGCAGGTAACTCTTCTTGGCAGTGTCCTCGGCGTAGATCGCCGCCAGCGTCTGCGGGTCGCGCTTCAGCTGGTAGGGGTGGATGTAGGGCCGGATCGACCAGCCGCCGTCCGCCCGCGTGTCGATCCAGTGGATGATCTGCGGCGGGTAGTAGGCGGCCCGCGCGTTCTGCTGCGAGGGGTCGTTGATGGCGAAGAAGCCGGGCACCGCCGCGATGATGTAGAAGAACACGGTGATGAAGAGGCCCACCATCGCGAGGCGGTGGCGCTTGAACGCCCACCAGACGAGCTGCCATTGCGAGGCGACGGCGAGGCGCTTGGTGTCGATGGAGGCCAGGGCGGCGTCGGTCATGGCGCTACTCCAGCCGGATGCGGGGGTCGACGAGGGCGAGCAGGATGTCTGAGATCAGCGAACCGACGAGCGTCAGCGTGCAGATCAGCAGCACGAAGGCGCCTGCCAAATACATGTCCTGGCTCATCAGCGACTGCAGCAGCAGAGGACCGGCCGTCGGCAGGCTGAGCACGATCGCGACGATGATCGAACCGGAGACGAGGTTCGGCAGCAGCCAGGCGATGGTCGAGATGAACGGGTTCAGCGCGAGGCGCACCGGGTATTTCACGAGCAGCGCGAACTCGGAAAGCCCCTTGGCCCGCGCGGTGGTGACGTAGGGCTTGTAGAGCTCGTCCAGCATGTTGGCGCGCATTACGCGGATGAGGCTCGCCGTGCCGGACACCGCGAGAATGATCACCGGTATCCAGAGGTGGTGCAGCAGGTCGATGACCTTGCCGATGCTCCAGGGCGCCACCAGGTACTGCTCGGAGAACAGCCCGCCGACTTCCTGGCCGTAGTGGACGGCGGCGACGTACATCAGCACCAACGCCAGCAGGAAGCTCGGGATGGCGAGGCCGAGGAACGACAGGAAGGTGATGAAGTAGTCGCCGATGGAGTACTTCTTCACCGCCGAGAACACGCCGATGGGCAGTGCGATGCCCCAGGTCGCCAGCAGCGTGGAGAAGGTGAGCACCAGGGTCAGCGCCATGCGCTCCCAGATCAGGTCGCTCACCGGTTGCTGCCACTCGAAGCTCAGGCCGAAGTCGCCGCGCAGCAGGATGCCGGTGATCCACTTGAAGTACTGCACGATCATCGGCTGATCGAGGCCGAAGCGAGCCCGCAGGTCGGCCGCGGTGTTCTGGTCGATGACCTCGTTGGAGGCCGCCAGCGTCGCGATGTAGGTCGTCACGTAGTCGCCCGGCGGCAGCTGGATGAGCACGAACGACAGGAAGCTGACGACGATCAGCGAGGGGATCATCCACATCAGGCGACTGACAATGAAACGGAGCATGAAGGCGCCCTGGAGCTGATCGAGACCGGCGGCCCGCTGAGCCGCCGCGCCTTTGGGAAAAGCGCGATCCCCTCATCCTGAGGAGCGATGCGGCTGCGCATCGCGTCTCGAAGGACGAGGGACTCGCCAGCCGCAACCGGCGAGTTCCTGGATCCCTCGTCCTTCGAGACGCAGGCCCGAGCGGGCCCGCTCCTCAGGATGAGGGTGTCGGGGGCGCGTCGCCACGTCCCCGGCGTCGTGCCTCAGGTCGAGAAGAAGAACTGCTGCGGCAGGGCCGGGCCGGGGTTCGGCCAGGACCAGGCGTTCGGGTACTTCAGCGGCACGTTCTGCAGGTTGTTCTTGCAGATGCCGAAGGCGTTGACCGCGAGGCAGATGCCGACGGTCTCGAAGGAGTCCGCCGCGATGTCGAAGATCTGCTTCATGATCTCGCCGCGCTTCTGCATGTCCGCCGTGGCGCGCGCGTCGTCGAACAGCTTCATGCGCTTCTTCTGGTCTTCCGGCGGCTCCTGCCCGTCCTTGCCGCCCGAGACGTACCAGAGCGTCCACGGAATGGCGTAGCGCGAGCCCTGCGGGTGCTGGGCGAAGAAGTCGCGGGGGTCGAGCATCGGGTCGAGCCCGCCGGGGCCGGGCCACACCGCCGCGTCATGGTCGTTGCTGTCGCCGCGCGTGTAGTAGAGCGCGCGCTCGATGGTGTTGACCTTGATGTCGACGCCGATGTCGGCCCAGTGCCGCTTCACCAGCTCCAGCGCATCCACGGCGTCGGGGTAAAGCGTCGGGATCACGTCGATGGCGAAGAACACCTTCTGGCCGTCCGGACGCGTGCGGAAACCATCCGCGCCCTTCTTGTAGCCGAGCTTGTCGAGCATGGCGTTCGCTTTGGCGGCGTCGTACTCGGTGTGCTGGCGGGCGAGCTTCTCGTGGTACCAGGGATGCCCCGGCCGCGGTCCCGTCTGGTAGGGCTCGGACTGGCCGAGATAGACGAGGTCGATGATCTCCTTGCGGTTCATGCCGTAGGAGAGCGCCTGACGGAACTCCTTGTTGGCGAACATCTCCTTCATCTTCGGGTCCTTGTGCGTCATGTTCAGGTAGATCTGAACCTGCTGCGCACCGGAGTTGATCAGCTCGATCAGGCGGTAGCCGCCCTTCTGCATGTTCTGCGAGAGCGTGGGCTTGTTCTGGAGCGTGTCGATGTGGCGCTCCTGGATGTCCAGGCGGCCGGAGATGGCGTCGAGCATCAGCGACTCGACGTCCTGCGAGATGTTGAAGGTGAGCCGGTCGATGTAGGGCAGCTGGTTGCCGGCCTGGTCGACCTGCCAGAAATAGGGGTTGCGCTCCATGACGACGCGGGTCGCGCCGCCGGTGTAGGCCTCCTTGACCGTCCAGGGATCGAGCGTCGGCTTGTCGACATTGCCCCAGCGCGCGGGGATCTCGATGTCGCCGCACTTGGAGCGGAACAGCGCCGCCCAGTCGGACATGTTGGCGGCCTTAGCGAGGTCCATGACGGCCGGGTTGTACTTCGGGTGGAACTGCGAGCAGTAGTGCTTGGGGAACAGCGTGGGGTGCTGGCCGAGCGGCGTCGCCATCTGCTCCAGGAAGAGCGCGTAGGGGCTGGCGAAGGTGAACTTCACCGTGCTGTCGTCGACCTTCGTCACGATCGCCGGCTTGCCGCCGATCACGAGCGGCGAAGGCACGGACTTGTAGAGCTCGGTGTTCTTGGCGCAGTCCTCGATGGCGAAGACGACGTCGTCGGCGGTGAAGGGCTTGCCGTCCGACCACTTCATGCCCTTGCGGAGCTGGAAGGTGAACTCGGTCGAGTTGTCGTTGACCGTCCACTTTTCCGCGACGTTGGGCAGGGTCTCGGTGAACGCGAGGTTCCAGCGCACGAGGCCCTGGTTGCCGACCATGCGCAGGATGCCGTTGTGGTCGGCCGAGCCGCGCAGGCCGCGGCGGAGCGAGCCGCCATAGGTCCCGACCTTCTGCACCTGGATGACCAGCGGACTCGCGGGGAGGCGCTCGGCGAGGGCCGGCAGCTTGCCTTCGCCGGCGAGCTTGGCCAGCGCGGGGGCCTCGGCCTTCGCGGCCTGCGCCCAGGCCTTCAGCGGCACGGCCGAAAGCGCGGCGGCGCCCGCCAGGCCTCTCAGCACGTCGCGGCGGTCCAGCCCCGCCTTCGATGTCGTCTCCAGATCTGCGTCTTGGTCTGCCATGGTCTTCCTCCCGGGTCTCGTTGTCGTCCGGCCGTTCTGGCCTGTCTTGTACAGAGCGCCTGCGCCGCTCCTCATTCGCCGGCGGTGGGAACCGCCGTTCAATCCGCGCCAGCCTCAGGCGAGGCCGATCCTCACCGTAGCGCTCAGCGTCTCGCCGGGCTGCAGAATTCGCAATCCCGTGCCCTCGACCCCCGATGCAGCGAGATTAAACGCGTCGGCCACGTGGCTGACGGGCTCGATGCAGCAATAGGCCCCGCCGGGCGGAACGTGGAACACGAGGTGATCCAGGGGCGCGCCGGTCTCGATCAGGATGCGGGCGCCATCGCGGCGCTGGATGGAGGCGATCCCGCCGAACCCGGCGAGAAAGACCGTCTGGGCCTCGCTGGAATGCGCCCGGTCGTGGATCCGTCCACGGCCGGACAGCGCGGCCAGCCTGGTGGGACAGCCGCGCGCATCCTGCTCCCAAATCCCATCCATCGTGAACTGGATGCGGTCGCCCGGGGCGATGGCGAAAAACGGATGCGTGCCGATCCCGGCCGGCATGGGCTCGCCGGAACGGTTCACCAGCCCGATCTCGTGGGTGAGCCCTGCGCCGTCCAGCGCAAAGCGCTGCCAGGCGTCGAACGCCCAGGGCCAGCCGCTCGCATCGTCGCCGCCGGCTTCGTGCGTGAAGCGCAGCTCGGCGGACGACGCGGACCGGGCGGCGACGCTCCAGGGCAGCGTATGGGAAAAGCCGTGCACCGCGTCGGGCGCCGCCGTTGCATGGGGCTGCAGCCGCACCTCGCGCCCGCCGAAGGTGAACCGCGCCTGACGCACACGGTTCGAATACGGCGCAAGCGGATAGATGCCGCCCTTGGGCCAGTTCCTGGGATCGAAGAGATCGTCGGCGATGGGATGGAGAACCTCGACACGACGGCCCTTGGGATCCTCGCGCCACAACGCCGAGAGCCGCCCGCCATGCCCGGGCCGAAGCAGCGCACGCATCGGGCCCGCCTGTAGCGCGTGCACCTCGTGGCTCGGCTCTTCGTCGGGACGCGACGTGCCCGCCGCGTAGTCCACCCTCGTCACGCTGCGCTTCCTCCCTTTGGCGGCTCGTGGCCGCCGTTTCCTCCGTTGCCGCTCGCTGCGGCTCTCAGGCTGCGGCACGCTAGGAGGCCTGTCCGAAAGTGTCAATCCACGATTCTTACCATGTGCGACATGACCGATCATTTCGCAGGTGCAGCATCGATGATTCTTACCATGTGGGACAAATTGATTGCGAGCTTGGGAAGAGCGCTCTAGCCTGCGGCCTCCCTGGGGAGGGAGCGGGAGCTTTGAACGTGGAGCGAACCATCAGGAGGCTGCCTGACCGCGCCGGTGCGCCCGCCACGAGCCGCGCCGCGAGCGACGAGGATGTCGCGGGCCGCGAAACCTCGCCCGCTCCTGGCACGGGTTTGGTGGTCAAGGCGCTGAACCTGATCGACCTGATCGCCGCCGATCCCGGCAAGCACCGCGCGCAGACCCTGGCCGAGGAGCTTGGCCTTCCGCGCAGCACCGTCTACCGGATCATCAACACGCTGCAGCAGCGCGGGATGGTGCGCGTCGAGGCCTCGAGCCAAGGGTACTTCCCGGGTTTCAAGTTCCTGGAATACGCGCAGGCCGTGTGGCCTCTGCCGGACCTGCCGATGCTGGCCATGGCGGAGATGCGCTGGCTGCGCGACCTCACCGGCGAGACAGTCTATTTCGGGGCGCCGAACGGGGCGGAGATGGTCATCATCCAGAAGGCCGAGAGCACCTGGGCCAACCGCACAGGCGCGCCGCTCGGCAGCCGGCGGCCCCTGCACTGCACCGGCATGGGCAAGGCGCACCTCGCCGCACTGCCCCCGGGGGAGCGCGAGGCGCTTCTCTCGCGGCTTTCCCTCGATCCCGTGACGCCGCGCACCATCACGGACGCCATGCAGCTGCGCTCCCAGCTCGACGTCTACAGGCTGCGGGGCTACGCGCTGGACGACGAGGAGTTCATGGAAGGCGTGCGCTGCGTCAGCGCCTCCGTGCCGGGCGAGGGCGGGAGCTCGCTGGGCGCGCTCACCGTGTCCGGCCCGATCTACCGCATGACGCCCGAGCGCGCGCACCAGCTCGGCCCGGAAATCGCCGCCGCCGCCCACCGGCTGGGCGAGGCGACGCGCCGGCGAGGCGCCGCCCGCTCGCGCGCGCGACCCGGCTCGCTGCAAGTTCCCGCGTTCACGGACGGCCACGCCTTCTATGGCCGCTCCCCCCTTTGGGACGGCCCTTCGGCCTCGCTCGTCTGGCTCGACGCGTACGCCCCGGCCCTGCTCGCGACGCCGGGCGACAGGCTGGGGGCGAGGGTGCCGTCCACCGTTCTGGCCCGCTTCGCCGCGCCCGCCACCGCGCTGGCCCCCCTGGCCGGCGGCTGGGTCGCGATCATGGCGACGGGCGCGATCCGCGTGGACCGGCGAGGCGACGCCGCTCCGTATCCCGCCGTGCCGCCCGAGCTCGCCGCCTTCGCTGCGTCCGCGGCGATCTCGGACGGCGTGCTCTGGATCGGCGCGCGAGACGGGCCGACGGGTCCCCGGCTCTGCCGAATCGGGCCGGAGGGGATCGCGGAGGCTGTGCCGCTTCCGGCGACGCCGACCGATATCGCCATCGACGCCGGAGGGGGTATGCTCTACGCCGCCCTCGCCGACGCCGGCGAGATCGTGCGTTTCCCTATCCGCGACGACCGCTCGCTCGGGCCGATGGAGATCGTTGCGCGGATCGACCTGATCCACGGCCGGCCCATGGGCCTTCTGCTCGAATCTCCCGGCCTGCTCTGGGTGGCGCTGTGGGACGGCTGGGGCATCGCACGCATGTCCCTCGACGGCGGCGACATGCGCGTGCTGCCGCTACCGGTCCCCCGGCCCACCGGCCTCGCCTTCGGCGGCGCGTCGGGTGACGTGCTGTTCGTCACCAGCGCACGCAATGGGCTGGCCCCGCAGCAGATCGCGGAGGCTCCGGCCTCCGGAGCCGTGTTCGCGATCGATCGCGCCATGAGGACGGCGCTGCTGCGCTGAAACTCCGTGCACACGCAGACAGACGCCCGGACCGCCGGGATCCGATGAACAAGGAGAACACCATGCCGACCAACGACGGAACCTCGCAGAAGCCCATCCGGAACCTGCTGATGACCGGCGGCTCCGGTCATGTCGGGCGCAAGCTGCGCAAGGAGTTCGGGACCCGCTTCGAAAAGATCCGCATCCTCGACCGCACGCAGGAGACGAGCCTCGGCTCGCACGAGGAGAGCATGGTCGGCGACATCGCCGACATGGCGACGGTGCAGCGGGCCATGCACGGCATGGACGCGGTCATACACCTCGCCGCCATGCCGGTCGAAGCGCCCTTCGAGGAGATCCTGCACGCCAACATCGTGGGTACCTGGAACGTCTACGAGGCCGCCCGCCTCGCGGACGTCCGGCGCATCGTGTTCGGCTCGAGCAACCACGCGGTGGGCTTCTATCCCCGCAGCCAGCGCATCGACGTCACGGTCCTGCCGCGTCCGGACAGCCGGTATGGCCTGAGCAAGTGCTGGGGCGAAGCCGTGGGCGCGCTCTACGCCGACAAGTACGCGGTGAAGAGCATGCACGTGCGGATCGGCAACGCGGCGGACCTGCCCGCCAGCGAGCGCAGCCTGGCGATCTGGATCAGCGGGCGCGACCTCGCGCAGCTCTTCCTGATCGGGCTGGAGCACCCGGAGATCCACAACACCATCGTGTACGGCGTCTCGGACAACATCGCCTGCTGGTACGACAACTCCGAGGCCTACCGGCTCGGCTACACGCCGCAGGACCATGCCGAGGACCACAAGGACTTCGCCATGGCCGAGGAGGCCAAGCTGACCCATGACGCGGCGGCGCTCTACTACCAGGGCGGCAGCTTCTGCTCCATCGAGTTTGCGGGCGACGGCATTCCGCAGGACGCCCTCGACCTCGCCAAGCCCTGAACTCCACTCGCCGAAACGAGCCCGCCATGCGCATCGCCGACATCCGCATCACGCCGATCGCATTCCGCGATCCCCCGCTGCTCAACGTGGCGGGGGTGCACGAGCCCTGGGCGCTGCGCAGCATCATTGAGGTCGAGACGGACGACGGGCTCGTCGGGCTCGGCGAGAGCTATGGCGACCTCGCCACGCTCGCCGACCTGGAGCGTGCGCGGCCCGGCCTGATCGGTCTCGACCCGTTCGATCTCAACGGGCTGACGCGGGTGGTCTACGCCGCGATGGGCGGCGATACGGACCCCGGCGCGACGTTCCCCGCGGCGGGCGACAAGGCGCGCGCCTCGGCCCTTGGGGCGTTCGAGGTGGCGTTCCTCGACCTGCAGGGCCGGAGCGCCGGCCGGCCGCTCTGCGACATCCTCGGCGGCCGGGTGAGAGACCGGGTGCCCTACAGTGCCTACCTCTTCTACAAGTTCGCCCGGCACCACGAGGACCCCGGCTACCCCACCGACGACTGGGGCGAGGCGCTGACGCACGAGCAGATGGTGGCGCGGGCGCGCCGCATGATCGAGGAGTTCGGCTTCGGCTCCATCAAGCTGAAGGCCGGCGTGTTCGATCCGGACTTCGAGATCGAGACGTTGCGGCATCTGAAGCGGGCGTTCCCCGACCATCCCTTGCGCATCGACCCCAATGGCGGCTGGTCGGTGGAGACGACGCGGCGCGTGATGCCGCAGCTCGACGGACTGCTCGAATATCTGGAGGATCCCGCGATCGACCTCGACGCCATGGGCGAGGTCGCGACCTTCGCCACCATGCCGCTGGCGACGAACATGGTGACCATCGCCTTCGGGCACATCCCGAAGACGCTGCGCCTCGACGCCGTGCAGGTGATCCTGTCGGACCATCACTATTGGGGCGGGCTGCGCGCCACGCAGCACCTCGCCCATCTTGGCCGGGTGTTCGGGCTCGGCATCTCCATGCACTCGAACTCGCACATGGGCATCAGCCTCGCGGCGATGACGCATGTCGGCGCGACCATTCCGAACCTCGCCTATGCCTGCGACACCCACTACCCCTGGCAGGTCGAGGAGGTGATCGCGGGCGGCAAGCTGCCCATCGTCGACGGCTGCGTGGCCGTGCCCGAGGGACCCGGCCTCGGCGTCACGCTCGACCGCGATGCGTTGGCGCGGCTGCACCAGCAATATCTCGACTGCGGCATCCGCAAGCGCGACGACGCCAAGGAGATGCGCAAGCACCGGCCCGACTTCGACCCGAAGCGGCCGCGGTTCTGAGGGAACGACAACGCCGCCATTGCGAGCGAAGCGAATCATGCTGCTGATCCCTCCCCTGCAGGGGAGGGTACGGCCGAAGGCCGGGGGTGGGGCCGCTGGGGAAGCGCCCGCAGCCATTCTTTGTGCCACGCGGAGAAGCCCCACCCGTCTCGCGCTGCGCGCGATCCACCCTCCCCTGCAGGGGAGGGATCGCCGCTGTGCGATGCTTTTGTGGGCTACTCCAGCGGACCGACCCTCGCCTCCACGGCTGTCAGCACGGCGCCGGAGCGGACGAGGCCGAACGCCTGGTTCATCTCGGTCGCGTACCAGCGGTCGCCGTCCAGCGCCGGCGGGATGACGGCCCGGATGGCGTCCAGCGCCGCCTTCGATCCCGAACCGATGGGATGCTCGCCGGCGATCGGCTCGACGAGCGAGAGCGCCTGCGCGGCCATCAGCAGCTCGCCGGCCACGATCATCTCGACGTTCTCCACGACCGTGCGAGCCTTGCGGGCGCACCAGGTGGAGTTCGAGACGTGGTCCTCGGCATTGCTCTTGCCGGGGATGCTGTCGACGGAGCCCGGCATCGAGAGCGTGCGGTTCTCCATCACCAGCGCCGACATGGAGCACTGCACGGTGGCGAAGCCGGTGTTGAGGCCGCGCTTGCCCGCCAGCAAATTGCGCGGCAGGCCGTAGCTCATGGTCGGGTCGACGAGGCGGGCGAGGCGGCGTTCGCAGATGGAGCCGAGGTCCGTCATGCTCAGCGCCAGCACGTCCATCGCCTGCGCCACGTACTGGCCGTGAAAGTGGCCGCCGGAGATTGAGACATAGCCGCCCGCGCCGTCGTCGAAGATCAGCGGATTGTCGGTGGCGGCGTTGATCTCGCGCCCCATGACGCCCTCGACATAGCCGAGCGCCTCCATGGCCGGGCCATGCACCTGCGGCGAGCAGCGCAGCGAATAGACGTCCTGCACGCGCGGGGCCGGCGGCTTGCCCGGCTGGCGGTTCTCGTCGGGATAGACGGTGAGGCGCGCGGCCTCCGAGCAACGCTTGCTGTCGCCGATCAGCTTCAGCACGTTGCGGGCGACGGCGGCCTGGCCTGGGTGGGGCCGTGCGGCGTGGACGCGCGGATCGAACGCCGCCAGCTCGCAGCGCATCGCCTCCAGCGAGAGGGCAAGCGAGATGTTGGCCGTCTTCACGATGCGCCTTGCGTCGTACATGGCCAGCACGCCGAGGGCCAACGAGACGGTGGAGCCGTTGATGAGCGCCGAGGCGTCCTTCGCGCCGAGGTCGAAGTCCGGCTCGAAGCCGGCCAGCGCAATGGCTTCGCGGGCCGGCATGCGGCGGCCCTGGTAGACCATCTCGGCCTCCGGCACGCCGCAGACAGCGCCCGCCATGTGCGCGAGCGGCGCGAGGTCGCCCGACGCGCCCACGGAGCCCTTGGCGGGGATGACGGGGTGCAGCCCGGCGTTCAGGAAGGCGAGCAGGCGCTCGACCAGCTCCACGCGCGGGCCGGAATAGTTGGAGGCGAAGGCGTTGGCGCGCAGCAGCATGGTGGCGCGCACGGCGTCCTCGGGCAGCGGCTCGCCGATGCCGGTCGCGTGGGCGAAGATCGTCTTGGTCTGGTAGGCGACCATGTCCGCCATCACCACGCGCTGGTCCTTGAACAGGCCGACGCCGGTGTTGAACGCGTACATCAGCGGCGCGTCGTCGTTCATCCAGTGCTCGTCGATGTAGCGGCGCGTCGCGGCGATGCGCTCGCGCGCCGCCGGGGCCAGCACCGCCTCGGCGAAGCGGCCCGAAGCGTCGGGCCGCGCCACGCGCATCACCTCGTCCGCCGTCAGCGTCCTGCCGTCGATATCGATCGTCATCGTCCTGTCCCCGCGCCGTGCTCTCCCGAAGCACTAGCGCATGCCCGGCGTGCATTGCTAGCTGAAGAACCCCGAAAGGTGACGGCGAGCGGCCCCCGTAGGGAGATTCACCTCCGCTCCGCCGCCCAGCACGCCACGCCGTCCACCAGCTCCGGCGTCTCGACGCGGCAGCGATCCATGGCCAGGGGGCACCGGGGGTGGAAGGCGCAGCCCGGCGGCGGCGCGATGGGGCTGGGCGGCTCGCCGTGCACGGGCGTCCTGGGACGGCCCGACATGGCGAGGTCGGGCACGGCGTCCAGCAGCATTCGCGTGTAGGGATGGCGGGGAGCGGCGAAGAGCTCCCGCGCGGGGGCGACCTCCACCAGCCGGCCGCAATACATGACGCCGATGCGCGTCGCCATGTGGCGCACCACCGCGAGGTTGTGGCTGATGAACAGGAAGGTCAGGCCCAGCCTGTCCTGCAGGTCGCGCATCAGGTTCAGGATCTGCGCCTGCACGGAAACGTCGAGCGCGGAGGTGGGCTCGTCGCAGACGATGAATTCGCTCTCCGAAGCAAGCGCCCGCGCGATGGCGATACGCTGGCGCTGACCGCCGGAGAACTCGTGCGGGAAGCGCGCGGCGTCGGCGGGGCCGAGGCCGACCATGCGCAGAAGCTCGCCGACGCGCTCCCGGGCGTCGCGGCCGCCCGACGCAATGTCGAAAGCGAGCATCGGCTCGGCCACGATATCACCCACGCGCCAGCGCGGATCGAGGCTGGCGAAGGGATCCTGGAAGATCATCTGGATGCGCCGGCGCAGCCGGCGGCGCTGGGCGGCGTCCTTCGCCGAGGCCATCGACACGCCGGCGAAGCGGACGTCTCCTGCGCTCGGGCCCAGCAGGCCCACCACCATCCGGGCCACGGTCGACTTGCCGGAGCCGGACTCGCCCACGATGGCGAAGGTCTCGCCTTTGGCGATGGCGAAGCTGACGCCATCCACTGCGCGCAGCAGCTGCCGGCCCTCGCGCGCCAGGGTGCGCTCGAGCCATGGGCGGGAGACGTCGAAATCGCGCCGCAGCGCGTCGACGACCACGAGGGGCGCGTCGCTCCCGGCCTTGTGAGTCGCGAGCCGGGCAGGCCCCGGAGCGCTCATGGCGGTGGCTCCTGCGCACCAAGGGCTGTCTCGGCTGCCCGCATTGGCGCAGCCGGCTCATTGGCTCCGTCATAGAGGAAGCAGGCGACGTCGTGATCGCCCCGCCGCTCCGGAAGGGGCCGCTCCACCACGCAGCGCGCGAAAGCGTGCGGGCAGCGCGTATGAAAGGCGCAGCCCGGCGGTACGGCGGAGGGGCGCGGCATCGAGCCGGGGATCTGGGTCAGCCGGTCGGCGCCGCCCGCGAGCGTCGGGATTGCGCCCATCAGCCCCGCCGCATAGGGGTGCATCGGCGCCTGCACCACCGAGCGCACGGGGCCGATCTCGGCCAGCCGGCCGGCATACATCACCGCCACGCGGTCCGCCGTCTCGGCGATCACGCCCATGTCGTGGGTGATCAGCATCACCGCCGTGCCGCGCTCGCGGCAGAGCCGGCGGATCAGGCCGATGATCTGCGCCTGGACGGAGACGTCGAGCGCCGTCGTCGGCTCGTCGGCGATGACGAGGTCGGGCTCGGCGCAGAGCGCGAGCGCAAGCACCACGCGCTGGCGCATGCCGCCGGAAAACTCGTGGGGATAGCCGTCGATGCGCCGCTCGGCGGCGGGAATGCCGACCTCGCGCAGCAGATCGAGCGCGCGGCGGCGCGCCTCGGCGCGGCCCAGCGGGAGGTGGGCGAGGATCGTCTCGACGATCTGGTCCCCCACGCGGTAGAGCGGGTTGAGGCTGGTCAGCGGGTCCTGGAACACCATGCCGATGCGCCGCCCGCGGATGTCCAGCATGGCGCGCGGCGGCAAGTCGTCGATGCGCTGCCCGGCGAGGCGGATCTCCCCGCCCGTGATCCGGCCGGGCGGCTCGATCAGCCCGATCACGGCGGCCCCGGTGACGGACTTTCCCGCGCCCGATTCGCCCACCACGCCCAGCACTTCGCCCCGGGTGATGTCGAAGGAGACGCCGTCCAGCGCCCGCAACGGGCCGCGCCGGGTGAGGAAGTCGACCGTGAGATTGCGGACCGAAAGGAGCGGCGGCGCGGCGTCCTGCATCTCAGCGCAGCCTCGGGTTCAGCGCGTCGCGCAGCCAGTCGCCCAGCAGGTTCACGGCCAGCACGAACACGGCGAGCGTGACGCCGGGGAAGGCGACGATCCACCACTCGCCGGAGAACAGGAAATCGTTGCCGATGCGGATCAGCGTGCCGAGCGAGGGCTGCGTCGGCGGCAATCCGACGCCGAGGAAGGAGAGCGTCGCCTCGGTGATGACGGCCAGCGCGATGTTGATCGTCAGGATCACCAGCACCGGCCCCAGCACGTTGGGCAGCACATGGCGCACCAGCACGAGCCAGCCGGGAAGCCCCAGCAGGTGCGCCGCGGAGACATAGTCCTTGTTCTTCTCCACCAGCGTCGAGCCCCGCACGGTGCGCGCGTACTGCACCCAGAAGGAAAGTCCGATGGAGAGGATCAGCACGCCGAAGGCGGTCTGCTCGCGCTTTGCGCCAGCCACGAGCGCATGCACCACCCCGTCCACCAGCAGCGCGATGAGGACGGCGGGAAAGCTCAACTGCACGTCCGCCACGCGCATGATGATCGCCTCGACCACCCCGCCCGCATAGCCGGCGATCAGGCCGAGCGTGATGCCGAGCGTCGCCGCCAGCGCCACGCCGCCGAGCGCGATGATGAGCGAGACGCGCAGCCCGTAGAGGATCGCGGAGAACAGGTCGCGGCCCTGGTTGTCGGTCCCGAGCAGGAAGCGGGCGTCTCCGCCCTGCACCCAGCGCGGCGGCGTCAGGCTGTCGATCAGGCTCACATTGGCGGGATCGAAGGGATCGCTCGGCGCGATCCAGGGCGCGAGCAGCGCGCCGCCCACGAGCAGCAGCGTCAGCAGCGCTGAGAGCATCGTCAGCTTCGACGACAGGAAGCTCGCCAGCACGTCGCTGTCGGCGAGCCCGGCCAGGAAGGATTTTTGCGCGTGCTGGAGGTCGCTCATCGCCCGGCGGTCCCCGGTGTCGTCGCCATGGCTCAGCCCCCCACCGTGTGAGCGGAGGCCCGCAGCCGCGGGTCGACCGCGGCGTAGAGCAGGTCGACCACGAGGTTGATCGCGACGAACATGCCCGCGACGAGCATCAGGTAGGCGGCCATGATGGGGATGTCGACGTTCTGCACCGCGCCGAGAAAGAGCAGCCCCATGCCCGGCCACTGGAACACGTATTCCGTGATCAGCGCGAACGCGATGATGAAGCCGATCTGCAGGCCTGCGATGGTGATCACCGGCACCAGCGTGTTCTTGAGCGCATGGCCGAAGTGCACGGTGCGGTCCGGCAGCCCGCGCGCTCTTGCGAACTTGATATAGTCGGTGCGCAGCACTTCCAGCATCTCCGACCGCACGAGGCGCATGATCAGGGTCATCTGGAACAGCGCGAGCGTGATGGAGGGCAGCACCAGCGCCTTCAGCCCGCTCGCGGTGAGCAGGCCCGTGCTCCACCAGCCCAGCGCCACCACGTCGCCTCGACCGAAGGAGGGCAGCCAGCCGAGCTGCACGGAGAACACGTAGCGCAGCAGGATGGCGATGAGGAAGGTCGGCAGAGAGACGCCGATCAGCGAGACCGCCATGAACAGCGAGGCCAGCGTGGTGCCTTGCTTCACCGCCGTCACCACGCCCATGGGGATGCCCACCAGCAGGGCCAGCAGCGCGGCCACGGCGGCGAGCTCCAGCGTCGCCGGCATGCGCTCGCCGATCAGGTCCTTTACGGGGGTGCGGAACTGGTAGGAGATGCCGAAGTCGCCCTGCGAGACGCGCTGCAGATAGGCCGCGAACTGCACGGCCACCGGCCTGTCCAGCCCGAGCTCACGCCGGATCTGCTCGCGCTGCTCGGTAGGGGTGTCGAGCGAGACGATCTGGTTCACGGGGTCGCCGACGAACCGGAACATCGAGAACGCGATGAGCCCAACCGCCACCATGACGGCGAACGACTGCGCGAGGCGGCGAAGCAGGAACGCGATCACGGGCCGGAGCCTTTGACGAGGACCAGGCTCTGCACCAGAACGGTCGCATGGGATCGCGCGCCCGCGTCTTCAACTCCCCCCCGAGGGGGGAAGCCGGAGCGCGAAGCGCTCCGGGAGGGGGTGACGGCGCCGCTCGGCGCCAAGTTCAAGGGTCCCGGCCCACGCCCGGCATCACCCCACCCCGGCCCTGCGGGCCGACCCTCCCCCTCGAGGGGAGGGTGAAGAGCCCCACCGCGCGCCGCTAGAGATGATCGCGCCTTCTCGCCGCTCACTCCTTCGTCGCCCAGTAGAACAGGAACTGGTCGTCGGCGCGCTGCACCACCTTCACCTTCTTGGAGACGCCCCAGGAGAGCGCCTGCTGGTGCAGCGGGATGTAGCCGACCTCCTTCACCTGGGCGATGTCGTAGGCCTGGGCGATCAGGTCGTCGCGCTTCTTGGCGTCGATCTCGCCCAGCACGGCGTCGGTGATCTTGTCGATCTCCGGGTTGCAGTAGCCGCCCAGGTTCGGCTCTCCCCGGCCCTTCCCCTGGTCGGTGCGGCAGCCATACATGTTGAACAGGATGTTCCAGCTGTCGAAGGAGCCGGGCGTCCAGCCCAGCAGGTAGAACGAGGTGTCGTAGCTCGGCGCCAGCACCTTGGCGAAGTACTTGGCCTTGGGCTGGGCGTTGAGGTTCACCTTGATCCCCACCTTCGCCAGCATGCCGACCACCGCCTGGCAGATCGCCTCGTCGGCGACGTAGCGGTCGTTCGGGCAGTCCATGCCCACCTCGAAGCCCTGCGGATAGCCGGCTTCGGCCAGCAGCTTCTTGGAGGCCTCGGGATCGTAGGGCAGGCGCTTGAACTCGCCGGCTCGGGAGAACAGCAGCGGCGAGATCATCAGCGCGGCGGGCTCGGAGAGACCGCGCATCACCTTGTCCTTGATCGTGGCGATGTCGATCGCCTGGTAGAAGGCGGTGCGCACCTTCACGTCCTTGAAGGGGTTCTTGCCCTTGACGTTCGAGTACTTCAGCTCGGGATTGCGCTGGTCGAAGCCGAGGAAGATCGTGCGCAGCTCCGGCCCGGCCAGCACCTGCGTCGTCGGGTTGGCGTTGACGCGGGCGATGTCCTGCACGGGCACGGGCTCGATCCAGTCCACCTCGCCGGACAGCAGCGCGGCGACGCGCGTCGAGTCCGAGCCGATGGGCGTGAAGATCACTTCCGTGAGATTGTGCTCAGGCTTGCCCCACCAGCCGGGGTTCGGCTTCCAGATCGTCTTCACGCCGGGCTGGTGGCTCTCCAGCTTGAAGGGCCCGGTGCCGTTGGCGTTCAGCGCGGCGAAGCTCGGCGTGGTGGCGGCGGCCGGCGTGGGCGCAGCGGCGTTGTTCGCCTCCGCCCACTTCTTGGACATGATGTACCAGGTGTCCCACTCGTAGTGCAGGATCGGGTTCGGCGTGGTCAGGACCACGTCGACCGTGTAGTCGTCCACCTTCACGAACTTGGCGTCGGCGGGAATGCGGGCGGTCAGGTTGGAGCCGGTGGCCCGGACGCGATCGGCCGAGAACAGCACGTCGTCGGCGGTGAAATCCTCGCCGTTCTGGAACTTCACGCCCTTGCGCAGGTAGAAGCGCCAGCGCAGCGGCTCGGCGATCTCCCAGCGCTCCGCGAGGCCGGGGATGATCTCCAGCTTGGGCCCACGCTTGGTCAGGCCCTCATAGACCGCGGCGTGCATGCCGAGCGTGAACGTCTCGTTCAGCGTGTAGGGATCGAGCGACTTGTAGTCCCCCTGGAAAGCGAAGCGGAATGTCTTGGCCTCCGCGATGCCGAATGAAGCCGCCGACAGCGCGATGGCTGCGGCCCATGCAATCCATTTCTTCCCAATCATGTTCAACCCGTCCCTCGTTTTCGTTCTGTTGGCCAGCGCGGCGAAAAGCCGAACGGGCATTCTTTCATGGAGCTTATCCAGCGCGTAGCGGCCGGGTCCAGCGCCAAACTCCGGCACCGGACCGCACCGGCTTCAGCGCGCGAGGCCGGCGACGAGATCGCGAATGAACGCCTCTCCCGCCTCGAATTCGGAGATCTCGATGTACTCGTCGGCCTGGTGCGCCTGCGCGATGTCGCCGGGGCCGCAGACCACGGACGACCAGCCGGCGTTCTGGAAGATGCCGGCTTCCGTGCCGTAGGAAACGACCCCGGTCCCGTTGTCCCCCGTGAGCCGGCGGGCGAGGCGTTCGGCCGCACCGTCCGTCTCTGGACGCAACGCCGGAACCTCGGCCCGATGCACGATGTCGATGCCTGAATGCGGGGCGATGGCCCGCATCTCCGGCTCGATCACGTCGCGCACATATGCCTCGAAGCGCGCCTTGTAGGCCCTGGGATCGTCCCCCGGTACGCCCCTGATATCGGTCACGAAGGTGCACTCGCCGGCCACGATGTTGGCGGCCGTGCCGCCCTGGATCACGCCGCAATGCAGCGTGGTGTAGGGCGGCTCGAAGGGATTGGCCGGATCGGCGGCGGCCTTGTTCTCGCGCAGCCGGTCGTCATGCCAGACCACGAGGCGGGCAGCGACCATGACTGCACTGACGCCCTGGTCGATACGGCTGGAGTGGACGGAGTGGCCGCGCACTGTGGTGAAGTAGGAGACCGAGCCCTTGTGGCCCGTCACCACCTTCATCCGCGTCGGCTCGCCCACGATCACGGCCGAGGGCGTCGGCACGGAGCGCAGCATGTCCTCGACGAGGATCGGCGCGCCCTGGCAGCCGACCTCTTCGTCATGGGACAGCGCGAGGTGGATGGGCCGGGCGAGATCGGCCGCCAGCATGGCTGGCACGGCGGCGAGGACGAGTGCGTCGAAGCCCTTCATGTCGCAGGCGCCGCGCCCGTAGAGGCGGCCGTGCCGCTCGGTCAACAGGAACGGCTCGCTCGTCCAGTCCTGCCCCGCTACGGGCACCACGTCGGTATGGCCCGAGAGCACGACGCCCCCCTCGACGTTCGGGCCGATGGTCGCGTGCAGGCTCGCCTTGTCGCCTCCGGCGTTGTGCACCAGCCGGCTCTCCACGCCGTGGGAGGACAGGTATTCCTGGATGAAGCCGATGCAGTCGAGGTTCGACCGGCTCGAGATGGTCGGAAATGCGATGAGGCGGGCGAGCATCTCGCGAGGCGAGAGGTTCATGGGGAACTCCGGAACAGGACGGCATGGTCGGCGGCGCAGACCGACGCGTCAAGCGCCCCTCGCGCCGCCCGTCGCGATGCAAGCGCCGGGCCGCGGCGCGTCCCGACCGGCACGCCCAAAGCGAGCGGCTGCGTTGACCGCGGGGCGCGCATCCGGTTTGCTGAACCGCACGGCCCATACGTACCAACCCTGCAGGTTCACCATGCCCATCATCAACAGCATCGCCGCCACCGCCGACGAGATCACCGCGTGGCGCCGCGACCTGCACACCCATCCCGAGCTCGACTACGACGTGCATCGGACGGCGGGCATCGTGGCGGAGAAGCTGCGGCAGTTCGGCTGCGACGAGGTGGTGACGGGCATCGGGCGCACCGGCGTGGTGGGCGTGATCAAGGGACGCCAGCCCGGCGGCGCGACCATCGGCCTGCGCGCCGACATGGACGCCCTGCCCATCATGGAGGCGACCGGAAAGCCCTACGCCTCGGCCAGCCCCGGCAAGATGCACGCCTGCGGCCATGACGGCCACACCGCCATGCTGCTCGGCGCGGCGCGCTACCTCGCCGACACCCGCAATTTCGCAGGGTCCGCGGTCGTGATCTTCCAGCCGGCGGAGGAAGGCGGCGGAGGCGGCAAGGCCATGGTCGAAGACGGCATGATGGATCGCTTCGGCGTCACCGAGGTCTACGGCATGCACAACATGCCCGGCATGCCGGTTGGCGCCTTCGGCATTCGGCCCGGCCCGATGCTGGCCGCAGCCGACCGCTTCACCATCGACATCGAGGGCCGGGGCGGGCACGCCGCGCATCCGCATGACGCCATCGACACCGTGGTGATGGGCTCGCAGATCGTGCAGGCGCTGCAGTCCATCGTCGGCCGCAACGTCGATCCGCTGCACTCCGCCGTCGTGTCGGTGACCGTGTTCCAGGCCGGAGAGGCCTTCAACGTGCTGCCGCAGACCGCGGTGCTGAAGGGCACCGTGCGCACCTTCGACCCCGCCGTGCAGGACATGATCCAGCGGCGCATGGAGGAGATCGTGGCCGGCGTCGCGTTGATGCATGGCGGCAAGGCGAAGCTCGACTATTTCCGCGGCTACCCCTCCACCCGCAACCACGAGGCCCAGACGGAGATCGCCGCGGCCGCGGCCTCGGACGTCTCGGGGACGGAGATGGTCAATCGCGGGCTGCAACCCGTCATGGGCGCGGAGGACTTCTCTTTCATGCTGGAGGCCCGTCCCGGCGCGTTCATCTTCGTCGGCAACGGCGACACCGCCGGGCTGCACCACCCCGCCTATGATTTCGACGACTCCGTCATCCCCGTTGGCGTCAGCTACTGGGCTCGCCTCGTCGAGAGCCGGCTCCCCGCCGCCTGAGGGCGCGGCGGCCGTCTTCCAGGCTGGCCGCCGCCGTTGCGGCTGGCCGTCCCATCCGCTAAGGCAGGCGGAGGGGCGGGGACGGGCCGATGACGAAAGAAGCAATGGCGTCGCGCGGGGTCGCATTGCTCGCGACGGCGCTCCCGGCGGTTCTCGCGGCCGGGTCTGCCGAGGCCGCCGAAGGCGTCGACGGCGCCAGCCTCGGCCCCCTTTGGGCGCTGCCTTTCGCCGGCATCCTGCTGTCGATTGCGCTCGGTCCGCTGCTCGCGCCCCATGCCTGGGAGCATCACCAGCCCAAGATCGCGGCCGCCTGGGGACTTCTCCTGCTGGTTCCCCTCGCCATCGCCAAGGGGCTCGGCGTCGCCGGCGGCGCGCTCGCCCATACGGCGCTGCTGGAGTATGTGCCCTTCCTCCTTCTCCTGCTCGCCCTGTTCACGACGGCGGGCGGCATCTTCATCGCCGGCAACCTGCACGGCTCGCCGGCGACGAACACCTCCATGCTGGCCATCGGCGCGCTGCTGGCGAGCGTCATCGGCACCACCGGGGCGTCGATGGTGATGATCCGGCCGATGCTGCGGGCCAACGACAATCGCCGCCACAACGTGCACGTCTTCGTATTCTTCATTTTCCTGGTCTCGAACATCGGCGGCGCGCTGACGCCGCTGGGCGATCCCCCGTTGTTCCTGGGCTTCCTGCGCGGCGTCGACTTCTTCTGGACGACCACGCATCTGGCGGCGGAGACGCTGTTCTGCGCGGTCATCCTGCTCGCCGTCTTCTTCGGCCTGGACAGCTTCATCTACCGTAGCGAGAGCGCGCTGCCGGATCCCACCCCCGACAGGCGCGTGCGCATCCGCGGCGTGTCGAACCTCGCGCTGATCGGCGTGATCATCGCGGCGATCCTGGTCAGCGCCACCTGGAAGCCAGGGGTGGCTTTCCATGTCTTCGGCGTCGAGGTCGAGCTGCAGAACGTGCTGCGCGACGCCTGCTTCGTGGCGGTGACCTTCGTCTCCCTCGCCACCACCAAGGCGGCCTACCGCGAGGCCAACGGCTTCAGCTGGGGGCCGATCAAGGAGGTCGCGGTGCTGTTCGCGGCGATCTTCACCACCATGATCCCGGTCCTGGCCATGCTGCGCGCCGGGGCGGATGGGGCGTTCGCGCCGCTGGTGGCGCTGGTCACGCACCCCGGCGGCGGCGACAACACCGTCGCCTATTTCTGGCTGAGCGGGCTGCTCTCGTCCTTCCTCGACAACGCGCCGACCTACCTCGTCTTCTTCGAGCTCGCGGGCTCCGACGCGCAGCACCTCATGACGGACGGCGCGCTGACGCTCGCCGCCATCTCCTGCGGGGCGGTGTTCATGGGCGCCAACAGCTACATCGGAAACGCCCCGAACTTCATGGTCTACGCCATCGCCCGCTCGGGCGGCGTGAAGATGCCGAGCTTCTTCGGCTACATGCTGTGGTCGGGCGGCATCCTCGTGCCGCTCTTCGTGCTGGTGACGCTGGTGTTCTTCCGCTGAGGCCGGGGCTCAGCTCACGAGCCCGGCCAGCATGCGGCGGATGGCGGCGAGCTGGTGGGCGAGGCCGGGATTGACGGGGTCGAACACGCCGTCCAGCGCCGCGGTGCCGATGGTGAAGCCGGCCGCGCCGGCCTCGACCACGCTCTCGATGCGCTCCGCCCCGTCGATCGAGCCCGCCACGATCACCGGCTTGCCGGCGGCGGCGCAGACCTGCTTCATCAGCGTGGGCACATCCCCCGCGAAGCGGTAGGCCAGAAGGTCGAGGCCGTGCACGCCCTGCAGCGCCGCGATGCGCCGGGCGCTCGCCACAATGTCCTCCGCCGGCCCCTCGAGCACGCTGGGATGGCCGGTGATGCGGCCGGGAAAAGGGTAGTATCGCAGCGCCGAGCCGGCGATGACCGGGAGCACGGCGTCGGGCCGCACGCCGCCCATCAGGACGTTGACGCCGAGGTCGAGCGCCGCCCGGGCGGAGGCCACCTCGCTCGCTTCGTCGAGGCTGACGACCTCCAGATAGGCGGTCGCCCCAGCGGCGCGGATGCGCCGCGACAGCTCCCGCAGCACCTCCAGCGGCTGCCCGACATCCTTGAAGCCGATGTGCCGGACGCCGGAGGCGATCACCTCCGGGAGCAGATCGAGCGCGTTTTCGACCGTGCTGTCATTGTGCGTGAGCATGAAGATGAAGTCGGGCGCGGCCCGCTGTGGCCGGGTGAACGCCGCCGCCTGCTCGAACGCGACGCGCAGGCTGGCGGGATCGGCGATCCCCTTGCCCGCGATGTCGAACGCCGTGCCGTGGTCCACGCTGGTGCGCACGAAGGGCAGCCCGACGGTGATGTTCACGCCCTCGTCGATCCCCATGTACTTCACGGGAATAAGGCCCTGGTCGTGGTACTGGGCCACCACCACGTCGAACTCGCCGCGCCGCGCGCGCATGAACACGGTGTCCGGCGGATGCGGCCCGCTCGCGTCGATGCCCTGCTCGCGTGCGGCCTGCACGGCGGGCGCGATGACGTCGAGGTCCTCGCGCCCGAACATGCCGCCCTCGCCCGCATGCGGGTTCAGCCCAGCCACCGCCACGCGTGGCCGCGCGATGCCGAAGCGGCGGCAGGCCTGGTCGGCCAGCCAGATGGCGCGCGCCTCGTTCTCCGGCGTGACCATGGCGATCGCTTCGGAGAGCGGCACGTGCACGGACACCAGCAGCACGCGCAGTTCGTGGTTCGCCAGCATCATCGCGAAGTCGTGGGTTCCGGACTTGTCGGCCAGGATCTCGGTGTGACCGGGATAGGAAATGCCCGCCGCCTTCAGCGCCTCCTTGTTGATGGGCGCGGTGACGACGGCGCGGATCGCGCCGGCGTTGGCGAGATCAATGGCGCGGATGATGGCGTCGTAGGCGGCCTGGCCGGCCCGTGCGTCGACCCGACCCAGCGGCAGGTCGTCCGGGAGACTGCTCGTCTCGATCACCTCGATCGTGCCGGATCGGCCCCGCCAGGACGCCGGATCGGGAATGGGCGTCACCGCGAGGCCAAGCCCTCGGGCCGCCACGCCCCGACGCAGTGCGCCAGCGTCGCCGATGACGAGCGCGGGCTCTGACAAGCCCTGGGCGAAGAGCGCGGCGATGATCTCCGGGCCGATGCCTGCGGCGTCGCCCATGGTGATGGCGATGGGTTTCACGATGAGCCTCCCGCGCTGGAGGCCGAGCGGCCCCGCCCTATTCGTCCTCGCCGAAGCGATTGTCGACGAGCGCCTGCAGCGCGTCCAGCGCCTGCGTGGCGTCGTCGCCGACGGCGGTCACGGTGATGGTGGTGCCCTGCGCCGCGCCCAGCGTCAGGATGCCCATGATGGAGGTGCCGCCCACGGTCTCGCCACAGCGCGTCACCTGGATCGCGGCCTCGAAATTCTCGGCGCACTGCACGAACTTCGCGGTGGCGCGGGCGTGCAGGCCCTTCCTGTTGATGATCGAAAGCTCACGGACGAGGGCCCCTTCCGGAATAGGGGCCGGCGGGCAGGGCTGGTCGTCGCTACTGTCATCCAAGGTGGCCACGTCGCTCATTTCCCGGCCAGAACCCGGCTCGCCACATTGATGTATTTGCGCCCGGCGTCCTGCGCCTGCACAACCGCCCGGTCGAGGTCGCACTCGCCCCGCACGCTCGCCAGCTTGATGAGCATGGGGAGGTTGATGCCGGCGACCACCTCGGTCTTGCCGCCATTCATCACCGATATCGCGAGGTTGGAGGGCGTGCCGCCGAACATGTCGGTCAGGATGACCACGCCGTCGCCCGTGTCGACGCGCTGGACTGCGGCGACGATATCGCTTCGCCTCTGCTCCATGTCGTCTTCGGGGCCGATGGTGATCGTCTCGACCTGTTGCTGCGGGCCCACGACGTGCTCCATGGCGGCGCGAAACTCGATCGCGAGCCGCCCGTGCGTCACGAGCACCATTCCGATCATCAAGACCACTCTCCAGCGCGCGATACGCGCACGAAGCCCTCATTTTGTGCGATGCGGCGGGAAGTGCAACCCCCTATAACGCGGGTGGCCCTATTCCGGTTCCATCACGCTGGAAGGATCATCGGGATGCTCGAGGACGAAGAGCACCCGTTCCGCGTCGTCCGGCGCCGCAACCATGCGCCGGACGCTCACCCCCGCCAGATTTGAGTACAATTGATCGCGAAGGGGCAGCCTGTCGAGGGGGGGAGCGCCACAATCCACCACGAGGCGAATCACCGCCGCAGCCGCATGGTCCATGGCGACGATGCCGACGCCCCGCACTTCCATGCGGCCGGCGATGGCGGGATGGGGCCGCGCCACGACCCGCCCGTGCTCGGCGGCGAGCAGCACCCTGTCGTCCGCGATCAGGCGGGCGAACAAGCCTTTCGCCTGCGCCGCCTCCAGCAGGCGGCGGACCAGCGTCGACTTTCCGGCGCCCGATTCGCCGCGCACGAGAACGCCGGCCTCGCCCACCAGGACGGCGCTGGCGTGCAGCCCCCGGCCCGGGTTCACGCGGCGGCCGCGGGCAGGCGCACCACGAAGCGTGCGCCCAGGCAGTGCCTCCGACCCTCTTTATCGGGCGGACCAAGGCGGTTCTCGGCCCAGATGCGGCCCCGATGAGCCCCGACGATCTGGCGCGAGATGGAAAGGCCGAGCCCCGAATTCTGGCCGAAGCCCTGCTCCGGCCGGTCGGTGTAGAAGCGCTCGAAGATGCGCTCGATGGCGTGCGGCGGAACGCCCGGCCCGTCGTCCTCGACTGCGATCTCGATCTCGCCCAGCGTGCGGCGCAAGGAGACCCGCACCTCGCCGCCGATCTGGGAAAAGGACCTCGCATTCTCGACGAGGTTGCTGATCACCTGCCCCAGGCGGGAATCATGGCCAATGACAAGATAGGCGTCCCGGCCGCGGGGATCCCGCGCGATGTCGAGCAGGATGCGGACCTTGTCGTCCCGCCGGACCTCGTTGGCGACGGACGACACCGTCTCCAGCAGGCGCACCATGTCGACGGGCTCGCTGTCGGCGCGGGCGAGCTCGGCGTCCAGGCGCGACGCGTCGGAGATGTCGCTGATCAGCCGGTCGAGGCGCTTCACGTCGTGCTGGATCACGCCCAGCAACCGGGCGCGGCTCTCGTCCGAGCGGGCGAGCGGCATGGTTTCGACGGCGCTGCGAAGCGAGGTGAGCGGGTTCTTCAGCTCATGGGCGACGTCAGCCGCGAAGCTCTCGATGGCTTCGATCCGGTCGTAGAGGGCGCGCGTCATCTCGCGCAGAGACCCCGAAAGGTGGCCGATTTCGTCGGACCGGTCGGTGAAATCGGGGATCTCCTCGCGCGCCTTGGCCCCACGCCGGACTCGTTCGGCCGCCGCCGAGAGCCGGCGGATCGGCCCCGCGATCGTGCCGGCGAACCCGACGGACAGCACGACCATCGCGCCCGCCGCCACGAGGAAGATGCGCAGGATGGCCCAGCGCTCCGTGGCGATGATGCCGTCGATGTCGCCGCCCTGCGTCGACAGCAGCAGCGCGCCGCGCACCGCCCTGAACCTCTGGATCGGCACGGCCACCGAGACGATTGTGTCGCCATTGGCGTTGACGCGGACCACGCTGGCGGGCGAGCCGGCGAGCGCGCGCATCACCTCCGGCATGGCGCGCCCGTTCGCCGAGCTGGCATCCTCGCTGAAGGTCACGCCGGTCTTGCCGAAGCTGCGCTTCACGGAGTTCCAGGTCCGCTCGATGACGGTGTTCTCCTCCGGCGCGGGAGGCGGCAGGTCGAAGCGAAGGATGTCGCCACGCGAATACAGCGAGCGGCTGTCGATCAGAAGGAAGCCGTCCCGGTCGAAGACGCGGGCCCGGGTGCGCGTGGGCGTCACCAGCCGGCGCAGCAGCGGCGCGACGCGCTCGGGGTTGATGGAGAACTCCAGAACGCTGTCATCGCCCATGCCGACGCTCTCGCCGGCCTGGAGCTGCAGCAGCTTGTCGGGATCGATGGTGATGCTGTCGGTGTCGGCCGTGGCCGAGGCGGCGACGGCGCCGGCGATGATCTCGCCCTGCGTCAGCAGGCTCTGCACCCGCGCGTCGATCAGGCCCTCACGAAACTGGTTGAGGTAGAGGAACCCCAGCAGCAGCGCGACAAGGCCCGCCAGGTTCAGCACCACGATGCGGCGCACGAGACTGGAGGAGGCGCGCTGGACGGCGAGGCGCGTCAGCGCCCGGATGCGGTCGCGCACCGGACGGCTGCGGGGCTTGCCCGCATCCGTCTCGACCCTCGCCAGTCCCTGCCCGATTTCCGCCGTCATGAACGACCGCACATTCCGCGGCGCGCGGATCCCTTCCGGACCGCTCGCCGCCGAGGCATCCCCTCGCGCCCCGGCCCGCTCAGGCTTCCCTGAACCGGTAGCCGACGCCATAGAGCGTCTCGATCATTTCGAAATCGTCGTCAACCGCCTTGAACTTCTTGCGCAGGCGCTTGATGTGGCTGTCGATGGTCCTGTCGTCGACATAGACCTGATCGTCATAGGCGGCATCCATCAGGGCGTTGCGGCTCTTCACCACGCCCGGGCGCATGGCGAGGGCCTGCAGGATCAGGAACTCCGTGACGGTGAGCGTCACCGGCTCGCCCTTCCAGGTGCAGGTGTGCCGCTCGGGATCCATCTTCAGAAGGCCGCGCTCCAGGACCTTGGCGTCGCCCTCCTTGGGGGCGGTGGCTTCCTTCGGGCTGAACCGGCGCAGCACGGCCTTGACGCGCTCGACCAGCAGGCGCTGGGAGAACGGCTTCCGGATGAAGTCGTCCGCGCCCATCTTGAGCCCGAACAGCTCGTCGATCTCCTCGTCCTTGCTGGTGAGGAAGATGACCGGCAGGTCCGATTTCTGCCGCAGACGGCGCAGAAGCTCCATGCCGTCCATGCGCGGCATCTTGATGTCGAAGATGGCGAGGTCGGGAGGGTTCTGCTTCAACCCGTCGAGAGCGGTCGCGCCGTCGTTATAGGTCTGGATGCGGTAGCCTTCCGCCTCGAGCGCGATCGAGACGGACGTCAGGATGTTGCGGTCGTCATCCACCAGGGCAATCGTCGGCATCATCAATCTCGTTCAAACGGTGGCTCTGCAGGCCGGGGATCGGCAGGCGTCGAATTCAGGGGGTTCGGCCTCTCTCGTGCAAGAGGGCCGGTGCGACGGAGCGCCGCGCATGAAGCGGGCGGACGCTCGCCGCCAAGCAAGGCAACATGATGACGCGAAGCTGACCGCACTGCGCCCTCCATCAGGCCGCATGTTGATCAATGTAACGGCATTGGCGATATTTAGCCATGCCGACGCAGCCCGGGGCGAGCTTTTCGGCGGGTTCCCGGCCGACCGTCCTTCACCAAGCTCTCCGGAACAGTTCCCATGTCCAGCGACAACGCCGCGAACGCTCCATTCGATCCGAAAGCGGAGGCGAGGCGGCTCACACGGGCCAGCCGGTTCGCCAGCCTCGGGACGCTCGATCCCCAGGGCCGGCCCTATGTCTCGCTCGTCTCCACCGCGACGGACGTCGACGGGTCGCCCCTCATCCTGATCTCGCGGCTGGCGCTGCATACCCGCAACCTCGAGGCCCATCCGGCCGCCTCGCTGCTCTTCGCGCAGGTTGGCGCGGGAGACCCGATGGTGCACCCCCGCATCAGCCTGCAGGGCGAGGCCGCGCGGCTGGAGCCGGGGAGCCCTGATGGCGAGCGCGCCAGGCGGCGGTTTCTGGCCCGCCACCCCGACGCGGCGTTCTACGCCGGCTTCGCCGACTTCTCGTTCTGGAGGATTGCCTCAGAGGGCGCCCACCTCGTCGCCGGCTTCGGCCGCATCGTCGACCTCTCGACGGAGGACCTCGTTCTCCCCCGGGAGATCTCGCAAGGCGTTGCGGAGATGGAGGCGGAGGCTGTCGCACACGTCAACGAGGACCACAAGGAAACCGTCGCGCTCTACGCCACGCACCTGCTCGGCCGCGCTCCCGGCGACTGGACGATCACCGGCGTCGACCCCGAAGGCTGCGACCTGGCGATGGGGGACGACACCGCCCGCCTGCTTTTTCCCAAAGTGGTGAAGACGCCGGGCGAGCTGCGCAGCGCGTTTCGCCAGCTTGCGGAAGCCGCGAGAGCCAAGCTTTGACGCCACTTGAAACGGTTGAAGAAGCAAGCACAAGCGGCGCTGCGCCGAGTTGATCGTTAACGACGTCGTGGAATGTCTTGTTCCACGGGGTCTCACCGGCTGTATTCGTCCAAAGACTCGCCTTGAAGTCGCGCATCTCCTTGAGTAGCGTCGCGCGGTCGCCTTGGACCGTCCCTCGCGGAACCATCGGCACGGTCACGTCTTTGTTTGCAGGGCGCGCGGTTTTCGCCGCGCAGGGCTCGGCGGCAGCCGCAATCACCAGGCGCGCAACGGCGCCGGCAGGGAGATCCAGCAGTGGACACAATCGGTCAGTTCAACGCCTCGCACGGCGCCGAAGCCTTCGGCTTCAAGGGTCTCTCCCGGGTCTACTACAATCTGGAGGCGCCCCGGCTCTACGAGGAGGCGCTGACCCGCGGCGAGGCGGTGCTGGCCAGGGGCGGCGCGCTGGTGGCCGAGACCGGAGCGCATACCGGCCGCTCGCCCAAGGACAAGTTCGTGGTCCGCGACGAGCAGACGGAGGCCAATGTCTGGTGGGACAACAATGGCGCGATCTCGCGCCAGCAGTTCGATGCGCTCCTGGCGGACTTCCTGAAGCACGCCGAAGGCAAGGAGCTGTTCGCGCAGGATCTGCATGGCGGGGCCGACCAGCAGTTCCGCGTCCGCACGCGCGTCTTCACCGAATACGCCTGGCACTCGCTCTTCATTCGCAACCTGCTGATCCGCCCGGATGCGCGCGAGCTCGCCGGCTTCGTCCCCGAACTCACGATCGTCGACCTGCCCTCCTTCAAGGCGGATCCGGCTCGTCATGGCTGCCGCAGCGAGACGGTCATCGCCTGCGACTTCGACCGCAAGATCGTGCTGATCGGCGGCACCTCCTATGCCGGCGAGATGAAGAAGTCGGTGTTCACCTACCTCAACTACATCCTGCCCGTGAAGAACGTGATGCCGATGCACTGCTCGGCCAACTCCGGCAGCCGCAACGATGTGGCGGTGTTCTTCGGCCTGTCCGGCACCGGCAAGACCACCCTCTCCGCCGACCCGAACCGCACCCTGATCGGCGACGACGAGCATGGCTGGGGCCCCGGCGGCGTGTTCAATTTCGAGGGCGGCTGCTACGCCAAGGCGATCAAGCTCTCCCGCGAGGCTGAGCCCGAGATCTACGCCACCACCGAGCGTTTCGGCACGGTGATGGAGAACGTGGTTCTCGACCACCTCACCCGCACGCCCGACTTCGACGACGGCTCGCGCACCGAGAACACCCGCGTCGCCTATCCGCTCGATTTCATCCCGAACGCCTCGGAGAGCGGCCGGGCCGGCGTGCCGAAGAACATCGTGATGCTGACCTGCGACGCCTTCGGCGTGCTGCCGCCCATCGCCAAGCTCACCGCGGCCCAGGCGATGTACCACTTCCTGTCCGGCTACACCGCCAAGGTCGCCGGCACGGAAAAGGGCGTGACCGACCCGCAGGCCACGTTCTCCACCTGCTTCGGCGCGCCCTTCATGCCGCGCCATCCCTCCGTCTACGGCAACCTGCTGCGCGACCTCATCGGCAAGCACGGCGTCGACTGCTGGCTGGTCAACACCGGCTGGACGGGCGGCAAGCACGGCGTCGGCCGCCGCATGCCGATCCGCGTGACGCGCCGACTGCTCACGGCGGCGCTGGACGGCTCGCTCAACCGGGCCGACTTCCGCACCGACCCCTATTTCGGCTTCGCGGTGCCGACCTCGGTGCCGGGCGTCGAGCCGCACATCCTTTATCCCGTGAAAACCTGGGCCAACAAGGCGGAGTTCGCGGAGACCGCGAAGAAGCTCGTCGGCATGTTCCGCGAGAACTTTTCGAAGTTCGAGAGCCACGTCGACGCCGACGTCCGCGCCGCAGCGCCCGCGAGCCAGCTCGCGGCGGAGTAGGGCCCACGGACATCCCAAGGCCGCGGAGCGATCCGCGGCCGCTGCCGGCCGACGAACTCCCGCTCAGCCGATCAGCCGCTCGCCGAAGCGGGCCACTGGCGTCCCCGCGAAGTCGGAACGGAAGGAGAGGAGCGTCCCGGCGACCTTCCGGCCGGTGCGGTCCGTGGTGAGCGAGGTCACGTAGACCGTCTTGAGGTCCGGCCCCCCGAAGCACGGCATGGTCGGCGAGGGTACGGGCAGCTTGATCTTGCGGTCGATCTCGCCCGTCGGCGTGATGCGGTTGAGGCAGCCGGCGGAGACCCCGGCGGAGAGGTAGTTTCCCTGCCCGTCGCCCGCCGCGCCATCGGGCCGGCCGTCTTCCTCCTCCAGGCCGATGAGCCGGCGCTGGTTGGAGATGCCGCCCGTCGCGAGGTCGTAGTCGAAGGCCTGCACATATTTCCCGCGGCTGTCGGAGTGGAACATGGTCCTGCCGTCCGCCGACCATGCGAGGCCGTTGGAGACGATGAGCCCGTCCAGCATCTTGGTGCAGGTCCCGTCCGGATCTACCCGATAGAGCGAGGCGACGGGCTTCTTGTCCGGCCCGTCATCCATGCTGCCGACCCAGAAGCGCCCGTCGGGCGCGACCTTGCCGTCATTGTAGCGATTGCCGGGCAGGTGCGCCTCGGGATGCACGATGAACTCGAACGTGCCGGTGCCGAAGTCGAAGAAGTGGATGCCGTGCTTCAGCGCCACGATGGCGCGGCCGTCGAGCCCGATGCCGAAGCTGCCGATGGCGCTGGGCATATCCCAGCGGGAGAGTTTCTCCGTCAAGGGGTCGTAGCGGAACAGGGCCGGGGCCATGATGTCGACGAAGTAGAGCGCCTGCTCCTGGACGTGCCAGAACGCGCCCTCGCCGACGCCGAGCGGAACATCGATGAGCAGGCGGGTCTCGGGCTGGTCGATGCGCATGGGGGTTCCTTCCCGGGACTGCTTGTCGGCCTGAATGGCCGTCCTGTTCCCCGCCTTTCTCGACCATGGCCGGAAGACTGGCAAGACGAGCGGGCGCTCAAGAGGCGCTCTTGACGTCGTCGATATTTGATATATCAAATCCACTCCTAAGCGCAACGCCGCCTCAGACGGCCGTCCGCAGGGAGCAGTGACGTGAGCACACGGCTCGAGCCGGTGGATCCCGCCTACCTCAAGGGCCTGCGCGAGCATGTCCACGAGCACCTGCGGCGCGCCATCGTCCAGGGCGAGATCCCCTCCGGCACCGTGCTGAACGAGCGCCAGGTGGCCGAGCAGCTTGGGGTCTCCACCACTCCGCTCAAGGAAGCACTGCGCCGATTGGAGGGCGAAGGCCTCGTCGTGACCGAGCCTCGCCGCGGCATCCGGGTCACCTTCGACGCCGCTCAGGCCGAGGAGATGGCGCTTGCCCGAGCCGCCCTCGAAGGCATGATCGCCCGCGTCACCGCCGAGCGCATCGACGATGACGGCGCGGCGAAGCTCGCCGCCATCGTGGCCGAGATGACGCAGGCGACGCAGGCCGGCGAGACGGACCGGCTGATCGCGCTGAACGAAAGCTTCCACGACGCCATCCACGAGATCTCCGGCTGCCGCTATCTCCAGCGCATTCTGGTGGGGCAGCGCGTTTACGTGCACACCGCCCGGCAGTTCATCCTGAGCGAGCCCGCCGAGCGCGTGCGTGCGCTGGCCGAGCACCGCGCCGTTTTCGAGGCGCTGGCCCGGCGCGATCCCGATGCCGCCGAACGCTGCATGCGCGACCACGTCGTGCGCTCCGGCCGGCACCATGTCGAGACCGCGTTCCGCAACAGGCCGGCTCCTCTCCCCTCCCTTTCCCTCGCCGAGCGGGCGTCCGCGCGGACGCCATCATTGACGGAGCAGCTTTCATGACGATTCAGAAGGTTCGGGCCGCCCTTTCCGGCATCTCCGGCGTCCATGTGACGCCCTACACCGCCAGTGGCGCGGTGGACCGCGCCTTGCTGACGCGCGTGATCGACCGGATCGCCGTCGCCGGCATCCACAACATCGTCTCGGCCGGAAACACCGGCGAGTTCTACGCACTGACGCCGGACGAGGTGCGCTCCGTGCACGACGGCGCCATCGAGGCGAACGCCGGGCGCTCGCTCCTCACTGCGGGCGTCGGCCGCTCGCTGAAGGAGGCCATCGAGCTCGGCCGCCGCGCCAAGGACAACGGCGCGGACGCGCTGATGGCGCACCAGCCGCTGGATCCCTTTGCCGCGCCCCAGGCGCAGGCGGCCTACTTCAAGGCCATCGCCGACGGTGTCGACCTGCCGCTCGTCGCCTATGTCCGCTCCGACGCCATGAGCCTCACCGACATCTTGGGCGTCGCCAACCATCCCAACGTGGCCGGCGTGAAGTTCGCCACCACCAACCTCATGCTGCTCTCCGAGTGCATCCGCTCCAGCACGGCGGCGACGGGCCTGTGGGTCTGCGGCCTCGCCGAGGGCTGGGCCGCGCCCTTCTACGCCGTCGGCGCGCGCGGCTTCACGTCGGGTCTCGTCAACGTCGATCCCGCCCGCTCGCTGGCGATTCACGCGGCGCTGGAATCCGGCTATTTCGACCGCGTGCGCGATCTCGTCGCCACCATCGCCACCTTCGAGACGATGCGCACCCGCTTCGGCAACGGCGCGAACGTGACGGTGGTGAAGGAGGCCATGGAGATGATCGGCTTCCCCGTCGGCCCCGTGCGCCTGCCCGGCTTGCCTGCGCTCGACGACCAGGACCGCGCCAAGCTCGGCGACGTCCTGCGGAGCTGGGGCCTGCTGCCGAGCCGCGCCGCGGCGGAGTGAGCATTGGCCTAGCCAGAGGAGTCCAACAAAGGTCCTCATGCTGAGGAAGCCCCGGACCTGTCCGGGGCCGTCTCGAAGCACCGCGAGGGAGCCGGCGCGCCACCTCATTCTGCCGCACGAACTTCGCTCCACACATCTGCCGTCCTTCGAGACGCAGGCCGAAGCCGGCCCGCTCCTCAGGATGAGGGCCATGGTGGTATGCTCCGTTGACCTGAGAAACAAACCAACAAGCCCACCGGAAACGCTCCCATGACCCGCAAGACGCCCGAGACCCTTCGCAGCCACCGCTGGTTCGGCGCGACCGATTTGCGCTCCTTCGGGCATCGCTCGCGGGCGCTGCAGATGGGCTATCGCTACGAAGACTTTATGGGCAAGCCGGTCATCGGCATCGTGAACACCTGGTCGGACATCAACCCCTGCCACACCCATTTGCGGGTGCGCGCGGAGGAGGTGAAGCGCGGCGTCTGGCAGGCTGGCGGCTTTCCCATCGAGCTGCCAGCGATCTCGCTGTCGGAGAGCTTCGTCAAGCCGACGACCATGCTCTATCGCAACATGCTGGCCATGGAGGCGGAGGAGTTGCTGCGCTCCCACCCGGTCGACGGCGCCGTGCTGCTGGGCGGCTGCGACAAGACCACGCCCGGCCTGCTGATGGGCGCCATCAGCATGAACATCCCCGCCGTGTTCATGCCGGCGGGCGCGATGCTGCGCGGCAACTGGGGCGGCAAGGTGCTGGGCTCGGGCTCCGACGTCTGGAAGTTCTGGGCGGAGAAGGAGGCCGGCCGCATCACCGAGAAGGACTGGCGCGAGATGGAGAGCGGCATCGCCCGCTCCTTCGGCACGTGCATGACGATGGGCACGGCTTCAACCATGGCGGGCATCGTCGAGGCGATGGGAATGATGCTGCCGGGCGCAGGCTCCATTCCCGCCGCGGACAGCGGCCACTCGCGCATGGCGACGGAGTGCGGCGTGCGCATCGTCGACATGGTCTGGGAGGACCTGACGCCGAAGCAGATCCTCACCGCCGACAGCTTCCATAACGCCATCGTGGCGCTAATGGCGATGGCGGGCTCCACCAACGGCATCATCCACGTGCTCGCCATGGCGCGCCGCGCCGGCGTGAACCTGACGCTGGACGATTTCGAGCGGCTGTCGAACGAGGTCGGCGTGATCGCCAATCTGCGCCCGTCCGGCGAGTTCCTGATGGAGGACTTCCACTATGCCGGCGGCTTCGCGGCCTTCTTCAAGACCCTCGCGCCGCACCTGAAGAACGACGCGCTGACGGTGACCGGCAAGTCTATCGGCGCAAACTTCGCCGAGGCGAAGGTGTGGAACGCGGACGTCATCCGCCCGCTCGACAACCCCATCGCCAAGGGCGGCGGCATCGCCGTGCTGCGCGGCAACATCGCGCCCGACGGCTGCATCATCAAGCCGACCGCGGCCGAGCCGCGCCTGCTCAAGCACACCGGCCCCGCGCTCGTGTTCGACAGCTACGACGCCATGTCCAAGGCGGTGAACGACGAGACGCTGGACTGCTCGCCGGACACGGTGATGGTGCTGCGCAACGCTGGCCCTGTCGGCGGCCCCGGCATGCCGGAATGGGGCATGCTGCCCATCCCGAAGAAACTGCTGAAGCAGGGCGTGCGCGACCTCGTGCGCATCTCCGACGCCCGCATGAGCGGCACCAGTTACGGCGCGTGCGTGCTGCACGTCGCGCCCGAGGCCTATGTCGGAGGCCCCCTCGCCGCCGTGCGCAACGGCGACATGATCTCCATCGACGTCGCGGCGCGCACCATCCGGCTCGAAATCTCCGACGAGGAGCTGAAGGCCCGCCTCGCCGCCTATGTCCCGAAGAAGCGGCCGGAGCAGCGCGGCTATGTCCGGCTGCACGCCGACCACGTCACCCAGGCCGACCAGGGCTGCGACTACGACTTCCTGGAGGGCACGGAGCCCCTGCCGGAGCCGGAGATCCACTAGCCTGGCAGTCTCGTCCGACAACCCTCTCCCGCGAAGCGGGGGAGGGCCGGGAGGGGGCGGCGCATGAAAGGGTGCTCAGGAGCGATCGGGCCCTGATTGAGCCTGCCCTCCTGCGGCAAGAGCCCCTCTGGCCGCTTCGCGGCCATCTCCCCCGCTGCGCGGGAGAGAGTCGCACGGCTTCGCCGTCGCTTCTCCCGCGGTGGGAAGGCTCCGCTCACATCTCCAGGTCGAACACCAGGATCCCGGCCACGCCGCCTTCCGCGACGGACACCAGCGCCGCGCCGGCTTTCTGGTGCTCGGGATGCGGCAGGTAGGCGTCCCGCGCGGCGGCGTCGGTGAAGTCCACCACGAAGCCGTGGGTGAAGCCTTGGCCGAGCCCTTCCGGGCTGACATTCGGGCCGAGCTTCACGTCGAGGATGCCGGGAACGACGCCCTTCAGCGCCGCGACGCCGTCGAGCGCGGACTGGACGGCTGCGGGAGAAGCGCCCCCGGCGGGGCGCAGCAGCACGACGTGGCGGATCATGACGAAGCCCTTCCCCTGAGCGCCTTGAGGTCGCCGACGGTGACGAACCGGGCGGGCGCATCCTCCACGACGGCGTCCATCGGCGCGAGCGCCGGAATGAAATAGTTGTCGGTCGCGTCGTCGTTGACGAGCGACACCTCGCCGCCCAGCACCGTGCCGCCCTCCGCCCAGAAGGCGTGCGCGACGTAGGGCTCCAGCACGATGCTCTCGCCCGGCTCCAGCACCACGCGGCCGCGCGGCGGGACGACGATCTCCTCGACGTCCTTCACCACCGTTACGGGCAGGCCCGTGGGCTCGCCGAGATCGTCGACGCCGATCAGCTCGACGACGAAGCTGGCCCCGCCCCGGTTCACGATGTCCTCGGTCTTGACCACGTGATAATGGTGCGGCGTGCGCTGGCCGTCGTGCGCGATCAGCCATTTCTCCGCATAGAGCCGCCCGCCGCCGGTCTTGAGATCCGCCGCCGGACCCATGCGGGAGGTGAACACCACCAGCCCATCGGTGGCAAAACGCCCGGAGCCGAACTCCACGACGTTCCAGCCGAGCCCTCCCGCGATCATCCGGTCGAGGGCGTCGGGATGGCGCAGCGCCTCCTCGGGCGACCAGGTGGCGAAGCCCGGCAGGGCCGCGCCGTAGCGGGCGCACACCTCCAGCGCATCCGCGATGGCGTGGTCGATGAAGGAGCGAAGCATCAGGCGGTCTCCCTTTGGCGCAGATTGGTCTCGGCGGGCAGGGGATCCCATCCGCGCACCAGGTCGGCCCCCTTCTCGCCGATCATGATAGTGGGGGCGTTGGTGTTCGAGGACACCAGCAGCGGCATGACGGAGCTGTCGCAGACGCGCAGGCCCTCGATGCCGCGCACCTTCAGGTCCGGCGTGACCACGGCCATGGCGTCCGTGCCCATCTTGCAGGTTCCAACGGGATGGTGGTCGGTCTTGCAGGTCGCGTGGGCGAACGCTGCGAGGTCCTCCTCGGACTTCACGTCCGGCCCCGGCAGGCGCTCGGCGAGGATGAACGGCTCCAGCGCCTTCTGGTGCATGATCTCGCGCCCCATGCGCAGCCCGTCCAGCGCCACCGCGCGGTCATAGGGGTCGGCCCAGTAGTTGGGATCGATCAGCGGCGCGGCGGCGGGATCGGCGCTGGCGAGGCGAACGGAGCCGCGCGAGCGCGGGCGCAGGAACGCCGTGTTCAAAGTGACGCCGGCGTTCTTCAGCCGCGCGACGCCGGCCTCGATTCCCGAGCCCAAGCCGAGATGGAACTGGATATCCGGCGAGCTGGCCGCCTTGTCGGCATACCAGAAGCCGCCCGTCTCGAAGAGCGTGGAGGCCACCGGCCCCTTGCGGAAGGCGAGGTACTGCATGCCGGCCCAGATCGTGCGATCGAGCCGGGCGACGCCGTCATAGGTGTGGTCCCCCGTGCACTCGCAGATCACGTAGAGATCGAGGTGGTCCTGCAGGTTCGAGCCGACGCCCGGAAGGTCATGCGCGACGCCGACGCCGACCTCCCTGAGGTGATCGGCCGGGCCGATGCCGGAGAGCTGCAGCAGCCGCGGCGAGCCGATGGCTCCCGATGAGAGCAGCACCTCCCGGCCCGCATGGATGCGGGTCGGCCCGGTCGCGCCGGCGATCTCCACGCCTGTGGCGCGGCCATGCTCCACCACGATCCGCGTCACGGCCGAGACCGGCATCACGGTGAGGTTGCGCCGGTTCTTCGCGGGACGCAGATAGGCGACGGCGGCCGAGGACCGGCGGGCGTTGCGCACCGTCACCTGGTAGTGCCCGATGCCGTCCTGCTTCGCGCCGTTGAAATCGGGATTGTAGGGGATGCCGTACTCCTGCGCCGCGCGCAGGAACGCCTCGCTGATCGGCAGCGGGTTGATGGGCACGGAGACGCCGATGGGCCCGCCCGTGCCATGGAATTCGTCGGCGAAGCGCTGGTTGTCCTCGGCGCGCCGGAAGTAGGGCAGCACGTCCGCGTAGCCCCAGCCCTCGCAGCCGGCCTCGCTCACCCAGGAATCGTAGTCCTTGGCGTTGCCGCGCGTGTAGATCTGCGCGTTGATCGAGGAGCCGCCGCCCAGCACCTTGGCCTGGGTGAAGCGCAGCACCCGGCCGCCGAGGTGCTTCTGAGGCACCGTGGACCAGCCCCAGCTGGCGATGCCCTTCGTCATCTTGGCGAAGCCCGCCGGCATGTGGAACAGCGGATGCGTATCCCGCCCGCCCGCCTCGATCAGGACCACGCTGACGGCCGGGTCCTCGCTCAGGCGGTTCGCGAGCACACAGCCAGCAGGGCCGGCGCCGACGATGACGTAGTCGAATGCGGTGACGGGTGCGGACATCGTTCCGGCTCCGGTCAAAGGCGGGGAATGGAGAGGCCGCCGTCCACGGCGATCACGCTGCCGGTGGCGAACCCCATCCGGCCGGAGGCGAGTGCGGCGACAGCGGCGGCGACGTCCTCGGGCTCGCCCCAGCGCATGGCGGGGACGAGGCCCCCGGCGATGCGGGCGTCGTATTTCGGCGCGACCGCGGCCGTCATGGGGGTCCTGATCACGCCGGGCCGGATCTCGAACACGCCCACGCCCTCCGGCGCGAGGCGCAGGGCGAGGTTCTTCATGGCCATCGCGAGGCCGGCTTTGGAGATGCAGTAATCGGTGCGCTCGGGCGAGGCCATCTCGGCCGATACGGAGGAGATGGTGATCACGGAGCGGGCATGTCCCTGGTTGCCGAGCCGCAGCATCTCGCGCACGCAGGCTGTGGTGAAGAACAGCGTCCCCCGCAGGTTCACGCCCATGACGGTGTCGTAATTATCAGGTGTCAGGTCGAGCACGTCGCCGCGCACGGGCGCGCCGATGCCGGCGTTGTTCACCAGCACGTCGAGCCGCCCGAAATGCCCGGCGATCGCGGCCGCAGTCGCTGCATGCGGCTCGACATCGGCGAGGTCGCTCTTCAGCGGGAATCCTTGCGCGTCCGTCGCCTTGAGTTCCGCGAGCAGCGAGGCGGCCTCGGCGCCATCCGGCTCCAGCAGCGGCAGCGCGAGATTGAAGCCTGCGGTGGCGAGTTCCAGCGCGATTGCGCGGCCAATGCCACGGCCGGCTCCGGTGACGACTGCGACCGGACGAGAGGCGCTCATCGAGGATCTCCCATCCCATCACAACCGCACCAAAGCTCCTCATGCTGAGGAGGTCCGGACAAGGTCCGGGCCGTCTCGAAGCACGGCCATTCCCCGGGCTGCCGACGCCGGGCGGGCGGACCGCCGTTCGCCGTGCTTCGAGACGGCCGCTGGCGCGGCCTCCTCAGTATGAGGCCCGTTGTGGAAACCTTGCTCACAACGTCCTCCGCATGTGATCCGCCACCCGCAGCGCCATGGCCGTGATGGTCAGCGCCGGGTTCACGGCGGCAGAGGTGGGGAGGAACGACGCATCCACCACGTAGAGGTTCTCGTGGTCATGCGCCCGGCAGAACAGGTCGAGGGCGGAGGTCGCCGGGTCGCTCCCGAAGCGGATGGTGCCGCACTGGTGCGAGGGGGTGCGCCGGTCGAAGGGGCGCGACAGCACGATGGGAAAGCCCGCGGCCTTGAAGCGCTCGCGCATGCGGTCCACCAGCATGGCGTGGCCCTTCATGTTCGAGCGCTTCCAGTCGAGCACGATGCGGCCGCCGTCCAGCGTTACGCGGCTCTCGGGGTTGGGAAGGTCCTCGCTCATCAGGTACCAGTCGAAACTGTAGGCCGCGAGCCCCGCCAGCAGCGGCGTCGGCATGATCTTGGTGTTGGCCTTCAGGATGGGCGCGGTGATCTTTCCGAGCAGCTGGACGTTGCCGAGGGGCGGGCCGCCCTGCCCGTCGCTGAAGTAGAAGTCGTTGAGCCCGATGGTCTTCTGATAGACCGAGTTGTTGCGCAGCCGGGGGTCAACGACCAGCATCGCCGAGGAATTGTGGTTCATGAAGTTCCGGCCGACCATGCCGGAGCGGTTGGCGAGCCCGTCCGGACAGGCCTCGTTCGCCGAGGCGAGCAGCAGCGCGGCGGAATTCACCGCGCCAGCCGCCAGCACCACGATCCCGGCCTTCAGCACTGACCGTGCGCCGTCGTCGCCCTCGACCTCGACGCCCTCGATCCGCCCGCCATCCGGCGCCGTGAGGAGCCGGATCACGCGGGTTCGGGTGACGAGGCGGATGTTCGGGTATTCCAGCGCCCGGGCGAGCGAAGCCGTCTCGGCGTCGAGCTTGCCGGTGCGCGTGTCGGGATAGGCGTCCCAGGGGGTCGCGCCGCGGGCCAGCCAGCGCTCGATGTCGACGGCCAGCGGCAGCGAGAAGGGGTGCAGGCCGACGGCCTTCAGCCGCTCTCGGGAGCGGGCGATCGGCTCCTCGTCCGGCACCGGCGGGAAGGGATAGGGGGCGGAGCGCGGCGGCTCCTCGGAATCCTCGCCCGCCGCGCCGCGCACCTGCATGAGCTGCTCGGCGAGGGTGTACCAGGGCTCCAGCTCGGCATAAGCGAGCGGCCAGCCGGGCGTCTCCCCTTCGGCGTGCTGGATCGGGGCAAAGTCGCGCTCCCGGTAGCGCAGCATCACCGCGCCGTAGAACTTCGAGTTGCCGCCGACATAGTAATAGTTGCCGGGGTTGAAGCCCCGCCCCTCCCCGTCGAGCCAGGTCTCCCGCGGCCGGTAGCGGCCTTCGACGAAGATCGCGCGCGTATCGCGCGTCGAGGGTTCGTCCCGCAGCTGCTCGCCACGCTCCAGGATGAGCACGCTCGCGCCGGACCCCGCCAGCCCCGCCGCCAGCGACGCGCCGCCCATGCCGCTGCCGATGATGAGGACGTCAGGGGAAGTGGTCATTCAGTGTTCATCCTGAGCTGATCGCGCCAAAAAACGCGATGCTCCCTCCCCCTTGTGGGGAGGGCTGGGGTGGGGGTCGCACCGCCCATGGTCATCAGCGATTTGGCGGGCTCGCCAATTGAACAGCGACGGCGCGACCCCCACCCCTATCCCCTCCCCACAAGGGGGAGGGGGACCCATTGAAGCTCACGAGCGTCGCCGGGGATGACCGACGTTGCAGCTATTACAGCCGCAGCCCCGTGCCGGGGTCGAACAGCACCGCCTTGTCGAGGTTGAACGCGAAGGGCATGCGGGCGCCGGCTTTCACGTCGGCGTCGGCGCGCATCCGTGCGGTGACTTCCTTGCCGGCGATGTGGGTGACCACGAAGGTGTCCGCCCCCGCGGGCTCCACCACCTCGACGAGGGAATCGACGATCTGCAGCGAGGTGGAGTGGCTATCCGCTCCGTCCTTGTCGGTGATTGCTTCCGGCCGGATGCCGAGGATGACCTTGCGTCCGTCGCCGAGTCCACCGGCTTCGACGGAGCTCGGCACCGGCAGCCGGATGTCGCTCTCCGTGCCGCGGGTCAGCGAGAGCAGCGTGCGCCCGGCGTCGCTGACGACGCTCGCCTCCATCAGGTTCATGGCCGGGTTGCCCATGAAGTCGGCCACGAACAGGTTTGCGGGGCGGTTGTAGATCTCGCTCGGCGTGCCGACCTGCTGCACCTCGCCGTCCTTCAGCACGGCGATCTTGGTGGCGAGCGTCATGGCCTCGATCTGGTCGTGGGTGACGTAGACGATGGTGGCCCCTGTGTTCTGGTGCAGGCGCTTGATCTCGGTGCGCATGTCGACGCGCAGCTTGGCGTCGAGGTTGGAGAGCGGCTCGTCGAACAGGAAGATGCGGGGATCGCGCACCAGCGCCCGGCCCATGGCGACGCGCTGGCGCTGGCCACCGGAGAGCTGGCTCGGCTTGCGGTCGAGCAGGTGGCCGATCTGCAGCATCTTGGCGACGCCCTCGACCGCCTTGCGGCGTTCCTCCTTGGAGACCCCGCGCATCTCGAGCGCGAAGGCGATGTTCTCGGCCACCGTCATGTTGGGGTAGAGCGCGTAGCTCTGGAACACCATGGCGATGTCGCGCTTGGAGGGGTGCAGGTCGTTGATCTGCTGCCCATCCACCCGGATCTCGCCGGAGGTGATCGTCTCCAGCCCGGCGATGGTGTTGAGCAACGTCGACTTCCCGCAGCCCGAGGGCCCGACGAGGACGAGGAAGCCGCCCTTGTCCAGCGTGATGTCGATCCCCTTGAGGATCTCGACGCTGCCGAAGCGCTTGCGCAGGCCGACCATTTCGAGAAACGCCATGGCTGTTATCCTTTGACTGCGCCGGCCATCAGGCCGCGGACGAAGTACCGCCCGGCCACGATGTAGACGAAGAGGGTGGGAAGGGCGGCGATGATCGCGGCCGCCATGTTGACGTTGTACTCGACGACGCCGGTCGACGTGTTGACGACGTTGTTCAGCGCCACCGTCATCGGCATCACGTCGCCGGAGCCCGCATAGGCGGAGGCGAAGAGGAAGTCGTTCCAGATGTTGGTGAACTGGTAGATCACCGTGACCACGAAGATGGGCGCGGAGTTCGGCAGCAGAATGCGCCAGAAGATCTGGAAGAAGCTCGCGCCGTCGATCTGCGCCGCCTTCACGAGCTCGGTCGGGAACGCCTCGTAGTAGTTGCGGAAGAAAAGGGTGGTGAAACCGAGCCCGTACACCACATGAACGAAGACGAGGTTCACGGTGCTGTCGCCGAGCCCGAAGTTCCAGCCGAACACGCTGGCGAGATCGTTGCCGAAGCGGCCAATGGAGCCCAGCACCGTCGCCATCGGCAGCAGCACCGACTGGAACGGGATGAAGCAGGCGAACAGCATCAGCCCGAACACCAGCTTGTGGCCCTTGAAGCGCCACTTCGTCAGCACGTAGCCGTTCAGCGCGCCGAGAACGGTCGAGATCAGCACCGCCGGGACCACCATCTTGATGGAGTTCCAGAAGTACCCCTTGATCCCCGCGCAGGTGAGACCGACGCAGGTCTCGCCCCAGGCTTTCAGCCACGGCTCGATCGTCGGCTCCTTGGGGAGGGCCAGCATGTTGCCGTCCTGGATCTCGCTCATCGTCTTGAACGAGGTCACCAGCATGACGAAGAGCGGCACGAGGTAGACGAGGGCGAAGAGCAGCAGGAGCCCGTAGATGACGATGCGGGTCGTCAAGGCCCCGCCGCCGGCCGGGCTGGCCGCAGTCCTGGTCGGGATGGCGCTCATCGGCCCTTATCCCTCAGCTCGGAATAGAGGTACGGCACGATGATCGCGGTGATCGTCATCAGCATGATCACGGCGCTGGCGGAGCCCACGGCCATCTCGTTTCGCTTGAAGGTGTACTCGTACATGAAGTTCGAGGGCAGCCAGGCGGAGCCGCCGGGGCCCCCGGAGGTCAGGGCGACCACGAGGTCGTAGGACTTGATGGCGAGGTGAGCGAGCACGATGAAGGCCGACAGGAACACCGGCCGCAGCATCGGGATGACGATGCGCCGGTAGAGCTGGAGGGTCGTCGCGCCGTCGATCTGCGCCGCCTTCATGATCTCGCCGTCGATGCCGCGCAGTCCGGCGAGGAACATGGCCATGACGAAGCCCGAGGCCTGCCAGACGCCGGCGATCACGACCGTGTAGATCACCCGGTCCTTGTTCTTGATCCAGTCGAAGTGGAAGGTCGTCCAGCCCCAGGCGTGCAGCGTCTTCTCCAGGCCGAGGCCGGGATCGAGGAACCACTTCCAGGCGACGCCCGTCACGATGAAGGAGAGCGCCATCGGGTAGAGGTAGATGGGCCGCAGCACGCCCTCTCCGCGGATCTTCTGGTCGAGCAGGATCGCCAGCAGCAGGCCGAGCGCCAGGCAGATGCCGATGTAGAGCACGCCGAAGATGCCGAGGTTGGTGATGGACGTGTACCAGCTCGACGGCGGGTCGGACTGGAAGGTCCAGGTCCACAGGCGCTGATAGGCCCGGGCGTCCGTCAGCGCGTAGTTCGGGAACGTCTTCGAGTTCGTGAAGGACAGGTAGATCGTCCACAGGATGAACCCGTAGACGAAGACCAGCACCGCCGCGAAGCTCGGCGCGAGCACGATCTTGGGCAGGGCGTCCTGCAGACGCCCGCGGATCGATGAACGTCCGGCCTCGCGCTCGGGGCGTACGACGGGCATGGTGGTGATCGACGTCACGGGTCCCTCCTCCCTAGTTTCGGCTTCCTGTCCCCACCTACGGCGTCATCCCCGGCGGCCTGCGCAGCAGGCCGGGAAGGGGATCCAGGGCCGTTGGCGCTCACTCCTGGATCCCCTTCCCCGCCGCGGCTTTGCCGCGACGGCCGGGGATGACCAGGTTGTGCGAGGGCCGCAGTCTGCCGGGCGCGGGGCTCTCCCCGCGCCCGGGCATCATCTTACTTCGCGTCGTTGATCGCGGCGACGAGCTGCTTCACGGCTTCGTCGGAGGTCTTGATCTGGTCGTGCACGAACTTGGTCACGACGTCCTTGTAGGCGTTGGCGACGGCCGGAGGAGCGCCGTAGCCCTGGGCCAGCGAGCCGAACAGCGTGCCCTTCTCGTTGGAGGCCTTGAGGTCGCCGATGGCCTTCTTGCCGCAAGCGTCGAACTCGGCGTCCGACACGTCGACGCGCGCTGGGGCGGAGCCCTTCACGATGTTGAAGGCGACCTGGAAGCTCTTCGACATGGTGGCCTTGGCCAGAGCCGCCTGGGCGGCCTTGCGGTCGGCCGGCACGTTGAACATGCCGAACATGTCGGAGTTGTAGATCACCGTGCCGTCGGTGCCGGGGAAGCGGTAGCAGAGGTAGTCCTTGCCCGGCTCCTTCTTGGCGGCGACGAACTCGCCCTTGGCCCAGTCGCCCATCACCTGCACGAGCGCGTCGCCCTTGATCACCATCGCCGTGGCGAGGTTCCAGTCGCGGCCCGAGAAGTTCGGATCGACATAGGCCTTGAGCTTGCCGAGGTTGTCGAAGGCCTGCTTCATGGTCGGGGACTTCAGCGAAGCCTCGTCGAGGTCGTTGAAGGCCTTCTTGTAAAATTCGGCTCCGCCCGTCGACAGCACGACGCTGTCGAACATGGTGGCCTCCTGCCAGTTCTGGCCGCCCAGCGCGAGCGGGGTGACGCCGGCCGCCTTGGCCTTGTCCAGCAGCTTGATCAGGTCGTCGAAGGTCTTCGGCTCGGCGCCGCCGATCTTGTCCATGACGGCCTTGTTGATCCAGAGCCAGTTCACGGAGTGGACGTTCACCGGCGCGGCGACCCAGTTGCCCTTGTAGACGGCGAACTTCTGGAGCGGCTTCGGCACGGCGGCATCCCAGCCTTCGGCCTTGGCGACGTCGTTCAGATTGCCCATCACGCCGGCCTGGGCGTAGTCGAGAACGGTGTAGCCGAGCATCTGCGAGGCGGTGGGGTAGTTGCCGGCCGCGACCATGGCCTTGAGGGCCGTCATCGCCGCGTCGCCGCCGCCGCCCGCCACGGGAACGTCCTTCCAGGAGAAGCCTTCCTTGCCGAGGTCCTGCTTCAGGACGTTCAGCGCGGCGGCCTCGCCGCCGGAGGTCCACCAGTGCAGCATCTGCACTTCCTTGGTCTGCGCAACAGCCGCGCCGGTCATGACCGTCGAGGCGAGAAGGGCTCCAGCGAGCGCCTTTCCAATGGTCTTCATGAGGTCTTCCTCCCGAGTGGTTCAAAGTGCCGGATTCGTCCGGCGGCGTTTTCGACTGCGAGGGGACCGCCGGCCCGAACCGGTCGGACGTCGGAGCGCAGTGAAAGGTGGGGGCGAGGCTTGCGGATCATGCGGGCCTCACCGATTCTCGTACTGGGCGGGGCGCTTCTCCCGGAAGCTGGCCACACCCTCCGCGCCGTCCTGGGTGAAGGACGCGAAGCTTCCCGCGAGGCCTTCGAGGGTCGCTGACACGTCCCCTTCGCCCTCCGCGGCGTTGATGAGCTGCTTGGCGATGGCGGTGGCCGTCGGCCCGCGCGCGGCGATGCGCTGGGCCAGCTCCCGCGCCCGCGCCAGCGCCTGGCCCGTCTCCACCACCTCGTCGACGACGCCCAGCGCGAGGGCGCGCTCCGCCGTGACGATCTCGCCGGTCAGCGCGAGCCTGCGCACCACGCCGGAGCCGAAGCGGCGCACCAGGCGCTGCGTGCCGGAGAAGCCGGGCACCATGGCGATGCCGGTCTCCGGCAGGCCGAACTTCGCTTGTTTCTCCGCGATCCGAATGTCGGCGCAGCCGGCAAGCTCCAGACCGCCGCCGAGCGCGTGGCCGGACAGCACCGCGATGAGGGGCGTGCGCAGCCGGGCCAAGGCGTCGAAGGCGCGGTGGCCGGCGCGCGTCCAGCTCCGCCACATTTCGATCGGCGGCAGGGCGCCCCAGGCGGCGATGTCCCCGCCGGCGCAAAAGCCCTTGCCTTCGCCCACGATCAGCGCCGCACGGACGTCCGGAGCCGCGTCGATCGCCGCGGCGGCTTCGGCCAGCGCGGCGATCATGCCGGCGTCCAGCGCGTTCAGCTTCTCGGGGCGCGCCAGCGTGATCTCGGCGAGATGGCCGTCGAACGTCAGGCGGACCGCATCGGTATGACCCTGGCTCATGAGGGCGCTCCCGTGTCGAGGCCGATCGGCTCGGGACGGAACAGCTTGCCGTCCATCACCTTGGGCTGCGCGGGAACATGGAGCGGGAACTCCGCCTGGGCAAGCACGTCCCGCTCGAGGTTCACGCCCGGCGCGATCTCGGTCACGGTGACGCCCTCGGGCCGCAGCTCCATGACGCAGCGCTCGGCGATGTAGGTGATGTGCTGGCCCTGCTCCACCGCGCGCCGGCCCGAGAAGGAGACATGCTCCACCTCGTTGACGAGCTTCCTCACCTTGCCCTCGCGCAGGATGGCGAGCTCGTGGTGCTCGACGGCCAGCGCCGCGCCTGCCGTGAAATAGCCGGAGAAGACGATCTTGCGCGCCCTTGCCGTGATGTCGACGAAGCCGCCAGCGCCCGCGGTGACGTGCGGCCGCGCGCCGAGCTTGGAGACGTTGACGCAGCCGTCCCGGTCGATCTGCAGGAAGGAGAGCAGCGAGGCGTCGAAGCCCGCGCCCTGGAAATAGGTGAACTGGTAGGGCGAGGGCACGATGGCCTCGGCGTTCGAGGCGCAGCCGAACTGGAAGTCCAGCAGCGGCACGCCGCCGACCGCGCCCTGCTCGATCACCCAGGTGACGTCGCCGTGCCGGCCTTCCTCGATGAAGATGCGGGGCACGTTGGCCGAGACGCCGAAGCCGATGTTGACGGCGTCGCCATAGCTCAGTTCCTGCGCCACGCGGCGCGCGATCACCTTCTGGATGTCGAAAGCGGGCGTCTCGAAGCTCGACAACGGCCGGAACACCTCGCCGGAGATGGCGGCGTCATACACGGTCTGCGTCGTTTGCATCTGCTCGGGGGCGACCACGATGGCGTCGACCAGAATGCCGGGGACGAACACGTCGTGCGGCTTCAGCGTGCCGCTCTGCGCGAGGCGCTTCACCTGCGCGATGACGATCCCGCCATTGTTGCGGACAGCCAGCGCCTGGTCGAGCGGCCCGAGATAGCCGCCTTCGTGCTCGTAGCTGAGGTTGCCGCGCTCGTCGGCGGTCGTGGCGCGGATGATCGCCACCTGCGGCGTGATGGTGGGGAAGAAGAGCCACTCGTCCCCGGCAAACTGCACCTTGCTGACCACGGGCTCCGCAGCGGCGCGGGCGTTCATGGCGCAGCCCTGCCGGTCGGGATCGCAGAAGGTGTCGAGGCCGATCTTGGTCAGGACGCCGGGGCCCTTGCGGGCCGCCTCGCGGTGCATGTCGAACAGGATGCCCGAGGGGATGTTGTAGCAGGGGATCTGGTCGCCGCTGACCATCTTCCAAATGGCGGGCGGCTCCGCCGAGGACGGGCCGGAGGGGTAGGAGCCCGCCAGCACCTTGGCCAGCAGGCCGTCCCTGGCAATGTGGTCGATGCCCTTGATGCCCCACATGTCGCCGGCGGCAATGGGGTGCAGCGTGGTGATGGCGCGCGGATGGCCGCTCGCGTCGAAACGCCGGCCCACGGCCGCCAGCACCGCATCGGGGCAGCCGAGGCCCGAGGAGGACGACACGGTCACGACAGCGCCGTCCGGGATCAGCGCGGCGGCTTCGTCTGCGGTCATCACGCGGGGAAAGGCCATTATCGTGTCCTGCTTGGTCCTGAAGTCCCGGTCAGAGGCCCGTTTCGACCGCCACGACGCGGCGCTCCTGGGCGGAGCGCAGCACGGCCGCGGCCGTGGCGAGCGATCTCACCCCGTCCTCGCCGGTGGCGGAAGGTGTCCCCTCGCCGCGGATCGCGGCATGGAAATTGGCGAGCGAGCGCTCATAGAGGTTGGTGCGGTCGACCGTGAGTTCCTCGCTGCCCCGAGCAGTGCGCAGCATCACTTGGCCGACGCTCTTTTGCGTCATGCAATCCCTGCCGACGAGTGAGCCCTGCGTGCCATGCACCTCGAAGCCGGTCGTGGCGTATTGCGTGGTGAAGGCATCGTGGAATTGCGCCAGCAGGCCGGATTCGAAGCGGATGACGCCCATGACGCCATCCTCGACGCCGACGGCTCCCATGCTACCCTCCTGAGTGAGGGCGGTCACCTCCACGGGCTCCTCCCCCAGCACGAAGCGCAGCGTGTCGGCATCATGCACGGTGATGTCCATCACGACGCCAGCGCCTGCGGACGGTGTCGTGATCCGCCAGCCCTGCAGATGGGGCGGCAGATACACGGCGTGGAACACGCGGGCGAAGAGCGGATCACCAATTTCGCCAGCTGCAATCGCCTCGCGCATGGCGCGGTGCGTGCCGGCGTTGCGCAGGTGATGGTTGGTGCCCATCACCACGCCGGCGGCCTTGCAGGCGGCGACCATCTCGCGCGCGCCCTCGACGGCGAGATCGAGCGGCTTCTCGCAGAGCACGTGCTTGCCCGCCTGGGCGGCGGCCAGCGTCTGGGCGTAGTGAAGTTCGTTGGTGGTCGAGATGTAGACGGCGTCTATTCCCGAGTCGAGCAGCGCGTCGACCGAGGTCGTACCCTTCGCGATGCCGTTGTCGCGGGCGTAGGCCTCCGCCCGGCCGGCGTCTGTGCTCATCACGGAGACTACCTCGCCGCCGGTCGCCCGGATCGCGCCGATGACCCACTCCTTCGCGATGGTGCTCGCGCCGATCAGTCCCCAGCGAGTGCTCATGCCGATTTCCTCACCTTGGTGGGCCCCGTCGCACCGCTGCTCTCGCGCACCACCAGGCGCGCGGTCCCGGTGAAGGACAGGCTGGAAGGATCTTCGCCCTGGATCATCGCGAGCAGGCTCTGCGCAGCGCGTGCGCCCATCTCGCGGGTATCGGCGTTGACGGTCGTGAGCGGCGGGGCGTTGTGCTCGGCCTCGGCGATGTCGTCGAAGCCGACCACCGCCACCTCGGCGCCCGGTTGGATGCCGCGCATGGCCAGCGCCCGCGTCGCCCCCATCGCCACGATGTCGTTGTAGCAGAAGAAGGCGGTCGGCGGCCGCGGGCTTGCGAGCGCCGCGGTGAGGCCTTCCTTGCCGCCCTCGCGGGTCGGCATGGACTCGAAGATCAGCGCAGGGTCGTAGGGCAGGCCGGCGGCAAGCAGCGCGTCGCGGTAGCCCTCGATGCGCTCCTGCTGCGTCGTCATGGTGGAATAGCCGCCGAGAAAGGCGATACGGGTGTGCCCGAGCCCGATCAGGTGCTTCACCGCCTCGCGTCCGCCCGCCCGGTTGTCCGGTCCGACATAGGGCAGGGGGCTGCCGGGGATGCGGCGCATGGTGATGACGGTGGGGATGGCGCGGGCCGGCAGGTTGGCGAGGCTCCAGGCGTCCGTACCCCGGGCCGGGCTCATGATGATGCCGGCGACGCCGTGCTCGCGCAGCGAGCGCAGCACCTGGTTCTGGCGCTCCAGGTCCTCGTTGGTGTTCGCGAGGATGGGCACGAAGCCGAGCTTGTAGAGCGCGTCCTCGATGCCGACCGCGAGCTCGGCGAAGAAGGGGTTCGTCAGGTCCGAGATGACCATGCCGACGAAGTGGGAGGTCGCGGTTCGCAGGCTCGCCGCGCCGCGGTTGTAGACATAACCGAACTGCTCGATGACACGCTCGACCCGCTCGCGGGTCTCGGCCTTGACCAGGGCGGAGCCCTTGAGGACGAGCGACACGGTCGACTTCGACACGCCTGCGGCGCGCGCGATGTCGACGATCGTGGTCGGCCGGCCCGAGGCTGGCTTCTCGCCCATGGATGTTCTCTCTCCCGGTCCGGCCGTCGCCGCCCTGAGGCGGTCGCAGCCGAAGCCATGCATCGTTGGAACGTTTCGATTGTCTGGAGCGAGGCTATCGGTCGAAAAGGACAAGTCACTGATGTGATTTGGCTATTTCGAACAATTCCTCACCACGTGTTGACATTGGAACGTTCTAATTGGTAGTTTTGGAGCAAGGCCGCGGCCGTGTCAAGCCCGAGCATACGACGAAAGTTGCGATCGAAGCGGCCCAGAACAAGACCTGCAGGAAACGACCGGAGAGACGCCATGCCGACGCTCACCCTGCCCGCCGAGGACGGCGGCCTCAGCCCTTTCACCCTCTCGGCGGCCTCGCCCTATCCCGATCGCCACGAGGGGCCGTTCCCGCGCGTCGTCTATGCGGCCGCCCATGTCGTGGCGGATCCGCTCCGCCTGACAGACCCCTGGCGCAAGCCGGCCGTTGACTGGGACGCGACGCTCGCCTTCCGCCGCCACCTCTGGGGGCTCGGCTTCGCCATCGCGGAGGCCATGGACACGTCCCAGCGCGGCATGGGGCTGGACTGGGCGGGAGCGCAGGAGCTGATCGCCCGCTCGCTCGCGGAAGCGAAGACCGTGCCGGGCGCCGATCTCGCCTGCGGGGCCGGCACCGACCAGCTCGATCCCCGCGACGCCCGCACGCTCGACGACGTTCTGCGCGCCTATGAGGAGCAGATGGCCTATGTCGAACAGCATGGCGGCCGCATCATCCTGATGGCCAGCAGGGCGCTCTGCCGGCTGGCGAAGGGGCGCGACGACTACCTCGCCGTCTACGGACGGCTGATCGCCCAGGCGAAGCAGCCCGTCATCCTGCACTGGCTCGGCGACATGTTCGATCCGCAGCTCGCGGGCTATTGGGGGTCGGAGGACGTCGACCAGGCCATGGCGACGTGCCTGTCGCTCATCGAGCGGCACATTCCAAAGGTGGACGGGATCAAGATCTCGCTCCTGGAGCAGGCGCACGAGGAGCGGATGCGGTCGCTGCTGCCGCACGGTGTGAAGATGTACACGGGAGACGACTTCAACTACGCGGCCCTGATCGAGGGCGACGGCCAGCACATCTCGCACGGCCTGCTCGGCATCTTCGATCCCATCGCGCCCGCCGCCGCCGCGGCGCTCGACAGGCTCGCAGCCGGCGACAGCGCGGGCTACCACGCGATCCTGGGACCCACGGTGCCGCTGTCGCGCCGCATCTTCGAAGCGCCGACGCAGTTCTACAAGGCGGGGGTCGTGTTCCTGGCCTGGCTCAACGGCTTCCAGGACCATTTCCGCATGGTCGGCGGCATGGAGAGCGCCCGGGGCATCCTGCACTACGCCGACGTCTTCCGCCTTGCGGACGCCGCAGGGCTGCTGCGGGACCCGGACCTCGCGGCGGCCAGGATGAAGGCCATGCTGGTGCAGAACGGGGTGGCCTGAGCCACGCAGTTCATCCCCAGGTTGTCCATCCCGGCAAAACGCGTCGCCGACGGTTTTGGGGCGTGGGGGATCTGGCCATCGAGCCAGCCCCCGGTCCAACCTCCGGGGGGGACCCCTTACATCACCGCGCCGACCTGCCAGGGCACGAACTCCGCGTCGCCGTAGCCGAGCTCCTCGGACTTGGAGCGCTCGCCGGAAGCGACGGCGAGGACCTTGGCGAGGATCTCCTTGCCCTTCTCCTCGATGGAGACGCCGTCCAGCACGTCGCCGCAGTTGATGTCCATGTCCTCGGACATTCGGCGGTACATCTCGCTGTTGGTGGCGAGCTTGATGGAGGGCGTCGGCTTGCAGCCATAGGCCGAGCCGCGGCCGGTGGTGAAGCAGAGCACGTTCGCGCCGCCGGCCACCTGTCCCGTGGCGGAGACGGGATCGTAGCCGGGCGTGTCCATGTAGACGAAGCCCTTCGTGTCCACCTTCTCGGCGTAGTGGTAGGCGCCGCGCAGCGTGGTGGTGCCGCCCTTGGCGGCCGCGCCGAGGGACTTCTCGAGGATGGTGGTGAGGCCCCCGAGCTTGTTGCCGGGCGAGGGATTGTTGTTCATCTCGCCCTTGTTGCGGCGGGTGTAATCCTCCCACCAGTGGATCATCCCGACGAGCTTCTCGCCGACCTCGCGCGTCGCCGCGCGGCGGGTGAGCAGGTGCTCCGCGCCGTAGATCTCGGGGGTCTCGGAGAGGATCGCCGTGCCGCCCTGGCGCACCAGCTCGTCCACCGCTGCGCCGAGCGCGGGGTTGGCGGTGATTCCGGAATAGCCGTCGGAGCCGCCGCACTGCAGCGCCAGCATGAGCTCGGAGGCGGGCACCGTCTCGCGATGCACGTCGTTCACGATCGGCAGCATCGTCTTGATGGCGTCCACGCCGGCCAGCACGGTGCGGCGGGTGCCGCCCGTCTCCTGGATGGTCATCGTGCGGAAGGTGTCGCTCTCCTGGATGTTGTAGGCCTCCTTCCAGCGGCCGATCTGGAACCCCTCGCAGCCCAGGCCCACCATCACCACGCCGGCGACGTTGGGGTTGGTGGCGTAGCCCCACTGGGTGCGCTTGAGGATCTCGTAGCCCTCGCCCTTGACGTCGAGCGCGCAGCCGCCGCCCTGCACGAGCGGGATGACGCCGTCGATGTTGGGATACTGGTCCAGCAGCCCGGAGCGGTTCATCTCCTCGGCCATGTGGCGGGCGACGGTGGCCGAGCAGTTCACCGAGGTGAGAATCGCGATGTAGTTGCGGGTGCCGACCTGGCCGCTTTTGCGGCGATAGCCCTCGAACGTCGCCTGCTGCGCGACGGGGAGGATTTCCTCCTGTCTCGCATCCTCCGCGAAGCGGTAGTCGCGGGCGAACTCGTGCATCTCGACATTGTGCTCGTGCACCCACTCGCCGGGCTCGATGGGCTTGGCGGCAAAGCCGATGATCTGGCCGAACTTCAGGATCGGCTGACCCTGGGGAATGCCGACCGTCGTCATCTTGTGCCCACGCGGCACGCGGGCCTTCGCCGTGACGCCCTCGACGACCGCGCCGGCCTCGATGGGGTCGACGGCGGTGACGACGTTGTCGGCCACGTTGAGACGGACGACGCGGGGCGCGTTCAGGACAGGGGCGTTCATAGGACTTCTCCTCCGGGAGCTACCCGACATGTAGTCTGCGCAGGGCGTGCGACCAAGCGTTGCGGGTCAGCGGCGCTGGCGGCGCAGGCCGTCGAAGTAAACGATGGCGATGATCAAGCCGCCGGTGATGATGAACTGCCAGAAGGAATTCACGTTCATCAGGTTCGCGCCGTTGCGGATCGTCGCCAGGATGAAGGCGCCGAGAATCGGGCCCCAGACGGTGCCGACCGCGCCGAACAGGCTGGTGCCGCCGATCACCGAGGAGGCGATGGCCTCCAGCTCCCAGCCGATGGCCTGCGTGGCGTTGCCCGTGCCGGTGCGCGAGGCGAGGATGATGCCCACGATCGACGCGCACAGCGCCGAGAGGATGTAGGCCGTCGCCGTGACCGCCTTGACGTTCACGCCGGAGAGGCGGGCCGCCTCGGCGTTGGAGCCGACAGCGAACAGGTAGCGGCCCTGCCGGCTGAGATGCAGGTAGATGAAGGCCGGCACGGCCACGATGATCACCATCACGAACAGGTTGGGGATTCCGAGGAATTCGCCGCGCGAGAAGCCGGTGAAGGTGTCGTTGGTGACGTTGATGGTGGAGCCGTTGGTCATCAGCAGTCCGATGCCCTTCAGCGCGGTGAAGGTGGCCAGCGTAATGATGAATGGCGGCAGGCCCATGCGCACTACGCCGAAGGCGTGGAACGCGCCGATGGCCATCCCCACCAGCAGCGAGGCGATGATCGCCAGCCAGAGGCCCAGCACCATGGCCGCGCCTTCGGGGAGGCCATAGCTCGCCAGCGCGCTCGAAAAGCCAGGCACCACGCTCTCGATCAGCATCGCCACGATCACCGTGATGAAGCTCGCGATGGCGCCGACGGAGAGGTCGATGCCGCCGGTGATGATCACGAAGGTCTCGCCGACCGCGAGGATCGCAAAGATCGCGCCCTGGCGGGCGAGGTTGGAGAGGTTGCCCGGCGTCCAGAAGCTGTTCGTCTTCCAGGCCAGGAACAGGAACATGGCCGCCAGCACGCCGATCAGCGTGAGGCCGAGCAGGCGGGAAAACTCGAACTTCATTCTCGGGCTGGCCGCCGCGCTCACATTCTCGCTCATGGTCTCGCTTCCTCTCGCGCCCGATTTCCGCGCATCGTCTCAGACGCCGATCGCTTCCGTCAGAATCTGTTCGTGGTCCGCGGCCTTGAAGCCGTGCGAGGCGACCTGCCGGCCGCCGCGCATGACGTGAAGCTGGTCGGCCAGCTCATAAACTTCCGGCAGGTAGGACGAGATCAGCAGGATGCCGGCGCCCTGGCTGAGCAGCGCGCCGAACAGCCGGTAGATCTCGGCCTTGGTGCCGACGTCCACGCCCACCGTCGGCTCGTCGAAGATGAACAGCTTGGCGCCGTGGGCGAGCCATTTGCCGATCACGATCTTCTGCTGGTTGCCGCCGGAGAGGCTGAGCGCCAAGGCGTTCCGGCTCGCCGTCTTGATGCGGAGGTCGGCGATCTGCTTGTCCGCGGCCAGGCGCTCGCGCGTGCGGTCGATGGTGACGCCGTTGCTGAGGCGTTCGAAGATCGGCAGGTTGAGGTTCAGGCCGACGCCGAGGTTGAGGCAGAGGCCCTGGTCGCGCCGGCTCTCGGGGGCGAGCGCAATGCCGAGGCCGATGGCGTCGCGCTCGCTGCGGATCGTGACCGGGCGGTTCTGCCACAGCACTTCGCCGCCGGTCGTCGGCTCGCGGCCATAGACGCCCATGACGAATTCGCTGCGCCCGGCTCCGATGAGGCCGTAGAGCCCGACGATCTCGCCCTCGTGCACGGTGAGGCTGACGTCCGAGAAGCCCTTGCCGCTGAGGTGGCGCGTCTCGAGGATGGGCGCGCCGATCGTGAACGTGTCCTTGTGATAGACCTGCTCGATCGAGCGGTTGATCATCAGGGCGATCAGCTCCTTCTCGTTCGTCTCGCTGACCTTGCGCGTGCCCACGAGCGTGCCGTCGCGCAGCACGGATACGCGGTCCGCGAGCTCGAAGATCTCCTCCATGCGGTGGCTGATGTAGACGATGGTGACGCCCTGCGCCTTCAGCCGGCGGATGAGCGCGAAGAGCTGGGCGGCTTCCTGGCGGGTGAGGTAGGCGGTCGGCTCGTCGAAGATGAGGAACTGCGTGCCGCGGGTCGCGGCGCGGGCCGTGGCGATGAGCTGCTGCTGGCCGATGGTGAGGCTCGACAGCGGCACGCCCGCCGGCAGGTCGAAGCCGAGATCGTCGAGGATGGCCTGCGCGTCGCGCACCATCGCGCGCTGCTGCAAGAGGCCGTAGGTCGTCCTCTCGTCGCCGAGGAAGATGTTGGCGGCCACGCTGAGATGGGGGCAGAGCACCACCTCCTGGTGCACGGCGTTGATGCCGAGCGCGATGGCCTCGTTGGGGGTCGAAAGGTCGGTGGTCTGGCCCTTCCAGACGATGTCGCCCGCGGTGCGCGGGGTAACGCCGGTCAGGAGCTTGATGAGGGTGGATTTTCCCGCGCCGTTCTCGCCCACGATGGCGTGGATCTCGCCGGCCTCGAAGACGAGGTCCGCGGGCTTCAGCGCATGCGTGCCGGTGTAGCGCTTCTCGAGCTTGCGAAGCTCGAGGATGGGGCCGGAATAGGCCGGCGCGACAGGCACGCTGGAGAGCTTCTGCTCGGTGGCGGACACGGACGTCACTCCCATTCGTGGGCCCGCTCTGCGGCAGGCGCTCGATGGCAAGAGAAGGCGCAGAAAGAGACCGTCAGGAAAGGGCGTCCCCGATGCTCGCGCACCGGGGACGCCTTTTCTCGGGCCGGATCAGAAGAGATCGAGTTCTCCTGGTCCGCAAGCCTTTTGAAGGCCGGAGATCAGGCGATCGTCAGATCACTTGACCTTCGGGTTCAGGAGCTCCTGGGCCCGCGGCTCGTTCATGTTGGCCTGGGTGATCAGGTTCGCGCCGGTGTCGACGAAAGCCTCGACCTTTTCGCCCTTGGAGGCGGCGAGCGCGGTCTTTACGCCGTCATAGCCCATGCGGAAGGGGTCCTGGACGACGGTGGCGGCCATGACGCCGTCCTTGACGGCCTTGACGAGCTTGTCGTCGCTGTCGAAGCCGACGAGCTTCACCTTGTCCTGGGCCTTGGACTCGGCGATCGCCTGGATCGCGCCCTGAGCCTGGATCAGGTTGGAGGCGAAGATGCCGCGCAGGTTCGGGAAGGCGGTCATCAGGTCGGTCGTGATGTTCAGGCCGCCATTCGCCGTGCCGTCCGAGACCTTGTCGGCCACGAGCTTGAGGCCCGGATACTTCGAGGCGATCTGCTCCTTGAAGCCCTTCGAGCGCTCGTCGAGAGAACCGACGCCCGGCAGGTGGGTGATGAGAGCGACTTCGCCCTCGGCCTTGCCGTACTTGGCGGTGATGGCGGCGGCGAGGCCGTCAGCCGCGATGCGTCCGCCCTGGACGTTGTCGGTCGTCAGGAACGACGTGAACGCCTTGGAATCGGCGGCGGAGTCGATGCCGATGATCTTCACCGACTTGGCGGCCTCGTCGATCGGCTTGCCGAGCGCGGCGCGCTGGGTCGGCGAGATCACGATGGCGGCCGGCTTGCCGGCGACGGCGTTCTCGAGGATCGAGATCTGGCCGTTGATGTCGGACTCGGACTGGGCGCCGAGCTCCGGCACGTTCACGCCGAGGTCCTTGCCGGCCTTGCGGGCGCCCGCGAGCACGATCTGCCAGTAGAAGGAGGTCGTGTCCTTCACGATGACGGGGATCGTGGCCTGCTGGGCGTAGGAGGGGGAGACGAAGCCGACGGTCGCTGCGACCAGTCCGGCGACGAGCCAGGATTTCTTCATGGTGGTTTCCTCACGGTTTATTCGCGCCGGCATGATTGCCGTCGCGTTTGGGTTGGAGTCTGGTCCAGGCCGGATAAACCGCCCTGATCCCGGTCTCGGGAAGAGAATGGAATTTTTTTTCCATTCTTAGAGCATGCGGCACGTTCGTTCCGCAAGCCCCTTCCGCCTTCGCAGCGGCCTCGGTCACGGCGCGAACAAGTCGGGCCGGTCCCGCGACAGCATTTCGAATTCGTCGAGCACGCGCGCGATGTGCTCGCGCATGGCATGCCGGGCCGCCTCCTCGTCGTGAGCCTCGATCGCGACGAAGATCGCCCTGTGTTCCTCGAAGGTGCGGCTGATCCGCCCCGGCACCGGCAGCAGGATGCGGCGGACACGCTCCACCCGGGTCCGGATGCTTTCCAGGATCTCGCCGGCGCGCGGAAAGCCGAGGGACGCGATGATCTGGTCGTGGAAAGCGTGGTCGAGCCGGTGGAAATCCTGGAAGTCCCGGGCCTCCATCGCGGCCTGCTGATAGCGCAGGATGCGCGACAGGAGGGCGATGGCCTCGGCGTCGAGGCGATTGGCCGCCTCGCCAGCGACCTCGACCTCGATGCCCCGGCGCACCAGCATCAGTTCGCGGGCGTCCCGCGCCGCGATGCGCGACACGAAGGAGCCGCGCTGCGGCTCGACGTCGACGAGCTGCTCGAAGGCGAGCCGGGCGATGGCGGCGGTGACGGGAAAGCGGGACAGCTTGAGTTCCCTGCAGATCGCCGGCTTGTCCAGCGCCGCTCCAGGGGGGAGCGTGCCGTCGAGGATGGCGTTCCGGATCGCCGCATAGGCTTCGTCGGCTTTGGAACGGCGAGCCGGGCCCGGCGCCGCGCTGCGCGAGAGCGCGCCCTGGCGAACCGGCGGAGCGAGCGACGACGCTTCCGGCTTCGGCGACGGCAGGCTCTTCTCGGCCGGCTGCAGGACGGCAGCATCACGACGCGGCCGCGCCGGGCGAACCGTCTCCGCATCGCGCACGTCAAACCCTGAGCTGGCCGTATCGACCTGTTTCATGATCCTGCGAGTTCCGTCGCGGCCTTCGCCGTCTGTGGAACGCTGAGCCGCCTCCCTGAGCAGCTAGCATGTCAGTTGATCTAGACACGCCGCCATCGCGACGTCAATACTGCGCCGCGAACGGGGCAGACCTGTCGCGGCGAGCCTGCACCTGCCACACTGCAGCGTGTAAAGACACCGTCTGGCCTCACGGCCCGGCGATGCAATCCGAAGCCGCCCGGCGAGGCGGCGCGGGATCATGGGAGGATGTCTTGGCGAAACTCGTTCTGGAAGCGTCGACGACCTTGCCGCACGACGGCGCGGCTGGCGCCCTGGCCGGCCGGATCTGGCGACCCGACCTGGCCGGGCCCTCCGTCGTCGCCATCCACCGCGACGGCGTCTTCGACGTCTCCCGTGTCTTCCCCACGATGCGGGATCTCTGCGAGACGGGCGATCCCGCTCGCGCCCTGGCGGAAACCGGCGGCGAACGCGTGAGTTCTCTTGACGAAATCCTGGGGAACACGCCCCTCGACGTCCGCGACGAGGGCCGCCCATGGCTCCTCGCCCCCGTAGACCTGCAGGCGATCAAGGCCGCCGGCGTGACCTTCGCGATCTCGATGCTGGAACGCGTCATCGAGGAGCGGGCTCGCGGCGACGCCGCCGCGGCCACGAGCATCCGCAAGGACATCACCGCGCTCGTCGGCGACGACTTCTCCAAGCTGAAGCCCGGCTCGCCCGAGGCGATGAAGCTGAAGGAGATGCTGGTCGCCCAGGGATCGTGGAGCCAGTACCTCGAAGTCGGCATCGGCCCGGACGCCGAGATCTTCACCAAGGCCCCATCGATGGCCGCGGTAGGCTCCGGCTCGGACGCCGGCATCCACCCGATCTCGACCTGGAACAATCCCGAGCCCGAAGTCGTGCTCGTCGTGGCCTCGAACGGGACCATCGTCGGCGCGACGCTCGGCAACGACGTGAACCTGCGCGACGTCGAGGGCCGCTCCGCGCTGCTGCTCGGCAAGGCGAAGGACAACAACGCCTCCGCCACGCTGGGGCCCTTCATCCGCTTCTTCGATGCGAGCTTCACGCTCGACGAGCTGCGCAAGGCGGAGCTGACGCTGGTCGTGGAAGGGCCGGAAGGCTACCGGCTGGAGGGTTCGTCCTCGCTCTCGAAGATCAGCCGCGACTTCACCGACCTGACCGGCCAGATGATCGGCGCGCACCACCAGTACCCCGACGGGGCGGTGCTCTACACCGGCACGCTGTTCGCCCCTATCGAGGACCGCGACGCGCCGGGCAAGGGCTTCACCCACAAGGTCGGCGACATCGTCAGCATCGCCACGCCGAAGCTGGGCCGCCTCGTCAACCGCATCCGGCTGAGCACGGAGTGCCCGCCCTGGACCTTCGGCGCCTCGCACCTCATGCGCAACCTCGCCCGGCGCGGGCTCCTTTAGCCGGAACGCTGGGCGGGTGACCCGGAGCCCCGATCGGGGCTAGGGTCGCGCCGCAACGGGTCTGGCCCAATCGCCATCCAACAGTCACCCGGAAGGGACGCAGCATCATGACCGAGACTTTCAAGAACCTCATCGCCGGCGAGTGGGCCGAGGGCTCCTCGACGAACGCCAACATCAACCCGTCGAACACCAAGGACGTGGTCGGCGAGTACGCCCGCGCCTCCCGCGCCCAGGCGGAGCAGGCCATCGCCGCCGCCAAGGCGGCGTTCCCCGCCTGGGCGCGCTCGACGCCGCAGGAGCGCTACGAGGTTCTGAAGAAGGCGTCCGACGAGATCCTCGCCCGCAAGGAGGAGCTCGGAAAGCTGCTCTCCCGCGAGGAAGGCAAGACGCTGCCGGAAGGCAACGGCGAGGCGACCCGCGCCGGCCAGATCTTCGCATTCTTCGCCGGCGAGGCCCTGCGCCTGGCGGGCGAGAAAGTCGCCTCCGTGCGCCCTGGCGTCGACGTCGAGGTGACGCGCGAGGGCGTCGGCGTGGTCGGGATGATCACGCCGTGGAACTTCCCCATCGCCATCCCGGCCTGGAAGATCGCCCCGGCGCTCTGCTACGGCAACACGGTGGTGTTCAAGCCCGCCGACCTCGTGCCCGGCTGCGGCTGGGCCATCGTCGACATCCTGAACCGGGCCGGGCTGCCCAAGGGCGTGCTGAACCTCGTCATGGGCCGCGGCTCCGAAGTGGGCCAGGCGATCCTTGACCACCGCGACGTCGACGCGATCACCTTCACCGGCTCGGTCAACACGGGCCGCAAGGTGGCGCAGGCCGCCATCATGGGCGAGAAGATGAAGAAGGTGCAGCTCGAGATGGGCGGCAAGAACCCGCTCGTCGTGCTGGACGACGCCGACCTGAAGACCGCCGTCGAGTGCGCGGTGAACGGCGCGTTCTTCTCCACCGGGCAGCGCTGCACGGCCTCCTCGCGCCTGATCGTGCAGGCCGGCATCCATGATCGCTTCGTCGAGGCGACCGTGGAGCGCCTCAAGGGCCTCGTGGTTGACGACGCGCTGAAGCCGGGCACGCATATCGGCCCGGTCGTCGACCAGAACCAGCTCGACCAGGACCTGAAGTACATCAACATCGCCAAGGACGAGGGCGCCAGGCTGGCCTGGGGCGGCGAGCTCCTCAACCGCGAGACGCCCGGCTTCTACCTGCAGCCGGCTCTTTTCACCGAGACGACCAACCAGATGCGCATCTCCCGCGAGGAGGTGTTCGGGCCGGTCGCCAACGTGGTCCGGGTCAAGGACTACGACGAGGCGATCAGCGTGGCCAACGACACGGAGTTCGGCCTCTCCGCCGGCATCTGCACGTCGAGCCTGAAATACGCCTCGCACTTCAAACGCAACAGCGAGGCCGGCATGGTCATGGTCAACCTGCCGACGGCTGGCGTCGACTACCACGTGCCGTTCGGCGGCCGGAAGGGCTCGAGCTACGGCCCGCGCGAGCAGGGCTCCTACGCGAAGGAATTCTATACGACCGTCAAGACGGCCTACACGTTTCCTGGATAACCTCGTCCAGGCTCATCCGGCTCGGCTCACTCCGCGCGGGGTGGTATCCTTGCCGCGCCGACCCTATCTCCAGGCGGCCGCAGCGATGCGGCCGCCGACGTTTTGGGCCCAACGCCTGGGCCCGGCGAACGGGATCGACCTTCCATCTGTGCCATCGGCTTCGCCTTCCCGAAGCCCATCCCCCGGAATGACGATGAGCGAAGGACCCTTCGACGGACTGCCCGACGTCACCCCCGCTGTCGGCGATCCTGTCCGGCACGACGGTTTCGAGGACGCACGCCTGACGGTCGCCTCCTGGATCGTCGAGGCGGGCCTGTCGGATCTCGGCCCCGAAGCGCTGGTGTCCGGAACCGCGCGGCGCATGAGGGAAGCGGGGCTGCCGATCGACCGGTTCCAGATCGCCTTCCGGCTGCTGCACCCGCTGTTCGACGGCATGTCGCTCACCTTCACAGAAGAGACGGGCCTGCTGACGAGCTACAATACGGGCCGCAGGGCGCCCACCGAGGCGTTCCTGAAAAGCCCCTACTACCACATGCTGGAGAACAACCTCAGCCAGCTCCGGACGCGTCTCGACACGAACGAGCCGCACGATTTCCCGGTCTTCGACGAACTGCGCCAGGAAGGCCTGCGCGACTATCTCGCCCTCGCAGTATCCTTTGGAGCGGACCATGTCGGCTATGACTCCGATGGGATCCTGAGTTCGTTCGCCACCCGGTCGGAATCCTTCACCGACGACCAGATCTATGCGTTCCGATGGCTCATGCGGCCCCTCGCGCTGGCGTTGCGCGTCTCCATCAACGGACAGATCGCCCGCACCGCGCTCGAGACCTACCACGGCTCGCTGGTGGGCGAGCGCATCCTGGGCGGGACGATCCGCCGGGGCAGCGGCGAGCGGTTGGCCACGGCGATCTGGTATTGCGACATGCGCAATTCGACCGGGCTGGCGGACGGCCTGCCGCTGGACCAGTTCCTGGCCGTGCTCGACGTCTACTTCGAATGCACCGCCGGCGCGGTGAAGGACGGCGGCGGCCAGGTGCTGGACATCCTCGGCGACGCCGTGCTCGGCATCTTCCCCGTGCTGGGCGGCACGGATCCGGCCGAGGCCTGCCGGCACGCGCTCAACGCGGCCACGGACGCGCTGCGCCGCCTGAAAGCTGTCGTCGCGAAGGGCCGTGCAGGCTCGGATCGGATCGCCTTCGGCGTCGGGGTCCATTTCGGCGACGTGGTGTTCGGCAATGTCGGCACGCCGGACCGGTTGAAGTTCACGCTGGTGGGGCGCGCCGTGATCGAGGCGGCGCGGACGGCGGAACTGACGAAGTCGCTGCGCAAGCCCATCGTGGTGACGGACGCCGTTCATCGCCTGTTGGGTGGCTCGTCCGAACTCGTCGACCTCGGGGTGCACCAGCTGCGCGGGCTCCCGATTGGACGACGGCTTTACACGGTTTCGGACGCGCCTGCCCCGCTGGTGGCCTGAGCACTCACATCAGCGTGAGAGCGCGCTCCGCCTCCGGCAACGCGATCGCGTTCAGTGTGAGCAGCGCCGGGCGGGGAGGCGGAGGCAGCGCCTGCTGGTCGACGGCGTCCTGGGCGCGGGCGAGCGTGTGTTCGAACAGCTTCTCGTGCATCCACTCCACGGCCGCCACCCGAACCTGCAGCGTCGCGTCGCCGAGCCGCGCCTGGGGGGTTGAGCCGATGGCGTTCGCCAGCCGCTCGGCCACGGTTTCTGCGCCGGCCAGGCCCACGCCCGGCAGCAGCACGAAGAACTCGTTGCCGCTCACGCGGGCTGCGAGGTCGTCGCGCCGGAGCAGCCGCTTCAGCACGTCGGCGCAGGTGAGCAAGGCGCCGTCTCCGGCCTCGTAGCCATGCGCCGCGTTGATCTGCTGAAGGTGGTCGACCCGGACGAGAACCATGCCGATGGCGACGTTCTGCTGGTCGGCCTTCTGGAACTCCCGAGGGGCCCGCAGCTGCATCCACCGGCGATTGCCGAGGCCCGTGAGCGGATCGGCGTGCTTCAGCCGCTCGGCTTCAGCCTCGACGCCGGTGAAGGCGCTGTCCACGAGACCGATTCCTTCCGCCAGCCGCCTAAGCAGGTCCGAATGAACGGGCCGGGACAGGCCGATCATGCCCTCCAGGGCGCCCGCGGCGGTGCGGCAGGCCCGCGCCATGCCCACGATGGCGGCCATGTTGCCGAGGAGCGCCAGCAGCGCCGCTCCGACGATCCAGCTGAAGATGCTCTCGGGCGGGTTCTCGGCGACGAGCGTCAGCGCTGCGGCCGCGAAGCAAAGCACGAGACCCCCGAGCGACAGCACGTAGAGCGTCACCACGGTCCGGAACGTCATGGGTGCTGCAAAAGTCGGCATCGTCGGCAACCTTGCAAATTTTCAATGCAAGCTTGACCGTAACAGACAAAGCCGAATCAAAGATTAGCGCCGTCTCTAAAGAACTGACCGATCTCCAGCAATGATGCTTGCCGCCCACGGCGCAGCAGAAGGATTTCAACGTATAGAGGGTTGAATCAACTCCATTTCTACAACCATGGAGATCGATTGCGGAGACTTTTCGCTCCAAGTTGAGCCATTACGGTAACGAGCTGCGGCGCGGCCGCGGGGGCGCTCCCCCGCTGATTTGCACAGGCGCCGTTGGTCAGATCACGTTGCGCTCCAGCAGAGGCCGGTTCTCCGCGATCCGGTCGAACCCCATCGCCGTTAGGTCCAGCGTGAGATAGCGGCCGTGCACGATGAGCTCCGCCAGGGACCGCCCCACGGCGGGGGACTGTTGCAGGCCATGGCCGGAGAAGCCGTTCGCAAGGTAGAAATTCCGGCATCCGGCGGGCCCGATGATGGCGTTGTGGTCCAGCAGGTTGAGGTCGTAGTGACCGGCCCAGGCGCGTCCCGGCCGGATCGCCTCGAACGCGGGGATGCGTTCGGCTAGCGCCGGCCAGAAGTGCTCCTCGAACTGGCTCCATTCCACCTCGAACTCTTCCGATTCCGGGTCGTCGCCGGGCGGAGCGCCGCCGCAGATGAACATCTGCCCGTCCGCCCCGCCGCGCCCCTCGGGCCTGCACCAGACGCCCGTCGTGTCGATGAGGAGCGGCGCATTCGCCACCTCGCCCCGGCACGTGAAGGAAAAGACGCAGCGCTTGCGGCCCTCGACGGGGATCTCGACCCCCGCCGCCGCGGCGAGCCTGCGGCCTCCGGACGCACCCGCCGCATCGACGAGCGCACCGCAGGCGATGCGGGAGCCGTCAGCGAGGCGCACCGCGACGACTTTGTCACCCTCGCGCTCGACGGCCGTGACCTCGCCTTCCACATAGGTGACCCCGAGGCTCCGGGCCTTCTTCCGGAACGCCTGCATCAGCGCCCAGCCGTCGAACCAGCCCTCGCCGGTGCGGCCCCAGGTTCCGACTTCGACGCCATCGGTGTTGAGCCAGGGAAACCGGTCCTTCAGCGCCGCCGGATCGAGCAGCAGGATGTCCGCGCCGTGGGATACCTGGACGGCATGGTTTTCGCGCAGCACCTGCGCCGCGGAGCCGCCGCCGATATAGAGGTAGCCGCCCTCGTGCAGGTCGATCTGCGGACGGTCTTCGCCGACGGCGAGATGCTCGCCGACATTGCGGAGAAAGGCGATCCCGTACAGCGAGATGGCGATGTTGAGCGGACTGGAAAACTGTTGCCGGATGGAGGCGGCCGAGAGCGCGGATGCGCTGAATTGATAGGTCGGGTCCTTCTCGACTACCACGACGCTTCCCCGGAAGGCCGGATCGGCGGCGAGATGGCACGCGACGGAAGAGCCCATCACGGCGCCGCCGGCGATGACGACGTCTGCAGAAGCCGGGGCTGCGGGGATCTCGCCTGCGATCATCGGTGGGTCTCCTGGCAGGCCGCGTCATTGCCGAGGGTTCGGTTACACGATAAGCGGTTACGCGATCGACAGGACAGGAGGCAAGACCGATGAGCTCAACCACGGGCGCATTCGCCGCCGTGCGAGACGACGCTCTCGCCATTCTCCGCCGCCTCGGTACGCCGCAGGACGCCTTCGCGGCCCAGGGCATGGCAGCGCGCTCGCCCCTGACGGGCGAGTCGGTCGCCACCGTGCGGGTTCATTCCGCGGAAGAGACCGGCGCGGCGATCGGGCGCGCGGCCGAGGCTTTTCTCGCCTGGCGCAAGGTGCCGGCGCCACGGCGCGGCGAGTTCGTGCGGCTCATCGGGGAGGAGCTGCGCGCCGCCAAGGCCGATCTCGGCATGCTTGTGACGCTCGAGGCGGGGAAGGTCGTCTCGGAAGGCCTCGGCGAGGTCCAGGAGATGATCGACATCTGCGACTACGCGGTCGGCCTGTCGCGCCAGCTCTTCGGGCTGACCATCGCGACCGAGCGCCCGGACCACCGCATGATGGAGACATGGCATCCGCTCGGGGTCTGCGGCGTGATCACCGCCTTCAACTTCCCTGTCGCGGTGTGGTCCTGGAACGCGGCTCTCGCCTTCGTGTGCGGCAATCCGGTGGTGTGGAAGCCCTCGGAAAAGACGCCGCTCACCGCCCTTGCGGTCCAGGCCATCGTGGCGAGGGCTGCCGAGCGCTTTGGCGGCGTGCCCGCGGCCCTCTCCGAGGTGCTGATCGGCGGGCGCGAAGTCGGCGAGATGCTGGTGGAAGACCACCGGGTGGCGCTGGTCTCGGCCACCGGATCCACGGGCATGGGCCGGCAGGTCGGCCCGAGGCTGGCGGCCCGCTTCGCGCGGCAGGTGCTGGAGCTTGGCGGCAACAACGCCGCCATCGTCACGGCTTCGGCCGATCTCGACATCGCGCTGCGCGCCATCGCCTTCGCCGCCATCGGCACCGCGGGCCAGCGCTGCACCTCGCTGCGCCGGCTCATCGTGCACGAGAGCGTCTACGACAGCCTCGTGCCGAAGCTGCGCCGCGTCTACGAGACCGTCGCCGTGGGTGATCCCCGCCGCGACGGCACGTTGGTGGGCCCGCTGATCGACCGCGCGGCCTATGAGGGCATGCAGCGCGCGCTGGACGAATCCCGCAGCGCCGGCGGAGTCGTGACCGGCGGCGGCCGCGAGCACGTCGGCATGGGCGAGGCGTTCTACGTCAAGCCCGCGCTCGTGGAGCTGCCGTCCCACGCCGGGCCCGCGCTGCGCGAGACCTTCGCGCCCATTCTCTACGTGGTGAAGTATCGCGAGCTCGACGAGGCCATCGCCATGCAGAACGCCGTGGGCGCCGGGCTGTCCTCCTCCATCTTCACGCTCGACATGCGGGAGGCCGAGCGTTTCCTGTCCGACGAGGGATCGGATTGCGGCATCGCCAACGTCAACATCGGCCCGTCGGGGGCCGAGATCGGGGGGGCGTTCGGCGGCGAGAAGGAGACGGGCGGCGGCCGCGAGGCCGGTTCCGACGCCTGGAAGGCGTATATGCGCCGGGCGACGAACACCATCAACTACGGCAGGACGCTTCCCCTCGCCCAGGGCGTGCGCTTCGACATCGGAGACTGAGATGACCTTGCGCGTGATCGTGGCAGGTGTGACCGGCTGGACGGGGAGCGCCGTCGCCCGCGGCGTTCTCGCGGCGGACGACATGACGCTCGTGGGCGCAGTCTCGCGGTCGGCCGCGGGGCGCGACGTCGGCGAAGCGCTCGGGCAGAAGGCGGCGGGGGTGATGGTCTCCGCCACGCTGGCCGAGGCGCTACGCACGCCATGCGACGTCGTGGTGGACTATACAAAGCCGCATGTCGTGAAGGCGCACGCGCTGGAGGCCGTTTCGGCGGGCGTCGCGGTGGTGATCGGCACCTCCGGCCTCACCGCGGACGATTTCGCCGAGATCGAGGCGGCCGCCAGGGCGAAGGGCGTTGCGGTGTTCGCCTCGGGCAATTACTCGATCACGGCCACGCTGATGTCGAAGTTCGCCCTGATGGCCGCGCGCTACGTGCCTGACGTCGAGGTGATCGACTACGCGCCGGGCAGCAAGGCCGACACGCCCTCAGGCACCGGGCGCGAACTGGCCGAGCGGCTGAGCGCCGTGCGCGGCCGCTCCAGCGCCAAGCCAGTGTCGGAGCTGACCGGCGCACGCGAGACGCGCGGGGCCGCCATCGGGGCCGTGCAGGTGCATTCGGTCCGCATGCCCGGCTACATCCTCTCCTGCGAGGCGCTGTTCGGCATGCCTGACGAACGCCTCGTCATCCGCCATGATGCGGGATCCTCGGCCGCGCCCTATGTGGCCGGCACGCTTCTCGCCATCCGCCGCGTGCAGGAACAGCCCGGCCTGCGCCGCGGCCTCGACCAGTTGCTCGACTGAGGAGACCACCATGACCGCCGTCGCCAAGCCCCAGAGCACGACCAAGGCCGCCGCCTTCGACTGGTCGGACCCTTTCCTGCTGGAGGAGCAGCTCACCGACGACGAGCGCATGATCCGCGACGCGGCCCGCGCCTACGCGCAGGACAAGTTGCAGCCGCGCATCCTGGAGGCCTACGCCACGGAGAAGACCGACCGCGCCATCTTCAGCGAGATGGGCGAGATGGGCCTGCTCGGCGTCACCCTCCCCGAGGAGTTCGGCGGCGCGGCGGCCGGCTACGTGTCCTACGGGCTCGTGGCGCGCGAGGTGGAGCGCGTCGACAGCGGCTACCGCTCCATGATGAGCGTGCAGTCCTCGCTGGTGATGTACCCGATCTACGCCTATGGGGACGACAAGCAGCGCCGGAAGTACCTGCCCAAGCTCGCCTCCGGCGAATGGGTCGGCTGCTTCGGCCTGACCGAGCCGGACGCCGGCTCCGACCCCGCCGGCATGAAGACGCGGGCCGAGAAGGTGTCGGACGGCTACCGCCTCTCCGGCTCCAAGATGTGGATCTCCAACTCGCCGCTCGCCGACGTCTTCGTGGTCTGGGCGAAGTCCGCCGCGCATGGCGACGAGATCCGCGGCTTCGTGCTGGAAAAGGGCATGAAGGGTCTTTCCGCCCCCAAGATCGGCGGCAAACTCTCGCTGCGCGCCTCGATCACCGGCGAGATCGTCATGGACGGCGTGATCGTGCCCGAAGAAAACCTGCTCCCGAACGTGTCCGGCCTGAAGGGCCCCTTCGGCTGCCTCAACCGCGCCCGCTACGGCATCTCGTGGGGCGTGCTGGGCGCGGCGGAGGATTGCTGGCATCGCGCCCGGCAGTACACGCTGGACCGCAAGCAGTTCGGCCGGCCGCTCGCCGCCACCCAACTCGTGCAGAAGAAGCTCGCCGACATGCAGACGGAGATCGCGCTGGGCCTGCAGGCCTCGCTGCGCGTCGGCCGGCTCTTCGACGAGGGCAAGGTCGCGCCCGAGATGATCTCGCTGGTCAAGCGCAACAATTGCGGCAAGGCGCTCGACATCGCCCGCGTCGCCAGAGACATGCACGGGGGCAACGGCATCAGCGGCGAGTACCACGTCATGCGCCACGCCCAGAACCTGGAGACCGTGAACACCTACGAGGGGACGCACGACGTCCACGCGCTCATCCTGGGGCGGGCGCAGACGGGGCTGCAGGCGTTTTTTTAAAAGAGCAAGCATCATGGCGCCTCGCCCCAACGCCGCTCGACCCTCAATCTCGGACTACTCGGCGGCTTCTGCGGGCTTGTCACCGGAAACGGTTGCGTTGTCGTCCGGCTTGGACATGTGGACGAGCCGGCCATCGAGCCAGGCGAGCAAGACGGAATCCAGCACCGTCTGCCAGCTCGGGATGTTTTTCAGCCGGGCGGCGACGTCAGGCGAGAGCCAGACTTCCTCCAGCTTCACCTTCGGTTCACCGGTGCGAGACAGGCCAGGTTTGATCAGCTTGCCGCCGTCGTATAGGTCAGCCCGGGCGAAGAAATCATCGTCGAGTTCCGGACCATCGTCAGGGTCCACCCAAGAGGTATCCGTATTGGGCTCTTTCGCGGTCATTGGCGTACCTCATCGAAATGATCCGCCGTATGTCCCGACGGCGCGTCCAAATCACGATCACCATTCTACCTTGGAGCAACCCCACAGTCTGGTTTCGCGCGTCCCCGTATTCTTTTCGCGTATCCGCTGCCGTGTACGACAGCCCATTAAACACCGCGACCGCGTCGTCGAAATCCAGCCCGCGCAGAAGCAGCGTCGCGTCGCGTTTGGCGGCATCATACTCGATCAACATCGGGAACTGGCGTCTGAAATCAACGGGTGCAATGCGGGGAAGGCAAGCACGGCCGGGTTACGCTGGCAAGCAGCGGTGCACCCGAGGACACTCCCATGACCACCCCTCCCCTCCATGGCCTGCGTGTCCTCGAGCTCGCCCGCATCCTCGCCGGCCCCTGGGTGGGCCAGACGCTGGCCGATCTCGGCGCCGATGTGGTGAAGGTGGAGCGCCCCGGCGCGGGCGACGACACGCGGAGCTGGGGGCCGCCCTTCGTGCAGGGCGCGGACGGCGCGGCGCTCTCGGCGGCCTATTTCCACGCCTGCAACCGCGGCAAGCGCTCGATCGCGGCGGATTTCGAGACGCCTGGGGGGCAGGAGCTCGTGCGTCGCCTGGCCCTGCACGCCGACGTCGTGATCGAGAACTTCAAGGTGGGCGGGCTGAAGAAGTATGGCCTGGACCACGAGAGCCTGCGCCGACTCAACCCTCGCCTGGTGACGTGCTCCATCACCGGCTTCGGGCAGGACGGGCCTTATGCCGAGCGCGCCGGATACGATTTCATGATTCAGGCCATGGGCGGGATCATGGACGTGACGGGGGAGCGCGGGGGCGAGCCGCAGAAGGTGGGCGTCGCGGTCTCCGACATCTTCACCGGAGTTTACGCAGTCATCGGCATCCTGGCCGCGCTGCGCCGGCGCGACGAGACCGGAGAAGGCAGCCATGTCGACATGTCGCTGCTCGACTCCACGGTCGCGGTGCTTGGCAACCAGGCGATGAACTACTTCATCGGGGGTCGCGCGCCGACGCGCATGGGCAACGCCCACCCCAACCTCGTGCCCTACCAGGTCTTCCCCGTCGCAGACGGCCACCTCGTGATCGCCACCGGCAATGACGGGCAGTTCAAGAGGCTGTGCGGCCTGCTGGGCCTTCCAGACGTCGCCGAGGATCCGGCCTATGCCAGCATGGCGCTGCGCATCGCCAACAGGGACGTCCTCTGCGGGATCATCGCCGCGCGCACGCCCGGCTGGCGGCGCGACGACCTGCTCGCCGCGCTGGAGACCGCCGGCATTCCCGCCGGGCCGATCAACACCGTGGCGGACGTCTTCGCCGATCCGCAGGTCGCCTGGCGCGGCATGAGAGTGGACCTCGACGCGCCCCATGTCGCCGGGGGGACGCTGCCTACGGTGCGCTCGCCGATCATCCTCGATGGGGAGCCGCTCGTGTCCCGGCGTCCGCCGCCGCAGCTGGGAGAGCACACGGCCGAGGTGCTGGGCGATGCCGCGTGGGGCGGAACGTGAGGCTGTTCGGCTGGCTCTCGGTCATCCCCGGCGGTCCGCGCAGCGGGCCGGGAAGGGGATCCAGACCTATGCGCCCCGCCATGGATCCCCCTCACCTGCGCTCCTACGGCGCTCCGGCCGGGGATGACCGCGTTGGAAACACTCGCCTCGATGCAGGACTAAGGACCTCGCCATGACCGATCCGACATCCCGCACCGGCGGCCAGCTGATCGTAGACTGCCTCGCAGCGCAGGGCGTGGAGCACGTGTTCTGCGTGCCGGGCGAGAGCTACCTCGCCGTGCTGGACGCGCTGCACGACGTCTCCATCGGGGTAACGGTGTGCCGGCAGGAGGCCGGGGCGGTGATGATGGCGGACGCCACGGCGCGGCTCACCGGCCGGCCGGGCATCGCCATGGTGACGCGCGGGCCGGGCGCCACGAACGCCTCGCACGGCATCCACATCGCCGAGCATGACTCCACCCCGCTGATCCTGTTCGTCGGGCATGTCGAGCGCGGCGTTCGAGGGCGCGGGGCCTGGCAGGAACTCGACTACCGGGCCGTGTTCGGCTCGATGACGAAGTGGACGGTGGAGATCGACGACCCCTCCCGTATCCCCGAGATCGTCTCCCGCGCCTTTCACGTCGCGATGCAGGGCCGGCCGGGTCCGGTCGTCATCGCTCTGCCTGAGGACATGCTGCTCGAAGCCACGCATGCAGCCGCGGGCCCCCCGGTCGAGCCGGTCGAAACCTGGCCCGGCCTGACACAGATGGCCGAGCTGCAGAAGCGGCTCTGGGCGGCGAAGCGGCCCATCATGGTGGTGGGCGGTGGCGGCTGGACCGAGACGGCCTGCACGCGGGTGCGCCGGTTCGCCGAGCGCTTCGACCTGCCGGTCGTGACCTCGTTCCGCCGCGCCATGCTGTTTCCCGCCGACCACCCGAACTACGCCGGCGAGATCGCGCTGGGGCCGAACCCGAAGCTGAAGGCGCGACTCGAGAACGCCGACCTCGTGATCGTGGCGGGCGGCCGCATGTCGGAAGTGCCCTCGCAAGGCTACACGCTGTTCGACATCCCGGTCCCGCGCCAGACGCTCGTGCACATCCACGCCGACGCCGGCGAACTCGGCAAGGTCTACCACCCCGCGCTCGGCATCAACGCGACGCCGCCGGCCTTCGCCGCGGCGCTGGAGACGGTGCAGCCGCCCAACGACATCCCCTGGTCCGCGGAGACGAAGCAGGCGCGCGAAGACTTCCTCGCCTGGACGGAGCAGCCGCCGGCGAACCCCGGCCGGTTCCAATACGGCGCGGCCATGGCGTGGCTGCGCCATCGCCTGCCGGAGGACGCCATCGTCACGAACGGCGCAGGCAACTACGCCATCTGGGTGTCGCGTTTCCTGCGCTTCCGCCGCTTCGCGACCCAGCTCGCGCCGGTGTCCGGCTCCATGGGCTACGGCCTGCCGGCGGCGGTGGGGGCGAAGCGGCAGTTCCCCGACCGCATGGTGGTGTGCTTCGCGGGCGACGGCTGCTTCCTGATGAACGGGCAGGAGTTCGCCACCGCCGTGCAGTACGACCTGCCGATCATCGTCGTGGTCGTCGACAACGGCATGTACGGCACCATCCGCATGCACCAGGAGCGTGAGTTCCCCGGCCGCGTCTCCGCCACGCGGCTCAAGAACCCCGATTTCGCCGCCTATGCCACGGCCTTTGGCGGCCATGGCGAAAGGGTGGAAACAGCCGACGAGTTCAAGGCGGCCTTCGGGCGCGCCGTGGCGTCCGGCAAGCCCTCCATCCTGCACTGCATCCTCGACCCCGAGGCCATCACGCCGGCGACGACGCTGACGAAGATCCGCGAGGCGGCGGAGTCGAAGTAGGGCCGAGCGCGCATTGCGGTTCGCCAGGCGTCCCCGCCCCCTGTCCCGGGGCGGGCGAAGCCCGAGTCCGGTTTGGAGCCTCGCGCCGGCAGGCTTCATTTCCGAGGCCGCAAGCCTAGGTCCCGGACACCGCTTTGCGGTTCCAGGTAAGGGGGAGCCCTAGGCCCGCACGTCGCCGAACCGTCTCGCCAGCTCGAAGCCCCAGCCGAGCGGATCCTCCGGCTCGATGACGAAGCTTCCCCGACCGGCATAGAAGCCGCGCCCGCTCACCTCGACGCGCACCGCGCCGGGGGGGCCGTCCGGCTCCTCACGCGCGATGCGGCCGGTGAAGGGATCGCCGGAGATTCCCCGGAAGCTGCGGGACTGGCCCGGCGACAGCAGCCCCTTGGCGTGGTCCAGCGCCATGCGCGCGGTGACGCCGGACCCGGTGGGGCTCCGGTCGATCTGGCGCTCGGCGAAGACGCAGAGGTTCCAGCTCTCCGCGCCGGTGGGCGCGCCGTCGGTCACGATCGTGCCGTAGAGGAAGCCGAGGTCCGGCTCCTCGGGGTGGCGGATCGCGACGCCCGCGCGGATGGCGTCCGTCAGGTCGCCGGCGCGGGCGACGAGTTCGTCCACGCTGTCGCCGAAGAAATCGAGGCCGAGCGTGGAGGCCGGCAGGATGGCGTAGAATGCACCGCCATAGGCGATATCTGTCACGATGCGGCCTCGCCCCGGCACGTCGACGGCGAGGTCGCGGTGCAGCACGAAGGCGGGCACGCTCTCGAAGCTGACGGATGTCACCACGCCCGCCTCCACGCGACAGGTGAGTTGCAGGCGGCCGCAGGGCGCCTCGATGGCGAAGCGCGTCACCGGCTCGACGGCAGGCACGAGGCCGCTGTCCACCACCCAACGCCCCAGCGCGATGGTGGCGTGGCCGCACATGGTGGAATACCCCTCATTGTGCGTGAACAGCACGCCGAGCACGGCGTCGGGGATGGAGGGCGGCACGGGGATCACCCCGTACATGCCGGCGTGGCCGCGCGGCTCCAGCATCATGGCCCGGCGCAAGCGGTCGTGGTTCTCGCGCGCGTCGCGGCGCTTCGCCAGGATCGTCGAGCCCATGAGCGCAGGGTAGCCCGCCGTCACGATCCGCACCGGTTCGCCGGCCGTGTGCATGTCGACGAAGTGGAGTTCGATGGAAGACGTCATGCGATCCTCGTCGGCCAGGGGTGGCTCACCTCGCAAGTCTGATAGCGGTGTGGCGGCGGCGATGCTACTCGTTGGGCGAAGTCGGGGGCCCCATGCCGCCCGAGCCGCCCGAGGATGCGCTTCAAGACAGCCATGCCGCAGTTCGCCTTGACCGAAGAGCAATCGGCCATCCGGGACGTGGCCCGCGACTTTGCGGCGCACCACATCGCGCCGTTCGCGGTGGAGTGGGACGAGCGCAAGCACTTCCCCGTCGACGTGATGCGCGAGGCTTCGGCGCTCGGCATGGGCGGCGTCTATGTGCAGGACGACGTTGGCGGGTCCGGCCTGTCGCGCCTCGACGCGGCGCTGATCTTCGAGGCGCTGGCCACCGGCTGCCCCACGGTGTCCGCGTTCATGTCGATCCACAACATGGCGAGCTGGATGATCGACGCCTACGGCTCCGACGAGCAGCGCAAGAGATTCCTGCCGAAGCTGACCACGATGGAGCACATCGCCAGCTACTGCCTGACGGAGCCCGGCGCGGGCTCTGACGCGGCGGCGCTCTCCACCCGGGCGCGTCTGGACGGCGACTGCTACGTGCTGGACGGCGTGAAGCAGTTCATCTCCGGCGCGGGCGTCTCTGACGTCTACGTCACCATGGTGCGGACGGGGGGCGAAGGTCCATTCGGCGTCTCCACGCTCGTGGTCGAGAAGGATACGCCGGGGCTCTCCTTCGGCGTCAACGAGAAGAAGATGGGCTGGAACGCGCAACCCACGCGGCAGGTGATCTTCGAGGGCGCGCGGGTGCCCGTGGCCAACAGGCTGGGACCGGAAGGCATCGGCTTCAAGATCGCCATGGCCGGGCTGGACGGAGGACGGCTCAACATCGCCGCCTGCTCGCTCGGCGGCGCGCAGGCCGCCCTGGAGAAGAGCCTCGCCTACATGGCCGAGCGCCACGCCTTCGGGCGCAGGATCGCCGATTTCCAGGCGCTGCAGTTCCGGATCGCGGACATGGCGACGGAACTCGAAGCCGCGCGCAGCTTCCTGTGGCGGGCTGCGGCGGCGCTGGACGCCAAGGACCAGCAGGCCAGCCAGCTTTGCGCCATGGCCAAGCGCTTCGGGACGGATGTCGGCTTCGAGGTCGCGAACCAGGCGCTGCAACTGCACGGCGGCTACGGCTATCTCGCCGACTACGGGGTCGAGAAGATCGTGCGCGACCTGCGGGTGCATCAGATCCTGGAAGGGACCAACGAGATCATGCGCGTCATTATCGCGCGCGGACTGATCGGGCGCGGGCAAGGCGCTGGGCTCTGAGCCGGACGCCCAGCCACGCGAGAACCAGAACCAGCAGGGAGACATGTCATGGCCAGCATCGGCTTCATCGGCCTCGGCAACATGGGCGGGCCCATGGCCGCCAACCTCGTGAAGGCGGGCCATGCGGTCCTCGGCTTCGACCTACTGGCGGAGAACGCGAACGCGGCCAAGGGCGAAGGCGTCGCCATCGCGGCGTCGGCGCGCGACGCCGTCTCCGCGGCGGATGTGGTCGTGACCATGCTGCCCGCCGGAAAGCACGTGCTCTCGGTCTGGACCGATGTCGCGCAGGCCGCCCGGCCGGGGACGCTGTTCATCGACAGCTCCACTATCGATGTCGACAGCGCGCGTCAGGCGCACGCCCTCGCGGCGGGAAAAGGCCTCGCCTCCCTGGACGCTCCGGTGTCGGGCGGCGTCGGCGGGGCCAGGGCCGCCACGCTGACCTTCATGGCCGGCGGCGCGGCGGAGGCGTTCGGCCGGGCCAAGCCGATCCTCGAATGCATGGGCAAGAAGATCGTGCATTGCGGCGAGGCCGGCGCCGGCCAGGCGGCCAAGATCTGCAACAACATGATCCTCGGCGTCAGCATGATCGGCGTCTGCGAGGCCTTCGTGCTCGCGGAGAAGCTGGGGCTCTCTCATCAGTCGCTGTACGACGTGGCGTCCACCTCCTCGGGCCAGTGCTGGTCGCTCACGACCTATTGCCCCGTGCCCGGGCCGGTGCCCACGAGCCCCGCCAACAACGGCTACACCCCCGGATTCGCAGCCGCGCTGATGCTGAAGGACCTGAAGCTCTCGCAGGAGGCGGCCAGCGCCTCCGGCGCGTCCACCCCGCTGGGCGCGCACGCCGCGGAGATCTACGCCGCCTTCGCGCAGGCCGGGTTCGGCGGCAAGGACTTTTCCGGGATCATCGAGGCGCTGCGCGAGGGCGTGTGAGCCGTGGCCCCGCGCAGCCGGCGCATCGGCGCAACCGGCAAATAGGCGTTGTCGGGCGCGGCGGTTCATAGCTTAATCGCCGCACGAAAGCGACGCCGCCGAAGCCCCGCAGAGGGCCGGCGAGAAGACCGTCCCGGAGGAAACATGCCGTTCATTCTCGCCATCGACCAGGGCACAACCTCCTCGCGGGCGATCCTGTTCTCGGCCGACGGCGCGATCGCCGGGATGGCGCAGCAGGAGTTCACGCAGCACTTCCCCGCTTCTGGCTGGGTCGAGCACGAGCCGGAGGACCTGTGGACGTCCACGCTCGCCGTCTCCCGCGAGGTGCTGGCCAAGGCGGGCCTCGCCGCGGCCGACATCGCCGCGATCGGCATCACCAACCAGCGCGAGACGACGGTGGTCTGGGACCGCTCGACCGGCCAGGCGATCCACCGGGCCATCGTCTGGCAGGACCGGCGCACGGCGGACATCTGCGCCCGGATGAAAGGCGAGGGCCTCGAGGAACAGGTGACCGCCCGCACCGGCCTGCTGCTGGACCCTTATTTCTCCGGCACCAAGATCGCCTGGATCCTGGACAATGTTCCGGGTGCGCGAGCCCGGGCGGAGCGTGGCGAACTCGCCTTCGGCACGGTCGATTCATGGCTGCTCTGGAAGCTGACCGGCGGCGCGGTCCACGCCACGGACGCCACGAACGCCTGCCGCACGCTGCTCTACGACATCCACGAAGGCGGCTGGAACGACGACCTGCTCCGCATGCTCAACGTGCCGCGCTCCCTGCTGCCCGATGTTCTCGACTGCTCGTCCGAATTCGGAGCGTCGCTGCCGGAGCTGTTCGGCGGGCCCATCGCGATCCGCGGCATCGCGGGCGACCAGCAGGCGGCCACCGTGGGCCAGGCCTGCTTCGCGCCAGGCATGATCAAATCGACCTACGGCACCGGCTGCTTCGCGCTGATGAACACGGGCGCCAAGGCCGTCCGCTCGCGCAGCAAGCTGCTCACCACGGTCGCCTACCAGCTCGGCGGCAAGCGCACCTACGCGCTGGAAGGCTCGATCTTTATCGCCGGCGCAGCGGTGCAGTGGCTCCGCGACGGCCTCGGCATCGTCAAGGACGCGGCCGAGACGGGGCCGCTGGCCCGCGCGGCCGATCCCTCCCAGCAGGTCTACCTGGTGCCGGCCTTCGTCGGCATGGGCGCGCCCTACTGGGACGCCGAGTGCCGGGGCGCGATGTTCGGCCTGACGCGCGGCACCGGGCCGAAGGAGATCGCGCGGGCCGCGCTGGAGGCCGTCTGCTACCAGACGCTCGACCTGCTTGATGCGATGAAGGCGGACTGGCCCGACAGCGACGGCGTCGAGACCGTGCTGCGCGTGGACGGCGGCATGGCCGCCTCGGACTGGACGATGCAATTCCTGTCCGACATCCTGGCCGCCCCGGTGGACCGGCCTGTCGTGAAAGAAACGACCGCGCTGGGCGCGGCCTACCTCGCCGGGCTGCAGGCCGGCGTCTTCCCCGGCCCGGAGCGCTTCGCGGATGCTTGGCGGCTCGATCACCGGTTCATGCCGAACCTGCCGGCCGAGCAGCGGCGGAGCAAAGTCGCCGGCTGGAAGGACGCAGTCTCCCGTACGCTGACACGGCGCGACTGAGATTCACGCGGCGCACAATCGCTGGTGAGTGTGGCGCAGGCCCTACAGCGAGCGAGCGCCGGGGCCGGTAAGGTGCCGACGAGGTGGCGAGGATCGCCGCCAGCAGGTCCAGATGATGACGCCACGGTCCCGCACGTCCGCCAACGCCGCAATCGACGCGGCCGGCCTTCTGCGCCGGGTCGGGTTCATCCTGCTCGTCGTCGCGGCGCCGCTCTTCGCCGTGCTCTCGCGCCGGGGGCTGGTCATCGTGGTGCCGATGGGCATGGCGTTGATGATGCTCGCGACCGTGGTGGAGAGCGAGGGCCGGGAGCCCGCGGGCCGGGCCTGGAAGAGCCTCGTGGGGCCGGCCGGCGGCCTCGCCGTGTTCCTGCTGTTCTGGGCCGCATTGTCCTTGCTGTGGACGCCTTTCCCGGCGGAAGCGCTGGAACGGCTCGCCAATCTTAGCGGGATCGGGCTGATCGCGCTGCTCACCGTCGCCTCGGTGCCGGACCGGATGCGCGCGTCCAATCTCTACCTGATGCCGGTGGGTGTGGGCCTGGCTGCGCTGTGCGCGCTCGCCGTCGGCCTGCGGGCCGGTTTCACGCCGCTGTCGCGCCTGCCGGACATCGATCAGTCGCTCCTTGAACGCGGCTTGCTGCTGATCGTGCTCCTGACTCCCGCGGGCGTGAGCTGGCTGATGTCGCGCGACCGGATCCTCTCCGCCTTCCTGCTGGTGGCGGCGGTTACGGCGGCGCTCGTCGTGGCGCAGGCCTATCCCGAGCTTGTCGCGCTGGTGGTCGGGGCCATCGTCTTCGCCGGCGCGACCGTCGCGCCCAGGCTGTTCAAGCGGCTCGGCGTCATCGGCCTGCCGGCGCTCGTGCTCGCAGCCCCGGCGCTACCCTTCGTGCTGCGCCCCCTGGCGAAGCTGGTGCTCGACGTCACGCATCCCGTGGTGGAGACCATCCGGATCTGGTGCCGCATGGTGACGGACGATCCGGTCCGCCTCCTGACGGGACACGGGCTCGACACGGCCCTGAGGGCGCGGTTGGCGGGGCTGGTGCCCGGCCAGGCTCCCGGCGGCATCCTCTTCGAGGTCTGGTTCGAGCTGGGCTTTCTCGGCGCGACGGCGCTGGCCTTGCTGCTGTGGCGGACGGTGCTCGCCAGCGCACGCCTCGAGCCCGGAGCGGTGCCCGGAGCGCTGATGACGCTTACGGTCGCGTTCGTGCTGGCGGCCCTGGGCCAGGGCGCGGCGCAGGCCTGGTGGCTCATGGGCCTCGCCTTGGCGGCCGTCACCGTCGTCGCGGTCGATCGCGGCCAGTACCGCACCACGCGCCCGCGCAGCCAGACCTTCTTCGCCAAACGGGCCTGACGCGCGCTATTCGGCGGCTTCGCCCGCCATGGCCTCGGCGGCGGTCTCCGCCGCGTCGACCGTCTTCAGGGCTTCGGGGTGCGGCATCGAGATGATGTTGTAGCCGCTGTCGACGTAGTGCACCTCGCCGGTGACGCCGGTCGAGAGATCGGAGAGCAGGTAAACGCCCGAGCCGCCGATCTCCTCGATGGTGACCGTGCGGCGCAGCGGGGCGTGGCGCTTCTGGTAGTTGAACATCAGCCGGGCGTCGGCGATGCCCGCGCCGGCCAGCGTGCGGACCGGGCCCGCGGAGATGGCGTTCACGCGGATGTTGTCCGGTCCGTAATCGGCCGCAAGATAGCGCACCGAGGCTTCCAGCGCCGCCTTGGCCACGCCCATGACGTTGTAGTTCGGCATCACGCGCGTCGAGCCGCCATAGGTCAGCGTGACCATGCTGCCGCCCGCCGTCATCAGCGGCGCGGCGCGCTTGGCGATTTCGGTGAAGGAGAAGCACGAGATCACCATGGTGCGCGAGAAGTTCTCCCGCGTGGTGTCGGCGTAGCGGCCCTTCAGCTCGTTCTTGTCGGAAAAGGCGATGGCGTGGACGAGAAAGTCCAGCTTGCCCCAGCGCTTGCCGAGTTCGGCGAAGACGCTGTCCACCGAGGCGAGGTCCTCGACGTCGCAGGGCAGGAGCAGCGACGACCCGACGCTCGCAGCCAGGGGCTCGACCCGCTTGCGCAGGGAATCGCCCTGGTAGGTGAAGGCGAGCTCGGCCCCCTGCGCGGCCGCCGCCTTGGCGATGCCCCAGGCAATCGAGTGGTCGTTGGCCACGCCCATGATGAGGCCGCGCTTGCCCGACATAATGGAGGACATTCAATCTCCTGCTGGTAACGGGCCGATTCCGGTTCGTTCGCGGACGCCTGCGATCAGGCGTCGACGTGCTTCATCACGATCGTGGCGTTGGTGCCGCCAAAACCGAAGGAGTTCGACAGCACCGTACGCAGCTGCACGTTGTCGATCCGCTTGCGGACGATGTTCATGTCGGCGAAGGCAGGGTCGAGCTCCTGGATGTTGGCGCTCTCGCAGATGAAGCCGTTGTTCATCATCAGCAGCGAGTAGATCGCCTCCTGCACGCCGGTCGCGCCCAGGGAATGGCCGGTCAGCGACTTCGTGGCCGAAATGGGCGGGCACTTCTCTCCCGCGCCGAACACCTCCCGAATCGCCTCGATCTCCTTCTGGTCGCCCACGGGAGTCGAGGTGGCGTGCGGGTTGATGTAGTCGATCGGGGTCTTCACGGTGGCCAGCGCCTGGCGCATGCAGCGGATGGCGCCCTCGCCCGAGGGGGCGACCATGTCGTAGCCGTCCGACGTCGCGCCGTATCCGACGATTTCGCCGTAGATCCTCGCGCCGCGCGCCCGGGCATGCTCGAGCTCCTCGAGCACCAGGACGCCCGCGCCGCCGGCGATCACGAAGCCGTCGCGGTTCTTGTCATAGGCGCGCGAGGCCGTCGCGGGAGTCTCGTTGAACTTGGTCGACATCGCGCCCATGGCGTCGAACAGCACGGAGAGCGTCCAGTCCAGCTCCTCGCAGCCGCCGGCGAACATCACGTCCTGCTTGCCGTACTGGATCATCTCGTAGGCGTTGCCGATGCAGTGGTTCGACGTGGCGCAGGCCGAGGAGATCGAATAGTTCACGCCCTTGATCTTGAACCAGGTGGCCAGCGTGGCCGACGCGGTCGAGGACATCGCCTTCGGAACGGCGAAGGGACCGATGCGCTTGGGGCCCTTCTCGCGGGCGGTGTCGGCCGCCTCGACGATGGTGCGGGCGGAGGGGCCGCCGGAGCCCATGATGATGCCGGTGCGCTCGTTGGAGATGTCGCTCTCCTGGAGGCCGGCGTCGCGGATCGCCTGGTCCATGGCGACATGGTTCCAGGCGGTGCCGGTGGCGTGAAAGCGCATGGCCCGCCGGTCCACCAGCTGGCTGGGATCGAGCGTGGGCGCGCCGTGGACGTGGCAGCGGAAGCCGAGCTCGGCATACTTGTCCGCATGCACCACGCCGGACCGCGCCTCGTGCAGCGAAGCCAGGACCTCCTGCGTGTTGTTTCCGATCGACGAGACGATGCCCATGCCGGTGACGACGACGCGTCTCATGGCTCGTACTCCTTCCATTGTTCGCCTTGCGCGCTCCGCGCTGCGAAGGCCATCAGGTGTTGGTGGGTTCAGGCTGCCTCGGCCTTGAACAGGCCGACGCGAAGATCCTTCGCCTCGTAGATGCGGCGGCCATCGGCCTCCAGCCAGCCGTCGGCGATGCCGAGCACCAGCTTGGAGCGGAACACGCGCTTGAGGTCGACGCCGTAGACGACCTGCTTCACCGTGGGCAGAACCTGGTCGGCGAACTTCACCTCGCCCACTCCCAACGCACGCCCCCGGCCTTCGCTTCCGGTCCAGCCCAGGAAAAAGCCGCAGAGCTGCCAGAGAGCGTCCAGCCCCAGGCAGCCAGGCATCACGGGATCGCCCTTGAAATGGCAGGGAAAAAACCAGAGGTCCGGACGGACCGCGAGCTCCGCGCGGATGAAGCCCTTGCCGTTCGGGCCGCCGGTGTCGCTGATCTCGGAGATCCGGTCGAACATCAGCATGGGCGGCAGGGGCAGCTGGGCGTTGCCCGGGCCGAACAATTCGCCGCGGCCACAGGCGAGGAGGTCTTCGTATTCGTAACTCGACCGTTGCTGCATCACCCCGGAGGGCCTCCGTCCCCAAGCATCGCGTTCGGCAATGAGCCGCCCTCCCGCATCGGCCACCCGATCGGAACGCGTGCCTACTAGCACAGCGTCGCCGCGTCCGAAAGGCGCAAGGAGGCGGGGGGCGCGTCGCCGGACACCCTTGCTGCGCAAGGCGGGACGCGGTGCGCGACGCCGTCCGGCCGGGTCAGGATTTCACCGGGTTGCGAGAGGGAGGCGCGAACCCTATGATTAGTTGGTCTTTGATCTCTTCAGGTGACACGTCGATCATGTCGGCTTCGAGCACAACACCGCCGCGCGCTCCTGCTCCCGTTCCCGTGGAGCGGGTCCGACCGGACGTGTCGCGATCCCTGAAGGCCGGCGCGCCGAAGGCGGGGGTCCAGACCGGAACCTGGCCCGACCAGAGCGGCTGCCCGTTTCACGACCTTCGCCGCAAGCTGCGCCAGGTAGGCCTGCGCCCGACCCGCCAGCGCGTCGGGCTGGGCTGGCTGCTGTTCGCCAAGGGCGACCGCCACATCACAGCCGAGGCGCTTTACGAGGAGGCGACGCGCGCACGCGTGCCGGTTTCGCTCGCCACCATCTACAATACGCTGCACCAGTTCACGCAGGCCGGCCTGCTGCGTGAACTCGCCGTGGACGGGGCGAAGACGTATTTCGATACGAATGTCAGCGACCACCACCACTTCTTCATCGAGGGCGAGAACGTCCTGAAGGACATCGACGGCCAGCATGTCGAGGTGAGCGCCCTTCCCGAGCCGCCCGAAGGCATGGAAGTCGCGCGCGTGGACGTGATCGTGCGCTTGCGCCGGAAGAGCTGAGCGCACCGCAAGAGCTGAGCGCACTTCCCGGTTTCGCGGTCGCAATGACGCGCGCAACGACAGATTGCGGCCCGGAGCTCAGTCCACCTTTTCCTGGGGGTATGCGCCCCAGATCTTGTCCTGCTGGATCCAGCCGTCGAAGTCCGGCCCGGTGATGCGGCACCACGATCCGCTGCAGGTCTTCAGGTTGCCGAGCACGCCCGGCTGGAGCTGGGCGACGACGCCGGCCTTGGCGTTCGGCTCGGCATAGAGCGCGAGGGGCCCCTGCTTCCACCACGGCGCGACGAGGCCGGTGCGCCTGCCGGAGAGCAGGCTGTGCAGCACCCAGCCCTCGGCGCCTTCCGAATCGCGGATGCGCCGCCAGGTCTCGAACTCCGCCGTGATCTCGACGGGCAGTCCCGCCCGCTGGAAGACCCAGCTCGTACGGTGGTCCTTCGAGGGACCCTCCCGCAGGTTCACGCGGTCGGACTTCAGGCTCACGAAGCGCGGGATGGGAAGGCCCGACGCGGTGCCGACGCTGGTGCCGTCGACGGCGCGGGCCGGACCCGCCGCGACGGCCATGAGCATCGCCAGACCTGCTGCGCGGAAGAAAGCGGCTCCGGGAAGGCTCGACACCGACGGCTTCACTGATCTGGCATCCCTCGTGCTTGGCCCCACTCGGCGCCCGGTCCCTGGCCCTTGTGCTAAAGGCCGTGTGGCGGGCCGTTGTCTTTCGGCGGTCGCCTCGCTATGCAGACTGAGGCGGCGCCGACGCATCGAACGCCTCCGTTCTCGCGCCAATGCGGTTAACGGAGCGTTTAGTCCGTCGCGGTCAGTTGCATCGGCGCCGAGGCGCCGGTCTTTGCGAGTGGTTCAGGGGCGTGGTCCCGTCGGACAGGCTGGGGGCAAGTGACATGACCAAGAAGAAGCCGCTCGTCGTGGTCACCCGCAAGCTCCCGGACGTGGTGGAGACTCGCATGCGCGAGCTCTTCGACGCCAGGCTCAACGTCACCGACGTGGCGATGACGCCGGCGGCCCTCGTCGAGGCGGTGAAGACCGCGGACGTGCTCGTGCCCACCGTCACCGACAAGATCGACGCCTCCGTGCTCGCCCAGGCCGGGGAGCGCCTGCGGCTAATCGCCAATTTCGGCAATGGCGTCGACAACATCGACGTGCAGAGCGCGCTGTCTCGCGGCATCACGGTCACCAACACGCCGGGCGTGCTGACCGAGGACACCGCCGACATGACCATGGCGCTGATCCTCGCCGTCGCCCGCCGCATCGCCGAAGGCGCTCGGGTGATCCCCGACGAGACGTGGACGGGCTGGTCTCCGACCTGGATGCTCGGCCACCGCATCACCGGCAAGCGGCTGGGCATCGTCGGCATGGGCCGCATCGGCCAGGCGCTGGCGCGCCGCGCCCGCGCGTTCGGGCTGCAGGTGCATTATCACAATCGCCGGCGCGTGGCCTCGCCCATCGAGGACGCGTTGGAGGCGACCTACTGGGATTCGCTCGATCAGATGCTGGCGCGGATGGACGTGGTGTCGGTGAACTGCCCGCACACGCCCGCGACCTATCACCTGCTCTCGGCGCGGCGGCTGAAGCTGCTGAAGCGCGACGCCATCATCATCAACACCGCCCGCGGCGAGATCATCGACGAGAACGCGCTCACGCGCATGCTGGAGGCCGGCGAGATCGCCGGCGCGGGCCTCGACGTGTTCGAACACGAGCCCGCCGTGTCGCCACGCCTGCTGAAGCTCGCCCGCCAGCACAAGGCGGTGGTGCTGCCGCACATGGGCTCGGCGACCATCGAGGGCCGAATCGACATGGGCGAGAAGGTCATCGTCAACATCAAGACCTTCATGGACGGCCACCGTCCGCCGGACCGCGTGCTGCCCTCGATGCTCTGAAGCGGACGATCAGCGCTGCGCAGCAGACCGATCCCGGGGGGCGTCGGCGCAATACACCGCGAGCCGTTCCCCCGCACCTTGATGGCCGCGCCCCTGCGCTCCTCCGAAGCACGGCAAAGACGACACCTTGCGGCGCTTCGAGGGGGTTGGCGGCAGGGGTAGACGGCGGGGGATGGCGACCGCGCCTCAGCGCGGGGCCATGACCATGATCATCTGGCGGCCTTCGAGCATCGGCTCTGACTCCACCTTGGAGACATCGGCCATCTCGCCCTTGACGCGGTCGAGCAGCTTGAGTCCGAGGTCCTGGTGGGCCATCTCGCGGCCACGAAAGCGGAGCGTGACCTTGACCTTGTCACCCTCCTCGAAGAAGCGGCGCACGGCCTTCATCTTCACTTCGTAATCGTGGTCGTCGATGCCGGGGCGGAGCTTGATCTCCTTGACCTCGACGGTCTTCTGCTTCTTGCGCGCCTCGGCCGCTTTCTTCTGCTCGTTGAACTTGTACTTGCCGTAGTCGAGGAGCTTGCAGACGGGGGGCGTGGAGTTGGGAGCGATCTCGACCAGGTCCATGCCCACTTCTTCAGCGAGCTTCAACGCGTCGAAGAAGGAAACGACGCCTCTGTTCTGTCCGGTATCATCGATCAGCTGAACTTCACGAACGCCGCGGATGTCTCGGTTGGCGCGCGGTCCCTCTTTCTGCGGGACGGGTGCGGCTCTCATGGGTCTGCGAATGGCTTTGATCTCCTGTCATGCCCACCACGTGCGTCGCCTCGATAGGCTTCTTGGCCGTCAGCGGGCTTTGCTTCGGCATCGGGCAAATTCGCACAAAGCGGCCCGAAGTCAACTCGACTGTTCCGCGGGCGCCCGCGCTTCGGGCGGCCTTTGCGCTCAGGACCCGTCCGACAGCAGCGCGGCGTAGACGTCGAGCGTGTCGCCGATCATGCGGTCGAGAGAGAAATGGGCTTCGACATGGGCCCGCGCCCGGCGCGCGAGTGAATCCCGCGCGCTGGCCCCTAGGCCGAGCGCTTCCTGCAGGGCGTCGGCAAGTGCTCCTGCGTCGCCCGCCGGAACCCGCCAGCCGGTGCGCAGGGCCGCCGGCGCCTGCGGCGGCGCGATCACCGTCTCCGGCACCGCGCCGAGGTCCGACACCACGACCGGCGCGCCCATGGCCTGCGCCTCCACCGCCGAGCGCCCGAAGGCCTCTGGCTCCGTGGACGGCACGGTCACCACCGAGGCGGCGAGGAAGGCGGCCGGCATGTCCGTGCAATGGCCGGCGCGAATCACGATCCCGCCGAGACCCAGCCGGGCCACCTGGGCGTCGAGCTCCTTCACATAGGAGTCGCGCCCCTGGGGGTCGCCGACCAGCACGACGGCGATGTCGTCGACGCCGCGGTCGATCAGCCGCTTGGCGGCGTCAATCAGCACGCGCTGGCCCTTCCAGGCGGTGAGCCGGGCCGCGAGCAGGATGATGCGCTTGTGCGGCGGCGCGCCCCAAACCTTGCGCAGCCGCTCCACCCTGTCCGGCTCGACGGCGAGCCCGGAGAACTGCCGCAGGTCCGTTCCGCGGTGAATGACACGCACCCGGTCCCGCGCGAAGGGGTGCTGCCGCGCGATCAGGTCCGCGGTGAAGAAGGAGTTGGCGATGACAACGTCGCCGCGCGCCATCACGGAGTTGTACAGCACCTTCACGGCGGATTTGCCCGCGTAGCTGCCATGATACGTGGTGACCAGCGGAATACCGAGCGAACGGGCCGCCAGCAGCGCGCTCCAGGCAGGGGCGCGCGAGCGGGCGTGGATGATGTCGACGCCCTCGTCCAGGCAGACGCCGCGCAGACGGCGCGCGTTCGCGAGCATGGCGATGGGGTTCTTGGTGCGTGCCGGAAACGGGATCCAGATGCCGCCCTTGGCCTGCAACTCGGCCACGAGGCGGCCCCCCTGCGTCGCCACGAGCGCCCGCGCCCCGGCATAGGCGAGGCCCGACGCGACGTCGACGGCGGTGCGCTCGGCCCCGCCGGCGTCGAGCTCCGGAACGATCTGCAGCACAGTCCTGCCGGCCAGTCCCGCAAGGCTCTGCGCGTTGAAGGGGGTCGACTGCGGGGCTCGCATCAATGCCCGCGCCTGTGTAGGACAGGCGCACGGCCCGGAAACGGGCTCGCCGGGTCGATGGAGCGAGGCGCGGGGCAGGCACTCATGCAACGAGGTTTACGGTGACGACCGCCGATCCGCAATTTGCCGCACCACATTATTTGAGCGTGGGAACAGGAGAAAACGCCCGCATGATCGCCTGGCAGCGCCGCGAGGGCGCCGCGCCGGCCGTCGTCTGGCTCGGCGGGTTCCGATCCGACATGGCGTCCACCAAGGCGGACGCCATCGATGCATGGGCCGCCGGCCGCAACCGCGCCTTCCTGCGCTTCGACTATTCCGGACACGGCCTCTCGGAAGGCCGGTTCGAGGACGGCACGATCTCGCGCTGGCTGGAGGACAGCCTGGCAGCGATCGCCCTCGCGGGCCCGGCCCCTGTGCTGGTGGGCTCCTCGATGGGCGGCTGGATCGCGCTGCTCGTCGCACGCGAACTCCGTTTGCGCGGCGAAAAGCTGGGCGGCCTCGTGCTGATCGCGCCGGCGGTGGATTTCACCGAGGCGCTGATGTGGGCGGCGATGCCGGAAGACGTGCGGCGCACCATCATGGAGCAGGGCTCCTGGATGCGCCCCAGCGCCTATGCGCCGGAGCCCTACCCCATCACGCGAAAGCTGATCGAGGACGGCCGCCGGCATCTCCTGCTCGACGGACCGCCGATCACGACGGGATGCCCCGTGCACATCCTGCAGGGCATGGAGGACCCGGACGTGCCTTGGCGGCACGCCCTGAAGCTCGTCGAGCACCTGCCGGGCGACGACGTGGTCACGACGCTAATCCGAGACGGAGACCACAGGCTGTCGCGCCCGCAGGACCTGCAGCGCATCACCGCCGCGCTGGATGGGATGGTCTGAAGGCCGTCAGGTCGCGGATGCCGCAGGGCGGCGATGCCCTCATCCTAAGGGGCAGGCCCTCTTGGGCCCGCCGCGCCAATGGTCCTCATCCATCCTAAGGAAGCCCCGGACTTGATCCGGGGTTGTCTCGAAGAACGGCCCATGGTTGGGCGCGTTCCTCTCGCTCCCCATCGTTCGCCGTGCTTCAAGACGGCCCGGACGATGTCCGGGCCTCCTCGGCATCACGGGCGTGGTGACAGGCGACAGTCCTGGTCAGTGCACGCTGACGGGCGTCAGGTCGTGCTCCCAGGCGTTGGCGATCGCGGTGTTTCGGTTGTCGGTCACCATGATCGGCGTGCCGTCGGCGCCGAGCAGGGCGAAGAGGTCGAGTCCGGGCTGCAGGGCGGGCGCTTGCGGGAAAAGCCGGTTCAGCTCATCCGACCGGATCGGGCGGACATAGGCCACGTGCCCTTCGCCGAGATGGGCGAGGGCCTGCGGGGTGATGTCCACGATGGTGGTGTCGGGGGTCTTGTCGTTCATCGCACCCTCCTTTGAGCAGAGCGAATGTGAGAGTTGCAAGGCGCGCGCCAATCAGGCGTTGCGAGGTCAGTCCCGCGCCAGGATGTCGATCTTCCGGACGATGCGTTCCGCTTCGGGGCGGACGAGATCGATCGAAAGCAGGCCGTTCTCCAGGTCCGCGCCGAGAACCTCGAGCCCGTCGGCCAGCAGGAAGGCCCGCTGGAACTGGCGCGCCGCGATTCCGCGGTGGAGGAATACGCGTTCCTTCTCGTCGGTTTGCCGCCCCCTGATCACGAGTTGGTTTTCCTCCAGCGTGATCTCGAGCTGTTCGCGGGTGAAACCGGCCACGGCCAGCGTGATGCGCATCCGCTCGGGGCTGTCGTCGCATCGCGCGATCCGCTCGATATTGTAGGGCGGATAGCCTTCCGTGGCGGCTTTCGCCACCCGGCCGAGCGCCCTTTCCACCTCGTCGAAGCCGAGGAGGAAGGGTGACGAAAGAGACGGTACGCGCGACATGCGAAGCCCTATTCAGAGGCACTTCGGTTGAGGGCCCGCCGGGGCAGCACCCTCACGGCCATCGGCCGCAACGGGAATATGGCGGTCGGCGCCCCATGGTTCAAGGCCCCGCCGCCCCGTCCGAACCGCGTGCGGGGCGTTCGCGCACATGCGTGTAGTCCGCCCGCCCTGGATCGTGGACGAAGCCGTGCCGCTCATAGAGCCGGCCGGCCTCCGGCGTGGCCGCCCTGAGCCGAAGGCGGCGGAACCCCGCCTCGCAGCGCGCGAGGCAGAACCGGACCATGGCGTCGGCCAGACCGCGCCGCCGATGGCTGGCACGGACGTAGACGTGCTTCAGGCGGCCCACATCGGGGTCGCGGGCGTACTCGTCCGGCGCCACTCCCGCCATCGCCACGGCCACGCCTTCCTGGAAGACGACGACCATCATCGAGCGCGGGTCCTCGTAAGGCCCTCCCGGCCGGCTCCAGTTCGCGGACGCACGCTCCAGGAATTTCTGGCCCTCGGCCAGTCCGGCGGCGATGAGATCGTTCACGGCGTCGGGCAGCGGCCGTCCCGGCGCGAGGACCTCGATCCGGAGATCGCCTCCGAGTTCGACGGGAGTCGCTGTCGAGGACTGGCGAGGGACGGAGGTCGACATGAACACGCGCGTCCTTGTGGTCGCCCATCACGGCGCGGACCCGCGCCATTGTCCAGCCGGCCAGTGCGTTCCCCCTCGTCGATGGCCAGCAGACCGCCGTGGCCGCAGACAGGCCCGAGGCGCGCCGCGAGCGCCCGGACGGGCGTCGCTTGTGCGGTCCAAGGGACACGATCCAAGGTTGACAACGGGTTGACATCCCGCGCAGCCCGACGGATATCCCGACGCGATGGGCTTGTTCAGGATCCCCTTCTCCAAGCGGACCGCGGTCGTCCTGCACGACCTCGTCGCGACGGCCCTCGCGCTGGCCGCGGCCTTCCTGCTGCGTTTCGAGGGCGATCTACTCACCGTCCGCCTCGCCTATCTCCCCTGGCTGATCCCGCCGGTCGTGGCCTATGCAGGCGTGGTCTACGCCTATTTCGGGCTCTACAAGTCGCGCTGGCGCTTCGCCTCGCTCCCGGACCTGTCGGGGATCGTGAAATCAGCGACCGTCTTGGCGCTGACCCTGCTGGTGCTCGACTACCTGCTGCTGGGCCAGAACCTGTACGGGGCGTACTTCTTCGGCAAGATCACCATCGTCCTCTACTGGATGCTGCAGATCTTCTTTCTCGGCGGACCGCGGGTGGCCTATCGCTATGGGCGCTATCTGCGGGCGCAGGAGCATTTCGCGCGCGAGAACGCCACGCCGGCGCTGATCGCCGGGCGGGCGTCGGAAGCCGAACTGGTGCTGCGCGCCATCGAGAGCGGCGCGCTGCGCCGGGTGCAGGCCCTCGCCATCGTCTCGCCCCGCGACGGCGACCTCAAGCAAAGCATCCGCGGCGTCCCGGTGCGGGGCCGCACCTCCGCGATCGAAACCATCGTGGAGGACCTCGCCGAGCGCGGCACGCCGGTGAAGCGCATCATCGTCACTCCTTCGGGCCTTGCGCCGGACGCCGAGCCGGACAAGCTCCTGGCGGCGTGCCGGCGCATGGGGCTGGCCATGTCCCGGTTCCAGACGGTCGAGGACGGCGTAGGCGCGGGGCCCATCCTGGCGCCCGTCGAGATCGAGGATCTGCTGCTGCGGCCGAGCATCAGCATCGACCGCCACAGGCTGGAGCAGCTCGTGCGCGGGCGGCGGGTCGCCGTCACGGGCGGAGGCGGGTCGATCGGCAGCGAGATGGCCCTTCGGGTGGCTGCGTTCGGCGCGTCCGACGTGTTGGTCGTGGAGAATTCCGAGCCGGCGCTGCACCAGATCAGCGAGACCCTGTTGACCCAGGGCGGCGTCACGGCGGTCGCCGGCGTGATCGCCGATATCCGCGACCGGGAGCGCATTCAGCGCGTGTTCGCGGCGTTCAAGCCCGACCTCGTGTTCCACGCCGCGGCGCTGAAGCACGTGCCCTACCTCGAGCGGGACTGGGACGAGGCGATCAAGACCAACATCTTCGGCTCGGTGAACGTGCTCGACGCCGCCGTCGCCAGCGGCGCCAAGGCGGCCGTGATGATCTCGACGGACAAGGCCATTGAGCCGGTCTCGATGCTGGGCGCCACCAAGCGCTTCGCCGAGATGTACGCCCAGGCGCTGGACGCGGAGGCCCGCAGCGCCGGCGAGCCCGAAGCCTGCCGCATCATCGCGGTGCGCTTTGGCAACGTCCTCGGCTCCAACGGCTCCGTGGTTCCCAAGTTCAAGGCGCAGATCGCGATGGGCGGCCCGGTGACGGTGACCCACCCCGATATGGTGCGATACTTCATGACGGTGCGCGAGGCGGCGGAGCTCGTCATGACCGCAGCCTCCCACGCGGACCGCGACATGCGGACGGCGGACAGGCGGGCGGACGACGAGAGGCCGTCGGTCTACGTGCTCAAGATGGGTCAGCCCGTACGCATCATGGATCTCGCCGAGCGCATGATCCGGCTGGCCGGCTTCGAGCCCGGCGTCGACATCGACGTGGTCTGCACGGGCGTCAGGCCCGGCGAGCGGCTGAACGAGATTCTGTTCGGCAAGGAAGAGCCGACCATCGACACCGGGGTCGACGGGGTGATGGCGGCCAAGCCCGTTTTCGCCGACCGGAAGCGAATCGAAGCCTGGCTGGACCAGCTTCGCGCCGCGCTGGCGGCCAATGACCGGTTTGCGGCCGAGGCCGTGCTCGCCGATGCTGTGCCCGCGCTCACGCGCCAGGGACACGAGGCCCCAGCCATCGCGCCAGCCCTTCAGCCGTCGTCGCTGAAGGTGGCGACCAGCCGAGGCTGAGCAGCCGGGCGGGATCGGCCGCCATGGCCCCGCCGAGCCTCGTCCAAAGATCGCCTGAGCCGATCGCCGAGAGCGCGATCTTCAGCGCCTCCTGCGGGACCGGAGCCAGGAGCGGCCGACGGCCCATCGCGCGCCGCATGCCGGCGATCAGCTCGGCCAGCGTCACCGGCTGGGGATCCGCCACGATCAGCGGGCCCTGCAATGGCCCGGGAGACTGCAGCGCGAAGACCACGGCCTCGGCGAGATTGTCGACGCCCAGCACGGATCGCTTCGCATCCAGCGCCCCGAAGGGAAGAGGCAGGGGCAAGCGGGCCAGCCGCAGCAACTGCCCGAAATTGCCACCGACTCCCTCGCCATAGACCACCACGGGGCGAAGCGCCGTCGCCGAGAGCGCGAGCTGCGCCAGCGCTTCCTCGGCCGCCAGCTTGGAGCGGCCATAGGCGTCGGTCGGCGCCGGCGGATCGTCCTCGCTCAGGACGTGATCGGACGAGGGGCCGCTCTGGGCCCTGATGGACGACAGGAACACGAACCGCCGCACCCGGCCTGCGGCGGCGTCGGCGAGTTCGAGGGTGGCGGCCCGGTTCACGCGATCATAGGCGGCGTCGGGGATGCCGGGTCCGGCATGGGCGATCCCCGCGCCGTGCACGACCGAATCGACGCCGGCGAGCGCCGCGGTCCAGTCCTGGGGGCGCGAGAGGTCGGCGATGGCGAAAGGCTCGACGCCGCGAGGCAGCGAAGGCGAGGCTTTCCGCAATCCCGCGCGGACGCGAAACCCGGCGTCCAGCAGCGCCTGCGCGACGTGGCGGCCGACAAAGCCGGACGCCCCGGTGAGGAAGACCAGGGGGCCCTCGCTTCCTCGATCTCCGGACATGCCGCTCATGAATTCGCCCGCGGGCGGTTGAAATCGCTGAGCAGCGCCGCGACGGAGGCCACGGCCACGACGCAGCCCAGCGCGAGACGCGCGGGCGTCGGCACAAGGACGAGGATCCCCGCCGTGGCCGCAAGCGTCAGGTTGACCAGCGCCGCGCGCGTGACGACGTCCATGACGCCGAGCCCGTTCGCCGTGGCGCGCTGGTAGAAGTGGCTGCGGTGCGCGTCCCAGAAGCGCTCGCCCGCCGCCATGCGGCGCAGCAGCGTCAGCGTGGCGTCCGTCACCATGGCGAGGGGCAGGATGATGGCCGGCACGAGATGGCCTTCGCCGCCGAGGCGGATGAGCGCATAGCCCGCCAGCAGCCCGAGGGGCAGGCTGCCGACATCGCCCAGGAACAGGCGGGCTGTGGGCCGGTTGAACGGCGCGAAGCCCAGCAGCCCGCCCAGCAGCAGCGCCCCGATGAGCCCGGCCGCCACCCCGGCCGCCCCCGCAGCCGCGAGCATGGCGAGGGCGAGGGACAGCGGCGCGAAGCCAGCGACCGTGATCCAGTCGAGCCCGTCCATGAAGTTGGTGAGGTTCACGAACCAGAGCAGCGCGACGGTGAGGACCGCGCGCTCGGCCACGACCGGAACGAAGTCGGGCAGCAGCCGCTCCCCCGAAGGAAGGCTCCAGACCACTGCGGCCACCGACGCGAGCTGCACGAGGAGGCGCGGCAGGGCGGGCAGCGGCCTCAGGTCGTCCACGCCGCCCAGCACCGCCAGCACCAGCGTGCCCGCGAGAAGGACCGAGAGGGACAGACGCTCGGCGTCCGGCATCCCCGGCGCGAACGCCAGGACGAGCGCGAGCCCGACGGCGCAAACCCCGATGACGGCCATGCCGCCGCCTTGCGGCGTCGGCGCCTTGTGGCTCGACCGCGCGTTGGGTCGCGCCAGGGCGTAGCGGCGCAGCAGCGGCATCATCGGCGGGATGGCGGCGAACGTCGCCACCGCGCTCGCCAGCACGACGAAGACCAGAACGGAGACGGCGCCGAGGGCTGGAAAAGGCGGCATGGGTGACCCGGCTAGAGCCGGCGGACCATAACCGACGGCCGCTGCGGTGCAAGGGAGAGACGAGCGGACCAGGAGAAGGATCCAGGGATGATCACCCCCGGGCTTGGGGTGGCGCTCATCCATCCGTCATTCTGGTGATCTTCCCGAACGGGCCGAACGCGCTAACTTCGTCGCATGTCTTCGCGTAACACGCCCCGCCGATCCTCGCCGCGACTGCGGGCCGTTCCGGCGTCACAGATCGACGGGCTTCTGCAGCTCGTCTTGAGCCTGCACGAGCGTGCGCCCGCGCCATGCCAGCCGCGCCGGCTCTCGATGCTGTTCCAGGAGCTGGGCCAGGAAGAGCCCGAGCGCGATCCCGAAGAGATCTGCGACCTCATCTGGGCGCACTGGATCACCCACAACGACGGCAAGGCCTGCAACAACATGGCCGCCGCGATCGAGGCCATGGACCTCGGCGCCTTCGACCTGGCGCGCCCCATCCTCGATCGTCTCGTCGCGAGCCAGCCGGCCTGGTCGGAAGCGTGGAACAAGCGGGGCACGCTGGCCTTCATCGAGAAGCGCGACGCCGACGCGCTGGTCGACATCGAGCATACGTTGTTGCTGGAGCCCCGGCATTTTGGCGCGGTCTCGGGGTTCGGCCAGATCTGCCTGCGCCAGGGGAGGCTGCCGGAAGCGCGCGTCGCCTTCCAGGTGGCGCTCACCATCAACCCGCATCTTCTGGGCCTCCACGAAGCCATCGAGGAGATCCAGTGGGCGACACGGTGTGAATTCCACTAGGAAAGCAGCCTTGCGCCGCGTTCCTCGCCGCTTTGTTCCCGCGAACGCCTTCGTCTTGCGTGAAGCTCACCCCCCTCGCAACCGTGACGTGACCGCGATTGCGCCGCCTCGCGAAAAGCGCTTTGCTGTCGGGCACGTGACCCTGCTCGCCACCGGCCGGCAGGGCCGTCAGGCTCCAGCACCGTTCGACAAGAACACACCGTCGACAAGAACACTGAGGGGAACATCGATGTCCGCACTGAAACGCCAGAACCTTGCCGGGAAGACGCTCGCCGGCTTGGGTCTCGCCACGCTGCTCCTGAGCGGCACGGCGGTGTCCGCCAAGACGCTCGCCTACTGCTCGGAAGGCAGCCCCGAGAATTTCACCCCCGCCCTCAACACCACCGGCACCAGCTTCGACGCCGCCCGCCCGGTCTACGACAAGCTCGTGGCCTTCAAGCGCGGCACGACCGAGGTGGTGCCGAGCCTGGCCGAGAAGTGGGAGGTGAGCGACGACGGCAAGACGATCACTTTCTTGCTGCGCAAGGGCGTGAAGTTCCACTCGGGCGTGAACGGCTTCAAGCCGACCCGCGACTTCAACGCCGACGACGTGCTCTGGTCGTTCAATCGCCAGTGGAAGGCGGATCACCCCTACGCCAAGATCTCCGGCGGCAAGTATGACTACTTCAACGACATGGACATGCCCACGCTTCTCGACACCATCGAGAAGAAGGACGACTACACCGTGGTGATGAAGCTCAAGGAGCCGAACATCACGATCCTGGCGAACCTCGCCATGGACTTCGCCGCCATCGGCTCGGCCGAATACGCCGACATGCTGCTGAAGGCCGGCAAGGCCGAGCAGTTCGACCAGGCCCCGGTCGGAACGGGCCCGTTCTACTTCGTCGCCTACCAGAAGGACGCGGCGATCCGGTTCAAGGCCAACAAGGACTACTTCGGCGAGAAGGCGATGGTCGACGATCTCGTATTCGCGATCACGCCGGATCCGACGGCTCGCCTCGCCAAGCTGAAGAAGGGCGAGTGCCACTTCGCGATCGCGCCGCGGCCGGCCGACTTCGAGGAGATCAAGAAGGATCCGGCGCTCAACCTGATCAGCCAGTCGGGCCTCAACATCGCCTATTGGGCGTTCAACACCCAGAAGCCGCCCTTCGACAAGAAGGAGGTGCGCCAGGCCTTCAACATGGCAATCGACAAGGCCTCGATCATCAAGGACGTTTATCTCGGCTCCGGGCAGCCTGCGAAGAACCTGATCCCGCCGACGCTGTGGTCCTACAACGACAAGGTGCAGGACTATAAGTATGACACGGCCAAGGCCAAGGAGATGCTCGAGAAGGCCGGCGTGAAGGCGCCGCTTGACATCGACCTCTGGTACATGCCGGTGCAGCGCCCGTACAACCCGAACGCCAAGCGCATCGCCGAGATGATGCAGTCGGACCTGCAGAAGATCGGTGTCAACGCCAAGCTGGTGACCTACGAGTGGGGCGAGTACCGCAAGCGCGCCCAGCAGGGCGAGCCGATGACGGTGCAGCTCGGCTGGACCGGCGACAATGGCGATCCCGACAACTTCTTTTTCCTGCGCGGCTGCGCGGCGGCCCGCCCGGGCGGCCAGAACCTCTCGAAGTGGTGCAACAAGGACTACGACGACAAGTTGCAGAAGGCGCGTTCCTCGGCGGACGTGGCCGAGCGCACCAAGCTCTACGAGGAGATGCAGGTCATCGAGCATGACGAGGCGCCCGACTTCAAGATCGCGCACTCCATCGTGTTCGAGGCCATGCGCAAGGAAGTGACCGGCTACAAGCAGTCGCCGCTGGGCTCGCACGAGTTCCAGGGCGTCGACGTCAAGTGAGTCCGAGGGACGGCGCCGCGAGGCGCCGTCCCGTTTTCTTCGGGCGGCGGCTCCGTCCGGAACTCCCGGCTGCGCAGACCGGTGCGCGACGCTGGTATGGTCCGTGCAATGCGGCCCAAGGCCTGAGTTTCCCACACGGATTGTAGCGGCGTGAGCACCGGACTGCTGTCGGCGCGCTCCATGGAGCGCCGAGGTGACCGACAATGATCAAGTTCTTCCTGCGCAGGGTGCTTTTGACCCTGCCTACATTCTTCGCGCTGATGTTCGTCACCTTCATGGCCATCCGGCTCGTCCCGGGCGACCCTGTCGAGGTGCGGACGGGCGAGCGCGGCATCTCGCCGGAGCGCCTGACGCAGTTCCGGCACGAGCTCGGCCTCGACCAGCCCGTCTGGAAGCAATTCACCGACTACGTCTGGAAGCTGCTGCACGGCGACTTCGGCGTTTCCCTCGTGACCAATGAAGGCGTGCTCAAGGAATTTTTCACGCTTTTCCCGGCCACGCTGGAGCTGTCGCTCGCGGCCATGATCTTCGCCGTGGTGCTGGGCGTGCCGGCCGGCGTCGTCGCCGGCGTCCAGCGCGGCAGCTGGTTCGACCAGACGCTGATGGGCGCGGCCGTGACCGGCTTCTCCATGCCCATCTTCTGGTGGGGCCTGCTGCTGATCATGCTGGTGTCGGAGCGCTGGGGCCTGACGCCGGTGTCGGGCCGCATCGACATCATCCAGTATTACTTCGAGCCGGTGACCGGCTTCATGCTGATCGACTCGCTGCTCTCCGACCAGGAGGGCGCGTTCCTGTCGGCTCTGCACCATCTCATCCTGCCCATGATCGTGCTCGGCACGATCCCGCTGGCGGTGATCGCGCGCATGACGCGCTCCTCCATGCTGGAGGTGCTGAGCGAGGACTACGTCCGCACGGCGCGGGCGAAGGGTCTGTCCCCGTTCCGCGTGATCGGCTACCACGCGCTGCGCAACGCGCTGATCCCCGTCGTCACGATCGTCGGGCTGCAGGTCGGCACGCTGCTCGCGGGCGCGGTGCTGACCGAGACGATCTTCTCCTGGCCCGGCGTCGGCAAGTGGCTGATCGAGGCCATCGGCCGGCGGGACTACCCGGCGCTGCAGGGCGGCATCCTGCTGATCTCGGCGATGGTCATCATGGTCAACCTGCTCGTCGACGTTCTCTACGGCGCCATCAACCCGAGGATCCGCCATGGCCGCTGACGCCCTCGCCCCTCAGGTGGCGGTCGCCTCCGGCGTCCCTGCCGTCCAGTCGCCCCTGCGCGCCTTCTGGTCGTCGTTCTCCGAAAACCGCGGCGCGGTCATTGGACTGGTCATCCTGACGCTGGTCGCGCTGATGGCGATCTTCGCCGACTTCATCGCGCCGTACTCGCCCATCGAGCAGTTCCGGGAGTTCAGCAAGCTGCCTCCGGGCTGGGAAGAGGGCGGCAACTGGAAGTTCATCCTCGGCACGGACGCGCTCGGCCGCGACATGCTCTCGCGCCTGATCTTCGGCGCGCGCATCTCGCTCTTCATCGGCCTGTCCGTGATGGTGGTGTCGGTGGTGGTCGGCGTCGGGCTGGGGCTCACGGCCGCGTTCCTGGGCGGCCTCGCCGACATGCTGATCATGCGGGTGATGGACCTGATCCTCTCCATCCCAGGTCTCGTGCTGGCCATCCTCGTCGTCGCCGTGCTCGGCCCAAGCCTGGCCAACACCATCGTGGCGGTGGCCGTCGTCGCCTTGCCGAACTATGTCCGCCTCGTGCGCGCCTCGGCGCTGGGCGAGCTCAGCAAGGAATACGTCACCGCCGCACGGGTGGCAGGCGTTCGCACGCTGCGCCTGATGCTGGTGACGGTGCTGCCGAACTGCCTCGCGCCGCTCATCGTGCAGGCGGCGCTCGGCGTCTCCAACGCCATCCTGGAAGCCGCGGCGCTGGGCTTCCTCGGCCTCGGCGCGCAGCCGCCCATCCCCGAATGGGGCGCCATGCTGGCCGACAGCCGGGAGTTCATCCGCTCCAATCCGTGGATCGTCACGCTGCCCGGCCTCGCCATTCTCGTCACGGTCATTTCGATCAACCTGATGGGCGACGGCCTGCGCGACGCGCTCGATCCCAAGCTGAAGAGGAGCTGAGGCGTGGCCCTCCTCGAGATCCGAAATCTCTCCGTCTCGTTCAACACCCATGGCGGCCCGTTCAAAGCCGTCGACGGCGTCGACCTCACGGTCGACCAGAACGAGGTGGTCTCCATCGTCGGCGAGTCCGGCTCGGGCAAGTCGGTGGCGATGCTCGCCCTCATGGGCCTGCTGCCCTGGACGGCGACCGTCACGGCCGACCGCATGCAGTTCGACGGCAAGGACCTGCTGACCATCTCCGACCGGGACCGCCGCAAGATCGTCGGGCGCGACATGGCGATGATCTTCCAGGAGCCGATGACCTCGCTGAACCCGTGCTTCACGGTCGGCTTCCAGCTCGGTGAGACGCTGCAGACGCATCTGAAGCTCGACCGCGGCCAACGCCGCAAGCGCGCGGTGGAGCTGCTGGAGGAGGTCGGCATCACCGACCCGGAGCGGCGGCTCTCGGCCTTTCCCCACCAGCTCTCCGGCGGGATGAGCCAGCGCGTGATGATCGCCATGGCGATCGCCTGCCGCCCCAAGCTGCTCATCGCCGACGAGCCGACGACCGCGCTCGACGTCACCATCCAGGCCCAGATCCTCGATCTCCTCCTGCGGCTGCGGCAGGAGACGGGCATGGGCCTCGTGCTCATCACCCACGACATGGGCGTGGTGGCGGAGACCGCGCACCGCGTGGTCGTGCAGTATGCCGGCCAGCAGGTGGAGCAGCAGGATACGCGCGGCCTCTTCGCCGATCCGCACCACCCCTACACGGCGGCGCTGCTCGCCGCGCTCCCCGAGCGCGCGACGGGGCGCGTCCTGCCGTCGATCCCCGGCGTGGTGCCCGGCCAGTTCAACCGGCCGGCCGGCTGCCTGTTCTCGCCGCGTTGCGCCTTCGCGACGGATCTCTGCCGCAGCGTACCGCCGCGCCCCGCGCCGCCGGAGCTCGGCCGGGCGCTGTGCCACTACGCGCTGGTCAACGGCCAGCCCACCAATCGTGAAGAGGCGGCCGCATGAGCGCAGTCCACGAAAGCCGGATCGTGCTGGAAGGCCGCAACCTCTCGCGCGACTATTCCGCCAAGCGCGGCATGTTCGCGCCGCCTGCGACCGTGAAGGCGCTCTCGGGCGTGTCATTCGACCTCGCCTCCGGCAAGACGCTGGCCGTCGTCGGCGAATCCGGCTCCGGCAAATCGACGCTGGCGCGCCTCGTCACCATGATCGAGGAGCCGACCTCCGGCACGCTGAAAATCGACGGCGTCGACATCGTCGGCTCGACAGCCGAGGAGCGGCGCAAGCTGCGCTCGCACGTGCAGATCGTCTTCCAGAACCCCTACGGCTCGTTAAACCCGCGCCAGAAGATCGGCTCCACGCTGGAGGAGCCGCTGCTGGTCAACACGGACATGCCCGCCGCGCAGCGTCGCAAGGCGGCCGAGGACATGATGGCCCGCGTCGGGTTGCGGCCGGAGTTCATCGACCGCTACCCCCACATGTTCTCCGGCGGCCAGCGCCAGCGCATCGCCATCGCCCGCGCCCTGATGCTGCGGCCGAAGATCCTGGTGCTGGACGAGCCCGTCTCGGCGCTCGACGTCTCCATACGCGCGCAGGTGCTGAACCTGCTGGCCGAGCTGCAGCAGGAATTCGGCCTCGCCTACCTCTTCATCTCCCATGACCTCTCGGTCGTCCGCCACATCGCCGACCAGGTGATGGTCATCTATCTCGGCCATGCCGTGGAGGTCGGCGCCAGCGAGACCATCTTCGCCTCGCCGCAGCACCCCTACACGCGCGCCCTGCTGTCGGCGACGCCCGTGGCGGACCCTGGCGCGAAGAAGGAGCGCATCGTGCTGCAGGGCGAGTTGCCCTCGCCCTTCGATCCGCCCTCCGGCTGCCCCTTCCACCCCCGCTGTCCCCTGGCGTTCGACCCCTGCGACAAGAAGGACCCGCCGCTGGAGACGAAGCACGGCCGGCTGGTGGCCTGCTGGGCGGTGGACAAGCAGGCGAGCTGATCGGCTGCTGGTGACTCGGGCCGGCCTTCCTGCTAGCTCGGGTGACCCATCCTCCCCTCACTTTCAGGAGCCTTCCATGGCCATCCAGCGTATCGAGCCCGGCCCCCGCATGAGCGCCGCCGTCGTGCATGGCGACACCGCCTATCTCGCAGGGCATGTGGCCGACACGGCCAAGGGCAAGAGCGTGGGCGAGCAGACGAAGGACATCCTGGCGCAGATCGAAGAGACGCTGGCCTCGGCGGGCAGCGACAAGACGAAGATCCTGTCGGCCACGATCTACCTCGCTGACATCAAGACCTTCGGCGAGATGAACGCGGTCTGGGACGTCTGGGTGTCCAAGGGCAACACGCCCGCCCGGGCCACCGTCGAGGCGAAGCTCGCGGCTCCCGAATACACCGTCGAAATCGTGATGGTCGCGGCGCGCTGAGCGCCCTGCTGCGGCGGAATCGCGAGCCATGCCGGACGCTGCGCCCCCCACTGCCGACGGCGAGTACGACTACATCGTCGTAGGCGCCGGCTCGGCGGGGTGCGTGCTGGCGAACCGGCTCTCGGCGGATCCGTCCAAGACCGTGCTGCTGCTCGAGGCGGGCGGCATGGACAACTGGATCTGGTACCACGTCCCCGTCGGCTACCTCTTCGCCATCGGCAATCCGCGCTCGGACTGGATGTTGAAGACGGAGCCGCAGGCCGGCCTCGGCGGCCGGGCCATCGCCTATCCCCGGGGCAAGGTGATCGGCGGCTCCTCGGCCATCAACGCCATGATCTACATGCGCGGGCAGGCCGCCGACTACGACGGCTGGCGGCAGCTCGGCCTCACCGGCTGGGGCTGGGACGATGTGCTGCCCTATTTCCTCAAGCACGAGGACCACGTCTCGCCGCCCAGCGCGCTGCACCGGTCTGGCGGCGAGTGGCGGGTGGAGTATCCCCGCATCCGCTGGGACGTGCTGGACGCCTTCCGCGACGCTGCCGAGCAGACGGGGATCCGCAAGGTCGACGACTTCAACGGCGGGGACAACGAAGGCTCGTCCTACTTCCAGGTGAACCAGAAGCGCGGCCGGCGCTGGAGCGCGGCGCGCGGCTTCCTGAAGCCGGTGCTGGGCCGCTCCAACCTCCGGCTCGAAACCGGCGTGCTGGCCGAACGTATCGTCATCGAGGACGGCCGGGCCGCTGGCCTCGTCTACAGCCGGGGCGGGGAGCGGCGCATCGCGCGGGCGCGCGCCGAAGTCATCCTGGCGGCAGGCGCGATCGGTTCGCCCCAGCTTCTGGAGCTCTCTGGAATCGGCGACGGCGCGCGGCTGCAGGCGCTCGGCGTCGCGCCGCTGGTGGACCTGAAGGGCGTCGGCGAGAACCTGCAGGACCACCTGCAGATCCGCCCGATCTTCAAGGTCAGCGGCGTTCGCACGCTCAATGCGGACTATCGGAACCTCCTGAAGCGCGGCTGGATGGGCGTGGAATACGCCCTGTTCCGGACGGGGCCGCTGACCATGGCGCCCTCGCAACTCGGCCTTTTCACGCGTTCCTCGCCGGACTACGCCACGCCGAACCTGCAGTTTCACATCCAACCCCTGTCGCTCGACAAGTTCGGCGATCCGCTGCACGCCTTCCCGGCCATCACGGCCAGCGTCTGCAATCTGCGCCCGGCGAGCCGCGGCTCCGTGCACCTGAAAACGCCTGACCCCCTGGACGCCCCCGCGATCTCGCCGAACTACCTCGCCGCCGAAGAGGACCAGCGGGTCGCAGTCGATGCGCTGAAGCTCGTGCGCCGGATCGTGGCCGCCCCGGCCATGGCGAAGTTCCGGCCCGAAGAATACAGGCCCGGCGCGCACATGACCTCGCCCGGGGACCTCGTGAAGGCTGCGGGCGAAGTATCCTCGACCATCTTCCACCCCGTCGGCACCGCCCGCATGGGCCGCAGGGACGACCCGCTCGCGGTGACCGACGAGCGGCTGCGCGTCAGGGGCGTCGCGGGCCTGCGCGTGGTGGACGCCTCCGCCATGCCGCGAATCACCTCGGGCAACACGAACTCGCCCACCATCATGATCGCCGAGAAGGGCGCGGCCATGATCATCGAGGACGCCAGGGGCGCGTGAGCAGACGCGCGGGCAAAGCCCGGCCGCGCGGTCGCCTTGGGCGATCATCTCCGATTTTTCCAGTGACTTCGGCGGCCGGGTCGGAAAAACTCGGCCCCGAATCTGGGGGACCACGATGAATCTCGGCGACAGGGTCAAGCAGCTTCTCGCCTCGCCAAAGACCGAGTGGCCGGTCATCCGCGCAGAGCCCGGCGGCGTCGATACCGTGTTCCGCAATGTCGTCGTCCCCCTCGCGGCGATCCCCGCGGTGGCCGGCTTCATCGGCGGCTCGATCATCGGCTATCCGATGATGGGCTCGAACTACCGGGTCGGGGTCGTCACCGGCGCCGTCACCGGGGCCGTCAGCTACGGCCTGTCGCTCGCTTCGGTGTACGTGCTGGCCATGATCGTCGACGCGCTTGCGCCCACCTTCGGCAGCCGCAAGGACAGCGTGGCGGCCTACAAGCTGGCGGCCTACTCGCATACCGCGAGTTGGGTGGCCGGCGTCTTCCTCGCCATCCCAGGCCTGCGCTTCCTCACGGTGCTGGGCCTCTACGGCTTCTATCTCTTCTACATCGGGCTGCCGCCCATGATGGGCACGCCCGAGGACAAGCGGCTGCCCTATACGGCTGCGGTCGTCGTGGCCGGAATCGTTCTGTTCCTTGTCGTCGGTTCGCTGATCCGGGCCCTCGTGCCCTTCTACTAGCGCTGTGGAGGCCAGCATGGGCGTGCTCGTCCTTCCCGTCGACCGCCGCCAGTCCGAGACGGCGCTCGGCATCTGCCGCGGCGTCCGCCGCCTGCTCAGCGGGCTCGGCTACGCCAGCGTCACCGAGCTGACCTTCGGCTCGGGCCGGCGCGCCGATATCGTGGCGCTGGGCCAGGACGGCACGATCTGGGTCGTCGAGATCAAGTCCAGCGTCGAAGATTTCCGCACCGACCGGAAGTGGCCGGAGTATCGCCAGCATTGCGACCGGCTCTCCTTCGCCATCCCCGCCCACGTGCCGGCGGAGATCATGCCGGAGGACGCCGGGCTCATCGTGGCGGACCCATACGGCGCGGAGATCCTGCGCCATGCGCCGGAACACCGGCTCGGGCCGGCGACCCGTAAATCCGTGACGCTGCGCTTCGCCCACGCCTCGGCGTCGCGGCTGCATGGGCTCGCCGATCCAGAGTTGCAGGGCGGCCCCTTCTGAGAGCCGCTCCGTATCGAAACCGACGACCGCCTTGCCGTTCTTTAGACTCGATTTCCGCGTTCCGTCCGCCTGCAACGACCAGCGTGACCCATGATCTTCTCGTCTGCGTACCAGGCGCTCAGCCAGATTCTCTCTCCGCCCTTCCGCGCCATCCTCTGGAAGTCGTTGCTTCTCACGGTGGCGCTGCTGGCGCTGGTGTGGCTCATCCTGACGCGGCTCCTGGACTGGTGGCTCACAGGCACCGCGCTCGTCGCCAGCTATCCCTGGATCGACGCCTATGCGGTGCTGCTCGCCGGCGTCGGCCTGGTGGTGGGCCTCGGCTACCTCATCCCGCCGGTTTCGATGCTCGTCGCGGGCTTCTTCCTCGACGACGTGGCCGAAAAAGTCGAGCTCGAGAGCTATCCCGGCGATCCCGCCGGGCGCGCCATGCCGCTCGGTCCCTCGGTCCTGGCGTCGGCGCGCTTCGCGCTGACGATGCTCGGCGTGAACCTGATCGCGCTGCTCTTCCTGTTCATCCCCGGCGTCAACCTGATCGCGTTCTTCGTGGCGAACAGCTACCTGCTGGGGCACGAGTACTTCATGCTCGCGGCTGGCCGGCACATGCCGCCCGAGGAGGCCAAGGCCATGCGGGCCCGGCACTCCGGCACGGTGTTGCTCGCCGGAGCGCTGATCGCGCTGCTGGTGATCATCCCGCTCGCCAATCTTCTCACGCCGCTGTTCGGAACGGCGCTGATGGTCCACCTCGCCAAGAAGCTCGGCAGGCGGGCGGCGCTGCCCGGCAGGCCAGCAGGGCCGTGATCCCGGGAAGGGCTCAGGCGGCCCGGCCGCCGCGGTCGAACTGGCCGGAACGGCGGAAGCGGTAGAGATAGCTCGGCACGACGGCGCTGATCAGCTCCGGCGTGATGCCCATGCCTTGCAGCGTGCGGCCCTCGGCCTCCGCCTGGGCGGACACGACGTTATCGGACTCGAGCAGCGTCACCTGGTCTCGCGTCAGCAGGAACTCCTCCGGCAGCAGCCCGAAGGTGGCGAGCTTCAGCCCTTCCATCGCCGCCGCCTGCAGGCGCGCGACGTTGAAGGGAAGCGGCACGAGCAGCCTCTTGCGGCCGGTGACGGCGAGCACATACTCCATGAGTTCGCGGAAGGTCTTCACCTCCGGCCCGCCCAGCTCATAGACGGTGCCCGGCTTCAGCGCGCCGTCCACGCCCAGGGCGATCGCCTCGGCGACGTCTCCGACGAAGACAGGCTGGAACCGCGTCTCGCCGCCGCCGATCAGGGGAAGCGCCGGCGCAAAGCGCGCGAGCGAGGCGAAGCGGTTGAAGAAGCTGTCTTCCGGACCGAACACGATCGACGGCCGCATCACCACCGCCTGGGGTACCGCCGACAGGGCCGCCATCTCGCCGGCCGCCTTGGTGCGGGCATAGAGCGACGAGGACTCCGGATCCGCTCCGATCGCCGACATCTGCACCAGCCGCGTGATGCCGGCCTGCACGGCCGCGTCCGCCACGCGCCGCGCGCCTTCGGCCTGCACGCTCTCGAAGCTCTGCTTGCCACCCTCGGCGAGGATGCCGACGAGATTGACCACGGCGTCCGCGCCGTCGAGCGCCCGCTTCACCGAATCGGGGTAGCGCACATTCGCCTGGACCGGGAACACCTGCCCGACATTGCCGAGCGGCTGGAGGAACAGCGCGAGATCGGGGCGGCGCACCGCGGCCCGCACACGGTAGCCCCGCTTCGCGAGGGCTCGCACCAGGTGCCGGCCGACGAAACCCGAGCCGCCGAACACGGTCACGATCTGCTGGGACGCTGATGTCATGAAAAAGCCTCGCGCTGGGGTGCCCGAGGCTCATAGATCATTTTCAGGCCCAGTGGAATTCGCTTCGCGCGAGCGCAGCGTCCGCCATTCGTCACACCGGGCGACCGACAACCGGCGAACAACACCAGGCCGAACAACCCTAGTGGGAGTCAGCGATCGTCGCGGCGACGCTCGCGGCGCGCCCTGACCGGGATTGGCACAAGCACGCCCGCCTCGTCGCCGAGCCCGCCGTGGCGCGAGGAACCCTCATCCAGCAGCATGACCGCGCTGCCCGCCACGAGGCTGCCGAACGTCACCATGAAGCCGCCGGCCAGCAGCACGAACGCCACGAACCCGCTGTCGGACTCGCGGATGAGAGTGCCGATCCCGTGAGCATCCAGAATGACGATCAACGCCGCGAACGCCAGGCCGAGAGCCGATCCCAGCGCGGCCTGCGTGAGGACCAGCCTCAAGGCGGGATTGCGAACAAACAAGCTGGTGTCGGGGCGCCGGTGCATCGCCATTCTCCTCGCTGAGTGTCATCGTGCGACGTCACGGTGGCGTGCACAAGGCCGAAACGCCCGAACCGGTGCGGTTGTTTCACGCACGGTTTGCGGAATGTTTCAGATGGGGCCCGCTGCAGCGTTGACAAGGCGGCGCCCCGCCCCGTAAGAACCGCCCCGGGCCCAGGTGGCGGAATTGGTAGACGCGCTGGTTTCAGGTACCAGTGGGTAACACCGTGGAGGTTCGAGTCCTCTCCTGGGCACCAACCTCATGTCGTGCGCGGCGATGCCGCCGGACATGGGAGGCGGTCCGAAAGCCCTTCTGATTGCGGTGGGCAGCCGCCCGACGATCATCACCGGACATCGAGCATCGCACCGCAGTGCGCGCCGCTGCGCCCCGATCTCACGGACCGGGGCGCGCGCCCGTTGGCCTACATGTCGCCCTTGGGCAGGTCGAGGTTGATCGTTTCCTGGTCGACCACGTCGGACGACGTCACGACCGCCGGCTTGCCGGTCGGGTTTTCCCACCAGTGGCCGTGGCCGGGTCCGAATTCCTCGGCCCATTCGCCGGCCTTGTGATGGATGGGCACGCTGCAGAACGTGCTGTGCTCGATCAGTTCGCCCGACACGATGTAGACGATGGACGGCCTGTCCTCATGCGTATGGGTGGGGATGATCCCGTGCGCGTCGATGGTGAGGCGGCGCGTTCGCAGGAAGAGGTCGCCCAGCCCGCGCCAGCCGGTCAGCTTCACCGTGGCCAGGGTTTCGCGGCCGACGCCGACGCTGTCCTTGGACTCGATGCTGCGGGGGGTGGTGAGAACCTTGTCCTTGGGGCAGCTTCCCGCCTGGGCGGAGGCGCCGAGGCTCACGAAGGCGAGTCCAGCAAGGCTGATGAGGCCGAAATGTTTCATGATGAGTCTCCCGTTGCGGTGAGGTGATGTGAAAGGGAGGGCCGGGCGCTCGGGGGCCGGCGTCCGGACCGGGCAGGCGTCAGCGCATCTGCGCGGCGCGGTTCAGGCGTTCGAAGACCAGCGCGGCGACGAAGCCGTAGATCACGTGGCCGACATAGCTCATGAAGGAGAGCCCGCCGCCCCACTCCATGAGGAGGAAGGGGAGCCCGGCGAGCGGCGCCATGATGCCGAGCGCGTTGAACCAGGTGAACGAGCCCCAGCTGATGCAGTCGGCGATCAGCGTGTTGGGATTGAGGGCCCGCGTGGCGGTGACGGCCGTCACGATGAGCCAGAACGAGAAGATCCACGTCGTGAGCGCGCCGGTGATGAAGGCGTTGAGCACGAAGGCGGTGAAGATCGCCCAGACGCCGACGTCGAGCCACAGAGCCCAGCGCTTCAGCAGCCGTGAGACGGCGAAGTAGGCGATGGGGTAGCCGGCGATGCCGATGACATAGTGGGCCGCCTCTGCGGGAAGGCGGGCGAGCTCGTAGCCGGTCCAGGTGCGGACCAGGGAGATGACGAGTTCCGCCGGCTCCAGCGGTCCGCCGAGGACGAGCGGCGTCAGCAGCCGCGCCCAGGCTTCCCAGATCATCAGGCCTGCGAAGCCGCCCACGAACAGCCGGCCCAGCGTCGCCGTGCTCGGGATGGGAAGGGGCCGTTTCGTGGCTGTCATGTCGATGGACGTCATTGCAGTCTCCCGTCGTGAGTCCGGCAGGGCCGGGTCCAGGCGGTGTCGCCGCCATGTCCCGATTGGAGCCGATCGCCGCGGCCGGGCCCAATATCGGCTGGCGATGGATCCGGAAGCTTCCGGCTATCGAAGACGGCAGGCGGATAGCCGGGCGCTATGAACTTGCGAGCCAATCGGCATTTCTGTTCGGGCCCGGTCCGGCCGACCCTGCATCCGTCCGAACGGCAATGCAGGAGGGGGAACGACGATGCGACCGAGCGAGCTGGAGCATGAAGGCGCAGGCGTCGCCGCCGGCGCGCGACCCACCCCCATGACAGAGACGCGCAGCCGCCTGCGCGAGCCGGCCCAGGCCGCCTTCCGGTCAGCCCTGATCGCGCTGATGGCGTTCCTCACCGTGGTGGACCTCTTCGCGGCGCAGGCCATCCTGCCCTCGCTGACGCGGTTCTATGGCGTGACGCCCGCCGCGATGAGCTTCGCGGTGAACGCCAGCACGCTCGGCATGGCTGCTGCCGGGATCACCGTCGCACTCGTGAGCCGCAGGCTCGACCGCCGGCGCGGCGTCATCGTGAGCCTCCTGCTGCTGGCGATCCCCACGACCTTGCTGGCGTTCGCCCCGGGGCTGCTCACCTTCACGCTGCTGCGTGTGGCGCAGGGCGTGTGCATGGCGACCGCCTTCACGCTGACGCTGGCCTATCTCGGCGAGACCTCCAGCGCGAAGGAGACGGCGGGCGCTTTCGCGGCCTACATCACCGGCAACGTCGCCAGCAACCTCGTGGGCCGGATGGTCTCGGCCGCGGTGACGGACCACTTCGGGCTCGCCGCCAACTTCTTCGCCTTCGCGGTGCTGAACGTCGCCGGCGCGGGGCTCGCCTTCGTGCTGCTGAACCGGATGCGCCCGCGCGAGGCCGGCTCGGACACGGCGTCCCCGCTGGGCGCGATCGCCCTCCATCTGCGCAACCCGGCGCTGCTGGCCTGCTTCGCCATCGGCTTCTGCATCCTGTTCGCCTTCATCGGCACGTTCACCTACGTCAACTTTGTGCTGGTGCGGCCCCCGCTCGCCATCGGGCAAATGGCGGTGGGCGCGGTCTATCTCGTCTTCCTGCCGTCGATCGTCACCACGCCGCTCGCGGGCCATGCGATCGCCCGCCTCGGCCTGCGGCCCACCTTCCGCCTGGCGATCTGCGTGGCTCTGATCGGCCTGCCCCTGCTGCTGCAGCCGAGCCTGCCGCCGGTGCTGGCGGGGCTGACGCTCGTGGCGGTGGGGACCTTCTTCGCCCAGGCCGTCGCGACGGGCTTCGTCGGCAAGGCGGCGACCGCGGACCGGGGCTCGGCGAGCGGGCTCTACCTCGCCAGCTATTTCGGCGGCGGGCTCGTGGGCAGCGCCATCCTCGGGCAGGTCTTCGACGCCTGGGGCTGGGCCGCCTGCGTCGTCGGCATCGGCGCGATCCTCGCCCTCGCCCTCATCCTCGGCAGCCGCCTCGTCGTCCCCGACAACCGCGCGGCCTCCGCGGCGCCCCACCTTCAACCCCAGCATGGGAGCATGTCATGAAGCTCACCTCCTCGACGTCCAGGGCGCGGGCCACGCGTGGCTTCGACCGCCGGCAGATGCTGCAGTTCGGGCTCGCCAGCGCGGCCATCCCGGCTCTCGTCCCCACTACGCCGGCGCAGGCCGACGCCTCGCAGACGGTGCTGCAGACCTACCTCGCCTTCGCGGCGGCGCAGAATGCGGGCGACCTCGACGCCGTGCGGGCGATGTTCACCGAGACGCCGCGCTTCCTCTGGGTGAGCGACGGCATGTCGGTCTGGGGGCGCGACGAAGCCGTCGAGCGCATGGCGCTCTTCCGCAAGTCCGAGATCTGGCAGGTCACGCCCGGTCTGACTGATGCCACGGTGGTCGAGCTCGGGCCGAATGCGGCCTACCTCCACCTGCCGCTGGAGCTGGCGATCGGCAGCCGGGACCCCGGCCCGGACCATCTGCGTTTCCTGGTCAGCGTGCTCTGCACGAGACCGGCTGCGGACGCGGGCTGGCGCATCGCCGCGCTGCTCACCACCACCCGCAAGACGAGCTGAGAGGCAGCCATGGCGACCGAGACACGGCCCGAGCTCTCCCCGAAACGCGTCGTCATCGTGGGCGGCGGATTTGGCGGCCTCTCCGCCGCGCAGGCGCTGGCGCGTGCGCCGGTCGCCGTCACCTTGATCGACCGGCACAACTACCACCTGTTCCAGCCGCTGCTCTACCAGGTGGCGACGGCCGGGTTGTCGCCGGCCGACATCGCGTCGCCCATCCGCAGCATCCTGGGACGCCAGAAGAACGCGCGGGTGATGCTGGCGAAGGTGACGGGGGTCGATCTCGCGGCGCGCGAGGTGGAGACCGACGCGGGCAGCGTGCCCTTCGATACGCTGATCATCGCGACGGGCGCTCGGCACGCCTATTTCGGCCACTCCGAATGGGAGGAGCATGCGCGCGGCCTGAAGAAGATCGAGGACGCCACCGCCCTTCGACGACGGATTCTGCTCGCCTTCGAGAAGGCCGAGACGGAGACCGACGAGGCGGAGCGCGGTCGCCTTCTCACCTTCGTGGTGGTCGGGGGAGGGCCGACCGGCGTGGAGATGGCCGGGGCCGTCGCCGAACTGGCGACCAAGGCGCTGGCGTCCGACTTCCGCGCCATCGACCCCCGCATGACGAAGGTCCTGCTGCTGGAGGCAGGCCCGCGCCTGCTGCCGTCGTTCTCTCCGGCTTCTTCCGAAGCGGCTGCGGAGAGCCTGCGCAAGCTCGGCGTCGAGGTCCGCACGGGCACGCCGGTCACGGACGTGACAGCGGACGGCGTCGAGATGGGGGCGGAGCGAATCGCGAGCCGGACCATGATCTGGGCGGCGGGCGTGCGCGCCTCCGCGGCCGGGAAGTGGCTCAGCGCGGAGACGGACCCGGTGGGCCGCGTCAAGGTCGGGCCGGACCTCTCTCTGCCCGGCCACCCCGAGGTCTTCGTCATCGGCGACACGGCCCATGTGCCCGGGCCGGACGGCAGGCCGCTGCCGGGCGTGGCGCCGGTGGCAAAGCAGCAGGGGCGCTACGTCGCGAAGGCGCTGGGCGTGCCCCCGCCCGTCCGGCTGCCCTTCCGTTATCGCGACTACGGCTCCATGGCGACGATCGGCCGGAAGCACGCTGTGGCCGAAATCGGGAAGGTCCGGCTCACGGGCTTCATCGCCTGGGTCGCCTGGTGCGTGGCGCACATCTGGTTCCTGATCGGTTTCCGGAACCGCTTCGTGGTGGCCCTCAATTGGGTCTGGAACTACCTGACGTTCCAGCGCGGGACGCGGCTCATCGTGGGCAGCGACGAACCGCTGGAAGCCGCTGAACCGCCGCGCTCCGCCATGGATCCACCGCAGCCGCAGCGGCAGCTACGCTAAGTCGTCTGACGCCGCCTGCGCCGGGTGCGTGGCCCGCCCGTGCCAGGGCACGCGCACGGCCTCGCGCACCAGTGCTCCCACGGCCGGCGAGTGCGGCCGCCCGCGTACGGTGACGAGGCAGACCTCGCGCCAGAACTCCGGCTCGATGAGCGGGCGGGCGACCACGCCGGGGTGGTTGACGCACTGCTCCGGCATAAAGCCGAAGCCGATCCCGGCGGCGACCATGGCGAGCACCCAGTCGTCCCGCTCGCTCCGGTACACGGTCTTCCACTTCACCCCGAGCCCTTCCCAGACCGGGCCGGCTACGCCGTTGAACTCGCAGCTGATGCGGTTCACGTAGCACTCGCCGTCGAGATCCGTGACGCGCACGGCGTTGGTGCGGGCGAAGCGATGGTTGGGCGCGACGACGATCATCATCTGCTCGCGGAACAGCTTCAGCCGGTGCAGGCGATCGTCCTCCTCCGCCTGGGGATCGCAATAGATCGCGACCTCGAGTTCGCCCGCCTTCAGCTTCTCGTCGAGCTCGCGGGCGCTGGCGTCGGAGAGATCGAGCTCCACGCCAGGGTGGCGCTTCTGCACGGTGGCGACGAGCTCGATCAGCTGCGTGGGCGCGATGGTGCACATGACGCCGAGCTTCAGGCGGGCCCTGCGCAGCTTGCTGAAGTCCAGCGCCTCCTGCTTTGCGACGAGCGTCCGGTCATAGACCTGCTTCAGATGGGGGAACACCATCTGTCCCAGTTCGGAAAGGTGCGTGTTGGCGCGCTCCCTGTGGAACAGGGGACCGCCCAGCTCTTCCTCGAGCAGCTTCACCGCCCTTGTGAGCGAGGGCTGGGCCACGTTGCAGTGCTCGGCCGCGCGCGTGAAGTTCAGGTGCTCGCAGACCGACAGGAAGTAACGGATCTGGTGCATTTCCATAGCCCACTCCTATCGAAACGGCAGCCATCCGGTATTTCCGTCCGCGTCCTCCCACCGTCCATTGTCTGGACATGAAGCCCGGCGCTCGGGCCTTGCTCAGGAGACGGCCATGAACATGCAAGCTAAATCCGTCGCTGCAATGCACAAGTTCTTGACCGGAAAGGTGGCGGTCGTGACCGGCTCGACGAGCGGAATCGGCCTGGGCATCGTCCGCTCGCTGGCTGAGGCCGGGGCCGACGTGGTGCTGAACGGCTTCGGCAAGCCTGAGGACATCGCCGGAATTCAGATGGGCCTGCAGGACGAGTACGGCGTGAAGGCCATGCATTCGGCCGCCGACATGGCCGATCCCGCCGCCATCGAGGACATGATGGCCATGGTCCTGGCCGCGTTCGGGCGCATCGACATCCTGGTGAACAATGCCGGCATCCAGTTCGTGAGCCCGCTGGAGACCTTCCCGACCGCCAAATGGAACGCGATTCTCGCGATCAACCTGTCCTCCGCTTTCCACACCACGCGGCTCGCGCTCGAGCCCATGCGCCGGCAAGGCTTCGGCCGGATCATCAATGTCGCCTCCGCCCACGGCCTGGTCGCCTCCCCCTTCAAGTCGGCCTATGTGGCCGCCAAGCACGGTCTCATCGGGCTGACGAAGACCACGGCTCTGGAGACGGCGGAAGCCGACATCACCTGCAACGCCATCTGCCCCGGCTATGTCTGGACGCCCCTCGTCGAGGCGCAGATCGCAGACCAGGCGAAGGCTCACGGCATTCCTCGCGAGGACGTGATCCGCAACGTCCTCCTGGCGCAGCAGCCCAGCAAGCGCTTCGCGACCGTGGAGCAGATGGGCGCGCTCGCCGTGTTCCTGGCCAGCGACGCCGCCAGCTCGATCACGGGCGCGGCGATGCCTGTCGACGGCGGCTGGACCGCCCACTGACCGTCCGCCCCGCCACCACGAAACCCCAAGCTGAGGACTGCGCCATGAAGAACGAATTCGACGCCGCCCCGACCGGCGCTCTCAGCCAGCCGATGGAGGCGGAGCTGGAGAAGGCGGGGACGCCGGCTTCGCGCATCCGGACCCGGAAAGACCCCAAGGGCCAGCGGCGCAGCGACCCGCGCGAGAAAGGCCAGATCGTGCTGGTGCTGCAGGGCGGCGGAGCGCTCGGGGCCTATCAGGTCGGCGTCTACCAGGCGCTGCACGAGGCCGGCATCGAGCCAGACTGGGTGATCGGCACCTCGATTGGCGCCATCAACGCCAGCCTGATCGCCGGCAATGCGCCGGGAGACCGCATGGAGCGTCTGCGCGAGTTCTGGGCTCGCGTCGAGCACGGCGCCGTGGCGCGGTCCCTCGGCTCGGTGCCGTTCCTCGGCGCGATGATGTCGAACATGATGACGGTGATGCAGGGTATCCCGGCCTTCTTCCAGCCGAACCTGCGCAGCTTCTCCGGCGTGAATGTGGCGCTCGGCGCGGAGTCGGCGGCCTACTACAGCACGAGTCCGCTGGCCGCGACGCTGTCCGACCTCGTCGACTTCAAGATGATCAATGGCGGCGGGCCGCGCCTGACGGTGGGCGCCGCCAACGTCCAGACCGCCGAGATGCGCTATTTCGACAGCCGCGAGACGGCGCTCGACCTGCGCCACGTCATGGCCTCCGGGGCGTTGCCGCCGGCCTTCCCCGCCGTCCGCATCGACGGCGATCTCTATTGGGATGGCGGCATCCTCTCCAACACGCCGGTCGAGGCCGTGTTCGACGACATCCCGCGCAAGAACTCGCTGGTCTTCGCCGTGCACATCTGGAACCCCCATGGACCGGAGCCGGACACGATCTGGAAGGTGATGAACCGCCAGAAGGACATCCAGTATTCCAGCCGGGCGGCGAGCCACATCGCCCGCCAGAAGCAGATGCACCGGCTGCGCCACGTGATCTCCGAGCTCGGCAAGCTGTTGCCGTCCGACCTGCGCAACGACCCTTCCGTCCGCGAGCTGACCGGCTATGGCTGCCAGACCCGGATGCATGTGGTGCGCCTGCTCGCCCCGCCGCTCGAGGGGGAGGACCACACCAAGGACATCGACTTCAGCGCCGGCGGCATCGCTACGCGCTGGGAGGCCGGCTACCGCAACACGCTGGAAGTGCTGGAGCGGTCTCCGTGGGATGGCGAGTTCGATCCCGTTGAAGGGTTCATCCTGCACGAAGCCCGCACCGGCACCATCGTCACCGCCGCGTGACGCCGCGCGATGCGCACAGCGGGGTGCTCGCGCCCGCGCAAGCGCCGACGCTGCTCGCTCCAATGATCGAGAGAAGGAGGTCCGTGATGAACTCAACCGCTGTGACAGAGGCGCCGCAAGCCCTGGTCAAGGTGACGCAGGGCAGGCGCGGCATGTTGTTGACAGACAGCTTCGTGGTGACCCGGCCCGTGATCTTCAATCTCGCGCCTCCCGAGGCCCCACGGCGGCGCGAGGGCGTCGCTCACCCGGGGACATCCACGGACGCGGAACAGCTGCGCTGAGCGCCCGCCACGACGCCTTGCGAAGGCGGACCGGCGAGGCGGAGCGTCAGCCCAGGATCCTGCGCCACCACGGGAGCGCCCGCGGGGCGGGCCGCAGCACGGCCTGCCTGGTCTCGGCCGGCGTCGGCCTGCCGCCGTTCCAGCTGCGGTAGTCGTCCCGCTCCTTGGGGCTCATCTTGACCCAGGCCAGTCGCTGGGGAGGGATGCTCGGTCTCATGCTCGTCTCACAGGGCAAAGTGCGTGCTACACGTCTGAGTTGCATTCGCTGTGCCGACGACACTGAGCGATTCCGGTACGACTCGGATCCGATTTGGCTCAGGCGGGACCTTTGCGGGGCTCTGCGCACCAAAATGAGCCGGCCCTCTAACGGCGGGTCCATCACCCCGTCTCGCAGCCGCAAGCGTAACCAGCGCTTGCTTCAGCTCCAACGGAATGGTAGTGAGTGAGCGTTCACTTACTTCAGCCACTCCCCGGAGCCCGCCCCCCATGATCGGAAGCCTCCTGTTCAGCCGGCGCTTCGCGCCGCTCTTCGGCTGCCAGTTCCTTTCGGCGTTCAACGACAACTTTTTGAAGAACGCCTTGGTCGCGCTCGTCGTCTACGTGCTGCTGCGCGAGGATGCGGGCGGGGTCGTGCAACTTGCCCTGGCGATCTTCATTGCGCCGTCCTTCCTGCTCTCCGGGCTGGGCGGCGAAATGGCCGACAAGTTCGACAAGGCGGTCGTGGCGCGGCGGCTGAAATTCGTGGAGATCGCCGCGGCGGGACTGGGCGCGGTGGGCTTCGCGCTGCATTCGGTTCCGATCATGATGGCCGCGCTCGGCCTGTTCGGCATCGTGGCGGCGCTCTTCGGCCCCATCAAGTACGGCATCCTGCCGGATCTCCTCAAGACCTCGGAGCTGCCGGCCGGCAATGCGCTCGTCGAAGGCGCGACCTTCATGGCCATCCTGCTCGGCACCATCGCGGGCACGAAGGCGGCGACGGTGAGCGAGCATCCCTGGTGGTTCGTCACGCTGCTCGTCGTGCTGGCCGTGGCCTGCTGGGGGACCGCGGCGCTGATTCCGCGCACCGGCGGCAAGGCGCCGAACCTTCGGATCAACCCGAACATCGTCGCCTCGACGGCGGAACTCCTGAAGCAGCTCTGGTCGGACACCCGGCTGTGGCGCGGCATGATCGTGGTCAGCTGGTTCTGGCTCGTCGGCTCGGTGGTGCTGTCGCTCGTGCCCACTCTGGTGCGCGACCGCATCGGCGGGGACGACAACCTGCAGGTCGTCTTCATGACGGTGTTCTCCGTCGCGATCGCGCTGGGGTCGCTGGTGGCGGCCTGGATGGCGCATGGCCGCATCATCCTGCTGCCGACCGCGATCGGCGCGTTGCTGATGGGCGTGTTCGGCATCGACCTCGGCCTCGCCACCTGGGACGCCGTGAAGTCGGGGACGCCGCTGGGCCCGACGGCTTTCTTCTGGAGCGGACACGGCGCACGCGTCGCCATCGATCTCGCGGGCCTCGCCATGGCGGCGGGCCTGTTCATCGTGCCCGTGTTCGCGGCCGTGCAGTCCTGGGCCGGAGAGGATCACCGGGCGCGCGTCATCGCCGCGGGCAACGTCATGCAGTCCGGCTTCATCGTGGCGGGCGCGCTCGGCGCGGGAGCGCTGCAGACGGCGGGCTTCACGGAGCCGCAGCTCCTCCTCGGCCTTGGCGTGCTCAACCTCGTCGCCGCGCCCCTGGTGCTGAAGCTCCTGCCGATGAACGTGTTCCGCGACACCCTCTCGATCATCCTGCGTGCGGGCTACCGCATGGAGGTGAGCGGCATGGAGAACATCGAGAAGGCCGGTCCCAACTGCATTCTCGCGCTGAACCATGTCAGCTTCCTGGACGGCGCGCTGGCGCTGTCGCTGACCGACCGCGATCCCGTCTTCGCCATCGACAAGGGCATCGCCGAGAAGTGGTGGGTGAAGCCGTTCACCAAGCTGACCAGGGCCATGCCGCTGGATCCGACCCACCCCATGGCCACCCGCACCCTGATCAACGCGGTCAAGGGCGGCGACACCCTGGTGATCTTCCCCGAGGGCCGGATCACGGTCACCGGCAGCCTGATGAAGGTCTATGACGGGGCGGGCCTCGTGGCGGACAAGACGGACGCCATGGTCGTGCCCGTGCGCATCGACGGACTGGAGGCGACGCCGTTCTCCCGCCTCTCGGCGCAGCAGGTCCGGCGGCGCTGGTTCCCCAAGGTAAGGGTCACCATCCTCGAGCCCGTGAAGCTCTCCGTCGATCCGGAGCTGAAGGGCAAGGCGCGCCGGCACGCCGCCGGAGCCGCGCTGTACGGCATCATGTCGGACCTCGTGTTCCGCACTACCTCCACCGACCGCAGCGTGCTGCAGGCGGTGATCGATGCGGCGGAGATCCATGGGCCCGGGCGCACGGCGGTCGAGGATCCGCTTTCGGGCGAGCTCAGCTACCGCAAGCTCCTGGCCGGGGCGCGGGTGATCGGCGCCCGGCTCGCGCCGCTGGCGGGGGAGGGCCAGGCCGTTGGCGTCCTGCTGCCGAACGCCAACGCCGCCGCCGTGACCCTGCTGGGCCTGATGTCGGCAGGGCGGGCGCCCGCCATGATCAACTTCACCGCCGGCCTCGCCAATATCGCGGCGGCCTGCAAGGGGGCGGAGATCAAGGCCATCGTCACCTCCCGCAGCTTCATCGAGAAAGGCCGGCTGGACGCCCTCGTCGAGGGGCTGTCCCGGGACGTGCAGGTCGTCTACCTCGAGGACATCCGTGGGAAGGTGGGCGGGCTGGAACGCCTGCGCGGGCTCCTCGCCTGGCGTCGTCCCCTCGTCAGGCGCGGGCCGGACGACCGCGCCGCGATCCTGTTCACGTCGGGTTCGGAAGGCACGCCCAAGGGCGTCGTGCTCTCCCACCGCAACATGCTGGCCAACGCCGCCCAGGCTTCGGCGCGCATCGATTTCGGGCGCTCCGACAAGGTCTTCAACGTGCTGCCGGTGTTCCACTCCTTCGGGCTCACGGTCGGCCTCGTGCTGCCGCTCGTCTCGGGCGTGCGCGTCTACCTCTATCCCTCGCCGCTGCACTACCGGATCGTCCCGGAGCTGGTTTATGGCAGCAACGCGACCATCCTGTTCGGCACGGACACCTTCCTCGCCGGCTACGCGCGCTCGGCCCACCCCTACGACTTCCGCTCGCTGCGCTACGTGCTGGCGGGCGCGGAGCCGGTGAAGGAGGCGACGCGGCGCGTCTACATGGAGAAGTTCGGCATCCGCATCCTGGAGGGCTACGGCATCACCGAGACCTCACCGGCGCTCGCCCTGAACACGCCCATGTTCAACCGCTTCGGCACGGTGGGCCGCATCCTGCCCGGCATGGAGATGCGGCTCGAGACCCTGCCCGGCGTCGAGGACGGCGGCAGGCTCTACGTTCGGGGCCCGAACGTGATGATGGGTTACCTGCGCGCGGAGCATCCGGGCGTGCTGGAGGCTCCCCCCGAGGGTTGGCACGACACGGGCGACATCGTCGCCGTGGACGCCGAAGGCTTCATCACCATCAAGGGGCGGGCTAAGCGCTTCGCCAAGGTCGGCGGCGAAATGATCTCGCTGGCCGCCATGGAGACGCTCGCCGCCGACCTCTGGCCGGGCGTCCTCTCGGCCGCCGGCACGCAGCCCGACGCCCGCAAGGGCGAGCGGATCGTGATGCTGACTGAGAAGTCCGGCGCGACACGGGCCGAGTTCATGGCCTTCGCCAAGTCCCGCGGCGCGTCCGAGATGATGGTTCCGGCGGAGATCGTCACCGTCGATAAGGTGCCACTGCTCGGCTCCGGCAAGGTCGACTATGCGGCCGTCACGAAGCTGGTGCGCGAGAGGCAGTCGGGCGCGGAGCAGCCGCAGGCCGCTGCCGCCGCACAGCCGGTCACCACAGCATGAAGCCGGCCGTGCGCGACGGCGCGAGGACGCGGGAGCGCATCGGCGCGGAGGCGCTCAGGCTGTTCGCCGAGCAGGGCGTCGACGGCACCACGGTGCGCGACATCGCACGGGCGGTCGGGGTGGCGGAAGGCGCGCTCTACCGCCACTTCCGCTCCAAGGAGGAGATCGCCCGCGCGATCTTTTCCGAACACTACGCCGCCCTCGCGCGGGACGTGCTCAGCATCGGGCGATCGGATCTGTCGCTCCCGGAGCGGGTGGCCGGCCTCGTGCGGCGCTTCACAGCGCTGTTCGACGAGGATCCCGCCCTGTTCGCCTTCCTGCTGGTCAACCAGCACCGGCATCTCGGGGAAGTTTCGCCCGCGCCGGAGGAAAACCCGGTCGCCGCACTGCGCGAGGTCTTCGCGCAAGCCCAGTCGCGAGGCGAGATCGGGCCGGGAGACCCCGACCTCCTGGCTGCGATGGCGCTGGGCCTCGTCGTCCAGCCCGCAGTCTTCCGGATTTACGACCGGTTGAAGGAACCGCTCGGCACGGTGGCTCCCGCCATCACAACGGCGGTGCTCGCCGTGCTCCAGGCATCCCCCGGGCCGTCGAAGGGGATCTCGTAAAAAGGAAGGGAGTGCGTCACCCGCCCGGACGGTCCACGAACTGGGCGGCGAGCGCCTTGGCGACGGCGCGGGAATCGGCGGGCTTCTCGAACCGCACCGCGTCCCGATAGGTCTCCGGGATCACCCACTTGTCGTAGCCGGTCAGGAAAACGAAGGGGACCTTGCGCTCCATCAGGACATCAGCCACCGGGAAGATGCGTTCGCGACCGAGATGGACATCGAGCACGGCCCCGTCGGGATCGGAGGTCGTGATGGCTTCGAGCGCGTCCTCCACGTTGCCGAAAGGCCCGATGACCTGGGCCCCGTCGGCCTCGAGGATCTCGGCCAGGGTGACCGCAATGAGGAATTCGTCCTCGACGACCAGGAGACGGCGTCCTTCCAGCAGCTTGGTACTCACGGCTTCACCTGCGAAACGTCGGGACGGGCGATGGGGACGACGATGCGGCAGAAGACCCCGTCCGGTTTGAACTCGAAGGACGTCTCGGCCCCGAGCTGGTAGGGGAGCGCCCGCTGGATCAGTTCGGTGCCGTATCCCTTACGCCGGGACCCGTCGGGAGGTTGCAGTCGCACGCCCGTCTCGCGCCAGTTGAGCAGGACGTGGGGCGCTCCCTTGCTCTCCCTCAGCTCCCAGTCGATCCCCAGCTTGCCCGCCGGCTGCCCCAGCGCCCCGTATTTGACGGCGTTCGTGACCAGTTCGTGCACCGCCAGGGCCAGAGCCTGGAGGGAGGCGGAGGGCAGCGGCGCGTGCGGGCCGTCGATGCTGATCTTGTCCCCCGGGCTGCCCTGCTGCAGGTGCGCCGCGAGTTCGGATTCGACCAGGGTTCGAAGGTCGATCACCTCGTGGTCGGTGCGGGCGAGCATGCCCTGGACGCGGCTCAGCGCCCGCAACCGGTCCTCGAACTCCGCCGAGAACTCGTCGAACGAGCCGCTGCTGCGCTGCGTCTGCCGGCTGATGGCCTGAACCACCGCCAGCAGGTTGCGGGTACGGTGCTGCAACTCGGCGAGCAGCACGTGCTGGCGGTCCTGCAACGTGCGGAGATCGTGAATGTCGCTGGACGTGCCCACCCAGTCGGAGTCCGCGTCGTCGCCATTGATCGGGCGCGCACGCGTCTGGTGCCAGCGATATTCGCCGTCGCTGACGCGCAGGACCCGGTGCTCGACGTGGTACTCGCCGCGCTCCTGCGCGGTCTTCCAGGCCTCGCGCGTGAGCTCGCGGTCATCGGGATGGATTGCGTCCAGCCACCCCAGCCCCCGGCTGGCGGGGTCGGACAGCCCGGTGAAGTCCACCCATTGCGGGCTCCCCCAGGTGCGGTTGCCGTCGCCGAGCGTTCTGAACACAAGCTGGGGGATGCTGGTGGCCAACAGCCGGAAGCGTTCTTCGCTCGCGCGCAGCTGCTGGTCGGCCTTGTGCCGCTCGGTCCTGTCGCGCACCACCTTGACGAAGCCGGAGGGACGCCCGTCCTGGAGCATGCGCATCATCAGGCCGGAGCCCCAGAAGCGCTGGCCTGACTGGCGCACATGCCAACGCTCGTCCTCCGCACGTTCGTTCTTGAGGGCTTGCTCCCGCTCGAACTCAGGCTCGCCCGCAGCCCGGTCCTCCGGCGTGAAGATGAGATTGCTGGACTGGCCGACGATGTCCTCGGAGCGGAACCCGGTGAGGCGCTCCGCCCCGGCGTTCCAGCTCGTGACGATCCCCGCGAGATCGGTCGTGAAGATGGCGAAGTCGGTCGCGTTCTCGACCGCGAGCTGAAAGAGAGACCGCTCCTGCTGATCGCCGCCGTGCGGCCCTTCGCTGTCAGCCAACCGTTCGCTCCGGATCGAAAGGAAGGGAAGCGCCCGCGGGAATGCGGGGTCCTGGACGTGAAACGGCTGGGCGGCGATCAGGGTTCCTCGTGCGAACGGAGCGATTCCGCCGGGCAGGCTAGTGCGCTTCCTCCCAGTTGGCCGCTGCGCGCGCATCCACCTGGAGAGGCACGGCAAGCTGCACGGCCGGGTGCGGCGCGTCGATCATCACCGCCTTGACCACCGGCAGCGTGGCCTCGACCTCCGCCTCCGGCACCTCGAAGACGAGCTCGTCGTGCACCTGCAGAAGCATGCGCGCGGAGAGGCCCGCCTTTTCCAGAGCCGGCTCCATGCGCACCATGGCGCGGCGGATGATGTCCGCCGCGGAGCCCTGGATGGGCGCGTTGATGGCGGCGCGCTCCATGAAGGCCCGCTCGGACGGGTTCTTCGACGCGATCTGCGGGTAGTGCGCCTTGCGGCCGAACACCGTCGAGACATAGCCGTTCATGCGCACGAAGCGCTTGGTCTGCTCCATGTAGTCCCGGATCCCCGGGAAACGCTCGAAGTACTTCTTGATGTACGCGCCGGCCTCCTCGCGGGCGATGCCGAGCTGGTTGGCGAGCCCGAAGGCCGAGATGCCGTAGATGATGCCGAAATTGATCGCCTTGGCCCTGCGGCGCACCTGCGGGTCCATGCCCTGCACGGGCACGCCGAACATCTCGGAGGCCGTCATGGCGTGGATGTCGACGCCGTCCTCGAACGCCTTCCGGAGCTGCGGGATGTCAGCCATGTGCGCGAGCACGCGCAGTTCGATCTGCGAATAGTCCGCGGAGACCAGCTTGTTGCCCGGCGTCGCCACGAAGGCGGTGCGGATCTTGCGGCCCTCCTCGGTGCGCACCGGGATGTTCTGGATGTTGGGCTCGGACGAGGACAGCCGCCCCGTCGTGGTCGAGGCCAGCGAGAAACAGGTGTGCACGCGCCCGGTGCGCGGGTGGACATAGCCGGGCAGGGCGTCGGTGTAGGTCGACTTCAGCTTGGAGAGCTGCCGCCATTCCAGGATGCGCGCCGGCAGGGTGTGCCCCTGCTCCGCCAAATCCTCCAGCACCTTCGCGCCGGTGGACCAGGCGCCGGTCGCGGTCTTGCTCGCGCCAGGCAGGCCCATCTTGCCGAACAGGATGTCGCCGAGCTGCTTCGGCGAGCCCAAGTTGAAAGGCTCGCCCGCGAGCTCATGGATATCCGCTTCCAACCGCGCCATGCCCTGCGCGAATTCGCCCGAGAGCCTCGACAGGATCTGACGGTCGATCGCGATGCCGCGTTCCTCCATGCGCCCGAGCACAGGGGCCAATGGACGCTCCAGCGTCTCGTAGGACGTCGTCATCCGCTCGGCGGCGAGGCGGGGCTTCAGCACCCGCCAGAGCCGCAACGTGACGTCCGCATCCTCCGCGGCGTACTCGGCGGCGCGCTCGATGGAGACGCGGGCGAAGCCGATGAAGCTCTTGCCCGTGCCCGCCACCTCGCCGAACTGGATCGGCTTGTGGCCGAGCAGCTTCTCGGAGAGCTCGTCCATGCCATGGCCGGTGCGGCCGGCGTCGAGGATGTAGGAAAGCAGCATGGTGTCGTCGAAGGGCGCGACACGGATGCCGTAGTGCGACAGCACCATCCAGTCATATTTGAAGTTCTGCGCCACCTTGAGCACGCCCGGGTCTTCCAGCAGCGGCTTGATGGCCGCCAGCGCCTCGCGCACCGGGATCTGGTCCGGCAGCAGGTCGGCCCCGCCGAAGAGGTCGCCCTTGCCCTCGCCGCGATGGGCGAGCGGCACATAGCAGGCGCGGTTCGGCGCCGTGGCCAGCGAGAAGCCGACGATCTCCGCCTGCATGGCGTCGAGCGACGTCGTCTCGGTGTCGAAAGCGACGACGCCGGCCTGCCGGGCGTCGGCGATCCAGGCGTGCAGCCGGTCGAGATCGCGCACGGTCTCGTATCGAGACCTGTCGAAGGGTGTCGCCTTCGCCTCGGCCGCCTTCGCGGCGGCGACGCCGGAGGGCATGTCCCCGCCGGCCGGGGCCGCCGCCGCGCCGGCGGCGGGAGACGGCGCCGGGCCCGTGCTGGGCGACGCCGCCACGGCCTGCTGCCCGGCGGGGGTGTTCTCGCCCGGTCCCCAGCCCGTTCCCGCGCCGGGGGCGGCGAGCGAAGGGTCGGCGTCGATGGACGACAGATCCAGTCCGTAGGCCTCGCCCACGCGCCGCGTGACCGCGTTGAACTCCATCGCCTTCAGGAAAGACACGAGCCGCTTCGGGTCGGGGTCGTGCACCGCGATCTCGTCGACGGGGCGAGTGAGCGGGACATGCTTGTCCAGCAGCACGAGGCGGCGGGACATGCGGGCCTTCTCGGCGTTCTCGATGAGCGCCTCGCGCCGCTTGGGCTGGCGGATCTCGCCGGCCCGCGCCAGCAGCGATTCGAGGTCGCCATACTCGTTGATGAGTTGCGCCGCCGTCTTCACGCCGATGCCGGGCACGCCGGGCACGTTGTCCACGGGATCGCCGATGAGCGCCTGGACCTCGACGACCTTCTCCGGCCCGACGCCGAACTTCTCCACCACCTCATCGGGGCCGATGCGCTTCTCCTTCATCGTGTCGTACATCGTCACCGTGTCGCCCACGAGCTGCATCAGGTCCTTGTCGGACGCGACGATGGTGGTCGTCGCGCCGGCCTCGCAGGCGAGCCTCGCAAAGGTGGCGATGATGTCGTCGGCCTCGTAGCCCTCCTGCTCGATGCAGGGGATGTCGAAGGCGCGCACCGCATCCCTGATCAGGCGGAACTGCGGGCGCAGCTCCTCGGGCGGCTCGGGCCGATGCGCCTTGTAGGCATCGTAGAGCGCGTTACGAAAGGTCGTGGCCGAGTGGTCGAAGACCACCGCGAGATGTGTCGGCTTCTCGCCGTCCACCGTGTCGCGCAAGAGCCGCCAGAGCATGTTGCAGAAGCCCGCGACAGCGCCGATCGGCAGCCCATCCGACTTGCGGGTGAGCGGAGGCAGCGCGTGGTAGGCCCGGAAGATGTAGGACGAGCCGTCGACCAGGAACACATGGTCGCCCGTCGCCAGCGGGCGGCCGGGGCGCGTGGCGGGAGCGGCTGGGGCTTCGGAAACGGCGGAATTCATGGGGCGCTGCTCGGCATTAGCGAATGTGAAAGGCGCGGATACTGCCACGACGCGGCGGCCGGCGCACCCCGGCGCATTGATCGCACCAGATCCGCCGAAAACCGTCACAAATGGCTTGGCAGAGGGCTTGATGTCATGTCTCTGTCATGGAACGTTCATTGAAAGAGCGAAGAACCGCGAAATAAGGGTTCCGCCAATGAAGGCGGCCCGCAGGGAGAAACCTATGAAATTTCGTATCGCCGCACCGCTGACGCTTGCAGCCGTCCTGATGTCCGGCTCCGCCATGGCGCAGACCGAAATCCAGTGGTGGCACGCCATGACCGGCGCCAACAACGACGTGGTCAACAAGCTGGCGGCCGACTTCAACGCCTCGCAGTCCGAGTACAAGGTCATCGCCTCGTACAAGGGCTCCTACGCCGACACCATGAACGCCGGCATCGCGGCGTTTCGCGCGGGCAACGCGCCTCACATCATGCAGGTGTTCGAGGTCGGCACGGCCACGATGATGTCCGCGAAGGGTGGCATCAAGCCTGTCCAGGAGATGATGAAGGAGGCGGGGGAGGCCTTCGACCCCAAGGCCTACCTGCCCGCGATCACCGGCTACTACTCCACGGCGAAGGGGGACATGCTGTCCTTCCCCTTCAACTCGTCCTCCATGGTCATGTGGGTGAACAAGGACGCGCTCAAGAAAGCCAGCATCGCCGACGTGCCGAAAACCTGGCCAGAGGTGTTCGAAGCCGGCAAGAAGCTGAAGGCCGCCGGCTATGACAAGTGCGGCTTCACCGCCGCGTGGACGCCCTGGGCGCTCGTCGAGCAGTTCTCCGCCTGGCACAACATCCCGATGGGCACGAAGGCCAACGGGCTGGACGGGTTCGACACGGAGTTCAAGTTCAACAGCCCGACCCATGTGAGGCTGCTGACCGACCTCGTCGCCTTGCAGAAAGACAAGACCTACGACTATTCCGGCCGCACCAACGAGAACGAGGGCCGCTTCACCTCCGGCGAATGCCCGATCATGCTGACCTCCTCGGGCTTCTACGGAAACGTGAAGGCGAACGCCAAGTTCGAGTTCATGGCCGCCCCGATGCCCTACTATCCCGACGTCGCCGGCGCGCCCCAGAACTCGATCATCGGCGGCGCGTCGCTGTGGGTGATGGGCGGCAAGACGCCCGCCGAATACAAGGGCATCTCGAAGTTCTTCACCTTCCTGTCCGACACAGACCGGCAGGCCAAGCTGCACGTGGAGTCCGGCTACCTGCCGATCACCAAGGCGGCCTACGAGAAGGTGAAGGCCTCCGGCTTCTACAACCAGTTCCCCGACCGCGAGACGCCCATCAAGGAGCTCACCAACAAGGAGCCGACCGAGAACTCGCGCGGAATCCGCTTCGGCAACATGGCGCAGATCCGCGACATCATCGCGGAGGAGTTCGAGAACGCGCTCGCGGGCAAGAAGTCGCCACAGCAGGCGCTGGATGACGGCGTGAGCCGCGGCAACGCGATCCTGCGTCAGTTCGAGCGCACCGCCGGCAAGTGAACCAGGGCCCGCGGTTCCCGGGACGAACGTTTCCGGGACCAGCGACCAACGCATGAACGACGGCGCGTCCCCGGCGGGGGCGCGCCGGTCTGCAATCCGGCAGCCCTGCAGGAACCCCCGCGCGTCATGGAAAAACGGTCCTTCTTCGGCAACCGCTTCCTGCCCTATGTCCTGCTGGCCCCGCAGCTCGTCGTCACCTTCATCTTCTTCTACTGGCCGGCCTCGCAGGCGGCGTGGATGTCGTTCCGACTCGAGGACGCCTTCGGCACGACGACCGAGTTCGTCGGCCTCGAGAATTACCAGACACTGTTCCAGGACCCCGGCTACTACCACGCGATGGCGAACACGGCCGTGTTCTCCTTCTTCGTCGCGGGCCTGTCGCTCTCCCTCGCGCTCTTGCTCGCAGTGATGGCCGACAAGCAGCTGCGCGGCGGCACGGTCTACCGCACGCTGCTGATCTGGCCGTACGCCGTCGCCCCCGCCATCGCCGGCGTGCTCTGGCTCTTCATGTTCCAGCCCTCGCTGGGCATGATCGGGCGCAACCTGCGCGCCCTCGGCCTCGACTGGAACCCGCTGCTCAACGGCAACGACGCCATGGCGCTGATCATCTTCGCCGCGACGTGGAAGCAGATCAGCTACAATTTCCTGTTCTTCCTGGCGGGGCTGCAGTCCATCCCCAAGAGCCTCATCGAGGCGGCCGCCATCGACGGCGCCAGGCCCGTGCGGCGGTTCTGGACCATCGTCTTCCCGCTGCTGTCGCCGACGACGTTCTTCCTGCTGGTGGTGAACATCGTCTACGTCTTCTTCGACACGTTCGGCATCATCGACGCCATCACCAAGGGCGGCCCGGCGCGGGCGACGGAGACGCTCGTCTACAAGGTCTATTCGGACGGAAGGCTGGGCGGCGACCTCGGCGGCTCCGCCGCGCAGTCCGTGATCCTCATGGTCATCGTGATCGCGCTCACGACGATCCAGTTCCGCTATGTCGAGCGCAAGGTGACCTATTGATGCGGCGCTTGCCGAGAAACGGGATTCGCTGATGGTCGAGCGCCGCCACTGGTTCAGCGACCTTCTTCCTCACGTCATCCTCACCCTGGGGATCCTCGTGCTGGCCTTCCCGGTCTGGCTCGCCTTTGTCGGCTCCACCTGGGACGCCGCGACGATCGCCAACGGGACCATGCCGATCTACCCCGGGCCCTACGCGGCCGAGAACTACTGGCGCACCCTGATGTCGGGGGCGAAGGGCGAGCCGGTGGGCCTGATGATGGCCAACAGCTTCATCATGGCCGCGACGATCGCGATCGGGAAAATCGCCATCTCCATCATCTCTGCCTACGCCGTCGTCTACTTCCGCTTCCCCTTCCGCATGCCGGCCTTCTGGCTGATCTTCATGACCCTGATGCTGCCGGTCGAGGTGCGCATCTACCCGACCTACAAGATCGTCGCCGACCTCGGCCTGCTCGACACCTATGCCGGCCTGACCATCCCGCTGATCGCCTCGGCGACGGCGACGCTGCTGTTCCGGCAGTTCTTCATGACCATCCCGGAAGAGCTCATCGAGGCGTCGAAGATCGACGGCGCCGGCCCGTTCAAGTTCTTCATCGACACCGTGCTGCCGCTCTCCATCACCACGAGCGCGGCGCTGTTCGTGATCCAGTTCATCTATGGCTGGAACCAGTATCTCTGGCCCCTGCTCATCACCACCCGGCCGGACATGCAGACGATCGTGATCGGCATCAAGAAGATGCTCGTCACCCAGGACGCGCTGACGGAGTGGCAGCTCGCCATGACCACCGCCGTCCTGGCGATGCTGCCGCCGGTGCTGGTGGTCCTCGTGATGCAGAAGCTGTTCGTGCGTGGCCTCGTCGAGACGGAGAAATAGCGATGGCCGACGTCAGCCTGAAGGATGTGCGCAAGGTCTACCCCGGCAACGTCGAGGCGGTGAAGGGCATCAGCCTGACCATCCCCGACGGGGGCTTCTGCGTGCTGGTCGGCCCCTCCGGCTGCGGGAAATCGACCCTGCTGCGCATGGTGGCGGGGCTGGAGACCATCTCCGGCGGCGACATCGTCATCGGCGGGCGTGTGGTGAACCAGGTCGAGCCCGCGGACCGCGACATCGCCATGGTGTTCCAGAACTACGCGCTCTACCCGCACATGTCGGTCTACGACAACATCGCCTACGGCCTGCGCAACCGCGGCACGCCCAGGGACGAGATCGACCGGCGCGTGCAGGAGGCGGCGCGCATCCTCGCCATCGAGCCCTTCCTCGCCCGCAAGCCCCGCGCTCTCTCGGGCGGCCAGCGCCAGCGCGTCGCGATGGGGCGCGCCATCGTGCGCAAGCCGCAGGTGTTCCTGTTCGACGAGCCGCTCTCCAACCTCGACGCCAAGCTGCGCGTGCAGATGCGCGTCGAGATCAAGAAGCTGCAGCGCGCGCTGGGCGTGACCTCGATCTATGTCACCCACGACCAGGTCGAGGCCATGACGCTCTCCGACAAGCTCGTGGTGATGAACGGCGGCCGCATCGAGCAGATCGGCACGCCGACGGACGTCTATCGCCGGCCCGGCACCCGGTTCGTGGCGACCTTCATCGGCTCGCCGCCCATGAACATCGTCCCCGGCCGCGTCGAGGGCGAGGGCCGCGTCTCCATCGGCGGCGTGAGCCTGCCGGTGAGCGACATGAAGCCCGGCCTCGCGGCGGGCGCGACGGTGGATGTCGGCATCCGTCCGGAGGAAGTCGAGGTCGGCGCTGCTTCCGAGCCGGGCGCGCTATCGCTCGCGGTCGACTTCGTCGAGGAGCTCGGCGCGACGCAGCTCTTCTACGGCACGCTGGGCGGCGCGGGCTTCGTGCTGCAGGCGCGCACCGGGGACATCGGACACGACGTGAAATCCCTCGCGTTGCGCATCACGCCCGACCGGCTGCACATCTTCGATCCGCAGAGCGGCGACCGGCTCGGCCGCGAAGCCACGGTGAAAGCCGAGGCGGCCTGAAGCTGGGGGCGGCTCGCGGACGGGCGGCGAGCTGAAACGCCGCTCATTTGTCTCAACCTCCTGGATCGCCGCGTCACCCCGCTCCTCGTCCCGACGCTCTGCAGATGCCCCCTTAGGAGGTGAGAGGGGGTGAAATATAGGAATAGTTTGCTAGAACATCAGAAGGGTACCGTTTGGGCTCAATGTGGCTCTTTCCGTCAACCCGCCCAGCTCTCGAAAGATGCGATCACATCCAATAGATCGACACTTTCGCGCTCCAGTTGCTTCCTCAGGTAGGACTACTGATCTACTATATTTCCATATTCATTTCGCCGCCCTTTATTTGCATATTTCAGGTGCACTTTTGTCGCCAGCAATCCCATTGCTTCGCGCCTATGCGCGTCGAATACGCGATCAGCGCCGCGCAAATGCTGATGTTGCGGAGACGGCGCTGGCTCCTTCGTTCCAGCAACTTCTCGAAGGCTTAATTCCGCTGCTTCCCGCAGCTCCTCAACTCACAGTTGCTCCTGAGTACCGAAGAGCAGGAGTGGGGCGTCCCGACATTGCGCTGGTCCGCCACGGTGAGCCCGCCCGAGCCTTTCTGGAACTCAAAGCGCCGGCAAAATCCGCAGATCCCACCCGTTGGAAGGATCACGACAAGCGACAGTTCGAGCGTTTGCAGGAACTCTCGTGCTGGGGGACCAGCAACTTCATGGAGTTGCGTCTTTTCGACCGATCCAACGAAGTCGGCACGGCCATCGTCGTGCCGGAGCGCTGCCTCCGGCCTGATCGCGACGACGCGCGCGCCGACCGGGAGGTCGGTGACCATGACCCGCAACCCTTGCTGGACGTGGTGGAGAAGCTTTGCGCTGGGGCGAGCAATCCGCCGACCGCGCGGGACGCCGAGCACCTCGCCATGTTGATGGCGCACTCGGCGAGGCTTGTCCGCGGCACCGTTCAGGAACGTTTGGCAGAAATCCAAAAGGGGAACAACCAAGGGCACGCGCTGCTCCAAGTACGGCAGGAGTTTCGCGACGTCCTGTATTCGCATCCGGAAGCTGGAGGTTACTCGGCTGCCGATTTCGACACGCTGTTCTCGGCAGCCTTCGCACAGACCCTCGCCTTCGGGCTCTTGCTGGTCCGAGAGTCTACAGGACACCCGGTGGGGGATGATGCCTGGCGGCATATGCCCGGAACGCACCCGTTGATGCGGACGGCCCTGCGGGTCCTGAGCCTGCCTGAGGTGGTCGGAGATGTCGGCATCGGCTTCGAGGTCATGCGGGATACCGTGAACAGCTTCGGTCCTGAAATCCTGACCGCGAAGCCAGGCGGACGAGATCCCATCCTGTATTTCTACGAAGACTTCCTGAAGACGTTCGATCCTGCGGCGCGCGAGCGATATGGCGTCTATTACACGCCCGTGGAGGTCGTCCGGTACATGGTGGGCGCGCTGGACCGGGCCTTGCGGGTGAACCTCGGCACGGAAGGCCTGCGTGACCCGCAGGTCACCATTCTTGATCCTGCAACCGGCACAGGCACATTCCTGCTGGGGATCGCAGAGCGCGTGCGGGAGCAGGAAAGCGCGGCCGGCGGTGGCATGGCGGCGCTGGCTCTCCAAAACCTGGCTCACCGGATGTTTGGCTTCGAACTGCTGGTCGGCCCCTACGCGGTGGCGCATTACCGGCTGCACCACGCCCTGCGTACCTCGCCTGCTGTGGATGGGCAGGAGACCGAACCGCTGGAACTGCCGCGTCTCGGCGTCTACCTCACGGACACGCTCGCCGAGCCGGGCGCGGCCGCTGCAGCCGGGCCGTTGGGCTTCGTGTCGGAAGGGATCGCGGACGAACGACGGGAAGCGAACCGGATCAAGAGCGAGCAACCAATCCTCGCGATCATCGGAAATCCACCTTACCGGCGGCTGGAGGAAGGCGAGAACAGGACTTTGGTCGGCGATTGGATGAACGGGATCTGGGACGACCTGAAGGATCCTGTCCGCGAGGCCGGCCAAGGAAACCAGCTCAATACCTTCCCGGAGCTGTCGGTTGCTTTCTGGCGCTGGGCGATCTGGAAGCTTTTTGAGGCGGATAATGCACCCAGGCGGGGAGTTGTCGCATTCATCAGCAATCGCAAATACCTGACAGGGTGGCCCTACGCCGGTTTGAGGCAAATGCTCAGGAAGCGGTTCGATCGGATCGAGATCATCGATCTCCGCGGCGATGTGCGGCGTGGTGAACGGGCGGGTGTCGACGCCGATCAGGGCGTGTTCAACATTATGGTGGGTACAGCCATCACGCTGTGCATCGCTGATGGAAGCAAAGCACCCGGCCAGCTTGCGGAAGTTCAATACCTTGACAGCTGGGCGTTAGAGCTTTTTGCGCGCAGCGCAAAGCTACAATGGCTGAATGAGTCAGCCGGTGTGTTGAGCATGAGTTTCGTCAATGTCGCGCGCGACGATGTCGACGACATGAGGCCAAGGCCGTTCCAGATCGGAGATCAGCTACCCCTTACTGAGTGCTTCCGTTTCTGTCGCAGCGGCCTTCAAACAAAGCGGGATAACCTCGTTTACGGGTTTTCCGTCCCTGACATCGCCCGAAAGATTGGTGATTTCCTTGAGGCAGAGGATGGCTTGGCGAGCGAAATATTCCATGACACGCCTGATCGCAAATGGCCAGAAGCACAGTCGTTGCCTTTTGACGAGCAGTACTTGCACCAAATAGCCTACCGACCATTCGATAGAAGATATCTTTATAACCATCGCTTTTATGGGGACCGTTTGAGACCCGAACTTCAAGAAGTGTGGGGTAACGACAATGTTGCCCTCTACGCCATGCCGGGAGGCACCGGAAGAGGCCCAGCAGTATGGTGTCACGGACTCCTGCCGGATTACCACGCGTTCCGTGGAAGGGGCGGTTATGCCTTTCCGCTCCATGACCGCCGTCCGGCTGTAAACGCTCCGAACATGCCAGCTGCCCTGATCGGTGGACTGAGCGCCGCTTATGGAGAGCAGGTCAATCCTGACGACATCTTCGACGTCATCCTGTGTCTCTTGTCGGCGACGTCCTACACGCTCCGCTTCGCCGAAGACCTCGAAGACGTATTTCCGCACGTTCCCTTTCCCGCTCGTCTGGAGACGTTTCGCGAGGCGTCTCGCATCGGGCGCCAGGTCCGGCTTGTCGAGACCTTCGCCCGGCCTCCAGCAGGACGATACCTCGACCGCGGTTTCGTCCGCATCGTCACCCAACCGCAGGGTGTCCTGACCAGCGTCGATCTCGTCGAGGGCTCAATCACCCTGTGCGCTGACGAATCGGGCCGCATCACGGGTCTTCCACCCGAGGTCTGGTCGTTTTCCGTCAGCGGCTATCGCGTGCTTCCCCGTTGGCTCGATGCGCGGGTCGGCGTGGCGGTGGATCTTGCGTTCGTGCGTGAGCTGCGGGATGTGTGTGGGCGAATTGCAGAACTGGTTGAACTCTTCGACGAGGCCGATACGGTTCTTGCTGCCGCGCTTCGCGATACGCTGAGTCGCGAGGCGCTTGGGTTCGGACCACGCGGACAAGAGCTTGATGACCGACCAGATTGATCTCTTCGGCTACCGCCCCGCACAGGGCAGCCTCTTCGGCGAGGGAGAGGACCGCCTTCAATCGGGCCAGGACTCGACCGTACCCGAACCCCAGGCGATCCGTCTTCGCCTCCACTCCCTGATCGACAAAGCCCGTTCGTCGGACACCATGCCATGGTCGGAGCGCGACGCCCGCATGTGGCAGATCGTGTTTCCGAACATGGCGAAGTGGCTGCCTGAGGACGAAGCGGAACAGCTGACCTTCGAGTTCGCCAAGGAGCTGGCGCGCCTCGCACAAGCCGCTTGAACCAATTACGTCGGCGTCTCCCCGGCCCAGGGTTCGCCATGCCGCGCCATGATTTCGATCCCGCCAGCGTCACGCCCGACGGGCGCGCGCCCGCGAAGGCGAAGCTGTTCGGTCCGGATGGAACGCAGCCGTGGCGCGGGCATGTGGAAGGCCAGGTCCTCGGCGGCTCCTGCACGGTGCTCACCTATGGCAACGACACCGTCGGGATGGGGCCCCCGCTGCACATGCATCCCTATGACGAGACCTTCATCGTGGTGGCCGGACGCGCCCGCTTTTTCGTGGGCGACCACGTGATCGAGGCGGAGGCCGGGGACGTCCTGTTCGGCCCGAAGGGATTGCCCCACCGCTTCGAGAACCTCGGCCCGGGGCGATTGCAGACCATCGACATCCACCACTCGCCGCAGTGGCTGCAGGCGGATGTGGAAGAGGGCGGCGGCACGGGGGCGTGACGCGTGGAGCGTTTCGCCCGGCTTCTGGGTCGCCGCGTCGCTTTGCTCCTCGCGATGACGGGTGGGGCGGTCATGAAAAAAGGCGGCCCGGGGGCCGCCTTTTGTGGGGTCTGGCGGAAGAGCGAGCCTGAAGGCTCGCGGTCCCGTACGCGTGGCCTCACTCGCCGGCGGCGACTTCCGGCTGGTCCTTGGCCTTCTTCTCCAGGTCCTCGCCGGTGGTCTGGTCGACGGCCTTCATGGAGAGGCGGACCTTGCCGCGCTCGTCGAAGCCGAGCAGCTTCACCTTGACCTTGTCGCCTTCCTTGATCACGTCCGTGACCTTGTTGACGCGGTTGGCGGCGAGCTGGCTGATGTGGACCAGGCCGTCCTTGGCGCCGAAGAAGTTCACGAAGGCGCCGAAGTCGGTCGTCTTGACGACGGTGCCGTCATAGATGATGCCGATTTCCGGCTCCTGGGCGATGGACTTGATCCAGTTCAGCGCGGCGGTGATGGAGGCGGCGTCCGAGGAGGCGACCTTCACGGTGCCGTCGTCCTCGATGTTGATCTTGGCGCCAGTCTTTTCCACGATCTCGCGGATGACCTTGCCGCCCGTGCCGATGACCTCGCGGATCTTGTCGGTCGGGATCTTGATCGTCTCGATGCGCGGCGCGTACTGGCCGAGCTCCTGGCGGGCGCCGGAGAGGCCCTTCGCCATCTCGCCGAGGATGTGCAGGCGGCCGCCCTTGGCCTGGTCGAGCGCGACCTGCATGATCTCCTCGGTAATGCCCGCGATCTTGATGTCCATCTGCAGCGAGGTGATGCCGTTCTCGGTGCCGGCCACCTTGAAGTCCATGTCGCCGAGATGGTCCTCGTCGCCGAGGATGTCGGACAGCACCGCGTAGCGCTTGTCCTCCAGGATCAGGCCCATGGCGATGCCGGCCACCGGGGCGCGCAGCGGCACGCCGGCGTCCATGAGGGCGAGCGAGGAGCCGCAGACCGTCGCCATCGAGGACGAGCCGTTCGACTCGGTGATCTCCGAGACGAGGCGGATCGTGTAGGGGAACTCGTGGTGCGGCGGCAGCATCGGGCGCACGGCGCGCCAGGCGAGCTTGCCGTGGCCGATCTCGCGGCGGCCGGGCGAACCCATGCGGCCGGTCTCGCCGACGCTGTAGGGAGGGAAGTTGTAGTGCAGCAGGAAGGTCTCCTTGTAGGTGCCTTCCAGGCTGTCGATGTACTGCTCGTCATCGCCGGTGCCGAGCGTGGCCACGACCATGGCCTGCGTCTCGCCGCGAGTGAACAGCGCGGAGCCGTGCGTGCGCGGCAGGAAGCCGGCCTCGGCCACGATGGGACGCACCGTCTTCACGTCGCGGCCGTCGATGCGCACGCCGGTGTCGAGGATGTTCCAGCGCACGATCTTGGCCTCGGCGTCCTTGAAGACGCCGCCGACGAGGATCTTGTCGAGCGGGCTCTCGGCGCCTTCGCCGCAGAGCGCGTCCATCACCTTGGCCTTGGCGGCGGCGACCTTCTCCTGGCGCGCCATCTTGTCGGGCGTGGTGAAGGCGTCGCGCAGGTCGGCCTCGACGAGGCCCATGATCCTGGCCTCGATCTCGGAGTAGTCCGGGGTCTGGAAGTCGCGCGGCTCCTTGGCGGCGCGCTCGGCCAGCTTGATGATGGCGTCGATCACGGGCTGGAAGCCCTTGTGGCCATGCATCACCGCGCCGAGCATCACGTCTTCGGGAAGCTCCTTGGCCTCGGACTCGACCATCAGCACGGCGTCGGCGGTGCCGGCGACGACGAGGTCGAGCTGGCTGTCGGCCATCTCGGCGATCGTCGGGTTGAGGCGGAGCTGGCCGTTGACGTAGCCGACGCGGGCTGCGCCGACCGGGCCCATGAAGGGCACGCCGGAGAGCGTGAGGGCGGCGGAGGCGGCGACCATGGCGACGACGTCGGGGTCGTTCTCCAGGTCATGCGAGAGCACGGTGACGACGACCTGCGTCTCGTTCTTGTAGCCCGCGACGAAGAGGGGGCGGATCGGGCGATCGATGAGGCGGGAGACGAGCGTCTCCTTCTCCGTCGGCCGGCCTTCGCGCTTGAAGTAGCCGCCGGGGATGCGGCCGGCCGCGAAGGCCTTTTCCTGGTAGTTCACGGTGAGGGGGAAGAAGTCGATCCCCGCCTTCGGGGTCTTGGCGGACACCACGGTGGCCAGCACGGTGGTCTCGCCATAGGTGGCGAGCACGGCGCCGTCGGCCTGGCGGGCGATCTTGCCGGTCTCGAGGGTGAGCTTGCGGCCCGCCCAGGTCAATTCAACACGTTGGACATCGAACATCGGACATTCTCTTGCTTGGGGCCGGTCCGACGCCATGAGCAAGATGGCGGGAGGCTTTCCCTGCGCCGGGGCAAACCCCTCGCGGCGGCGAGAAAGCATCCGGCGATCCTGCCATGAACGTCAGGCCGGGCCGGGTTACGGAACGACGGCGCCTCGCCCTCGTTCTCTGGCTCCCTGACCGGTTGGGCCCTGCCCAGCCGGGTCTTCGCGCAGGCCGTCGCCCGCCATGCTCTGTCTCGTCGGATCTGTTGGGCGGCAGCCTTTGGGCCGCCGCTTGTCGGCCGAACTGTGACGGGCCGAAACGCGAGGTCGACGAGACCTTCAGAACGGCCGCCGTCGTCGCGGCGGCCGGGTTCGACGGCGGGCGGCTGTCGCGCCCGCGATCAGGATGGTCCGCCGCCGGCCCCGGGATCACATCCCGTTACGGCCGGCGCGGCGGGAGGCGTCAGCGGCGGATGCCGAGACGCTCGATGAGCTTGCGATAACGCGGCTCGTCCTTGGCCTTGACGTAGTCGAGCAGCGAACGGCGCTGCGAGACCATCTTCAGGAGGCCGCGGCGGGAGTGGTTGTCCTTGCCGTGCGTCTTGAAGTGCTCGGTGAGGTTGGCGATGCGCTCGGTGAGGATCGCGACCTGGACCTCGGGCGAACCGGTGTCGCCGGCCTTGGTGGCGTATTCAGTGACGAGCGCCTGCTTGCGCTCCGCAGTGATCGACATCGGATGATCCTTTGTTGGGGTTTTTGAAGGGGCCGCGCCGGGATGTCGTCCAGCACGGTCCGTGATGTCGCCGTGGACAGAGCCCCGGAGACGCGCGGACGTATACACGAAACACCGGGGAAGGCTAGGGGCATGGGGCGGCCCCGGCCAGCGGGCCATCCCGAACGGGGCTGATCCCGTTTCGCTTTCGCGGGGATCATCGACACATCCTCTCCGTATCCGGATGTTAACCGGTTGCAAGTCGACTGAATGCGTTCAGCCTTTCTTCAGCCTCGCCGCACGCCAACCGGGTCCGCTTCCCTGTCCAGCCAGCCGCCTCCTTCGTCGCTCGCCCGCTCGACCATGGCCGTCGCCGTGGCCACGACGCTGTCGCGCGTGCTGGGCTTCGCGCGCGACGTGCTGATCGCGGCGATGCTCGGCGCCGGCCCCGCGGCGGACGCCTTCCTGGTCGCGTTCCGCCTGCCCGGCATGGTGCGGCGGGTCCTTGGCGAAGGCGGGCTCAATGCGGGCCTCGTTCCCGTCGACCAGCGGCTGCGCGCCGAGCAGGGAGACGAGGCGTCGCGGCGCTTCGCGGGCGAGGCGCTCTCGGTGACGGCGGTCGGGCTGCTCCTGCTGGTGGCGCTCGCCGAGCTGCTGGCGCCCTGGATCGTAGTCGGGCTGGCGCGCGGCTTTTCCGACGATCCTATCCGCTTCGGGCTCGCCACGGCCTATCTGCGCCTCACACTGCCGCTTGTTTTCGCGACGACGCTGACGGCGCTGGCCGCCGCGATCCTGAACGCGCGCGGACGCTTCCTGCTGGCCGCCTTCGCCCCGGTGGCCGTCAACGTCGTGCTCGTGGCGGTGCTTCTGGCCCTGCAGATGACGGAGATCGAGGATGTGCAACAGGGCGCGATCCTGGCGGTGGCGGTCTCGGCGGCGGGAGCGGTGCAGCTCGCCATCCTGCTGCCCGGGCTCCTGAGCGGGCCGATCCGGCCCCTTTTTCCTTGGCGCGGGGAGCGCGCGACTGGCGCGCGGCGCATCTTCACTCCTGCTTTCCGCCAGATGCTGCGGCTGGGGCTGCCGGGGCTCGCCACCGCGTCGGCCGCGCAGCTGGCGGTGATCGTCGCCACGCAAGTCGCCTCGCAGACGCCGGCCTCGGTTTCGCGCCTTTATTATGCGGACCGCGTCTTCCAGCTGCCGCTCGGCTTCGTGGGGGTCGGCATCGGCATCGTGCTGCTGCCCGAGATCGGCCGGCTGCTGCGCGCGGGCGCGCTCGACACGCTGCACGCGGCGCAGAACCGGGCGATGGAGTGGTCGCTCCTGATGGCCATCCCGGCTTCGGTGGCGCTGGCCGTGCTGGCCGAGCCCATCGTCTCCGTGCTGTTCGAGCATGGCGCCTTCACGACCCTGGACACGGCGGAGACGGCCGCCGCGCTGACCGCGCTCGCTCCGGGCCTCGCCGCAGCGGCCGTGTCGCGCGTGCTGGCGCAGCCCTTCTTCGCCCGCGAGAACGCGCGGCCGCCCCTCATCGCGGCATTCGTGACCCTGCTGATGACGTTCGTCGGAGCGACGGCGCTCGATGCGCCCTTCGGCGTGCGCGGCATCGCGGCCGGCATCACGCTCGGCGCGTTCGCGGGCGTGGCGGTGTTAGCGGGCGTCCTGGCCGGCGGGGATCTCTGGCGTTCGGACACGCGCCTGCGGGAGCGCGCGCCGCGCATACTCCTCGCCAGCGCCGTGATGGGAACAGGGCTCTGGCTCGCCCGTCCCGTCTTGCAGCCCTGGCTCACGCCGGACCTGCCGCCGCTGTCGCGCGCGCTGGCGCTCGCCGCCCTGTGCGGCGGCGGATTGCTGGTCTACGCCATCGCGGTCTTCGCGCTGCGCGCCGTGGAATGGCGCGATCTGCGGCAAGGGAGCTGAGCCGGGGCCGGGCGCACGGGCCTTGCGCTGGAGTCGCGGCCTTGCAATATGGCCGCCGACTTCGGAGACCCATCATGGCCAGCTTTCCCCAGCGCGTCTTTTCCGGCGTGCAGCCGACCGGCAACCTGCATCTCGGCAACTATCTCGGCGCCATCAAGCGGTTCGTGGCGCTGCAGGACCAGTATGACTGCATCTACTGCGTCGTCGACCTGCACGCGATCACGGTCTGGCAGGATCCGCGGGAGCTGACTGCCGCCACGCGCGAGGTCACGGCCGCCTTCGTGGCCTGCGGCATCGATCCGCGCCGTCATATCGTGTTCAACCAGAGCCAGGTGCCAGAGCACGCCGAGCTCGCCTGGGTGTTCAACTGCGTCGCCCGCATGGGCTGGCTGAGCCGCATGACCCAGTTCAAGGAGAAGGCGGGCAAGGACCGCGAGAACGCGTCCGTCGGCCTCTTCGCCTATCCCGCGCTGATGGCCGCCGACATCCTGGTCTACCGCGCTACGCACGTTCCGGTGGGCGAGGACCAGAAGCAGCATCTCGAGCTCTCCCGCGACATCGCCCAGAAGTTCAACAACGACTTCGGCGACATGATCGCCGCCAAGGGCTTCAACGACGGCTTCTTCCCGCTGCCGGAGCCGCTGATCCAGGGTCCTGCGCCCCGGGTGATGAGCCTGCGCGACGGCTCCAAGAAGATGTCGAAGTCGGACCCGTCCGACTATTCCCGCCTGACCTTCTCGGATGACGCCGACGCCATCGCCCAGAAGATCCGCAAGGCCAAGACCGATCCCGAGCCGCTGCCGAGCGAGGCCGCGGGCCTGGCGGGCCGTCCGGAGGCCGAAAACCTCGTCACCATCTACGCCGCGCTTTCCGAACAGCAGAAGGAGTCCGTGCTGCGCGAGTTCGGCGGCAGCCAGTTCTCCCTGTTCAAGGGCGCTCTGGTCGACCTCGCCGTCGAGAAGCTCGGCCCGATCAGCGCCGAGATGAAGCGCCTGCAGTCCGACCACACGCATATCGACGCGATCCTCGCCGACGGCGCCGAGCGGGCCGGTGTGCTGGCGCGCCAGACGATGGACGACGTCAAGGACATCGTCGGCTTCATCCGGCGCGGCCGCTGAGCGGATCGACGCCGCACCCGCTCCTACGCTCCACTTGCGGGGTGATCGCAGCCCTGCCAGCATGGAAGAACGGCGAGCGCGTGCGAGGCGCGCGGATGCCGTGACCCCAGTCCCCACCTTGAACGGGTGACACCATGCCCGGCAGGATCAGGCGTTCCTACGAGGCGGGTCACCGCCCGAAGTTCGTTGTGGTGGTGGACGAGACGCCGGAATGCAGCCGGTCCGTCTATTTCGCGGCGCGCCGGGCGGGGCGCGTGGGCGCGGACGTCGTGCTGCTCGCCGTCGTCAGCCCGCCCGAGTTCCAGCAATGGCTCGGCGTGGAATCGCTCATCCAGGCCGATGCGGAGTCGGAGGCGACCCAGCTCCTCGAGCAAGCGGCAGCCGCGGCGCGGGCCGTCGCTGGCATCGAGCCGATTCTCTTGGTCCGGACCGGCGTGAAGGCCGAGCAGATCCTGGCCTTGATCGAGGAGGACGAGGACATCTCCCTGCTCGTGCTGGCCGCGAGCGCGAGCACCGAGGGGCCCGGGCCCCTTGTGACGCACCTCGCAGGCAAGGCGGCCGGCAGCTTTCCGATCCCCATCGCCATCGTGCCCGGGCACCTGCAGGACGCCGAAATCGACGCCCTGGCGTGAAAAAGCGAGCCCTGGCGGCATTGATTCGGGTCGTTCCCTGCGCCACATCATCCAGGGAGGGTCCGTCCCGCCGTTGGCGCGGGACAGGCACGCTGTTTGCGCGGATGCACTGACGCGCTCGACAGGTCCGTGCTAAGGCTAGCTCAAGCATCCACCGCCGGCCTTGAACCGGACGCGTGAGGAGAGACCGATGTTCATCCAGACCGAAGCCACCCCGAACCCCGCCACCCTGAAGTTCCTGCCGGGCCGCACCGTCATGAACGAGGGCACGCTGGACATCAAGGATCCCCGCGCCGCGGAGCGTTCCCCGCTGGCGCGCCGGCTGTTCGCGGTCGGCAATGTTTCCGGCGTGTTTTTCGGCAGCGATTTCGTGACGGTGACCAAGAGCGAAGGCGAATGGCAGCACCTCAAGCCCGCCATTCTCGGGGCCATCATGGAGCACTTCCTCTCCGGCGAGCCCCTGCTGGAGGATGACGCCGTGTCCTCCGCCGCCACAGAGGAGGGCGACGAGTTCTTCGACGAGGGCGACGCCGGGACGGTGGCCACGATCAAGGAGCTGCTGGAGAGCCGCGTGCGCCCGGCCGTCGCCGGCGACGGCGGCGACATCACTTTCAAGGGCTTCAAGGACGGCGTGGTCTACCTCACCATGAAGGGCTCGTGCTCGGGCTGCCCGTCCTCCACGGCCACGCTGAAGCACGGCATCCAGAACCTGCTTCGGCATTTCCTGCCGGACGTACGCGAAGTGCAGGCCGTCTGAGCAGCCCCTTGCTCCTCAGGCCTGCCTGAGCCTTCGAGCCGAACCGCCCGAGAGCGGCTTTATCGAGGAAACATCCAGGGATCACGCGCGATGAACGCCGGCGCGTGACTGCGCCTGCTCGCCGTCTGTTCTCCAACTCCTCATCAGGAACTCCCCCATGCGTCACCAAAAGCTCGCCGCCGACGCGATCGGCGCCCTCTTCACGGAAGCGCGCACCCATGGCGCCTGGCTCGACAAGCCGGTGCCCGACAGCCTGCTGAAAGACATCGCTGAGCTCATGAAGCTTGGCCCGACATCCGCCAATTCGAGCCCGGCGCGCATTCTCTTCGTGCGCAGCGCGGAGGCAAAGGCGCGGCTGAAGCCGCATCTCTCGGCCGGGAACGTCGACAAGACCATGGCCGCCCCGGTGACGGCGATCATCGGCATGGACTACACCTTCTACCAGAAGATGCCGCAGCTCTTTCCGCACAACCCCGGCTCGGTCGACTGGTACAAGGGCAAGCCCGACGTGATCGAGGAGAACGCCATGCGCAACTCCTCCCTTCAAGGCGCCTACCTGATGCTGGCCGCCCGAGCCCTGGGCCTCGACTGCGGACCAATGGGCGGGTTCGACCGCAAGGGCGTCGATGCCGCTTTCTTCGCTGGAACGGAGATCAAGTCGAATTTTCTGTGCAACCTGGGCTATGGCGACGACGCGGCGCTCAAGCCCCGCTTGCCGCGCCTCGCCTTCGAGGAGTATGCCAGCATCATCTGACGCCGGCGTCGCGATGAGCCGAGAGCCCTGAGCCGAGAGACCTGATTTGCGCGTTCTCGCGATCGACACCGCCCTCGGCGCCTGCGCCGCCTGCATCCTCGACACCGCATCCAAAGAACCCGCCCTGGTGGAGAGCCTCGCGATGGAGCGGGGTCACGCCGAGGCGCTGATGCCGTTGCTGGACAGGCTGGTCAAGCGCTCCGAGGGCGGTTTCGCGGCGCTGGACAGGATCGCGGTCTCGGTCGGACCGGGCAGCTTCACCGGGCTGCGTGTCGCGATCTCGGCCGCCCGCGCCATCGCGCTCGGAACCGAGAAACCCTGCGTCGGTGTGACCACGCTGTCGGCGTACGCCGCACCGGTCGTGGCGGCGGGCGTCGGCACCCTGGTGGCGACCGCCATCGACGCGCGGCACAACCACGTCTACCTCCAGGTGTTCGGTCCCGCCGGCCGCACGGTCGTGACGCCCCGGATCGTTCCGGCGCGGGACGGGGCGCGGCAGCTCGGCACCGGATCGGTGCGGATCGTCGGCTCCGGGGCCGCGTTGCTGGCGGCCGAGGCGGTGGCGATCGGCCTCGACGCCTCGGTGCTGGAGGCGGGGTCCGCCCCGGACATCACCTGGATCGCGCGCCTCGGCGCCGTGGCGGTTCCAGAACGCGCGCCGCCAAAGCCGTTCTACCTCCGCCCGCCCGACGCCAAGCCGCAGGACCACGTGCGCATTCCCCGCCGCTGAGGCCGGGCTGCAGAGCGTCAGACCGCGGATTGATTATCGCCGGGTCATCTGCGCATCTGGTGGCGGTTTCGTTCCAGCGTCTCGCATGTCCTCGCTCTTCGCGCGCTCGCCTCCCGCCATCCGCTTGCTCCGGCCCGCCGATTCCGGCGCGGTCGCCGTCCTGCACGCCGAAGCCTTTCGCCGCGGCTGGAGCGCCGCCGAGATCGAGGCCATGCTGATCGACAAGGCGTTCCTCGGCCAGGGCATCCGGCGAGGAAGCGCCTGGTTCGCGCGCAGGCTGCGCCGCGCCGACAGCCTGGACGGCTTCGTACTCTCTCGCCGCGCGCTGGACGAGGCGGAGATCCTGACCATCGCCGTCACAGCGCGGGCGCAGGGCGCCGGGCTGGCCCGCACGCTGCTGCAGGACCACATGGGACGGCTCGCCGGCATGGGCGTGCGCTCGCTGTTCCTCGAAGTGGACGAGGGCAACGCCGCCGCGCGCCGCCTCTACGAGCGGGCGGGGTTCGCGGAGGTCGGACGGCGCAAGGCCTACTACCAGAGAGAGGGCGGTTCGGCCGCCACAGCGCTGGTCATGAAGCGAACCCTCGGCTGAACACGCCTCCCCGCCCGCGTGCGAGTGGACGCGGGGCCGCCCCGTTCCTATAAGGTGACCTCAGTTAGGAATGCGCCAGGCGGATCCCTCCCCGAGCGCCGGAACCAGAGCGTGCCGTGACCGCAGCCCGCGCCCGTCCCAACCGGATCGAACAGCGCTGCCTCGCGCGGGGCATGCGGATGACGGGACAGCGACGGGTGATCGCCAAGGTGCTGGCCGAGTCGGCCGACCACCCCGATGTCGAGGAGCTGCACCGCCGGGCGCACGCGGTGGACGCCCGCATCGCGGTCTCCACCGTGTACCGCACCGTGAAGCTCCTCGAGGACAGCGGCATCATCGCGAGGCTCGACCTCAAGGACGGCCGCGCCCGCTATGAATCCACCCCGGAGACCCACCACGACCATCTTGTGAACCTGCGCACCGGCGAGGTGGTGGAGTTCCAGTCCGAGGAGATCGAGCGGCTGCAGGCCGAGATCGCAAGGCGTCTCGGATTCCGCCTCGTGGACCACCGGCTGGAGCTCTACGCCGTTCCGCTCGACGACGACCGCCAGGGCTGAATCCGATGCCCTTCCCGACCCGGCCGGCCTGAGCGCCATGGCGCGCCTGCGCATCGGCCTGATGCTCGCGCTGCTCGTGCCGGTGACGCTGACGCTGATGGGCGTGCAGGCCTTGGCCCTGCGCTTCGGCTGGCGGTTCGCCCACCGCCTGCCCATGTATTTCCACCGCTTCGTCTGCCGCATGTTCCGGGTCGGGATCCGGACGCAGGGCGGGCCGGCCGCGGCTCGCCCGCTGCTGGTGATCTCCAACCACACGAGCTGGCTCGACATCACGGTGATCAGCACCCTGGCGCCGGTGTCGTTCATCGCCAAGCGCGAGGTGGCGAGCTGGCCGCTCTTCGGCACCTTCGCGCGGCTGCAGCGCTCCATCTTCATCGACCGCACGCGGCGCAAGGGCGCGGCCGAGGCGAACCGCGAGATCGCCGAAAGGCTGGCCGGCGGCGACGCCATCATCCTCTTCGCCGAGGGCACCACGAGCGACGGCAACCGCGTGCTGCCGTTCCGCTCCTCGCTGGTGGGGGCCGCGCGAGACGCCGTGGCGGAGGCCGGGCACACAGGCCATGTCCTCGTGCAGACGCTCACGGTCGCCTACGTGGCGCGAAACGGCCTGCCGATCGGGCGCCGCGAGCGGCCGGGCGTCGCCTGGTACGGCGACATGGACCTGATGCCCCACTTGGGATCGCACCTGATGGGTGGCCCCCTCGACGTCGTCTGCGTCTGGGGCGAGCCGATGGCCCTCGACGCGGGTTCGGACCGCAAGGCGGTCACGCGCGCCGCCGAGAACGAGGTGCGCGCGACATACCGGCGGCTGGTCACCGGGCGCGGGTAGCGCCTGCACGCCGGGTTGTGTGCGTGGCCCATCCCTTCACAGCTTGCGTTCAACGCCCCCGCCCCCAATTCCTGTTCTCATCAGGCGCAAGACCGTCTAAACAGCGTCATGAGGGCCAAGGCACGCTGCAACGTGCCTGGTGGTGATTCGCGGGAGTTCCCGGCCGGGTGGTGCGGGGCCAAGACGGGGTCGATGACGGACGAACGCAAGAAGGTCTGGGTCAAGTCCTATGGCTGCCAGATGAACGTCTACGACTCGCATCGTATGGCGGATGCGCTGGCCCCTGAGGGCTTCGTCGAGACCGCCGACATCGCCGACGCCGACCTCGTGGTGCTGAACACCTGCCATATCCGTGAGAAAGCGGCCGAAAAGGTCTATTCGGAGCTCGGCCGCGTGCGCGCGCTGAAGCGCGAGCGCGCCGCCGCGGGCCACGACACCCAGGTGGTCGTGGCCGGCTGCGTCGCCCAGGCCGAGGGCGGGGAGATCCTGCGCCGCAATTCCGGGGTCGACCTCGTGGTGGGGCCCCAGAGCTATCATCGGCTGCCCGAACTGCTGCGCCAGGCGCGGCGCACGCCAGGCGTGGTCGACACTGATTTTCCGGCCGAGACCAAGTTCGACGTCCTGCCCGCCGCGTCCCGCGAGAAGACGCTGGCGCGGGGCGTCACGGCCTTCGTCACTGTGCAGGAAGGCTGCGACAAGTTCTGCACCTTCTGCGTGGTGCCCTATACGCGCGGCGCGGAAACCTCGCGGCCCGTCGCCGCCATCGTCGCCGAAGTGGAGCGGCTGGCCGCCGCGGGCGTGCGCGAGGTGACGCTGCTCGGCCAGAACGTCAACGCCTACCATGGCGAGGCGGAGGGCTCAGGCGCGGCGTCCCTCGCCTCGTTGCTGCGGCGTCTCGCCGCTGTGCCCGGCATCGCGCGCCTGCGCTACACCACGAGCCACCCACGCGACATGGCCGGGCCGAACGGCGACTGGGAACTCGTGGCCACCCATCGCGATTTGCCGGAACTGATGCCCTATTTGCACCTGCCGGTGCAGTCGGGCTCGGACGCCATCCTGGCCGCCATGAACCGCAAGCACGGGCGCGACGAATACCGCGAGATCATCGACCGGGTGCGCGCCGCCCGGCCGGACATCGCGCTGAGCTCGGACTTCATCGTCGGCTTTCCCGGCGAGACCGATCGCGACTTCGATGACACGATGCGCCTGATCGAGGAGGTGCGGTTCGCCGCGGCGTACTCCTTCAAGTACAGCGCGCGCCCCGGCACGCCGGCGTCAGAACTCCCGGAGGTGCCGGAGCACGTCAAGACCGAGCGGCTGCACGCGCTGCAGGCGCTGGTGGATCGCCAGTTCAAGGGCTTCAACGCCGCCACGGTCGGCCGGACGGTGGATGTCCTCGTGGAGAAGCCAGGCCGGCATCCCGGCCAGCTCGGCGGCAAGTCGCCCTACCTGCAGGCGGTTCACTTCGAGGATTCCGCCGCCGCCATCGGCGACATCGTGCCCGTGGCGATCACGGGCGTCAGCACGAACAGCCTCACGGGCGAGCGCGTCGGCGCGGAACGGACTAGGATGAGCGCATGAGGGAGAGGCGCAGTTGAGACAGAGCGAAGGCGCGACGCGTTTCACCCGGCAGCCGCTCCGGGACGGACTGGCCGAGACGGCCGAGATCAAGCTGACCTTCGACGACAACCGTCTCGCCAGCCTCGTCTTCGGGCAATACGACCAGAACATCGCCCATCTCGAACGCAGGCTCGGCATCGTCGCTAACGCGAATGGCAACCATGTCATCATCAAGGGGCCGCCCGAGCGCACCGAGCAGGCGCGCCGCGTGCTGGAGCGCCTCTATGACCGCGTGCGCAGCGACGGCCAGCTCAGCACCGGCGATCTCGACGGCGCGATCCAGGAGCTGGCCTTGCAAGGCTCGCTGTTCCCGGTGGCGGAGACCGGCTCCTCCTTCGAGGAGATCGGCACCCGCAAGCGGCGCGTGCGCGCCCGCAACGCCGCCCAGCACGCCTATCTCAAGCTGCTGAAGAAGCACGAGCTCGTCTTCGCGGAAGGCCCGGCCGGCACCGGCAAGACGTGGCTGGCCGTGGGCCATGCCGTGCAGCTCATTGAATCCGGCGCGGTTGAACGGCTCGTGCTGTCCCGCCCCGCTGTCGAAGCAGGCGAGCGGCTCGGCTTCCTGCCCGGCGACATGAAGGAGAAGGTCGACCCCTATCTGCGGCCCATCTACGACGCCCTCTATGATTTCATGGAGGCGCGCCACGTCGAGCGCGGGCTGCAGACGGGGATGATCGAGATCGCCCCGCTCGCCTTCATGCGCGGCCGCACGCTGACCAACGCGGTGGTGCTCCTCGACGAGGCGCAGAACACCACCTCCATGCAGATGAAGATGTTCCTCACCCGGCTGGGCGAGGGCTCCCGCATGATCGTCACGGGAGATCCCAGCCAGATCGACCTGCCGCCCGGCGCGAAATCCGGCCTCGTCGAGGCGGTGCGGATCCTGGACGGCGTCGAGGGCATCGGCCGCGTCACCTTCGCCGAGGGCGACGTGGTGCGCCACGAACTCGTGCGCAAGATCGTGGGGGCCTATGAATCGGATCTGCGCGCCTCCCTGGAGAAGTGACGCCCGTGGGCGCGATCGCACTGGACGTGGCGCGCGACAGCGCCGGCTGGGACGCCCTCCCCGAGGCGGAGGCGCTGGCGGAGCGCGCGCTCGCCGCGGCTGCTGAGCGCGCGGGGGTGCAGCTTCGCCCCAACGCCGAAGTCAGCCTGCTGCTCACCGGGGACGAGCAGATGCGCGGCCTCAACCGAGAGTGGCGCGCCAAGGACAAGCCGACGAACGTGCTGTCCTTCCCCGCGGTCCAGCCCGACAAGCTGCCCCGCGCGCCGTTCCTCGGCGACATCGCCGTGGCGTTCGAGACGCTGGCGCGTGAGGCCGAGGAAGAGGGCAAGGCGGTCGGCGACCACTACACGCACCTCGTGGTGCACGGCTTCCTGCATCTGCTCGGCTACGATCACCAGACCGACGCCGAGGCGGACGCCATGGAGCGGCTCGAGACGCAGATTCTCGGGGCGCTCGGTGTCGAAGACCCCTATGCGGACACGGACCCGGCCGCGTCCGACGAACACCGACCTCACCCCGGCGGCCCACTTGACGGCGGACGTCGCCGGGGCAGGATGACTGAAGGGCCATGACCTCCGACGATTCCAGTACCAGCGCGCCCGCCTCCGCGGCGGGCCAGGCGGCCGCCGAGCGCTCGCGAGAGCCGGCGGGCGAGAGCATCATCGATCGGCTGCTCGCCCTCGTCGGCCTCAAGCACTCCGCATCGATCCGCAACGACCTGCAGGACGCCCTTTCGGAGAACTCGACGGCCACCGAGTTCTCGCCTCAGGAGCGCGCCATGCTCCAGAACGTCCTCGCCCTGCGTACGCACCGGGTCGACGACGTCATGGTGCCGCGCGCCGACATCGTCGCGGTTCCGCTGGAGACCACGCTGGGCGACCTGCTGCGCGTGTTCCGCACGGCGGGCCACTCGCGCCTGCCGGTCTACGCCGAGACGCTCGACGACCCCCGCGGGATGGTCCACATCCGCGATTTCCTCGATTATGTCGCCTCGCGGGCCGAAACGGCGCGCTCCTCGCGGCGGCGCAAGGTCCCGCTTGCCGCGCCGGACCTCGGCAAGGTCGACCTGAACACGCCGCTCTCCGAGGCGAAGATCCTGCGGCCTGTCCTGTTCGTGCCGCCGTCCATGCCCGCGCTGGACCTGCTGGTGAAGATGCAGGCCGTGCGCACCCACATGGCGCTCGTCATCGACGAGTATGGCGGAACGGACGGCCTCGTCTCGATGGAGGACATCGTCGAGATCGTGGTCGGCGACATCGAGGACGAGCACGACGAGGACGAGACGCCCTCGCTCGTGCGGGCCGCCGACGGGACCATCGTGGCCGACGCCCGGGCCGCGCTGGAGGACGTCTCCAAGAACCTTGGCGTCGACCTCGCCCACGACGACCTTGCGGAGGACGTCGACACGCTGGGCGGCCTGATCGCCACCCTGGCCGGGCGGGTGCCCGTGCGCGGGGAGATGATCTCGCATCCCAACGGCCTCGAATTCGAGGTGCTGGACGCCGATCCGCGCAAGCTGAAGCGGGTCCGCATCCATCCCCTGCGGACCGGTGAACCTGAAGCGCCGCTGCTCGAAGCGCCGCCCGAGATCAAGCTGCTCGCGCCGCCGAAGGACCCGGGGAGCGCGGCGCAGCCCGGTTCCCCGCTGTCGCCGCCGCCGGGATCGTCGGACGGGGCCGCCGGACGGGCGGACGGGCCTTGATGCAGGGCCGCCTCGGTGGCGTCGTCCACCGGATCATGCTGAGCTGGGGCTTCGCCCGGTTCGGAATCGCCTTTCTCGCCGGCGCCGTCGGGGCGCTGGCGATGCCCCCCTTCGCGTTCCTGCCGGCTTTCGTCGTCTCGATGAGCATCGCCGTCTGGCTGCTCGACGGTGCGGCGGCGGGGGTGGGCCGCCTCTCCCGTGCGACGCTACTTTCGGCGGCGTTCACGGGCTGGTCGTTCGGCTTCGGCTATTTCGTGGCCGGCCTGTGGTGGCTCGGGGCGGCCTTCCTGGTCGAGCCCGACCAGTTCGCCTGGCTGATGCCGCTCGGCGTGCTCGGGCTGCCTGCCGGTCTCGCCATCTTCCACGCCCTGGGCTTCGCGCTCGCCCGGATGTTCTGGTCGTCCGGCGCGCTGCGGATCTTCGCGCTGGCTGGCGGCCTCGGCGCGACCGAATGGCTGCGCGGCACGATCTTGACCGGATTTCCCTGGAACGCGCCGGGCATGGCGCTCGGCGATCATCACCTGCTGTCGCAGACCGCTTCCCTCATCGGGCTGCACGGCCTCACCCCGATCGCCATCGCCATCGCGGCGAGCCCCGCCGTCATCGCCACCGGGCTCTCGGCCCGGGCGCGCTGGACGGCGCCGGCGCTGGCTTTGGCGGCGCTCGCGGCGATGCTCGCGTTCGGCTGGCTGCGCGTGCCCGCCGGCCCGTCGCCGACGGTCGCGGGGGTGAGGTTGCGCATCATGCAGCCCAACATCGCGCAGGACGACAAGTTCAGGCCGGAGAACCGTCAAGCCATCATGCAGCACTACCTGACGCTCAGCGACCGTGCGACGTCGCCCGAGCGCAGCGGCATGGCCGACGTGACGCACCTCATCTGGCCGGAATCGTCCTTCCCGTTCCTTCTCGCCCGCGATCCGCTGGCGCTGGGCCAGATCGCGACCCTGTTGCCGAAGGGCGCCGTTCTGATCACCGGGGCGGTGCGCGCGGAAGATCCGCTTCCTGGCGAAAGCCGGCGCCGATTCTTCAACGCCATCCAGGTGGTGGGCGACGATGGCACGATCCTGGACAGCTCGGATAAGACGCATCTCGTGCCCTTCGGCGAGTACCTGCCCTTCTCCGACGCCCTCACGGCCATCGGATTGCGCCAGTTCGTCAATGCGCCAGGCGGCTTCGACGCCGGATCGCATCGAAAGATGCTGGCGGCGCCGGGGTTGCCCCCAATTGCGCCCTTGATTTGCTACGAGGCGATCTTCCCGGGTGACGTGCGCCCGGTGCAGGGAATCCCGGGTGTTTTGATCAATCTCACTAACGATGCCTGGTTCGGACTCACGCCGGGTCCGCACCAGCATTTCGCCCAGGCGCGATTACGCACCATCGAGGAAGGCGTTCCGATGATCAGGGCCGCTAATAACGGTGTATCGGCTGTGATCGATTCATACGGGCGTGTGCTGGCCTCGTTGCCACTCGGGGTTGAAGGCGTCCTGGATTCGTCACTGCCGGCCAAGATCGATCCGCCGCTTTTTGCTCGTTTCGGTAATATTCTGGGCATCCTGATCTTGATCGCTTGTTTAGGATTTTCCGTACTTAGACGTTTCAGACATTGACATTTTTTAAGGATTCCCGGAAATTCCTGCAACCGGAAGTCGATTGCTCCGGGGCACTCACTGCGAAGCCCAACGATTGCGGGTTGCGCTGAATTTTCAGTCGTCTTGTCCGCCTTTTGTGCGGGTCATTGATTTGGAGCCAAAGATGTTGATCAAGAAAGCGCCGAATCCTATCGACAAGCATGTCGGTAGCCGTGTTCGTATGCGTCGCGTTCTCATCGGCATGAGCCAGGAACGGCTCGGCGATGCGCTGGGTCTGACTTTCCAGCAAGTCCAGAAGTACGAGAAGGGCACGAACCGGATCGGCGCGAGCCGTCTGCAGCAGATCTCCCGCATCCTGGGAATGCCTGTCGAATTCTTCTTCGAAGGTTCTCCCTCGGGCGACCGCGAGCCGACAGGCTTCAACGATGTCAGCGACACGACCTATGTGGCGGACTTCCTCGCCACCAACGAGGGCGTGCAGCTGAACCGGGCGTTCCTGCGCATCAAGGATCCCAAGATGCGCCGCCGGGTTGTCGACCTCGTCCACGCCATCGCCGGCGAGGAAGAGGAGGCCGTCCAGCCGGTCGCGACGGATTTCGACGGCGAGTCCGAAGTGATCGTCGCCATGCTGCCCGGCAACGAGGCAATTTCGGCCTGATCGCTGCGAAGACGGGCGGGGGGCCGACCGTCTTCCCGGCATCGGGTCAATGTCTTGACGAGCAAATGACCGATCCCGCTGTGGATCTGGCTGACACATCCTCCTTCAAAGCGGTCCGGTACGCCGGGCCGCCTTCATCCTCTGTTCGGATTAACGAACAAATCCGCCGAAACGGCTTGACCGAAAGAACGGAGCCTGTCAGGAACCTGTCGCCCTTTTCCAAGCGCCCGCCCAACGGGCGCGTCAATGCGGAGCGAAGGTCGTGGCACGGTCAAACTACCTCTTCACCAGCGAATCCGTCAGCGAAGGCCATCCCGACAAGGTCTGCGACCGAATCTCCGACGAGGTGGTGGACGCCTTCTTCAAGTCGGCTGCCGAGAACGGCGTCGATCCCTGGGACATCCGGGTCGCCTGCGAGACGCTCGCCACGACCAATCGGGTGGTGATCGCCGGCGAGACCCGCGGACCGGCCACGGTCACCAAGGACTACATCTCCCATATCGCCCGCCTCGCGATCCGCGACATCGGCTACGAGCAGCCCGGCTTCCACTGGGAAGACTGCGACATCGAGGTCCTGCTGCACGCGCAATCGGCCGACATCGCCGTCGGCGTCGACGCCGCCGGCAACAAGGATGAAGGCGCGGGCGACCAGGGCATCATGTTCGGCTACGCCTGCCGCGAAACCCCGGAACTGATGCCGGCTCCGATCTACTACGCCCACCGCATCCTGCAGAGCCTCTCGAAAGCCCGCCGCGCCGGCCAGAACAAGCTCGGCCCCGACGCCAAGAGCCAGGTCACCGTGCGCTACGAGGGCGGCAAGCCCGTCGGCGTCACCCAGATCGTCGTCTCCACCCAGCATCTCGACGAGAACCTCACGTCCCAGGACGTGCGCGCGATCGTCGAGCCGCACGTGCTCGAGGCCCTTCCGGCCGGCTGGGTCGGCAAGGACACCGTCTGGCACGTCAACCCGACCGGCAAGTTCGTGATCGGCGGACCGGACGGCGACTGCGGCCTGACGGGCCGCAAGATCATCGTGGACACCTACGGCGGCGCCGCCCCCCACGGCGGCGGCGCGTTTTCCGGCAAGGATCCTACCAAAGTGGACCGCTCGGCCGCCTACGCCGCCCGCTACCTCGCCAAGAACGTGGTCGCGGCGGGCCTGGCGGACCGCTGCACGATCCAGCTCTCCTACGCCATCGGCGTCGCCCGGCCGCTCTCGATCTATGCGGACCTGCACGGCACCGGCCAGGTGAGCGAGGACGCGCTGGAGCGTGCGCTGGCGGATCCCGATCTCGTCAACCTGACGCCGCGGGGCATCCGCACCCATCTCGGCCTCAACAAGCCGATCTATGCTCGGACCTCGTCCTACGGCCATTTCGGCCGCGCGCCGGAGGCGGATGGCGGCTTCAGCTGGGAAAAGACGGACCTCGTGGACGAACTGCGCGCCCATTTGCGCTGAACCCGGCGGAGTCCGGCCGTGAACGACGATGGCGCGCGCCGCGCCGGAGCCTTCTTCGGCCGGCGCAAGGGCAAGAAGCTGCGCGCCGGGCAGGCCGACCTGTTCGGCACGCTGCTGCCGCGCCTGCGGCTGGACCCCACGCAGGACCTCTCCCATCCCGCCGGCCTGTTCGGGCGCGATGTGGACGAAGTCTGGCTCGAGATCGGCTTCGGCGGCGGCGAGCACCTGCTGGCGCGCGCGCGGGCGAACCCCCGAGTGGGGATCATCGGCTGCGAGCCCTTCGTCAACGGCATGGCCAAGATGCTGGCCGCCATCGACGCCGAGGGCCTGGACAACATCCGTCTCTACGACGGCGATGCGGGCGACATGATCGACGCGCTTCCCGCTTCCTGTGTGTCGCGGGTCTACCTGCTCTATCCCGATCCATGGCCGAAGCGGCGGCACAACAAGAGGCGCTTCGTCTCAGACGACCGGCTGGCGCGCATCGCCCGGATCATGCGGCCGGGCGCGCGGTTCTTCTTCGCCAGCGACATCGATCATTATGTCGGCTGGACGCTGGTGCGCCTGGCGCGCTCGCCGGATCTTCGCTGGCAGGCGCATTGCGCCGACGACTGGCGCCGGCCCTTCGAGGGCTGGCCCGGCACGCGCTACGAGGCCAAGGCCCTGCGCGAGGGCCGCACCCCCAGCTACATCACGGCGCTCAGGGTCTGAACGCCGGCCCGGCGCCCCTCAGGCGTGAAGCCGGGGGCTCGCGGGGGATACGGGCGTCACCCCGGCGATCACCGTGTCCTTCTTGTCCCCCGAAAGTCTGTCGCGGGCATGGAGGAAGCGGACAACGCGCTTGGCCGTCATCGGGCTCAGCGCGTCGAAGCTGGCCTTCAGCTTGGGCAAGCTGACGCTCTGGCCCGCAGGCCGCACCTTGAGGGCCTGCAGCACGGCGACGGTGTCCCAGCGGAAGCCGAGCGATTTAGCGACGATCAGCAGGAGATCGTCCTGCAATTCGGTGAAGATCCGCTCGGCCAGGCGGATCGGCAGGCGCGCCATGAGGGCGAGCGCGGTGGTGGCGTCCGAGAGCCGGCCTTCCCTGGCGTATTCCAGCACCGCGGCTTCGTCGAGCTGGCCCGCGTCGTGGCGTCGCGTGGCGTCGCCCTCGGGAAGGACCGGCGTCTCGGCCATGGCGCCGACGGTGTCGATGGTCGCGCGGCGGGCGCCGCGCTCCAGCGCGCTCTCGATCATGCCGACCGCGCGGCGGTCGACGGTCGCCATCAGGCGCTCGCGCACGGCGTCGGTGGCGAGCCGGACGAGCTCGCGAAGGTGGTCCATCGGCAGGTCGGGGCGGCTTCCGACCAGGATCTGCAGGCCTTCGTCCTCCCGGCTGCGGGTGACGAGGGTGTCGAAGCCGAACTCGGAGAACCGTGCCGTGCGGTTGGCGGCGGCCCCGTTCAGCACGGCGGCGTCGCCGCGCTCCACGAGCACGTCCGTCACGGCGGCGCTGAGGCCGCGGCGCGCCGTCATGGCCAGCATGTGGTCGCTGCCGCGGGCCATGGCGATGTCGATAAGGTCGAGGTCGGTCAGTTGCGGCGAGCGCACCAGGATCGGCCGGGCCACGGCGATCTCGTCCTGCGCCAGCGTGCGGACGATCCGCGGCGGAGCGTTGGCGATGTCGGCCAGGCGCTCGGCGAGCTCGGCCCGGGCATGCTCTTCGATCCGCGTGACGAGAAGACCGAGCACATCGTCGAAAACCGCGATGTGCTCGCTGGAGTACTGGGTGGAGTCGCGGACGAAAAGGTCCGTGATGCGCTGCACGGTCTCGGTGGAACGGCCGGGACTCGCCTGCAATGTGGCGGCGAGATCCTGGGCCAGCGCAGCGGCGGCTGGTGAAACGACGGGGGATGAAAACAGGGTCATGAGATTTTTCCTTCCCCCCGATCGTATCGCCTGCCCGTCATGGAACGTTTAAGCGGACACCGCGAATTGACTCCGAAGATTCGTTACGTCCCGTTGCATGGTTATGGCTTCATTTTGGCGCGGGCCGTGACGAAGCGCATCACGCGCTGGGCGGTCGGGATCGACAGGGACTCGAAACTGGCGAACGCCGTCTTCAGCAGGCTCTGCGGCGGCGCCTTGCCGACCTTCGAGCTGAGCAGGAGCTTGAACGTGGTCCAGTTCAGCCGGGAGCCGCGAATGATGAACAGGAGCGGATCGAAGGTCGGGGCGCTGTAGGCGTTGGCGACCACCTCGGACGGAAGCTGGGCCAGCCGGGCGATGGCCACGATGCCGTCGGCGAGGCGTTCCGCCTTGAGGAGCTTCTGGACCTGGTCCTCGTTGAGCGCCCCCGCCGCCTCCAGCGCATCGATGCGAACCGAAGAGCCGGTGAAATCGATCGCGGCGACGCTGCCCCCATCGTCGATCACCATCTGGGTGCCGACGTCGAGCGCGTCCTGCAGGAGGGATCCCGCCCCGCTCATGTCGTTCATCATCTCGCGCCGGGCGACTTCCTTCGCCGCGCTGATCAGCGTGTTGACGTGATGCGGCGGCACATCCGCCCGGGTGGAGAGGATGGACTGTAATTCGTCGTCCGCCTCGGCGCGGCGGACCATGGCGCCGAAGCCGGTGTCCGAGAAGCGGGCGGTTTCGTTGCGCGCCACCTTGCGGATGACGTGGTCGTCGCCCCGTGTCACCAGAACGTCCGTGACGGCCTCGGTCAGGTCTCGACGGCCGGACATGGCGAGCAGGTGACCCTGGCCGCGCTGCTTGGCGATGTCGACGAGGTCTTTCTCATCCAGGCGCAGAGAGCGCTCAATCAGCGGCTTGGCGATCGCGATGTTCTCGTCGAAGGCGAGGTCGCGCACCGTCTTTCGCGGCGCGTTCTCGATGTCGGCGAGGCGTTCCGCCAGCTCGACGCGCGCGCGAAACTCGATCTCGCCGGCAAGGCGCGAGATCACCTCGTCGAACACGCCGACATGGCCCTCGCCCAACATGGGCGACTGCTCGATGAACAGGGTCGTCAGGCGGCGCAACGTCTCGACCCGGCGGCCTTCCTCGCCACTGGCGATCGATTGCTCGACGTCCTTGACCAATGATTGAAGCGGCTGCATGCGTGGCCCCTGAACTGCCGCGCGAGCATGCGCCGACGATCCTCACTAAAACGTGTATCTTGCGTGCGTCCTTCCCGATTTGCGCGAATTCTGAACCGTCTCTTGCCTTGAGGCGCGCCAGAGCGTATATGCGCTCCATCCAGAACATCTCATGGCGATTTCGATCGCAGTGTGAGAGTGGGTCCTGCCCGGGCCCGCTCCTTTCGGCTTACAAGCCTTCTCTGCCAAGGCAGACGAACAAGACAGACGAGCAGGACAGACCAGCGCGTGCGCGAACAGGACGAAGCCCTCGACGAACCCAGACTGATCGTGGACCACGGCGTCGCCGCACGCGTCGGGGCCGTTGTCGAGCCCGCGCTCCGCGGCCTCGGCTACCGGCTCGTCCGGGTCCGGGTTTCGGGCGTCAACGGCTGCACGGTCCAGATCATGGCCGAGCGGCCGGACGGCGGCATGACGGTGGACGACTGCGAAGCCGTCAGCCGCGCCGTGTCGCCCGCGCTCGACGTGGACGACCCCGTCGGCCGGGCCTACCATTTGGAAATTTCGTCGCCCGGGATCGACCGGCCGCTCGTGCGCGCTGGCGACTTCATGCGCTGGGCGGGTCATGAGGCCAAGATTGAAATGGCCGTGCCCGCCGATGGCCGCAAACGCTTCCGCGGCGTCATCGCAGGCGTCGAGAACGGCGCGGCGCTGATCGACCGCACGGACGCCAAGCCGGACGAGCCTGTCCGCTGGGCGCTGAGGCTGACCGACATCGGCGAGGCCCGGCTGGTGCTCACGGACGAGCTGATCCGCGAGTCGCTGCGCCGGGGCAAGGCCGCTTTGCGCGAGGGGCTCGACGAGACGGATCTGGAAGGGCTCGAGAGCGACGCGCCCGCCGAAGGCGAGCCCGCCGCGGGTGAAGCCGCCCCGCCGCCGCGCCGCTTCGGCGATCCCCGTCCGCCCTACCGTCATCCGGCCCGGCCGGTCGGCGCCAAGCAACCGAAATCAAAGTCCAAGTCCTCGCTCTTCACATCGCCCAAGGGCAAGAAGATGCCGAAGAAAAAAGAGAAGGAGTGACGTCCATGGCCGTCAGCGCCAACCGACTCGAACTTTTGCAGATCGCGGACGCGGTCGCTCGCGAGAAGGTCATCGACCGCCAGATCGTGCTGGCCGCGATGGAGGACGCCTATGCCAAGGCGGCCCGTTCGCGCTACGGCACGGAGACGGACGTCAAGGCCGAGATCGACCCCAAGACCGGCGAGCTGCGCCTGTGGCGGCATCTCCAGGTCGTCGACCGTGTCGAGAATCCGGCCGTCGAGATCTCGCTGGACGACGCCAAGCGCTCCAATCCCGCCGCGCAGGTGGGCGACGCCATCGCCGACAAGCTGCCGCCCTTCGACCTCGGCCGCATCGCCGCACAGTCGGCCAAGCAGGTCATCGTGCAGAAGGTGCGCGAGGCTGAGCGCGACCGTCAGTATGAAGAGTACAAGGATCGCATCGGCGAGATCGTCAACGGCGTCGTCAAGCGCGCCGAGTACGGCAACGTCATCGTCGACCTCGGCCGCGGCGAGGGCATCGTGCGCCGCGACGAGCTGATCCCGCGGGAAGCGTTCCGCCCCGGCGACCGCATTCGCGCCTATGTCTACGACGTTCGCCGCGAGCAGCGCGGCCCGCAGATCTTCCTGTCGCGCACGCATCCCCAGTTCATGGCCAAGCTCTTTGCGCAGGAAGTGCCGGAGATCTACGACGGCATCATCGAGGTGCGCGCCGTGGCCCGCGATCCCGGCTCGCGCGCCAAGATCGCCGTGATCTCGCGCGACAGCTCCATCGATCCTGTCGGCGCCTGCGTCGGCATGAGGGGCTCGCGCGTGCAGGCCGTCGTCGGCGAGCTGCAGGGCGAGAAGATCGACATCATCCCCTGGTCTCCCGACGTGGCCACCTTCATCGTCAATGCGCTGCAGCCGGCCGAAGTGGCCAAGGTCGTCCTCGACGAAGACGCGGAGCGTATTGAAGTCGTGGTCCCGGATGACCAGTTGAGCCTTGCGATCGGGCGTCGTGGCCAGAATGTCCGCCTCGCTTCGCAGCTCACGGGCTGGGACATCGACATCCTGACGGAAGCCGAGGAATCCGAGCGCCGCCAGAAGGAGTTCCAGAGCCGCACGTCCATCTTCATGGACGCGCTGGACGTGGACGAGGTGGTGGGCCAGCTGCTCGCCTCCGAAGGCTTCCGCTCCGTCGAGGAGCTCGCCTATGTCGAGCTCTCCGAGCTGGCCTCGATCGAGGGCTTCGACGAGGACACGGCGAACGAGATCCAGACCCGCGCCCGCGACTACCTCGCCCGCATCGAGGCCGAGTTCGACGCCCGCCGCGTCGAGCTGGGCGTCGCCGACGAGCTGAAGGAAGTGGACGGCGTCACCACGGAGATGCTGGTCAAGCTCGGCGAGAACGAGGTGAAGACGGTCGAGGATCTCGCCGGCTGCGCAACGGACGACCTGGTCGGCTGGACCGAGCGCAAGGGCGGCGAGACCACGAGGCACGCCGGCTTCCTGGACGGCATCGAGCTGTCCCGCGAGGAGGCGGAGTCGATCATCATGGCCGCGCGCGTCAAGGCGGGCTGGATCGAGGCTCCTGTCGCGGAAGAAGAGATCGAGGAGACGGAGGAGGCCGCGCTCTCCTGAACGCGGCGCGCTCCGTCCCAAGCGAGGAAGAGGTGAAGGTGAAGCCCGCCCGGCGGACGGACGACCTGACGGCCGAGGGCCCCGCCGAGGGGCCGTCGCGTCTTTGCGTCGCAAGCCGCGAGGTGAAGCCGCTGGACGAACTGATCCGCTTCGTGGTCGGGCCGGGCGACAGGCTCACGCCCGACCTGAAGCGGAACCTGCCGGGGCGCGGCGTGTGGGTGACGGCGACCCGAAGGGCCGTGGCCGACGCGTTGAAGAAGAAGGCCTTCGCCCGCAGCCTCAAGGCTCAGGTAGTGGTCCCGCCGGATCTGGCGGACGAGTTGGATGCGCTTCTGGCGCGTTCGGCGCGGGAAAGTTTCAGCCTCGCCAACAAGGCGGGGCTCGTGGTTTCCGGCTTCTCCAAGGTGGAAGCTGCGATCGCAAGCGGTGGCGCGGCGGCAGTGCTGCACGCCAGGGATGCGGCCCCGGACGGGGTCAGGAAGATCGCCCAGGCGTTGAAGAGGCGCTATGGCGAAAACGCTGGGCAGATTCCCGTCCTTGGGATGCTGGAATCGTCCGAATTGGATTTGGCATTGGGGCGGTCACATGTGATACATGCAGCGCTCATGAAAGGCCCAGCAAGCCGCGCCAGCCTTGCGCGCTTCCGGGCCTTGGAGCGTTACCGCGACGAAACGCCGGCGACGGCGTCGGGCGCGGGTCAGCCAACTGACATGACGACCATGGAAGACCCGCGGACCGAGAAGTGGCCGGAACACGACCGGCCTATAGCAGAGCGGCAGGATAGCGAGCGGAATGACTGACACCAAGAACAGCGGCGACAAGACGCTCAGCGTCCCGTCCAAGACCTTGAGCCTCAAGCGCCCTGTCGAGCAGGGCATGGTGCGCCAGAGCTTTTCGCACGGGCGTAGCAAGGCGGTCGTGGTCGAGAAGGTCAAGCGCCGCGTCATCGGACCTGGCGAGGGCAAGCCGGAGGCGCATGCGCCTGCGCCGGCTGCAGCGCCCGTGAGCGCCGCGCCCGCCCCGGCGGCGTCGGCCCCGGCCGCCGCAGCGCCAGCCGCAGCGCCGCGCCCCGCTGCGCGCACCCCCACCCCTTCGGGATCGGGCCGCGCTGCGCCTGCGCAGCAGCAGCCCCGCCCGGCGAGCACGCCATCCCAGCGCCCCAGCGGCGTTGTGCTGCGCACCCTGACCGAGGACGAGCGCGGAGCCCGCGCCATGGCCCTGGTCGAGGCGCGCCGCCGCGAGGAGGACGAGCGCCGCCAGGCCGAGATCGACAACAAGGCTCGCCTCGAGCGCGAAGCGCGCGAAAAGATCGAGCGTGACGCCGCCGAAGCGCGCAAGCGCGACGAGGAGCATCGCCGCCGCTTCGACGAAGAGGTGAAGCGCAAGGCCGAGGACGAGGCCAAGCGCCGCCTGGGCGACCAGCCCGGCGAGGTGCGTCCGCGCGCCGCGTCGCCCTCCGCCGAACCGGCCCCCACCGGGGCCATCGTGCGCCGTCCGCCGGCTCCGCCGCGCGGCGTGCCCGCCGAGGCCGAGGAAGACGAGAAGCGCATCATCCGGCGCCCGGGCCTGCCCACAAAGGTCATCACCCCGGCCAAGCCCGAGCGCACGAAGACCGCCGACGGCAAGATGCGCGGCCGCCTCACCGTGACCACGGCCACGGGCGAGCAGGACGAGCGCATGCGCTCCATCGCGTCCTTCCGCCGCCGCACCCAGCGCCTGAAGGGGCACCAGGCCGCGGAGCCGAAGGAGAAGATCGCCCGCGAGGTGGTCATCCCCGAGACGATCACCATCCAGGAGCTCGCCAACCGCATGGCGGAGCGCGCGGTGGACGTGATCCGCCTCCTGATGAAGCAGGGCCAGCTCGCCAAGATCACGGACGTGATCGATGCGGACACCGCCCAGCTCATCGCCGAGGAACTCGGCCATTCCGTGAAGCGCGTCGCGGCGTCCGACGTGGAAGAGGGCCTGTTCGACACGCCCGACATCGACGAGACGCTGGAGATGCGTCCGCCGGTCGTCACGATCATGGGTCATGTCGACCACGGCAAGACGTCGCTGCTCGACGCCATCCGCCAGACCAACGTGGTCAGCGGCGAGGCGGGCGGCATCACGCAGCACATCGGCGCGTACCAGGTCGTCTCGCCGCTCGGCAGCAAGATCACCTTCATCGACACGCCCGGCCACGCGGCGTTCACCGCCATGCGCGCCCGCGGCGCCAAGGTGACGGACATCGTGGTGCTCGTGGTGGCCGCCGACGACGGCGTCATGCCGCAGACGATCGAAGCCATCAACCACGCCAAGGCGGCCAAGGTGCCGCTGATCGTCGCGATCAACAAGATCGACAAGCCGGACGCCAAGCCCGAGCGCGTCAAGACCGAGCTCCTCCAGTACGAGGTGCAGGTCGAGACGCTCGGCGGCGACACGCTGGAGGTCGAGGTTTCGGCGACCAAGAAAATCAACCTTGACAAGCTGCTCGAGGCGATCGCGCTGCAGTCCGAGGTGCTCGATCTCAAGGCCAACCCGAACCGCCCGGCCGAAGGCACCGTCATCGAGGCCAAGCTCGACCGCGGCCGCGGCCCCGTCGCGACCGTGCTCGTGCAGCGCGGCACGCTGAAGAACGGCGACATCGTCGTCGCGGGCTCCGAGTTCGGCCGCGTCCGCGCGCTGATCTCCGACGCCGGCGTGCAGGTCTCGGAGGCCGGCCCGTCCGTGCCCGTCGAGATCCTGGGCTTCAACGGCGCTCCCGAGGCCGGCGACCGCGTCGCCGTCGTCGAGAGCGAGGCGCGCGCCCGCGAGATCACGGACTACCGCAAGAACGAGAAGCGCGACCGCGCCGCGGCCCGCGCGGGCAACGCCCGCGGTTCGCTCGCCGACATGATGAGCCAGCTGAAGACGGCCGGCCGCAAGGAGTTTCCGCTCCTCATCAAGGGCGACGTGCAAGGATCCGTCGAGGCCATCATCGGAGCCCTTGAGAAAGTGGGCAACGACGAGGTCGCTGCCCGCGTCATCCACGCCGGCGCTGGCGGCATCAACGAGAGCGACATCACCCTGGCGGAAGCCTCGGGCGCCGTCGTCATCGGCTTCAACGTCCGCGCCAACAAGGAGGCCCGCGAGGCCGCCGAGCGCTCGGGCGTCGAGATCCGCTACTACAACATCATCTACGACCTCGTGGACGACATGAAGCAGGCCATGTCCGGCCTGCTCGCGCCCACCCTGCGCGAAGAAAGACTTGGCGAGGCCCGCATCCTGCAGGTCTTCGCGGTGTCCAAGGTCGGCAAGGTGGCGGGCTGCCTCGTGCAGGACGGACGCGTGGAGCGCGGCGCGAATGTGCGCCTCATCCGAGACAACGTCGTCATCCACGAGGGCAAGCTGTCGACGCTCAAGCGCTTCAAGGACGAGGTCAAGGAAGTCGGCTCCGGCCAGGAGTGCGGCATGGCCTTCGAGAACTACCAGGACATGCGCACCGGCGACGTCATCGAGTGCTACCGCGTCGAGGAGATCCGCCGCTCGCTCTGAGCCGCGTGTCCCAGCCAATCCACGCCGCCCGGTCCCGACCGGGCGGCGTTTTCACTGGTTCAAAATCCTTGCCCCGCAACCCCTTTGGCCCGGTCCGAGCCCGGGCAGGCGGTGACCCATGAAACCCAATCGTGATTCCAAGGCCGGCCCGTCGCAGCGCCAGCTGCGCGTGGGCGAGCTCATTCGCCACGCCATGACAGACATCCTGGCCCGTGGCGACATGCCCGAGCCGATCTTCGTCAAGGCGTTCGTCACCATCCCCGAGGTGCGGATGAGCCCGGACCTGAAGCTGGCGACGATCTTCGTCACGCTGCACGACCGCAAAAGCGAGAAGCCCGTCTTCGCCGCGCTGGAGGCGAACCGGAAAATGCTGCGCACTGAAATTGCGCATCGCGTGAACCTGAAGTTCGCGCCGGATATTCGCTTCCGCCTGGACGACCGGCTGGAGGAGGTGTCCAAGATCGATGCGCTCCTGCGCTCGCCCGAGGTGCAGCGCGACATCGCAAAGCCCCGTTTCGACGAGGACGACGACCAGCAAGATGATCAGCGAGCCGACGACAAGACCCGCGGCGAGGCCTGAGCCATGAACGCCCCCCGCCGCCACCGCGTCGACGTGCACGGCTGGATCGTGCTCGACAAGCCCGTCGGCATGACCTCGACGCACGCCGTCGCCGCTGTCCGCCGCCTGTTCAACGCCAAGAAGGCCGGCCACGCCGGCACGCTGGACCCTCTGGCCTCCGGAATCCTGCCGCTCGCCTTCGGCGAGGCGACCAAGACCGTGCCTTACGTGGTCGACGGCGAGAAGGCCTACAGCTTCACCGTGAAGTGGGGTGAGGAAACCGATACCGACGACAGCGAGGGCCGGGTCACTGCGGCCAGCGAAACCAGGCCAAGCGAAGACCAGATCCTCGCCGCCCTCCCCGCCTTCACCGGCGTGATCGAGCAGGTGCCGCCCAAGTACTCCGCCATCAAAATCGATGGCGAACGCGCATACGACCTCGCCCGCGACGGCGAAGTGGTGGAGCTCAAGTCGCGTCCGGTCGAGATCTATTCCCTCGCTCTCACCGCACGCGACGAGGGCAGCGCCACCTTCGCCGCCGAGTGCGGCAAGGGCACCTATGTCCGCGCCATCGCCCGCGACCTCGGCCGCAAGCTCGGCTGCCTCGGCCACGTCACGGCGCTGCGGCGCACACGCGTCGGGCCGTTCTCGCTCGCCGACACCGTCACCTGGAAAGCGCTGGAGGAAGCAGGCGACGCCGCTGCCCAGGCGCTGCTGCCCGTCGAGGGCGGCCTCACCGAGCTCCCCTGCGTGGTGCTCAACCGCGACGCCGCCGCCCGCATCCGCCGCGGCCAGTCCGTCATCCTGCGCGGCCGCGACGCCCCCGCCGAAGGCGGCCCCCTCTACGCCACCTGCGACGGCGTGGTGGTGGCGGTCGGGATGGTGGAGAGGGGCGAGTTCGTGCCGAACAGGGTGTTCAACCTGGGGGCGTGAAGATCAAGCGATATGGCGGCCGGAGCGTCGCCTGTCAGTCGTTCATTGACAGCTTCCCTCAAGAACCCATTGGCCGTCCTTGAGGGACAGCGTCATCTCGCGGCCGGTCGGGCACTCGATCGCCAGATGTGTGTCCCCTCGCCATTCCAGGGACCGCGGCGCGTTGTCCTCGATCTCCGGCGTAAACGTGTACTCCAGCTTCAGTGTGCGGCCCTCGATCCGGTAGATCTTCGACGGTTCTGTCGTATCGGCCAACATCGTATCTTCGACGAAACGCTGTCCGGTCTCGGACGGCATGGGCCAACCCGGCGTCTTGATCGTGAAGCCGTCGTCCAGGTTGATGAACGTGCCATTCGCGCCGAGGTCGAACCTTTGAATGATGATCGCAAAACCGTTCTGAATACCGACGATCACGCGTTGGAAGCAGGGTCCCTGCGCAACCATGCCGCCACAGTGCCTGGTATGGCCGATGAAGGAGACGCGACGCCCATTGCCGAGCCGAAGGCTGAGGCGGTCGCCGCTGCGTTTCGCGTTCGGTCCCAGCACGGCGAGGCAGGGCGCCTCGTCGACGTCGCAGCGCGTATTGGGGAACGGTTGGGCGGCTAAGGGTGCGGCGGCAAGGAGCAGCAGGCTCAGGCAAATCCAGCGGATCATGGCAAAACCTTAAAAAGGAAGAGGCTAGGCGAACTCCTCCTCCGCAACAACAGCAGCTCTGACGAAGAATTGCCGGTAGCGTCGCCTCGAGGAGGCATGCGGTTCCGACCCATGCTTCCACGGACCTCGCCACGGCTTGCCACGTGTCCGACCACGCTCCGAAGCTGCGGCATTGAGGACCGGCAACTTTCGCTATATGTTACTAAAATTGACGTACGACAATTCCTGACCCGCCTCGGTGAAGGGATTGTCCGTTGACGCCGCCTCGCCTGTGCACCTTCCGCAGTATCGTCGCCGGCCTCGCGACCGGACTCGTCACCCTCTCGGCCGGCCTCGCAGCCGCGGCCGTGGTCGGGCGGCCCACGCAAGTCGCCGTGACGCCCCCAGCGGCGACCTCGGCGGAGCAGGCGAAGAACGCGTACCGGCGGCCTCCGTCGATCCCGTTCCCCGCCGACAACCCTTTCACTCAGGAGAAACTCAGGCTCGGCCGCGCGCTGTACTTCGACACGCGGCTGTCCTTGTCCAGCGCCCAGTCCTGCGCCTCCTGCCACAACCCCGCCTTTGGCTGGGGAGACGGGCTCGCCAAGGGCGTCGGCCATGGCATGAAGCCGCTCGGCCGCCGCTCCCCCACCGTGCTCAACGTCGCCTGGGGCTCCATCTTCATGTGGGACGGCCGTGCGCCCAGCCTTGAAGAGCAGGCGCTCGGCCCCGTCCAGTCCCCGGCAGAGATGAATATGCCGATCGCCACGCTGCTGGAGCGGCTCGACGCCATTCCCGACTACAAGCCGCTCTTCGCCGCGGCGTTTCCCGGCGAGGGTATCACGCCGCTCGCGATCGGCCGGGCCATCGCCACCTACGAGCGGACCGTCGTTTCCGGCTGGGCGCCGTTCGATTCCTGGATCGAAGGAGACGACAGGGCCATATCGGCCTCGGCCCAGCGCGGCTTCGGGCTCTTCGTGGGCAAGGCGGCCTGCAGCAACTGCCACGCCGAGTGGAATTTCACCGACGACAGCTTCCACGACATCGGCATGCCGGATCCCGATCTCGGGCGCGGCGCCTTCAACAAGGTCGCCGTCAAGATGAAGCAGGCCTTCAAGACCCCCGGCCTGCGCGACATCACCCGCCGAGGCCCCTACATGCACGACGGCTCGCTGGCCACCCTGGCCGCGGTGATCGAGCACTACGACACCGGCGGCGTCGCGCGGCCGAGCCGCTCCGACCTGATGAAGCCGCTCGGGCTGACCGCGCAGGAGAAGGCCGACCTGATCGCCTTTCTCGAAACGCTCACGGGGGACGCCGCGCCCGCGCCGGCTCCCATCCTTCCCCGCTAAGTCCCACCGCCTCGTCCGGAGTTCACGCCATGAGCATTCTTCGCATCTTCTGCCTCGCCTTCGGCATCCTGGGCATCAGCGCCGGCCTCGCCGCCATGGCGGCCGACCAGACCATCCGCCAGAAGGGGCGAGTCTTCTCCACGGAGAGCGCCACGCTCAAGGTCGGCGACAGCCTGATTTTCCTGAACGACGACACGATCCCCCACAACATCATGTCGACGTCGCCGGGCAATGAATTCAACCTCGGTTCCGTCCCGCCCGGCACCTCGGTGCCCGTCACCTTCGACAAGGGAGGCGTGGTGAGCGTGATCTGCGCCATCCATCGGCGGATGAAGATGACCGTCACGGTCAACTGAGCGCACACGGCCCGCCCTGCCCTCCGTCGCGAGATCGTCATGTCTATCAGGCTCAAGTTGCTGTCCGGTTTCGGTCTCCTGATCGCCCTGTGCATCGGGCTCGCCATGTTCGCGGTGCGCAAGTCCACCGAACTCGGCCACATGGTAGTGGCGGTCTACGACCAGCCGCTGATGAGCATCAATCACGCGCGCGCCGCGCAGGCCGGCTTCCAACGGACGCTGGCGGCGGCGGCGCAGGGCGCGAGCCAGTCGGACGCGTCGGGCAAGGCGGCCGCCGAGGGCCTCGCAGCGGATCTCGAGGAGATCGGCGCCAATCTGGCCGTGGTCGCCGAGCGCGTCACCTCCCCGGAGGCGACGAAGGCGCTGGAGATCGTCGAAGCCCGGCTCCAGGAGTGGCGCGGCGTCGCCCTTCCCGATCTCGCTCCCGGCCATCCCTTAGCGGAGATCCCCGCGCCCTGGATGGCCCCGCGCAAGGCCGCCGCCGTGTCGGAGTCGCTCGAAGACCTTGTCCAGACGGTCGCAGCCGACGGCTTTCGCTTCCGGACCACGGCGGAGCAGGAGCTCACCGCCGCCACCACGGTCCTCACGGCCGCCGCAGGCGCCGCGGCCGTGATCGGGATCATCCTGGCGCTCCTGTTCGCGAGGATCCTGGGCAATCCGATCGTCGCCATGCGGCAGGGCGTCGAACGCATGCTGCTCGGCGAGATGGTGGCGCTCCCCGCCGCCCGGCGTCGCGACGAACTCGGGCAGCTCGCCCGTTCCTTCACGCTGATCCACGGCAAGGCTCTCGAGGCGGCGCGAATCAAGGCCGCGCTCGACGGCTGCCTCACCAGCGTGCTGGCGACGGATGTCGAGGGCCGGGTCGTCTACGCCAACGCGTCCATGCTGTCCCTGGTGCGGAACCCTTCGGGCGACTTTGGCGGCGGAGCCGCCGGATCTCCCAACGATGCGCTGACCGGGGCGCATCTCGGCGCGGTCCTGCCGCTGCGCAGTGCGCAGCCCGCCATCGACCTTGCGAACGTCCGCTCTCCGGTGGCGGCGCGGCTTGCGCTCGGCGGCCTGTCCCTCGACCTCGTGGTGAGCCGCGTCGCGGGCACGGACGGGGAAACGATCGGTTATGTGGCCGAGGCCCGCGACATCAGCGCCGGACTGGCGGCCGAAGCCGAGATGCGGGAGCTGACCTCCGCCATCGCGGCGGCCGCGGCGGCGGGCGACTTCTCGCGCCGCATCCCCACGGAGGGGAAAGCCGGGATGATGCGCGACATCGCGGCCTCGATGAACCAGATCGGTGACATCGTCGAGACGCTCACCCAGGATCTGGAGGACGCGCTCGGCGCCATCAGCCGCGGCGACCTCACCCAGACGATCGAGCGCACCTATGCAGGGCGCTTCGCCGCCCTGACCGCTGCGGTCAATCACACGGCCCACCAGCTGGCGGAGACCCTGGAAACCATCAAGGACACCACGGACGAGGTGGCCTCCTCCGCGGCCGAGATCAGCGCCGGCGCCCGCGACCTCTCCGGCCGCACCGAGAACCAGGCGGCGTCGCTGGAGGACACGGCGGCCACGAGCGAGGAGCTCGCCGCCTCCGTCAAGTCGGCCGCCCACCTGTCCCAGCAGGCGGTCGATCTCGCGGCGCAGGCCACCGGCGTGGCCACGGATGGCGGCGAAATCGTTCGTGACGCCATCGAGGCGATGGCGCGCATCGAGCACGCAAGCCGCAAGATCGCCGATATCACCGGCGTCATCGACGAGATCGCCTTCCAGACCAACCTCCTGGCGCTCAACGCAGCGGTCGAGGCCGCCCGTGCGGGCGACGCCGGCAAGGGCTTCGCTGTGGTGGCGGCCGAGGTCCGCACCTTGGCGCAGCGCTCTTCCGAGGCCGCGAAGGACATCACCGGCCTGATCGGCTCGTCCGGGGCGGAGGTGGCGCAGGGCGTCCACCTCGTCCGCGCCGCGGGCGAGGCGCTCGCCAAGATCGTGCAGTCCTCGCGCCAGGTGTCGGAAACCGTGTCCGACATCTCCGCAGCCGCGCGCGAACAGGCCAGCGGCGTCGATGCGGTCAGCCAGTCCGTCTCGTTCATGGACGACATGACCCAGAGGAACGCCACGCTGGCTCTGGAAAGCGCCGCCTCCGCGATGTCCCTCACCGAGAAGGTCGATCGCCTCAACACCCTCGTCGCGGCTTTCGTCACCCAACCCCAGGGACGCGGCGCGCCCGGCCGACGGTCTGCCTCCCGGCCCGTCCTGCGCGAGCACCACCCTGAGCCGCGCGGACGACCCCGCGCCGCGTGAGGCATGGCGGGGGGCGGCGCCTGCCGGGCTGCTCCGCCCGCAACCGCTGGTCTACCGGAACGAGCCAAGCGGTGAGCCCGCTCTAAGATGCGGACAGGGTGGTCGCCACGGGGACGGCCATGCTGGAACGGGCGAGGGACGTCTCGGACGGTCTGGGCAGGCAGGTCGGTGGGCAGGTCCCGACGGTGGCTGACGGCGGCAGCGTCTCACAGGGTGAAGAAACGCTGACGACGTTCAGTGCAACGTGATCTGGTTAAGATCTGGTGCGGGAGGGTGGCTAGTGGGCGTAGAAGCCTTCAGAACCACTTAAAGCCTTTTGCCATCAGGCCGGCCAGACCGAGAATCAGACTGGCCAAACCAAGTGTCGCTACAACGAGATAGCCGAAACTTTGGCGAAAATCGCGATCATGAATCGTCCGCAATTCTCGGACGTCCAACTTGATCGCCTGCAGATCCGAGCGGACGTACTCGATGTGGGTCTCCAGCGCCTTGACTCGCGCTTCCATATTGTCCGAGCCTCCATCTCCGGGCGGCTGAAGGAGCGGCCCTGGGGGTCGTCGCCGACCCAAGCCCTCATTGTATCGAATTACGTTGGCCGTGTAATCAGGGTTGTCGAGCGACATCGCTCCTCCCCCTGATCGCGGAAACCATGATGGCTGTGTAGAGTAATCGTAGTTGCGATATCGCTGCTTCACTATGCGCAAACGACGCGGTCAGGTTCTGTTCGGCTGAGGATCGTCTCTCGTGTGACCACTCGATCAGCGCGGTGGCCAAGCTTCGATGGCTGGCCGCCAGCTCGTCGAATACTGAATAGAGACGGTCGAGATCCAATCGAGTCAATCTAATGTCGACATAATCTCCTTGAGGAATTGCGACCCAGTCTTCGAGCACTTGCCGCGGTATCGTTATGTTTGCTGCCCGAGGTGCAGTGGCCTCAACCTCGGTGGTCTCAGGTTCATCTTTCATACCATTTATCAAAGTACAGATTGCTGAACTCCGCAATAACGGCCCTACAAAATAAACCGGCTCAGATCCGCGTTCGCGGCCAGATCGCCGACCGCCTTCTCCACATAAGCCCCGTCGATCGCAATGGTCTCTCCGCCCCGGTCGGGCGCTGTGAACGAGATGTCGTCCAGGATGCGCTCCATCACCGTCTGCAGGCGGCGCGCGCCGATGTTCTCCACCGAGGAGTTCACCTTCACCGCGATGCGGGCGATGGCGTCGATGGCGTCGTCGCGGAACTCCAAGCTGACGGATTCCGTCTGCATCAGGGCGACATACTGCTTGACGAGGCTTGCCTCGGTATCCGTCAGGATGCGGCGGAAATCGTCCTCGTTCAGCGAGGACAGCTCGACGCGGATGGGCAGGCGGCCCTGCAGCTCCGGCAGCAGGTCCGACGGCTTGGCGACATGGAAGGCGCCGGAGGCGATGAACAGGATGTGGTCGGTCTTCACCGAACCGTGCTTCGTCGAGACGGTGGTGCCCTCGATGAGCGGCAGCAGGTCGCGCTGCACGCCCTCGCGGGACACGTCCGCGCCGCCGCGGCCCTCGCGGGCGCAGATCTTGTCGATCTCGTCGAGGAAGACGATGCCGTTCTCCTCCACTTGCCGGATGGCCTCGGCCACGAGCTGGTCCTGGTCGAGCAGCTTGTCGCTCTCCTCGGCGACGAGAGGCTCATAGGCCTCCTTCACGGTGGTGCGCCGCGTCTTCGTGCGCCCGCCCAGCGCCTTGCCGAAGATGTCGCCGATGGAGATCGCCCCCACCGACGCGCCCGGCATGTTGGGGAGCTCGAACATGGGCATCCCAGCGTTGCCCTGGGCCACCTCGATCTCGATCTCCTTGTCGTCGAGCTCTCCGGTGCGCAGCTTGCGGCGGAAGCACTCCCGCGTCGCCTGGCCCGAGCCGGGACCGACCAGGGCGTCGAGCACGCGCTCTTCGGCGGCGCGCTCGGCCTTGGCGTGAACGTCCTTGCGCTTGCTATCCTTCACGAGGCCGATGCCGATCTCCACGAGATCGCGGATGATCTGCTCGACGTCGCGGCCGACATAGCCGACCTCGGTGAACTTGGTCGCCTCGATCTTGAGGAAGGGCGCGCCGGCGAGCTTGGCGAGGCGGCGGGAGATCTCCGTCTTGCCGCAGCCGGTGGGGCCGATCATGAGGATGTTCTTGGGCAGGACCTCCTCGCGCATCGGCCCGGTGAGCTGCTGGCGACGCCAGCGGTTGCGCAGCGCGATGGCGACGGCGCGCTTGGCGTCCTTCTGGCCGACGATGAAGCGATCGAGCTCGGAGACGATCTCGCGGGGAGAAAAAGTGATCATGGCGTGGTCCTGCGGCCTGGGGGACGAGCGACGTTCGGCGAACGCGCGGCCGGCTCAGGCCGTTTCGAGCGATTCGATGGTGAGGTGGTCGTTGGTGTAGACGCAGATGTCGGCGGCGATGGTCAGGCTCTTGCGCACGATCGCCTCGGCGTCCATGTCGGTGTCGACCAGGGCGCGGGCGGCGGCCAGGGCGTAGTTGCCCCCGGAGCCGATCGCCATCACGCCGCCCTCGGGCTCCAGCACGTCGCCGGTGCCGGAGAGGATCAGGCCGACCTGCCTGTCGGCCACCAGCATCATGGCCTCCAGCCGGCGCAGGTAGCGGTCGGTGCGCCAGTCCTTGGCGAGCTCGACGCAGGCGCGCATGAGCTGGCCGGGATACTGCTCCAGCTTGCTCTCCAGCCGCTCGAACAGGGTGAAGGCGTCGGCCGTCGCGCCGGCGAAGCCGGTGATGACCTCGCCCTTGCCGAGCCGGCGCACCTTGCGGGCGTTCGACTTCATGACGGTCTGGCCCAGGCTGACCTGCCCATCACCGCCGATCACCACCCGCCCGGCCTTGCGGACCATGAGGATGGTGGTGGCGCGCCAGCGCCGGTCTTCGGTGTCTTGCTTCATGCTCTGTCCCAATGTTCTTCCTGTCATGTAGGGGATCCCAGCCGATCCACCAATGGCCGGGGTGAATGTGGCCGAGGGCGCCCCACCCGTCAGCGCTTCGCCTTCCCGGCGGAAATCCACGTTTCACTTTTATGGCGCATGATCTAGAAGGCCCACGCTGGGCACGCTTCTTGTGGGAGTGCGCCAGGCCCCCTCGCGGGTCGCGGCTGTGCAGGAGAGACCGAGATGAGGGCCGCGAGCATCGCGCGCAAGACCAGCGAGACCGAGATCTCGGTGAGCCTCGACCTCGACGGGACGGGGAAGGCCGATATCGCCACCGGCGTCGGCTTCTTCGACCACATGCTGGAGCTCTTGGCCCGCCACGCCCTGTTCGACATGCAGGTCCGCTGCGACGGAGACCTGCACGTCGACCAGCACCACAGCGTGGAGGACGTCGGCATCGCACTCGGCCAGGCCTTCGCCCAGGCGCTCGGCGACAAGAAGGGCATCGCCCGCTACGCCAGCGTCCATCTGCCGATGGACGAGACGCTGAGCCGCGTCAGCGTCGACATCAGCGGCCGCCCCTTCCTCGTCTTCCGCACGGAATTCCCACGCGAAAAGATCGGCGCATTCGACACCGAGCTCGTGCGCGAGTGGTTCCAGGCCTTCGCCATGAACGCCGGGATCACCCTGCATGTCGAGACGCTCTATGGCGACAACGCGCACCATATCGCGGAGAGCTGCTACAAGGGACTTGCGCGGGCGCTGCGGCAGGCGGTCGCGTTGGATCCGCGCGAGGCTGGGCGCGTGCCCTCGACCAAGGGTTCGCTGTAGGATGGCGGGCTCCGGCCTGCGGTCCGCGTAAAGCGAGTGAAGCCAATGACGATCTACACCGTCCACCTGCCCACGGAGCCGGCCGACGACAGCATGTCCCGACTGATGAAGCTGGAGCTGGTGAAGGACGGCTTCCACTGGCTGGCGCTGATCTTTCCGCTGCTCTGGCTGCTGTTCAACCGCATCTGGTGGGGCCTGCTGGCCTACATCGTGCTGGTGATCGCGGTCCTGTTCGGCGGCAAGGCCCTCGGCCTCGATGACGGCACGATCGGCGCGCTCGAGCTGCTGATGGGCGTGTTCCTCGGACTGGTCGCGTCCGACCTGAAGAGCTGGCAGCTCGCCCGCCGCGGCCTGCCCACCGTCGACGTGGTGTCGGGGACGACGAAGGAGGAGGCGGAACGCCGCTTCCTCGACCGCTGGAACGCCGCGACCGGGTCGACCGCCGCCGCCCCGCCGCGCGCTCCGTCGCCGCCGGCCCGGCCCCTGGCGGGGCAGATCGTGGGGTCCACTGCCGGCCAGCCGGTGCTGGGGCTCTTCCCGGAATCCGGGGGCGCGCGATGAGCGTCGCCATCATCGACTACGGCTCAGGCAACCTTCACTCCGCCCAGAAGGCGTTCGAGCGCGCGGCGCGGGAGGCCGGCCTGCTCGGCCCGGTGCTCGTCACGTCCGATCCCGAAGCCGTGCGCAAGGCCGACAGGGTCGTGCTCCCCGGCGTGGGCGCCTTCGCCGACTGCCGGGCCGGCCTCGACGCGGTTCCCGGCATGGTCGACGTGCTGGAGGAGACGGTGCGCCGGGGCGGCAAGCCGTTCCTCGGCATCTGCGTCGGCATGCAGCTGATGGCCGAGCGCGGGCTGGAATACGTGACCTCCTCCGGCCTCGGCTGGATTCCCGGCGACGTCACCCTCATCGAGCCAGCCGATCCCGCGCTGAAGATCCCCCACATGGGCTGGAACACGCTGGACGTGGCGCGCGATCACGCCCTCCTGGCCGGAATTCCGACCGGGCCGTCCGGTCTGCACGCCTACTTCGTGCACTCCTATCATCTGGCCGCGCGCGATCCGTCCGACGTGGTGGCGCGCACGGACTATGGCGGGCCGGTGACGGCCATCGTCGCGCGTGACAATTTGGCCGGCACGCAGTTCCACCCCGAGAAAAGCCAGAAGCTCGGGCTCGCCCTGATCACGAACTTCCTGAGGTGGCGGCCTTGATCCTGTTTCCGGCGATCGACCTGAAGGAAGGCCGCTGCGTCCGCCTGGTGCAGGGGGACATGGCGCAGGCCACCGTGTTCAACGACGATCCCGCCGCGCAGGCGCTGGAGTTCCAGCACCAGGGCTTCGAGTGGCTGCATCTGGTGGATCTCGACGGCGCCTTCGCGGGAAGGCCCATGAACGCGGCCGCTGTGGAGGCGATCCTCGCGGGCGTGACGATCCCGGTCCAGCTCGGCGGCGGCATCCGCGACATGAAGACCGTCGAAGGCTGGCTCGGCCACGGCGTGCGCCGGATCATCATCGGCACGGCCGCCGTACGCGATCCCGAATTCGTGCGCGAGGCGGCGCGCCGCTTCCCCGGGCAGATCGCGGTCGGCATCGATGCGCGCGACGGCAGGGTCGCCACTGAGGGCTGGGCGCGGCTTTCGGAGATGTCCGCCGACGAGTTGGGCAAGCGCTTCGAGGACGCTGGCGTCGCGGCCATCGTCTACACCGACATCGCGCGCGACGGCGTGCTGAAGGGCCTCAACATCGAGGCGACGCTGGGGCTGGCCGCGGCTGTCGGCATTCCGGTCATCGCCTCGGGCGGGCTGGCGGCCATGGACGACGTGCGCCGCCTGTTGCAGCCGGACTGCGCCATCCTGGAGGGCGCGATCACCGGCCGGGCGCTGTATGACGGCCGGCTCGACCCCGTGCATGCCCTGGGGCTCATCCGCGCGGCGCGGCGCGAGGGGGAGCGGAGGACGAGCGATGCTTAAGGTCCGGGTGATCCCCTGCCTCGACGTGAAGGACGGCCGCGTCGTCAAGGGCGTGCAGTTCCTCGACCTGCGCGACGCGGGCGACCCTGTCGAGAGCGCCATGGCCTATGACGCCGCCGGGGCGGACGAGCTCTGCTTCCTCGACATCACCGCCAGCCACGAGCGCCGCGGCACGCTGATCGACGTGGTCACGCGCACGGCGGAGGCCTGCTTCATGCCGCTGACCGTCGGCGGCGGCGTGAGAACCGTGGAGGATATCCGCGCCCTGCTCCTGGCGGGAGCCGACAAGGTCTCGATCATGACCGCGGCGGTGCACGACCGGCAGTTCGTACGCCGCGCTGCGGAGAAGTTCGGCGTGCAGTGCATCGTCGTGGCCATCGACGCCAAGAAGGTGTCCGGGCCCGGCGAGGAGGATCGCTGGGAAATCTTCACCCATGGCGGGCGCACCCCGACGGGGCTCGACGCCATCGCCTATGCCGAGGAGGTCTGCGAACTCGGCGCGGGCGAGATCCTGCTCACCTCCATGGACCGCGACGGCACCAAGGAGGGCTACGACGTGGCGCTCACCCGCGCCATCGCCGACGCCGTGCCCGTGCCGGTGATCGCGTCGGGGGGCGTCGGCACGCTGGACCACCTGGTCGACGGCGTCCGCGAGGGCCACGCCAGCGCGGTGCTGGCCGCCTCGATCTTTCATTTCGGCGAACACACGATCCGCGAGGCCAAGGAACGCCTGGCCGGCGCAGGGCTGCCCGTGAGGATGGACTGATGAGCTTCACGCTCGAAGAACTCGACGATTTCCTGAGCGAGCGCGCCAAGGCGTCGCCGAACGACAGCTACACGGCCATGCTGTTGCACAAGGGCCCATCCTACGCCGCGAAGAAGCTGGGCGAGGAGGCGGTGGAGGCGGTGATCGCCGCCGTCGAGGGCGACCGTCGGGCGCTCGTGATGGAAAGCGCCGACGTTTTCTATCATCTCTTGGTCGTGCTTCGCGCGCGCGGCATTGCGTTGCAGGATGTGCTGCATGAACTCGAGCGCCGGACCGGCCGTTCGGGTCTCGAAGAGAAGGCGTCGCGCCTCAACGGGTGAGACGTCCGCCGCGGGGGACCGCCGGGCTGCGCCCGGGCCGTCCGACACAGGAGCGCCCGCATGGATGCGCGCGTCGAGGGCCTGCCGACCGACGACCTTTCGCCGTACCGGGTGTTCACCCGCGACGAGTGGGCGGCGCTGCGCGCCGACACGCCGCTGACGTTGACGGTCGAGGATCTCATCAAGATCCAGTCGCTGAACGATCCCATCTCCCTCGAGGAGGTGGTGGCGATCTACCTGCCGCTGTCGCGCATGCTGTCCCTCTACGTCGCGGCGACGCAGGGCCTATTCAAGGCGACGCAGCGCTTCCTGCTCGCCGAGGACGGCAAGGTCCCCTACATCATCGGCGTCGCGGGCTCGGTCGCCGTCGGCAAGTCGACCACCGCGCGCGTGCTCAAGGCGCTGCTTGCCCGCTGGCCCAACACGCCGAAGGTGGAGCTCGTCACCACCGATGGCTTCCTCCACCCCAACGCCGTGTTGGAGCGCGAGGGGCTGATGGAGAAGAAGGGCTTCCCCGAGAGCTACGACGGCTCCGGCCTGATCCGCTTCCTCTCCGAGGTGAAAGGCGGCAAGCACCATGTGGAAGCGCCGGTCTACTCGCACCTCGTCTATGACGTTGTCCCCGGAGAGACCGTCAGCGTTGATCGTCCGGACATCCTCATTGTGGAGGGGCTGAACGTTCTCCTTCCGAACAGGCCGCCGCGCGACGGCAAGGCGATCCCGTTCGTCTCCGACTTTTTCGACTTCTCCATCTATCTCGATGCGGAGGAGGACCTGCTGGAGAGCTGGTACGTCGCCCGCTTCATGCGGCTGCGCGAGACGGCCTTCCGGGACCCGCGCTCCTACTTCCGAAAATACGCCGATCTCTCCGACGAGGAGGCGGTGGCGATGGCCAAGACCATCTGGCATCGGACCAACCTGCCGAACCTGCGTGAGAACGTGCTGCCGACAAGGCCGAGGGCGAGCCTGGTCCTCACCAAGGGAGCGAGCCACCGCATCGAGCAGGTCGCCCTGCGGAAGCTTTAGGCCCGCAAGGGGAAGGATGCGCCGGGGGCCTCGTCTCCCCTGCGCCGCGGGGCGCGGGTCCAGCAGCGCCCGCCGCGGTGTTTCACGTGAATCACAGCAGCCCGTTCTGTTCGGCGAGCTGCTTCAGGCTGACCGCCGGACGCGCGCCGACGTGCTGGATGACCTCCGCAGCGGCCAGCCCGCCCAGCCTGGCGCAGGTGACGCCATCGAGATTCCGCGCCAGGCCGAAGAGGAAGCCTGCCGCGAAGAGGTCCCCCGCCCCCGTCGTGTCCACCAGCCGCTCGATCGGGAAGGCGGGCACGGAGTGGGTCTCGTTCCGGGTCACGACGATGCAGCCCTCCTCGGAGCGCGTCACGACGCCCAGCACCTGGCGATCGGGCGTGCTCTCGGCCCGCAGCGCGGCGAGCGCAGTGCCGAAGTCGGCGGTCTGGTAGAGGCTCTTCACCTCGCTCTCATTGGCGAACAGGATGTCGAGCGTGCCCGAGCGGATGAGCTCCAGGAACTCGTCGCGGAAGCGGTCGACGCAGAAGCTGTCGGAGAGCGTCAGCGCGACCTGCCGGCCGGCGGCGTGAGCGATGGCGCCCGCGGTGCGGAACGCCTGCTTGGCGTGGTCCTCGTCCCAGAGATAGCCCTCGAGGTAGACGAAGGCCGAGGCTTCGACCGTGTCGCGGTCGACGTCCGCCGGGCTGAAATTGCGGCACGCGCCGAGATAGGTGTTCATCGTCCGCTCGCCGTCCGGCGTGATCAGGATCATGCTGCGGGCGGTGGCGGGCCCGTCGGTCGCGAGCGCGGTCGGGAAGTGGATCCCCGCTGCGCGGATATCATGCGCGAAGTAGCGGCCGACCTCGTCGCTCTTGACCTTGCCGAGATAGGCCCCGCGCCCGCCAAACGACGCGACGCCGACGATGCTGTTGGCCACCGCGCCGCCCGACACGATGGTCGCCTGCCCCATCGCCGCATAGAGCCGCTCCGCCTCCGGCTCGTCGATCAGGCGCATCGAGCCCTTGGTGAGCTGGTTGGCGACGAGGAAATCCTCCTCGGCATGGGCGAACACGTCGACGATGGCGTTGCCGAGGCCGAGGACGTCATAGTGGGTGGTGGTCATGGCGGGTTCCGGTGGCGGGAGGCGCCCCGCGGTCACCGCCCCTGTCGCATCGCGAGGCGGAAGGGTCAAGCCGGAGGAGCGATCCGGCCGTTCACGAGCGAGGCGGCTCCGATCCAGGATCGGCGTCGAGCACCGCGAGAAGAGCCTCGATCCGGGCGTCCGGGAGCTCGGACACGCAGCGGGCAAGGCGGTTGGCGAGCAGCGTCGCCTGCGGTGAAAGGCCAGCCGTGTCGATCACGATCCGGGGGTGCGACAGCTCCGCGAGCTTCTGCAGTTCCTCGGCGTCGTCCCAGATGACGTTGAAATACTGGATGACGTGCTGGACGAAGTACCAGCTGGGCCGGCCGCGGCGTCCGTGCTCCAGCGCGGACAGGTACGTCGGCGTCACGCCGACGGCCTCGGCCATCTGCTTCAGCGATACGCCGCGGCGGGCCCTCAGTTCACGCAGCCGCGCGCCGAACGGGGTCACGGCTCGCCGCCCCGGCGCCGCCGTATGCGCACATAGAGCGCCCCTGCCCCGCCATGGTGCTGGACCGCCTCCTCGAACCCCACCACCACCGGCCGGAGATCGGGCAGGCGCATCCAGTGCGGCACGATGCGGCGCAGCACGCCGCGTTCCTCGAAGAGGGACCCGCCCGCCGACGCGCCGCCCTTGCCGGTCACCACGAGGACCACGCTGTCGCCCCGGCGCTGGGCCGCGTGCAGGAAGGTCCGCAACGCCTGGTGCGCCTCCTCCTGGCGCATGCCGTGCAGGTCGATGACGGCGTCGATGGGATGGCTGCCGCGCGAAAGCCGCTGGCGCAGGCGGCGCTCGAGGGGCGCGAGAGGCGGGCTCGGCGGCGGCGTGGCGGCGGGCTTGGCGGCGACGGGCGCTGACTTCGCGTCCCGGGCGTTCCCCGCGGCCCAGGCTGGCTTGCGGAACTTGCCCGGCGCTTTCGCCGCGGGCTGGGCCGCCTCCTGCGGCGGCGGGGAAGCGGCTTCCTGCTCCGCCTTCGCGGCGGCGTCCCGGCTGGCGGCCTTGCGCTTCGACGCGGCCGAGATGGGGTCGACGTGGCGCGTGACGTGGGCCCACAGGGCCACTTCGTCCCCTGTCAGGGTCCTGCGCCGGCGGGTGCTCACGGCCGGGCTGTCCCGCGCGGCCAGAGCACAGTGAACTCGCCGGGATGCCGGATGAGTCCGGCCTTGGCGCCCGCCTCCGCGCCGGAGCCGAGAAACAGGTCCGCCCGCGCCGGGCCGAGAATAGCCGAGCCGGTGTCCTGCGCGATCATGAGCTGGCCAAAGGACTGCGCCGAGCCGTCCGGGCCGAGCGGAAGCGTGGCCGAGATCCAGAACGGGAGCCCGTAGGGCCACAATGAACGGTCCACCGCGATGGAGCGCAGCGGCGTGAGCGGGACGGACGCGGCCCCGATCGGCCCGGCGGCGGGGTCCAGCCCCTCGCCGATGGCAAAGAAGATGTAGGAGCGGTTGAGCCGCATGATCCGCTGGGCGTCCGCCGGATTGGCGCGCAGCCAGTCCTTCAGCTTCGCCAGGGTCATCGTCTCGAGGTCCATGTGGCCCTCCGAGACGATCACCTTGCCGATGGAGGTGTAGGGCAGCCCGTTGCGGCCGGTATAGACGAGCCGCAGCACCCGACCGTCCGCGAGACGGACGCGCGCGGAGCCCTGCACCTGCGCCATGAAAAGCTCGACACGGTCCCGCACATACAGGAGTTCGAGCCCCCGTCCCGCCAACGCCCCGTCGTCGATGGCCCCGCGGTCGGCATAGGGCTCCAGGCCGGAAGCCGTCCGCCGCGCGGCGGCCAAGGCGGGATCGAGCGGGGCGGGCGTTTCGCCCTGCCGAAAGGTCACGAGATCGTCGGGCCGGCCGAGCGCGGGGACGGGAAAGTCCGGCGCGGGCGTCAGCGAGCCCTCCATCTCCGGCTCGTAGTACCCGGTCAGGAAGCCCCGGCCCGTCTCGTTCGCGGGCGTGATACGGAGCGGGACGAAACGCTCCTCGAAGAAGACTCGGGCCTGAGCGGCGTCGCGCTCGCCGGCCGCAAGGGCCTCGCGGCACAGAGCCACCAGGCTCTCTGGCGGGGCCTTGCCGGGGCGCAGATCCGCGCCATCCGACGCAAGCCGGCGGCATGTCGCGAGAAAGGTCCGGTATGCGGCGGCGTGATCGTCATGCGCCCAACCCGGGATGTCCGCGAACGCGATGGCGGCAAGGCTCGCGCCGGGCGGAGGCGCGGGAAGGTCGAAACCGGCGGCCGGGCGTTGCGGGTCCCGGCTCTGCTGGCCTTGTCTTTGCGGGCTTTGGGCGTCGGCGGGACGCGTCATGGTCGTGGGCCACATCGGGAGCAGATATGCAAAGGCCGCCGCGGGGATCGCGACGGCGAGTTGTCGAAGCCGCTTTTTGCGCCGCTGCATCACCCCAAAGCGCCCCGGCCCCAGGCGGGGCGCCTCAGGAGCGCCCCGGAACACGCGGAGGTCAATGGCCGGATTCGGTCGCGATCAGCTTCCAGTTCGGGTCGCGCGAGCCAGCGTCGCGCGAGAAGGTCCAGACATCCGTGACATCCACCACCTTGTCGGCCGCGCCGTCGATCACCAGCCCGGCCTTGTCGTAGGTGGCCGTGATCAGCTTCGACAGGAACCGCATGGTCACCTGCGCCACCCGCCCCTTCAGCTGGGCGTCGACGATGTCGGCCTTGTCGATGGACACGAAGGTCGTGACGATCTTCTCGCCGCGCTTCTCGCGCTCGCCGATGGCCCCGACGAAGCCGTCATAGACCTCCTTCGAGAGCAGGTCCTTCAGCGTCTTGCGATCGCCCTGCGCAAAAGCCACGACGATCATCTCGTAGGCGTGCTTGGCGCCTTCCGCGAAGCCCTTGGCGTCGAAGCCGCCATCCGCCTTGGCGATGGCGTCGAGCCCGGAGGCCAGCGGCGTGCCCGCCTCCGCGACTCCCTTCCAGCGATCGGGGTCGTCCATCGGCCGCGGCGGCATGGCGTCGCCTGGCTTTTCCGGCAGGCGGACGACGTTGGCGTCGTTCGCCGCCGCCGGGGCCTGGGTCTCGGCGCGGCGGGCGAACTCCGCCGGGGGCCTTTCGGTCCCGGTCCTGGTGCCGAGCACGGACCGCAAGCGCCAGATCACGAAGACAGCGAGCGCGAGAAAAATGATCGTCGTGAGATCGAAGGAGTCCTGCATGAGCTCACTGTTCCGAAAAGGGATGGCCGGCCTGACGCGCGGTTGGTCGTCCTGATTATATGGTCCTTCCGCAAAGATACATCCAGCCTTCGGCAAGCACGCGGTCGGCGAAACGCGCGAGCGCTGGCCGTTACCTCCTCAACGGCTTGTCCGGCCTGTCTTTCCGTGTTAGCCCGCCGCTCATTCCTGCCGCCTTCGCGCGGGCGGGCACCGATCGATTGCCGGCCCGAGGGCCAGGCCCAGGGAGAATGCCAGCATGGCCACCAACGGAAACGGCGCGCCGGCCGAAGAGACGGCTCCGTCGCTCAACGCGCTCGCCCAGTACATCAAGGATCTCTCCTTCGAGAACCCGAACGCGCCGCGTTCGCTGACGCCGCAGGCTCAGCCGCCGCAGATCTCGATCTCGGTCAACGTGAACGCCAAGCAGATCGCCGACACCGACTACGAGGTCGAGCTGACGCTGGAGGGCAAGGCGGGGGACCAGCCCAACGTGCTGTTCTCGTTCGAACTGCTCTACGCTGGCATCTTCCGGGTCCAGAACATCCCGCAGGAGAACCTGCACCCGATCGTGATGATCGAATGCCCGCGCCTGCTGTTCCCGTTCGCCCGGCAGATCGTCGCCGACAGCGTGCGCAACGGCGGTTTCCCGCCCCTGTTCATCGACCCCATCGACTTCGCCGCGCTGTACCGCTCGCGCATGGCCGAGGGCGGGGCTCCGACCGCGACGGTCTGAGACCGACCAACGTTCCAACACGCCGAATGAGGAAAGCCGGCCCTGCATGAGCGGGCCGGCTTTTTTCCGGGGTGTTCCGGCGATGGGTAGGCCAAGGACCAGCTGGAGGTTCAGGCCAGATCACGACTCAGGCGGAGGCGGCGTCGCGCTCGTCGCCCGCTTCGCGCACATACTCCAGCCAGATCCGCTGCTCCCCGAGCGTGGCGGTGAAGGCGGCGTGCGCGGCGATTTCCGCCTCGGTGAGCCGGGCCGGCAAGGGAACCGGACGGGCGAAGGCGCGGCGAATGACGACTGTTTGGCCATCGCCGCTTCTTGCGCCCGACGACGCATCGCCGAGGCCCAGATTGGCCTGCCTGCCGCCCAGCAGCTCGACGTAGACGTCGGCCAGGATCTCCGCGTCGAGCAGCGCTCCGTGCTTGACGCGGCGGGAATTGTCGATGCCGTAGCGCTGGCAGAGCGCGTCGAGGCTCGCCGGCGCGAAGGGGTGCTTGCGGCGCGCCAGCGCCAGCGTGTCGACGATCCGCTCGGGATCGAGCGGGCCATGCCCGAGCCGGCCGAGCTCGGCGTTGAGGAAGCCAACGTCGAATGCGGCGTTGTGCGCCACGAGGCGCGCGCCCTCCGTAAAGGCGAGGAAGTCCGACGCAACCGTCGCGAAGAGCGGCTTGTCGGCTAGAAACTCCGTGGACAGCCCATGCACGGCGAAGGCCGCCTCCGGCATGTCGCGCTCGGGATTGAGGTAGACGTGGAAGGTGCGCCCCGTCGGAACGTGATTCATCACCTCGACGCAGCCGATCTCGACGATCCGATCGCCGCCCAGCGGGTTGAGGCCCGTGGTCTCGGTGTCGAAGACGATCTCCCGGATTGCCGCGCTCACGCTGATGTCACCCCCTGCTCACGCATCGCCCGCAGCCGCCGCCTTGCCGGAGAAGCACCGGATGATGTCCTGCACCTGGCGGCGGGCGCTCTCGAAGCCCCGGCCGGTGTCGATGACGACATGGGCGCGCCGGCGCTTCACCGAATCAGGCGACTGCTTGCCGACAATGGCCGCGAAGCGCTCCTCGGTCATGCCCGGCCGGGCGAGAACGCGGGCCTTTTGCACAGGAGCCGGCGCGGACACCACGACGACGGCGTCACAGCGTTTGTCGCCCCCGGTCTCGAACAGAAGCGGGATATCGAGCACGACGAGCCGGTGGCCTTGCCGGCGCGCCTGCTCCAGGAAGCGGACTTCGGCCTGGCGGACCAGCGGATGCACGATGGCCTCCAGCCGCCCCATCGCCGCCGCATCGTTCATCACCCGCGCGCCGAGCGCCACGCGGTCGACCTGCCCGTCGCGCGTCACCCCGGGAAAGGCGGCCTCGACGAGCGGAACAGCCTCGCCCCTGTAGAGCGCATGCACCGTCGCGTCGGCGTCGTGCACGGGCACGCCGGCTTCGCGGAACAGGGCCGCCGTGGCGGACTTGCCCATTCCGATGGAGCCAGTGAGGCCCAGCACGAAGCTCATGCGGTCGTTCCCCTCAGGCTGGCGGCCCGGCTCATCGGGCCAGGAGGCCGAGTTCTCTCAAAAGGGCCAGCACCTTCAGGAGCGGCAGGCCCATGACGGTGAAGTGGTCGCCCTCGATCGCCTCGAAGAGGTGCGGCCCCAGCGCCTCGACCTGGTAGACGCCCACGCAAGACAGCACCTCCTCGCCGGCGGCCGCCAGATAGCGCTGGATCATGGCGGCGGACAAGGGCCGGAACGTGATGGTCGCTGCGTCGAGCGCGTCGCCCAGGAGCGCGCCGCCGCGGGCGAGGGCGCCGGCGGCGTGCAACGTATGGGTCCCGCCCGCCATCCTCTGCAGCTGCGCCATGGCCTCCGCGAGATCGCGGGGCTTGTGCAGGACGTGCTCGCCGAGGCCGAGCGTCTGGTCCGCCCCCAGCACGAGACGGCCGGGGTGATCGCGGCTGACGGCGAGCGCCTTGGCGCGGGCCAGCCGGACGGCGACCTCCGCCACCCCCGCCCCTTCCTCTCGCGCCGCGGCTTCTTCGGCCCGCTCGTCGACGTCCGCCGACGCCGTCTCGACGGGGATGCCGGCGGCCCGCAGCATCGAGGCCCGCACGGGGCTCTTCGAGGCGAGCAGCAGCGGCCGCTCGTCGAGCCACAGCGAATGGTGTCGCCCGGCCATTCCCCGCCCTCAGTCGACGATGAACTGCATGCGATGCCGTTTGTAGAGATCGATGATGGCGGCGGCCGTCTCCTCGATGGAGCGCCGCGTCACGTCGATGACCGGCCAGTTGTGGCGGGCGCAGAGCTTGCGCGAGAAATTCACCTCCTCGGCCACCGCGGTGCGGTCCACGTACGGACTGTCGTCGGAGGCGTTGAGCGCGAGCAGCCGGTTCTGCCGGATCTGGACGATGCGCTCGGGACTGGCGATGAGCCCTACGATCAGCGGCTTCTTCGCGAGTTCCAGCTGCGGCGGCACCGGGATGGACGGCACAAGCGGGATGTTCGCCGCCTTGATGCCGCGGTTGGCGAGGTAGATCGAGGTCGGCGTCTTCGACGTGCGGCTGATGCCCACCAGGATGACGTCCGCCGTTTCGAGGTCCGGCGGGAGCTGCCCATCGTCGTGCATCATCGTGTAATTCAGCGCGTCGATGCGCTTGAAGTACTCGCCGTTCAGCACGTGCTGGGCGCCGGGACGTTGAGTGGAGGCTGTGCCGAGATAGGATTGGAACAGGCTCAGCACGGGATCCAGCACGGAGAGGCAGGGGCAGCCATACTCGACGCAGGCCTCCTCGAGCCGCTGCGCCAGCTCGGGCTCGACCAGCGTGTAGAGCACCATGCCCGGCGCGGCCTCGAGCTCGTTGATGACGCGGTCGAGCTGGGCCGCGGTGCGCACCAGGGGATAGACGTGCTCGATGGCCGAGATGCCCTGGTACTGCGCCGCCGCCGCGCGGCTGACCGCGATCAGCGTCTCGCCGGTGGCGTCGGACACGAGATGGAGGTGGAAATAGCTGCGCCCCACGGCTGATTCCCTTCTTTGGGCCTGAAACTCGCTGCATCGGCAGGGTTTGCGCCCTGACGAGACGCAATCTGCGGCTTGGGTAGGCCCGCTTCCCCAGCAATCAGGGGGCTGTGAACTCCTGTGGATTACAGGGACCACCGCCCCTCTGCCGGAGGAGCGCCGGGACACTCTCTCGCGATGCCGGCCATGGATCAACAGCCGTGCTTCTGGGGAGCGGATCGGCGGCTCATTACACACAGGCCCGGGACGGCTGGGGATATCGTCGGCGCGAACCGCCGGGCCCGCGCCGGCAGCCCAGGCGAATCTTAAGAATTCGTTAACGCAAGCATTCTTTGCTGCATTCGACGGGGCGCGGAGATGGCCGGGCCAAGCTGTGCGAGTCCTGTGGACGGTGAGGCGTCCCGCGACTCCAGGCCCTAGAAGCAGTCTTAGAAGACTCTTTGAATCAAACCTTTTAAGAGTTTGTCCGTGCCCCTTGCCCCCGCTCCGAGCCCGACAGGACGCCTGATGCAGACCTCCGCCGAAACTCCGTCCGCATCCGCGCCTGCCTCGCACTCCCCGTCTTCCGCAAAGCCGCTGCTTCGCGTGCTCAACGGCGAGCGGCTGGACATCCCGCCCATCTGGATCATGCGCCAGGCCGGGCGCTACCTGCCGGAATACCGCGAGCTCAGGGCGACGACCTCCTCCTTCATGGAGTTCTGCTATTCGCCAGCCAAGGCCGCCGAGGCGACCCTGCAGCCCATCCGCCGCTATGGCTTCGATGCTGCGATCCTGTTCTCGGACATTCTCGTCGTGCCAGACGCGCTGGGCCAGAAGGTGAGCTTCACCGAGGGCGAAGGGCCGCGGCTTCCTCCCATCACCGATTCGAAGGGGCTTTCGACGCTGCGCGAGGCGATCGACCTCGAGCATCTCGGTCCCGTGTTCGAGGCGATCGGCAGGGTCAAGGCCGGGCTCGGCGCGGAGACAACGCTGCTCGGCTTCTGCGGCGCGCCGTGGACCGTGGCGAGCTACATGATCGCCGGCAAGGGCACGCCGGAGCTGGCGCTCTCACGCCTCGTCGCCTATCGCGATCCCGCCTTCCTGCAGGCTTTGATCGACCGTCTGGTGACCTCCTCGATCGCCTATCTCGTGCAGCAGTTCCGCAGCGGCGTCGATGCGGTGCAGATCTTCGAGAGCTTCGCCGGCGCGCTCACGCCGTCCGCCTTCGAGCGCTGGTCGCTTGGCCCGATCCGCCGAATCGTCAGCGGCGTGCGCGCGGAGATCCCGCACGCGAAGATCATCGTGTTCTGCCGCGCGTCCGGACTGGGTCATGCGCGTGTCGCCGAGACCGGCGCTGACGCCGTCGCGCTCGATTGGGCCGTCGACGGCGCTTGGGCGGCGCGCGAGATCCAGAGCCGCAAGCCCGTGCAGGGCAATCTGGACCCCCTCACGGTGGTGGCCGGCGGCGAGGCGATGGAGAGCGGGATCGACGCCGTGCTCGCCCAGTTCGGAAACGGGCCGCACATCTTCAACCTCGGCCACGGCATCGTCCCGGAGACGCCGCCGGAGCATGTCGCGCAGCTCGTCAGGCGCATCCGCCGCCAGTCCTCCCTCTAGCGCCTCGCCCCCGGAGCGCCCATGTATGAATGGCTGAAGGCCCTGCACGTGCTCGCGGTCATCGCCTGGATGGCGGGGCTGCTCTATCTTCCGCGCCTCTTCGTTTACCACGCGGATGCGGTGAAGGGCTCCGACAAGTCCGAGACCTTCAAGATCATGGAGCGGCGGCTCCTGAAGGCCATCATGAACCCGGCCATGATCGTAACGTGGCTGGTCGGGTTGTGGCTGGTCTGGCAGGGCGGCTGGTACAAGGCGGGCTGGATGCACGCTAAGTTCGCCCTCGTGCTGGCGATGAGCGGCGTCCACGGAGTCCTCGCGAAGCGGCTCAAGGAATTCGCCGCCGACGCGAATCAGAAGCCCGCGCGTTATTATCGGATCCTCAACGAGGCGCCGACCCTGTTCATGATCGGCATCGTGATCCTGGTGATCGTGAAGCCTTTCTGAGTAGTCCGGAGCTGTTTCCGAAGCGTTTTCCTTGTCGATCACGCTGCCGCGATCCGGGGTTGTCTCCCGCTGCGAAAGGCGCTATCGCTTCTTCGCCTCCCTATGAGCGGCAGGCGGTTCCGGTGCTGCTTCGCGATTCAGCGAAGCCCAGTGACGCCAGTCGCATTCGGGAACCGGCTCGACCGCACATCGTTCCCCATTCCCACCTTGCGCGATCCCCTCGCGCCTCGCCCGGTACATCCGGGCCGCTTTCTCTCAGGATATTCTCGATGCGGGAAATCAAACTCCAGGACCTCAAGGCGAAGTCCCCGACCGAAATGCTCACCTTCGCGGAGGAGCTGCAGGTCGAGAACGCCGGCACCATGCGCAAGCAGGAGCTGATGTTCGCGATCCTCAAGCAGCTCGCTTCCAACGAGGTGGAGATCATCGGCGAGGGCGTCGTCGAGGTTCTTCCCGACGGCTTCGGCTTTCTTCGGTCGCCGGACAGCAACTACCTCGCGGGTCCCGACGACATCTATGTCTCTCCCTCGCAGATCCGCCGCTTCGGCCTGCGCACCGGCGACACGGTGGAAGGCCAGATCCGCAGCCCGAAGGAGGGCGAGCGCTATTTCGCCCTGCTGAAGGTCAACACGATCAACTTCGAAGACCCGGACAAGGCGCGCCACAAGGTCAACTTCGACAACCTCACGCCGCTCTATCCCAACCAGCGCCTGAAGCTGGAGATCGAAGATCCCACGCGCAAGGATTTCTCCGCGCGGGTGATCGACATCGTCTCGCCCATCGGCAAGGGCCAGCGCGCGCTGATCGTGGCGCCGCCGCGCACCGGCAAGACCGTGCTGCTGCAGAACGTCGCCCAGTCCATCACCACCAATCACCCGGAGTGCTACCTGATCGTGCTGCTCATCGACGAGCGGCCGGAGGAAGTGACCGACATGCAGCGCTCCGTGCGCGGCGAAGTCGTGTCTTCCACCTTCGACGAGCCGGCCTCGCGCCACGTGCAGGTCGCCGAGATGGTGATCGAGAAGGCCAAGCGCCTGGTCGAGCACGGCCGTGACGTCGTCATCCTGCTGGACTCCATCACCCGCCTCGGTCGCGCCTACAACACCGTGGTGCCTTCCTCCGGCAAGGTGCTGACCGGCGGCGTGGACGCCAACGCGCTGCAGCGCCCGAAGCGCTTCTTCGGCGCGGCCCGCAACATCGAGGAAGGCGGCTCGCTGACCATCATTGCGACCGCGCTCATAGACACGGGCAGCCGCATGGACGAGGTGATCTTCGAAGAGTTCAAGGGCACGGGTAACTCGGAAATCATCCTGGACCGCAAGGTCTCGGACAAGCGCGTGTTCCCCTCGCTGGACATCACGCGCTCCGGCACCCGGAAGGAAGAACTGCTGGTCCCTGCCGATGTCCTCAAGAAGATGTACGTGCTGCGCCGCATTCTCAACCCGATGGGCACGGTCGACGCGATCGAGTTCCTGCTCGACAAACTGCGCCAGACCAAGACGAACGCCGACTTCTTCGAGTCGATGAACACCTGATCTCGCGGGAAACCCTCTCCCGCGAAGCGGGATTAGCAGAGAGTGGCGCTGGCTTCTCGGCCGGACGGGCGACGCCCCGCACCCACTTCAGCAGATCACGTCGCAGGACGCTGGACGAGTGTCCGGTCAGCGTTCCCCCGCGTCGGCCCGCACCGCCCTGAAATCCCGCAACGCTGCCTCCAGCCCGGCGGCATCCTTCACCGGCAGCGAACAGCGCTCGCCGGCGCAAACCATGGCGCTCGCCGGTCCTGATCCCGCATCCTGCCGAACGATTCGGTTCAGGAACGGTTCGGCCAGCGCCGCCGAACGCAGCTCGGCCGATGTGCCCACCAGCCGGATCTCCGCGCCGCGCAGCCTGAAATCCAGCATGTTGAGCACGCCGCCATGGCCGAGCGGCGACTTCGCGGCAGCGGCTATGTTGGCCTGCAGCAGGGCGTCCGCCTCCCGCCGCCACCCCTCGTCTCCCGTCAGCCCGGCGAGCCGCAGCAGAGCTTCGATCATCACGCCGTTCGCGTTCGGGACGGCGTCGTCATGGGTGGGGCTGGGGCGAGCGATGAGATCCGCCTCGGCTTCGCCGGTAGGGCCGCCGGTCATGGCGAGCACTCCCGTCTCCGCATCGCGGTAGCGCTGCAGCCCTACTTCGGCGTAACGCGTTGCTGAGGACAGGATTTCTGCCTGTGGCCGAGCCTCGTGGAGGATGGCGCCGGCACGCGCCATAGCGGCGTGATCGAGCGCGAAGCCGGGATGCACGAGCCGCCCTTCGCGCCAGGAATGCCCCAGCACTCCCTCCCTCTCCATCGATTCGGCGATGAAACGATAGGCCCGTTCAGCCATGTCGATCCAGGCGGCCTCGCCCAGCGCGACGCCGGCGCGCACCAGCGCGCCGATCATGAGGCCGTTCCAATCGGCGAGGATCTTGTCGTCGAGGCCTGGCCGGACCCGCGCAGCGCGGGCCTGCAGCAGCCGCTCGCGCTGCCGCGTCCATCGATTCGGGTCCGTCTCGGACGTATCCAGACGGTTCAGGATGGTGCGGCCTTCGAAGTTTCCTTCAGCCGTGACGCCGTAGGCCTGACCGAAAGGCTGGTCGTCCTCGCCGAGCACGGCGGCGATTTCGTCCGGCGTCCAGATGTAGAACAACCCTTCGTGCCCGTCCGAATCCGCATCGAGGCTGGCGCAGAACGCGCCGCCCGGTATCGTCATCTCGCGTTCGAGCCAAAGCACGGTGTCGCGGATCGCGGTCTCGAACCCGGCGTCCGCCGTGTGTCGCCAGGCGAGCGTGAGCAGTTCAAGGAGCTGCGCATTGTCGTAGAGCATCTTCTCGAAGTGCGGCACGAGCCAGCGCTCGTCCACGGCGTAGCGCGAAAAGCCGCCGCCGATCTGGTCGTAGATGCCGCCCCTCACCATGCGGTCGAGCGTCAGCAGCACGCGGTCGCGATAGCGCGGGTCGCCGGTCCGGTCGGACGCCCGCCAGAGCACTTCCAGCAAGGTGGGATTGGGGAACTTCGGCGCCCCTTCCAGGCCGCCGTTGCGGGCGTCCGTGATGCGGAGCAACTGCCCGGCGACCTGGTCGAGCTCGGCTTCGCCCAGGCTCGCCTCTCCCGTCCGCGGCGATGCCGAGAGGACGGCGCGCAAGGCGCGGGCGTTCCCCCGGACTTTCTCCGGCTCCTGGTGGAAGATGCGACTGACATTGCGCAGTATGTCGGGAAAGCTCGGCCCTCCGTATCGTGCGGCTGGGGGAAAGTAGGTGCCGCCCCAGAATGGCTCGGCGTCGGGCGTCAGAAACATGGTCAGCGGCCAGCCGCCCTGCTCGCCCAACGCGTGAAGTGCGCTCATATAGATGTGGTCGACATCGGGCCTGTCCTCGCGGTCGACCTTGATGCACACGAAGAGGTCGTTCATGACGGCGGCGATGTCGGTGTTTTCGAAACTCTCATGCGCCATCACATGGCACCAGTGACAGGCCGCATAGCCGACCGAGAGCAGGACGGGGACGTTGCGCGCCTTCGCTTCGGCGAAGGCTGCGCTGTCCCATGGCCACCAATGGACGGGGTTGTCCTGGTGCTGCAGCAGATAGGGGCTGGCGGAGTGCGACAGTCGATTCATGAGCGTCTTCCTCTCAGCGCAGCCTCTGGTCCTCTCGGCAGCGCGAAGGAACCGCCGAGCCGGTGTCCTCCGCCATATGGGGCGGCCGGAGGGCCTGGTCGATGACGCGACCCACGATTTTCGCGCTGTCTTCCGGTGCAGGCAGGGCGGCCGTTGCGGTCATCAGGGTATCCGGACCGGCCACTCGATTCGTTCTCGAAACATTGGTCGGCGACGTGCCTCCCATGCGCCGGGCGTCTGTGCGACGCCTGATCGATCCAGCCAGCCGAGAGACGCTTGACGAAGCGCTGGTGCTCTTCTTCCCGGGGCCGCGCAGCTATACGGGTGAGGACACCGCCGAGTTGCAAGTGCATGGCGGCCGCGCCGTGGTCCAGGCGACTCTCCAGGCGCTGGGCGCATTGCACGGATGCCGCCTGGCGGAACCTGGCGAATTCACCCGGCGCGCGATGGAGAACGGCAAGCTCGACCTGACGCGGGTGGAGGGCATCGCGGATCTCATCGACGCCGAGACCCCGCAGCAGCGGCGTCAGGCATACGCCCAGATATCGGGCCGCCTGGCGGAGCAGGCCCAGGCTTGGCGTGCGCATTTCCTGGACGCCATGGCGGAGGTCGAAGCCGAGATCGACTTTGCCGACGAAGGAGACGTCGGGACGTCGCTCGACAGGTCGCGGCTCCAGGACACGCTCCGCCGCTTGGGCGAAAGCCTGCGCACCGCTCTCGACGATTCCCGACGGGGCGAGCGACTGCGGGACGGTTTCACGGTCGTCATCGCCGGGCCCCCCAACGCCGGGAAGTCGACGCTGCTCAACGCGCTGGCGCGGCGCGACGTGGCGATTGTCTCCGATATTCCCGGCACCACGAGGGACCTCGTCGAGGTGCATCTCGATCTCAATGGCGTGCCTGTCATCCTGGTCGACACCGCGGGATTGCGCGACAGCGACGATCCCATAGAGCGAATGGGGATGGATCGCGCGGCTCGCCGCGCCGAGGCGGCGGATCTCGTTCTGTGGCTCTGCCCGTGGGACTCGGCGGAAAAACCTGCGGCGGCCCTTCCCTTCAAGTGCGTGGCGGTCACGACCAAGATTGATTCGGCTCCAGTTGGATCTGCGCACGCGGGCTTCGCGGTCTCGGCCCGGACAGGACTGGGGATCGGGGCCTTGCTGGCTCTGCTCACGGACCGGGCCGGCGAAAGTCTCACGGGAGAGCCGGCCATCATCACCCGAGAGAGGCACCGCACAGCGATTGCGGCAGGGCTCTTGAGCGTCGATCGGGCATCCGCGCTCCTATCGCGTGGCTCTGAAGCAGAGATGGTCGCGGAGGATCTGCGGCTGGGAGCCCGGGCGATGGGGTCCATCCTCGGGGTCGTCGATGTCGAGCACGTCCTCGATCGCCTGTTTGCTCAGTTCTGCATCGGAAAATAGAGGTCGTTTCACGTGAAACAGTCGGATCGATTCCGAAACGCCGCCAATTTTGACCTTTCGGCAGGGCTTCGCTAGAAGCGCGCCATGAACATTGCAACTGCACAGATGCGAAGCTTCGACGTGGTGGTCGTCGGCGGCGGACATGCCGGCACCGAGGCTGCGGCTGCCGCGGCGCGCATGGGCGCCAAGACGGCGCTGGTGACGCACCGGGCCAGCACGATCGGCGAGATGTCCTGCAATCCAGCGATCGGCGGGCTCGGGAAAGGGCACCTGGTCCGGGAGATCGATGCTCTGGACGGGATCATGGGCCGAGCTGCCGACCTCGGCGGCATTCAGTTCCGCGTCCTGAACCGCCGCAAAGGGCCTGCCGTCCGCGGTCCTCGCGCCCAGGCCGACCGGAAGCTTTACCGGAACGCGGTCCAGCATCTGCTCGCCGAGACGCCGGGCCTGAGCATCGTGGAGGGGGAGGCGTCTGACCTCTTCGTCGAGGCTGGCGAGGTGCGGGGCTTGGAGCTGTCGGATGGGAAAACCATCCGTTGCCGCTGCTTGGTCCTGACGACGGGCACCTTCCTGAACGGCCTCATCCATATCGGCGACGTGAAGATCCCCGCCGGACGGGTCGGGGAAGCGCCGAGCGTGGGATTATCGGCGACCCTGCAGCGGCTCGGCTTCGGTCTGGGTCGCCTCAAGACCGGCACGCCTCCGCGGCTTGCCGGGAGAACGATCGACTGGGCGGCGCTCGAGATGCAACAGGGCGACGATCCGCCCGAGCCGTTCTCCACGCTCACGACATCGCTGCCGAATCCACAGATCGCATGCGGGGTGACACGGACGTCCAGCGAGGGGCACGACCTCATCCGGGCGAACCTGCACCGGGCGCCGATGTATACGGGCGACATCCAAGGACGGGGCCCTCGCTACTGTCCCTCCATCGAGGACAAGGTGGTTCGATTCGCTGACAGAACGAATCACCAGATCTTCCTGGAGCCGGAGGGGCTTGATGACGACACGGTCTACCCGAACGGGATTTCGACATCGCTCCCCGAGGATGTGCAGAGAGCCTTTCTCAAGACCATTCCGGGTCTGGAGCGGGCCGAAATGCTCCGGCCCGGCTACGCCATCGAGTATGATTTCATCGATCCTCGGGGGCTGACGGCCGGACTTCAGGCGAAATCCGTTTCGGGCTTGTTTCTGGCCGGTCAGATTAACGGAACGACGGGCTATGAAGAGGCGGCTGCGCAGGGCCTGATCGCTGGACTGAACGCAGCACTGGTCGCGGGCGGCGGCGCTCCCGTCACCCTGTCGCGAACCGACGCCTACACGGGCGTGCTCATCGACGATCTCGTGACACGTGGCGTCAGCGAGCCCTATCGCATGTTCACGTCCCGCTCCGAGTACCGCCTGTCGCTTCGATCCGACAACGCGGACGAGCGGCTGACCCCGTTCGGAATGTCGCTCGGCTGCGTGGGCTCCGGCCGAGCGGAGCACTACAGCGCATCGTCGCTGGAGCTTGGGCGAGCCCGGGATCTCTTGCATGGCGTGGTCGCAACGCCTTCGGTCATCGCGCGCGCCGGCTTGAGGGTGAACCAGGACGGCGTCGCCCGCAGCGCCTTCGAGCTCCTCTCCCACGCGGAGATCGGACTGTCGGAGTTGACCCGCGTCTGGCCGGAACTCGCCGGCGTTCCGAACCGCTGGGTGTCACGGCTGGAGGCTGACGCGAAGTACGCGGTCTATCTCGACCGGCAGCTCGCTGACATCGAATCCGCGCGTCGCGACGATGCGCTGCGCCTTCCTGCGTCGCTGGACTATTCCATCATCTCGGGTCTGTCGTCCGAGCTTCGCGCCAAGCTGCAGGTGGTCAGGCCCGGAACGTTGGGTCAGGCGGGCCGTATCGAGGGCGTCACACCAGCGGCGATCACGCTGCTTGCGGCGCACGCCCGCAGGGCGCAAGAGAGCGTCTGACCGATTCGGGGGTGTGTGGGAGATGAGAGTGAGCGATCGCGACCGTGGGCTGGCGCTCGCCGGCGTTTCACGTGAAACCGCAGCGCTCTTCGACCAATACGTCGCGCTGCTCACCAAGTGGCAGGGGATCAAGAACCTGGTCGGACCGGCGACGCTCCAGGAGGTGTGGGTCCGGCACATCGCCGATTCCGCGCAACTCGTCCGCCTCGCCCCCGAGGCCCGCCGATGGGTCGATCTGGGGTCCGGCGCAGGGTTCCCGGGACTGGTGATCGCCATCCTCATCAGGGACGAACCCGGGGCCAAAATTCATCTCGTCGAGAGCAACGGGCGCAAATGCGCCTTCCTGCGCGAGGTTGTGCGCACGCTGAACCTTCCCGTGCTGGTCCACGACGGCCGCATCGAGGACGTTCTCGGCAATCTTCCCGAACCTGTGGACGTCGTCACCGCCCGGGCGCTTGCGCCACTCCCCGTTCTGCTGGGCCTTGCCCGGAAGCTGTTGACAACCGGCGCTCGCGGACTCTTCCCCAAGGGTCAAGATGTGGGGGATGAATTGACCGAGGCTGCTAAATATTGGAGAATCCGAACGTCGACCGTAGCGAGCAGGACCGATCCGAAGGCCAGGATCGTCGTCGTTGAAAAACTCGAACCCCGGTCGGAGTCCTGAACACCAGCAAGGCGGCAGACCATGTCGATCGATTCCCTTCGTCTCAGCCAGGCCGGCCATAAGCCGCGCGTCCTGGCGCTCGCCAACCAGAAGGGTGGCGTGGGAAAGACGACCACCGCCATCAATCTCGGCACGGCTCTGGCCGCGATTGGCGAGAGGGTGCTGATCGTCGACCTCGATCCGCAGGGCAACGCGTCGACCGGTCTCGGGATCGATCGCAAAAGCCGCAAGATCTCTACGTATGACGTCCTCGTCGGTGCTTCGACCTTGCTCGCCTCGGTGCTGCCCACCGCGGTCCCGCGGCTCTCGGTCTCGCCTTCGACGATGGACCTCTTGGGGGTCGAGCTCGAGATCGCCTCTGAAAAGGATCGGGCCCACCGCCTTCGTCATGCCGTCGACGCGCTACACCAGGCGACGGCGGACACGGCCGAAGCCTTCACCTATATCCTGGTCGACTGCCCGCCGTCATTGAACCTGTTGACGATCAACGCCATGACGGCGTCCGACGCAGTGCTCGTGCCGCTGCAATGCGAGTTCTTCGCCCTGGAAGGCTTGAGCCAGTTGCTGAAGACCGTTGAGCAGGTCCGCGTGGCGCTGAATCCTCGCCTCAGCATCCACGGGATCGTGCTGACCATGTTCGACCCCCGCAACAACCTCTCCACGCAGGTGGTCGAGGATGTGCGCCAGTTCATGGGGGAAAAGGTGTACGACACCATTATTCCGCGGAATGTTCGGGTTTCCGAGGCGCCGTCGCACGGCAAGCCGGTGTTGCTCTACGACCTCAAGTGCTCGGGTGCGCAGGCTTATCTTCGTCTCGCATCCGAAATCATCCAGCGTGAACGTGCTTTGCAGGCGGCCTGATCATGCGTCATCTCAATCGTGTCATGGAGTCACCGATGGTCGATGAGCCGTCCCGTTCACGCCTCGGGCGTGGTCTCGCCGCCCTGATCGGCGACGTCGGCGAGGACGCCGTCGTGCTGGAGCGCGCCCGCGGCCAGCGGCGCGTGCCGATCGAGTTCCTGCGGCCGAATCCGCGCAACCCGCGCAAGGCCTTCGACGAACAGGAGCTGGAGGAGCTCGCCAGCTCGATCCGGGAGAAGGGCATCATCCAGCCGATTCTGGTGCGGACCCTGGCCGGGTTGGCTGATGTCTACGAGATCATCGCCGGCGAGCGGCGCTGGCGGGCAGCCCAGCGCGCCGGGCTCCACGAAGTGCCGGTGCTGCTGGTCGAGGCTGGCGATCGGGAAGCGCTCGAACTCGCGATCATCGAGAACGTGCAGCGGTCCGATCTGAACCCGCTGGAAGAGGCGATGGGCTATGACCAGCTCATCGCCGAGTTCCAGTATGCGCAGGCCGATCTCGGCAAGATCATCGGCAAGAGCCGGAGCCATGTGGCCAACACGCTGAGGCTCCTGAAGCTGCCGGATGCCGTGAAGGCGATGGTGCTGAAGGGCGAGCTGACGGCCGGACACGCCCGTGCCCTGTTGTCCTTGCCGGACCCGGAGGCCGCCGCCAGGCGCATCGTCGAGCGCGGCCTGAACGTGCGCGACGTGGAGCGCATGGCGCAGGAAACCCAGGCGGCCCCTGAAACGAAGTCCGCCGAAGGCGCGCGTCCGCCCAGGTCCGAAAAGGACCCCGACACGAGGGCGCTGGAGAAGGCGCTCGAAGACGTGCTGGGCATGATCGTGACGATCAATCACGGCGCGCGCGGCGGCGAGCTCAGGATCCGCTACAAGACGCTCGAGCAGCTCGACACCGTCTGCCGCCGCCTGCGGGACTGAGCCGCCGACGGGGCTGGATGGCCGGCATTTCGCCTATCCCGTGCGGGAAGCGCGGATCGCGATGGTCAGGAACATGCGCGACACCACGGTCTCGGCCATGGCTCCGCTGCGCCTCGCCTGCGCCTGTCCGTCGCGCAGAGCCGCGATGGCGCTCTCGAGCGCTGGCGCGGTCCAGCGGGTGAGCTGGCGCTTGAAGGCGGGCTTGCGCTTGTAGAACATGCGCGCGCTGCGCTCGACGGCCTCGGGATCCGCGCCCTTGTCGAGCGCGATCCGCGAGCGGTGCAGGGTCATGGCGTGCCGCAGGGCCGCGCCCACCGTCACACCGGCATCCTCGCCTTCGCCGAACAATCGAGCGATTCCCCGGTCCAGCGCTTCGACCTGGCCGAGGAACACCGCGTCGACGACGCCGTCCACCGCCGCCACTTTTTCGTCGGCCATGATGGCTTCGACGTCGGCAAGCGACACCGTGCGTGCGCCGTGGGCGTAGGTCGCGAGCTTCTCGAGTTCGCTCAGCGTCAGCATCCTGTCGGCGCCGAGCAGATCCGTCAGCGCCTCACGGGCATCGGGCGCGATGGTGAGCTGGCGTTCCCGCAGCACGGAATCCACGAGCCCCGCGACGTCGCGTGGTTCGTCGGCGAAGCAGGGCAGCGCCATGCCGGCCTTCGCGGCTTCGACCGCGATGCGCACGGGGTTCCTGGCCTGCAGGTCGCCAGCCTCGATCACGATCACGGCGTCTTTAGGCGGGGCGGCGAGCACAGGCTGCAGGGACGGAGCCAGGTTTCGGCTGCCCGCCCTCACCCAGATGGCCCGTTTCCCGCCGAAAAGGCCGATGGTGTTGGCCTCGTCGGCCAGCCGCAGCGGATCCCCGGCGATCTCGTCGCCATCCATCCGGATCAGTTGGAACGGGTCGTCGGGATTGGGCGTCGCGGAGCGGGCGAGTTGGCGGGCGCGCTCGTGGGCCAGCCCGGCGTTCGGGCCATAGACCAGATAGAGGGCGTAGCCCATGTCCGGCCTGCGCAGGAAGGCTTCGACTTCGTGGCCCTTCTTCTGCGCCATCAGGCTCAGCTTTTCGTGGCCAGGCGAGCGGCGATGCGGGTGCGGATCTGCTCGGCCAGCAGGTTGGCGACGCGGATCTGGGCGTCGCGCGCCGCGCGCACGGACGCGAACCGCTGCTCGTTTCGGGAGTAGCTGGCCGACGCCGTCGCGGTTCCGGCGAGCACCTTCTCGTCCTTGTCGATCAGCGACAGGGTGAATTCGGCCTTGGCGATGAGCGACGCGGAGGTGGCGGTGCCCGTCACGGAGTTCACGACGGAGCTTTGCACGGTTTCGGTGGTCTTGATGGTGAGGCGGTATTTCGCCTTGCCTGGGACGCCGCTGCCATCCATGCCGAACCGCAGCTCTTCGACGAGGTAGTGGCCGAGACGGTCCGGCACTTCGTCGATCACGATGCCCGAGAGCAGCTGCTCGAGCGACGCGCCCGACGCTGTGGGTCCGTTCAACGGACGGAAGCAGGCGGACATGCCGATCGCCAGCAGCATGGCCGCCGCGAGAGAGCCGAAGCGCCGCACAGTCCAGAGATCAGGCGACGACATTGACGATCCTCTGGGGCACGACGACGATCTTGCGCACCGGCCGGCCTTCCAGCGCGCGCTGCACGGTCTCCAGGGCCAGCGTCGCGGCCTCGACGTCGGCGGCGGACGCCTCGCGGGCGATCGTCAGCTCGGCGCGCTTCTTGCCGTTGATCTGCACGGGCAGCGTGATGGTGTCCTCGACGACCAGCGCGTGGTCGGCCTCGGGCCAGGCCTGATGGCCGAGGAGATCGTGGTGGCCCAGAGCCTGCCAGCATTCCTCGGCGAGATGCGGCATCATCGGGGCGACGATCTGGATGAGGATGTCGCCGGCCTCGCGGAACGCGTAGGCGATGTCGGCCGGACGCTCGGGAGTGTCGATGGCTCCGATCGCGGCGCTCAGGGCGTTGGCGAGTTCATAGGCGTGCGCCACGCAACGATTGAAGCGCAGGCGCTCGATGTCTTCCCCTGTCCGGATCAGGGCGCGATGCGCGGCCTTGCGGATCTCCAGGGCCTGCGGGCCGAACGCCTGCGGGGCAGGCTCGCCCACGGGCGAAGCCAGGCCGGCGATCTCGCCGGTCAGGCGCCAGAGCCGCTGCACGAAGCGCGATGCGCCCTGCACCCCCTCCTCGGTCCAGATGACGTCGCGCTCGGGCGGCGAATCCGACAGCATGAACCAGCGCGCCGTATCCGCGCCGTATGTGCCGATGATGTCGTCGGGGTCCACGGTGTTCTTCTTGGACTTCGACATCTTTTCGATGGAGCCGATCACGACGGGCTCGCCCGTGTCGAGCTTCACGGCGCGGCGGCCGGCGGCGTCGACCTCGATGCGGATCTCTGCCGGCGAGATCCAGGCGTCGTCCGCCCTGTAGGTCTCGTGCACCACCATGCCCTGCGTGAACAGCCCGGCGAAGGGCTCTTCCAGGCCGGCATGGCCGGTCTTCTGCATCGCGCGCGTGAAAAAGCGGGAATAGAGCAGGTGCAGGATCGCGTGCTCGACCCCGCCGATGTACTGGTCCACGGGCAGCCAGCTGTCGACCGCGCTGCGCTCGGTGGGGCTGTCCTCCAGCCACGGGTTGGTGAAGCGCGCGAAGTACCACGACGAATCGACGAAGGTGTCCATCGTGTCCGTCTCCCGCCGCGCCGGCTTGGCGCAGTGCGGGCAGGGGACGTGCTTCCAGGTGGGATGGCGGTCGAGCGGGTTGCCGGGCACGTCGAAAGTGACGTCGTCCGGCAGCTTCACCGGCAGGTCCGAGACGGGGACCGGCACGACGCCGCAATCCTCGCAATGGATGACGGGGATCGGGCAGCCCCAGTAGCGCTGGCGCGAGATGCCCCAGTCGCGGAGCCGGAAGTTCACCTTGCGAGTCCCGACAGGATGGTTGCCGCGCGTCTCGCTTTCCAGCCGGCGGGCCACCTCCTCCCAGGCGTCGTCGGTGGACATGCCGTCGAGAAAGCGGGAATTCACCATCCGCCCTTCGCCGACATAGGCCGTGTCGCCGATCACGAAGGTCGCGGGATCCTGCCCCTGCGGGCAGACCACCGGGGTGACAGGCAAGCCGTATTTGCGCGCGAAATCCAGGTCTCGCTGGTCGTGCGCCGGGCAGCCGAAGATCGCGCCCGTGCCGTAGCCCATGAGCACGAAGTTCGCCACGTAAACCGGCAGCGTCTGCGTGGGATCGAGAACGTGCCGCACGCGCAGCCCCGTGTCGAAGCCCAGCTTCTCCGCCGTCTCGATCTCCGCCTCGGACGTTCCGCCCTTGCGGCACTCGTCCAGAAAACGAGCCAGGTCGAGGTTGGCCTCGGCCAGTTTCAACGCCAGCGGATGGTCCGGCGCGATCGCCATGAACGACGCCCCGAAGAGGGTGTCGATCCTGGTCGAAAAGCAGGTCAGATCGGTTTCGCCCGCCGGCGCCCCATCGAGCGCGAAGCGGACCAGCATGCCCTCGGAGCGGCCGATCCAGTTGCGCTGCATCAGGCGCACCTTCTCGGGCCAGCGGTCCAGCCCATCCAGCGCGTCGTTCAGCTCCTCGGCGTAGTCCGTGATCTTCAGAAACCACTGCGTCAGTTCGCGCAGCTCGACCTCGGCGCCCGAGCGCCAGCCGCGGCCGTCGATCACCTGCTCGTTGGCGAGGACGGTCTGGTCGACGGGGTCCCAGTTCACCTTCGCCGTCTTGCGGTCGACAAGCCCGGCCTGCAAGAAGTCAAGGAACATGCGCTGCTGGTGCTTGTAGTAGGCGGGGTCGCAGGTCGCGATTTCGCGATGCCAGTCCAGCGACAGGCCCATCGACTTGAGCTGGCCGCGCATGGTCGCGATGTTGGCGTAGGTCCAGGTCGCGGGGTGGACCTTGTTGGCCATCGCCGCGTTCTCGGCCGGCATGCCGAACGCGTCCCAGCCCATGGGATGCAGCACGTTGAAGCCCTTGGCGCGCTTGTAGCGCGCAACCACGTCGCCCATGGCGTAGTTGCGGACGTGCCCCATGTGGATGCGCCCGGACGGATAAGGGAACATCTCCAGCACGTAGTATTTCGGACGCGGGTCGTCGTTGCGGGTGCGGAAAAGCTCCCGCTCGTCCCACACGCGCTGCCATTTCGGCTCCGCCTCGCGGGCATTGTAACGCTCGGACATCATTGCAAAGATCAGTTCCGCCGGGACCGGTTTCAAAGCTGTCGACCGCCCGGAATACCGAGCAATCGTCTTCGTTCGCGCACGCTTGCGCGGCGCGGGCGCGTCGGACTAGGACACGAATGCGCGTTGGGGTCAATCTCGGGAATCCCCTTGAATGCTCAGCGGAACGGGAGGTTCGAGATGACGGAATCGGGTGCGGAGAAAGCATCTCCCGAGGTCGCCGCGGCAGACTGTGGAGCCATCGTGGCGCGGCTTTCCGCGGTGCGCGAGGCGATCGCGCGGGCTGCGGACGACGCGGAGCGCGATCCCGCTTCCGTGACGCTGGTGGCGGTGTCGAAGACGTTCCCCGCCGAGGAGATCGTGCCGGTGCTGGAAGCCGGACAGCGCGTGTTTGGCGAGAACCGCGTTCAGGAAGCGAAGGCGAAGTGGCCGGGCCTGCGCGAGCGTTTCCCGGGGATCGAGCTGCACCTGATCGGCCCGTTGCAGACGAACAAGACCAAGGAGGCCGTGGAGCTCTTCGACGTCATCGAAACGGTGGACCGTGAGAGCATCGCCGTCGAACTTGGCAAGCAGATCGCCAAAATCGGCCGCACGCCCAGGCTGCTGGTCCAGATCAACACAGGGGACGAGCCGCAGAAGGCCGGCGTCCCGCCCAGGGACGCCGACGCCTTCATCGCGTCATGCCGGGAGCGCTGGGGCCTGGCTGTCGAAGGCCTGATGTGCATCCCGCCCGCCGACGAGCCGCCTTCGCCGCACTTCGCCCTGCTTGGCGAGATCGCACGCCGGCACGGGCTCCGGCTTCTCTCGATGGGCATGAGCGCCGATTTCGAGGCGGCGATCCAGATGGGGGCGACTCATGTCCGCGTGGGGAGCGCGATCTTCGGGCATCGGGGGTAGTGGGTTCAAAAACGTCCGGCGCTTCCTCCTGGAAGTCCCCCTCAGTCCGCTTCGCGGACATCTCCCCCGCCTTGCGGGAGAGAGTTGGCCGCCGTGAGAACGAGGCTAATCCTCAGCCCAGTCCCGTTCGGGCGGAGATGAACGGGAGCAGCGTGGGATCGGTGAAGTCCCGCACAGCCTTGACAGCCCCTGCCGCACCCAAGGCGGCGGCGTCCAGCGAGGTCATCAGACCGACCGTGTGAAGCCCCGCTCCGCTCGCGGCGGTGACGCCTGAACGGCTGTCCTCGAAGGCCACAGTGCGGTCCGCCGTGCCGCCGAGGCGGACGAGGCCGGTGAGGTAGGGCAGCGGGTCAGGCTTGGCGCGTTCCAGCTCCTCGCCGATGACGAGCGTTTCGAACCGACGCCGCAGCCCGATCGCATCCAGCATCATCTCGGCGTTGTCCCGGGGCGCGTTGGTGACGACCCCGCAGGGGCAGCCCCGCGCGTCCGCCCAATCGAGGAGGTCCAGCAGCCCCGGCAAGGGCTCGAGCTCGCGGGCGAGGTCGCGGAACAGGCTCTCCTTGCGCAGGATGAGCCGCTCGCTCTCGGCGCTGGGCAGGCTCGGGAACAGCGCTTCCATGATCATCGGGTTGGGAAAACCCATGATCGCCGATTTGTAATAGGCCTCGGTCAACTGCTTGCCGAGCGGCTCCAGCATCAGGTTGAACGCCTTGAGGTGCAGGCTGTCGGTGTCGACGAGCGTCCCGTCGAGGTCGAACAGCAGGCATGGCCGGGGGGATGGGGAGGTCATGTCGTCTCGCGGTTGAAGTGGCGCTCTCAGCGGAGAACGATGCGGGTGTCCGGCCCGAGGCCGGCCAGGATCCGCCGCAGGATGGGTGAGGGCAGGGCGATGCAGCCTTCCGTCGGCGCGAGGCCGGCCCGGGCCACGTGCATGAAGATGGCGCTGCCCCGGCCAGGCACGGCGGGGCTGCGGTTCCAGTCGAGGTCCACGACCATGTCGTAAAGCTCGTCCTCCCGCCACATACGCTCGTGGCTGGCCGAAAACGGCAGGCTGACCGGCTGATTGTAGCGGGGATGGCCGGGATCGTCACACCACCCGTCGTGCGGGCGGATCACGGCGACGGGCAGCTGGGACTCCGGCCGGCGCATCCGGTCGGCGCGATAGTAGAGCCGGAGGGGGCGCAGCACGGCGGCGGGGGAGGCTCCGTCCCCCTCCCGCTTTCTGGAGGTCACGCCGGAGCGGCCGAGCGCGCAGGGGGTCGCCTGGCCTCCGGCGAAAAGCATGCCGCGGCGCGGGTCGAGCACCGACCTGCGCACCAAAATTTCGCTGAAATACCCTCGGCTCGACACGTCAGTTGCTCCTGGCGCACAGCAAAGCGACTCGGTCGGCTTGCGCCAGCCCGCGAGCATGATCTACTTGCAGCGTTTAAAGTCTTATCAAATCGCTTCGGCGATCGGCAGTCGCCCCAGGGCAGGTCCAGCATGTCGAACACACGTAGCATCCTGGTCGTCGACGACGACGTGGAACTGGCCGGCGCGCTCTCGGAGCAGCTCGCGCTGCACGAGGAGTTCGAACCGCGCACCGTGGACACCGCGGCGAAGGCGCTCGCCGCCGTCAAGGACAGCCGCATCGACCTCGCCCTCATGGACGTCGGGCTGCCCGACATGGACGGCCGCGAGGCCGTCAAACTGATGCGGCGCAACGGTTTTCGCTCCCCCATCATCATGCTCACGGGCCACGACACGGATTCCGACGCCGTCCTGGGGCTCGAGTCCGGCGCGAACGATTACGTCGTGAAACCGTTTCGCTTCTCGGTGCTGCTGGCGCGCATCCGGGCGCACCTGCGCCAGCACGAGGCCAGCGAGGACGCGGTGTTCAACATCGGGCCCTACACCTTCCGGCCTAGCGCCAAGCTGCTGGTCAACGGAACCGGCTCGAAGCTGAAGCTCACCGAGAAGGAGACCGCCATCCTGCGTTTCCTCTACAGGGCCGAGACGAAGGTGGTCACGCGCGACGTGCTTCTGGCGGAGGTGTGGGGCTATAACGCCAACGTCACCACCCACACGCTGGAGACGCACATCTACCGCCTGCGCCAGAAGATCGAGCGGGATCCGTCCAGCGCCAGGATCCTCGTCACCGAGGCCGGCGGCTACAAGCTGCTGCCCTGAGCCCCGGTCGGAATGGCGCTCAACAACGACATCGAAACACTGTCCAAGGTGCCGCTCTTCGCGGCCTTCGATCGTGAGGCGCTGCGTCTCGTCGCGTTTTCCGCGGAATCACGGATCTACCGGGCCGGCGACGTGGTGTTCCGCAAGGGCGAACCCTCCGATGGCGGCTACATCGTCATGAGCGGGATGGTGGCGCTCGATGCGCAGGACGACGGTTCCCCGGCCAGCCACATCGCAGGCCCTGGCACGCTGATCGGCGAAATCGCGCTCATCGTGGACACGGAGCGCCCCGCCACCGCCATCGTACGCGAGCCGGCCAGCATGCTGAAGGTGACGCGCCGCGTGTTCCGCAAGGTGCTCGAGGAATATCCGGACGCGGCGCTGGTGATCCGGCAGGACCTGGCGGCCCGCCTCACCGGGCTGGCGGGCCGCTTGGGAGCGGTGCGCCGCCGGCTCATGGCGCTCGACGAACTGAACCCGCTGCCGCTGGACAAATAGGCGGATCCGCGACCAGCGCTTTCAGGCTCGCGCTCACATTTCCATGCTGACCAGCACTGGCACGTGGTCCGAAGGGCGCTGCCAGCTGCGGGCCTGCCGCAGGATCTTCGAGCCTGAGAGACTGGGCGCGAGCTCCTTCGACAGCCAGACATGGTCGAGCCGGCGGCCGCGGTCGGACTTCTCCCATTCCGCAGCGCGGTAGCTCCACCAGGTGTAGACGCGCTCGGGCTCCGGTTGCAGCGTGCGGATGGCGTCGACCCAGCCGCCGGCCTCCTGCACCTGGCCGAACTTCTCGCACTCGACCGGCGTATGGGAGACCACGTCGAGGAGCTGCTTGTGGCTCCAGACGTCGTTCTCCAGCGGCGCGACGTTGAGGTCGCCGACCAGGATCTGGCGGTCGCGGCCGAGGCCGTCGAGGCCGTTCCAGTCCCGCATCTCGTCGAGAAAGGAGAGCTTGTGGGCGAATTTCTCGTTCACCGCGGGGTCCGGGATGTCGCCGCCGGCGGGAACGTAGAAATTGTGGATGGTCACGCCCGCCGCCCCCTTGGCCTCGGGGCCGAGCGTCACGGCGATGTGACGGGCGTCGTCCTTGCTGCAGAACTGCCGGCGTCCGCGCACTTCGAAAGGCAGGCGCGAGAGGATCGCCACGCCGTGGTAGCCCTTCTGGCCGGAGATCGCGATGTGCTCGTAGCCGAGCTTGCGGAAATCGCTGAAGGGGAAGCGGTCATCAGGGCACTTCGTTTCCTGCAGGCACAGCACGTCCGGCCGGTTCTCGGCCAGGAAGGACGCGACGAGGCCCGAGCGCAGGCGGACGGAGTTGATGTTCCAGGTGGCGACGGTGAGACGCAAGGAGGGCTCCGCGTGCGTTCGAGAGGCGGGCCAGAGCTAAAGGCTGGGGAACGCCGCCGCAAGGGGGCGGGGTGGCGCGGGGTCTTGCGGGTTGGGCATTGGGGTCATGGCATTGGGGCCCTGGGTCCCAGGTCAACACTGCCCGGGGTGGTCCACAGCGGGCAGCGCCTACTTCTCGCCGAGAATCCGCTGCGTATCGATGGAGAACAGCGCGGGATCGGGCTTGCGGCGCAGGTCGACGTTCAGCAGGTTGACCGTCGTCTGGTAGCCCTGCGGGTCCGTCACCGTCCACTGCTTCAGGGCGTAGGTGCGGGGATCGAACACCATCTCCACGCGCGAGGTGCCGCCGAAGGTGGTGCGGTCCTCCACGGTGGCGCTCACCACGTCGGGCCCGCCGCTGACATCCAGCACCTTGGTGTCGCGGGCGAGATCGATTTGTTCCTTGAGCAGGAACTTCAGGGGCGTCTGGCTCAGCGGATAGACAGTCTGCGTGCCGAGCTTGCTGTCCCTGATCGCCACGGTCGAGCCATCGGCCACGATCTCCAGCGGATTGGGCGGCTTATAGTCGAAGCGCAGCCGGCCCGGCTTCTGCACGTAGAGCTTGCCTTCGAAACGACGGCCGTTGCCGCCCACCTGCACAAAGTCCGCGGTGACGACGTTCATGGCGTTGAGCGTCGCGTTGACCCGGTCGAGCACCGCGCGCGGGGAGTTGTCGAACGCGACCGGCTGCACGGCCCCCTCGGGCGCGCCCTGCCGCGCGGCGGGCTGGCCTACGGCCGGGATCGCCGCCTGGATCTCACCCGTCCGGGCCGCGCCTCCCAGCGTGCTGGGCCGCGGTGGCGGCATGGGGATGGCCTTGGGCGCGGCGGGCGCCCCCAACGGGGCGCTGGGCTTCGGCAGGCCCGGCAGGGAAGCTGGCGGCAGCGTCAGCGGCTGGCCGGTCTGCGCGGCCACGGGCGACGCCAAACCGGTCGCGGAGAGGCTCGCGGCGAGCAGGATCGCAGCGCTGAAGGCTCGAAGTGTCGTCATGCCCTTGCAGATAGGGATGCTGTGTGGCGCTTTCGCGGCTCCCACGCTCAATCCTCGTCGAACGGCGCGTCGCCGCCGCCCCGTCCGCTGCTCTCGACCAGGATCTCGCGCTTGCCGGCGTGGTTGGGCGCTCCGACGATGCCCTCGTTCTCCATGCGCTCCATCAGGGACGCCGCCCGGTTGTAGCCGATCTGCAGGCGGCGCTGGATGTAGGAGGTGGAGGCCTTCTTGTCGCGCAGCACCACGGCGACCGCCTGGTCGTAGAGATCGCCCGAGGGCGAGCCGAAGTCGCCCTTGTCGAAAACGGCGCCATCCTCCTCCGCGGGCTCGCCGGCCTCGTCCTCTTCCTGGGTGACGGCCTCGAGATATTGCGGGCGGCCCTGCGACTTCAGGTGCGCGACGACCTTCTCGACCTCCTCGTCCGACACGAACGGTCCGTGCACGCGGCCGATGCGGCCGCCGCCGGCCATGTACAGCATGTCGCCCTGGCCGAGGAGTTGCTCCGCGCCCATCTCGCCGAGAATGGTGCGGCTGTCGATCTTCGAGGTGACCTGGAAGGAGATTCGGGTGGGGAAGTTCGCCTTGATGGTGCCGGTGATGACGTCGACCGAGGGGCGCTGCGTGGCGAGCACGACGTGGATGCCGGCGGCGCGGGCCATCTGTGCGAGGCGCTGGATGGTCCCCTCGATCTCCTTGCCGGCCACCATCATCAGGTCCGCCATCTCGTCGACGATGACCACGATGTAGGGGAGCTGGTCGAGGTCCATGACCTCATCCTCGTAGACCGCCTCGCCGGTCTCGCGGTCGAAGCCGGTCTGCACCGTGCGGGTGATGACCTCGCCCTTCGCCTTGGCCTCGGCGACGCGGACGTTGAAGCCGTCGATGTTGCGTACGCCGACCTTGGACATCTTCTTGTAGCGCTCCTCCATCTCGCGGACCGCCCATTTCAACGCCACGACCGCCTTCTTGGGGTCGGTGACAACGGGCGTCAGGAGATGAGGAATTCCGTCATAGACGGAGAGTTCCAGCATCTTGGGATCGACCATGATCAGGCGGCACTGCTCGGGCTGCAGCCGGTAGAGCAGCGACAGGATCATGGTGTTGATGGCGACCGACTTGCCGGAGCCGGTGGTGCCGGCGACCAGCAGATGCGGCATGCGGGCGAGTTCTGCGATCACGGGCTCGCCGCCGATCGTCTTGCCGAGGCAGAGCGCGAGCTTGAACTTCGACTTCTCGAAGTCTTCCGAGGCCAGCAGCTCTCGCAGGTACACCGTCTCGCGCTTGAGGTTTGGAAGCTCGATGCCGATGGCGTTGCGGCCGGGCACCACGGCCACGCGAGCCGAGACCGCGCTCATGGACCGGGCGATGTCGTCGGCGAGGCCGATGACGCGGGACGACTTGATGCCCGGCGCGGGCTCCAGCTCGTAGAGCGTGACGACCGGGCCGGGATGGACCTTGATGATCTCTCCGCGGACGCCGAAATCCTCGAGCACGCCTTCCAGAAGGCGGGCGTTCTGCTCCAGCGCGTCCGTGGAGACGGCCGGCGCGGCCCCGCGACGGGGCTCGCCCAGCAGGGAGAGGGGTGGCAGTTCGTAGCCGTCGCGATCGAGCAGCGAGGGCTGGGCCTCCTTGGCGAGGCGCTTGCCGGCCTTGGGCGCGGGAGCACGAGGCGCGACGCGGGGCTGGGCCGATCCGTCGATCACGGGAGCGCCGTCGCGCTCCGTGAAGGCGTCGGGGAAATCGTCGTCGTCTGGAGGCTCCGGGGGCTCGAAGCCCGAAGGACCCGGTCCGCGCTGCTGGCGAGGCGCGCCGGGCGCATGGGCGGGCGAGCGCCCTGCAGGGATGCCGAACTCCGGCTCCGTGCGGTCGATGCCGCGCCGGCCCAGTCCTTCGAGCGGGTCGAGGTCGGACGGGGAGCGAGCGAAAGCCGGAAGCCGGCCTTTCAGCGTGGCAAGGAGTCCCGGGCCACGAGCCGGCCGGTTGCGGCGGTGGGCGGCCCAGCGGCGCGCGAGCGCGCCCTGGATGCTGAGGACCGCATGAATGACGGCGCCGACCGAGACGATGCCGATGCCGGGCTCGCCGCCGCGGTCCTCCTCGTCGAGGTCGTCGAGCCGTGCGAGGCGGGCGGAGCCGCGGTCGCGGTTCTCGACCTCCTCGTCGCCGGCCCGGTCGAAGCCGAGACCGGAGGCGGCCGACAAGGCGAGCACGGCGAGCGCGAAGAGCCCGAGCGAGACGAGCGCGCGGAGCGCGCCGCTTCCCACGATCCGGTGGGCAAGGGCCTGCACCGCGTCGCCCACGACACCGCCGAGCCCTGTCGGCAGCGGCCAGCGGCCCGTGATGGGGAGCGCGCTCGCGACGGCGGCCGCGGCCACGGCTCCCACGATCCAGAGCAGGACACGCAGCTTGGCGCGGTAGAGAGAGCGCCCCGCCATCAGGCGGACCCCGGACAGGGCTGGCGGCGCGAGCAGGGCGATGGAGGCCACGCCCATCATCTGCATCAGGATATCGGCCACGATGGCGCCGGGCCGGCCGAGAAGGTTGCGGACGGGGCCGTCGATGGCGTGGTTCAGGCTGGGATCCTGCACCGACCAGGTGACCAGGGCGAGGCTGCAGGCCGCCGAAACGACCAGCAAAGTGACCCCGGTGATCTCGGTCGCGCGGCGCCACATGAAGTCGCGCAGCGCTTCCTGGAGGTGCTCGAAGCCGGAGGTGCTGGCGCGGGACGATCGCATGAAGGGAACCCATGGCGTAGCGCCCGGACGCGGTCCGGGACGATGCACGACGGTAGAGACGATGCGGTTAACAGCGGCTTAAACGAAGCGCGTCGTTAAGGATTTCGAAAGCATGCCGCGCTTTGGGAAAGAGCCGCCAGGCGGCCTCGCCGCGCCACCGTTCAGGCAACGAAAAAGGGCGGCGGGATTGGCCCGCCGCCCAGTTTGAGAGGAAACCAGAGGGATAGAGCGCCCCCCACGCTGCGTCTGGTCGGAAACCCGCGATCCCGCGAGTCAGTTCCGGATCAGTAATTGTAGGCGCGCTCGCCGTGGTCGGCGATGTCGAGACCCTCGCGCTCCTGCTCCTGCGTGACGCGCAGGCCCACGACCACGTCCACGATCTTGTAGAGGATCGCGGAGCCGACGCCCGACCAGACGATGGTCAGGAGCACGGCCTTCAGCTGGTTGAAGACCTGCGTCGCCATGATGTACTCGCCCGCCGCAGCCTCGCCGGGCTTGGCGGCGTAGTCGACGAGGCCGACGCCGCCCAGGGATGGGGAGACGAGAATGCCGGTCGCGATCGCGCCGAGGATCCCGCCCACGCAGTGGACGCCGAAGACGTCCAGAGAGTCGTCGTAGCCGATGGCGTTCTTCACGGTCGAGCAGAAGAAGAAGCAGACCGCGCCAGCCGCCAGCCCGAGGAAGATCGAGCCCATCGGACCGGCGAAACCCGAAGCGGGGGTGATCGCCACGAGGCCCGCCACGGCGCCCGACACGAGGCCGAGGAGCGAAGGCTTGCCCTTGGCGGCCCATTCCACGAACAGCCAGGACACCGCGGCCGCGGCCGTGGCGACGAAGGTGTTCACGAAGGCGAGCGCGGTGGTGCCGTTGGCCTCGAGGTTGGAACCGGCGTTGAAGCCGAACCAGCCGACCCACAGCAGGGATGCGCCGATCATCGTCATGGTCAGCGAGTGGGGAGCCATCAGCTCCTTGCCGTAGCCGACGCGCTTGCCGATCATCACCGCGCCCACGATGCCGGCGATGCCAGCATTGATGTGCACGACGGTGCCGCCCGCGAAGTCCAGCGAGCCCCACTTGAAGATCATGCCGGCGTCGGCCATCACCGCGTCGAGCTTGGTCTGAGCGGCGGCCTTGGCCGCGTCGTCTGTGGCGCCGGCGAGAGCCTTGGCGGCGTCGGCGATCACGTCCGGTCCGCCCCAGTACCAGACCATGTGGGCGATCGGGAAATAGACGAAGGTGACCCACAGAACCACGAACAGGATCAGCGCCGAGAACTTGATGCGCTCGGCGAAGGCGCCGACGATCAGGGCGGGCGTGATGCACGCGAAGGTCATCTGGAACGCCATGTAGACGTATTCCGGAATGTAGACCCCGTTCGAGAACGTCGCGGCCACGGTGGTCGCGTCGACGCCCCGCAGGAACGACTTGGAGAAGCCGCCGACGAAGTCGTTCAGGCCGCCGCCGTTCGTGAAAGCGAGCGAGTAGCCGTAGATCACCCAGATCAGGGCGACGACGGAGACGATGGTGAAGACCTGCGCCAGCACCGAGAGCATGTTCTTCGTGCGCACGAGGCCGCCATAAAACAGCGCCAGGCCGGGGACGGACATCATCAGCACCAGCGCTGTGGCGACGAGCATCCAGGCGGTGTCGCCCTTGTTGGGCACGGGAGGGGCGGCCGCTGCGGCGTCCTGGGCGAACGCGGCGACGCCCGACCATGTGGCGAGCGCGAGGCCGGCAAGGCTCGCCTTGAGGAGGGGAGACAACTTCATAGCAATGAACTCCTGTCTAACTCTGCGGCGTCAGAGCGCGTCGGCGTCGCGTTCGCCGGTGCGAATGCGGACGGCCTGCTCGATGGATGAAACGAAGATCTTTCCGTCGCCGATCTGGCCGGTCTTGGCGGCCGCCGATATGGCGTCGATCACCCTGGCCACGAGATCGGAGGCAATCGCCACCTCGATCTTCAGCTTGGGCAGGAAGCTCACGGCGTATTCCGCGCCGCGGTAGATCTCCGTGTGACCCTTCTGACGGCCGTAGCCCTTCACCTCGGTCACCGTGAGGCCGTGAACGCCGATGGCGGTGAGCGCGTCACGCACCTCCTCCAGCTTGAACGGCTTGATGATCGCCATCACGATTTTCATGAAGTCATGTTCCCCATTACGCCACCGCCGACAATGAAGAGCGGTTCGAGCCTGCCGCCCCGACAATCAAGCGGCGTGCCAGTTTCCCTGGGGGACATGGGCGGAGAGGAAGAAAGCCGAAAAAGAGGGCGTGACGACTCCGAAAAAGGCTGAGCACGTCGGAGCCGCCCGGAAAACTGCCTAGGCAATCAGCAAATGCATAGAAAATAGGCGGCTCATTAAGATTTGGGGCTCTGCTCCACTTGTCGAACCCCGCGGTCCCGGATCAGCCCCTCCTGCGCGACGGAGGCGATGAGCCGCCCGTCGGCGCTGAAAATGGAGCCACGGGCGAAGCCGCGCGCGCCGCCGGAGAACGGGCTTTCCTGCGAATAGAGCAGCCACTCGTCCGCCCGGAACGGCTGGTGGAACCACAGCGCGTGGTCCAGGCTCGCCGCCTGGATCTCGGGCTCGAACACGCTGCGGCCATGCGCGATGAGCGTGCTGTCGAGCAGCGTCATGTCGGATGCATAGGCGAGGGCGCACTGGTGGATGGCGGGGTCGTCCGGCAACCGCCCCGTCGTGCGGATCCAGACCTGGAACACCGGAGCCTGCGGCCCCCGCGAGATCCACCGCTCGTACTGCACGGGCCGCAGCTCGATCGGCCGCTCCCGCTCGAAGTACTTTCTGACGGGGTCGGGCAGGAGGGCGATGCTCATCCGGCGCACCTCCTCTTCGCTGGGGAGATCTTCGGGAGAGGGGGTCGGCGGCATCGGAATGGCGTGGTGGAGGCCGGGCTCCAGCACCTGAAAGGAGGCGGAGAGCGTGAAGATGGGGTGGCCGTGCTGGATCGCCTTGACCCGGCGCGTGGCGAAGCTCGTGCCGTCCCGCAGGCGCTCGACGTCGTAGATGATCGGCACCGCGGGGTCGCCGGGCCGAAGGAAATAGGCATGCAGCGAGTGAGGCTGGCGGCCCTCCACGGTGCGGCACGCCGCCACCAGCGCCTGCCCGATCACCTGGCCGCCGAAGACGCGTTGCCAGCTGGATTGAGGGCTCCGGCCGCGAAACAGGTTCTCCTCCAGCTTTTCGAGATCCAGGAGATCGAGGAGCTGTTCGACGGCGGCGGCCATGAGGTCTCCGAAGCTGGCTTCGCGCGGGCGCGGGGGGACGATGCCGCTTCTTATCGCATCGAGAACGCCGGATGCGCCAGTCTGCGCGATTGCCGAGCGATGCGGCGGGACCTAGAACCGGAGCGCGGCCGGAAGGCCCGGGCAAAAGCCCGGCGGAAGTCGTGGCGGCGCGGAGACGGGAACCATGGATCGCGAGCCTGCTCACCGGGTTGATGTCGCCGTCGTGGGCGGCGGCGTGACGGGGCTCGCGCTGGCGCTTGCGCTGAAGACCGCGCTGGGCGGCCGGCTGCGCGTGGCGCTCGCAGACCCCGCTCTTGCCCGGCCCGTGCGCGAGGACGGCCGCGCCTTCGCCATCGCGGCGGGCCCGCGCCGCATGCTGCACGCCCTCGGGGTCTGGGACGCGGTGGCCGAAACCGCCCAGCCCATCAACGAGATGGTGGTGACCGACAGCCGGGTGAGCGACCCCGTGCGGTCAGCCTTCCTGACATTCGGCGGCGAGGTAGAGCCGGGCGAGGCCTTCGCCCACATGGTGCTGCACGCCACGCTGCTGGCGAGGCTGGTCGAGGCGGCGCGCGCGGCCGGGGTGGTCCTCTTGCCGGAAGGCGTGCTGTCGTCGAGGCGGGACGCCGACGGGGCGGCGCTGCAGCTCGCCGGCGGCGGCGTCCTGGAGGCGCAGCTCGTGGCCGCCTGCGACGGCGCGCGCTCCCGCCTGCGGGAGGAGGCCGGCATCGATACGGTCTCCTGGGCCTACCGCCAGTCGGGCATCGTCGCGACGATCGGCCACGAGCGCGACCACGAGGGCCGCGCGGAAGAACACTTCCTGCCGTCCGGCCCCTTCGCGATCCTGCCGCTGAAGGGCCGGCGCTCCTCGATCGTCTGGAGCGAGCGCAGCGACGCCGTGCCCGCGCTGCTGGCGCTCGACGACGCCGACCTCATGGCGGAGATCGAGCGACGCTTCGGGCTGAAGCTGGGCCGGCTCACGCTGGAGACGCGCCCGGCGGCCTATCCGCTGTCCTTCGCAGTGGCCCGCCGCTTCGTCGAGCGCCGCCTCGCGCTCGTCGGAGACGCAGCGCACGTCATCCATCCCATCGCCGGGCAGGGGCTCAACATGGGTCTGCGCGATGCGGCCGCCCTGGCCGAAGCCGTCGCCGACGCCGCCGCGCTCGGCCTCGATGTCGGAACCGGCGAGGTCCTGGAGCGCTACGAGCGGGAACGCCGTTTCGACACGGTGCTGATGGGCATGGTGACGGACGGCCTCAACCGCCTGTTCTCCAACGACTGGACGCCGGCGCGGATGGCGCGCGACGTGGGGCTCGGCATCGTGGACCGCCTGCCCGGGCTCAAGAAACTCTTCATCCGGGAAGCTGCCGGGCTGGTGCGCGACGGCTCGCGTCTGATGCGGGGCGAGAGGCTGTGAACCCGGCGGCGCATAATCCCGGCCAGAGCTGCGTCACCCTTCCAACGGCCTCGCCTCTTCCGGCAACATGATGGGGATGCCGTCCCGGATGGGATAGGCGAGGCGCGCCGAGCGGCTCACGAGCTCTTGCCTCGACGCATCGTACTCCAGCGGGCCGCGGGTCACGGGGCAGACGAGGATTTCGAGCAGCTTGGGATCGATCCGCGATCCGCTCGCCGTGGCGAGAGTCTCGGGCACGGGCAGCCCCGCCTCGGGGCGATCGCCTTGTTCGCTCATGTCCCGCTCCTGTCCCCGATGGCGTCTGGAGGATGGCTACTGCAGGGCGTCCGAGCCGTCGTCGCCGCGTGCGAGATCCATCTCGGTGATGGCGATCAGGATCTCGGCGCGCGCCTTCAGGTCGGGCGCCTCCAAGAGGGCCTGCTTCTCCCGGGCCGCGAACGGGCTCATCATCGACAGCGCATTGACGAGCGCCTCGTTGGAAGCCTCGTGGATGCCTTTCCAATCGATGCGAAGGTCGTTCGCTTCCAGGAAGGCTTTCAGCGTCCTGATCACGCCGTCCCGGTCGACGAGATCCTCGCCGGCGCGGGGCTCGAAATCGCTCGGGAACACGCCGAAGTCGACGCGGCACTGGCGATAGGGCGTGGTCGCGGGCATCTCCTCGACCACCCGGAAACGGGCGATCCCCGTCAGCGTCACGAGATAGCGCCCGTCGCCCGTCTCGGCGAGCTGGGTGATTCGCCCGGCGCAGCCGATGGCCATGAGCTTCGGCGTCTTCTGCCCGGCGACGGGCTCGCTCTCGGGCTGGATCATCCCGATGATGCGCGAGCCGCGCAGGGCGTCGTCCACCATCGCCACGTAGCGCGGCTCGAAGATGTTGAGCGGCATGTCGCCCCGCGGCAGCAGCAGCGCTCCTGGCAGGGGGAAGACCGGGATGGCGACCGGAAGGTCGTCCGGTCCGCCATATTGCACATTGGAGCTCATCGTCGTCACGCCTTCGGGCTGCGCGCCCGACCCTCTTCCGCCCGGTCCGCCACGCGCTGGACGCTTCACCGGAACAGCACTCCGGACAGCTTGCGTCGGCCGGCGATGGTCATCTCGTCCATCGGTCCCCAGGCCTCGAAGAATTGCAGCAGCTGCTTTCGCGCCCCGTCGTCGTTCCAGGTGCGGTCACGCTTCACGATCTCGATGAGGTGGTCGGTGGCGTCGTCGCGACGGCCGGCGGCGGCAAGCGCCAGGGCGAGGTCGAAACGGGCCTGATGGTCGGCGGGATTGGCCGCGACCTTGGCCTCGAGCTCGGCGAAATCGCCAAGCGCGGCCGCCTGTTCGGCGAGGTCGATCGCCGCGCGGGCGCTGGCGAGCAGGGGATCGTCGGCTTTGTCGGCCGGGGCCATGGCCAGGAAGTTCCTGGCTCCCTCGATGTCGCCGAGATCGACATGGATCTTGGCCAGCGCCCCGATCGCCTTGAGGTTGTCCGGCTCGTGCTGCAGCACTTCGGAATAAATGTCAGCCGCGGTGGCGACGTCGCCCTGCGCCAGGACCGTATCGGCTTCGGCCAGGATTTCGGCCACGGGGCCAGGGCCCACCGGGCCGGCGAGCTTCTCGATGAACGCCTTCACCTGCGCTTCGGGCACAGCGCCCATGAAGCCGTCGACGGGCTGGCCGTTCTTGAAGGCGATGACCGCCGGGATCGACTGGATGCCGAGCTGGCCCGCGATCTGCGGGTGCTCGTCGATGTTCATCTTGACGAGCTTCACCTTGCCGCCAGCCGCGTTGACCACCTTCTCCAGCGTCGGCGTGAGCTGCTTGCAGGGTCCGCACCATGGCGCCCAGAAGTCGACCAGGACGGGCCGCTTCATGGATTCGTTCATCACGTCCTGGCGAAACGAGGCCGAGGTCGTGTCCGAAACGTGCGACTCGGCGGCTGCGCCGCCGTTGATCATTGCTTCCAGCGCCATGTCTCTCTGTCTCCCGGAACCGCGGTCCCGCCGCAGATCCCTGTCATTCGAACCCTGCTCGTCAAGTCCCGCGCCGTGCGCGCGTCCGCCCCAACCTACGCTAGTTCACTTTTCCGACCGGCGGGATGGGAAAGTGCTTCGAAACGCCTCGGCCACCCTCCGGCAATCGAAGCGAGCCGGACGGCTCGCAGCCTTAAATGGGGCTCTTCGCTGCTCAGGGCAATGCGCCGGGGTCTCCCCCGGCGGCGCGCAGCGCCTGCCACTCCGGCCGGAGCATCGCCAGGACCAGTTCGTCCCGGTGGACGCCATGGAAATAGGCGCTCCCCCGCGAAACGCCTTCCACGATGAATCCCGAGCCTTCGTAGGCGCGGCGCGCCCGCAGGTTCTCCGGAAACGTGCCGATCGCGAGCCGATGGGCGTTGGTCTGCCCGAAGACGGCGTCGACCACGGCGCCGAGCAGCAGCTTGCCCGTTCCACGCCCCGGCTCGACGACGGCAAGACGCTGGATCAGCGCCACGCGCTCGGGGGAGTCCCAGTCCCGCACGATGGCGAAGCCGACAGGCGCTTCGTCGATGAGGCCGATGAAGCAGGCGTATCGCGGCTCGGCCAATGCCTGGAGGTGGCGCGCCTCGTCCCACCGGCCCACGAGCTGGTCGTAGCCCGGCAGGCGCTCCGTGCGCATGATGAACGGAACATCGGCGGCTCCGGCGCGCCGGAGCTGGAGCTCCGTCATGGGGGTCTCCCGTTCAGGAATCCGAGGCCGCAAGCTCCGCTTCGCCGGCCGCGATCTCCCGGACCAGCGGGTCGTGGCCGGTGGCCCTGAGGAACTTCACGAGGTCGTCGCGGTGAACGCCCGTCGTCATGGTGTTGACGAGCGGGTGGACGTTGATCCGCTCCAGCGCCATCAGCCTGGCGTCGAGCACCACGGTGACGCGGCCGGCGGCGTCGTTGAGGGCGGCGAACGGCGTCACCGAGCCGGGCTCCACGCCCAGCACCTCGATCAGGAGATCGCCGGAGCCGAACGACACGCGGCCGGAGCCGCCGATGATCTCGTGGATGCGCTTCAGGTCGATGCGCGTGTCCTCCAGCGCGGAGATCAGGAAGAGGCGGCTCTTCTTGTCCTTCACGAACAGGTTCTTGACGTGAGCGCCGGGGAGGACGCCGCGAAGACGCTTGGACTCCTCCACCGTGAACACGGCGGGGTGATGCTGCGTCTCGTGCGGAATGCCGAGTTTGTCGAGAAAGGCGAAGAGATCGTCGGGCTTTGCGGGCATGGCTGTCATGTGTTGGATGAGGATCGCCGTTCTAGACAGCTTCGCATCGGCTGCAAAGCCTCTTGCGTTGCAGTCCCGGAAACGCGGCACAAGCCTGTTGCATCGACTGCCGATCTACGGCATATAGCGCCCGCGTCGCCGGTGAACGCTGGCGGGGCCTCCAGGACGCGGGAGTAGCTCAGGGGTAGAGCACAACCTTGCCAAGGTTGGGGTCGAGGGTTCGAATCCCTTCTCCCGCTCCAAATTTCCAGACAATTCGAACGAAAAGCCGCCGTTTGGCGGCTTTTTCGCGTGCGCCGCGTATGGAGGGCCGCTGCCCACTGTATTCGCCGGGTTCCGCGATTCACGCCGGAGGATCCGTGCGCTTTCGGCCAGTAAGGCGCCGCAACGCCGAGCGGCGGACGCTCGTCCCATAGTGTTGGGCGAGTCTAGCGCGAACCGCCCGCACCCTGAGGCTCAGCCAAGTCCGCGCTTTTCATTGCCCCTGAAGAGGTGTTCACTCGGCTCAATCTTTTTCACCGGTTGTGGGAAAGGCTGCTGCTCATGCGCTTACTGGACCCGGTTTTGCGCGCCCGGATCAAGACGGGATCGCTCAGCGTCATCGATTGGACAGGAAGCCGGACGACCTACGGATCCGGCCTGCCGCACGTCACCGTCAGGCTTCACGATCGGGCGACCGCTCTCAGGATTCTGCTCGATCCGGAGCTGGCCGCCGGCGAAGCGTACATGGACGGGACCCTCACCATCGAGGAGGGCGGCTCGATCTACGATCTCTTGGACCTCGTGCTCATGAATTCGGGCTGGGCCTATCCCGACCTGCCGTCGAAGGTGGGCAACATGGTCCGCGTGATGGGCCGGCGGCTCGCCCAGTTCAATCCCGCCGAGCGCGCGCGCCGCAACGTGGCGGCGCACTACGACCTGCCCGACGAGCTCTACGACCTCTTCCTCGACCCCGACCGCCAATACTCCTGCGCCTATTTCCTGAGCCCGGACGACACCATCGAGCGGGCGCAGGCGCAGAAGAAGCGCCACATCGCCGCCAAGCTGCTGCTGCAGCCGGGCCAGCGCGTCCTCGACATCGGCTCCGGCTGGGGCGGGCTCGCCCTGACGCTCAACGAGCTGAGCGGGGCAGACGTGACCGGGCTCACTCTGTCGCGTCACCAGCACGAGGTTTCGCAGGACCGCGCCCGCGCCGCCGGACGAGGCGATTCCGTGCGCTTCCTGCTGCAGGATTACCGCGAGGTGCAAGGCCCGTTCGACCGCATCGTCTCGGTGGGCATGTTCGAGCATGTCGGCGTGAACCACTACACGGAATACTTCCGCCGCATCCACGACCTGCTCACGCCGGATGGCGTAGCGCTCGTGCATGCGATCGGGCGGGCGGACGGTCCGGGCGCCACCAACCCCTGGATCCAGCGCTACATCTTCCCCGGAGGCTACTGCCCTGCGCTCTCGGAGGTTTTCCCCGCCGTGGAGCGCGCGCGCCTGCACGTGACCGACGTCGAGATCCTGCGGCTGCACTACGCCGAGACCCTCAAGCGCTGGCGCGAGCGCTTCATGGCGAACCGGGCGAAGATCGCAGAGCGGCAGGGCGAGGCGTTCTGCCGGATGTGGGAGTTCTACCTCGCGGGGAGCGAGGCGACCTTTCGCCACGCCGGCCACATGGTCTGGCAAATCCAGCTCGCCAAGCGGGTCGATGCGGTGCCGCTCACGCGCGACTACATCGGCGCATTCGAAGCGGCCAACGACCTCGCCGCGCCGCTTGCCCCCGTGCAGAGGCACGCTGCCGAATAAGCGGCCTGGAGCCGGCAGATGCAGCGGCTCCCGCGCCCGGACTGGGTCTTACGTTGATGGACATTGTTCAAGAACCGTCTGCGGCGCTGCGCGTTGAGACGGCTCCAATGGACATGAACGGAGACGTGCCAATGACTTCCATCAAGACATTTATCCTGGCCGCGACAGTGGCCATCGCCCTTCCCGCCGCCGCCATGGCGCAATCGTCCGGGAGCGCCGGCGGCTCGGCGGCCGGTTCTGCAGGAGGCAGCGTCGGCGCGGGCGGAGCCAACGCGACTGGCGGTCTCGGCGCAGGCGGAACTGTGGGCGGAACCGGGACCTTGGGCGGCGCTGGCTCGGTCAACGGAGCCGGGACCGCGAACGGCGGCGGATCCCTCAGCGACCAGACGGGCGGGCTCAACGCCAGCACGGGCACGACGAACATGGGCACGACGAACATGGGCGTGTCGACGGCGACCGGAAACGCGACCGTCTCGGGCAGCCAGAACGCCAGCGGCGCGGTCGGCACGAACGGCTCGCAGAATGCAAATAATGCCCCCAACGACGGCCAGCGCAGTCCCTTGAGCGGCGGATCCAGCCAGGGCGGGGGCTTCCAGGACCAGACGACCGGCAGCGTCACGCGGAATTCGAACTGTGCGACCGTGCGGGCCAACCCGGGCCTGTACTCGGCTGACATCATCGCGTCCTGCCGCTGAGGCGTGAGGCGACTGTGAACGGGATCGGCGGGGGTTTCCCCGCCGATCCACCCTCGTGACGGCGTGACCGGGAATTGTGCAGGACGGTCCGGGCCGGTATGCATCGCTGATGGCGATTCCAGACCCCTCGGCTCCCGTGGCCGCCGTTCCTTCCCCGCCCGGCGTGTCGCCGGGGCGGACGAAACGAGGTCTCGCGGGGCTGAGCGCCGTCGGTGAGACCCTGCCGCTCGTCCGCCGGCTCTGGCGCGACTGGATGCAGCCGCACTGGCGCTCCCTTTCGCTCGTGCTGATCACCGTCGCCATCGTGGCCGGCGCCAGCAGCCTCTATCCCATCGTTATCAAGACCGCGTTCGATGCGTTCGACTCGCAGAACAAGCGCATCGTCCAGCTGATTCCGTTCGTCGTGATCATCGTCACGGCGACCAAGGGTTTCGCCATGCTGGCGCAATCGGTGCTCACGAACCGCATCGTCACGCGGATCGAGGCCGACATTCAGGCGGCGCTCTACAACCACCTCATCGATTCCGACATCGCCCAGCTGGCGCGCGAGACGCCCGCCTCGCTCACCCAGCGCTTCACAACGGATTTCGCCTACATCCGCGAGGCTCTGACGCGGCTCTCGACGGTGTTCCTACGCGACATCGCCACCGCGATCGCCTTGCTCGCCGTGCTGTTCTGGATCGACTGGCAAGTGACGTTGATCGCACTCGTCGTGCTGCCGCTGGTCGCCCCGCCGATCGCGCGCATCGGCAAGAAGCTGCGCCGCACGGCCATTTCCACGCAGGAACAGACCGGCCTCATGGCCAGCATGGTGGCCGAAAGCCTCGCGGGCGCGCGCATCGCCAAGACCTACGGGCTCGAAGGCTATCTCAAGGGCCGCGCCCGCGCCGCCTTCGACGAAATCCGCCGCCTCAAGATGAAGGCTGCCAACCAGCGGGCCCGGCTCGATCCCATCCTGGAGATCGCGGGCGGCTTCGCGGTGGCTGGCGTGCTGGTCTTCATCGGCTGGCGGATCGTCAAGGGCCAGACCACGATCGGGGACTTCACCGCGTTCGTGACGGCGCTGCTGCTGGCCGCGCAATCCATGCGCACGCTGGGCAACCTCAACGCCATCCTGCAGGAGGCCGGGGCCGCGCTGCATCGCGTCTTCGGGATCCTGGACGAGCCTCCCGGCGTGGTCGAACGGCCCGGGGCGGCCACGCTCGTTATCGCCGAGGGCGAGATCGCGTTCCGCGGCCTCTCCTTCCGCTATGGCGAGGACGAGGAAGCGCTCCGCAGCATCGATCTCGTGGTCCCGGGTGGGCGCATGACGGCGCTCGTCGGGCGTTCGGGGTCGGGCAAGTCCACACTGATGTCTTTGGTCACCCGGCTGTTCGACCCGGGCGAGGGCGCCGTGGAGATCGACGGGCAGGACATCCGGGGCCTCACCCTCGCCAGCCTGAGGTCCGCGATCGCGGTCGTGGCGCAGGAGGCGGTGCTGTTCGACGATACGGTCCGCGCCAACATCGCCTTCGGCCGGCCGGGCGCGAGCGACGGCGAAATCGAGGCCGCGGCTGCGGCGGCCGCCGCCCACGACTTCATCACGAGGCTGCCCGACGGCTACGAGACGCGGGTCGGGGACCGGGGATCGCGGCTCTCGGGCGGCGAGCGCCAGCGCGTCGCCCTGGCGCGCGCCATCCTGAAGGATGCGCCCATCCTGCTGCTGGACGAGGCCACCAGCGCGCTCGACAGCGAATCCGAGCGCGCCGTGCAGGACGCGCTTGCAAGGCTGATGCGCGGACGCACGTCCCTGGTGATCGCGCACCGGCTGTCGACCATCCGCGCCGCGGACCTGATCGTGGTGATGGACGGCGGGCGGATCGCCGAGACCGGCACGCATGACGAACTGATCGCAGCGGACGGAATCTACGCCATGCTGCACCGACTGCAGACTGGCGAGGCCGGCGGCAGGCCGGAGCTGGCCGCCGAGTTCGGGCTGCTGCCAGCGACGTGAGCCGCGGCCCAGGTCGCCCCTACTCCCGGCGCAGGAGTCCGTCGACGATGAAGTTCGAGAGCCCGTGCGGCTTGAACTCGCGATCGAGCGCCTCGGGATCGTATGTGGTCTCGACCCACTCCATGAACGGCATGCCCCTGGCGAGGCCTTCCGTCCGGTAGCGCTCGAAGAACGCGTCGAGAATCCCGGTCTTGGCGAAGCGGAAATGGCCGTAGCGCAGGGAGAGCTGCTGCATCGCCTCGTCGAGCGGCCGGTTCTCGTGCACCAGCAGGTAGAGCGCGGCCATGAAGCCCGCCCGGTCCGCGCCGGATTTGCAGTGGACGAGGACGGGATATTGCAGGCTGTTGAAGAAGTCGCGGGCCGCGAGGATCGTCTCCCGGTCCGGCGCGCCACGCGAGCGCACCACGAAGTCGGTGAGCACGAGGCCAGCGGCGTCGCAGGCTTCCTTTTCGAGCGGCCAGGAGCCGTATTCCCGGCCCCCCCGCAGGTTGACGATCGTGCGCACGCCCTGGGCCGCCGCATCCCGGATCTGCCCGGGGGAGGGCTGCGCGGCGCGCCAGAACGCGGGTGTGACACGATGGCGATTAAGATAGGCCATGCGGAACACGCCGTGGTCGGCGAGGAGCATGTTGGCCCAGGCCCGCGCTCGGTCCCACGCGCCGACGAGCGGGCGGTCCCAGCGCGCAATCCGCGCCATGCGCCGCTCCCAGCGGACCTCGGGCTTGACGAAACGATTGAGCACGAACGCCTTTCTGCAATCTCTTGTCGAATGGCCGGCCGGCGCGCGCAAACGCGCGCGGGACGGATGTCCGCGGGGAATTAGCAGCCGCGGGCGAGGGGGGCAACGGCGCAGCCGGATTTCCTGCGCCGCCGCGGCTTCGGCCGGCGCGCGCCGGGCCGCCGATCTTCCCGCTACGGGCGCGGCAAGAGGGCTTTACGAGGGGCCGATCACGGTCCTAGAGTCGGAGCCATGTCACAGGCTGCCCTCTCCATCAGGCTTGCCCGCGCACGCGACGCCAACGGCATCGCGGCGGTGCACGACGCCGCCTGGCGCGAGGCCTACCGGGGCATCATCCCGGGCCCGGAGCTCGAGCGCATGGTGCAGCGCCGCGGTCCGAGCTGGTGGCGCACCGTGATCGACAAGGGCACCCGGCTGGCCGTGCTCGAGTTCAACGACGGCGTGCGCGGCTACGTCAGCTACGGCCGCAACCGTCTCACTGTCTCACCCTATCGCGGCGAGATCTTCGAGCTTTATCTCGCGCCGGAATACCAGGGCCTGGGCTTCGGAAGGCGGCTGTTCGAGGCGGCGCGGCACGATCTCGCGGGCAACCGGATGTCCGGCCTGATCGTCTGGGCGCTCGCGGACAACGATCGCGCCTGCGACTTCTATCGGCATCTCGGCGGCATCAAGGTCCGCGAGATGGAGGAGCGTTTCGGCAAGGAAACGCGCATGCGCCACGCTTTCGGCTGGGTCTGAGGTTCTCTTTCTCCTGCTTTCACTATCGCTTCTCCACTTCACCATGCGCGTAAAGTCGTCTTGCAGCCCGTCCGCGCGCTCCCTAAACAGTCGGCAGTGATCGACGCGCCCTGGCTCCACCATCACGCGACCGGGCTTCAAGGAGAATGACGCGATGCGGATCGACGCGGTGTCCCTCGGCAAGAACCCCCCGGAAGAGGTCAACGTCATCATCGAGGTGCCGATCGGCGGAGAGCCCATCAAGTACGAAATGGACAAGGAATCCGGCGCGCTGGTCGTTGACCGTTTCCTCTACACCTCCATGCGCTACCCCGGGAACTATGGCTTCATTCCCCACACGCTGTCGGACGACGGCGACCCCTGCGACGTAATCGTGGCCAATACCCGCGCCATCGTGCCGGGCGCGGTGATGGCCGTGCGGCCGGTCGGCGTGCTGCTGATGGAGGACGAGTCCGGCGGCGACGAGAAGATCCTCGCCGTGCCCTCGCCCAAGCTCACCAGGCGCTACGAGAGCGTCACGAACTATACCGACCTGCCGCAGATCACGCTGGACCAGGTGAAGCACTTCTTCGAGCACTACAAGGACCTCGAGCCCAACAAGTGGGTCAAGGTGGTGCGCTGGGGCGACGCCGCCGAGGCGCGCAAGCTGATCGTCGAAGGCATCGCCCGGGCGAAGGCGGCCAAGGACGCCAAGTAGGCCGTCAGCCTCGCCGATCGGAATTCGTCTCCGCCAGGACCTTCCCAAAGGCCCTCATGCTGAGGAGCGGACCCCCGGGATCCGCGTCTCGAAGCACGGCTGCGGCACGGCGCATGGCCCTGCAGGCGAACATCCTTTGCGGCGCTTCAGGACGTTGCAGGACGTCGTCCTGCCCCTCCCGGGCGTGAGGGGTGGGGGCTCGTTTTGCAGTGCGCCTTGCTATGGTCGCATCCGCGGGCATTCTTGCTTCATCGAGAATCACCCTCCCCCTGGGCTTCCGACGAAAGCTTGCGATGAACCGCCGACCTCTCCTCCGGCCGCTGCTGGTCGCGCTCGCCGTCCTGGCGGGCGTCCCTGCCCTCGCGCCTGCGCAGGCCCAGCAGCCGGTGGGGACCGCGACGCCTACCGCCACTCCCGCTGCTCCCGCTCCTGCGGCTCCTGCCGCTGCTCCGCCGCCGGCGGCGGCGCCCGCGCCCGCTCCCCAGCCGAGTGCGGCCGTCTCGACGCAGCGGGCCAAGCTCGACAGCGTGCGCATCACGCTCGACGAGCTCGAAGTCGGCATCAACCGGCGGGCCGATTCCGATGATGCGCTGCAGAGGCTGCGGGGCGAGATCGACCCGCTCGCGGAGAGCGCCCGCAATGTCGCGGGCGAACTCTCGCCGCGCGCGGAGGCCCTCCGGCTGCGGCTGAAGGAGCTTGGTCCCAAGCCGGACGAGAAGGCCGCCCCCGAGACGCCCGACGTCGCCAAGGAGCGCGAAGACAAGCAGGCTCAGCTCAACGAGGTCGACGAGACCGTGCGGCTCGCCCGCGCCCTGCTCGTGCAGGCTGAGCAGATCGACAAGGAGATCGCCGACAAGCGCCGCGAACTCTTCACGAAGCGGCTTTTCGAGGCCTCGGGAAGCCTGATCTCGCCGCAGCTCTGGTACTCGGTGGGCCGGACGCTGCCGCAGGAGGCCGCCGCGGCGAAGCAGGTGGCGCTCAACACCAGCGAACGCATGACGGCGCAGTTGACGCGGGAAGGCGCCGCGCTGTTCCTGGGCGCGCTGCTCGTCGCCATCGTGCTCATCCTGCCGGTGCGGCGCTTCTCGCTGGGACTCGTCAAGCGCGACCGGATGGCCGGCCAGCCGAGCCGGTTGCAACTGTCCCGCGCGGCGGCCCTCATCGCCTTCTTCAGCGCTGTCGCGCCGGCGATCGCGGCGTTCCTGCTGTTCCGGATCGTCGACGCGCTGGACCTGTTTCCCCAACGGGTGGAGCCGGTGGTGGCCACGCTGATGGGCGGGGTCGCCTTCGTGTCGTTCGTGCGCGGCCTGGCGGAGGGCCTGCTCGCGCCCGAGCGGATGAACTGGCGGCTCTTCGACATCTCGGACGACCGTGCGGCCACCCTGCTGCGCCTCGCCACCCTCGTCGCGGTGCTGCTCGTCGCCAGCCGGACGCTGGAAGCGCTCTACAGCGCCATCGCCGCCAATCTGCGGTTGACGGTGGCGACCAAGGGCCTGTTCGCGGTCGCGGTGGCCCTCGTTCTCGCCAAGGGTCTCAACCTGATCCGCTCCGTCGACAGCTGCGACGAGGAGGCCTTCGGCCCGCACATCTCCAGCAAGCCGGACCTGACGGGGCCCATCCGCATCGTGGGCTGGACTCTGATCAGCCTGGTGATCGGCGCGGCCGTGCTGGGCTACGTGGCGTTCGCGTCCTTCCTCGCCGACCAGATCGCCTGGGCGGCCATCGTGCTGCCGACGCTGGTGCTCCTGCTGATGCTGACCGACGAGGTGGTGACGGCCTCGTTCGGTCCCAAGGGCCGTTCCGCCCGCATCATCCAGGCGACCATCGGCCTGTCCCGCGGAGCGCAGGACCAGATCGGCGTGCTCATCTCCGGCGCGACGCGGCTGGTGCTGCTGGTCATCGCCGTCATGATGCTGCTCGCCCCCTGGGGCGTGGAGTCCGGCGACATTCTTTCCGGGCTGCGCAACGGCATCTTCGGCGTCACGGTGGGCGGCGTCACGCTGTCGATCGGCACCGTGTTCATGGCGATCGGGCTTTTCCTGCTCGGCATCGTGCTGACGCGGACGCTCCAGGGCTGGCTCCAGCGGCGCTACCTGCCGCATACGCATCTCGACGCGGGGCTGAAGAATTCGATCACCACCGGCGTGGGCTATGTCGGCGTGGTCATCGCGGGCGCGATGGCGGTGTCTTATGTCGGGATCGGCTTCGACCGGATCACTATCGTCGCCGGCGCGCTCTCGGTCGGCATCGGCTTTGGCTTGCAGTCGATCGTCAACAACTTCGTGTCCGGGCTGATCCTGCTGGCCGAGCGCGGGATCCGGGTGGGGGACCTCGTCGCGGTCGGAGACGAGCAGGGCTATGTGAAGCGGATCAACGTGCGCGCCACCCAGATCGAGACCTTCGACCGGGCCACGCTGATCGTGCCCAATTCGAACCTCATCACGGGGACGGTGAAGAACTTCGTCCATTCCGACCGGATCAGCCGCGTCGTGGTCCCCGTTCCGCTGCCGCGCGACACCGACGCGGACGCCGTGGCGACGATGATGCGGGAGGTGGCCGCGAACCATCCCGACGTGCTGGAGGATCCCGCCCCGCGCGTGCTGTTCAAGAAGATCAACGACGCGTCGCTGAGCTTCGAGCTCGTGTGCTTCGTGGCGGACGTCGATCTCGCCGCGCGGGTCTCGAGCGACATCACCTTCGCCACCTTCCGGCAACTGCGCGCCAAGAAGGTCATCGCTCCCGCAGGGCCGCCGACGATTGAGATCTCGGGCATGGTGGAGCTGAAACAGCAGGTCGAGGCGCTGCGCGAAGCCATTGCGGGGATGGAGCCCCAGAAGACGCCCGCCCGGGCCGTGCCCCTGAAAAAGGGGACGTCGGCTTGAACCATCGTCCGAGCCGAGCGCTCCGTCCGGTCGTTCTCGCCGCCGCTCTCGCGGCGCTGGCCGCCTGCAACCCGGACACGCCCGCATCCACCCAGCCGACTTTCTACCAGCGGCTGGATGAAGGCGCGTCGCTCGACCAGGCGACGGCGCTGTCCATGATCAACGCGCACCGCGCCCGCACCGGCCTCGCGCCGCTGACGCTCGACGCCGGCCTGTCGCAGGAGGCTCGCCGCCGGGCCGCCTCCGTGGCGGAGACGGACACCTCGACCTGGGGCGAGACGCCGGTGGTCGCAGCGAGCGCCAGCGCGGGCTCGGCGCAGCGGCTGGAGCGTGTCTCGGCGGGCTATCGCACCTTTGCGGAAGCCTTCTCCGGCTGGCGCGACTCCCCGCAGCACAACAAGGTCATGCTCTCGCCGTCTGGCCGGCGGCTCGGCATCGCCGCGGTCGACCGGCCGGGGACGAAATACCGGGTGTACTGGGGGCTGATCGTCGAGGGGCCCTGAGGCCAGGCCTCGGACATCGGCGGACCGGCAGCCTAGAACTTGTTGCCGAAGGGAAGCGGCGGGGCTTCCTTGAGGAGCGTGATCTGCACGCGCCGGTTGGCCGGCAGATAGGGATTGTCGGGGAAGCTGGGGTCAGTGTCCGCCTTGCCCACGACGGCGGCGAAGCGGTCGTCGGGGATGCCGGAGGTCGCCAGGATCTCGCGCACCGCCGCTGCGCGGCCGACGGAGAGGTCCCATGACGTCCAGCTCGGACGCACCCCCGGGCGCTGCGCCGCGGTGTGGCCCGTGATCTGGATGCGGTTGGGCAGTTTGCGCAACGTCGGGGCGAGCTTCTCCAGGACCTTGCGCGTGCGCTCATAGGGCTCGCGCGAGCCCTCGGGGAACATCGAGCGGCCGTCCTGGTCCACGATGGAGACGTTGAGCCCCTCCATCGTCTCCTCGATCACGATGTTTTTCGAGACCTCGGCGATCTCCGGCATGTCCTGCATCGCCTGCCGCAGCGAGACTGCGGCGAGCGCGAAGGCGCGGTCGAAGGAGGTGACGGCGACGCCCTCGTCCGGGCGGTCGAACTGGCTGGGGGCCGTGAAGTCCGAGCCCTGCTCGGGCGGGGCCTTCTTGATGTTCTTCAGGTTCGGCCGAACGGGGATGCCGTCTGACTCGACGATGCCGGAGAGGCGGGATTCGCGCTGCGTGCCGAAGGCGTCGCGCATGGAGCCGGCGACGATCTGCAGCTTCTTCTGGTCCTGGGTGGACATGGCGGTGAGCATCACGAAGAAGCTCATCAGCAGCGCCATGAGGTCGGCGAAGGTCACGAACCAGCCGTGCCCGCCGTGGCCTCCGCCCTTTTTGCGCGCCATCGCCCCCGCTCCCGCGACTTATGCCGCTTCGGCGAGTTCGTGGCGGTGGTGGTCCGGCAGATAGGCGAGCAGCATCTCGCGCACGATGGTCGGGCTCTTGGCGTCGCGGATCTGCAGGATGCCGTCGATGATGAGCGTGCGGGAGATGTCCTCCTCCTCGAGCTTGAGGTGGAGCTTGTCGGCGATGGGCAGGCAGAGCAGGTTGCCGACGAGCGCGCCATAGAGCGTCGCCAGCAGCGACACCGCCATGAACGGGCCGAGCTTGGACGGGTCGGACATGTTGGCGAACATCTGCACCATGCCCAGCAGCGTGCCGATCATGCCCCAGGCCGGCGCGGCGTCGCCGATGTGGCGGTAGATCTTCTGGCCCTCTTCCAGGCGCTGGCAGAAATTGTCGCGGTCGCGCTCCATGGTGTCGCGGATGAAGTCGCGGTCGTAGCCGTCGGCGATGAAGCGGATGCCCTGGGCGAGGAAGGGGTCGTCGACCTGCACGTTCTCCAGCGCCATCGGGCCGTTCCTGCGAACGGTCTCGGCGATCTTGGTGATCTCGTCGATCAGCTCGCGGGGATGCATCGAGCGCATGGTGAAGGCGTACTTGATCCCCATGGGGAAGCCGTGCACCAGCGCGGAGAAGGGGAAGCGGATGATGGTGGCCGCGGTGCAGCCGCCGCCGATCACGATGACGGCGTGAATGTCGTAGAACAGCGAAAAGCTGCCCCCGAGCAGGATCAGCGTGCAGACGACCGCGACGCCGATGAGAAGGCCAACGCCTGTTGCAAGATCCATCAGGAAAGGTTCCGACGCCTGTTGGGACCGGCCCGCCAACGCGGTCCGCCGCTGCTGTGCAACATAAGGAAGCGGCCTGAAGGATCGGTTAAGCCGGAGTTGCCGATCGGGGTTGAACTTGAAGACATCCGCACGCATTCTGCAGCGTCACCGCCCGAGACAGTTGATGTCGTTTCTACGCCTCTACCTCCGCGTGCTTCGACAGCTCGGGCCCGACATGAAGCTGGGCGGGGTGCTGGCCCTGGCCAACGTCGCGCTCGCCGTCGCGCAGTTCGCCGAGCCGCTGTTGTTCGGGAAGATCATCGATCTGCTCTCGAAGGCCCAGGCGACCGGCGTGCCGCCGCAATACGCCGACCTATTCCGGCTCGGGGCGGCCTGGGTCGGCTTCGGGCTTTTCACCATCGGAGGCGGCGTGGTCGTGGCGCTGCATGCGGACCGGCTGTCGCATCGCCGCAGGCTGGCGATCATGGCGGGCTTCTTCGAGCACGTGCTCACGCTGCCCCTGTCGTTCCACGCCAACACCCATTCGGGGCGCGTGCTGAAGGTGATGCTGGACGGCGCGGCCGGCATGCAGAGCCTGATCCTGTCCTTCTTCCGCGAACATTTCGCGTCCTTCGTCTCGCTTCTGGTGTTGCTGCCGTTCAGCCTGTTCGTGAACTGGCAGCTCGGCTCGCTCCTGATGGTGCTGCTGCTGGTCTTCACCGCGCTCACCACCGCCGTGCTGCACAAGACGGAAACGATGCAGGGCTCGGTGGAGCGCTTCCACTCGAACCTCGCCGAGCACGCCTCGGATGCGCTGGGCAACATCCCCGTCATCCAGAGCTTCACGCGCGTGGAGCACGAGACGCGGGCGATGCGCAGCATCATCGACCAGCTGCTCGCAGCGCAGAACCCCGTGCTCGGCTGGTGGGCCGTCGCCGCCGTGGCGACGCGGGCCTCCGCGACCCTCACCATCCTCGGCGTGTTCCTGCTCGGCACGTGGCTCAATCTGCGCGGCCAGGCCACCGTGGGCGAGATCGTCGCCTTCATGAGCCTGGCGACGATGCTGATCGGCCGCATGGAGCAGGCGGTCGGCTTCATGAACGAGGTCTTCCTGCAGGCGCCCAAGCTGCGCCAGTTCTTCGACGTCGTGGACACCGTCCCGGCCGTCCGCGACGCGCCCGGCGCGCCGGACATCGGCAAGGTCGTCGGCGAAGTCGTCTTCGAGGACGTCAGCTTCTCCTATGACGGCAAGCGCGCGGCGGTCGCCGACGTCTCGTTCCGGGTGCGCCCGGGGGAGACGGTGGCGCTCGTCGGCGCGACCGGTTCGGGCAAGTCGACCAGCCTCGGCCTGCTGCACCGGGCCTTCGACCCGCAATCGGGCCGGGTCCTGATCGACGGCCTCGACATCAAGACTGTCTCGCTGGCCTCGCTGCGGCGGAACATCGGCGTCGTGTTCCAGGAGCCCATGCTGTTCGCCCGCCAAATTTCCGAAAACCTGCGCGTGGGCCGGCCGGACGCCACGCCAGAGGAGATCGAACGGGCGCTGGAGCGCGCGCAGGCGAGCGACTTCATCGGCCGCATGCCCGAAGGCATCGACACCATGGTGGGCGAGCGCGGCCGCTCGCTTTCCGGCGGAGAGCGCCAGCGCGTCTCCATCGCGCGCGCGCTCCTCAAGGATCCGCCGATCCTCATCCTCGACGAGGCGACCTCAGCCCTCGACGCCGCAACCGAGGCCAAACTGCAACAGGCCCTGACGGAGGTCATGCAGGGGCGCACCACCTTCGTCATCGCGCACCGGCTCGCGACGATCCGCAACGCCGACCGGATTATGGTGTTCGATCAGGGGCGGATCGTCGAATCCGGAAGCTTCGACGAACTTGTCGGGAAGGGCGGGCGCTTCGCCGCGCTCGCCAAGGCCCAGTTCATGGACCAGGTCGCCCGGCCGGCCGAGTCCGGCATCGTCACGGGCTGAGCGCAGCGCTCAGCCGCGTCCGACGAAGGGCATCTGCGTCGCCATCACGGTCATGAACAGCACGTTGGCGTCCAGCGAGAGGCTCGCCATGTAGGTCACTGCGCGCGCCACGTTCTCCGCCGGCATGGTGGGTTCGGGCGCCATCGTGCCGTTGGCCTGCATGACGCCGCCCTTCATGCGCTCGGTCATGTCCGTGGCGGCGTTGCCGATGTCGACCTGTCCCACCGCAATGTCGAACGCGCGCCCGTCGAGCGCCGAGGCTCGCGTCAGGCCGGTGATGCCGTGCTTCGTCGCCGTATAAGGCGACGAGTTCGGCCGCGGCGCATGGGCCGAGACCGAGCCGTTGTTGATGATGCGGCCGCCGCGCGGCGTCTGGCTCTTGAACACCCGGAACGCCTGCTGCGTGCACAGGAAGGGCCCGGTCAGGTTGATGTCGACCACCGTCTGCCACTGCTGCGGCGTCAGTTCGTCCAGCGGAATGGCGGGCGCGCCAGTGCCGGCGTTGTTGAACAGCAGGTCGACGCGTCCGTAGCGCGACACGGCGGTGTCGAAAAGGTTGCGCACCGAGGCGGCGTCGGTCACGTCGGTGGGAACGGGAAGCATGCGGCCCTCCGGGCCCTTGGCGGCCGTCTCGGCCAGCGGCTCGGGCCGGCGGCCCGCCAAAACGACGATCCAGCCGTCCGCCGCCAGGGCCAGAGAGACGGACCTGCCGACGCCGCTGCCCGCTCCCGTGACGATCGCTACCTTGTCAGCCATGGCCTTGCTCCTCCCTTGACGTGTTCATGCCGAAGCCTTGGCCCGGCGGCTTGCTTGGGCCGCTTTGCGGCGGCTTGCGTGCCCGTGGCGCGGCCTGCCTCTGCGAAATCCAGCGGTGGGCCACTGTGTCGCTCGCGCAGCCTCACGGCAACCCGGCGTCTAATCGATTTGCGAGGCCCTGCCTACCGCTCCGTGCAGCACTGGGAACCGGCGGGAACCGAAGCTTCGCCCCCGGGTTGCCCCCACAGCAAAGCAAGGAGGCGGTGATGAGCCAACCACCCATCGCGAGCGTGGCGAAGAACGGGCGGGCCGGGACGGCGCTGGCCCTCGCGGCGGCGGCCCTGCTCGGGCTGACCGCCGTGGCGCAGGCGCAGGACAACGAGGTTAGCCCCCCGGTGCTGCCGCCCCAGCCCGGGACGGGCGTTCCCGAAAAGGTTTCGCCGCCGGCTTCCACGACGCAGGAGGGGGACGTCACCGGCACGCTCAGCCAGAAGCTGGACAAGTCGGAGGGCGTCATCAAGCCGCCGGCCGGCGTCGATCCGGAGATCCGGGTCCAGCCGCCGGAAACCGGAGGCGTGATGCCCGTCATCCCTCCGCCCGGCGAGCCTGGGGGCAATCCCCAAATCCAGCCGAAATAACGGCTTCCAACAAGAGGAGGACCGCCATGAGCGACACCACCAGCACAGGAATCCCCGGGCGCGGCGCCGGCGACGCATCCCGCGGCCTGCCCGTGAACGAGACGGAACGCCTGATCGCGTCGGACAAGGTCGAAGGCACCTCGGTCTATGACCGGAACGGCAATTCCCTGGGATCGGTCTACAACTTCATGGTCGACAAGGTGTCCGGCAAGGTCGCCTACGCCGTCATGTCCTTCGGCGGCTTCCTCGGCATCGGCGAGCGCTACCACCCGCTGCCGTGGAAGACGCTGACCTATGAGCCGCGCTATGGCGGTTACGTGGTCGACCTCACGAAGGAGCAGCTCGAGCGCGCTCCAAGCTATGGGGCATCTGACAGCCCGTGGACCGACCCCCAATACGGTCGGAACGTCTACGAGTACTACAACGTACCTTGGTACATGTAGCCGAGCTGCGTGGCGAAACGGAGGACCCGGCGACTGCCGGGTTCTCACGAATTCCTGTCGATTTCCCGCGAGATGCAACCGGAGATAAAGGATGCTCCGGCGCCTCGCCGTCAGTTCTTCAAATTGTATTCAAATTCGAGGCAATAGGCTCCCCCGCTGGCAACCACAGCCTCTGCTGCGACGGGCATCGCTGCGTTTTGCGCACAATTTGAACGAATCCGGTCAGCCGCCGCCGACGACTTGCGCCCGATGATCACCCGGTCATCGAGGAACCGTGCCTATGAGACTGTCCCCGCTCGCCCCCGCACTGTTTGCGTCGTTGCTGGCGTCGTTGCTGTCGGCTGCTCCTTCCGCGGCGCAGGACCGGTACGCGATGCTGCCGCCCGCCAATGTGCCTGCGAGTTCGGGGGGACCGGCCCGCCCGATCCTGGCTTGGGTGGACTTCTGCAACCGCTACGAACGCGAATGTGTCGTGGACCCGAGCGAGCCCGAGATGATCAAGCTCACCCCAGCGGTGTGGAAGCTGATCAACGAGGTGAACCTCGCTGTGAACAAGGAGGTGTCCTCGGTCACCGACCTCGAGCACTGGGGCGTGGTGGACCGCTGGGATTTCGCCGTCGACGGCTTGGGAGACTGCGAGGATTTCCAGCTCCTCAAGCGCAAGCGCCTGCGCCAGGCGGGCCTGCCCCAGCGCGCCATGCTGATGACCGTGGTCCTGGATGAAAACAACGAAGGACACGCCGTCCTCATGATCCGCACGGACCGCGGCGACTTCGTGCTCGACAACAAGCGCAACGGGGTGCTGCCCTGGCAGCAGACCAACTACCTTTTCATCAAGCGTGAAAGCCAGATGCAGACGGGTTGGGTCACCCTGCACCCCGCGCAATCCGTCACCGCGACCGCGGCGAAGTAACGCGCCGCCTCCGACTTAATTGAATTAATCACTAAACATTTGTTGAGGATCCGGTGCGAAGGATGGCCCCGCCAGGCCGCCCGGAACCCCAATGTCCTACCCCCTCCCCCAGAATTCTCCTGCAGCCCGGCGGCTCGCTCGCGCGCCGTTCCTGGTGATCGACGACAGCCCCTTCGTTCGACGCACCGTCCGCGAAATCCTGAATTCCGTGGCCGTCCGGACCGTGGCCGACGCCGCCGACGGCAGGCAGGGGCTGTCCGAAGCCCGCAAGTTTCCGCCCCGTATCATTATCCTGGATTGGGTGATGCCGGTTCTGTCCGGCTCGGAATTCATGAGGGTGCTGCGCTACAGCCGGGAATCCCCCGCGCCGCATGCCGACGTCGTGGTGATCACCGGCCATCCGACGCTCAAGGTCGTGGCCGACGCGCAGCGCTATGGCGTGGCAGCGATCATCCGCAAGCCGTTCTCGCCCGCCACGCTGCTCGAGCGACTGATGGGTCCGACCCTCCGGCTGCATCGCCCTGCGGAGCCGTCGCGCGCAGCCGCCCCGTCCGCCCAACGGCCGCGACAGGAAGCCGGAATGGCCCGCCGGGCCGTAGAGGAGGAGGAGCCGCTGGCCGGCTTCGAGAGTGATGGCTCGACCTGGGCGATCTGACCGCCTGGGGAGCGCCGGTCAGGCTTCGCCGGAGGCAGCCCGGCGCTCGCCGACCGCCACGGCGAGAGTCATCGCCAGGCAAAGGGTCGCCGACATCGAACGGAACGCGCCGAAATCCGCCTCGATCAGTTCGAACCAGACGCTCGCCGCTGACGTCAGCGGGCTGAACACGCTGTCTGTGATGGCGATGACCGGGACCTGGCGGCGCGCCGCCTCGTTCGCGAGCTCCACCGTGAACGGCGTATAGGGCGTGAAGCTGATGGCGAGGAGCGCATCCTCCGGTCCCGCATTGGCGAGCTGCTCGGGCCCGAGATTGGCGACGTTGTCGACGAGGACGGCCCGTACCTTCAGCTTGGGAAGGGCGTAGGCGAGATAGCTGGCCACCGGGAAAGAGCGGCGCTGGCCCAGCAGGTAGATCGTCTTCGCCGCGGCCAGGATCTCGACGGCGGCGTCCAGATCGGCCCCGGAAATCGTCTGGCGCACCCTGTCCAGCGAGGCCGACGCGGACTCTGTGAAGCCGAACAGCATGCGAAGCGGCTCGCGGCGGCCCGCGCCGCTGTCGTTCAGCGTCCGCAGGCGGTCCTCGTAGTCCGGCCAGCGGTCGCGCAGGCGATGGCGGAACACGGTCTGGAGGTCGGAGAAGCCCGCATAGCCGATCGCCTTGGCGAAGCGCACGAGCGTCGAGGGCTGCACCCGCGCAAGCTCTGCGATGCTCGCAGCAGTGCCGAAAGCGACCTCGTCGGGATGTTCCACCGCGAAGGCCGCGACCTGCTGCAAGCGCTTGGGGAGTGCGTCAACTCTCGCTGCGAGGAGGGTCTTGAGGCCCTCGAAGTCGCGCGGAGTCTCGATGTTGGACATGATCCTGGATCGCCGGCAGGTTGGCCTCCGCCCGGGTCTCCGGTCGGTTGCGGGAAAAAGCCTGCCTACACAATCCGAAATGGATTGAAATTTCTACGGGAAAAGCAACTCGATCCAGGCATTCTGCAAAGCTGCCGTCCCCCCTGTCCGAAAGCGCCGGTCCAGGCCGGCATCAGGGAGGAAAACGGCGGTCGGCGCAGAGGTCAGCGCCGACGGAACTGGTTGCGCACGGGCGGACGGGGGCCGGTGGAGGCGCGCTCGTCCTTGTGGCGGAAGATCAGGCGGCCCTTTTCCAGGTCGTAGGGCGACATCTCGACGGTGACGCGGTCTCCCGCAAGCGTCTTGATGCGGTTCTTCTTCATCTTGCCTGCGGTGTAGGCGACGATTTCATGGCCGCTGTCGAGCTGAACACGATAGCGGGCGTCCGGCAGGATCTCGGTGACGAGGCCTTCGAACGCCATCATTTCTTCTTTGGACATGACGGTCTGCTCCTAGGCATCCTTTGAATCGAAAGCCGCCGTTCCTTGGGGAACGACGGCCGCATTGCGGCGCCGGGAAGACCCCGGCACACCCGAGACAGTTGGATCTCAGGCGTTCTGGAGGTTGACAGCGGATTCCTTGCCGGTGCGGCGATCAGCCTGCAGCTCGAAAGAAACCTTCTGTCCGTCGCTCAGGCCACGCATGCCTGCGCGCTCGAGAGCGGTAGCGTGGACGAACACGTCCTTGCCGCCGTTGTCCGGCTGGATGAAGCCGTAACCCTTTTGATCATTATACCACTTCACGGTGCCGGTAAGCATGTGAAAAATCCTTGTCGTCGTTGATGCGCCAAGAGCGGGCATGGCGCTCGCCTGCCCGTCCAGTTAGTCGATGATTGGAGAGAGGTCTGAACGTGCGCCCGGCCAGGCTCAGGCGAAGCGGCCCAGGGTATTCCGGCCAAATCTCGATGACGCACCTCATAGACCCTTCAGCCTGCGGATGCAAGGTGCGGGAGGGGAACCGGTTTTCGGGACAGCGTGACGGGCGCTGCCCCGCCTGCAGCAGTTCAGGCCGGGCGCTCGTGACGCCGGGCCGCCAGAGCCAACACCGCCGCGACGCACAGGGCCGCCGCCGCGAGCAGGGAGGGGAGCAGGAAGCTGCCCAGGGCGTCACGCATCGCGCCCCCCACGAGCGGCCCGACGATCTGTCCCACCCCGAAGGAGGCCGTCATCAGGCCGATGACCCGCTTCGGCGAGCGGGGCGAGAAGCTGCGCGCCGCCACCAGTCCCAGCGCCGTGATGGCGACGAAGGTGCCGCCCAGCAGCACCGCGCCCGCAAAAAGCCCCGCTGCGCCGCCGGTGACGCTGGCTGCGACGCCGCAGGCCTCGGCCAGGCACGCCGCCGCATAGGTGCGCAGCACGCCGTAGCGCGACGCGATGCGGTTCCAGACTGCGACGGAGACCATGGCAGCCAGTCCGACCGCGAGCCACACCGGGCCCTCCAGGCTGCTCGTCGCCGGCGCGCCCCGGACGATAGCGACGATGAACGTGGCCGTTGTGACGTAGCCGAAGCCGAACAGGCCATAGGACAGCACCAGCAGCGCCGGGAGCGCGCCGTCTTTCCCGATCTGCCGTTCGGCATGCGGGGGCGGTGATTCGCTCTCCGCCTGGGCCGGCGTCGGGGCGGCGGACGTCGCGGGCTGGGAATGGCCCCGGACGAGCCAAGCGGCTGCAATCGCAGCTGCGGCGAAGATGGAGGCCCCGCCCACCCACATGCCGCGCCAGCCATAGCCGAGCGCGGCGAGGCCCGGCGCCAGGAGCGCGGATGCGATGATTCCCGCGCCGACGCCCGCGAAGTGGATGCTGGCCAGCCCGCCTCGCCGGGCGCGCGCAAGACGCTCCAGCACCAGGGACGACGCGAACACCATGACGAACGCGCTGGCCAGGCCGCCCGCGAATCGAAGAGCCACGAAGACAGGAAAGGAGCCGGTGAACGCCATGGCGAGCGTCGTGGCGACGCCGAAGGCAAGCGAAGCCAGCAATTGCGCGTGAGGCGAGCCAGGCAGGCGAATCTGGGCGGCCGCGAGGGCGCCGGCCAGATACCCGACGAAATTGGCGGAGGCGAGCAGGCCGGCGTCGGTCTTGCTGAGGCCGAGCGCTTCCACCATCACGGGCAGCAGGGGCGTGTAGAGGAAGCGCCCGATGCCCATGGCCCCTGCGAGGCACAGCGCGCCGCCGATCGCGAGCGGCAGCAGTGCGGGCTGGGATGACGGGCCTTTGAACCGCATGAAATCGCCGGGGGAGAGCGCGTCCGGCGATACTCGGGCCGGACCATGTCGGCTTAGTCAATCAGGGCTGGGGCGGCAAGGACACTGCGCAGTGCGGAGCACCGCGCTGCACGGGCCAGCGAAGGCCGGCTGCGGGCGCCAGTCGGGTCAGAGCCCGATGGCCAGGTCCCTCTCGTCCTCGTGGACGCAGTCGTGGGTGACGAGGACGAGGAACGTCGCAAGGCAGGCGAGGTGAAGCATGATGTAGATCACTCACGTCCTCCCCATTCCGTAAGCGCCACCTCGCGGCGCAGAGCCGTCCCGATGGAGAACCATGAGCCTCACATCGGGCGAAATCATGGTCAGGCCGAGGTCTCGGCCTCACCCTGCGCCCCCCTTGGACGATCCGCCAGCGCCAGCAGGTGCTCGCGCACCGCGGGATCCTCTGCGAGGCCGGCCGCCGTGGCGTAGCAATCGGCCGCCTCCGCCCTTTGCCCGAGCGCGGCGAGAGCCTGCGCGCGCACCGCCCAGGCCGGCTGATAGGTTGCGACATCCGGCCCCAGCCGGTCGAGTTCCTCGATCGCCGCCCCGGGTCCGCGCGTCATCGTGAGCACCGCGGCGCGCGCGACGAGGACGCCGGCCGTCGGGGCCAGCCGGGCGAGCGCGTCGTAAAGCGCCAGAAGCGCCCAGGCGTCGGGCTTGCCGGTGAACGCCCGCTGGACGTGCACGGACTGGATCGCCGCCTCCACCTGGTAGCGGCCGAGGGTCGCGGAGGCGGCCGCCTCGCGCAGCAGGCGCTCGGCCTCGGCGACGAGCTCGCCGCCCCACCGCGTCGGGTCCTGCCGGTCCAGCGGCACGAAGCGGCCGGCGGCGTCCCGCCGGGCGGCCCGGCGCGCCTCGCAATAGAGCATCAGGGCGAGCAGACCCTTCGCCTCCGGAGACCGGGGCAGAAGCTCCACCAGCATCCGGGCCAGCCAGATCGCTTCTTCGGCGAGGCCTTTCCGCTCGGCGTCGACCCCGAGCACGTCCTCCCAGCCGGTGCCGAAGGTGGCGTAGACCGCGTCGAGGACCGAGCCGAGCCGCTCCGGCAGTTCGGTCGCGTCCGGGGCCTCGAAGGGGATGCCCGCCGCCTTGATGCGCGCCTTCGCCCGGACGAGGCGCTGCCCCATGGTCGCGGGGGCGGTGAGAAAGCTGGAGGCGATCAGGGCGGCGTCCAGGCCCAGCACTGTCTGGAGCATCAGCGGCGCCTGCGCCGCCGGATCGATCGCCGGGTGCGCGCAGACGAAGAGCAGTTTCAAGCGCTCGTCGGGGAAGGGCGAGGCGTCCTCCCGTTCGGCGTTCTCGTCCGCCAGCATGGTGAGCGTCGCCTCGCTGGCCGCCCTGACGGCGTCGTGCCGCACCCTGTGCCCGAGTTCACGGCGCGCGGCGGTCAGCAGCCAGGCTTCCGGCTTGTCCGGCACGCCGCGTTCGGGCCAGCCCTGCAGCGCCTGCCGGAAGGCTTCGCCCAGCGCATCCTCCGCGGCGGCCACGTCCCGATTGCGGGAGGCCAGGATCGCCACCAGGCGACCATAGGATTCGCGCGCCGCCCGTTCGGCGGAACGGCGCGCGCGATCCCGGTCCATGGTCACGCCGGCATCGGCGGCAGCACCGGCCTCACCTCGACCGCCGCATAGGCGGCGGCGGGACTCCGGGCCGCCCATTCCAGAGCGCTGTCGAGGTCGGGCGCGTCGATGATGAAGTAGCCGCCGAGCTGTTCCTTGGTGTCTGCGAACGGGCCGTCCTGGACCTGCCGCACGCCGTTGCGAACCCGCACGGTGGTAGCCGTGTGCGGCGCCTGCAAGCCGTTGCCGCTGACCATCAGGCCGGAATTCCGGATCGCGCCGACATAGGCGTTCCACGCGCCCCAGTAGGCGTTGGCCTCAGAAGGCTTCTCGCGCAGCGCGAAGTTCTCAGGCGTCTCGTTGAAGATGAGCATGTAGTGCATCGTCCGTCTCCGCTCTCGTCATCGGATCACATCCTGAAGGGAATGTGGAGCGAGGCATCACGCCCGCTCGACGACATGAGCCGCGAGCGAACGCGATTTCGACAGAGGCGGGACGGGACGACAAAAAATCGCCGGCGGGCGGCAGGCCGCTAGGGCACCGACTTCGGCACTACGACGCTGGAGCTGAAGTCCATCGTCACGGAGGGGGCGAAGGGAAACAGCACGGGATGATTGTAGGTCCAGCCCACGCGGGTCAGCTTGGCGCCGGAGACCGTCTCCGTCGTCAGCGTGATGGTGATCGAGGGTTTGATGAGGGTCTTGAGATCGTCGAGGACGGCCGTCTTGATCGTATCGGCTGTCGTTCCGGGCGTCGTGATCAGCAGCCGCGCTTCTTTTTGCACCGCCGAGCGCACGCTGTGCCCGCACAGGAAGGCCCAGCCGAACTGCGCGACCCCGAACAGCGCCATGAAGAACACGGGCGATATGATCGCGAACTCGACCGCCGTGCTTCCGTCTTCGCGGCGAAGGAGGCGGCGGAGGCTAGCGAACACGGACGGTGTCCCCCGCTGTCAGGCTGCTCGTGCTGAACAGCCCTTTCGAGGTCATCGACGTCGCGATCGCGTAGTAGCTCATCGGCGCCGTCCCATCCGCGCACAGCGCGGTGCACACCGACACCGTGGTCCCGCATTTGCAGCTCTGGCTGATGGTGGCCTGGGCGTCAGCGGACTTGCGGGTCCAGGCGGCCATCAGGATGGCCTTGGCCGCCACCATGTCCGTGCCGCCCTGCATGAAGTACTGCGCGCTGCTGTTGACGGCGGCTCGCATGTCATAGGAGCGGAGGGTCAGGAGCCCGCCTTCCATGACGGCGACCGACATCGCCACCAGCACCGGCGCGACGATAGAGAACTCGACGGCGGAGACGCCGCGGCGGTCTCGCAGGAAGGAGCGAAGGGTCCGGAGCATGATCAACCCGTGAGCCGCACGATGCTGGAAATGGGCAGGTTCTTCATGCCTTTCGCCGTGCAGTTGGCCGACACGCTGGTGTTGCCGCTCCACTGTATGGTCTTGGCGACGACCTGCATGCAGCCGCCACTGCCCGAGAAGGCGCCGAGATAATTGACGTCCTGGGTCGGGAAGTAGAGTGCGCCCGTGAGCGAAGAGTTATTAGCCGCGTTGACGAGGTCGGCGGTGCCATTGAACTTGTTGGACACCGCTGCGGTATTTGCGCGATCGCCCCAGAACAGGATGCCCGAGGTCGCTCCGCTTGTAGGTGCGGAGAGCTGGATCGTGGCGTTGCCATTCATCGTGACGCTGGACGACCCCAGCATGACGATGGTGACGCCCGTGCCCGTGATCTTGGCATTGGCGTTGATCTTGAGATCGCCGTTGAGAAAATACGTACCGGGTTTCAGGTTCACGGTGCCGCTCAAGTTGAGACCGCAGTAGTAGTCTGCGTTCAGCGAGTTCCCATTCCCCGCATTCTTGCAACCGCCAGTAGGAGTGGTGGGCTGCGTGATGTTCTGGAATGGATCCGCCGCCACGGGCTGCATGGTCAGGGCGGACGAGCAGGTCGACATCGTCACGCCACTCGTCAGCACCGCGCCGCCTGCGGACATCACGCATTCCGTGGACACGGTCGCCGACCCCTGGGCGGTGACGCCGTCGCTCGCGATCGAGTTCGACATCACGCTGCAACCAGTCAGGGCCAGGCTGGAGCTGCCGGAGAAAAGCATCGCCTTGGATGCGGATTTGTCGAGCGACAGCAGGCAGGCGCTGGCGGCCGTATTGAAACTCGCGATCGCCTTTGCGCTGGTGGCGATGGGCGACGAGACGAAGATCTGGCTGAAGAAGCGCTTCTCCGTCCGCGTCAGCAGCACCTTCACAGATGAAACGCCGGCAGCTGCGGCGTAGGGATAGGTGATGGTCAGCGTGCCCGTGGCTGATTTGTAGCCGTTCGCCGTGGCGGCGGCCGTGGCGGCGTCCGTCATCACCGACGTGCTGCTGCCGGCTCGGGCCTCGATGGCGGCGGCGTAGGCGGCCGCGTCCGCCGCGCCCTGCAGGCTCGCCTGCCGGTAGTACCAGTAGCCGGCCTCCACGCCGTAGGAGACGCCGGCGATCATCAGCGGCGCGCTGAGCGAGAACAGGATGGCGACATTGCCGGCCCGGTCACGCCAGGCCCGCGCCCACACGGAGCTGTCCCTCACCGCGCGCCAAAGGCGATCCCGAATGCGTATGCGTATGCGCATGCCAGTTCCTCTCGGCCTTGCTTTCGCATGACATGGCTCAAGAGGCGGCAAATCTGATGTGAACAATCTTAAGTGTCGTTCACTTCAAGTGCGCAAAGTGAATGATCGGTTACCGGAACCCAGGATAAAAACCACTACTGCTTTGGATCTGAACGAAAATTGTCTGCAAAATACCAAGGGGACCCTTCAGCATTGCTGCATGGAATCATGGTGTGTTCAGCGTCAGGTCAACTGATTTAACCTGCTTCACGCTATCCGGAGTCGTCGCCATGCAGCCCAGCCGCCTTCCTTCGCTTCTCGCCGCAACCGCTCTCGGCCTGGTTCTCGCCTCAGCACCCCTGTCCTGGACCGTGGCGTCCGGCCCATCTGCGGCCAAGGCCTGGGCCAAGGGCGGCGAAGGCAATGGTGGAGGCAACGGCAACGGCGGCGGAAACGGCGGCGGCAATGGAAATGGCGGGGGGAACGGCAACGCCGGCGGCAATGGCGGGTCCAGCGCGGGGAACGGGAACGGCAATGGCCACGGCGGCGGGGCCGCTGCCGGGCGGTCCGAAGTCGCAGACCGCGGAGCTTCCGCCAGTTCCCACGCGGGGTCGACCACCGGCACGCGGAGCCAGCAGCCGACAGGCGTGACCTCGATGGTCGAGAGCTTCGTCGAGACCCTCACCGGACGCAGGAACCACGGCTCGCACGCCACAAGCTCCCGGTCGCAGACGTCACGCGCCGCCGAAAAGACCGCCTCCGGCCACATGGCGCATGCCTCGCGGGAGCCGGCGGACCTCGACAAGACCGCCACCGCTACAGAAAGCCGCAAGACGAAGTCGGGCGCGTTCGCCGCACCCTCCGAGCTCGGCCGGCTGAACGCCTCGCACGCTTCGGCCCGGGCGCTCGCCAACGCGGCGCCGAATTCGACGGTGGGACTGATCTCGGCCTATCAGAAGGCGGTGCTCAGCGCCGCCGCCGCGGCGGCGCAGGTGGACGCATCCAAGCTCGCGATCGCCACCGCGCAGGGAAAGCTCACCACGGCGCAACAGTCCGTGGTGGACGCCACCAAGGCGCTGGACGCCGCCAAGCTCGCGGCGGCCACCGCCGCCGCGGACAAGACTGCGGCGCAGGCTGCTGTGGACCTGGCCAGCAAGAAGCTGGACGCGGCCGTCGCCGCGGCCGCAGCCGCCCAGGCGACGCTCGACTCCACGACGGCGACCGCCGCGCAAAAAACGACGGCCCAGTCGGCGCTGAATACCGCGACCGCGGACCAGGCCAAGGCGAAGTCAGACCTGGCCGCCGCGCAGGCCAAGCTCGACGCCGCCACGGCCTCGCTCGCGGCGGTGACGGCGGCGGAGACCACCCTCAAGACGGCGACCGAAACCGTCGCTACGGCAAAGACACAGCTTGCGGATGCACAGGCGGCTGAAGCCAAGGCTGCGCAGCAGCAGGCCCAGAGCACGATGGACGCCGCCGCCGCGCTCCAGGCCGCCGCGAACAAGCCGATCACCGCGGGCGTGATCAACCAGGTCAACGCCAATCTGGGCCTGACGGTCGACCCCTCGCTGGCGACCAGCCTGCTCGGCCAGATCCAGGCGCCGGCGCAGCCGGCTGGAACGGCCCAGACGCCGACCGATCCGGCGCCGACCGAGCCCGCACCGACCGAAACGGCGCAGACCGACCCTTCGCAAACGGGCGCGTCCACGGGCTCCGCCACGCCGGGCGACGCCACGACGGTCCTCACGCCCTGAGGTCTCGTCGCAGCTGACGCGTTCGAGGCGCGGCTCCGGCCGCGCCTCTTTCATGTCTGGGGCGGCGACTAGACCACGAGCGCCCGGTACATGTGCCAGGTCGCGTGACCCAGGACGGGAAGCACGACCGCGAGGCCGATGAAAAAGGGGAGCGAACCGGCGGCCATCAGCACCGCGATCGCGAGGCCCCAGACGGCCATCGGCCCGGGATTGGCCTGTATGGCGCGAAATGAGGTGCCGATCGCCACGCGCAGGCTGACATTGCGGTCGAGCAGGAGTGGAAACGACACGGCGCCCAGCGCGAAGGCCACGAGCGCGAAGACGAACCCCACCGCGTTTCCGACGATGATCAGCGTCCAGCCCTCCGGGGTCGCCAGGATCTGCCGGATGAAGTCGCCGAAGCTATCGGTCGGCGCCGTCCCGATCGTCACCCTGAAGATCACGAGGGCGGCGATCAGCCAGCTGATGAAGAGCACGGCCAGCAGGCTCGCGAGCTCCACGACCGCCGGGAAGGCCGGCGACCGGGTGACGCCAAGGGCATCGGATGCGGATACGTCCTGGCCGCTTTCGCGCCGCCGGCTCATTTCGTAAAGACCGATCGCCGCGACGGGTCCGAGCAATGCGAAACCGGCCGCCAGGGGGAAGAACAGCGGCATGAGGTCGACATTGGAGGTGGTGAAGCCCAGCAGCAGCCCGATCACCGGATAGATGACGACCAGGAACACCGCGTGGGTCGGCATGGCCAAGAAGTCCTGGACCCCGCGACGCAGCGCGTCCCGGACGTCGTGGACGGTGATGCGGCGGACTTCTGGGCTGCTCTCGTCACGGCTCAGCGGAACGGATACTGCGTGGTCGGCCATGGGACATCCTTCCCTCGAGCCCCCTACCCCGGTGGCGGGAGGTCTCCCGCGATCGTGCCCAGCCCGCGGCTTCTGCGGCCGCGCGTCGCCGGACTATAGTCGCTTTTGATCGCGGCGGGGAGGGGTCGCCCGTCCAAGCTGCAACATGACCGTTTGGCGGGCGTGCATGGCTGCGACGGTCTGCGCAACCCTGGCAGGGGCTGGGCCGTTGTGCAGCATGGCCTTTCGCCCCAACCCAACAGTTTTCGTCAAGCGCCTGGCCGGCTGGCGGCCGTGGCGCGCGGCTCCACGGCGTCAACGCGTCCTCATCGGGGTCGGGCTCCTGAGCGCCGCGGTCATCGCGGCAGCCATCCTTGTGGGCGCGCTTTCCGCCGGCGTGATCGTCAACCTGTTCCCGAACGGCGACCCCCGGTTCGACGACGCGAGGCCCTGAGGCAAGCTGCTCGGTTCGAGGTGCGGCACGCCCCTTTTCCGCGGGCGGCGGCAGGCACTATGGTGCCCCTCGACAGCTCGCCGGAGCGCCGGGCCAATACGCGGATCGGGATGGACACGAACCCAAGCGCCGCCTTCGAGGAGCGTTGCCGCCGCCTGCTCGGGGATCTCGGCCTCGTACGGCCTGGAGACGCCGTGACCGTGCGTCCACTCGCCGGTGGCGTGGCGTCCGACATCGCAGCGGTGGATGTGGCGGGTCGGAGGGTTTGCGTCAAATTCGCGCTGGAGCGGCTGAAGGTGCGCGAGGAGTGGCGTGCGCCGGTCCACCGCAACCGAGCCGAATATGAGTGGCTCCGCTTCGCAGGACGCGTCGCGCCCTCCTGCGTGCCGGAGCTCTACGGCCGCTCCGAGCGCGAGAACGGCTTCGCCATGGAGTTCCTGGACGGGCCCGGCATTGTCCTGTGGAAGGCGCGGCTGCTCGATGGACACCCCGACCAGGGCGAGGCGTCCGCCGTGGGCGAGGTGCTCGGCCGCATCCACGCGGCTTCGACCGCGACGGATTTCGACGCCTCGCCGTTCCACAATCGCGACGACTTCCGGGCGCTGCGGCTCGAGCCCTATCTCCTGTTCACCGCCACGCGGCATCCGGCTTTGGGCGAACGGCTCGCCGGGCTCGCAGAGGCGCTCTATTCGGCCGAACTCGCGCTGGTGCATGGGGATGTGAGTCCCAAGAACATCCTCCTGCGCAAAGGCTCTCCCATCCTGCTCGATGCGGAATGCGCGGGCATGGGCGATCCGTGCTTCGACGTGGCCTTCTGCCTCAACCACCTCGTCCTCAAGGCCGTGCACCTGCCCGCGACCCGCGCGTCCCTGCTCGGCGCGGCCCGCGCGTTCTGGACGAGCTACGCCGCCCACGTATCCTGGGAGGAGCCGAAGCAACTGGACGCCCGTGCAGCGGCGTTGCTTCCCGCGCTGATGCTGGCGCGGGTGGACGGCAAATCGCTGGTGGAATACCTCGATCCCGACGAGCAGGACATCGTCCGCCGCCTCGCCGTTCCGCTCATCGCCGAGCCCGCCCTGTCGCTGGACGCCCTGCTGACCCGCCTGCGCGCGGGACTGGAGCCCTGATGCCCGATCATGCGATCGCCTCCCTCGCCGGCCGCCGCGTCTGGGATTCGCGGGGCAATCCCACCGTTGAGGTGGAGGTGCGGCTCGAAGACGGCTCCACGGGCCGCGCCATCGCGCCGGCGGGCGCGTCGCGGGGCAGCCGCGAAGCCGTCGACCTGCGCGACGGCGGCCCCAGGCTGGGCGGGCTGGACGTTGGAAAAGCCCTGGCGGGCGTCGCCGGACGCATCGCACCCGCGCTGGCCGGCCTCGACGCCATGGACCAGCGCGCCGTCGACGCCGCCATCCTCGCGCTGGATCCCTCGCCGCTGAAAGCGTCGCTCGGCGGCAACGCGGCGGTCGCAGCCTCGCTGGCCGTGCTGCATGCCGCAGCGGCTGCGGCCGGAAAGCCGCTCTGGCGGCACGTGGCGGACCAGTATGGCCGCACGCCCTCCATTCCCCTGCCCGAAATCCAGATCTTCGGCGGCGGCGCCCATGCCGGCCGGCGCGTCGACGTGCAGGACTTCATGGTGATGGTCCCCGGCGCGCGCGACTTCGACGAGGTGATGGAGGTCACGAGCGAGATCTACCGGGCGGCCGGCGCGCTGATGAAGCAGAAGAGCAAGCTCGCGGGCGTCGCCGACGAGGGCGGCTGGTGGCCCGCCTTCGACAGCAACGAGGAGGCGATGGAGACGCTCGTGCGCGCCATCGAGCTCGCGGGCGAGAAGCCGGGCGAGCGGGTGGTGATCTCGCTCGACATCGCGGCCTCTGAATTCGGCGAGAAGGGCCGCTACCGCCTCGCCCTGGAGGAGCGCACGCTCGATTCCTCGGCCCTCATCGATTTCCTCGGCCGCTGGCTGGATGCCTATCCCATCGCGTCCATCGAGGATCCGCTGGCGGAGGACGACGCGGAGGGCATGGCCGAGTTCACCCGCCGCTTCGGGGATCGCGTCCAGATCATCGGGGACGATTTCCTCGTCACCAACGCCACCCTGGTGAAGGAGGCCGCCGCGCGCGGCGCCTGCAACAGCGTGCTCATCAAGGTGAACCAGGCGGGCACAGTGACGGAATCCATCGACACTCTTCGCGCCGCCGAGGCGGTGGGCTGGCGCGGCGTCGTGTCGGCCCGATCCGGCGAGACGGAGGACGTCTCGATCTCCCACCTCGCGACGGGGCTCGGCTCAGGGCAGCTCAAGGTAGGCTCCTTCACCCGGTCCGAGCGCATGGCGAAATGGAACGAGTGCCTGCGCATCCAGGACGCGCTCGGTCGCTCGGCCTTTGTGGGCGGCGGCCCTCTGTCCGCAACATGGTGGGGGCGGAGAGGCTGAAACTGCCGCCCGCCCGCGGGAACGCAACGCCGCATGCGTTTTCGAGGGATCAGCACTGCGGATTTCCTCCCTCCCGCGCGCGGCGCTTGCGCCACGCCTCAGGTGGTGACGATACTGAGCGTCGAGAATGGTCGGCTCCTCACCGACGACCGTTCCTCGCCTGCACGACCGCTGCTTCGGGAACCCTCGAGGCGCCGGACCCTGCAGCGCCAAGAACTGCGCCTGACGAGAGTTCAACAAAAACGCCGACGTTCGCGGATGCCGCGGCGATCGGCACCTAGGGAGAGACCCATGTCGTTCAAGATCGACCGCCGCACGCTTCTCGCGAGCTCGGGCCTTGCAGGCGTCGCCCTGCTGGCCGGCTCCGGTTCCGTCTTCGCCCAGGCGAAGAAGGAGCTCACCATCGCCACGTCCCTGCCCAGCCTGGAATTCCCCTTCTTCGTGCACATGCAGAAGCAGCTGATCGCCGAAGGCACGGCGCTCGGCGGCATCAAGCTGATCAACATGGACGGCCAGAACAAGGCCCCCAAGCAGACGGCCGACGTCGAGGCCGCGATCACCCAGAAGGTGAACGCAATCGTCATCTCGCCGACCGACGTCAACGCCATGGCGCCGGCGCTCGAAGCTGCCGTCAAGGCGGGCATCCCGGTGGTCACGATCGACCGTCGCGTCGCCAAGGTCGACGGGCTTCTAGGCCATGTCGGCGCGGACAACGTGAAGGGCGGCGAGGCCCAGGCCAACGCCATCATTGCGGACTTCCCCAACGGCGCGAAGATCTTCCACTTGCAGGGCCAGCCCGGCGCCGGCCCGGCGATCGACCGCAACAAGGGCCTGCACAACGTCCTCGACAAGGTGAAGGACAAGTACCAGATCGTCTTCGAGCAGACCGCCAACTTCGCTCGCGCCGAGGGTCTCTCGGTCACGGAGGCCGGCCTCGCCGGCAAGGGCAAGCCGGACGTGATCGTCTGCGCGAACGACGACATGGCGCTCGGCGCGATGGAAGCGGCCAAGGCCCGCGGCTTCGCGGACATCAAGATCTACGGCTTCGATGCGCTGCCGGAGGCGCTCAAGGCCGTCAAGGACGGCACGATGCAGGCCACCATCGAGCAGTTCCCGGGCGAGCAGAGCCGCGAGGCGATGCGCGTCGCGGTGGCGTTCGCCCGCGACGGCAAGAAGCCGGCCGAGGCGGTGAAGCTGCTGACCCCGGTGGCGATCACCAAGGCCAACCTCGACAAGGCCGAGCGCGTCGGCGAAATGAAGTAGCAGCCTTCCGGCTGGCGGGCATCGGAGGGGCGGGCGCGCACGCGTCCGTCCTTTTATGCCGCCAAGGCCGGGGCCGTTCCCCCGAGGACGCCTCCATGTCAGATGCGCCGTCCGCGCCCCTGCTGCGGATCGATTCCGTCTCCAAGCGCTTTCCCGGCGTCGTGGCGCTCGACAGCGTGTCGTTCGACGTCATGCCCGGCGAGGTGCTGGGCCTGCTGGGCGAGAACGGGGCGGGCAAGTCCACCATCCTGAAGATCATTTCGGGCGCGCAGACGCCCGACGGCGGCACGCTGTATTGGCAGGGCGAACCCGTCAGCATCACCAGCCCGCAGCAGGCGCAGGCGCTGGGCATCGTCACGATCTACCAGGAGTTCAACCTCGTCCCGACGCTGTCGGTGGCCGAGAACATCTTCATCGGCCGCGAGCCGCTGCATTTCGGCCGGTTCATCGACTGGACGCGGATGCGCGCAGACGCCCGCGCCATCACGTCGCGCATCGGGCTCGACATCGATCCCGACGCGCCGGTGTCCGACCTGTCGGTCGCCGAGCAGCAGATGGTCGAGATCGCCCGCGCGCTCTCGGTGAACTCGCGCCTGATCATCATGGACGAGCCCACCTCGGCGCTCTCCGGCTCGGAGGTCGACCGCCTCGTCGGCATCGTGCGCACGCTGCGCCAGCAGGGCGTCGCGGTGATGTTCGTCACCCACCGTCTCGAGGAGGCGATGGCCCTGTGCGACCGCGTCACCATCCTGCGCGACGGGCGGCTTTCGGCGACCTTGCAGAAGGACGAGCTGGCCATCCCCACCTTCATCGAGAAGATGGTCGGCCGCGAGGCCTCGAACCTCTACAAGCGGCCTGAGAAGCGGCATCAGGCGACCGACGTGCGGCTTTCCGTACGGGGGCTGCGCTCCGCCGTGGCGGCGGGCCGCCAGCACGGCACCTATCTGCACGGCGTCGACCTCGACGTGCGCGCCGGCGAGATCCTCGGCATCGCCGGCCTCGTCGGCGCCGGGCGCACCGAGTTCGCCCGCGCGGTGTTCGGCGCGGATCCCTCGCTGCACACGAGCTTCCGGATCGACGGCCAGGAGGTGCGCATCCGCTCGCCGCGCGACGCCATCCGGCACGGCATCGGCCTCGTGCCGGAGGACCGCAAGCAGCAGGCGCTGTTCCTGCAACTCGCCATCCGCCAGAACTTCTCGATCGCCTCGCTGGACCAGTTCATGAAGGCGGGCTGGGTGGTGGACGAGGCGCGGGAGACGCGCGAGCTGCAGCGCTTCCGCGAGCTGATGCATGTGCGGATGACCGGGCCGGACCAGCTCGTGGTCAATCTCTCCGGCGGCAACCAGCAGAAGATCGTGCTGTCGCGCTGGCTGGCGCTCGGCCCGAAGATCCTGATCGTCGACGAGCCCACCCGCGGCATCGACATCGCCGCCAAGTCCGAAGTCCACGAGATCCTCGACGCGCTGGCGCGGGACGGGATCGCCGTCATCGTCATCTCCTCCGAGCTGCAGGAGGTGATGGCCGTGTCCGACCGCATCGTGACGATGCGAGAGGGCCGCCTGACCGGCGAAGTGTCGCCCGCCGAGGCGACGCAGGAACGGCTCATGAGCCTGATGGCGCTCGAGAGCCACAACGAACGCATGGGGGCGTGAGATGGCGCAGGTGGATCAGGTCGACATGCGCAAGAAGGACGGCGGCGCCTTCGCCTGGAAGCTGGCGAGCCGCTTCGCGCCGCTGATCTTCCTGCTGGCCATGATGATCATCTTCGCCGTCCTGGAGCCCCGGTTCCTCGACGCCACGAACCTGTTCAACGTGATGCGGCAGATCTCGATCACGGGGCTCATCGCGTTGGGCATGACGTTCGTCATCCTCACGGCCGGGATCGACCTCTCTGTAGGCTCGGTGCTGGCGGTGTCCGGCATGGTCGCCGCGGCGGTCGCCAAGGGCTCGCTCGGCAACACGTTGTCGCTCGGGGAGGAGGAGGCCGTCGGCTATGGCTGGTTCGCGGCCATGATGGCGGCCATCGCCGTCGGCATGTTCTGCGGCTGGCTCCAGGGCCTCGGCATCACGCTGCTGAAGGTGCCGCCCTTCGTGGTGACGCTCGGCGGCCTTTCCATCTTCCGCGGACTGACGCTGTGGTTCTCGAACGGCGGGCCGATCTCGGGCTTCGAGTCCGACTACCGCTGGTGGGGCAACGGCATGATCGGCCCGGTGCCCGTTCCTGTGATCATCTTCCTGGGCGCGGCCGTGATTTGCCAGCTCGTGCTGCGCTACACGCGCTATGGCCGGCACGTCTACGCGGTGGGCGGCAACCCCGAGGCGGCGCGGCTCTCGGGCCTCTCCGTCGACCGGATCATCCTGTCCGTCTACGTGCTGGTCGGCTTCTTCGCGGGGCTCGCGGGCTTCGTGCTGTCGGCCCGGCTGAACTCGTCGGAAGCTGTGGCCGGCATCGGCTACGAGCTCACCGTCATCGCCTCGGTGGTGATCGGCGGCACCAGCCTGTTCGGCGGAGCGGGCTCCATCGCGGGCACCGTGATCGGCGCGACGCTGATCGGCGTTCTCGTCAACGGGCTCGTGCTGAACAACGTCTCGTCCTACATCCAGAGCGTTGTCATCGGCCTGATCATCATCAGCGCCGTGGCGTTCGACCGCTATGTGAAGACGCGCCGCCGCGGCTGAGCCCCGCCTACCGCCAGGCCTTCGGCTTCACGGCCACGCCCTGCTCGGCCGCGTCGTAGCAGGCGTCCGCGACGGCGTAGGTCTTGAGGTTGTCCTTGCCCGACGTATCGGCGTCGCGCCCCGCCTTCCACGCGCCGATGATCGCCTGCTGGGTGCGAAGCACGCTCTCCTGCGCGATGTGCCAGGGCTCCTCCGTCCAGGACAGCAGCGGGGAGCCGACCTTGCGCTCGACCGCCTGCCCATCGGAGGTGACGACCATGCGGAAGTCCTCGTGCAGCTTGATGGAGCCGCGCGGCCCCTCGATGGTCAGCAGCGTCTGGGGAAACGGGTCAGGCGCCTGCTTCGCCTCGTAGGTGCACTCCACCACGCTGACCGCGCCGCTCTCGTGGCGCAGCATCATCGTGGCCGTGTCCTCGGCGAGGTTGCGCACGTTGCGCCGCTGCGTCTCGCAGGAGACGTGCTTCACCTCTCCCAGGAAGACGCGGGCGAGATCGAGCACGTGGACGCCGACATCGAGGATGATGAAGCGCTTCTCGGCGTGGAAGTAGGGCTGGTTGCGGTAGATGTCGTAGCAGGTCCGGAACGAGATGCGGGCCCAGCTCGGCTCGCCGATCACGCCGGAAGCCAGCACCTTGCTCACCTCCGTCATGGGAGCCTGGTAGCGGAAGTTCTCGTGCACGGCGAGGGGGACGCCGGCCTTGTCGGCGGCGTCGACCATGTCGACGCAGGCCTGCCAGTCCGGCGCGAAGGGCTTCTGCACGATGGTGCGCACGCCACGGCCCACGGCCATCAGCACGATCTCGCGGTGCGTGTCCATCCGCGTGGCGACGTCGACGAAGTCGAGCGTCTCGTTCGCGAACAGCTCTGCGGCGCTGCCGTAGAATTTCGGGATCGAGAAGCGCTCGGCCGCGGCCTTCGCCTTGGCGATGTCGACATCGCAGACGGCGGCGAGGCTGACGCCATCCGCGCGCATATCGCGCCAGGCTTCGAGGTGGTTCTGCGCGAAGAAGCCGCAGCCGATCAATGCTCCACGCATGGGCGAGCCCTCTCACGTTTCCCGTCGCCGACGCCCCATTCGGGATCGTCCGAAAAAGCCGGCGCCGAGATCGCGCCGGCTCGGATGGTCAACAGCCCCTCAGCCGCGCGCTTTGCGGGCGGCGTAGCGTGCGTCGCGTGCGGCTTTCTGGGCGGCCTTGAGCGCGACTTCGCGCTCCTGCTGGTCCATGAGCTCCTGCAGTTCGCGAGCCTTCTGCTCCTCGCGGGCCACGGCTTCAAGCCGCGCCAGTTCGGCCTGGCGTTCCTTTTCCGCGGCGCGGGCGATCTCGCGCTCCGCTTCGCGCGCCTCGCGCGCCTCGATGATGGCGCGCCGCTCGGCCTGGCGGGCCAGGACCTCCGGGTCGTCCGGCGCCGGCCTCGTCTTGAATCGCTCCTGCAGGGCCGCCTTCGCCTTCGCCGCGGCCTGTTGCCGGTCGGCGAACTTATCCTTGAATCCGCTCATGCTGTCGTCTTGGTCTCTTCTGTTGGTCTGGAGGCTCAATACCACCGCCGCCGCTTGGTGGCCACCGGCTGAACAGCGCGTTCACGCAAGGCAGCCCAGCGGCGGATGAGAAAAAGGCCGGACGATGCCCGGCCTTTGCGAAATCGAGGCGCGCCCCCGACGGGAGGCCGCGTCGCAGGGATTACTTGGCCTTGGCGGCCTTGTCGCCCTTCGGGGCGTCCTTGCGCTCGGCGATGCGCGCCGACTTGCCGCGGCGGTCGCGCAGGTAATATAGCTTGGCGCGCCGCACCTTGCCGGTGCGCACGACCTTGATCGACTCGATCAGCGGCGAATAGACCGGGAAGACGCGCTCCACGCCCTCGCCGTAGCTGATCTTGCGGACCGTGAAGCTTTCCTGGATCCCGCCGCCGTTGCGGGCGATGCAGACGCCCTCATAGGCCTGCACGCGGGTGCGGTCGCCTTCGACCACCTTCACGTTGACCTGGACGGTGTCGCCGGGGCGAAAATCGGGGATCCCGCGGATGGAGGCGAGGCGCTCGGCCTGCTCCTTCTCGATCGTCTGGATGATATTCATCGTTCAAAACTCCTGCCGTGTACGAGGTGAGCCCATCACCACGGGTGGGGGCCAAGGCTTCGCAAGCGCTTCGGCGCGCTGTTCTCAGTTGGAGGCGGGTCCATACACGAGCGGAGCGGGATTGTCGAGCGTCGCCGGCTGGCGTCGCCAGGTTCCGCCGCGCAGGGGACGTCACATCGGCTTGATGCTGTTCAGGATCGCGAGCACGGCGTCGCTGTACTTCTTGTCGCCGGCCGGCGAGGCCCAGTAGGTCACGACCAGCAGCTTGCCCGGCTTCACGGTGATCAGCGATACGCTGACCTTGGTGGGGCCTTCCTTGTCGCGGCCGTCCCAGCTGAAATCCTCCACCTGCATGCCGTTCAACGTCATTTTCGAGTCCTTGCGGGAACTCTCGTTGATTTTGATCTTGTGCTTCTTGAAGTAGTCGAAGGTTTCGTCGATGAGGTCCTTGTAGTTGCCGATGTCCGCCACGTCGAAGGCGATGTAGACCGAGCCGTCCGGCGAAACCGCCTCAAAGCCGTCGTCGGTCAGGTCCGGCTTCCAGCTGTCGGGAACGTTGAGGGACGCTGCGGAATCGGTGGCGGGCAGCTTCAGCGTTTTGGCGGCGAGACCGCCCGCGAGAGGACCGACGAGCAGGAAAGCCGCGAAGAGAACGGAGCGGGCAAGGGAGGACATCGAAAATCCCTGATGAAAAAGAACTAAGCAACGACGCTGAAAGCGCCATTCTACATGGGTGGAGCCTGAGCTCCACTGCTTGTTCCATGGCGTTGCGCGGCTTCCTTTGCACGTTGCTCCGCAGCCAGCGAAGCCGCCGCGGCGCTACCGGCGCGCCAGGCCCGGCTTCAGCGGCCCGGCGAGGTCCGGCCGGCGCTCACGGGTGATGCGCTCCGCCTCCGCCCGCCGCCATGCGGCGATGCGGCCGTGATCGCCCGAGAGCAGCACGTCCGGGATGGCGCGGCCCTCCCAATCGCGGGGGCGGGTGTAGTGCGGGTATTCCAGCAGCCCGTTCTCGAAGCTCTCGTCATGGCCGGACTCGGCCTTGCCCATGACGCCCGGCAGCAGGCGCACGCAGGCGTCGAGCAGCACGAGCGCGGCGAGCTCGCCGCCCGACAGCACGTAGTCGCCGATGGAGACCTCCTGCAGGCCGCGTCCCTCGATAACGCGCTCGTCGACGCCCTCGAAGCGGCCGCAGACGATCACGAGGCCGGGCCCGGCCGCGAAGCCGCGCACGCGGGCCTGGTCGAGGGGGCGGCCGCGCGGGCTCATCAGCAGCCGCGGGCGGGGATCGCCCGGCGGCGAGACGGCGTCGATGGCGTCAGCCAGCACGTCGGCGCGCAGCACCATGCCGGCGCCGCCGCCCGCGGGCGTGTCGTCTACCGCGCGGTGCCGGCCGAGGCCGTGCTCGCGGATGTCGTGCGGAGCGAGCGACCAGTCGCCGCGCTTGAGCGCCTCGCCGGCCAGCGAAAGGCCGAGCGGGCCGGGAAACATCTCGGGGAACAGGGTGAGCACGGTGGCGGAAAAGCTCACCAGAGGCCCCCCTTGGGCGTGATCTTTTTCGCAGCCTTACGCTTCGGCTTGTCGCCGTCCCCGGAGCCGGGCGCGCCGTCCTCGCCTTCCTCCGGCTTCGCCTCGACGCCGTCGAAGATCCCGGCCGGCGGAGCGGCCACGAGCCTGCGGCCGGGGATGTCCACCACCGGCACGAAGGCGCGCGTGAACGGCAGCAGCGCGGAGCCGCCGCCGGGCCGTGCGATGTCGAGGATGTCGCCTGCGCCGTAGTCGACCACGGCGGTCACCGTGCCCAGCGTCTCGCCAGCCTGGTCCACCACCGTGAGCCCTACGAGGTCGGAGGAGTAGAACTCGTCCTCCTCGGGCGCGGGCAGCCTGTCGCGCGGCACGAAAAGCCGCACATGCGTCAACGCCGCGGCGGCCTCGCGGTCCGCCACGCCCTCGACCCGCACGACGACCATGTCGTCGCTCAGCGGACGCACCACGCTCACTGCGAAGCGGCGTCCGTCCTCGGCTTGCACCGGGCCATAGTCTCCCACGGCGGAGGGATCCTCCGTGAACGACTTCAGCCGCAGTTCCCCGCGCACCCCATGCGGAGCGCCGAACACGCCGACGAGAACGAGATCGCTCAAGCTTCCCTCCTCATCCGCGCTGTCCCCGCGACTTCACGAGATCCTCGTCCCACAATGGTCCTCATCCTGAGGAAGCCCCGGACGACATCCGGGGCTGTCTCGAAGGACTGCAGGCGGCCGGAACCACCAGGTGCAGCGCACCATCGCGCCGAGTGCTTCGAGACGCGGACCCCATGGGTCCGCTCCTCAGCATGAGGCGCGTGGCAGACAGCAGCGTGAGGCGCGGGGTGGGTGCGTCACCCGCGTCCCGGCGGCGTTCTCACTCCGCCGAAGGGGCGGCGGCTGCAGCGGCCTTGGCGGCCTCGGCGGCGCGCTCCTGGGCCTTCTTCTTCGGCTTGGCCTTCTCGGGGTTGTTGCGCGCATCGCGCTTCAGTGCGCCGGCGGCATCGAGGAAGCGGGCCACGCGGTCGGTCGGCTGCGCGCCCTTGGTCAGCCACTCCTTGGCCTTCTCGACATCGAACTTCACGCGCTCGGCCGAGTCCTTGGGCTGCATGGGATCGAAGGTGCCGAGCTTCTCGATGAAGCGGCCATCACGCGGATAGCGGCTGTCGGCCACGACGATCGAGTAGTGCGGACGCTTCTTGGCGCCGCCGCGGGCGAGACGGATCTTGAGGGACATGGGAGTTTTCCTTGCGTGGTTCGTGTTGGCAGTTTCAGATTTCAGCAGAAGCCGTCATTGCGAGCGAAGCGAAGCAACCCAGGAGCCGGGCGCAATGCCATGCCACTGGGTTGCTTCGTCGCTGCGCTCCTCGCAATGACGGGAAGGTTGAGCTCGGGAATCACTTCTTCTTCCCCCCGAACGGGTTGAACCCGCCGAGGCCGGGCAGGCCGGGGAGCTTGGGTCCGCCGAGACCCGGCAACGAGGGCCGTGGGGGAACGAGTCCTGCAGGCGGCGCGGCCGGAATACCCTTGCCGGCCGGCGGAAGCCCCGGCATGTCCGGCGGCAGGGAGCCGGGCGGCAGCTGCGCCTTCAGCTTCTCCAGCATCTCGGGCGTGACATTGGGCATGCCGCCCATGCCGCCGCCTCCCATGCCGAACATGTTGGCGAGGCCGGCCATGGGGCCGCGCTTTCCGCCCTGGCCCATCATCTTCATCATGTCGGCCATCTGGCGGTGGGTCTTCAGGAGGCGATTGACCTCCTCCACCTTCGCGCCGGAGCCTGCGGCCACACGCTTCTTGCGCGAGGCCTTCAGCACGTCGGGGTTGCGGCGTTCGGCTGGAGTCATCGAGTTGATGATGGCGATCTGCCGGCCGATCACCTTGCCGTCCATGTTGGCGGAGGCCATCTGGCTCTTCATCTTGGCGATGCCGGGCATCATGCCCATCAGCCCGCCGATGCCGCCGAGCTTCTCCACCTGGCCGAGCTGGGCGCGCATGTCCTCCAGGTCGAACTTGCCCTTGCGCATCTTGTCGGCGATGCGAAGCGCCTGTTCCTGGTCGATCGACTGCGCCGCCTTCTCGACGAGGGAGACGATGTCGCCCATGCCGAGGATGCGATTGGCGATGCGCTGGGGGTGGAACTCGTCCAGCGCGTCCATCTTCTCGCCGGTGCCGACGAGCTTGATCGGCTTGCCGGTGACCGCGCGCATCGAGAGCGCCGCGCCGCCGCGGCCGTCGCCGTCCACGCGCGTCAGCACGATGCCGGTGATGCCGACCCGTCCGTCGAAGGCGCGCGCGGTGTTCACCGCGTCCTGGCCGGTCAGCGCATCGGCGACCAGCAGCACCTCGTGCGGCTGCGCGACAGCCTTCACCTCGGCGACCTCGGCCATCAGGGCCTCGTCCACCGTGGTGCGGCCCGCCGTGTCGAGCATTACGACGTCGTAGCCGCCGAGCCGTCCGGCCTCCAGCGCCCGCCGCGCGATCTGCACGGCGCTCTGGCCGGCCACGATGGGCAGCGTCGCCACGCCCACCTGCTGGCCTAGCACTGCGAGCTGCTCCATGGCGGCCGGGCGGCGCGTGTCCAGCGAGGCCAGCAGCACCTTCTTGCCGTTCCGGTCGGTCAGCCGCTTGGCGATCTTGGCCGTCGAGGTCGTCTTGCCCGAGCCCTGCAGGCCGACCATGAGGATCGGAACGGGCGGCACGGCGTCGAGGTTGATGGGGTCGGCGTCCGCGCCCAGCGTCTCCACGAGCGTGTCGTGGACGATCTTCACCACCATCTGGCCGGGGGTGACGGACTTGATCACCTCCGCGCCCACCGCCCGCGCCTTAACCTTGTCGGTGAAGGAGCGCACCACGTCGAGCGCCACGTCGGCCTCGATCAGCGCACGGCGCACCTCGCGCAGCGCCAGCGCCACGTCCTCCTCGCCCAGCGCGCCGCGGCGCGTGAGCTTGTCGAGAATGCCGGAGAGTTTTCCCGAGAGGCCTTCGAACATGGGGTCAGCCCGCCTGCGTTTCCGCCGAATCCGGCGCGTCGTCCTCAGGCTCATAGGCGGCGAGTGCGGCCTCGAAGTGGCGCGTCGCCGCCTCGAACTTGTCGCGGCAGCCCGTGTTGCAGAACCCCACGGTGAAGCCGCGGTACAGCGTCAGCGAATCCGACGAGATCGGCTTGCCGGACCACGGGCACGTGTCGTTCACGGCGTCCTCGAGGCGCAACGCCGCACGCCCGCCGTCCCCGTCCTCCACCGCCATCCCGCTCATCGCGCGATCCCCGCTCTGCAACCCCCGCGTCGCGACGCCCCAAAGCCAATCGCGCCCGAGGGCGCATCGCGCTGTCGGGCGTGGACCTCCAGGCTCCAGGCCCGGTCGGCGGCTCAAGGACGAAGAGACGTCATTGAAGGGGGTAGCGGATAGGGGATCGGGGGAGGGGAGTCAAGGATTCGCGAGCTCCGCCTCGTGCTCCTGGTCGGCCTGACGCTCCATCGCGGCATCGTGCATTAGATCATAATCGCGCGGGTCCTCATTATCTTTCTCCTCTTCCAACGCTTGGAAGGCCGCTTTCTGGGCTTGCAAGACTTTCGAAAGACGGTCGATATCGCGCACAGCGCGGATTGCAATCGTTCCCGTTAATGTCGTTCCGTCGAAAGCGAAAGTGAAGGGGCTCTGGACGGGCGCAGCCCGGGCCCGGGTGGGGCCGAGCCCCCGGGGCGGAGCCCCGCGAGCGCGAGGGCGCTCCCAGCCTTGGGCGGTGGTTCGAGACGACCCCGGAGCAGGTTCGGGGTCTCCTCACCATGAGGACGGTTGTGGCTGAAGAGGACACCGCGCCTCTTTACCGGGAGGGGCGCAGCCCGGGCCCGGGAGGGCCCGGCCCCCCGGGCGAAGGCCCACTCCCAAGGCGAGAAGGCCCCTCCCCGGGCGAGAAGCCCCAGCCACCCCGGGGCGAAGCCCCGCAAGCGCGACGGCGCGCCCGCGCCCGTGCGCGGACCCCCGCCGCAGGCGGGCCACAAAAGGAATGTCGGCTTCGGCTTCCCCCGTTCGTCCTGGGGTCGCGTACACCAACCAGGGAGATCCCCCATGTCGTATCCCGATCACTCCTATGTCGATGGTTTCGTGGTGCCGGTGCCCAAGGCGCGGCTCGAGGACTACAAGGCGATGGCGGCGCGCTCGGGCGCGATCTGGAAGGAGCACGGCGCGCTGGCGTTCCATGAATGCGTGGCGGACGATGCGCCGGTGGGCGAGGTGACCTCGTTCCCGCGCTCCGTCCAGCTCAAGGACGACGAGGTCGTGGTGTTCTCGTGGATCGTGTACGCGAACCGCGAGCAGCGCGACGCCATCATGAAGAAGGTGATGGAGGATCCCCGCATGGCCGAGGACATGAAGAACATCCCGTTCGACGGCAAGCGCATGATCTATGGCGGGTTCAGGACGATTGTCGAGGTGTGAGCGGATGGCCTCGGCGAAGGAGCTTCGGGAGATCGCCCTGTCGCTCGAAGGCGCGGCCGAGGCCCCGCATTTCGACCGGACGGCGTTCAAGGTGGCGCGCATCTTCGCCACCCTGCCGCCGGACGGGCTGACGGCCAACCTGAAGCTCGCGCCGGAGGAGCAGGAGTTCCAGTGCATGCTGCGGCCGGAGGCCTTCGCCCCCGTGCCCAACGCCTGGGGCGCGCAGGGCTGGACCACGGTGATCCTCGCCGCCGTGGACGAGGCCGCATTGCGGGCGGCGCTGGAGCTGGCCTGGCGGCGGGCGCTGCCGAAAAAGTCGACCAAGAAGCCGCTCGGGCGGCGCTGAGCGCAGGCGCAGCGCGCATCCTTACGAAACGCTCATCGTTACGAAACGCTCATCCTTACGAAATGCTCATGGGGCGTCCATCCGCCTGTCGCGCGTCCTTCCGTATGCATCCGGGCCAGCAGAGCCTGCGCAGCGGGCTCGACCGGGAGGAGGGACCTCATGGACGAGGAGAGCGTGAAGGTGAGCCGGCAGGACCTGCTGGTGCTGGTGCATGCGGGCCGCGGCTCGCGGGAGACGCATGTGCAGGAGGCGGCGGCGCGGATCGGCCGGGAGATCAACCCCGGCGACGACGTGATGCTCGTGCTGGAGACGCGCGTCGCCATCATCCGGGCCAAGGAGCGGATCGTGACGCGGGAGGCCGACGAGGCCGCCATCCGCGAGCGGGCCAAGGCCGGCGTGCGGCGGCTGTCGCCGGGCGTCAAGCGCAACGGCAAGGCGCCGGACGCGTGAGAGGCCGGGGCGGGCGGCCGGGCCGGGGCCAGCCCGCCCCTAGCGCCTCTTCTCGTGCTCCTCGCGCGTGAGCCCGTAGGGCTCGACCAGCCGCCAGACGTGGTCGGGCACCATGGCCCGCATGCGGCGCGGCGCGCTGCGGCGCAGATGCGCGACCGTCTCGACGGCCTTCATCTCCACCCGGGCCCGGGCGAACTCCAGGCCGCGCGGCCCGATGCGGGGCATCAGCCAGCCGACGACCGGGCGCAGCCAGTCCGGCATGGAGCGCAGCGGCAGGCCGCCGGCCGCACGCAGCGTGTTGGCGAGGAAGCCCTTCACCGCGCCCTGCCGCTTGCCGGCGCTGCCGGGCTCCGCGGTGCGGATCTCGCCGGCGAGCAGGTCCAGCAGCTCCTCGCCGCGGGCGTTGCGCACCAGCAGCCATTGCTCGCCCTGCCCGCCCATGTAGCCGACCGTGATGTCGGCCAGTACGTTCGTGTAGTCCACGCAGGTGCGGCAGGTGAGGGGGAAGAAGTCGCCCGGCAGCTTGGAGATGGGCAGCTGCAGGAACGGGATCTCCCGCACGCGGCCATCCTCGAAGCGCAGCTCGACGTGGTAGTCGGCGCGGAACTCGAGGTAGCTGATCGTCTCCGGCTGCTCGCTCAGCAGCGCCAGGAACTGGTGGAAGCGCTCCGTCGTGGTGTTGTCGGAGCATGGCGTGCCGATGACGTAGAGCCGCTCCAGGCCGAGCTCCTGTTCCAGCGCCCGCAGCGCGTAGACCTGGCAGGGGATGCCGATCACCGCCAGCCGGCGATGCCCGGCCGCCCGGGCCGGCTCCAGCAGCGCGAGCAGCGGGGCGTAGCCCATCCGCATGCCGCGGCACTGCGCCATGCCCTCGGCCTTCGTGACGAGCACGGGCATGGGCTTCCAGCGGTCCTCGGGGTCCGGCGCCATGGCGAGCACGGCGTCGACGGCCCCCGTCTCCAGCAGGCGCTCGGCGAGGCGCGTGGCGACGCCGGTCCACTGCGCGCCGGGCCGCGGCGCGTCGAGCGCGGCCCGCAACATGCGCCGGAAGGGCCCGAAATGCAGCTCGTCGGGCCGTGAAGAATCCCGGGCGCGGCCATGGACCTGCGCCTCGAGGGCGGGGTAGTCCGGCCTGATGAACTGGCAGGCCCGCCCGCAGGCCTTGGGATCGGCTGTGCGGGAGACGCCGCAATCGGTGCAGAGCTCGCGCGGGGCGGCTGGGCCGACCGGCGGAGCCCACACGGAGGCGTCGGCGGGCTGGAGCGTGTCGCTCACCGGCGGTCGCCCAGGCCCGCGATGGCCTCGGCGAAGTCGGCGGCCTCGAAAGGCTCGAGGTCCTCGACGCCCTCGCCCACGCCGATGAAGTGGATGGGCAGCCTGAACTTGTCGGCGATGGCGACCAGGATGCCGCCGCGCGCGGTGCCGTCGAGCTTGGTCATGACGAGCCCGGTCACGCCCGCGACCTTGCCGAAAATCTCGACCTGCGACAGCGCGTTCTGGCCCACGGTGGCGTCCAGCACCAGCAGAACGGCGTGCGGCGCCGACGGGTCGACCTTGCGGATGACGCGGACCACCTTGTCGAGCTCGTTCATCAGCTCGGTGCGGTTCTGCAGGCGGCCGGCGGTGTCGATCAGCAGCACGTCCGTGCCCGCGGCCCTGGCCTCCGTCAGGGCGTCGAAAGCAAGGCCCGCCGCATCCGAGCCCTGCGGCCGCGTGATCACCGGCGCGCCTGTCCGCTGGCCCCATACGGCGAGCTGCTCGATGGCGGCGGCGCGGAAGGTGTCGCCGGCCGCCAGCATCACCGAGCGCCCCTCGGCGCGGAACTTGGCGGAGAGCTTGCCGATGGTCGTCGTCTTGCCGGAGCCGTTGACGCCGACCATCAGCAGCACGAAGGGCTTGTGGCCGGGGTCGATCACGAGCGGCGTGGCGACGGGGGCGAGTGTGCGCTCCACCTCGGCGGCGAGGATGGATTTCACCTCGTCCGGCGCGATGTCCTTGCCGTACCGGCCCTTGCCGACGGCGTCGACGATGCGGCTGGCCACGTCGATGCCGAGATCGGCGCGCACCAGCACGTCCTCGAGTTCCTCCAGCGTGCCTTCGTCCAGCTTGCGCTTGGTGAAGAGATCCGTGATCCCCGTGCCGATGGCGCCTGAGGAGCGCGACAGGCCGGCGCGCAGCCGCGTCCACCACGAGCGGCGGGGCAGTTCCGGCTCAGGTTCAGGGGCAGGTCCGGGCTCAGGTTCGGGCGAAGGTCCGCGGGCGAACGGCGCCGCGGACGTGTCCCGTCCGAACAGGCGAGAGAGCAGGCCGGGCTTCCTCGGCTCGTCCTTCCTCGTTTCATCGTCCCTGCGATCGTCTTCGCTCATGCGGATTCCCATGCTGTGGACCCTCGATAACGGTTTCGCGCCGCCGCAGGAAGGTGCAATAGGTCGCCCCATGACGTCCGCGCCCCGTCCCGCCGCTCACGCCCCCGCCGGTAAGCCCGGCGCGCCCGACCTGGAGCACCGGCTGCTCTACCGCGACGCGCTCATGCTCGTGCTCGACAAGCCGGCGGGAATCGCCGTGCACCGGGGGCCGGACAACGCGCAGGCGCGGCAATCCGGCCAGCAGGGCGTGGCGCTGGAGAATTATTTCGACCAGCTGCGCTTCGGGCTGCCCCGTGCGCCTGCGCTGGCCCACCGGCTGGACCGGGACACCTCGGGTTGCCTCGTGCTCGGCCGCCATCGCAAGGCGCTGGAGCGGCTGGGCGACCTGTTCAAGCGCGGCGAGATCGACAAGACCTATTGGGCCGTCGTGGAGGGCGGGCCGGAGGCGGACGAAGGCGTCGTCGACCTGCCGCTCGGCCGTCGCGACGCCAGCCGGGGCTGGTGGATGCGCGTCGATCCCGACGGGCTGCCCTCGCGCACGCTATGGCGCGTGCTCGGCCGGGGCGTCGATCCCGCCACAGGGCGCGCCATCGGCTGGCTCGCGCTGACGCCCGTCACAGGCCGCACCCATCAGCTGCGCGTGCACTGCCAGAGCCAGGGCTGGCCGATCGTGGGCGATCCCATCTATGGCGACCGCGAGGGCGACGCGCCTCCGCGCGGCGGCCCGCCGCTCCACCTGCACGCCCGCGAGATCATCGTGCCGCTCTACAAGAACAAGCCGGCCATCACGGTTACGGCGCCCGTGCCGGAGCACATGCGCCAGCGCATCGCCGCGTGCGGCGGGGCCGAGTGATCCGGCTCGTCATCGGACTTGCTGCGGAGGCGGCTCCGCCGTCATCGCGAGGAGCGGAGCGACGCGGCGACCCAGAGGCTGGGCGCGGCCAATCCTTCGTGAGACCGCCCGGCCACTGGATTGCTTCGCTTAGCTCGCAATGACGGGATGCGTTCAGGCGGCGAGGAGCACGCCCCCTTCGTGGCCGGAGATGACGGGCTGCAGGATGAGCCCGGGCTCCACCGGTCCCGCGAAGCGCACCGCGGCGTGCCCCTCCGTGCGGCCCATGCCGCCGCGCTCGGTCAGCACACGGTGCGTGCGTCCCACCTGAGCGGCAAGATACGCCGAGAGCGCCGCATCGCCAGCGTCCCTCAGGCGCGCGGCGCGCTGCTTCACCACGGCCCGGGCGAGCTGCGGCATCCGCGCTGCGGGCGTGCCAGGGCGAGGCGAGAAAGGGAAGACGTGCAGGTGGGTGAGGCCGCAATCGGCGATCAGGGCCAGCGAGCGCTCGAACATGGCCTCGGTCTCGGTTGGAAAGCCCGCGATGATGTCCGCGCCGAACACGATGTCCGGGCGCAGGCGGCGCAGTTCTGCGCAGAAGCGGATCGCGTCGTCGCGCCCGTGTCGGCGCTTCATGCGCTTCAGGATCATGTCGTCGCCCGCCTGCAGCGAGAGATGCAGATGCGGCATCAGACGCGGCTCGGTCGCCATCGCGTCGACGAGGTCGGGATCGGCCTCGATGCTGTCGATGGAGGAGAGCCGGAGCCGCGGCAGGTCCGGCACGTGGCGGAGAATGGCCTTCACCAGAGCACCGAGACGAGGCGTCCCCGGCAGGTCCGCGCCGTAGCTGGTGAGATCGACGCCGGTGAGGACGACCTCCTTGCGGCCCGCATCGGCCAGCCTCGCGATACGATCGACCGTCGCTCCCATGGGTTCTGAACGCGAATCCCCGCGTCCGTAGGGGATGATGCAGAACGTGCAGCGGTGGTCGCAGCCGTTCTGTACGGCGACGAAGGCTCGCGTGTGGGACGGTTCTGCGCTGGCGGACGCGAGCGTGGGTCGGGCCATGGCGTCCGGGCGTGGCGCGGAATGCTTGCCGGACACGAGCACGCGGGGCGTGTCATCCGATGGAGGGCGCCAGGTCTCCGCGAGTCCCTTTTCGTGGTTTCCCACAACGCGGTCGACTTCCGGCATGGCGGCGAAGCCTGCGGGATCGATTTGCGCCGCGCAGCCCGTGACGACGATCGTCGCGCCGGGCCGCTCACGGCGCACGCGGCGGATCTGCTGGCGCGCCTGGGCGACCGCTTCGCCGGTCACGGCGCAGGTGTTGAAGACGACGAGGTCGGGCGCGCCGGCCTCGGCGCTTCCGGCGTGCGCGCGGATCGCGTCGGACTCGACGATGTTGAGCCGGCAGCCGAAGGTGACGACGTCGACCGCCATCAGGCCGCCCCTGCGGGGGACTCCAGCTCGGCCTGTTCGAAAATGGCCGGCGCGAACACGCCTTCGTGCTCGAGTTCGACAGGGCCGGTCATCAGCACATGCCCGTCGCTCTCCCGCCAGTGGATCAGCAAGTCGCCGCCCGGCAGGGTGACCCGGACCTTGCGGCCCGTGAGGTCCTTGCGGGCCGCGGCCACCACGGCGGCGCAGGCGGCGGAACCGCAGGCGAGCGTCAGCCCGGCGCCGCGTTCCCAGACCCGCAAGGTCAGCGCGTCACGCGCGGTGACCTGGGCCAGGGAGATGTTGGCCCGATCGGGGAAGATCGGGTGGTTTTCCAGCAGAGGGCCGACGCGGCCGAGATCGTGAGCCTGCACGTCGTCCACCCAGAAGATGGCGTGCGGGTTGCCCATGTTCACGGCCGAGGGCGTGTGCAACACGGGCGCATCGATCGGTCCGACCTGGAGCTCGATGCCGGTGGTGTCGGCGAACGGCTCGGCGAGCGGGATTTCGTCCCAGGCGAGGCGGGGCCCACCCATGCCGACGGTGAAGGTCGCCTCGTCCTCTCGCGTGCACGGAAGCAGGGCGGCTGCGGTCTGCAGCATGAGGTCGCGACGGTCGGGCTGGTCGCGCAGCAGGAACCACGCCACGCAGCGCGTGCCGTTGCCGCAGGCCCCGGCCTGCGAGCCGTCCGTGTTGTAGATGCGCATGAACGCGTCCGTGCCGGGCGCGCGCGGATCATGCAGGACCATGAGCTGGTCGAAATGCGAGCCCGACGCCCTCGCGATGGCGCGCGCCTCCTCCGGCTGCACCCGGATGGCCGAGCCGCGCAGGTCCAGCACGACGATCTCGTTGCCGAGGCCGTTCATCTTCAGAAAGGGACGGCCGGCGAGAGGACTCATGGCTTACGGTTCGGTCGGGATCGGAGTGTCTGGGGGGTCTCGCGGGAGGCGAGCCTGTTCCGCTTCATATAAGCCTTGGTCGTGCTTGCGTCACGCCTTCGTGTTCTCGTCCAAAAGCGCGCCATTGTCTCGACCGCCGCATGGGGGCCGGGCTAGGGTTACCCTGAGGGCGTCCGATTCGAGATGAACGTCCGCCCAGCTTCGAGGTGCGGCCATGACTCGACCCAGTTTCCAGAGCCGGATTCGCGCGGCGCTCTGCATGGCCGCACTGCTGCTGGTTCACAGCGCGACCGCCCCGAGTTTCGCGCAGCAGCCCGCCAAGCCCTCCGCGCCGGGGAGCCAGGCCCAGGCTGCCCCGGCCCAGACCGTCCCGTCCGTGAAGCCTGTCGAAAGCCAGCCTTTGCCGCCACTCTCGCCGCCGGAGCCGGCCGCGCCATCGCCGGGGGCATCAGCCGCGACCCCGGCTCCTGCGCCAGCCCCCGCGTCCCCGCCGGTCGCGCCGCCCGCTCCTCCCGTGGCGGTCGCACCCTCCGTCCCGGCCGGCACGATCATCACGCTCGCGCCCCCACCCGCCGATCCGTCGACGCCGGACGACGTCACCTTGACCGCCCGCCCTGCCGCGACCATGCAGGCGATGTCCACCTGGGACGATGGCTACGACGCTCTGACCCGCGCCTTCGATCGGCTGCAGGCAGAAATGGGCAAGGCGGGCATTCGCGTCATCGGGAAGCCGCTGTCGGTGTTCCTGGAGACCGACGACATGGGTTTCCGGTTCGAAGCGCAACTGCCGATCGAGGCCGCGCCTGCCGCTCGCCCGCCCGGCCTGCCGGCGGACATCAACTTTGGCCAGACGCCGGCGGGACCCGCCATCCGCTTCGTCCATCGCGCGCCCTACGACGACATCGACAGCACCTACGAGGCGATCTCGGCCTACCTCGATTCAAAGGGCATCGAGGTGAAGGACAGCTTCACCGAGGAATACGTCACGCTCGGCCCGAACGCTGGGGACGCCGGCCTCGAAGTGTTCATCTACGTGCTGCCGAAATAGCGCTGCGCGGTCCGGGTCAGACCCCCGCTGCCGGCACGTCCCAGGCCTGGCCCGGCAGGAGAGCCCGGAAGCGATTTTCTCCGACTCCATGCTCCTGCAATGCCGCGTCCAGCGCCTGCAACGGGCGCTCGACGCCTTCGTCCGTCAGCTGGAAGGTGCCCCAGTGGAACGCGAGCGCGTGCCGCGCGCCGCATTTCAGCAGGGCGCGGACAGCCTCGTCGGGGTTCATGTGCTGCTCCTTCATGAACCAGCGCGGCTCATAGGCGCCGATCGGCAGCAGCGCCAGGCGCGGCGGCCCGTACTTGGCCTGCACGGCCTCGAAATGCGCGCCCGTGCCGAATCCGGTGTCGCCCGCGAAATAGATCGGGCCACCCGGAGCCTCGATGACAAAGGCGGACCAAAGCGCGTGCAGGCGGTCCAGCATGCCGCGCGCCGACCAGTGCAGCGCCTCCTCCAGATGAACCGCGACGGCGTCCGACAAAACCACGCGGTCGCCCCAGTCATGCGCGTCGATCCGGCCCGGCACTCCCGCGCTGCGCAGGATGGCGTCGTTGCCGAGCGGCGTGACGATGCGGCTGCCGTGCGTCTCGACCAGCCGCTTCAGCGTCGCCACGTCCATGTGGTCGTAATGATTGTGGGAGACGAGCACCGCATCCACGGGCGGCAGGTCCTCGAAAGCGATCCCTGGTTCGTTCACACGCCTGGGCCCTGCGAAGCTGACGGGCGAGACCCGCTCCGACCAGACGGGATCGATGAGAAGGTTCAGCCCGGCGGTCTGCAGCAGGATGCTGGCATGTCCAACGAAGGATGCGCGCAACGCCTCGCCCTCCACGCGGGCCGGGGGCCGGTCGCGATGCGGGCTGGGCCAGCGGGCGGGCCACGCCTCCTTGCCTTCCCCGAGAAGCTGCCAGCGCAGCAGGTCGAGCGGCGACTTCTTCCACCGGCGGCCGGGGTTGAAGAACACCTCGCCGTCGAAGTGATCCGACGGCGGGCCGTCGTAGTAGGCGTTTCGTCTGGCCATGATCATCCATCCCCCGACGCCCAGAGCCAGCGCCGGAAGCGACAGGAGTTTCAGGAGGGAGCGTCGATCCATGCCGGGGAGATGGCGAGCTTTGCAACAAAGGCAATGGCTTCCGGCAAGCCTTGGGCTCGCGATTTGCCGACAGCGTCGCAGATACGGCGGCAAGCGGAGAGGCCTGTGGCGCTGCCGGGCCCAAGCCGCTAGAACGTGCGCAGGGGCGTCCAGCCTGTCGGAATCCGTCGACCATGAAAGAAACGAACAGACCGCCGGAAGGCGCTCCGGCCCAAGGAGACGACGGCCTGCTGGAAGGCCCGCGCATGCGGGCGCTCAATCCGTTCCTGAAGCTGGCGCTCGAAATCGGGCCGCTGGTGGTCTTCTTCTTCGCTAATCAGCGCGCGGGCATCTTCAACGCGACTGCGATCTTCATGGGCGCGGTGCTGTTGTCTCTCGCCGTGTCTTGGATGCTCACGCGGCACCTGCCGGTCATGCCGATGGTGTCGGGCGTTGTGGTGCTCGTGTTCGGCGGGCTCACAATCTGGCTGCACGACGACCTCTTCATCAAGCTGAAGCCCACCATCGTCAACGCGCTGTTCGGGGTGGTTCTGCTCGTCGGACTGCGCATGGGCAAGCCCCTGCTGCCCGTGGTGCTGGACGCCGTGTTCCAGCTCGACGACGAAGGCTGGCGTAAGCTCACCTTTCGCTGGGCGATCTTTTTCCTGGTTCTCGCGGTGCTCAACGAGATCGTCTGGCGCACGCAGACCACGGACGCGTGGATCAACTTCAAGGTCTTCGGCATCATGCCGCTGACGCTGGTTTTCGCGCTGTCGCAAACGCCGCTGATCCTGCGCCACGAGCGCAAGGCGGCGGGCGATAGCGGCGCGACGCCTGAACAACGCTGAGTGGGCCGGCAGCCCTCAAGCTTCGCCTGGGCCCGTGCCTTCCGGTCAACGCTTCGTGGCGGCCTTGATGACAGCGTCGCGGAATGAGCCTTTGAGAGCCTCTTCCGTCAGGGGGCCGATCTGCTTGTAGGCGATCGAGCCGTCCGGTGCGATCACGAAGCTTTCCGGCACGCCGTAGACGCCCCAGTCGATCGCCGCGCGTCCATTCACATCCGCTCCGACGGCGGCGAAGGGGTTCCCGAGCTGGCCGAGGAAACGGCGGGCGTTCTCCGGCTGGTCCTTGTAGTTGATGCCGACGAGGCGGACGCCCGGCATTTTGGCGACTTCGCTGAGCAGGGGGTGCTCGTCCCGGCAGGGCGCGCACCACGACGCCCAGATGTTGACGACTGTCACGACGCCCTTCAGGTCCGACGAGGACAGGCCGGGCACCGGCGCGCCGTCCCGCGCCAGGCCCTCGAGCGGCGGCAGAGTGAAACTGGGGACCGGTTTGCCGATGAGGACGGAGGGAAGCGTGGCCGGGTTGCCCGCAAACAGCCGCACCAGGAACAGCGCCGCCAATCCGCCGAAGACCACCAGCGGAACAAGAACGACCCAGCGCGTCCGCGCTGTCGGTTTGGCGAGGTCCAAATTGTCCGCCCCGCTCACGACCGGCCGCCGCTGTCGAGTTCCGAGCGGCGGCGTACGCCGCTCGCCTCGAGCCGGGCCAACGCGGTCCTCTGGGCGCGGTAGTCCAGGACGGAGCGCAGCACGAGCCCGAGGACCGTGAGCGCCGCCAGCCCGTAGGCCGCCAGGATGAAGCCAGCGTGGTCGCCGAGGGCGCTCATGCGCCCGCCCCGGCGTCGCCCGTCGCGAAATCGTGAGCGGAGGAGAGGGACGCGCCGTCGTTGCGCGCCGCCATCAAGCCGAGCGTGCGGACCCTGCGCCGCAGGACCTCGTTCCGCATTCCCGCGAGATGTAGGCAGATGAACAACAATGTCGCGCCGATCGCCATGACGAGGAGCGGCCACAGCATCGACGGATCGATGGTGGGGCCGCCCAGTCGGAGCACGCTCGCGGGCTGGTGCAGCGTGTTCCACCAGTCGACCGAGAACTTGACGACGGGGATGTTCACGAATCCGACCAGCGTCAGGATCGCAACCGAGCGGCCGGCCCTGATCGGGTCCTCGAAGGCGTTCCACAGTGCGATCACGCCGCAATACATCAGGAACAGGACGAGCACCGAGGTGAGGCGGGCGTCCCACACCCACCAGGTGCCCCACATCGGCTTGCCCCAGAGCGAGCCTGTGGCGAGGCAGAGCGCGGTGAAAGCCGCGCCCAGAGGGGCGGCGGCCTTGGCGGCGACATCCGCCAGCGGGTGCTTCCACACCAGCGTTCCCAGCGCGGAGATCGCCATCAGGGTGTAGCAACCCATCGAGAGCCAGGCCGCGGGCACATGGATGTACATGATCTTGACCGTCTCGCCCTGCTGGTAGTCGGCGGGGGCCACGGCGAAGGTGAGGTACAGCCCGGCGGCGAGCACGACAGCGCTCAGCCATGCGGTCGCCGGAATCAGGCGCTCTGCGAGCTGGAGAAAGCGGGTCGGGTTCGCGAAACGCAGCATGCCGAATGTCTTAGTGTCTCTCCACCGTGGCGGCAATGCGACCGTTGAGGCTGGCGAATGCCCGCTCAGTGCCGGAAGTGGCGATGTCCGGTGAACACCATGGCGATGCCGGCCTCGTCGGCGGCCTTGATCACCTCGTCGTCGCGCATGGATCCGCCGGGCTGGATGACCGCCGTGGCGCCGGCCTCCGCCGCCGCGAGCAGACCGTCCGCGAAGGGAAAGAAGGCGTCCGACGCGACGACGGAGCCCTTGGCGAGCGTCTCGGCGAAACCGGCCGACTTCGCTGCCTCGGACGCCTTCCAGGCTGCGATGCGCGAGGAATCCACCCGGCTCATCTGGCCTGCGCCGATGCCCACCGTGGCGAGCTCGCGTGCATAGACGATGGCGTTGGACTTCACGTGCTTGGCGACGCGGAAGGCGAACTTCATGTCCGCCAGTTCCCGCGGCGAGGGGGCGCGCCGCGTCACCACCTTGAGCTCCATGTCGTCGACGACGGCGTTGTCCCGCGCCTGGGCGAGGAAGCCGCCCGCGACAGTGCGTATCACGAGCCCTTCGGCGCGCGGGTCGGGCAGGCCGCCGGTCAGCAGGAGACGCAGGTTTTTCTTCGCGGCGATCAGCGCGATGGCCTCCTCGTCGGCGTCCGGTGCGACGATCACTTCGGTGAACACCTCGACGATGGCGCGCGCGGCTTCCGCGTCCAGCCGGCGATTGAGCGCGACAATGCCGCCGAAGGCCGAGACGGGGTCGCAGCGCAGCGCGAGCCTGTAGGCTTCGAGAAGGTTCTCGCCCTCGGCCACGCCGCAGGGATTGGCGTGCTTGATGATCGCGACCGCGGCGGATTCAGCGGGGTCGAATTCCGCCACGCACTCGAACGCCGCGTCGGTGTCGTTGATGTTATTGTAGGAGAGCTGCTTGCCCTGCACCTGCCGGGCGGTAGCGACCCCGGTGCGCCGCTCGGCGGTGCGGTAGAAGGCGGCGGACTGGTGGGGGTTCTCGCCGTAGCGCATCGGCTCGGCCAGCCGGCCGCCGATGGCGCGCCATGTCGGCGTGGTTTCACCAAGCTCGGCCATCAGCCAGTTCGAGATGGCCGCGTCGTAGGCCGCCGTGCGGGAATAGGCCTTGGCAGCGAGCCGGCGGCGCGTGTTCAGCGTGGTGGAGCCGCCCGTCGCCTTCAGCTCGGCGAGGAGGGGATCGTAGTCGCCTGCATCGACCAACACGGCGACGTCGCCGTGGTTCTTCGATGCGGCGCGGATCATGGCCGGGCCGCCGATGTCGATATTCTCGATGCAGTCGTCGAAGTCCTTGCCTGCCGCGAGGGTCTCTTCGAAAGGATAGAGGTTGACCACCAGAAGGTCGATCGCGTCGATCCCGTGCGCCAGCATCGCGGCTTCGTGCTCAGGGTTCTCGCGAATGGCGAGCAGGCCGCCATGCACCTTCGGATGGAGCGTCTTGACCCGGCCGTCCATCATCTCGGGGAAGCCGGTCATGTCGGAGATGTCGCGCACGGGAAGCCCGGCATCCGCCAGCGCCTTGCGGGTGCCGCCCGTCGAGATCAGATCCACGCCCGCCGCGCTGAGCGCCGTCGCGAAGGGGATCAGACCCGTCTTGTCGGAGACGGAGAGGAGGGCGCGCGTGACGCGGCGCAGGTCGCTGGCCATGAGGCACCTTCGATGCGGCGGGCCGCGACGCGGCCATGCGGAAGAGGGCAGGGATCGAGACCGCCGCGCGATAGCACGAAGCGCCAGATGGCGAAACCCGCCGATCGGCGGGGGCTAGGCGTCCCTGCCGAGCAGCTCGAAGCTCCAGAGGACCTCGTTGGTGGTGCGAAACCCGCTGGACACCACGATCTGCTCGCTGCGGCGGGCCCCGTCCGGCGTTGCGAAAAAGACGCTTTCCTCGATGGTCACCGGCAGGCCGCCGGCGTCGAAGCGCCAGACCCGGCCGTTGTAGAGCGTCAACCGAGCGGCGCGCCCGTCCGGCTCCAGTTGCGGGCGGACCAGGGGGTGCAGGTGGAACCGCACGGCGAAGGCGTCGGTCCCGGCCGCCGAGCGGCCCGGGCTGACGATTTCAATGCGATCCTCGCCGGCGATCCGCCGGCCCGTCGTCTCCAGCAGGATGCGCCGGTGATGCAGGACGCCCAGGGTGGCGCGGTAGCCGTCATGCGAGGTGACGACGCCGATCGCAGGGTCGTCGGGCTCCCGCCGCAGTTCGCGCTGCATGGTGACGATGCGCGGGCCCGACAGGATGGGCGCGCCGAGCATGGCGCCGACCCGGCCTTCGCCCACGAAGCGGCAGGACGAGGTGTCGGCCACCGTCACCGTTGAATGTGCGGCGGTGGCTCTTGCGATTTGCCGCCACTGCTCGGAGCCGGGGGGTGGCGCGCCGCAGTTCACCACGATGCGATGCTGCTCGTCCGAGAACTCGAAGGAGAGACACCCCGCATGGGCGCGGTTCGAGAAGGCCGCTGGCGGCGGCGGTCCGGCGTCCATGATGACGACCGAACCCTTCGCCTGCAGCCGCTGGTAACCGGAATGCGCCGCATTTTCGATCGGCTGCGCGCGGGCGTCGTTGTAGGCGAGCAGCGTGGCCAGCGTGTCGGGCGCCGTCACGCTCATGCCATTGAAAAGGGCCAGCGCGCCGTCGTCGTGCCGGAACAGCCGCAACATGGGCATGATGCGGTCGATCGCGTTGAGCAGGGCGGCCGGCGCCTCCACGCCCTGCGCGACATAGGCCTGCCTGAGCGGCAGCACGTCGGTGAGGAAATCGACCAGCACTTGCGGATTGCGCGAGACATGGCCGCCATCGGCCAGGAACTGCGCCTCGATCTCTTCGGCCAGGTTGCGGGACACCCGCTTGACCGCGCCAGGCGAAGCGCCTGTGCAGAGCGCGACCGTGGCCAGCGCGATCGCGCCGGCCAGGCGCGCCACCCCGTCCGGCGAGCGCCGCGCCTCCTGTTCCAGCCACTGCGCCTGGCGCGCGATCGAGCGCACGAACCGCTTGTAGAAGGCGCGGTCCGCGCCCTCCAGGATCAGGGGAGACTGGCTGAGCCAGGAGAGCAGGCGCCGCGCCACCACCGGGATCTCCCAGGCCGCGCCGCCGCGGGTTCGCCCCTGCTGGCTGATCCAATCGTCGACGAGAGCCCGGGCGTTGGCGCGGGCGAGCGCGGAGTCGGCGGCGCGCAGATGACGAAGCCAGCCGAAGCCCACCAGCGCCTGCTCCCACGCGGGCGAAGGCGGCGGGAACTCGAAGGGCGAGATGCCGCCGGTGGCCACGACCTTGCCAGCGAAGGTGAAATAGCCGCCGTAGATGTCGTTGGCCACGGTGGGATCGGTGGTGCGCAGATCCTGCGGCGCGATCACGAGGCGCTCGCTCGCGCTGCGGCCAAGGCGGGGCGTCATGGCGCGGATCGGCCAGCCGGCGGCGCTCACGGTTCCCCGAAGGCCGTGGCGAAACACAAGCCACGCGAGTCGCCAGCGGTCTGCGAGCGCGAGTGACATCGAAGCGAGCCGATACTCCGGTGAGACGCGCCGGGGGCGTCAGCGCCGGGGCGAAGACGGGTCCGGCGCATATCGAATCAAACTGAAGACAAAATGATTAACGTCCGCTTAGGGATCCACCTGAACGGATGAAAACAGCCTCGTTCCGCCACGATAGAAAGCCGGTCGAGACCGTTCAGGGAGATTTCACCAGCCGACTGACGAAAAATCCGTCGATTCCGGAGAGACGCGGATCGTCGTGGGGCAGCATGGTGGGGCGCGTACGCACATCGCCTTCGGGGCTGATCGCTTCCGGCAGACCCGGCATCTCATCGAGGCGCACGGGATCTCGCCTGAACTCGGGATAGCGCGCGAGAAACGCCTCGACCTGCCGCTCGCCTTCCTCCGGCTCAAGGGAGCAGGTGCAGTACACCAGCCGGCCGCCCGGCTTCAGCATGGCCCCGGCGCGACCGAGAAGCCTGCGCTGGAGATCGGCAAGGCGGGGGATGTCGTCCTCCCGCTTCGTCCAGGCGACGTCGGGGTGGCGGCGCAGGGTTCCCGTTGCGGAGCACGGCGCGTCAAGCAGCACGGCGTCGAACCCGTCCTCCTCCAGCGTGAGCGCATCCACAGCGCGGGTTTCGACGGTCAGGCGCAGGCGCGCCATGTTCTGGGCGAGCCGGCGGAGCCGAGGCGCCGAGCGGTCGACAGCCAGGACCGACGCGCCTGTCTGGGCGAGCTGGGCGGTCTTGCCGCCCGGCGCCGCGCAGAGGTCCGCGATGCGCTCGCCCGATCGGGCGCCGAGAAGCCGGGCCGGCATGGCGGCCGCCGCGTCCTGCACCCACCAGTCGCCTTCCACATAGCCCGGCAACGTGGGCAACGCGGCGCGCTGGCGTAGGCGCAGGGAGCCGGTCGGCAGGACGAGCGCGTCGAGGGTTTCGGCCCAGCGGTCCAGGTCGGCTTTCACCGTAAGGTCGATTGCGGGCTCGTGGCCATGCACGGCGGCGATGGCGTGAGCTTCGGCCTCGCCATAGGTCGCGATCCAGCGCGCCCTGAGCCAGTCCGGCGTGTCGTCGCGGAGGGGATCAGAGTTGGCCAGGATGCTGTCGCGCTCGCGGCCGATGCGGCGCAGCACGGCGTTGGCGAGGCCGGTGTAGCGCTCGGTTCGCCCGTCGATCTGGAGCAGCTTGATGCTCAGGTCCACCGCGGCGTGGTCCGGCACGTCGAGGAAGAGCAATTGCGCTGCGCCCGTCACCAGCACCGGTGCGAGCGGGCCGGAATGGCCCGGCATGCCGGACTTCAGGCGCTCCAGAATGGCGCGGCGGATGGTGCCGAAGCGGCGCACGCCGGCCATCGCAATGGCGCGCACCAGCCCACGGTCGCGCTCTTCCAGCGACTTTCCTTCCGGTCCGTCGAGAACGTGGTCGAGGCTTTCGTCGAGAGGACGCCAGTCCTCTGTCACGGCGCCGACAGCCTCCGCGGCGAGATGACGCGCGAGGAGCCCAGGGGAGCCCGCGAAACGCGACGGCTTGGGCGTGGGCGGCGTCTTTGCAGGAGCCTTGCCGTGGAACCTGGCGGCAGTCTTTGGCCTCGGCTTGCGGGACGTCCTGTCGCCCTCGGCGTCGGTGCTGCGAGGAGCGTCCGGTCGAGGTCCTCGCGGTTCGTTGGTCATGCTCTCTTCCCGGGGTGCCCGCCCGAAGCGGGACGAACGAACTTGCTTTCGGCCGTCTCACGCCCTTTATCAAGGTGAAATGCGGCGGGGCAGCCATCTCCGCGCGGGAATGCGCCATGACAACCTCGTCGCCTGGAGTATCCAACCCCCCTGATGTCTCGCGGGACAGCGCGCCCGGCCCAGGCGGTCCGGCCGAAACGCCCGTGGCCGCCGGCAACCGGCCGCTCAGTCCGCAAGCTCAACGTGCCCTCGCCGAGGCGGCCGAGCGCCGCGCCGCCATCGATGCACGTGCGGCCGAACTCTCGGCCCGACAGGAGAAGGATGGGCGCGGCGGACTCGAGCCGGTCCGCTATGGAGACTGGGAGGTCAAGGGTCTCGCGAGCGACTTCTGACCGGCCGCTAACCGCAAGCCGTGTTCTCGGGTATGGGGACTCCAAAAAGTTGTCCGCTTATGATCCTACTACAGAGGATCATATTCCCTTCTCTGCGCGAATCCTTTATCAGCGTCGGATGCGACGGATCGGACCGCCACGAATGCTGGGAGAGCCTGCCCCATCCTGGCAGGTGATCGTCCTGCTGTTCGCATCCTTCGTCCCGCTGCTGTGGTGGACGGCTTCGCGCACGGCGCCGCGCGCGGCGAACCCGACGCCCCCGTCCGACCTTGGGCCAAGGGAAACCGGCCTGCCCGGCGCATACCGGGCGGACGTGCTTCGGGTCGTCGATGGCGACACGGTCGAAGTTCGGGTGCACGTCTGGATCGGGCAGGAAGTCCGCACCAGCGTTCGGCTGCGCGGGATCGATGCGCCCGAACTTCACGCCCGTTGCGCGGCGGAACAAAAGGGCGCGGAGGCTGCCCGGCGACGTCTGGAGGACCTTCTTTCGCAGGGCGTCGCGACCGTCTCCGGCCCGGCGCCTGACAAGTATTTCGGCCGGGTGCTGGCCGACCTCAGGATGGCTGATGGCCGCGACGTGGCGAGCATCCTGCTCGCGGAGCATCTCGCGCGGCCCTACCAGGGCGGGACCAGACAGAGCTGGTGCGACCTGCCTTGAGCTGCGTGATCGAACCTTCCTCTACCCCATTCGCGCGGGCGTTCATCGCGGCCGCCCTCTTTCCGTGCAGCGGCGGGTTCCAAGGCCGAGGCCGGGCCGCTATTGTGCGCGGCCCCGGCGGGCTGGCGGAGACAGCATGACCGACGCGACCAAGACGAAGCGGCTGGAGGCGCTGCGAGCCGTGCTGGCCGACGCCCACCAGGTGCTGAGTCTGAAATTCGGTTTCGAGCTCTGGGATGGAAGCACGGTGCCGGCCGACCTGCCGCCCGGGCATATGCGTCTCGTCTTCCGCGACGAAGGCGTCGTCGCCACGCTGCTGCGCAAGCCGAGCTTCGACTCCTTGATCAAGGCCCATGTCGCCGGCCGGATCGACCTGCTCGACGGCAGCCTCTTCGACCTCGCCGCGAGCCGCCCTTCCGGCAAGACGGGGCGTCTGGTGCGCCAGCTTTCGAAGCTGAAGCTGGCGCGCGCCGGCTGGCACTTCTGGCGCGGGCCCCGCGACGATCCCTCGCAGGCTCCGCTCGCCGATGTGAAGGACGAGGCAGACGCCCGTTCCGGCGAGGCCGCCGTCAACAAGCGCAACATCGCCTATCACTACGACGTCTCGAACGCGTTCTACGCGCTCTTCCTCGATCCCGAGATGGTCTACACCTGCGCCTACTTCCAGCCGGAGTGGCACGAGGACCTCGCCCGCGCCCAGCGCGACAAGCTGGACATGATCTGCCGGAAGCTGCGGTTGCAGCCCGGCGATCGCTTCCTCGACATCGGCTCGGGCTGGGGCGCGCTCGTCTGCCACGCGGCCCTGCACTACGGCGTCAACGCGTTCGGCGTCACGCTCTCCGAGGAGCAGGCCAAGCTGGCGCGGGAAAAGGCGGAGAAGCTCGGCATCGCCGACCGCGTCACCATCGTCCTGCAGGACTACAAGTCGCTGGACGCCCGCTTCGACAAGATCGCCTCGATCGGCATGTTCGAACATGTCGGGATCGACAATCACCCCGCCTACTTCGCCGCGGTGAACCGCATGCTGGAGCCCGGCGGGCTTTATCTCCACCACGCCATCTCGCGGCCGGCCAAGGGCACGGACAAGCGCTTCCGCAAGATGCGGGCGGAGTACAAGGCGCTGACGCGCTACATCTTCCCCGGCGGCGAGCTCGACCATCTCGGCATGTCGATCGCCAACCTGGAGCGGTCCAAGTTCGAGATCCACGACGTCGAGGGCTGGCGGCGGCACTACGCCCGCACGACCCGGATCTGGTGGGAAAACCTCTCGCGCAACCGCGCCGCTGCGGAGGCGGAAGTCGGGCCGGAAAAGACGCGGCTCTGGCTGCTCTACCTCGCCGGCTGCTCGCTCGCCTTCGAGCGCGGCGCCGTCGGCATCTTCCAGACCCTGGCGCAGAAGCGCGCCAAGGGCGTCAGCGCCCTGCCGCCGACCCGGCGGGATCTCTACCGCGAGTTCTGAGTTCGCCGCCGCCTAGGGTGTGCTGCATTCTGGTGGAAGCAGCACTCCGTTTCTGGTCATCCCAGCCAAAGCTTTGCTTTGGCCGGGCGCGCCGCAGGCGCGGGAAGGGGATCCAGGAGTGTGCTTCAGTGGTGCGGCAGCCAGCCCTGGATCCCCTTCCCGGACGGCTCCGCCGTCCGCCGGGGATGACCCGTTTCAACTCTCGTGCTTCCGCGAAAACGAAGCATGCTCTAGGGCAGCACCGTGACCTGCGTGCCGACGCTCACGCGGTCGTAGAGGTCGATGACGTCCTCGTTGTACATGCGGATGCAGCCGAACGAGGCGGACTTGCCGATGGAGGCCCGCATCGCCTGGGTGGTGCCGTGGATGGCGTATTCGTCGCGGTCCAGCGTCAGGGCCCGCGCGCCCATCGGATTGTGCGGTCCGGGCGGAATCACGTCCGGCAGCGAGGGCTTGGCGCGCTTCACTTCGGCGGGCGGCGACCAGGCGGGCTCGACATACTTGCCGTCGATCCGCGCCGTCCCGCGCCATTGCCGGCCGGCCATCCCGACGGCGATGGGGTAGCGCAGGGCGCTGCCGCCCCCCAGCACGTAGTAGAGCTTCCGCTCCGACGTCCGGATGACGATCTGCCCGGCCTGCCCGTCCGAGAAGGCCACGCGCTCATAGGCCGCCTGCGCCGGAGCGGCCGCGGCGGCGAGGCAGGCGATTGCGAGAAGCTGAAGGCGGCGAGACATCGACGAAGCCCTTGCGACGGCAGGGGTAGACGCGCCGAGATTACCTCCGGTTGCAGGCCGCTACGATGCAATGAACGATTTAAGGTAAATGCGGGAGATGCCACACACTGCAAAGCATCCACGGCTGAGCTCTTCAGTAGCGCCGCAAAGCTCATCCCCCTGCATGCGCAGGGCGGTTCCGATGGGCGAAGGCCAGCTCCTTACCTCCCCCTCGAGGGGGGAGGTCGGAGCGCGGAGCGCTCCGGGAGGGGGTGACGGCTCCGCTTGGGGCCAACTTGGGGCGGAGTGCACGATGCCCGGCATCCCCCCCCCCCCCCCCAGCGCGGCGACCCTCCCCCTCAAGGGGAGGGTCAACGCACCCCCGCCCTGCTTACGAGGCCCGCTTGTTCTGGCGGTTGTCGATGAGGTCGTTGACCACGCCCGGATCGGCCAGCGTCGAGGTGTCGCCGAGCGCGCCGAACTCGTCCTCGGCGATCTTGCGCAGGATGCGGCGCATGATCTTGCCGGAGCGGGTCTTGGGCAGGCCGGGCGCGAACTGGATGAGGTCGGGCGAGGCGATCGGGCCGATTTCCTTGCGCACCCAGGCGACGAGCTCCTTGCGCAGCGTCTCGGTGGGCTCCTCGCCGGTCATCAGGGTGACATAGGCGTAGATGCCCTGGCCCTTGATGTCGTGGGGATAGCCGACCACGGCCGCTTCGGAGACCTTGGGGTGGGCGACGAGCGCGCTCTCCACCTCGGCCGTGCCCATACGGTGGCCAGAGACGTTGATGACGTCGTCGACGCGGCCGGTGATCCAGTAGTAGCCATCGGCGTCGCGGCGGCAGCCGTCGCCCGTGAAGTACTTGTTGGGGTAGGTCGCGAAATAGGTGTCCATGAAGCGCTGGTGGTCGCCATAGACCGTCCGCATCTGGCCGGGCCAGCTGTCGGCGATGACGAGGTTGCCCTCGCAGGCGCCGCTGAGGACCTTGCCTTCGGCGTCCACCACCTCGGGCTTCACGCCGAAGAAGGGCAGCGTCGCCGAGCCGGGCTTCTGCGCGATCGCGCCCGGCAGCGGCGTGATGAGGATGCCGCCGGTCTCCGTCTGCCACCACGTGTCGACGATGGGGCAGCGGTTATCGCCGACCACGCGGTAGTACCACTCCCACGCCTCGGGATTGATGGGCTCGCCCACCGAGCCGAGCAGGCGCAGCGAAGCGCGCGAGGTCTTCTTCACCGGCTCCTCGCCCGCGCCCATCAGGGAGCGGATGGCGGTGGGAGCGGTGTAGAAGATGTTGACCTTGTGCTTGTCCACCACGTCCCAGAAACGGGAGATGGACGGATAAGTCGGGATGCCCTCGAACATCAGCGTGGTCGCGCCGTTGGCGAGCGGGCCGTAGACGATGTAGCTGTGGCCGGTCACCCAGCCCACATCCGCCGTGCACCAGTAGACGTCACCCTCGTGGTAGTCGAACACGTACTGGTGCGTCATCGAGGCGTAGACGAGATAGCCGCCGGTGGTGTGCACCACGCCCTTCGGCTTGCCCGTGGAGCCGGAGGTGTAGAGCAGGAACAGCGGGTCCTCCGCGTTCATCGGCTCGGGCGCGCACTCCGCCGAGACGTTCTTGGCGGCGTCATCGTAGTAGACGTCGCGGCCTGCCTTCATTGTCACCGCGCCGCCGGTGCGCTTCACCACCAGCACCGTCTTGAGGACGTCGAGCTTCTCGGCCGCGGCGTCGACATTGGCTTTCAGCGGCACCTTGCGCCCGCCGCGCAGGCCCTCATCGGCCGTGATCACCACGGCGGAGGCGGCGTCCTCGATGCGGCTCGCCAGGCTGTCCGGCGAGAAGCCGCCGAACACGATTGAATGGATCGCGCCGACCCGGGAGCAGGCCAGCATGGCGTAGGCGGCCTCGGGGATCATCGGCAGGTAGATGGTGACGCGGTCGCCCTTCTTGACGCCGTAGTGCTTGAGCACGTTGGCGAACTTGCCGACCTCGTGGGCCAGTTCCTTGTAGGTGATGTGCTTGGACTCGCCGGGGTCGTCGCCTTCCCAGATGATCGCCGTCTGGTCGCCCCGCTTGGCGAGATGCCGGTCCACGCAGTTCATCGCCACGTTGGTGACGCCGTCCTCGAACCACTTGATGGACACCGCGCCGGGCGCGTAGCTGACGTTCTTCACCGTGGTGAAGGGCTTGATCCAGTCGATCCGCTTGCCATGCTCGCCCCAGAAGGCGTCGGCGTTCGTCGCCGACTGGTCGTACATGGCCTTGTACTTGGCCTGGTCGACCCAGGCGCGCGAGGCCCATTCGGCGCTGACCGGATACAGCTTCTCGGACATATGAACCTCCCCATGACGAACGGCCGCCAGCGTTGGGCGGCCGAGCAGGACTGGACCGGGTTGAGGCCGCGCGGGGGGCCGGGCCGGGTTGCCCGCATTATGCGAAACGGCTCTTCCCCGGGCAAGGCGATGGGCGCTCGCACTTTGGTCGCGCGACCTTTGGGCTGGCGCTCCAGACGGCTAGAGACGCCAGCCGATCACCGCGCCCTGGACAAGAAGAACGAGCAGCCAATGCCCGCCATCGATCAGCGAGAGCATGGGGCTCCGCTTCGCGTAGGCGTTGTTGACGACCAGCGTGGTCGCCACAAATCCGAGCCAGCACATGCCGCCGGAAATCAGCCCTGTCCGAACCGTCGGCGCGCCCACGTGAGCGATGATGCCGGACAGGACGAGCGCCATGACGATCTCGGCAACGAAAGAGACCACGAACGGAACGGGCGACATTGTGCCGGTCGGGCCCCTGAGGTCCTGCTTCGACATGCCCAGCGCGGCCATCCAGGGCTTTCCCAGCACGCCGTACCAGACCGCCCCGGCGAGCCAGCTCGCAATGGCGGCAGGGAGAATCGCAAACGAATTCGCATCGACAATGGACATGAGGAAGACCCTGGTGTGAATGGGTCGATGCTAGCAGAACAAGGCCAGCTCGAGCGAGAGAGCTTGGCGAAGCGCAGGCCCGCTACTCTGCAGGCTGCGCCGGACTGCCGGGATCGGCGAGCATCTGGGCGAGGAGCGGGTGGGGAACCTCGGCGAAGGGATTCACGACGGTCACTCCGCCCCAGGTAAACCCCTCATGCATGTCCTCGGTCAGCAGCACCCGGCAATCAGCCTCGGCCGCTGCGGCGAGGATGATCGCATCGAACGGCTGCAGGCCGTGGGTGGCGATGAGATCCAGGGCGAAGCCGATGGTCGAGGATGCAGTAGGGCTGACCTCACAGTCCCCGCGCCATTGCAGGATGATGGCCTGCGCCGCGGAGGCGGGCAGCTTGAATTTGCGGAACAGTACGCCTGTGAACTCCGCCAGAACCTGGGCTGGAAGCACCATCTCATGCGCCAGATAGACAGCGCCGATCACCGCAACGGCACGGGCCGCTTTCTCCGCATCGTCATGGCCCTCCGCATAGACGAGAACGTTGGTGTCGAGCGCGACCCTCACGCCTCGTCCTCGTAGAGCTTGCTTCGATCGAAGCGGCCCAGATTGCGGGCAGGCTGCGAGCGCAAGCGCTGCTCCAGCAGACCCCATGCAGCTCGACGGCGCGCGCGGTCAGCATCGGACTGACCAGCTTCGTCGGCGGACGCCGGCATGAGCTTCGCCACGGGCCTGCCGTGGCTGGTGACGACAACCGTTTCGCCCGCTGCCACCTGCCGCAGCAGCGCTGAGAAGTCCCGGTTCGCCTGCGAAGCCGTGACGTGTCGCATGCTGCTCTCCTGATGTAGTGAATATCACTACGTTATCGAGGTACGGCGGGCAAGGACGCAAAACGGATCAGCGCCCCGCCATCTCCAGCACCACCGCCCACTCCTCCTCCGTCACCGGCTGCACCGACAGCCGCATCGAGGTCACGAGCGACATCTTCGCCAGCCTCTTCTCGGCCTTCACCTGCGCGAGCGTGACGGGTTTGGGCAGCGGCTTCACCGCGGCGAAGTCGACGACCACCCAGGGCGAGCCCGGCTCGGCGGTGGGGTCGGGGTAGTGCTCCCGCACGACCTTCACGATGCCGACGATCTCCTTGCCTTCGTTGGAGTGGTAGAAGAAGGCCGTGTCGCCCTTGCGCATCGCCATCAGGTTGAGCTTGGCGGAGTGGTTGCGCACGCCATTCCAGTGGGTGCCCTTGGCGCCCGCCTCGACCTGATGCGTCCAGGACCAGACCTCGGGTTCCGATTTCACCAGCCAATGCGCCACGCCGCGTCTCCCCACCGATTCGGCGGGGAGTGTAGAGCGCAAACGGCCGCGCTCAAGGGCGCGGCCGTTTCTGGGTCGGGCTGCATTCACCAGCAGCGGCGCACGGGCCGGTCGCGCCAGCCCCAGTCCGTCCAGACCCGCTCCATCTCCACGCGGCAGGGCGGGCCCCAGCGGTGCGGCCGCCAGCTTTCGGCATAGCGGGGGTAGCCCCACCCCGGCCGTCCCCAACCGTGGCCGCGATCCCGGTCCCAGTCGCCGTGGTCCCAGCGCTCGCGCGGACCATCGTTGTCCCAGCCCGCGGGCCGTGCGTAGCCTGGGCCGTACGCCTGCTGGTCCACGCCGGGGCCCTGGCTCCAGTCCTCGGCTCCGGGGTAGTCGGTGGCGAAGGCCGGCGCGGCGGCCAGCCCCAGCGCAAGCACCGCAGCGGCGACGAGCCCAGCGCGGGTGCGAATGCGAATTGCCATGATAGTCTCTCCGGGATGCATGGTCGCCGGCGTCCCTCCGGCTTGACGCGATCCTGCAGCCCGCGACATGAACCCGGCCGGAACGGCCCGTTCATCGGCCGTTCAACGAGAAAGCCCGGACGACGCCATGGCCGAGCAGCCCCAATCCCCGCAGGACGCGGCCCGCGCGCGAGAGGCCCGAGAGGCGCTGGAGCGCGTCAAACGGGAGAGCGGCACGGTCGGCAGTTCGGCCCTCGCCCGCGCCGCCGAGCACTTCAGCGCCAAGGATGCGCCGAAGGACGACAAGATCGAACTCTGGGGCCGGCGCATCGGCCGGGTGCTGAGCCTGATCTTCGCGCTTTATCTCGTCACCTGGCTGGTGGATTGGTTCGCGCATCGCTGAAGCCGTCTGCTCCCGGCCCTTCACACTTCCTCACTTCGAGAACTCCATGGCCGCCACCTCCGCCTCAGCCTGGGCCTCCCGCGTCGCCCCGACCCTGGAAGACTTCGAGCAACTCGCCGACGAAGCCTACGCGCGCCTCCCCGAGGAGTTCCGCGCCCTGTGCGAAGGCGTCGTCATCCGCATCGAGGACTTCCCCGACGAAGAGACGTTGAACGAGATGGAGTGCGAGACCGAGTTCGACCTGCTCGGCCTCTTTCGTGGCGCGGGCCTCGCGCAGGCCGGGGCGACGCCCTTCACCGGGCAGTTCCCCAACATGGTCTGGCTCTATCGCCGCCCGCTGCTCGATTACTGGGCAGAGCACGAGGAAACCCTCGGCCACCTCGTCACCCACGTGCTGGTGCACGAGATCGGTCACCATTTCGGCCTGAGCGACGAGGACATGGAGGAGATCGAGCGGCAGGTGGGGTAACCTGTCCCGGCGACAGGCCGCTACCGCTTCCCTGAAGCCTCTGCTATGGACACTGTCGAAAGGGCGTCAGCCCAGACTTTCCGACCCCAGGATCCCGCGATGAACTCGTTCACCACGCTCACCGGCGTCGCCGCCCCGCTCGAGATCACCAATGTCGACACCGACATGATCATCCCGAAGCAGTACCTGAAGACCATCAAGCGCACGGGGCTCGGCACGGGTCTCTTCGCCGAAATGCGCTACAAGGACGACGGCGTCACCGAGAACCCGGATTTCGTGCTGAACAAGCCGGCCTACCGCCATGCGCAGATCGTGGTCGCAGGCGACAATTTCGGCTGCGGTTCTTCCCGCGAGCATGCCCCTTGGGCGCTGCTCGACTTCGGCATTCGCTGCGTCATCTCCACGTCCTTCGCGGATATTTTTTACAACAACTGCTTCAAGAACGGCATTCTGCCGGTGGTCGTGTCCCAGGAGGACCTCGACAAGCTGATGGACGATGCGCGCCGTGGCGCGAACGCGACGCTCTCGGTCGACCTCGCCGCGCAGGAGATCCGGGGACCGGATGGCGGAGTGGTGCGCTTCGACATCGATCCCTTCCGCAAGCACTGCCTGCTGAACGGCCTCGACGACATCGGCCTGACGATGGAGAAGGCCCCAAGCATCGCCACCTACGAAGCCAAGGCGGCCCAGAGCCATCCCTGGCTTTAAACGCCACCCGTCGTCGTCCAATCAACGCGATGCGAATCCCTGTCCCTTGTCATCCCCGGCGGCGCGGAGCGCCGGGAAGGGGATCCAGGGGCACCCTCGCTGAAGTCTGGATCCCCTTCCCGGCCGGCTGCGCCGGCCGCCGGGGATGACCGGCGTACCACTTGGCAGATCTAGAGAGACAGCCCAAGGTGGCATCGCCTCTCGCCTCAGCTAGACTTGGCGCCATGCGCCGAATCGCCCTGATCCCGTTCGTGCTGTGCCTGCTTGCTCCACCAGCCTGGGCGCAGGCCGATTTTCGCACCTGCCTCTCCGGCTTGCGGAGCTCGGCCACATCGGCAGGCGTCTCGGCCACGACATTCGACTCCGCCACGTCCGGCCTCCAGCCCGACATGAAGGTGCTGGAGTTCCTGGACGACCAGCCCGAGTTCAAGACGCCGATCTGGGACTACCTCGCCGGCCTCGTCGACGAGGAGCGGGTGGCCGACGGCAAGGCCATGCTCCGGCAATACGCCAGTCCGCTTGCGGTGGCGGAACAGCGTTATGGCGTCGATCGCGCGACCATCGTGGCCGTGTGGGGCGTCGAGTCCGATTTCGGACGGGCCATCGGCAAGCGCCCGCTGGTGCAGTCGCTCGCCACGCTCTCCTGCTACGGCCGGCGGCAGTCCTACTTTCGCGGCGAGTTCATCGCGACCTTGAAAATCCTGGACCGCGGCGACGTCGACGCGTCGCGGCTCGTCGGCTCCTGGGCCGGAGCGTTCGGACACACCCAGTTCATGCCCTCCACCTTCCTGCGCCTGGCGGTGGACCTCGACGGGGACGGGCGTCGGGACGTGGTGGATTCCATTCCGGACGCGCTGGGCAGCACGGCGAACTACCTCGACAAGTCCGGCTGGCAGAGCGGCATGACCTGGGGCTTCGAGGTGAAGCTTCCCGCCGGATTTTCGGCGAGCCATGCGGGCCGGACGAAGAAGAAGCCGTTTTCCGCCTGGTCGCAACTCGGCGTGCGGCGCGCGTCCGGCGGCGCGCTGCCGGGCGAGGGCACGGCCGGGCTCATCTTTCCTGCGGGCCTCGATGGACCGGCCTTCCTGGTGACGAAGAACTTCGACGCGATCTACGCCTACAACGCGGCGGAGAGCTACGCGCTTGCCATCGCCCATCTCTCGGACCGGCTGCGCGGCGGGGGGCCGTTCGTCACCCCGTGGCCGACGGACGACCGGGGCCTGTCCCGCGCCGAGCGCCGCGAATTGCAGGCCATGCTGCTGAAGCGCGGCTACGACATCGGCACGCCGGACGGCGCGATCGGCACGAAAACCAAGCTCGCCATCGCCGACGTGCAGGTCAAGCTGGGCCTGGAGCGCAACGGCCGCGCCTCGGGCAAGGTGTACGACGCCCTGCGCTCGGGAAAATGAGGGCTCTCGCTGCGCTGTGAAATCGCCCAACTCGCCCTTGCCAAGGCCGCCGGACTGCCCCAAAAGCTGCCGCACATCCGGCCCCGGCCGGCCTGCAAGTTCGAGAACAAGGGCGCGACGCCATGGCGAGCTACAATCTCCTTCTCCTGCCCGGCGACGGAATCGGCCCCGAGGTGATGGGCGAAGTTTCCAAGCTGCTCGCGTTCCTCACGAAGCAGGGCGTCGCGCGGTTCGAGACGGAGACGGACCTCGTCGGCGGCGCAGCCTACGACGCGCACAAGGTCGCGGTGACGGACGCGGCCATGGGCCGCGCGCTGGCGGCCGACGCCGTGCTGTTCGGCGCGGTGGGCGGGCCGAAGTGGGACGCCGTCCCCTATGACGCCCGGCCCGAGGCCGGCCTGCTGCGCCTGCGCAAGGATCTCGGCCTGTTCGCCAACCTGCGCCCTGCCATCTGCTACCCCGCGCTGGCCGACGCCTCCTCGCTGAAGCGCGAGATCGTCGAGGGGCTCGACATCGTCATCGTTCGCGAGCTCACGGGCGGCGTCTATTTCGGCGAGCCGAAGGAGATCGTTACGCTGGAGAACGGCCAGAAGCGGGGCGTCGACACGCAGGTCTACACGACCGGCGAGATCGAGCGCATCGGCCGGGTCGCCTTCGAGCTGGCCCGCAAGCGCAAGAACCGGGTCACCTCGTCCGAAAAGCGCAACGTCATGAAGTCCGGCGTGCTGTGGAACCAGGTGATCACGGCCCTGCACAAGGCCGAGTTCCCCGACGTGGAGCTCGACCACCAGCTCGCCGACAGCCTCGCCATGCAGCTCGTGCGCTGGCCCAAGCAGTTCGACGTCATCGTCACGGACAACCTGTTCGGCGACATCCTGTCCGACATCGCGGCCATGCTGACAGGCTCGCTGGGCATGCTGCCTTCCGCCTCCCTTGGCGCAGAAGATCCAGCGACCGGCAAGCGCAAGGCCCTTTACGAGCCCGTGCACGGCTCGGCGCCGGACATCGCCGGCAAGGGGCTCGCCAATCCCATCGCGATGATCGGCTCGCTGGCGATGTCGCTGCGTTATTCCTTCGGGCTGCTCGAGGCGGCGGACATGGTCGAGAAGGCCGTCGCAAACGTGCTGGAGCAGGGCCTGCGCACCAAGGATATCGCCGCCGCCGGCCAGAACGCCGTCAGCACCACGGAGATGGGCGACGCGATCCTGCGCGAGGTGCAGAAGATCGCGGGCTGACCCGGCGCTCCAATCGCCATGCCGCAGTTTCAGTCGTTGGAGAAGCGCGACAGCGGCACGTCGCAGCAGTTCGGCAGGTACCAACGCGAGGGCAGCGTCTCGCCGCCGAACTTGCTGTTGATGTTGGCGTAAGGCGGCGTCGAGTTCTGCGAGGCGTAGACGTAGTTGGTCGAGCCGAGCGAGCCCGGCTTCACCAGCACTCCGGCGTCGAAGTAGGAACGCTTGGTCACGATGATGTCGTCGGCGTAGCGGGAGCGCCTTGGCGCGGCTTCCGCGACGGTGGCCGCCACGCAGAGGGCGGCGATGGCGAAGAGTGCGATACGCATGGTGGTCACCTTGTCAGATCGAGCAGGGTTGTCGACGTCAGCTTGGCCAATCACAGGTTAGTCCCGTTCTCGTCGCCGCCAAGTCCCAAATTGGCGGCACGAGGCGGGTCATGCGCCTGCGCGTTCAGGCCGGACGCCGTCCAGCGAGAACGGGACGCGCCGCGGGACATCCCGACGTGCGGTTGCGATCGGCCACCGAGAAGAACGCGCGAAGGGCCTTGTCGGTTTGCGCGGGCGGAAGATCGAGGCGCTCGGCGAAGCAGGCGAGCGAGCGCCGGTCGACAACCTTGCCCGGACCGGCGCAGAGCCACCCGCTGACACGCAGGTCCTGCTCGTCGGCGACCATCCGCCACCCCATGCAGCGTTGCTCCCCACCTTCTCCGGAGAGGGTGAGCTCGGCGGCTTCCAGCAGGCCGAAGCGGCTCGGGAGCGGCTCGGTGAAGACGGTGCGAATGACCGCGAAACCGGCCTCCGCGGCCCGGCGAGCGAGCTCCAGGTAGAAGGTGTGGGGCGGCGGGGCCTCGCTGCCGATCCGGTAGGCGACGACGCGGGCGAAGCCTTGCTCACCTCCAGGCGCGCCGAAGGTGAAAACATCCTCACGGCCGCCGCCGGGATTGTGACGGCGCGCCTCGTGGGCCGCCTGGTCGCGCGAGAATTGGGGGGCCTCGAAACTGAAGGCCGGCGCGGCTTTCAGGATCGGGTTCCAGGCCGGCGCTTCGAGCACGGGACTGTCGGGCAGGAGGTCGCGACGCGGCGTGGTCAGCCAGGACAGCGAGGACCACAGCAGCATGGGCCCGGCGATCGCGGCCGCCAGCGCCAGCGCAGCTGAAAAAGCGGGGCGCAGCAGCGGCAACCGAACCAGCCAGGACTTGAGCCCCTGCCTTGGAGCTACGCGGTCGTGCGGCGCCGCAAAGCGGAACCGCTCCAGCTCCTCCGACGCCCAATCCGCCATCTCCGAGACCTCCGCGACGCGGCGAGGCGGTCCCGTCGGGCGCATGCCCGCATGGTTGACGCACTCTCACCAGGTCCGGCGCATTCTTCGGGTCCGGGATAAGGGACCGGTTACCAACGACCGGCGATCTCTGCGCAGAGTGAACAAGCAGTTAGCTGGAACGGTTAATCCGGATTGTCCGTTGCGGCTTCGGGCGACGCCTTTTACACCGGAAACAGATGAACGGGTATTAACAAAGTCTTAACGGCGGTTTTTGAATCAATATCTTCGAAGCGCCTCGGAACGCTCCACGCGAGCTCTGTTCCCGCTCGGCCCTCAGGGCGAACGTGACCCAAGCGTTATCAGAAGCTTAACAAGTTTCGTTGAAGTGCGAACTTCGCTCAGTCCTTGGCGCGTTCGACGTAGCTGCCATCCTCGGTCTGCACAACGATGCGTGTGCCGGAGGCGACGTGCGGCGGCACCATCACCCGTGCGCCGTTGGTGAGCATGGCAGGCTTGTAAGAGGAGGACGCCGTCTGGCCCTTCACGGTCGGCTCCGTGTCGGTGATCTCGAGCGTCACGCGCGCGGGCAGCTGGATCGCCACGGCAGTGCCGTCGAAGATGCTGAGAGTCACCGGCATATTCTCCTGCAGCCAGATGGACTGGTCGCCGATCACGTCGGCGGAGACCATGATCTGGTCGAAGGTCTCCGTGTTCATGAAGTGGTAGCCCTCGCCGTCATTGTAGAGAAAGTTGTAGTCGCGATCCTCGACATAGGCGCGCTCGACCTGCTCGGTCGTGCGATAGCGCTCGGACACCTTCACGCCGTCACTGATGCGGCGCATGTCGACCTGGGTCACGGGCGTGCCCTTGCCGGGATGGAAATTCTCGGCGCTGAGCACGACGTAGAGCTTGCCTTCCTTCTCGACGATATTGCCCTTGCGGAGGGAGCTGGCGATGACCTTCAAGGCGATGTCTCTCTGTTGGCCGGCCAGGACGCCGGAACGATGAAGCAGGCGGGGACGCGCTCGACGCTCACGCCGCGCAATCCCGCCGATGTCAGGCGCTCCGTCTAGCAAAGCTCGCGCAGGAAGTCTTGCCTTGCCTGCAAATTTTGCGGTTCTGCCCATTTTCGCGGCGACACGCGGTGCTCGCGCGGGCGGGCTGGGCTATAAGCCGGCCATGAGCGAACACCGTCCCCCCTCGCCCGCCGCGTCCCGCTGGTGGGAGCCGCACGTCCACTCTGACCGCAGGCCCTTCCTGCTGGCGCGGAACAGGATCGTGGCTGCGCTGCGCAGCCACTTCACGAGCAGAGACTTTATCGAGGTCGAGGGCGCGGCCCTGCAGGTCTCGCCGGGAAACGAGGCGCACCTCCATGCCTTCGCGACCGAGCTGCGCTCGACGGCAGGGGAGAAAAGGCCGCTTTATCTCCACACCTCGCCGGAATTCGCGTGCAAGAAGCTGCTGGCGGCGGGCGAGGCGCGGATTTTCGATGTCGCCCGCGTGTTCAGGAACGGTGAGCGGGGCCCGCTGCATCATCCGGAATTCACCCTGCTCGAGTGGTACCGGGCCGGCGAGACTTACGAGTCGCTGATGTCGGACTGCTCGGAGGTGCTTGCGCTGACCGCCGAAGCGGTCGGGGCCAGCCGGCTGCGCTGGCGGGGCGGCGAAGCCGATCCCTGCGCCGAACCGGAGCGGTTGACTCTCGCCGAGGCGTTCGACCGTTTCGCCGGGATCGACCTGCTGGCCACTTTGCATCGCGACGGCGGCGCGGATAGGGACGCGCTGGCGGCGTCGGCGGCGGCGGCCGGGCTGCGCGTCGCGCCGGACGATACGTGGTCGGACTTGTTCAGCAAGGCTCTCGTGCAGCGGATCGAGCCGCGGCTGGGCTTCGGGCGGCCGACCATCCTGTGCGAATATCCGGTCAGCGAGGCGGCGCTGGCGCGGCCGAAGCCCGGCGACAGCCGCGTGGCCGAGCGGTTCGAGCTGTATGCCTGCGGGGTCGAGTTGGCGAATGCGTTCGGCGAGCTGACCGATCCCGCCGAACAGCGCCGGCGCTTCGTCGCGGAGATGGACGAGAAGCAGCGCGTCTATGGCGAGCGCTACCCGATCGACGAGGAATTCCTCGCCGCACTGGCCGGCATGCCGGACGCCAGCGGCGTTGCGCTCGGCCTCGATCGGCTGGTGATGCTCGCCACGGGCGCGACACGCATCGACCAGGTCGTCTGGACGCCCGTCGCCGATCCCTTCGGGGAGCCCACCTGATGAAGACTGCGGCAAGCACACAAGGGCTTCCCGCCGAGCGCACGCTGAAGAGCGTCGATGATCTCTTGGAGGCCGGGTTTATCGGCCCTGGCTCTCGGAGCGAACTCGACGAGGTGGGCCGGCGCTACTCGGTAGCGCTGACGCCGGCCATGGCTCGGCTGATCGATCCGGCAGACCCCGCCGATCCCATCGCGCGTCAGTTCTTGCCCGACAAACGCGAACTCGTCACCGCCCCGGAGGAGCGCGCGGATCCCATCGGCGATGACGCGCACAGCCCTGTCGAGGGGATCGTGCACCGCTATCCCGACCGCGTGCTACTGAAGCTTGTGCACACCTGCGCGGTCTACTGCCGATTCTGCTTCCGCCGCGAGACGGTAGGGCCAGGCGGCTCCGGCATGCTGTCGCCGGAAGCGCTGCAGGCGGCTCTCGCCTACATCCGGCGCACCCCGGACATTTGGGAGGTGGTGGTCACCGGGGGCGATCCGTTGATGCTCTCGCCGCGGCGGATCCATGATGTGGTGACCGAGATCGGCGCCATCACGCACGTGAAGGTCATGCGCTGGCACACCCGCATCCCCGTTGTAGCGCCCGAGCGGATCACAGACGCGGTCTGCGCGGCTCTGACCTCGTCGGGCCTGACGGTGTACGTCGCGGTCCACGCCAATCACCCCCGCGAGCTGACCGCGGAGGCCAGGGCTGCTTGTGACCGGCTGCTTCGGGCGGGCGTCTCGCTGGTCAGCCAAACGGTGCTCCTGAAGGGCGTCAACGACCACGTCGACACGCTGGCCGCCCTGATGCGGGCTTTCGTGGAGGCCCGGATCAAGCCGTATTACCTCCATCATGCAGACCTCGCGCCGGGAACGGCCCATTGGCGAACGTCGATCGACGAGGGGCGGCGGCTCGTGGCGGCGTTGCGGGGACGTGTCTCCGGCCTGTGCCAGCCGCACTATGTGCTCGATATCCCAGGAGGGTTCGGCAAGGCTCCGATCTCCGCGGATCATCTCACGACGGACGGAGCCGCCGTGTTCGACCGGCACGGCGTCGCGCACGCGTATCCGTCGGCTGGTCAAACCTGATCTTTTGAGTCAAGATTTCCTTCACCGGCTTCGGCTGGAATTGCTTCACCATTGCAGCAAACGCCCACCGCGGACGAGGCAGAGCTCTGCCTTCGTAAACGTAAGGCAATGCTTTGACCTTCATAACTAAACGGGTTGCCCTCACGTTGGAGTCATCGCGATGCGCTTGTTCGCCCCCGTACTTGGTTTTGTGCTTGCTCTCTACGTTTTTGTCCTGCCCCAGGCGGCGCGCGCCGAGGTCGACATCAAGGTGGATCTCACCACCCAGACCATGACGGTCCGCACCACCGACGGAAAAGCCTACATCTGGCCGGTTTCCACAGCGCGGGCCGGCTATGTGACGCCGCGGGGGCAGTATCGGCCCCAGGCGCTGGCGACGATGCATTATTCGCGCAAGTATCACATGTCGCCGATGCCTCATTCGATCTTCTTCAACGGCGGCTACGCGATCCACGGAACCAATGACGCGCGCAATTTGGGCCGACCGGCCTCGCATGGCTGCGTCAGGCTGTCCAAGGCCAACGCCGCGACGCTGTTCGCGCTGGTCAAGGCAGAGGGCGCGAGAATCGCCATCAACGGGACCTCACCCCGCTCGACCATGGTGGCTTCAGCCAAAAGCAAGGGCCCGGCGGTGGCGAAGGCCGCCCCGAGCGATGCAGTGCCGGCCGGTGTGCTCGGCTATGCCCCGGTCCGAAACGCTCCCTCGCTGAATGCCTGGTCGCGCAATCCCGGCGACACGCAGTTCCTGCTGCGCTGAGGCGGGAGGCCCGCCCCGGCATGGCTGTTCCGAGCTGACGTCGTGCGCTGGCGCACTTGCCGACGCACCGCGTTCGGGGCACGTTATGGTGGTCCACCTGAGGGACCGCCATGCCGACCCTGCTGCACCCCAGACAAAGCGTCGCGGCGACCCGGGAGAGTCCGGACGAAGAACACGCCCGCCGCATGCTGGCCAATCTCCTGGCGATGATCGCCTGCCTGCTGCTGATCGGCGCCGGGCTGTTCGTGGTCGAGGGGCTTCACAGCGCAGCCAAGCTGGAGGCGTGTTTCGAGGCCGGGCGACGTGTCTGCCCCGTTTCGGGACCCGGCACGCTGTACCATGCGCCGGTCGGCCTATCGCCCGTGATTCTGCCGGGCATCAGCGGCGCCCGCCCGTGAGCGCTGCATGCTGAAGGAATTCCTGGCGTTTTGGGAAGGTCTTCGAGCGAACGCGGAACCGCAGGAGCCCGGCCCCGACGACGTCCGCCTCATCGCCGCGGCCCTCATCGTGCATCTCGCCGAAATCGATGGCGCATTCAGCGCCCGTGAAGCCGCCTGGCTGCGCGGCACCGTCGAAACCTACACTGGCCTCACCGGCGACGACGCCGACCGCTTCATCGCGCTGGCGGACCGGACTGGGCGCGAGATCTCCGACATTGCGGACTTCGTCGCGCCGCTGCGCCGTCGCCTCCCGCCGGACCAGAAGCTCCAGCTCGTGGCCCTGATGTGGCGCATGGCGTTGGCGGACGGCGTGCTGCACGAGTTCGAAGAAGACCTCATCAGCCGGGTGGCCGACCTGCTCGGCCTCTCGGCGCCCGAGGCGGACGCGATCCGCGAAGCCGCGCTGCATCGCTGATCTGCCTTGTCGCGTCTCGACGTGGTACAATCCCCGTGGCACGGTTCGTGCCTCAATGCGAAGAGTTCGAGCCGATTCAGACGTCCCGGGTTCGCCGTCCTTGACCAAGCGCGTTCTCATCGTTCTGCACCAGGAGCATTCGACGCCCGGCCGCGTCGGGCGTCTGCTCGTCGAGCGCGGCTACGAGCTCGACATCCGGCGCACACCTTGCGGTTGCTGCCTGCCGGAGAGCATGGATGGATACGCCGGCGCGGTGGTCTTCGGCGGGCCGATGAGCGCGAACGACCCGGGCGAATGGTGCCTGCGCCAGACGGAATGGATCGGCGAAGTCCTGCGTTCCGGCATCCCGTATCTCGGGCTTTGCCTCGGCGCGCAGATGCTGGCGCGCCATCTCGGAGCGACTGTCGCGCCCCATCCCGACGGACATGCCGAGATCGGCTATTTCACCATCCGGCCGACGGCGGCGGGCGTCAGCTTCGCCCGCGAGATCGGGGCGGAGTGGCCCCGGAACGTCTATCACTGGCACCGCGAGGGATTCGACGTGCCGCCGGGGGCGCAATCGCTCGCTGAGGGCGACACCTTCCCCAACCAGGCCTTCCGGATCGGCAATGCCTTCGGGCTGCAGTTCCACCCCGAGGTCACCTACGCCATGATGTGCCGATGGACCGTTCGGGGACACGAGCGGCTGACCATGCCCGGCGCGCGACAGCGGGAAGAGCACCTGCATGGCTGGTACGTGAACGATCCCGCCGTGCGGACTTGGCTTGACGCATTCCTGGACCACTGGCTCGCCCTCCCGCTGCGGCCCGTGCTGCTGGGCGGCGATGCGGCTCCGGGCGAAGCGGTTCCCTCGCGCAAGAGCGCCGGGCGACCCATCGTTCCGGCCGTGGCCGCACAGGCGAGCTGACGCACGGCGCGACGCAGTCCGGCCAGGGTCGGACCATTCCTGCCCTACCTTTGGCCCATTGGCTCGTCGGACCTGCTTGCGCAACAATGGTGCATTGCAGCACAATTGCGCGCCGGATGACGGCAGGCAGCTCCGGAGGTTCGCGTGCGGGACAAACCCTGGATCTTCCGCACCTATGCGGGACATTCCACCGCGACCGAGTCGAACCGGCTCTACCGGAACAACCTGGCCAAGGGCCAGACGGGCCTTTCGGTCGCCTTCGATCTCCCCACGCAGACGGGCTATGACCCCGACCACGTGCTGTCGCGCGGAGAGGTCGGCAAGGTCGGGGTCTCCATCGCGCATCTCGGCGACATGCGGGCGCTGTTCGAGGACATCCCGCTTTCGGAGATGAACACCTCCATGACGATCAACGCCACGGCCGCCTGGCTGCTGGCGCTGTACGCCGCGACGGCCGACGAGCAGGGGGCGTCGCGGACCGCCCTGCAGGGGACCACCCAGAACGACATCATCAAGGAATACCTCTCCCGCGGCACCTACGTGTTCCCGCCGGAGCCGTCCATGCGGCTCGTGAAGGACGTGATCCTGTTCACGACCCGCGAGATGCCGAAGTGGAACCCCACGAACGTGTGCAGCTATCACCTGCAGGAAGCCGGGGCCACGCCGACCCAGGAACTGGCCTTTGCGCTGGCGACCGCCGTGGCGGTGCTCGACACCGTGAAGGCCTCAGGCGCGTTCAGCCCGGAGGCGTTCGGGGAGATCGTGGCCCGCATCTCCTTCTTCGTGAATGCCGGCATGCGCTTCGTGACGGAACTCTGCAAGATGCGGGCGTTCAGCGAGCTCTGGGACGAGATCACGCGCGACCGCTACGGCGTCGCGGACGAGAAGAACCGCCGCTTCCGCTACGGCGTTCAGGTGAACTCGCTGGGCTTGACCGAGCCGCAGCCCGAGAACAACGTCTATCGCATCCTCATCGAGATGCTGGCGGTAGTGCTCTCCAGGAACGCGCGCGCCCGCGCCGTGCAGCTTCCCGCCTGGAACGAGGCGCTCGGCCTGCCGCGGCCGTGGGACCAGCAATGGTCCCTGCGCATGCAGCAGGTCATGGCCTACGAGACGGATCTCCTGGAGTACGGCGACATTTTCGACGGCTCCAAGGAGATCCAGCGCAAGGTCGACGAGTTGAAGGAGGCCGCGCGGGCCGAGCTGGCCGCCATCGACGCCATGGGTGGGGCCATCGCGGCGGTGGAAAGCGGCTACATGAAGCGCGCACTCGTCGAGAGCAATGCGCGGCGGATCACCGGCATCGAGGCGGGGGACGACATCGTCGTCGGCGTGAACCGCTGGCGCGAGTCGGAGCCCTCGCCCTTGACGGCTGGCGAAGGCTCGGTGCTGACGGTTCCCGAGCACGTCGAGACAGAAGCCGTGCAAAGGATCCACGCCTGGCGGGACCAGCGCGACGCGAAAGCCGCCGCGGCTGCGCTGGCCGAGCTGGAGGCGGCGGCGCGAGAAGGGCGGAATGTGATGGAGCCCTCCATCGCCTGCGCCAAGGCCGGCGTCACCACGGGCGAGTGGGGGGAGACGCTGCGCGGCGTCTTCGGCCAGTACCGGGCGCCCACTGGCGTCACCCCGGAAACCCGCACCGCAGAACGGGAGCGCGACGTGCGCCTCATGGTGGCCGACCTCGCGCGCGACCTTGGGGAGCAGCCCCGGCTGCTGGTCGGCAAGCCGGGCCTCGACGGCCACTCAAACGGGGCAGAGCAGATCGCCCTGCGCGGGCGCGACGTTGGTTTCGCGGTGACATACGGGGGCATCCGGCTCACGCCGGCGGAAATCGTGGAGCAGGCGAAGGAGGCCGGGGCACATGTGGTGGGGCTCTCGATCCTCTCCGGTTCGCACGTGCCGCTGGTGCGGGACGTCATGAACCGGATGCGGGCGGAGGGCCTCGGACACATTCCGGTCGTCGTGGGCGGCATCATCCCGGCCGACGACGAACTGGTCCTGCGCAACATCGGCGTCAGCGCGGTATACACGCCCAAGGACTACGTGATGGACGAGATCATGAAGGACATCGTCCGCATCGTCTCGAAGCGGATCGGGGCGCGGGAGCCTGCGTGATGGCGGCGACCCGCGGCCGCAATGGCCTGCCCCTTCGAAAAGACGGGCAGGCCAATGCGAAGGTGAAAAATGCCGACTGAAAAACGTTCTGGCTAGAAAGGTCTTACAGGAGACACTGTATAGCTGATTCGTTACGAATTGCTAAAAGCTAATCTATACAGCTTAAAGCGACAATTCAGACCGGGCCGGCTTTCTCCCCGATGGCTTCTGCGATCGCCACCACGCGCCGGCCAATTTCTGCGTGCAAGCGCTCCACCATCCGCCCGTCCAGCTGGATCGCGCCTTTTTCGCGGTTCTCGGGCAGGTCGAATGCAGCGATCACGGCCCGGGCCCGCGCCACTTCATCGTCCGACGGTGCGAAGATCCGGTTGGCCGAGGCGATCTGGTTCGGGTGGATCAGGGTCTTGCCGTCAAAGCCGAGATCGCGCCCCTGCTCGCATTCCGCGGCGAAGCCCTCCTCGTCCGAGAGGTCGTTGAAGACGCCGTCGATGATGTCGAGCCCGTAGGCGCGCGCCGCGGCGAGGGTGGTCTGCAGCCAGGGCAGCATGGGCGCACGTCCGCGCGTCAGGCGCGCCCGCGTCTCCTTGGCGAGGTCGTTCGTGCCCATCACGAAGCACGCAAGGCGGTTGAGAGGGTCGGCGGCGGCGGAGGCGACGGCTTGCGCCGTCAGGATGGCGAGCGGCGTCTCCATCATGGCCCAGAGCCTTGTCCGGTCCGGCGCGCCCGCGGCTTTCAGCGCGCTGGCCGCGCGGGCGATATGGCCGGGCGAAGACACCTTTGGGATCAGCACGGCATCGGGCCCGGCGGCCGCTACGGCCTTCATGTCGGCATCGCCCCATGGCGTGTCGAGACCATTGATCCGCGCGATCACCTCGCGCCCGCCGAAACCGCCCGCCTGGATCACGCTGGAGACCTGCTGGCGCGCCAGCGCCTTGGCGTCGGGCGCCACGGCGTCCTCCAGGTCGAGAATCACGGCGTCGGCTGGCAGGGTGCGCGCCTTCTCCAGCGCGCGCGCATTCGAGCCCGGCATGTAAAGGACGCTGCGGCGGGGGCGGACGATCGGCTGGCTCATGACGGATCTCGCTGAAGCGGGCGTGCGGATTCCGCACTGCGCCATCGGGCGGGCAATATGCTGCATCGCAACGTGACGGCTGGCAAGCTATCGCCCGTCGGCGCGGCGCGCCATGATGAGAAAGGCGCAGACGCGCCCAGGGCTTGCGTCGTGAACAGCAGCGGAGTGCGCGTGGTCGAGATCGCCGGCGTCGACGGGTGTCCCAGGGGCTGGATCGCGGCCGTGGGCGATGCGGGTGGCCCTGCCAGCGTCGGCGTCTACGCCACGCTGCAAGCGCTTCTGGCGCAGCATCCCGGCCTCGGCGTGATTGCGATCGACATGCCGATCGGGCTGCCGGACCGGATCGGGCCGGGGGGACGCGGCCCTGAAGGCGCGCTGCGGCCGCATCTCGGCATGCGTCAGTCCTCCGTGTTCAGCGTTCCGTCGCGCCCAGCCGTCTATACGCACGACTACCGGGCCGCCTGCGACGTGGCGCTGGCTACCTCGGAGCCTCCCCGCAAGATCTCCAAGCAAACCTTCTTCCTGTTTCCCAAGATCCGGGAGGTCGACGCCCTGCTGCGGCAGGATCAAGCGCTGCGCGAGCGCGTCTTCGAATGCCATCCCGAGGGCGCGTTCATGACGATGAACGCCGGAAGGCCGCTCGCCGAGCCCAAGAAAGTGAAGTCGCGGCCGTGGCCCGCTGGACTGGAGGAACGCCGCAAGCTGTTGGAAGCCGCGGGCGTCGGGCCCGCGCTGCTGTCCCGGAAGCCCCCCGCGGGCGCGGGTGCGGATGACCTGCTGGACGCCTGCGCCTGCTTCGTCGTCGCCGCACGCATCCTGCGGGGCGAGGCGCGCTCCTTTCCCGCGACGCCCGGGCGCGATGGCCACGGCCTCCCCCTGGCGATCTGGGCCTGAGTCGACAGGGTCGGCCGACGGCTTTCGGGATCGGCTCCGCTTGAGACTCGCTTGGATGCCTTCTATGGCTTGGACGCTCAGGAGAACGCCGTGTCCCCCGCCTTGCCCGTGACCTATGCCGAGATCCGCAGCGCTCGCGACCGCATCCGGCCGTTCATCCGCCGCACGCCGCTGCTGGCTGTCGAGCCCGGCCTGTTCCGGCAGGCGGAGGTGACGTTCAAGCTGGAGTTCATGCAGCACGCCGGCTCCTTCAAGAGCCGCGGCGCCTTCAACAACCTGCTGTCCCGGGAGATTCCGGGCGTGGGCGTGTGTGCGGCCTCCGGCGGCAACCACGGCATCGCCGTGGCTTTGGCGGCGAGCCGGCTCGGACATCCGGCGCGCATCTTTGTGCCCGAGATCTCGTCGCCCGTGAAGATCGCCGCCATCCGGGCGCATGGTGCCGAGGTCGTGGTGGAAGGCGCGCGCTATGCCGATGCGCAGGCGCTCTGCAACGCCTACGCGGCAGAGAGCGGCGCGCTTCTTGTGCATCCCTTCGACACCGTGGAGACCATCGCAGGCGCGGGCACCGCCGCTCTGGAGTGGCAGGAGGATCAGGCGCGCATGGGATTTGCTCCGCTCGACACGGTTCTGGTCGCTGTCGGGGGAGGGGGCCTGGCCGCCGGCGTCGCGGCCTGGTTCTCAGGGCGGGTCAAGGTCGTGGCCGTGGAGCCAGAGGGCTCGCGGTGCCTGCATGCCGCGTTCGAAGCCGGGCGACCGGTCGACGTTCCCGTGGACTCCGTCGCGGCGGACAGCCTCGGGGCGCGTCGCGCGGGCGAGGTCGCCTTCGCGATCGCCCGCCACGTAATCGACCATGTTGCGCTCGTCTCCGATGACGCGATCATCGCGGCGCAACGGTTGCTCTGGACGAACTGGCGGATCGCCTCGGAGCCGGGTGGGGCAGCCGCGCTGGCCGCGCTCGCCAGCGGAGCCTACCGACCTGCGCCTGGCGAACGGCTCGGGGTTCTGCTCTGCGGTGGGAATGTGGATGCGGCGCGTCTTTCGGACTAGAGATCAAGCGGGTCTGGGCGCTCCAGCCGCATGACCCGGCGCTCCCTTGTTCCCCCCTCTCACGACGGGCGTAAGCAGCATGAGACAAGACGCACCCCCGGGCTTTCCCGACAGGCTCCTCAAGGGCTACCAGACCTTCATCGACGACCGTCTGCCGCGGGAGCGAAGCCGGTTCGAGGATCTGGCGGCGGCGGGCCAGCGGCCGGAGATCATGCTGATCGGCTGCTGCGACAGCCGGGTCTCCCCCGAGGTGATCTTCGACGCCAGTCCGGGCGAGATCTTTGTCGCGCGCAACGTGGCGAACCTCGTGCCGCCTTTTGAGACCGGCGGCGACTATCACTCCACCAGCGCGGCGCTGGAGTTCGCCGTGCAGGCCCTCAAGGTGAAGCACATCGTGGTGCTGGGCCACGGGCGTTGCGGCGGCATCCGCGCCTTCGCGGACGACACGGAACCGCTGTCCCCGGGCGATTTCATCGGCAAGTGGATGACGCTGGTGAAGCCCGCCGCCGAGCGCGCCGGGCCGCCCGCAGAGGGCGAAAGCCTCGAAGATTATGTCGAGCGGCTCGCCTTCATTTCCGTCGAGAAGAGCCTGGAGAACCTGCTGACTTTTCCCTGCGTACGCATCCTGGCGGAACGCGGAAAGATCCAGCTGCACGGCGCCTATTTCGACGTCGCGAGCGGCGTGCTGCGGATCCGGGATCCGCAGACCAGGCAGTTCAAGCCCGCCGTGGACGCCGTGCCGGGGCGCGTCTCGCTGTTCGGCTGCACCTGAGCCGGACGCCCGGAGAACGAGTTCTGGGGGAGGGCGGCACGCCCTTCCGCCAACGGTCGCGCCCTGGCTTCAGGCCGCCTTCTGCTTCGGCGTGATCAGCTTGCGGTTGGCCAGCGCCTCGGCGATCTGGATCGCGTTCAGGGCCGCGCCCTTGCGCAAATTGTCCGAGACGCACCAGAAGGCGAGGCCGTTCTCGACGGTGGAATCCTCGCGGATGCGGGAGATGTAGGTGGCGTCCTCGCCCGCGGCCTCGTGCGGGGTGATGTAGCCGCCGTCCTCCTGCTTGTCGATGACGAGGCAGCCGGGAGCCGAGCGCAGGATGTCGCGCGCCTCATCGGCGGAGAGCGGGCTGTCGAACTCCACGTTCACCGCCTCCGAGTGGCCGATGAACACCGGCACGCGCACGCAGGTGGCGGTGAGCTTGATCTTGGGGTCGAGGATCTTCTTGGTCTCGACCATCATCTTCCACTCTTCCTTCGTGTACCCGTCCTCCATGAACACGTCGATGTGGGGGATCACGTTGAAGGCGATGCGCTTGGTGAACTTCTTGGCCTCGACATCCTGCAGCGAGTAGAGCGCCTTGGTCTGGCGGTCGAGCTCGTCCATGCCGTCCTTGCCCGCGCCGGACACCGACTGGTAGGTCGAGACCACCACGCGGTTGATCCGGGCCTTGTCGTGCAGCGGCTTCAGCGCCACGACGAGCTGGGCGGTCGAGCAGTTCGGATTGGCGATGATGTTCAGCCAGTCCGGGCGCTCCATGTAGTCGCCGAGGACCTTGGCGTTCACCTCGGGCACGACCAGCGGGACGCGGTCGTCGTAGCGCCAGCAGGAGGAGTTGTCGATCACCAGGCAGCCCTTGGCGCCGATGCGGGGCGACCAGTCCTTCGAAATCGCCGAGCCGGCCGACATCAGGCAGATGTCCGTGTCGGAGAAGTCGTAATGGTCGAGCGCGCGGACCTTCAGCACGCGATCGCCATAGGAGACCTCGGTGCCCTGGCTGCGGGTGGAGGCGAGCGCCACCACCTCGTCGGCGGGGAAGGCGCGCTCGGCGAGAATGGAGAGCATTTCACGGCCCACATTCCCGGTGGCGCCGACGACTGCGACCTTGAAACCCATGGTGATGTTCCTGTCTGTGCGGCCCGGTTGCGGGCCCTGCTGGTCTCCCCCGGTCTCGTCCTCGGGAGCCTGACCCGCATTTGCGGGTGACCCCATCCCCCGCCGGGGGAGGGTCCGGAGCGAGGAAACGGCTAGAGCGCGGCGCCGCCTTTGGCGGTCCGTTTCGTCCCGGTCGTTTTCGTCGACGTCGAGAGACGCATGGCGCTCGTTGATCCCGAGAAGGATGGAAGCAGCGGAAAATCCGCTTGCGGCAAGGTGAAACACCGGACGGCGGGCGTTGTCAATCGCGGCCTGGCTACTTCGCCTCGTTCAGCCCGCATTCAGGGATACAACTAACAGATGTCATCACGGCCAAATGCTCGGGAGACAGGCTTCCGATGGCCGTGACGCAGGCTCCCATGGCCTGCGGCTCGAGGGAGAATACCCATGACATCGTCCTTCATTCCCACCGTGCACCGGACCCTGGTCCGCTTCGCCGCCGCCGGCCTCCTGGCGTGCGGCATCGCCGGGATGCCGTTGGTCGGGACGGCGAGCGCCCAGACAGCGGCCCCTGCGACCAAGCCAGCGACGCCGGCCGCCAAGCCGGCGACTGCGCCCGCGGCCGCGCCCGCCGCCACGTCCTCCGCGCCGCTTGTCGACATCAACTCGGCTTCCAAGGAAGAGCTTTCCGCACTGAAGGGCATCGGCGCCGTCCGCTCCGACGCGATCATCAAGGGACGTCCCTACAAGGGGAAGGACGACCTCGTCCGCAAGAACATCATCCCGGAGGGCGTCTACGCGGACATCAAGGACCTGATCATCGCCAAGCAGAAGTGAGCCGCTCCGCCGCCTGCGCCCGCGGGATGGGCAGCGTCACTCCCCCGGGCGGGGTGCGGGAACGATCTTCAGGGCCGTGATCCTGTTACGGCTCTTGCGCAGCACCTTGAAGCGGTACCCATAGAAGGTGAACACCTGCCCGGTGTCGGGGATGGTCTGCGCCTCGTGGATGACGAGGCCGGCGATGGTGGTGGCTTCCTCGTCCGGCAGCTGCCAGTCCATCGCCCGATTCAAGTCGCGCACCGGCACGGAGCCGTCGACGTTGACGGAGCCGTCGGGAAGCGGCCGGACGCCCTGCACGCTGATGTCGTGCTCGTCCTTGATGTCGCCGACGATCTCCTCGAGGATATCCTCCAGCGTCACCAGCCCCATGACCTCGCCGTACTCGTCCACCACGAGGGCGAAGTGCGTTTTGCGGCTGAGGAACGCTTTCAGCTGGTCGGCCAGCGACGTCGTATCCGGCACGAACCAGGGGTCGATGGCGATGGCCCGGACATCCAGGCGGGCCGCTTCACCCTTCACCGCGTCGAGCGCGCGCAGCAGGTCCTTTGCGTGCAGGACGCCCACGATGTTCTCGGCCGTCCCGGACCACAGCGGCAGGCGCGTATAGGGCGACGACAGCACCTCGCGCACGATCTCCTCGCTGGGAAGGTCCGCCGAGATGGTCCGCATCTTGGTGCGGTGGATCATCACGTCCGAGACTTCGAGTTCGTCGAGATCGAGCAGCCCGCCGAACATCTTGCGGGCCTCGGTCTGCACGCTGCCCTCGCGGTGCAGGAGGTCGACCGTGCCGCGGATCTCCTCCGTGGCGGAGAGAACGGCGTTGTCGCCGACGTTGAAACGCATCAGGCGCAGGCAGACGCGGACGAAGGCCTCGATCGCCATGGTCAGCGGCCCGAACAGCGCCACCGCCCAGGATACCGGGCGCACCAGGCTCAGCGCCGACTGGTCGGGATTGTTGATCGCGATGGTCTTGGGCAGCACCTCGGCGAACACGATGACGAGGACCGACATCACGAAGGTGGCGTAGATGACGCCGCCCTGACCGAAGAACTGCAGCAGCACGCTGGTGGTGAAGGCGGAAGCGCCGATATTCACCACGTTGTTGCCGATCAGCATGGCCCCGATCAGACGCTCGCGGGCCAACAGCAGCTTGTTGACGAGACGCGCGCGGGGGTCGCCGCCCTTCTCCAGCGCATGCATCCGGGCGCGGGACGCGGCGGTGAGCGCCGTCTCCGATGCCGAAAAGAAGGCGGAGAGGCCGAGGCAGAACACCACGACCAGCAGGGCGAACCAGGGGTTCGTTTCGACTGAAATGTCTTCCATGACCTATCAATCAGGGAGGCGGGAGCCTCTCGTCAAGGCGGCGCGCACAGCCGCCACGCCGTTCAGATGGTGGGTCGCGCTCAGGATTGAAGCTCGTCGGCGAGAAAGCTGCGCACGGAGTCGGCTTCCACGCCGCGGGCGATGAAACTTTGCCCGATGCCGCGCGCCAGAATGAAGGTCAGGGCGCCGCGCTTCACCTTCTTGTCTTGCGCCATGGCGTCGAGCACGGCCTCTGCTGCGGCGTCCCACCCGGGAATGTCCCGGATCCGCGTCGGAAGCCCAACGGTGCGCAGGTGTCCTTCCACCCGGGAGGCGTCCTGCCCGGGACACAATCCAAGCCGCGTAGAGAACCGGAACGCGCAGGCGAGGCCCACCGACACGGCCTCGCCGTGCACGAGGCGCGCGCCGTCATAGCGGCAGATGCGCTCGAAAGCGTGGGCGAAGGTGTGCCCGAGGTTCAGCAGCGCGCGATCCCCGTCCTCCCGCTCGTCGCGGACGACCACCGCGGCCTTTGCGGCGCAGCTGACCCGAATGGCCTCGGAGCGCTCCGGACCTCCCGCGAAGACCGCGCGGTGGTTCTGCTCCAGCCAGGCGAAGAAGGCTGGATCGTCGATGAGCCCGTATTTGACGACTTCGGCGTAGCCCGCCCGGAACTCGCGCGGCGGAAGCGTGTCGAGAATCCCGACGTCGGCCAGCACGAGGCTGGGCTGATGAAACGCTCCGACCAGGTTCTTGCCATGGGGCGAGTTGACGCCCGTCTTGCCGCCGACCGAGCTGTCGACCTGCGCCAGCAGCGAAGTGGGAACCTGGACGAAACGCATGCCGCGCCTGACGACCGCCGCCGCGAAACCGGCGAGATCGCCGATTACGCCGCCGCCCAGCGCCACCACGAAATCGCCCCGCTCCATGCGGGCGGCGATCACGCCGTCGCAGACACGCTCCAGCATGGCGTAGGACTTCGTGCCCTCGCCCGGCGGCAGGATGATCTCGGCCGACCGGATCCCGGCCGCCGCGAGCGAGCGCCGCAGGGCGGGCAGGTGCAGTTCCGCCACGTTCTCGTCGGTGACGATGGCGCAGGCTGCGCCCGGCGCAAGCGCCGCGATGCGCTGGCCCGCCCCGTCCAGGAGGTCCCTGCCGATGAGGATGTCGTAGGCCCGCCCTTCCAGCGGGACGTGCACCACCACCGGCTCAGATCTCGGTTCAATGCTCATGGCGTCCCTCGGGCGGGTGGAACGACGGCAGGAGCCGCCGCGACAGCGCGCTCATGATCTCGCCCACGACGATTTCATGGGGCACGTCCCGGGAGTGGACGGTGATCTCCGCCTGGCCGTAGATGGGGTAGCGGTCTGCGATCAGCCGGCGCAGCGTGCCTTCCGGGTCCGCAGTCTGCAGCAAGGGACGGTTCGAGCGTTTGCGCACGCGCCTCATCAGCACGTCGAAATCGGCCTTCAGCCAGATCGAGAGCCCCAGCACGGCTACGCGGTCGCGTGTTTCCTGGCTCATATAGGCGCCGCCGCCGGTGGCCAGCACGCGCGGCCCCTCCGCCAGCAGGCGTGCAATGACGCGCCTCTCGCCGTCGCGGAACTCCGTTTCGCCCCGCGCCGCGAAGATCTCCGGGATCGGCATGCCAGCCGCTTCCTCGATCGCGGTGTCCGCATCGGAAAACGGTAACCCCAGCCGCATGGCCAGCCTGCGGCCGACCGAGCTCTTCCCCGCGCCCATCATGCCCACGAGCACGATGGAGCGATCGCCCAGGGCCTCCCGGATGCGCCGCGCGTCCTCGTCCCGTGCAAGGGCCGGATCGGCGGCGACCGAGGGGAGAGGGGTCGTCTTGTTCACGGCGTTCCTGCCCTGGCGGCCCCAGCAAGGCCGCTTCCGACCCCTCCCTACACGACCCCGGGCAGATTTTCATCCGTCTTGCGTTCCCGCATTGCGCGTGATGGATAGAAGAGGGATGAAGTGGGGCTCGAGACGACCGTGCCGGTGATTCTGCGCTTCCTGATCTTTGCCGGCATTCTGGCTGGCTGCGTCTATGGCGGAATGCTGGCTCTGGTGGCCTTCTACGATCCCGAGCCGCGCGAGATCAGCATCACCATCCCCTCCTCCAAGCTCACCCCGCGCTGACCATGAGCGGGCGCGCCAAAAGCGGCCCTGTCGGCGCTTTCCTGGCCATGCTCTCTGCGGAGCGCGGCGCGGCCAAGAACACGCTGGAGGCCTATCAGCGCGATATCGCCGACTACGAGGACCACCTCGCCGACACGGGGGTGGGCCTGCTGCGGGCCGGCTCCGAGGAGATCCGGGCCTATCTCGCCGCTCTCACGGCGCGTGGGCTGAAGCCCGCCTCGACCGCACGCCGCCTTTCCGCCGTGCGGCAGCTCCACAAGTTCCTGTACGCCGAGGGCCTGCGCGCCGACGATCCCACCGTTGCGCTCAGCGGGCCGAAGAGGGGCCAGCCGCTCCCCAAGATCCTGTCCATCCAGGAGGTCGACCGCCTCCTCGCCGTCAGCGCCGAAGGCGTCGAGGATCCCGACCGGCCCCTCATGGAGCGCATCCGCGTGGCGCGCATGGCGGCGCTGCTGGAAGCGCTCTACGCCACGGGGCTGCGCGTGTCCGAACTGGTGTCTCTGCCCGCCTCAGCTGCGCGGGTGAAGGATCGGCTCATCGTGGTGCGCGGGAAAGGCGGCAAGGAGCGCCTGGTGCCGCTCAACGGCCGGGCCAAGGAGGCCTTCGCCCGGTATCTCGCCCTTCGGGACGAGGCGATGCTGCAGACCGGCGGACCCTGGCTTTTCCCCGCCGACAGCGCCTCGGGCCACCTGACGCGCCAGGCCTTCGCCCGCGATCTCAAGGCCTGCGCCATCGCCGCCGGCCTGCGGCCCGACCGCGTCAGCCCGCACGTGCTGCGCCACGCCTTCGCGAGCCACCTCCTGCACAACGGCGCCGACCTGCGGGTCGTGCAGCAACTGCTGGGACACGCCGACATCTCGACCACGCAGATCTACACCCACGTGCTGGACGACAGGCTCAAGGGGCTGGTGAGGGACCTGCATCCGCTGGGGGACGAGGACCCCTGATCGGAGCGGACTCTCGAGGTTGGACTTCCAGAGGCTACGCCTCCCCCCGCGACAGCACGAACACCGCCTGCTCGCCGAAGACGTTCCACACCCACCACGGCATGCCGACCTGGACGCGGTGTCCGCCGGCGTCGAGAGCGACGCCCTTGTCAATGCGCGCGCCGATCTCGTCCACGAGGCCCACGAAGTCGCGGATCGTGCAGAAGTGGATATTGGGCGTCTCGTACCAGGAGACGGGCAGGTTCTCGGTGACGGGCATGCGGCCGCCGAAGCCGAGCTTCAGTCGCACTTTCCAGTGGCCGAAGTTCGGGAAAGAGACGATCGCCTTGCGGCCGATGCGCAGCATGTGCTCCAGCACCACCCGCGGCCGGCGCGTGGCCTGCAGCGTCTGGGACAGGATCACGTAGTCGAAGCTGCCATCGGGGTAGGCCTCGAGATCGGTGTCGGCGTCGCCCTGGATGACCGAGAGACCACGCGCGACGCACTGGTTGACGCCGGCCTGGGAGAGTTCCATTCCGCGCGCGTCGACGTTGCGGCCGTCCTGCAGCATGCGCAGGAGCGTGCCGTCGCCGCAGCCGACGTCGAGCACGCGGGTGCCGGGCTTCACCATCTCCGCCACGAGCACGAGATCGATGCGGGTCGCGGTGGCCCCGGTCGGGAATTGCGCGTCGGCCATGTCGGGCGGTCCGGTCAGCTGGCGGGGCGGTGCGGCGCGGCCGGGAGGCCGCGGGCCCGGGCGGCGGCGTTGATGAAGCCCCGCGTGGTGTCGAACATCTCGGGAATATCGAGCAGGAAGGCGTCGTGGCCCTTGTCCGTCTCAATCTCGACGAAGGAGACCGACGCCCCGGAGGCGTTCAGCGCATGCACGATGGCGCGGGAATCCGAGGTCGGGAACAGCCAGTCCGACGTGAACGACACCAGGCAGAACCGCGTGCGCGTGGTCCGGAACGCCGCTGCAAGCGAGCCGCCGTAATCCTCCGCAAGGTCGAAATAGTCCATGGCGCGCGTCAGGTAGAGGTAGGAGTTGGCGTCGAACCGCTCCACGAAGCTGCGGCCCTGGTAACGCAGGTAGCTCTCGATCTCGAAGTCGGCGTCGAAGGAGAAGGTGGGCGCATCGCGGTCCTGCAGCTTGCGGCCGAACTTCCGGTGCAGGGCGGGCTCCGAGAGGTAGGTGATGTGCGCCGCCATGCGCGCCACAGCCAGTCCCTTTTCGGGGCGCGAGCCGTCCTCGATATAGCGGCCGCCGCGCCAGTCGGGATCCGCCATGATCGCCTGCCGGCCGACCTCGTGGAAGGCGATGTTCTGCGCGGAGTGCTTGGCGGCGGTGGCGAGCGGAATGGCCGAGAACACGCGCTCCGGATAGCTCGCGGCCCATTGCAGCACCTGCATGCCGCCCATCGAGCCTCCGGCCACGCAGAACAGGGTCTCGATGCCGAGATGGTCGATCAGCATGGCCTGCGCGCGGACCATGTCGCGAATGGTGACGACGGGGAAGGCAAGCGCGAAGGGTCCGGAGCCGCCCGGAGCGGTGGTCGCCGGGCCGGTCGTGCCCATGCAGCCGCCCACCACGTTGGAGCAGATGACGAAGAAGCGATCGGTGTCGATCGGCTTGCCCGGCCCGATCATCGTCTCCCACCAGCCGGGCTTGCCCGTCACGGGGTGGACGTTGGCCACATGCTGGTCGCCCGTCAGAGCATGGCAGATCAGGACGGCGTTGCTTTTGTCCGCGTTGAGGGTCCCGTAGGTCTGGTAGGCGATGCTGAACGGCGACAGCTCCACGCCGCAGTCGAGCGCGAGCGGTTGTTCGGCGGGGAACCGCACCACGAGGCTCGAGGGCTGGTCGGCCTCGTGCGCTTTCACGGGCGCCAGTGCCTGGATTTGACTCATACGTTCCGCTCTCAGGCCGGATCGTTCGGATTACAGAACGATTGCGTAGCTTCACTGGCTCCAGCCTGCAAGCCAAATCGTGGCAGGAGCAGCGAAATCCCGTCGTCCTGGTTCACTGTCGGCGAGTTGCTCTGCCTTTGCGTTCGGCCAAGTCCCGCATTATGACTGCGACCGTCGCGGGCCGCCCGAGCGCGCCCGCGCCCGCACCTTTGCTGGAACCGACCATGCCCGAACAGGCGCCCCTTTCCACGCTCGCCGATCTCCGGCGCGAGATCGATCGCATCGACGAGGGTATGCACGAACTCCTGATGGAGCGCGGCCGGATCATCGATACGCTGATCGAGGTGAAAAAGACGCAGGACTCCGGCTCCGCCTTCCGGCCGGGCCGCGAAGCCTCGATGATGCGGCTGCTGGCCGAACGTCACAAGGGCCTGCTGCCGTTCGACACCGTCGAGAGCATCTGGCGGGTCATCATTTCCACGTTCACTTTCGTGCAGGCGCCCTACAAGGTGCACGCCGACATCGCGGGCGGCGATGCGCCCATGCGCGACACCGCGCGCTTTCACTTTGGATTCACGGTCCCCTACGTGCCGCACGACAGCGCGGCGGCGGTGATCGAGGCGGTGGGCGGCTCGGCCGGCGACCTCGGCATCTTTCGTGCGGAGCCCGGACGGACGGCCGGCGCGTGGTGGACGGCGCTCGCCGGTCCTGGGCGGCCCAAGATCATCGCGCGGCTGCCTTTCGTGGAGCGGCCCGACCACCCTGCGGGCACGCCGGTCTATGTGGTTTCCAAGCCGATCGAGGACGCGGCGGTGCGCGACGTGGTGCTTTACGAGTTGGCGCTGGAGCGCTGGCGGGAGGGCCTCCAGGCGGGCCTCGCCGGAGTCGGCGCGACCATCGAATCCAGCGCGGGCGACGATGCGGGCCTGAACCTGCTCGTCGCCGCCCCGGGCAGCCTCAGCCTCGACGCGCTCACGGGCGCGATGGCCGGCCTCGGCGTCGGCGTGTTCCAGTTCCGGGAGATCGGCAGCCACGCGGCCCGTTTTCGCATCGCGCCGCGTGCCTGAACCGTCAGCCTCGAGCAGCACAACCCGCCAAGTCCCTCCGGAAAGCCCGCCATGACCGCCCCGTCGACCATCACCGCCAACCGCCCCGTTCCTCGTGCAGGCGTGCTTTCGATCGAGCCCTACGTTCCCGGCAAGAGCAGCGCCAGCGGCGGCGGCAAGGTCTACAAGTTGTCCTCGAACGAGACGCCGCTGGGCGCGTCGCCCGCGGCGATCGAGGCCTACCGGAAAGCGGCGGACAAGCTCGAGCTTTACCCGGATGGCGCGGCCACCGCGCTGCGCCAGGCCATCGCCTCCAAGTTCGGGCTCGACCCATCGCGCATCGTCTGCGGCTCGGGTTCCGACGAAGTGCTGTCGATGCTCACCAACGCCTATGTCGGGCCGGGCGACGAGGGGATCTACACCGAGCACGGATTCCTGGTCTACAAGCTCGCTTTGCTGGCGGCCGGCGGCACGCCCGTGGTGGCGCCGGAGAAGAACCTCACGGCGGACGTCGACGCGATTCTGGAACGCGTCACGCCGCGCACGAAGATCGTCTACCTCGCCAACCCCAACAATCCGACCGGCACCTACCTCCCGTTCGAGGAGGTGAAACGCCTGCACGCCGGGCTGCCGCCGCACGTGCTGCTCGTGCTCGACGCCGCCTATGCGGAATATGTCCGCCGCAACGACTACGCCTCCGGGCTGGAGCTCGTCGCCACCAACGAGAACGTGGTGATGACGCGCACCTTCTCGAAGATCTATGGCCTGGCGCTTCTGCGGCTCGGCTGGTGCTATGCGCCGGCCCATGTCGCCGACGCGCTGAACCGCATCCGCGGGCCTTTCAACGTCAACGGCCCTGCCATCGAGGCGGGCATCGCCGCCCTCGCCGACGAGGCGCATCTCGCAGCTGCTGTGGCCCACAACGAGAAGTGGCTGCCGCTTCTGACCAGGGAGATCGAGGCGCTCGGCCTGAAGGTGACGCCGAGCGTCGGCAACTTCCTGCTCATCCATTTTCCGCAGGAGGCCGGGCGCACCGCACGCGACGCGGACGCCTTCCTCAGCAGCCGCGGCCTCGTGCTGCGCGGCGTGGCGGCGTATGGGCTACCGCATGCGCTCCGCCTCACCGTGGGCGCCGAGGAGGCGAACCGTCACGTCCTGGCGGTCCTCGCCGAGTTCATGGGGAAGGATCGGGCCGGTGCCTGACAAGCTGGGACCAGCACTCGCCGAGCCTGTCTTCGACACCATCGCCATCGTCGGTCTCGGGCTGATCGGCTCGTCGCTGGCGAGGGTGACGCGGCGCAAGGGCCTCGCACGCCGGATCGTCGCCATCGATTCCTCCGAGTCCGTGCGGGAGCGCGTGCTCGCGCTCGGCATCGCCGACGCGGTGACCGGATCGGTGGCGGAAGGAGCGCGAGACGCTGACTTCGTGATCCTCTGCGTGCCGGTCGGGGCCTGCGGCGACGTCGCCGCGCAGTTCAATGGTGTGCTGAAGCCGGGCTGCATCGTTTCTGACGTGGGCTCCGTCAAGGGCTCGGTCGTTGCGCAGGTGGCCCCGCACCTGCCGCCCGGCACGACCTTCGTGCCGGCTCACCCGGTGGCTGGAACGGAGCACTCCGGGCCTGACGCGGGCTTCGCGACCCTGTTCCATAATCGCTGGTGCATCCTGACGCCGCCGGAGGGAACGGACCCCGGCGCCGTTGCCCGTGTGCGCGCTTTCTGGGAAGGCGCTGAGTCCAATGTCGAGGTGATGAACCCCGCCCACCACGACCTCGTGCTCGCCATCACAAGCCACGTGCCGCATCTCATCGCGTACAACATCGTGGGCACGGCGGCCGATCTCGAAGAGGTCACGCAGTCCGAGGTGATCAAGTTCTCGGCGGGCGGCTTCCGCGACTTCACCCGCATCGCGGCGTCCGATCCCACGATGTGGCGCGACGTCTTCCTGCACAACAAGGACGCTGTGCTCGAGATGCTCGGGCGTTTCACCGAGGACCTCTCGGCGCTGCAGCGGGCGATCCGCTGGAGCGATGGCGACGCCCTGTTCAACCTCTTCACCCGAACCCGCGCCATCCGCCGCGGCATCATCGATGTAGGGCAGGAAACCGCGGAGCCGGACTTTGGACGGCGCAAGCCGGAGGAGTAGGCGGACCGCCATCGCGGCGCGCTCGCCCGCGAAACTCAACCGCGAAATTCAGTAGAGCGGCATCAACCTCGCAACGGGCAGGGGCCCGAGAAAGGCCTTCCCGTCGTCCAGGCGCAAAGGCAGCGTGAGGCCGCGCGGTCCGGCGGGGGTGTCGGCCTGCGGCGCAGCCTGCGCCTTGCCGCCGCCCAGGATCCCGGCGAGGAGGCCGCCGAGATTGGCGGCCTTCGGCCCCAGTCCGAAGCGCCGCAGGACGTCGTCGAGCCCGGACACGGTGACGTCGAGCTTGCCTTGCGGCCGATGCAACTCGTCGATGCCGAGCGCGCCGTTCGCATCGACTCTTCTCTGCCCCTGCGAAAGAGCGAGCCGGGTGAGTTGAAGCGTCCCGCCCGCCTGCCGCCAGCGTTCGAGTTCCTGCGCCGGGACGCCGCCGGCGAGGGGCTCGGCCTTCGATATCGTCGAGACGATATCGGCGTCGATCGGGTCCGCGCTGCCCAGAAGCGGATCAAGTCCGGGAATTGCGAGCCGCGTACCGCGGGACGCAACGTCGTAAGCGCCATCGGAGTCCGGGCGGTCCGGTGTGCGGCGGATGTGCAAGTCGACCATGTCGCCCTGCGCCTGGCTCTCCGGTAACCCGAAGCCTGAGACCGTCACGCGGGGCTTGGTCATCTCCAGCGAGAACTGCCGGAGCGAGGCGCCCGGCCGGCCTTCGACGCTGGCGCGCAGCAGCTCCCATTCGAGCCGGAGGCGGTCGCCCGCGGCGCTCGACACGGTGAGGGGGCCCTCAGCCTCCATGATGACGTGGCTCGGCGCCTGAAGCTGGGCCACCGCCATGACACGTCCCATCTCTCCCGTCAGCTCCCGGCCCGCGCCGCGGCCGGAGAATGTCGGCTTGTCGCAGACCACCTCGATCCGGAAGGGGAAGCCCCCGATCTGGCGGTTGGGGCAGGTCCACTGCCGGCCCAGCCGCGCTTCCCGATCGAGCCATGAATCCATTTCGATTCCGGCTCTCCATGTGGCGAACGCCCAGAACCCGGCCAGCGCGCCGAACAGGACGAGGAGCACGAGAGTGGGGAGGAAGATCCGAAGCCTGCTGGTTCGCCGCCGGACGCCGGGATCGGGAGCCGCGTACCGGCTGCGATAGGCCATTCCTCACCTCCGTTACGGGGCCGGTCGACGAAGCGCTTCGCCCTGGGCCCGAAATGCTGTAGCCGCTCGGGGCGCGAGCGCCAAGCGGCTGCCCGGCGCGGAACGACCTGCTCACCTGCAATGTGGATCCACGGCATGACGTCCGAAACAGGCGAATTCTGGGTGTTCGGCTATGGTTCCCTGGTCTGGCGACCCGGATTCGACTTCGAGGAGCGTTGCGTCGCGACGTTGCACGGCTATCACAGGGCGCTTTGCGTGTTCTCCCACGTTCATCGCGGGACCCCGGAGCAGCCGGGGCTCGTGCTCGGGCTCGACCGGGGTGGATCCTGCCGCGGCATCGCGTTCCGTGTGGCGGCTGATCGCTGGCCTGAGACGCTCGCTTATCTGCGCGCCCGGGAGCAGGTAACCATGGTGTACCGCGAGAGTTGGCACGACGTGCGGCTGATCGACGGACGCCGCATTCGGGCTGTCGCCTACTCGGTCGACCGCAGCCACATGCAGTACGCATCGAATTTGTCCGACGAGGACGTGCTCCGGCTCGTGCGGCGCGGGGTCGGCCAGTCCGGCGCCAATCCGGAGTATGTGCGCAACACCCACCTCCATCTCGCGGAGCTCGGGATCACGGACGCCAGGCTGGAATGGATCGTCAGCCGCCTGGGCGACGAAGCCGCGCCGGTTTGAACCTCAGTCCTCGGCCTTGAGGGGCCGGTTCATCAGCGAGTCGATCGCGGCGTCGATGGAGAGCGAGCCTGAGAGCACAGCGTCCACCGCCCTGGCGAGGGGCATGTCGATGCCGCGCGCCTGCGCCATTCCGGCGAGGACCCGGGCCGTGAAGACGCCCTCGGCAAGCTTGCCTCCCCCCGCGTCGGACATCGTCACGCCTCGCCCGAGATCCCAGCCAAAGGCGAAGTTGCGGGACTTCAACGACCCGCAGGTCAGGATGAGATCTCCGAGCCCGGAGAGGCCGACGAGGGTTTCGGGACGGGCGCCCCAACTGCGGGCGAACCGCGAGAGCTCGGCGAAGCCGCGGGCCGTGACGGCGGCCTTGGCGCTCTCGCCGAGCCCCCGGCCGGCGACGATGCCGGCTGCGATGGCGAGGACGTTCTTCGTTGCGCCGCCGATCTCGACGCCGCGCAGATCGCTGGAGTGATACACGCGGAACGTGCTGGAGCTCAGGCCCTGGGCAAGCGCTTCGGCGACCTCCGGGAGGGCGGCCGCGAGCACCACGGCGGTCGGCAGCGAGCGGGCGACGTCCTCCGCGAAGCTTGGGCCTGAGAGCACCGCCGGCATGCAGCCGCGCACGGTGTCGGCCACGATGTCGGACAGGAACAGCCCGGAGGCGCGCTCGAAGCCCTTGGCGCAGATCACCAGCGGCAGCCCCTGCTTCATGACCAGTGAAAGCGCCTCGGCGACGCCTCGCACCGCCTGGGCGGGCACGGCCAGCAACACTGCGCGGGCCTGCGAAACATCCGCCAGGTCGGCGATCGGCTCGACGGAGGCGGCCAGCTTCACGCCGGGCAGCCGCGCCCGGTTCTCCCGGAGAGCGCGCATCTCCTCGACCATGTCGACGTCACGCGCCCAGAGCAGCACGCGCCGGCCTGACTGGGCGGCGGCGTTGGCGAGGGCGACGCCCCAGGCGCCGGCTCCCACCACCGCCAGGGGATCGAAGATCACGCGCCGGCTCCCATCGCGGCCAGCGGCCACCGCGCCCGCGGCGCCAGCGACAGGTCGTCGGTGAACCCGGCACGCAGCCGCTCCAGCCCCGCCCAGGCGATCATGGCGCCGTTATCGGTGCACAGTTCGAGCGGGGGAGCGGCGAGTTTCAGCCCCGCCTCCGAGCTCAGCCGCTGCAGGGCGCGCCGCACCGTTTGGTTGGCGGCGACCCCGCCCGCCACCACGAGGGCGGAGGGATGGCCGACCTGGTCCCGGAACAACCTGAGCGCGATCCGGGTACGATCGACGATGACGTCGACCACCGCCGCCTGGAAAGAGGCGCAGAGGTCGGCGATGTCCGTCTGGGTGAGAGGGGCGATGCGCTCCGCCTCGAGCCGGACGGCGGTCTTCAGGCCGGACAGCGAGAAGTCCGGCGTTCCCCGGCCGGTCAGTGGCCGCGGGAACGCAAAGCGCTCTGGGTCGCCGCGCTCGGCCTCCTTCTCGACCTGCGGGCCGCCGGGATAGGGCAAACCGAGCATTTTCGCCGTCTTGTCGAAGGCTTCCCCGATGGCGTCGTCGATCGTCGTGCCCAGCCGGACGTAGTCGCCGACGCCTTTTACCGCGAGAAGTTGGGAGTGGCCGCCGGAGACCAGCAGGAGCAGGTATGGAAACGGCACGCCATCGGTGAGCCGGGGCGACAGGGCGTGCGCCTCGAGATGGTTCACCGCCACGAACGGCTTGTCGGCGACCAGGGCGAGAGCCTTGGCCGTGGTCAGCCCGACGATGACCCCGCCGATCAGTCCGGGGCCCGCTGCGGCCGCGACCGCATCCAGCTCCGACAGCTTGACGCCCGCGGTATCCAGCGCGCGCTTCACGATGCCATCGAGCAATTCGACATGAGCGCGCGCCGCGATCTCGGGAACCACTCCGCCATAGGCGGCGTGGTCGGCGATCTGGCTCCAGACCACGTTGGAGAGAATGCCGCCGCGTCCGTCGCGGTCCGTCTGGACGACAGCAGCCGCCGTCTCGTCGCAGGTGGTTTCGATGCCGAGAACCCGCATGTGCTCCTCCGGGCCGGCGGCGCGGATCCGGCCCTGAGGCGGACCTATCGGCGACCGGAATCACACCCTATAGTCCCGCTCGTCAGGGAAGGAAACGCCGCGCGCGGCGAAGATCGACAGGAGTCTAGCGTGGCGTCAGGATCCCAGCCGGTTCGTCTGCGTATCGGGACGCGCGGCAGCCCTCTCGCGCTTTGGCAGGCCCGCGAGGTGCAGGCGCAGCTCGCCGTGGCCCAGGGCTGGCCGCTCGATGCGATCGAGATCGTGGTCATCCGCACGTCCGGCGACATGATCCAGGATCGTGCGCTGGCCCAGGCCGGCGGCAAGGGGCTCTTCACCAAGGAGATCGACGCCGCGCTGCTGGAGCGCTCGGTTCAGATCGCGGTGCATTCGGCCAAGGACATGCCCACGCGCTTCCCCGACGGGATCGCGATCGCGGGCTATCTCGCTCGCGCCGATGTGCGGGACGCGCTGATCAGCGCCAGGGCGCGCTCGCTGGATGACCTGCCCCAAGGGGCGAACGTCGGCACCGCCAGCCTGCGCCGGCAGGCGCTGATCAGGAGGCGGCGGCCCGACATCGTGACGAGCCTGCTGCGCGGCAACGTGGAGACGCGGCTCGGCAAGGCCGAGAGCGGTGAGATCGACGCGACGCTCCTTGCGGTCGCCGGCCTCGACAGGCTGGGCCTCTCGCACCGGATTTCGGCCTACCTCGACGCAGAGGCGTTCCCGCCCGCCGTCGGGCAGGGCGCCGTCGCCATCACCGCGATGCAGGACGACGAGACGACCCTCGCTGCCATCGCCTCCATCGCAAACCGTGAAACAGGGATCGCGCTCGCCGCCGAGCGCGCGTTCCTGACCGTGCTCGACGGATCCTGCCGCACGCCCATCGCGGGGCTGGCGCGGGTGGAGGGAGACGCCGTGCGGTTCTCCGGCACGGTGCTCTCGGCGGATGGCGGGCTGTCCTTCTCGGCCAGCCGGGTCGGCGGCCCCACAGAGGCCGCAGCCATGGGAGAGGACGCCGCCCACGACATCCTGGGCCGCGCCCCGGCGGACATCCTGGCTCATTGAGCGATGCGTGTGATCGTCACACGCCCCGAGCCCGATTGCCTGCGCACCGCCGACCGGCTGGCCAGAATGGGACTGGAGCCGGTCGTCTCTCCCGTTCTGATCGTCCGCGGCACGGGAGCAGCCATCCCCGAACACCCATACGATGGCGTGCTCGCGACCAGCGCCAACGCCTTCCCGGCCGCTCTCCCCCCCAGCCTGACGTCAGCGCCGCTGTATGCCGTGGGCGAGGCGACGGCGGCCGCGGGTCGCCAGGCGGGGTTCGTCGACGTCCACACCAGCCTGGGCCGGGCGCACGAGGTCGCCGACGATTTGAGTCGCAATGCGCCGGCCCGGGCAAGGCTGTTGTACCTGGCGGGCCGGGCCCGAACGAACACGCTGGAGACGCGCCTCGTCGAGGGCGGCTTCGACCTGACCGTCGTCGAGACCTACGCGGCAGAGCCCGCCGATGCTCTTGCGCCCTCGGCGATTTCTGCGCTTCGGCAGGACCCCCCGGCGGTGCTGCACTATTCCACGCGCAGCGCGGAGATCTTCCTTCGGCTCGCGATTCGCGCCGGGCTCTCCGACGCCGTCCTGCGCTGCACGCATCTCTGCCTTTCCGAGGCTGTGGCAAGGCCGCTGCGCGAGGCGGGCGCTGAAGCGAGAGTAGCATCGAAGCCCGACGAGGATGCCTTGCTCGCCCTTCTCCCGCCGTACCGCTGAGGCATCCGACTACCGGCAGGGTGGCCCTGTCCCACAGTCGCGCTATAAGGTCGTCGCGGGGCCACCACACAACGCCGGGTCACACCGGATCAAGTCGAGCGGAGCCACATGACGGGCGATACCACGGACAACCGGCCTCGAGGCGAACGTCCACGGCGCGGATCACGTCGCGAATCGACCGTGCTCGACCTGACCGCAGAATCGGTCGCGGTGTCGCCGGGACAATCGGAAACCGGCGGCGAGGCGGGCGTCGGCCCTGCCGTCCCCGCCGCTGAAGAGACGCCGGGGCCGGACCAGCAGAACGCGCCAGCGTCCGAAAGCGTGCCCGGTGGCGAGCATGACGCCGCGCGCACTTTCGTGGCGGCGACCCCTTCTTCGTCCGCTCCCGATCTTGAAAGCGGCCCTGTCCACTTCGAGGGCTCGTCCGAGGTCGTGCAGGCCCATTCCGAATCGACGTCGGGTCATCCCGACCAGGGAACGTTGGAATCAGCCGCCGCTGAACTGGGGCTGACGCAGCCCGGTTCGCCCTCCGATAGCACCGAGCCCGCTGGAGAGCCTGCCGCGCCGGAGGACGACGCGCCGCGCTCGGCTGTGCCGCCGGTGTCGGCCGGACCCGTCGCGGCCGGCTCCCGCCCTCTCGCCTCACGCCCGTCGCTGCTGGGACCGGCGCTGGCCGGGCTCTTCGGGGGCTTCGTCGGGGCAGCGCTGCTCGCGGGCGGCTTCTATCTGTTCGGCCCTGCAGGCGACATCGGCGACAGGCTCGCCGGGATCGAGGCGGGGCTCGGCGAACGCGCCTCCCGGCGCACGGTCGAGACGCTCGAAAAGCGCGTGGCCGGGCTGGATGGCAGCGCCCAGGCGCTGCGGTCCGACACCGATGCCTTGAACAGGCGCGTGGATGCGATCCCCGCCAAGGACCTTCCCGCACTGTTCGGGCGAATGGACAGGCTGGAGCGCAACGTGGCCGACATCGCATCCCAGCCGCAGCAGAAGGCCGAGGGAGCGTCCGCTCCGGCCGCGCCTCAGCCGCCGCCGCTGGTGGCGGCGCGCGAGAGCGCCGTGCTCTCCATCGCCCTGCTGCTGCGTGACGCGCTCGGCAGGGGAGCGCCCTATGGCCGTGAACTCGAGGCGCTCCAGGGCGCGCGCGTCGACCAGGCTCGCATCGATGCTCTGAAGCCCTTCGCCACCTCCGGTGCGCCGTCGGCCGCGGCGCTGGCGGCGGAGTTCGCACCTATCGGCGAACGGATCGCCAATCCGCCGCCGCCGCCGGCCAACACCGTGACGGACAGGATCTCCACCAGCCTGACCACCCTGTTCAAGGTGCGGCCGGTCGGGGAAGCGCGGGGCGATTCTCCCGCCGCCCTCTCCGCGCGCGCCGAAGCCGCGCTAAAGCGCGGATCGCTGGTGGACGCCGCAGCGGCGCTGGACAAGCTGCCTCCGGCGGAAGCCGGGCCGGCGGAGGCTTTCAGGGCGACCTTGAAGTCCCGCATCGCCGCGAACGCCGCGGCCGACTCGATCCTGTCCAGAGCGGTCGATGAGCTCCTCGCCGCAGCCAAACTCCCGGGAGGCGCCGCGCAATGACCCGTATCCTTGTTCTGATCGCGGTCCTCGTCGGGCTCGCCTTTGCTGGAGCCTGGCTGGTGGAGCGCCCCGGCGAGATCGTCATGACGGTCGAGGGCTACCGGGTCGAGACGTCGCTGGCCATGGGGCTGGCCGTCGTCGCCGGCGTCACCGTCGTCGCGATGATCCTGTGGAGCCTGCTGCGTTTCCTGCTCCGCATTCCCGGCATCGTCAGCTTCAGCAACCGGGCGCGGCGGCGGGCCAAGGGTTATGCGGCCGTCTCCCGCGGCATGGTCGCGGTGGGCGCGGGTGACCCCCGCAGCGCCAAGCGCCACGCGCAGGACGCCAGCCGCCTGCTGGGCGACGAGCCCCTGGCCCTGCTGCTGAAGGCCCAGACGGCCCAGATGACGGGGGACCGGGGCTCGGCCGAGGGCGCGTTCCGCCAGATGCTGGATGAGCCGGAAACGCGCGTGCTCGGCCTGCGCGGCCTCTTCGTCGAGGCGCGGCGCAAGGGCGACCTTGCTGCGGCCCGGGCCTATGCCGCCGAGGCGGCCCGTCTGTCGCCGTCGGTGTCGTGGGCGGGCGAGGCGCTCCTCGAATACCAATGCTCCGAGGGGGACTGGTCGGGCGCGCTCGCCACCCTGGAGCGGGGATCACGCGGCCAGGACAAGAACATGCTGAAGCGCCAACGGGCCGTGCTGTTGACCGCCGACGCCATGGGGCGGGCGGAGCGTGAGCCGGAAGCCGCTCTCGCCCGCGCTCAGGAGGCGATCAAGCTGTCGCCCGATCTCGTCCCGGCCGTATCGCTGGCTGCCCGGCTGCTCTCGCGCAAGGGCGATTTCCGGCGCGCCTCCAAAACGGTCGAGGCGGCCTGGAAGCTCGCGCCGCATCCGGAACTTGCAGACGCTTACGTTCACGTGCGGCCGGGCGATTCGGTCCGCGACCGCCTGATCAGGGCCGAGCGCCTGCACTCCATGCGGCAGAGCGCGGCCGAGGGGCGCGTCGCCGTCGCCGAGGCGGCGCTCGGGGCGCGAGACTTCGACCGTGCGAAATCCGTACTCGCGCCGTTGCTCGAGGGACGGCCGCCCGTCTCCGTCTGCCTGCTCATGGCCGATCTCGCCGAGGCGGACGAGACGGCGCATGGCAGCGTCCGGGAATGGCTGGCCCGCGCCTCTCGCGCACCACGCGACGCGGCCTGGATCGCCGACGGCGTGATCAGCGACCGCTGGGCTCCGGTTTCTCCGATCACGGGCCGGCTGGACGCGTTCGTCTGGGGCGCGCCGGTGGAACAGATCGCGCTCAGCGAGCGCGACGAGATGCGCGCCGAGCGAGCCGCGGCGGCCGCGCTGCCGGCCAGCGACGATGTCATCGCCGACGTCGACGAACCCGAGACGGCCTTCAACGAGCCGGAGCCGACGGTCAGCGCGAGCAAGCAAGCCGCCGGTCCGACTGCGCACGTCGAAAACGAAGCCGAGCCCGAGCGCGACGCGCCTGAGATGGAGGCTGTCGCAGATCCTGCGCCCGAGCGCGCGCCCGCCGGGGAGCCGTCTTCCGCCCAACCCGCTCCGAACGCTGGGAGCGGGAACGGAAAGATCCCGCCGGAACCTTCCGAGCCGGCCCAGCCCGAACCGCCGCGCCCGCCATCCTACCTCGATGGCCCGCGCCGCCGGCAGCCTTTCGAGCCTGGCGTCGCGCCGTCCCCACTCCCGTCCGAGCCGCCGCATGCCGACGTTCGGCCGGCGGCCGCGATGACGGAGCCGGGCGAAAGCCGGCGCCGCTCCTCGCCTCCTACGCAAGTGGTGTTCCCGCTCGCCGGCGCCCCCGACGACCCGGGACCGGACGGCCCCGACCAGTCGACGCGAGGCCGGATCGGCTTTCTCCAGTAGCCGGGAATCCCGGCGCACGCGGGATCGCGCCTTGCAAAAGGAGCCCAATCCCGCTAAGAAACGCCGCGTCGCCGCAATAGCTCAGCTGGTAGAGCACCTCATTCGTAATGAGGGGGTCGGGGGTTCGAATCCCTCTTGCGGCACCATAGGCCAAGTCAGATTATCCCTAAATTCCACAGAGCTATTGTGGTTAGAGCCGGTCTGCAGGCTGCGCTGCAAGATAGGCAGTGGCGGCCGATGAAGCTACTTTCGCCTGCTTTGCTGAGGGACTCCGCTCCCAGTCGGACGAGGCATATTCCGCCATTATTTGCGCGAAAAGGTCGTCATCCTCGACCTTGACCCTCAGGGCACAATCGCAAGCTGGCGCCAGACCAAGCAGAACCTCTGTCCCGGCCGGATCCGAAACGTTCAGCTGGGCGGTCAGGCGTTCGTGGACCCGCTCCGCTTCGGAAACGATGGCGCGCACGAGGCGTCTACCGTTGGGCGTGGGAACCGGCTGCTCTAGAGCCGGGGACAGCCGTAGTGCCGCCTCTTCGTTGACGATCGCGGTGGGGCGTTCGGACCAGACGACATAGTCGACCATGACGACTACGAACCAATCATTCCAGGTCCGGTCAGCCCGGGACACGGCGCGATCGAGTTGAATGAGGATCTCCGCCGCTTCCCGGTAGGTGACGCCGTGGGGAAGGATGTCGCGCTCGAGCCGCCTCACATCGCCGAAGCCGATTCGGCCTCGGCGTTAGATTGCAGCGGCTATGCCGTTCAGGCGATCATGGCTCAGGTTGTCTTGGCTTAGGTGTTCTTGGGTCATTGAGAACTCCGTCCAGCGCGGCGCTGGCTGCTGTGCCGAAGATGCCCTCGGCGCTAAACGACTGGTGACCGAAACATTGCCTGAACCTGAACAAGTGGGCAGGTCGATGATTCCCGCGATCTTGTCCTTTGAAAGGGCGTCGTCTCCCGCCTTGCGAAGGGTTGCTGACTCCCGCACGATCCTGCTTCTGTGCGTTGACCAGTTTTGCCCTTAATGAGCGGAGCAACATGGGTGACCGGTTCATCATCGGCCGCGACCATATTCTCCCCCGTCAAGTCACTCACACTTAATATCCGGACTAGAGACAACTTTTGGAGTTCGGACAGGGCGGCGCGGCGGAGTTGTTGGTGCTAGCGCTGGCCTGGTCAGATGGCGGCAAAGCCCGAGTGCAACAGCCTCAGGATGATGATCGAGCTCGAAGAGTGATAGCGTCTTTCCCAGAGTATCAGGTTGCTGAGCGAAGCTATCAGGTGAGGTCTGCTGACGTCCAAGGAGTGGGGAATCAGAGCATGCGCAAATGCAGGAACCATGATGCGAGCTTCATGTCTCGCGTGGCGCTGAAAAGCCGTGAAACGCGAAGCTATTGCGCGGACTGAATTAATTCTACTTGGTAGATAAAGCGTAGCTCACGCACAACTAGAGAGATGTTGTCTGAGCCACTCCCCAATCCTTGGACAGATTCCCGGTTGGTTTAAGCTACTCTGCGGGCCTGCTGATCGGTTTCGATACCGTTGAAGTAGACCATGGCGGGTGGTTGTCCGCCATGGGCGGCGTGA